>PVML01017079.1_pt1 | contig 480968 bp, 421 predicted proteins | sample 1853371 | NCBI WGS metagenome assembly PVML01 (sample SAMN08533508, study PRJNA380276) | Human gut metagenome, whole genome shotgun sequencing project. | isolation source: participant 1, chromium library | host: Homo sapiens | collected 2017 | reverse complement strand
AAAGGTCTGAGGGAGCGACGTCACGTAGTTGACCGTCGCGAAGTTGGAACAAAGAAAAAGTTGTAATTGATATTCGGCAATTCAATATGTGGTTTTGAAGGTATGTATAGATTTAAGGGAACCGTCGGTTAGTATCTGATGGTTCCCTTTTTTGTCTATAATCATACCCAATAGTATACAGATCATTAGCAATTTGGTATACTGGAAATACTGTTCTCTGTTATGCAGCAGAGAAGGGGTGTTTCAAAGAGAAAAATACCTGACGTACATTCTCCTGTGCCCGGGTAGGATTGGAGGAAAAAATGGAGAAGAAAAAGTTTCAGATGCCTCATACTTACATCATTATTTTTGGGGTTATCCTGGTAGCTGCGCTGCTGACCTGCTTCATTCCGTTAGGAAAGTATGACACAAAAGAAATCACCTATACGGTTAATGGGTCAGAAAAAACAAGAACTGTTGTTGATCCATATAGTTTCCAGTACATTTTGGATGAAAATGGCAACAAAGTAACTCAGGCTGCGCCAATTTTCGGTACAGAAGATTTTGGCGGCCGCGGCGGTATCGTCAACTACGTATTTGAGGGTATGACGGCAGGAAGCAGAAGCGGTGGAGCCGTAGCAATCATCGCGTTTACCCTTGTAGTGGGTGGTGCTTTCGGTATCGTTCTTAGAACCGGTGCGGTTGAAGGCGGTATTATGCGTGTTATCAGCTTGACAAATGGTAAGGAAATCATCCTGATCCCGATTTTGATCACGCTGTTTTCCTTAGGCGGTGCAGTATTTGGAATGGGTGAAGAGGCAATTCCATTTGTTATGATCCTGGTTCCTATGTTTATTGCTATGGGATATGATGCAGTTGTTGGTATCATGTGCAGTTACGTGGCAACACAGATCGGTTTTGGAAGTTCATGGCAGAATCCTTTTGGTTTGGCAGTTGCACAGGGTGTTGCTGGTATTCCTGTTATGTCAGGTGCATGGTTCCGTATTCCGTTGTGGATTTTCTTTACTGGTTTAACCATTGTCTTTACCATGCGTTATGCAGTAAAGATCAAAAAGAATCCAACAATGTCTGTAGCATATGAATCTGATCAGGAATACAGAGAAGATTTTACAAACAATAAAAATGAAGACAAACCTTTTACATTAGGTCACAAACTGGTACTTTTAGATATTCTGGTATGCATGGTATGGACTGTCTGGGGCGTAGTAAAAGAGGGATATTATATTCCTGAAATTGCTTCCCAGTTCTTTGTAATGGGACTGATTGCCGGTATTATTGGAATTATTTTCCATTTAAATGATATGCATTTAAATGACATTCCTGCTGCTTTTAATCATGGTGCAGCGGATCTGTTAGGTGCAGCAATGTGCGTAGGTATGGCACAGGGTATCATTATTATCCTGGGTGGAACAGATGCTTCCTCAGGAACTGTATTAAATACCATTCTCCACAGTATCAGTGGTGCAATGCAGAACTTCCCACCAGTAGTTTCCGCATGGCTGATGTATGTGTTCCAGTCTGTATTTAACTTCTTTGTTGTATCCGGTTCTGGACAGGCTGCACTTACTATGCCTATCATGGCTCCTTTAGCAGATCTGGTTGGTGTAGAACGTCAGGTAGCAGTTCTTGCATTCCAGCTTGGTGATGCATTTACAAACTTTATCGTACCTACATCCGGCTGTTTATTAGGTGCACTGGCTGCTGCAAAACTGGAATGGGGCCGTTGGGCAAAATTCCAGATCAAGTTCCAGGCAGTTCTGGTTGTATTTGCTTCTCTGGCAGTGATTCTTGGTGTTATGATCGGATTGTCATAATAGGATATGCTTTGATTTTGAATATTCATTTAATTAAAGAAGATCCACTATGCAGATGAAAGAAAACTCTGCATGGTGGGTTTTCTTGTATTTCTTTTTCTTTCGATGTATAATAGAAAGTTGTAAAAACAACAAAACTAGAGACAGTGAGGGAAAGTACATGGAAGAAGCTTTAAGCTGTATTGGAAGGATGCCTATATTTAGCGGGATAGCGGAAGAAGAACTGTATACACTGATCAAATGCTGCGATGGCCAAATGGCAGTTTTTGAAAAAGACCAGTGGATCTTTCAGGCGGGCGAAGAGCTGGGGTATATTATGGTTGTTTTAAAGGGATGTCTGGCGATCATCCAGGAAGATTTCTGGCATGAGCAAAAAGAAGCAGCCTATATCCTGCCGGGAGAAATATTCGGTGAAGGCTATGCCAGCGCAGGCAATCGATCATTGCATGTCAGCATTAAGGCAGCAGAAAACAGTGAAGTCTTGTTTTTAGATTATGAACGATCCCTTACTTTCTGTACCATGGCATGTCCTTTTCACAGTCTGATGGTTCATAATCTGATTAAAATCATGAGTGGGAACAAAAGCAACGCAGAAGAAAAACTGGAACATATATCCCAGAAAACCACCAGAGACAAATTGCGGTCTTATTTATCCAGCAAAGCTTTACAGGAAGGAAGCAACAGTTTTGATATTTCTTTGAACCGTCAGGAATTAGCCGACTACCTGGGAGTAGACCGTAGTGCTATGTCCAGTGAATTAGGTAAGATGAAGACAGAAGGAATTCTGGAATTTAAGAAAAATCATTTTGTTTTAAAATAAATCCCATATATGAAAAAAGAAAATGTATAAAAATACCCCGCAGCGTTTAAAAAGATACGCTTGGGGGTATTTTTCGATATAACCTACATTCCGCAGGATTACTTCTGATTATTTTCTTTCTTCATTTCAGCTAACTTCATAGCACGAACCTTTAATGGAAGTCCGAACAGAGTGATGAAGCCGTCTGCATCATGGTGGTCGTAAAGGTCACCGGTTGTGAAGGATGCTAAGGACTCGCTGTATAAGGAGTATGGAGAAGTGGTTCCGGCTTTGATGATGTTGCCCTTGTAGAGCTTGAACTTAACTTCACCGGTTACATATTCCTGAGTGGATTCTACGAATGCCTTTACAGCGTCGCAAAGTGGAGTGAACCATTTTCCTTCGTAAACGATCTGAGCCAGTTTGTTGCCCATATCTTTCTTAACTTCCATAGTAGCACGGTCAAGAACCAGTTCTTCCAGCTGTCTGTGAGCTGCCATTAAGATGGTTCCGCCTGGAGTTTCATAAACACCGCGGGATTTCATACCTACCACACGGTTTTCAACGATATCTACAATACCGATACCATGTTTTCCGCCCAGTTCGTTTAACTTGCGGATGATATCAGAAACTTTCATCTTAACGCCGTTTACGCTGGTAGGAACACCTTTTTCAAAGGTCATGGTAACATATTCATCCTCATCTGGTGCCTGCTCAGGAGTAACACCCATAACCAGCATGTTGGAGAAGTTTGGCTCTAAGGATGGATCTTCCAGTTCCAGACCTTCATGGCTTACATGCCAGATATTGCTGTCACGGCTGTAGCTGTGGCTGTGATCAAATGGAAGGTCGATGCCGTGCTGCTTGCAGTATTCAATTTCGTCTTCACGGGACTGCATGGTCCATACATCAGTCATACGCCATGGAGCAATGATCTTGATATCTGGAGCCAGTGCCTTAATAGACAGCTCAAAACGGATCTGGTCATTTCCCTTACCAGTAGCACCGTGGCAGATGGCAACAGCACCTTCTTTACGTGCAATATCAACCAGTCTCTTGGCGATAGCCGGACGAGCCATAGAGGTACCTAATAAATATTCGTTTTCGTAAACTGCATTTGCCTTTACACATGGCATAATGTAGTTGTCACAGAAATCATCTACTAAATCTTCAATATATAATTTAGAAGCGCCGGACAGCTTTGCTCTCTCTTCCAGTCCCTCTAATTCTTTGCCCTGGCCGCAGTCGATACAGCAGCAGACAACATCATAGTTGAAATGCTCCTTTAACCACGGAATGATAGCGGTGGTGTCCAGACCGCCTGAATATGCTAATACTACTTTCTCTTTCATCAGTACATCCTCCTGAAAAATTGCTTTAATCAATGAACTTTCATAAATATACAACATAATCCTGGAAAATGCAAGCCTTAAAATAGAAAATTCAAAAAAGTATTGCATATTATGCATTACAGATGTATAATTATGAAATCTTATACAGATAAAAACCAAGAAACCTTATAGAAACCCACTTTTCAATTAAAGAAAAAGTAACTATAATAAGGTCGCAGGTTTTAATGCTGTGATTTATAAAAATGATTAAATATGAAAATATATACAGAGGAGAGCAAGGATATGATAAAAGCAGGTATTATCGGATCTACAGGTTATGCAGGCGGAGAACTGGCAAGACTGCTGCTGCAGAGAGATGACGTAGAGATCAAATGGTATGGTTCCAGAAGTTACATCGATCAGAAATATGCTTCCATTTACCAGAATATGTTCAAGATCGTAGATGACAAATGTATGGATGATAATATGAAGGAACTGGCTGATCAGGTAGATGTAATATTTACGGCAACTCCTCAGGGACTCTGCTCCACACTGGTGAACGAAGAGATCCTTTCTAAAGTAAAGATCATCGATTTAAGCGCTGACTTCCGTATTAAAGATGTAGCTGTTTATGAAAAATGGTATAAATTAACTCACGGATCACCGGAATATATTAAGGAAGCTGTTTATGGCCTTCCGGAAGTAAACAGAGAAAAGATTAAAAATGCAAGAATCATTGCAAATCCGGGATGTTTCCCAACCTGTTCTTTCTTATCCACTTATCCATTGGTAAAAGAAGGACTGATCGATCCGAATACCATTATTATTGATGCAAAATCCGGTACTTCCGGTGCAGGCAGAAGCGCAAAGGTAGACAGCCTGTTCTGCGAGGTCAATGAAAATATCAAGGCATATGGTGTTGCTTCTCACCGCCACACACCAGAGATCGAAGAGCAGCTGTCTTATGCAGCAGGAAAGCCGGTGGTCATCAGCTTTACTCCTCATCTGGTTCCAATGAACAGAGGTATCCTGGTAACTGCTTATGCTTCTCTTACAAAAGAAGTGACCTGGGAAGAGGTAAGAGCTGCATACAACAAGTATTATAAGGATGAATATTTTGTACGTGTTCTGGACAAGGATGTAGTTCCGCAGACACGCTGGGTAGAGGGAAGCAACTTCGCAGACGTAAACTTCAAGATCGACCCAAGAACCAACCGCATCGTTATGATGGGTGCAATTGACAATATGGTAAAAGGTGCTGCAGGACAGGCGATCCAGAATATGAACTTACTGTTTGGCCTTCCGGAGAATACAGGATTAAAGCAGATCCCGATGTTCCCATAAGATAAGCAGCCGGAAAGGAATAAAAATGGCAGGGACAATGGATATCCTGGTTCGGGAAATGACCATGGAAGACTATGACCAGGTATATAAATTATGGACGAAGATATCAGGCTTTCGAATTCGGAGCATTGATGATTCAAGAGAAGGCGTGGAGCGTTTTTTAAAGAGAAATCCCACCACCAGTGTAGTGGCAGTCCAGAACGGGCATATCGTTGGAAATATCCTCTGCGGGCATGACGGACGTACCGGGTGTTTTTATCATGTATGTGTGGAAGATGGTTACCGCCATCATGGAATTGGCTATAAAATGGTCCGTGCAGCCATTAAAGCCATGCAGAAAGAAGGAGTAAGCAAGATTTCACTGGTGGCTTTTAAAGATAACCATATTGGAAATGCGTTCTGGCAGGGGATCGGCTGGACAGAACGTGAGGATTTTAACAGTTATGAGTTTATTTTAAACGAGGAAAATATCATCCGTTATGTAAAATAAAGAGCGCATCAGAGAAGCAGACATTTGTTTTTCACAAGAAAGGGATTATATTATGAACGAAAAGATAAAAGTGATCGAAGGCGGTGTTACCGCAGCCAAAGGCTTTATGGCAGCATCTACAGCAGCAGGAATCAAGTACAAAAACCGTCAGGATATGGCTATGATCTACAGCAAGCAGCCTTGTAAAAGTGCAGGAACCTTTACCACTAACCTGGTAAAAGCAGCTCCTGTAAAATGGGACAAGAACCAGGTAACAAGCGGCGCTGCTGCTCAGGCAGTTATCATTAATGCAGGTATTGCAAATGCATGTACCGGTGAAGAAGGAATGGGTTATTGTGCACAGACTGCAAAGGCTGCGGCAGAAACCTTAGGCGTGGCAGAGGATGGTGTTTTAGTTGCTTCTACCGGCGTTATTGGTATGCAGCTTCCTATTGATAAAATCGCAGCAGGTGTAAAAGCCATGGCACCATTGTTAGGTGACAGTCTGGAAAAAGGTACAGAAGCTTCCAAGGCCATTATGACCACTGATACGAAAAATAAGCAGGTAGCAGTACAGATCGACATGAATGGAACCACCGTTACTATCGGCGGTATGTGCAAAGGTTCTGGTATGATCCATCCAAATATGTGTACTATGTTAAGCTTTGTGACCACTGACGCAGCCATCAGCAAGGAACTGCTTCAGGAAGCATTAAGCGAAGACATTAAAGATACTTACAATATGATCTCTGTTGATGGAGACACATCCACTAATGATACAGTTCTTCTTCTGGCAAATGGTCTTGCAGGAAATAAAGAGATCACAGAGAAGAATGAAGATTATGCCTTATTCTGCGAAGCATTAAACTATATCAACGAAACTCTGGCTAAGAAAATGGCTGGTGACGGAGAAGGCTGCACTGCTTTATTTGAAGTGAAGATCGTAGGCGCAGAAACTAAGGACCAGGCAAAAGTATTAGCGAAATCCGTTATCACTTCCAGCCTGACCAAGGCAGCTATTTTCGGACATGACGCAAACTGGGGACGTATTCTTTGCGCAATGGGCTACTCAGGCGCTCAGTTTGATCCGGAAAAGGTGGATCTGTTCTTTGAAAGTGCAGCAGGCCACATGCAGATCATTAAAGATGGTGTTGCAGTAGACTACAGCGAAGAAGAAGCAACCAAGATCCTTTCTGAGCCGGAAGTCACTGCCATTGCAGATATTAAAATGGGAGATGCCCAGGCAACTGCATGGGGCTGTGATCTGACCTTTGACTATGTAAAGATCAATGCAGATTACCGTTCATAAGGTGTAACTGACTAAAGATCATCTCATAAAATCAGAAACAGAAAGATTCCGAGAGAACATATAAAATATACAGGAGGAACCGGAACATGAATCTTGAACCAATGCAGAAAGCAGCAGTGCTCATCGAGGCACTGCCATATATACAGCGTTTTAACCGTAAGATCGTAGTAGTAAAATACGGCGGCAGCGCCATGGTAGATGAAGAATTAAAGAAAAAAGTCATTCAGGACGTAGTTCTGCTTAAGTTAGTAGGATTTAAACCGATCATCGTACATGGCGGCGGTAAGGAGATCAGCCGTTGGGTAGGAAAAGTGGGAATGGAGCCTCATTTTGTCAATGGTCTTAGGGTAACCGATGAGCCAACCATGGAGATCGCTGAAATGGTATTAAACAAAGTCAATAAAAGCCTGGTACAGCTGGTAAATGAATTAGGCATTAAAGCAGTAGGTATCAGCGGTAAAGACGGTATGATGTTAAAGTGCCACAAAAAGCTTTCCAAGGGCGAAGACATCGGTTTTGTAGGCGAAGTTGACGAGGTGGATCCTCAGGTCATCTATGATCTGTTAGAGAAGGACTTTTTACCGATCATCTGTCCTATTGGCTATGATGAAAATTTCTTAAGCTATAATATCAACGCAGATGACGCTGCCTGTGCTATTGCGAGAGCTGTAAAGGCAGAAAAGCTTGCTTTCTTAACAGATGTAGAAGGTGTATACAAGGATTTTGAGGATAAAGATTCTCTTATTTCTGAAATGACTGTAGAAGAGGCCCAGGCTTTTGTAGACAGCGGAAGCTTAGGCGGCGGCATGCTGCCGAAACTGCAGAACTGTATCGATGCCATTGAAAATGGTGTTTCCAGAGTGCATATCCTGGATGGACGTATCCCTCACTGCCTGCTTCTGGAGATCTTTACAGATAAAGGTATTGGTACTGCTATTTATAATTCAAAGGAAGATGAGAGGTATTATCATGGCTGATGAGAAGATGATCGACCGGGCAGAACATGTCCTGTATAAAACATATAACCGGTTTCCTGTTGTATTTGACCACGGAAAAGGCGTAACTTTATGGGATACAGAAGGAAAGGAATATCTGGATTTTGGAGCAGGTATTGCTGTTATGGGTCTGGGATACTGTGATGAAGAGTATACAGCTGCAGTCAAGGCCCAGATGGATAAACTGACCCATATTTCCAACCTGTTTTACAACCAGCCTTCCATCAGTGCCGGTGAGAAGCTGTTAAAAGTATCAGGAATGGATAAGGTGTTCTTTACTAACAGCGGTACAGAGGCGATTGAAGGGGCATTAAAGATCGCTAAGAGATATCATTACAATAAACTCCATGAGGCCATGGGGGATGGATGCGATGGCTGTGAGGAAAAAGAAGTGGATATGACCGGCGAGATCATTGCCATGAACCATTCTTTCCACGGCAGAAGCTTAGGCGCTTTATCTGTAACGGGAAATGCACATTACAGAACTCCTTTTAATCCTCTGATCCCAGGTGTGCGCTTTGCAGATTTCAATGATTTAGACAGTGTAAAGGCTCAGATCACAGATAAGACCTGTGCCATCATCATGGAAACCATTCAGGGTGAAGGCGGCATTTATCCTGCAGCCGAAGAATTTTTAAAGGGTGTACGTGCTCTCTGTGATGAGCATGACATGCTCCTTATCTTAGATGAGATCCAGTGCGGTATGGGACGTTCCGGAGAAATGTTTGCATGGCAGAAATACGGTGTAAAACCAGATGTTATGACCGTTGCAAAGGCTTTGGGAAATGGTGTTCCCATCGGTGCATTCTTGGCATGTGGAAAAGCTGCTACTGCTATGGTACCGGGAGATCACGGAACCACTTATGGCGGAAATCCACTGGTAACAGCTGCTGCAGACGCAGTTTTGGATATTTTTGAAAAACGTCATATTGTAGATCATGTAAAAGAGATCGGCGCTTATCTGTATGAGAAGCTGGATGCTTTAAAGGACAAATATGATGTGATAAAGGACCACAGAGGTACAGGTCTTATTCAGGGACTGGAATTTAAGGTGCCGGTAGGACCGATTGTATCTAAGGCATTATTAGAGCAGAAACTGGTGCTGATCAGCGCAGGTGCTAATATCATCCGTTTTGTTCCGCCGCTGATCATTGAAAAGAGCGATGTAGATGAAATGGTTAAGAGACTGGAAGCAGTTGTGAAAGAAATATAACCTGGTCAAAGAAGCTCTTTGCTTCTGGTGTATAAGGCAATAAGTGATGGGTGCGGCTGTGCAATTACTGAGAAAAAATAGCAAAACTGCACGAATAATGAACGATATAGTTCAGAAAACACGACAAAATAACAAAAAATACAGTTTTTTCCCCTCCTGATTTTTGGTAGACTTAAGTCAACGTAAAAAGACAGGAGGGTTTTTATTATGAAGAAAAAACTTGCATTGTTACTGGCCTGCACCATGGCATTAAGCCTGACAGCATGCGGCGGTTCCAAACCAGCTGAAACAACAGCAGCTCCGGAAACCACTGCAGCAGCCGCAGAAAGCAGCGGGGAGAGCAAAGCTGACGAGACAACAGAAGCAGCCGGCGGGGATATGGATGCTCTGATCGAAGCAGCAAAGGCAGAAGGTGAACTGACTGTATATGGTTCCTGTGAAGAGGAATACTTATCAGCAGCCTGCCAGAACTTTGAAAAACTCTATGGTATTAAGACAAAATACCAGAGACTTTCTACTTCTGAAGTTTATACCAAGGTTTCTGAAGAGGCTGGAAAGCCATCAGCAGATGTATGGTTCGGCGGAACCATGGATCCTTACAACGAAGCAGTTGCAGCTGGTCTGTTAGAGCCTTATGACGCTATCAATGCTGTCAATCTGATCGGTGATGAGTATAAAGATCCTACCAATTGCTGGTATGGCATCTACAAAGGTATCCTGGGCTTTATGGTTAATACAGAGGAGTTGGATCGTTTAGGTCTGGAAGCTCCTAAGACATGGGATGATCTGACCAAAGAAGAGTACAAAGGCCTGATCATGATGTCTAACCCTAATACCGCTGGTACTGCAAAACTGATCATCAACACCATGATCCAGATGAAGGGCCATGATGAAGCTATGGAATACTTCAAGGCTCTGGACAAGAACATCGCTCAGTACACCAAGTCCGGTTCTGGTCCTTCCAAGATGGTTGGCCCTGGCGAGTGTGTGATCGCGATTGGCTTCTTACATGATGGTATCTATCAGATCCTTCAGGGATATGACAACATCCAGCTGATCGTTCCGGAAGATGGAACTTCCTTTGAGGTTGGTGCAACTGCTATCTTAAAGGGTGCTTCTCATCCAAATGCAGCAAAACTGTGGATCGAGTATGCATTATCTCCTGACTGTGTAGACCATGCAAAAGAGAATGGCTCTTATCAGTTCCTGGTATTAAAGAATGCAACTCAGCCAGAAGAAGCTGAAAAGTTCGGTCTGGATATGACCAATACCATTGACTATGACTTTGAAGACGCTAAAGAGAACAGTGCTAAGTACGTAGAAGACTTCTTCGAAGCATTAGGAAGCACCTCTGATGGCGCAGACTCCAGCCGTTTCTTAACTGAGTAATAAAGGAAACAAAGGGATCATCAGAAAAGTCACTGTGAAAAAGAAAGTAAAGCTTTTATAAGCTAAGCAGAAAATGCTGCGTAATGGAATAAACATTGCGCAGCATTTTCAAATAAAGCGTATAGTAAGGATCTGAATTTAAGAAAAGGGGGTCTTACAATGGCCGGAAAACAAAGTGCACAGCTGGAACGGAAGAAATTTTTTGCTGACCCGATCATGGTTTCAATGATCGTTGTTCTTCTGGTTTTTCTGGCGCTGTTTATTCTGTACCCACTGTTAATGCTGTTAGTAGACAGCTTTTATGCAGAGGGGATCATTACACTGGATGTATTTAAGCGGGTTTTAAATCTGGAACGTTTCCGCAATGCATTCAAAAATACACTGACACTTGGATTTATCGTAGGTTTTGCTTCTACAGCCATCGGCCTGTTATTTGCCTATGTAGAAGTATATGTTAAGCTGAAGACAAAGATACTGGAAAAATTATTCGGTCTGGTATCTATGCTTCCTGTTGTATCTCCACCATTTGTATTGTCTCTGTCCATGATCATGCTGTTTGGACGAAGCGGCATCATTACCCGTTCCCTGTTAGGTATCTATGATTCCAATATTTACGGACTGTTAGGTATCTCTGTTGTTCAGACACTTACATTTTTCCCTGTATGCTATCTGATGTTAAAGGGACTTTTAAAGAACATTGACCCGTCATTGGAAGAAGCGACCAGAGATATGGGAGCAACCCGATGGAAAGTATTCACAAGCGTAACTTTTCCGCTACTGCTTCCAGGTCTTGGAAATGCATTCCTGGTAACATTTATTGAGTCTGTAGCAGACTTTGCAAACCCTATGCTGATCGGTGGTTCCTATGATACTCTGGCAACTACCATTTATCTGCAGGTAACAGGTGCTTATGACTCCACCGGTGCAGCAGCCATGTCTGTGGTCCTGCTTTCACTGACTGTTATTCTGTTCCTGATCCAGAAATACTATCTGGAGAAGAAAACAGCAGCAACACTTACTGGTAAAGCTTCCCGTATGAGAATGCTGATCGAAGATAAGAGCGTAACCGTTCCGCTGACTATTTTCTGCGGCGTTGTAGCAGCTTTCGTACTTTTAATGTACATCATGGTTCCATTCGGCGCACTGTTCACCCTTTGGGGAAGAGATTACAGCCTGAGCCTGAAATGGTTCCAGTATATGTTTAAGACCAGCGGACTGAAGGCATTTAAGGATTCCTTTGTACTGTCCCTGATCGCAGCGCCTCTTACTGCATTCCTATCCATGGTCATTTCCTACCTGGTGGTTAAGAAACGTTTTAAGGGAAGAAACTTCATTGAATTCGTATCTATGTTAGCAATGGCAGTACCTGGTACAGTTCTTGGTATTGGATATATCCGTGGTTATGCAAACGGTATATTCCGTACTGGCTTTATGAGCGGCCTTTATGGTACAGGTGCCATCCTGATCATCGTATTTATCGTGCGAAGCCTTCCAACTGGTACACGAAGCGGTATCTCCGCTTTGCGCCAGATCGATAAATCCATTGAAGAGTCAGCTTATGATATGGGTGCAAACTCTGCAAGAGTATTTATGACCGTTACGCTGCCGCTGATTAAGGATTCTTTCTTCAGCGGTCTGGTAACTGCATTTGTCCGCAGTATTACCGCTATTTCAGCGATCATCCTGTTAGTAACTCCGGACTTCCTGCTGATCACTTGTCAGATCAATGAGCAGGCAGAAAAAGGAAATTACGGCGTTGCCTGTGCCTATGCAACGGTACTGATCCTGATCACTTATGGTGCGGTGCTGATCATGAACACGCTGATGAAATTCTTCGGAGTCAGCAGAAAAATCAAAACGGAGGAATAGGTTATGGAAAAGCAGAAAAAAGGTGTTCGTCTGGAACATATCTCCAAAATATACAATGATCCGAAAACAGGAAAAGAATTCTATGCAGTGCAGGATACCACACTGGATATTGAGCCAGGTACGTTTGTTACCCTGTTAGGACCTTCCGGCTGCGGAAAAACTACCACACTGCGTATGATCGCAGGTTTTGAAAGCCCGGATGAAGGTGAGATTTATTTAGGTGATGAGGCCATCAACAGCCTGACACCTAATAAACGTGATACAGCAATGGTATTCCAGAGCTATGCGCTGCTGCCTCATTACAATGTATTTGATAATGTGGCTTATGGTTTAAAGATCCGTAAGGTACCCAAGGATGAGATCAGGGAGAGAGTTTTAAACATTCTGAAACTGGTAGAAATGGATGGAATGGAATCACGTATGACCAACCAGCTTTCTGGTGGACAGCAGCAGCGAGTTGCTTTGGCCCGCGCTCTGGTCATTGAGCCAAGCGTCCTGCTTTTTGATGAACCTTTAAGTAATCTGGATGCAAAACTGCGTGTGACTATGCGTACGGAGATCCGTAAGATCCAGCAGAAGGTGGGGATCACCGCCATCTATGTAACCCATGACCAGTCAGAGGCAATGAGCATCTCTGATAAGATCATTATCATGAGCAAGGGCAAAGTGGAGCAGATCGGTACTCCAAGAGAGATCTATTATCATCCAAAGAGCCGTTTTGTAGCAGATTTTATCGGTGAAGCCAATTTCTTAAAGGCAAAGGTTAAATCAGTTCAGGGCGAAAAGGCTGTGATCGATGTAATCGGAGAAGAGATCGAGGTAAATAACTTCGGTGAAAAGGCATCCGGGGATGAAGCAAGTCTGGTTCTTCGTCCGGAAGCAGTTGTGCTTTCTGAAAAAGGACTTCTGGAAGGAACGGTTACATTGTCAACTTTTATGGGTTCCTATCAGTATTATCAGGTAATGGTAGGTGATATGGAGATCCAGATCACAGACTATAATCCAGTCAACCGCCGGATCTATGAAGTAGGCGAAAAGGCATATCTGGACTTTGATCCTCATGGTGTTTATATTCTGTAAAATGAAAGTATAAGCGGATATATAAAAGCGTACCTTGGAACATAAGAACCTGGGTACGCTTTTCATTTACCTATTGCCATATATCTAAAAATATGATAAATCGGATATATATTTTCTGAGATCAGATAAATATTAAAAAATTTATTTTTCTGTATAATAAAATTATCAGAAATAACAGAGAACATAAAAAAGGAGGAAGATAGTATGTTGAAAAGATCATTGGCAATAGGGCTTAGCGTGGTGATGGCTGCAGAGGTACTTACCGGCTGTTCCGGCGGCTCTGGAACTGCAGAAACAAAGGCAGCTGATACCGGAAAAACAGAGGCAGCAGCCAGCGAAGCAGCAACAGAGGGCGGTTCAGCAGAAGAAAAGACTCTTACTGTGTTCCATTATATGGGACAGTCCGTGAAACAGGAAGGCCTGGAAAAGCTGGAAGAAGAATTTAAGAAAACACATCCTAATATTACCTTTGAAAATATCTTTTACAATCAGGGAACAGATTATTTCCCACAGTTATCTACTGCTCTTGCTTCAGGTGAGCAGCCGGATATCATTATGGGAAATCCTGCAACTTATCCGGATCTGATCGCAAACGGATATGCAATGGATCTGACTGACAATGAGGTGATCAAAAACTTAAATGTTTCACCGGAAGATCTGAATGATGCTTCAGCAGACGGAAAAGTATATGCAGTACCGATCGACTTCAAGGCGTCCGGCTTCTTCTATAATGTGAAGATGTTTAAGGAAAATGGACTGGAAGTTCCAAAGACACTGACAGAATTCGATCAGTTAGTTGAAACTTTACATAATAAAGGCATTGATCCATTTATCGATCTGTACGGAGAAGGTTCTACTGGTGATATTGAAACAAGAGGTATTATTGTTCCAAGAGCTGTAGATGCTGGTGATCTGGATCTTTATGAGAAGCTGATGAGCGGAGAAAAGAAGCTGACAGATTATGCTTATATGGACGAAGCCTTAAGTGTATGGGATAAGAGAATGACTTATCCGCGTATGGACGCAATGGCAAACAATCAGGATAAGGCACTGGAGCTGTTTGTAACAGGTCAGGGAGCTATGATCTTTACTGGTAACTGGAATATTGGTGAGATGCTTGCTAAATCCGAGGGAACAGATTTTGAATTTGATTTCTTCCTGCCTCCGATCGATGATGAAGGAAGTGCAAAGCTTTGTACCACAGTGGATCAGTCCTTTATGGTAAATCCTAATTCTGATTGCGCAGAAGAAGCCATTGAATTTTTGGAATATTGGGTAACAGATGGCGCTTTAGATTGGTCTGAAACAACAATGATGCCTCTGATCACTGGAGAATCTTCTGATAAGCTTCTCCCGGTTGTTAAATCTATGGCAGAATTAAAGGCAACAAGTTCTATTTCCCAGGGTATTTTTACAAAGCCTTTTAATACGGAGTTTGTTAATGCATGGAGAAAAGGACTTACCTCTTATGCAGAGAGTGTATGTACCGGTAAGCCAATGTCCCATGAAGAGTGCTTAAATAATATCCAGTCCCTTTTCGACGATATTATTGCAACCAGTAAATAAGTGAATAAGTGATAATAGTAGCCGCTAGGAGTAGCGGCTACTGTTGAAAAATATGATCGTTTCTGTATTGCTTTGCCTGCAGTCTGAAACGTAAAGGGAGAAAGGAAGAAAGAATGGATAAGATAGAGAGAGTTAAAAGAGCCTTAAAGGGGGAAGAGGTAGATCATGTTCCGGTGTGTTTATGGAAACACATTCCGCCTACTTTATGGAAAGATGAGCTGTTTATTAAGGCTCAGATGGATTTTTACAGAGAAACGGATGTTGATTTTATAAAATTGTCTGCAGACAAGTATTTTTGTTGGCCGGCGGCTGTACTAAAAGATATTCAGTCTGCCGCACAATTGTATGAGTTAAAGCCTTTTGGTCCTCATCATTCTTATATCAGAGGGCAGATCAACAGGACCAAGAAGATCATAGAAGAGATAAATGGAGACTGTCTGGCGTTTTATCTGATCTTCTGTCCTCTTTCTTATTTACGCCTGGAAATCGGATATCCGAAAATGATGCAGTTTATGGAAGAAGATCCGGAAGCTGTATTATATGCAGAAAATGTGATCGCAGAGGATGTAAAAGTACTTGTAAAAGGCATCATTGAAGAGGCGGGAGCAGCCGGTATTTTCTATAGCGTACAGAATGCGGAAGAGAATCGCTTTACATACGAAACTTATAGAAAATACATTACTCCGCCGGAAAAGGAAGTTCTGGATTATGCCAATACATTAAGTGATATGAATATACTTCATTGCTGTGGATGGGAAGGCATTCCAAACCGTCTGGAAGACTGGGCTGATTATAAGACTGCTGCAGTAAGCTGGGCAAGATATATTGATAATCTGGGTGTAAAAGAGGCAAAAGAAAAATTTGGACGCACTGTATGGGGAGGATTTGATAACAGGCCGGGAAGTCTGATCTATACCGGAACAAGAGAAGAGATAGAAGCAGAAGTAAAACGTCTGGTTGAAGAAAGCGGCAAGAGAGGATATATGATCGGACCGGACTGCAGCATCCATGATGAACTTCCGGAAGAACGGATCAGGTGGATTGTAGAAGCAGCGAGAAGAATCTGAAAAGGAGAATGATATGTATTACGTAGATGAATATAAGGCAGATAGAAAAAGATATGAGACAATGCAGTACAACCGCTGCGGAAAAAGCGGTCTTAAGCTTTCGGTGGTATCTTTAGGGCTTTGGCATAATTTTGGCTCTAAAGATAACTATGATATGATGAAGACTCTTTGTTTTACAGCTTTTGATCATGGTATCACGCATTTTGATCTGGCAAATAATTACGGACCTATTTATGGATCGGCAGAGGAAAATTTTGGCCGGATCATGAGAGATTTCTTACGTCCTTACAGAAATGAACTGATCATCAGTACAAAAGCCGGATATGACATGTGGGATGGCCCTTATGGGAACTGGGGATCCAGAAAATATCTCATTGCCAGTCTGGATGAATCCCTGAAACGGATGCAGTTAGATTATGTGGATATATTCTATCATCACAGGATGGATCCGGAAACTCCATTAGAGGAAACGATCCTGGCGCTGGATCAGATCGTTCGTTCTGGTAAGGCACTGTATGCAGGTATTTCCAATTATGATGGAGAGCATGCAAAGAAAGCAATGGAAATTGCAAAAGAGATCCATCTGCCTCTGATCATTAATCAGAACCGGTATAATATTTTTGACAGAACAGTAGAAAAGAATGGATTAAAAGATTATGTCCGCGAGTCAGGAATGGGTCTGATCTGTTTCAGCCCTCTGGCACAGGGAATGTTATCTGAAAAGTATATTAATGGTATTCCGGCTGACAGCCGTGTGGCAAGAGATGGCAGATTTTTACATGCAGAAGATATTACACCGGAAAAGATCGAGAAGATCAAAAAACTGGATGCTCTAGCAAAAGAGAGGGGACAGAGTCTTCCGCAGATGGCACTTTCCTGGCTGCTGAAGGACAATGATGTGACCAGTGTGCTGATTGGAGCTTCTAAGCCGGAGCAGATTTTAAGCAACATAGAAATTGTTGGAAATACAACATTTACAAAAGAGGAACTGGATCTGATCGATCAGATCTCAAAATAACAGAGAGGCGGGGAAGAGATAATGAAACAGAAACAATCAAGGAGAAAGTTACGGACTCATGCAGGGAATTTCTTATTTCTGTTCCCCGCTTTATTCTTATATTGTTTTGTGGTGATCATACCTTTTATACAGGGTATTCCTTACTCTTTTACAAACAGAGCCAGTGTGGTAAGCCAGGAATACGATTTCGTCGGGCTTAAAAATTATATTGAGCTTATTACAAACCAGTATTTTCAGAAGGCTTTTTTGCATACAGCCCAGTTTACTATTATTTACGTCATTGGCGCTAACGTACTGGGACTGGCATTAGCACTTATGCTGTGCAATTCCTCAAAATTTAATAACCTGGCGAGAACGGTAATGTTCATCCCGTTTACAGTTGCACTTACCAGTGGTGCGATCGTATGGAGTTATGTGTTTACAGATGTATATTCTCCATTGTTTCAGAAAATGAGTCCTTTGGGGCTGTCTTCCCAGGTGGTACCAGCTATGGCGGTGATCGCTATATGGAGAGATATGGGGTATTGCATGCTGATTTATCTGGCGGGACTTCAGTCTATTTCCGGGGAATACTATGAGGCAGCGAAAGTAGATGGAGCTACCTGGTGGCAAAGGACAAGACTGATCACATTCCCGCTGATCCTTCCTGCAATTGTTTCCAATGTAACGTTGCTGATTGCCTGGGGACTTAAGTGTTTTGATTATCCGATGGCAGTAGCAAGAAATATGGAAGCAGCCCAGACGGTATCCATGTATGTATATGATTATATATTTGGATTTAATAAAGCCGGTATTGGTCAGGCGGCAGCTATCATCATAACTGTAGTACTGGTTGTTATCACCCAGTGCATCACATCCATAGGAGCGAAACTGGAGGTGGATCAATAATGGGAAAACAAAAGAAAAGACATATTTTATCCATATTACAGAAAATACTTATATCAGTTGTTATGGTCGTGGTTATTTCTCCCTTTTATATCAGCATTGTTTATGCCCTGAAAAACAAAAATGATCTGACCGTAAACAGACTGGCATGGCCCACACACCCTACATTGCTTAACTTTCAGAGAGTTATCCTGGAAAATGACCAGTTTCTTACAGGATATAAGAACAGCATACTCACTACAGTTCCAGTGGTGATCCTGCTGATGCTTATTACGTCTATGGCAGCTTATGTGCTGGCAAGAAATACTACAAAAGTTTATAAGGGAATATATCTTCTCTTTATTTCGGGAATGCTTATTCCTATTCAGTGCATTATGCTTCCGTTTTACATTAATTTCTTTAAATTAAACCTGACTAATTCAAACTTTGGTTTTGTCATTGCAAGAACGGGACTGCAGATCCCTATCAGTATCCTGGTAGTGACTGGCTTTGTAAAAGCTATCCCCCTGGATCTGGAGGAGTCAGCAAGAATTGATGGATGCAACCGGTTTAAAATGTTCTGGAAAGTAGTATTTCCGTTAATGAAGCCAGTAAATGCTACTCAGCTGGTGTTAAATACTTTGTTTGTGTGGAATGATTACACCACAGCGATCATTCTTTTAAGAAAGCCCTTTGCCAGAACATTGATCCTTGCTCAGATGGCATATTTTAATGAGTATACTTCCGACTTAAATCTGGCTTTTGCTTTTTTCATCCTGGCAACATTACCGATCCTGATCGTATATTTTAGTATGCAGAAATATGTAGTAGGTGGTATAATGATGGGAGCAGTAAAAGGATGATGCAGGATAAAGGGAGAAGATATGGCCTATAGAGCGGTGTTGATCGATGATAATAAAAATACAGTCCTTTCCCTTGAATATTCAATCGAATGGGAAAAACTGGGGATAGAGCTTGTTGGAACAGCTTATGACGGCAGAAACGGAAAAGAACTGATTGAAAGGGCAGATCCGGATATTATCATCAGTGATATCAATATGCCTTATATGGATGGATTTTCCATGGTAGAAGCTTCTGGAAAGACGGAAGACCGTATTATGATCGTGATCACGGGGTATGATAAATTTCAGTATGCTTCCAGAGCCATTAAGCTGGCAGTGTTTGACTATATCTTAAAACCGATTGACGATGAGGAATTAAATGACACATTAAAACGGGCTGTGCGCAAGCTGGATAAAAAGCACAGCCTGGAAAATCAGAAGATCAATACGGTAAAGGCAATGATGACGGTAGCGATCGTCAATCACCGGGATGACAGTGTGGTTAATATTGCTGCAAATGAAAAGAAAACGGTGGAAAAGGCGGTAGTGATGATCGGAACATTAAAAAGTGAACCGTCTAAGGCTCTTTTGGAAAGGGTCGAAACGCTGACACTGCTATCTTCAGGATGCGCATATTCCATTGTAACGGAAGAACGAATTATTCTTTTAGTCACTGAAGAAAAAGAAAACAGCGGCTGGCAGGCAGAAATAGAAAAATTAAAAGAGAAATTGACTACACTGGAGGAACTGTCCACTCTTGGCATCAGCAGCGCAAAAGAGGGGACAGCTTCCTTCTATTCGTTATATTTAGAGGCATATGAGGATCTGCTGAAAAAGAATCAAAAGGAAAATTATGCACAGGTGTCAGATCTGCAGGAAAATGCATTCCGTCTTGCAGATAACTTAAAGGGAATGGAAGACTATGAGCGGATATTAAAAGAATTTCTTGTTTGTACATCAGGAAGTTATGTTGCCATGCAGATCATGGCGATTTTCTTTTGCAGCCGTATTATGGGGGAACACAAATCCTGGAGAGGGGAACTGGATCATCTTTCTTTTGAGGGAGCAGGTGTTGCTTCACAGGAAATGTTTGCAAGCTGGCTAAAGACATTTTTAGCTAAAATTGATGAAATCAGGGAAAAAAGCAGTGGGAAGTCAGAACTGGTACTTTCTGCTGTCCGGTATATTAAGAACCATTGCTTGGAAAATATCAGGCTGGAAACAGTGTCGGAAAAACTGTCAGTCAGTCCCAATTATCTTTCTACTCTTATAAAAAAAGAAACAGGCATTACTTTCCAACAGCATATTATCCAGGAAAAGCTGAATATCGCAAGAAAGCTTTTGGATGATACACGAATGACCATTGATGAGATATCAATAGCTGTAGGATATGAAAATTATATCAGTTTTTATAATGCTTTTCGCAAAAATACCCACATGACGCCCAGTGAATATAGGATGAAAAAAGGAAAATGCGTATGAACCAGATGAAACGTTACGAAGATATGCCTTTTCAGAAGAAACTGTTTTTTGTATTCGGAGTAAGTCTGGTATGCTGTATCGTGCTTGCAGTGTATATTCTTACAGATTACTGTACAAGAATTCTTGTGAATAATAATATTGATAATCTTACTATTATCAGCAGACAGGTAGGGATCGATTTTAACAGACGCATTTCTGATACGGAAAAGCAGCTTTTTAATAATATTACCATGTTTCAGATACCGGATAGTATTGCGGTATGTGATAATGATCAAAGCGATTACAGGAAAAGGGAACTTAAATACGGCTTAAATCAGATCGTTGCGGAACACACGTATTTTGACTATGCTCTTTTAATTACGGATGGCGGTTATACATGTGATACGATTGAAAAGATAAAAAAAGATAAAAGTGAAATACGTGCTTTTTCGCAAAAAGCACTGGAAAAAAATAAAGAATATACATACAGAAATGGATATGTCTGGATTTCAGATGAAGAAAACCGCATGTATCTTATCCATAGTATCCGCCAGAGAAGTACCTTAAAACATGAAGGATATCTGATCGTGCGGATCAAGGAAAGAGCATTTGATCTGGGAAATGTAATGAACAATGGCATTGCTCTGGTATTTTATGATAAAAACAGGTATTGTTTTCATGTGGAGTCGGAAAAAGAAGAGCAGATTTTATCTATCCGGTCACAGCCAATACAGACGGGATATCAGAAAATCGGAGGAATATCCTGCTATGTGGCAGAAAATACAATTGGAAACAGTGACTGGAGCGTGATGGGTATCACACCTATGAGCAGCATCTATAATATGCGTTTTAAGGTTCAGACGGCAGCAGTACTTCTGATCGCAGTTACGTTGTTTGGCGGTTCTCTGCTGATGCATTACCTTACAAGAAAAGTAAGCAGGCAGATCGATGCAATTTCTGATACGATCTTAAATGCGGCTAAAGGTGAGATCGGTATCCAGGCTCCGGTTTACATGAATGATGATATTGGAAAAATGGCCAGACGTTTTAATGAAATGTCTTTGCAGAATAAGAAATTGATTGAAGAATTAGTGCAGGCAGAGGCACAAAAGAACAGCGCGAAAATGGAAGCAGTGGATTATAAGTACCGATTTTTACACACGCAGATCAATCCGCATTTTATTTATAACAGTTTAGAAACGATCAATGCGATCGCCAAGGTGAACCATACACCAGAGGTAAGCCGGATCGTACAGCTGATTGGAAAATATTTTCGTAATATTACGAAGTATTCCGATCTTCAGTTTGTTTCGCTGGAAAAGGAATTTGAACTGCTGCAGTGTTTTATTGATATTTACAAAAATATACGTGGCAGTAATATTGAGATCAGGCTGGATTGTCCGCAGGAATTAAAGGATGTTGAAATTCCTACAATGCTGCTGCAGCCTATTGTGGAAAATAGTTTTGTTCACGGCATGCGGGGAATGGACGAATTGTTTATTGTCTGCTTGTCTGCCAGGGGAATTATGGATGCACAGGGGAAACTTTCAGAAATGATCTTATCTGTGGAAGATAACGGGATCGGAATGAATGAAGAGGCAGTAGAGCGGCTGACAAAGGGAAAAAGGTGTGAACCGGACGAGAAAGATAAAAAGAAAGTATTTCGTAATATTGGAATCCCTAATATTATAGAACGTTTGAGAATGCTTTATGGGAATCAGGCGAAGCTTACTGTTGAAAGTGGAGAAAATGGTACTGTGATCCAGATCCGTCTGCCGATCAATGGAGAAAAAAGGGATCTGTAAAAAATTAGAAAGAGAATATCCGGAATGTGGAGAGAAAGTAATAGAAATGGGAAAAAAGAGTATCTGCGGCTGCTGATCATAGCAGCAGCTTCTGCTATGGTCCTTTCTGGCTGCGGTGCAGTTTCAGCGTCAGAGTCTTTAAAGGACCGGAAAGAAAGGGCAGGTATTTCAGAACAGGATACAGACAGCCTGGTTGTATACAGTCCTCATCCTTTGGATTTTATAAACCCCATCGTATCTGAATTTGAGGCCCAGACGGGGATTTCTGTACAGGTGCGTACCGGAGGAACCGGTGAGCTTTTAAAGTGGACAAGAGAAGGGGATGAACCTGCCTGTGATGTATTTTGGGGAGGTTCTTTGTATACGGCGGGAGCAGGAAAGGATCTGTTTCAGCCTTATATCAGCAAAAATGAAGAAGCAGTACGGGATGAATTTAAGAATAAAGAGGGAAATATGACCCGTTTTACAGATATCCCAAGCGTGCTTATGGTCAATACAAACCTTCTTGGGGGGATGAAGATCGAAGGATATGAAAATCTGCTGGATGAACGTCTGAAAGGCAAGATTGCCATGTGTGATCCTTCCACTTCCTCTTCTGCCAGCGAGCATCTGATCAATATGCTCTATGCCATGGGAGATGGTGACCCGGAAAAGGGTTGGGATTATGTGGAAAAGTTCTGTAAAAATCTGGATGGTGAGCTGTTAAAAAGTTCTACAGAAGTGTATCGGGGAGTAGCAGAGGGACGTTATACAGTAGGACTTACTTTTGAAGAAGGCGGTGCCGGTTATGTATCAAAAGGTGCACCGGTAAAACTGGTTTATATGAAAGAGGGAGTTATTTCAACGCCTGATGTGGTGTGCATCGCAAAGGAAAGCAAACATAAAAAAGCAGCAGAGGAATATGTGGATTTTGTAACAGGAAAAGCAGCCCAGACTGTGATCGCAAACAGCCTGGACCGCCGTTCTGTACGGAAAGATGTAGAAGCTGCTGCGTATCTTCCGGATAAAGAGAAGATCCATATGATCACGGCAGATGAAGAACTGGTCAATGAAAAGAAAGAACAGTGGCAGCAAAGGTTCGTGGAGATATTTAAGGAGGTGTCCGGAGAATGAAACGGGAACGCTATTTTCGGGATGAATTATGGCGGATGTTTGCTGTCTATGCCATTCTTCCGGCAGCGCTGTTTACATTTATCTGCGGAGTTCTTTTTATGACTGTTTTGCTCCATGGCAGAAAGCGGGATAACAGAGAGTATCTTTCCTACGTGACCGGACGGGTAAAACAGGCAGTAGAAAGCTGTGAACAGGGGATTGAAACACTGGCCGATCTTCCTCAGGCAGTGTCAGGTCCTGGCTATGTTCTGGAGCGTAATCAGATCTTTCAGATTTTTTACGGAATATCCCAACAGGCGGGATATGAGCCGGAGCTGTATCTGGTAGACCAGAAAGGAAGGCTGCTTTTATCTAATAAAGAGAAGCTGCCAGCTTATCTTAATAAGAGACAGGACGTGGGATGGGGAATTTATGCGTCTATGGATGCCAGACCGGGTCAGACTGCCTTCCGGTTGATGAATGGATGGGACAGTGAGGACAGTGCAGCGGTTTTCGGACGCTGGGTCGGTTCTGAAGACGGAAACGGGAGATATATTATCCTGGTGGTTCCGGGAAACGGGCTGTTGGGAACATTGGACCGGTCTGGTGAGCAGGTGGCAGTGACAGACCGTTATGGCTGGGCTTATTTTTGCAATAACAGTCTCTTCCTTACAGACAGCAATCAGGTGCGGACTGCACTAAAAGACGCAGGATCTTATATGCGGCTGGATCAGAAGACCTATTTTACATCGGAAAGCAGCCTGGAAAATGGCCGTTTTCATATTTATGTTATATCCGATGTGCAAAATGTGCTTACATCTTTGATTTTTGCTGGTATATTGGTAGCAGTGGCTTTGCTGATTATGACTGGCTGGGTGTTATTTAATTCAAAGCAGGTTACAGAGCGCAAGACAGAGGATCTATATAAGCTGTTAGATGAAATGGAGCTGGCAAGACAGGGAAATCTCCAGCAGACAGGTGTTATTAAACGTGATAATGAATTTAAATTGATCGAAGATGCTTATAACGAGACCATAGCCAGTCTGAAGGAGCAGATGGAAAATAACCGTAAGATGTCAGAGCTTCTGGCTCTGGCCCAGACCAAACAGCTGGAATCCCAGTTTAATCCCCATTTCCTCTATAATACACTGGAAAATATCCGTTATATGTGCAAATTGGAGCCGGCAACTGCAGAAAGAATGGTATTTTCACTGTCAAAGCTTTTGAGATACAGTCTGGACGGCAGCAGGGAGCAGGTGACTCTTGAAGAAGATCTGGGACATTTAAATAATTATCTGTCGATTCTGGAAAAGCGGTTTGGAAGCAGATTTGAATATAAGATCGACATTGGGCAGCAATGTATGCAGTGTCTGATCCCGAAGCTGGTTTTGCAGCCTATGATCGAAAACTCTGTAAAATACGGCTTTGGTAATCAGTTAAATCTGCATGTGGAGTTAAAGGCCTATATCCATGAGGAAAAGCTGATCATGATCTGCCGGGATGACGGTGTGGGAATGAGCGCGGCAATGGTTGAAAAACTGTGTGCCCTTATGAATCAGAAAGAGGCGCCGGGAAAACATTCCGGACTTTATAATATACACCGCAGGATCCAGCTTCTTTATGGACATTCTTATGGTGTGGAGATCCGGAGTCTGGAAAGTCATGGAACTACGCTGGTGGTAACGCTTCCGGCAGTAACGGATAAAAATGTGCAATAGGATCCTGAAAAAACAGGACAGGGGGATAAAAACGATGCTTCGTGTAATGATAGTGGAAGATGAGGATATGATACGCAAAGGCCTTGTATTTACCATAGACTGGCTTTCTATGGACTGTGTAGTGGTAGCAGAAGCGTCCAATGGACAGGAGGGCTATGAACGTATTCTGGAATATAAGCCGGATGTGGTGATCGCGGACATTTGCATGCCTTTTATGGATGGCATTGAAATGATACGGAAGGCATCGGAAAAAGTAAAGTTTAAGAGTATCCTTCTTACCAGTTATGCGGAATTTGATTATGCAAGAAGAGCTATAGAGGCAAGAGTCTGTGAATATCTGCTAAAACCTGTAGATGAGGAAAAGCTGGCCCAGATCATGAAAAAACTGGGAGAAGAGATCACCAGTGTGCGCCAGGTGGAATATGCCATGGAGCAGGCGGAGCTGGAAGGCGGAAATCTGAATTTGGAATATTATATGAAACTGGACCGTTCAGAAAATGGCTATGTTTCAAAGCTGGTGGAAGCGATCAAGACACGATATGGGGAAAAACTGAGCATTGAGTCCATTTCAGAGGAAATGGGAGTCAGCGCCAGTTATTTAAGCCGTAAATTTAAGGAGATCACAGGTCAGACTTTTCTGGATTTTCTGAACAAATACCGGGTGCAGCAGGCGATCACTCTGTTAAATACCAAAGAATACCGGATCAGTGAGATTTCAGAGGCGGTAGGATTTTCCGATTATAAACACTTTTGTTCTGTATTTAAAAAATATACCTTAAAATCACCTACAAAATTTGTAAAGGGAGGCTGATGTAATATCAGTCTCCCGTTTTTTTCTCTTTTTCTTTATTTTTCTTTTTTGCTTTCTTTTCGCTTTTATCCCCTTTTTCACTTTTAGAAGCTTTTTTAGAAGCTTTTTTGGAGATTTTTATGCCTTTTTTCCCTTTTGCGTAAAGGCTGGGGACTTTCTTTTCCTTGCTGGTATCGGCTTTGGTGTCAGAAGAAGCCTGAACGGTCTCTTTGCTGTCCGGATTCTTGGCTGTTTCTGGCTGAGGCAGCGGCTCACCATTATCTGGGATATAGGTTACAATATCCTCAATACGGCAGGAAAGAAGTCTGCACAATGTATCCAGAGTTTGGGTGGAAACGGTCTGGTTATTTTTCAGACGTCCGATCTGTCCGGAACTGAATTTCTCATGCTTGATCAGGTGATACTGGGTAATGCCTTTCTTTTTCATTGTTTCCCATAAACGTTCATAGGTGATCATGACAGCCCTCCTTTATGATTCGTCATCCTGTTCTCTGGCAACAGCTGCTTCTAACAGTTCCTGGGCTTCTTCAGAAGCATCCGTACTTCCCATTTCTTTTAATTTGTATTTCAGCTCTTCTTCTACTTCAGCGCGGATCTCATCCTCTTTTGTAGGGCTCATATCCGGAAGGTCGCTTAAAGTACCAATGCCAAAGCGCCGCATAAATTCTTCTGTGGTGGCAAAAAGGGCCGGCCGGCCGGGGGCATCTAAACGGCCGGCTTCGTAGACCAGGTTATATTCTACCAGGCGATTGACTGCATGATCGGACTTAACGCCGCGGATCTTTTCAATCTCCAGTTTAGTTACTGGCTGGCGGTAGGCGATAATGGAAAGAGTCTCCAGGACTACGTCAGAAAGCACCTGTTTTTTCGGGGCAGAGGCGATGCGGATCAGGTTAGAGTAATATTTCGACTGGGTGCACATCTGGTAGCTGTCTTCTAACTGCACGATCTCCATGCCGTGTTTGCCTGTTTTATAGCGTTTCATCAGACGTTCCACTGCTGCTTTGGCAGTTTCTTTGTCCTGGTCAATGGCAATGGCCAGCTGTTTTAATTCTACAGCGCCGCCCATAGTGAACAGGACGGCTTCAATGACCGCTTCCTGGTCTTTTTCATTTTTTACGGGTGTATTATCTACTGTTAATTCTTCCAAATTTATGTCCTCCAGAGGTAAATAGGTACTGCATGGTCCTGGGATTGTACTACATCAGATCATTTACCTGCTCTAAGTTTAAATCTTCTTCCTGGCCTTCTGGTTCTATGGTTTCAATATCCATTTCTCCGAATGTTTCCTCCTGGGTAAGATGGATCTTTCCAATCTTCATTAATTCAAGAACGGCTAGAAACGTAACTACTACTTCCAGTTTGTCAGTCTGTTTTTCAAGAAGCTGGCGGAAACTGAAGCGGCGGGCCTTCCGGGCATAATCCATGACAGATGAGATTTTCTGCTCCAGACTGACCGGTTCACGGCGGATGGTGCCGAATTTGCTTCGGATGGGGTCGGTCTTGTATTCTTTGCGCTTCATGACCTGTTCAAAGATACGCTGCAGCTTTGCAAGAGTGAGTCCGTCTAATAACTCGTCAAGATCAACGGGAGGCTGGTATTTTGCTACCTCCGGCGGAAGAGAAGCGTCCTTATAGAAATGTCTGGCAGCGCCTTCTTCCCGGTCTGCCAGTTCTTCTGCCAGGATCTTATAGCGCTTGTATTCCAACAGACGGGCTACCAGTTCGGCTCTTGGGTCTATTTCTTCCCCTTCTTCATTTACTTCTTTTGGAAGAAGCATCTTTGCTTTAATATCTAAAAGGGTAGCGGCCATAACAAGGAATTCGCTGACAATGTTTAAATCTTCCCGCTCCATGTTGCGGACATATTCCAGATATTGGGCCGTGATCTCCACAATAGGAATATCGTAAATATCTACTTTATTTTTCTCAATCAGATGAAGGAGCAGGTCTAAGGGACCTTCAAAATGCTCCAGTTTGTAGGTAATGGTTTCCATTTTGTATATCCTATAAGATTTTTTTCAGGGTTGGTGCTGTGTCAGGTATCTTTGACCGGGGGCAGACGTGTATAACTAAAAGCTGAGGTCTGTTGTTTAGACGGATGTTGATGGAATGAGTTCCCAGGCCCCGGCTGACTGCCATGTAATGTCCCTGATCTTCAAATATTCCGGCGCACAGAGGAAGAAAAAACTGGTACTGTGGAGTCATAACACCGCCAAGTCCCGGAATACGTATGGTTCCGCCGTGAAAATGACCGGATAAGGTAAGATCTGCTCCCCAGCTGGTGTAGTTGTCAAAATACAGCGGGGAGTGGGCTAACAGGATCTGGAAATGGTCGGTGTCTGCTTTTCCAACCTTTTCCTCTATATAGAGGTCTGGCATAGGTGATACCGGGTGGATCAGGGCCTTTTTGTAAAAATTTTTGTCCAGATCTAAGCCGGTAATGCGTATTTCTCCATCAAAAATGGCGGAATCATTTTTCAGGAAAATGGCACCGGCCTGCTTTAATGCATTTCGGTAAATGTTTCCTTCCATTCCATAAATTTCAGGTTCCCAGTCAATACGGTTTTCATGGTTTCCTTCTGCGCAGTAAACGGGATAGCGGGCGGAAAGCTTTTTTATAAGGAAGAGCGCATGAGCTGTTTTTGCACCTTTTCCTTTGGTGACAATAAGATCACCGCCGTTTAATATAGCGTCCGGCTTTATGGTATCAATGGCCTGGAGCAATTGTTCATTTTCAGGTCCGAAGGTATTTTCGTGAAGGTCGGACAGAAAGATAAAGGTCCGCCTTCGGGATACTTTGCTGCTGTAAAGAGTAGTCTCTTCTACGGATAAAGCCTTTTTTTCGTATTCGGATCTGCCAAGACAGATGGCGGCAGCTGCGCAGCCGGCAGCCGCCAGGTGAGTGATCAGCATTAAATTCTCCCCTTAATAAAATTCTTGTTTCATTATAACGTGCATTAATAGTATTTTCAAGTGCTGGTCATGCAACGCATGAACAGTAACTTTTCAAGAAAATAGTGAAAGTACAGGTCTTGACGGACAGACACTGGCATGATACGATAACATACGCGTGAAATGATATATAGTATATAAATGATAAATAAAACACAATATATAGTGTGCAATAATGAACGTATAGAGGAAAGGTGAAGGAATGGACTGCAGTAAGATAAAAGTTGTAAAAAAGGATGGCACAAAAGAAGATTTCAATGTAAAAAAGGTACTTGCCGCGATCAGTAAATCAGCTGAGAGAGCTATGATCACATTTTCAAGGGCAGAGAAGAACTTTATCTGTGAATTTGTGGAAGAAAAGGCAGAGGAAATGGATCAGGAACTGATCCCCATTGCTCAGATGCACAACATTGTAGAAGGAGCTTTGGAAAAGGTTAATCCGCTGGTTGCAAAAAGCTATCGTGACTACCGTAATTACAAGCAGGACTTTGTGCGGATGTTAGATGATGTCTATAAAAAAAGCCAGTCTATTATGTACATTGGGGATAAGGAAAACAGCAACACAGACAGTGCGTTGGTTTCTACTAAGCGGAGTCTCATCTTTAATGAATTAAATAAATCCCTTTACCAGAAGTTTTTCATGACAGTAGAAGAACTGCAGGCGTGCAGAGAAGGCTATATTTACATTCACGATATGTCTGCAAGAAGAGATACCATGAACTGCTGTCTGTTTGATGTGAAGTCAGTGCTGACCGGCGGGTTTGAGATGGGAAATCTCTGGTATAATGAGCCAAAGACACTGGATGTGGCTTTTGATGTGATCGGAGATATTGTATTAAGTGCAGCCAGTCAGCAGTATGGCGGTTTTACAGTGCCAAGTGTGGAAAATATCCTGGCGCCTTATGCAGAGAAATCTTATGCAAAGTATCTGGAAAAATATAGAAAATTAGGATTACCGGAAGAAAAAGTAGAAGAAATTGCCTGGGCAGATGTGCAGAGAGATATGGAACAGGGCTTTCAGGGATGGGAATACAAGTTTAATTCCGTTTCTTCCAGCCGTGGTGATTATCCTTTCATTACTATGACTGCAGGAACAGGAACCAGCCGCTTTGCAAAAATGGCGACCATGACGATGTTAAAGGTACGAAAAGGCGGTCAGGGAAAAGAAGGCCATAAAAAGCCGGTGCTGTTCCCCAAAGTGGTATTTTTATATGATGAAAAGCTTCATGGACCAGGGGGAGAACTGGAAGATGTATTTGAAGCAGGCATTGACTGTTCCAGTAAAACCATGTATCCAGACTGGCTTTCTCTTACAGGAAAAGGTTACATTGCCAGCATGTACAAGAAATACGGAAAGATCATCTCCCCCATGGGCTGCCGCGCCTTTCTGTCTCCATGGTATGAAAGAGGAGGCATGCATCCGGCTGACGAAAAGGATGTACCTGTATTTGAGGGACGTTTTAATATCGGTGTAGTAAGTCTTCATCTTCCTATGATCTTGGCGAAAGCAAGACAGGAAGGACGGGATTTTTATGAAGTTTTGGATTACTATCTGGAGCTGATCCGCAAGATCCACATCCGCACATATGCATATCTGGGGGAGATGAAAGCATCCACCAATCCGATGGCATATTGCGAAGGGGGATTTTACGGCGGTCATTTAGGGCTTCACGATAAGATCAAGCCTTTACTGAAAACTGCGACTGCTTCTTTTGGTATCACCGCCTTTAATGAACTGCAGCAGTTATATAACAAGAAATCATTGGTAGAGGACGGACAGTTTGCACTGGAGGTTCTGGAGCATATTAATAAAAAAATAGATGAGTTTAAGGAAGAAGACGGCAATCTCTATGCTATTTATGCAACCCCTGCAGAGAATCTCTGCGGTCTGCAGGTAAAGCAGTTCCGCAAGAAATACGGCATTATTGAAAATGTATCTGACCGGGAATATGTAAGCAATGGTTTTCACTGTCATGTGACCGAAGATATTACTCCGATTCAGAAGCAGGATCTGGAATACCGCTTCTGGGAGCTGAGCAACGGCGGCAAGATCCAATATGTAAAATACCCGGTAAGCTACAACAAAGAGGCTATCCGCACTTTAGTGCGCAGAGCAATGAGAATGGGATTTTATGAAGGTGTAAACCTGTCACTGGCTTACTGCGATGACTGCGGTCATGAAGAACTGGAAATGGATGTATGCCCAGTCTGCGGCAGCAAAAACCTGACTAAGATCGATCGCATGAACGGATATTTAAGCTACTCAAGGGTAAAAGGCGATACACGACTGAATGAGGCTAAGATGGCCGAGATTGCAGAGAGAAAGAGTATGTAAGAATAGTTCAGTTTTACTAAAAATAAAAGAACAACAAAGAAATAACCCTTCGTAAACAGTGTAATTGAGCTGCTTTTCGGAGGGTTGTTTCGAGAAGAGAAATAGTTAGTATACGATTTAAGGATAAAAATCAGTAAGGAATGATTTTAGAAGCAGATCCGGAATCCAGATACAAAGTCCAGTCTTCGTGTGTTTTTAACATAGTAGCAGGAACCTGGGCATTAGGTGTCTGGGTCAGTGTATTATAAATAGCTTCTGCTTTGCGTTCTCCGGGAACAGCAGAAAGAATGTGACGGCATTTTAGAATCTGCTGTACAGTCATGGAAATAGCCTGGTTTGGTACATGGGCAGTATCCGGGAACCAGCCTTCTCCAACCTGCTGTTTCTTGCACCGGTCATTCAGATCAACTACTTTATAACAGTCACTGCACTCCAAGTCAGCCGGCGGATCATTGAAAGCAATATGTCCATTTTCACCAATACCAATTAAACCTATATCGGCAGGCTGTTTTTTCAATTCTTCGCTTAAACGAGCAATATTTTCTCTAACATTGCCTTCGCCATTTACGAAATAAGCACCTTTTAAAGAAACTGGAAGCTGGTTTACAAAACGTTCTTTTAAATATTTGCGGAAACTGGCTATATGGCTTTCAGGAAGTCCTACATACTCATCTAAGTGAAACATCTCTACTTTTGTCCAGTCTACGTCCAGTTTTACAAGAATTTTCAGTGTTTCAAACTGAGAAGCGCCGGTAGAAAGAATCAGGCGTGCACAGTTGTTTGTCTGAATGGCGCTGTTTAAAAGAGCAGCTGTATGACGGGCAGCTGCAGCTCCCATTGCATCTGCTGTTTTTTCGATTACGATTTTCATTTGATCTCTTTTCCTCCTACAAAAATCTGTTTGATATTGATATTGTCATCAAATACAAGAAGGTCAGCATCTTTACCTGTTTTTATAGAACCTTTACAGTGATCAATCTTCATAAGTTTTGCCGGATTTAAGCTCATCATGCGGACAGCATTGACCAGTGAAGTACCGGCAAGTTTATAAAGGGTCCTTACGCAGCGGTCTGTTGTGCAGACGCTGCCTGCAAAACAGGTACGATCAGGCATTTTTGCAATTCCATCTTCAATGATTACTTCCTGCCCTTCTTTTAAGCTTCCGAGAATCGATTTCCCTTTTCCGGCACCGGCGCCCCGCATACTGTCTGTAATCAGGGAGATTTTATCATTGTCTTTGCATTTCAGGATCATTTTTAATAAATCTGGTGGGAGATGCATTCCATCGGAGATGATTTCCACAGAGAGCTCATCAAATAAATATCCTGCTTCTACAACCCCAAGGATTCTGTAACCATTTTTACGGGTAATGGTGCTCATACCGGAATAAAAGTGGGTAAGATGGGTATATCCATGCTGAATGGCTTCTTTTACGTCATCACATGTAGCGGCTGTATGGCCGATGCTCATGAGTACGCCCAGTCTGCTTAAACGATCGCCCATTTCCATGGCACCAGAAAGCTCAGGCGCAACGGACCAACGGCTGATACATCCCTCCCCATAGTCATAAATACGCATATAATCTTCTGGGGATGGAGTACGGATGTAAGCCTCATTTTGTGCTCCTTTTTCTGAAGGGCTGAAATATGGACCTTCTAAATGCATACCCGCCAGATGAGGCATGTTTTCTGTGATCTTTTTGGCTTTTTTAAAATTATCAATGCAAAGAAAAAGATCTTCATCGCTGCTGGTCAGCGTTGTAGGGAAGATAGTAGTAGTGCCATGATGAAGATGGAGGCGTGCTGCTGTCAATATGCTTTCAACATCTCCATCCATGAAATCACATCCGCCGCCGCCGTGTGTATGGGTATCAATAAAGCCTGGTGATACATAGAAACCATTGCAGTCTATGGTAGCAGGAAGATGCTCTAAAGTTTCGTCCATGGCTCCATATCCGGTAATGATTCCTGTTTCTGTATCAAACTTCACATAGCTGTCAGGCTGGATATGATCTTCTAAGATCACATTTGCATGAATAAGAATCTGTTCCATAATCATTTGCCTTTCACATTGAGCAGCGTGTATTTATATATCTGCTGCTATTTTGAATTATCGGTAAATATCATACTGTAAAAAACGTTTGAGTGTCAATGAAAAACATGTACAAAGAATGATATGATAAATTAGTAAATTTGCATATTGACTATAAAATGAAAAAGATTTAATCTATTTTTTGTAACGTTAACGTTAACGTTATCGATTGAGTAAAAGTTGAGGAGGGTATGGAGTGTCGATGGAGCAGTCTTCAGGTGTTACATTGAAAGATATTTCACAGAAGCTGAATATTTCGATGACATCTGTACACAGAGCTATTTATGGAAAAGAAGGAGTAAGCGATAAGCTGCGAAAACAGGTCATAGAAGCTGCAGAGCAAATGGGGTATGAACCGAATTATGCAGCATCTTCTATTAAGAGAAAGGCAATTCGCATAGCTGTTGTACTTCCTTCTCCGAAAGAACAGGGAACTTTATATTACGCATATCTGTGGAAGGGATACAGAAATGCATTGAAAGAAAATCGTTCTCTGAATGTGGAAACAGATGAGTATGAAGTAGAAAACGAAGAGGAACAGATCAGGATCCTGAAAGAAATTGCAGATGAGGATGGCAAATCCTATAATGGAATACTTACATTTTCGTATACACACAGCCCGCAGATCTTACGCCAGTATGAGAGACTGACAGCGATGAAAAGGACGGTCATGGTTCTGGACGACCGTATTGAAGATATTCCGGGATTGTATTGTATTCCTTCCAATGATCGGATCATTGGTGAGATGTGCGGAGAAGTATTTTCTTTGATGCTTCCCCAAAAAGGAACGATCCTTGTATCTGCAGGACGTAAAGGATCTCCGATTCATGTTAATACTCTGAATGGTTTAAAGAAGTATTTAAAAGAACAGAAAAGTGATCTTCAGGTAAAAGGTCTTCCATATGAGATTGATACTTATGAAGGCTTTTGCCAGGGCTTAAAAATGTATGATGATGTGGTGGGAGTTTTTTCACTGATTGCCAGAAACAACCGCCCGATGATTCAGGCTCTGGAAGATACCGGCATGATCGGAAAACTGAGAGTGATCGGAGCAGATCTGAATCTGGAAAGCGCAGAGTTTTTGCGGCAAGGGAAAATAGATACACTTGTATATAAGAATCCGTATGACAAGGGTGTGATCGGTTTTAATACGCTGATTGATTATCTGGTAAAACATACGGAACCGCCTCAGAATATTCAATGCGTGATCAGCATGGTATTCAAAACCAGTCTTCATTTTTATGAAGATGTAATTAAACTGTAAACCCAAGTATCAAAATATATTATATAAAAGGAGAAGTGGTTATGAAGAAAAAAGGTTTATTAATGGCAACTGCAGTGATGGCATCCATGGCACTTATGGCATGTGGATCTGGTAATTCCAGCACAGCAACCACAGCAGCAGATGCAGGAAAAACAGAGGCAGCTGCAGCAGAAAAAGAAGAGAACAAAGATGCTCCGGCGGCAGATGAGAAGAAATTCAGCTTAAAGCTGGCAGAAAACCAGTCAAAAGATAATCCTGTATCTGTTGGTGTACAGAAGTTTGCAGATCTGGTAAAAGAAAAGACAAATGGCAGTGTTGAAGTTGAAGTTTATCTGGATGGTACTTTGGGTACTGAGAATGAGACTATTGACCAGGTACAGGCAGGAACTCTGGATTTTGCCAGAATCAATACTTCTGCACTTTCTTCTACAGTAGATGAAGTTGGTGTATTTACACTTCCATATATCTTTACAAGCACAGAACAGAAATACAAAGTTCTGGATGGAGAGATTGGACAGAACATCGGAGATGCACTGGAAAATTATAATATGGTCAGCTTAGGATACTGGGAAGCTGGTTCCAGAAACTTCTATACAACAAAGAAACCGATTACCTGTGTAGCTGATATGAAGGGTATGAAGATCCGTGTACAGCAGTCTGATATCGCAATCAAGATGGTTGAGACTCTGGGTGCAGCTGCAACTCCAATGTCTTACAACGAAGTATATCAGGGCTTACAGACAGGTGTTATTGACGGTGCAGAGAACGATTTCGTTTCTTATTATACATCCGGACATTATGAAGTAGCAAAATACTTTGCGATGGATGGACATGTGGCACCTCCTGCTATGCTGATCATGGCTAAGAATGTATGGGATCAGATGAGTGAAAATCAGCAGAACGCAATTCAGGAAGCAGCAAAAGAAGCACGTGAATGGCAGCGTCAGGCAATGCAGGATTATCAGGAAGAGTCCAGAAAGGCTGTAGAAGAAAAAGGCTGTGAAGTTATTGATGTAGATGTAAAAGAATTCCAGGATGCTGTAGCACCTATGTATGATGAGTATCCACAGTACAAAGATGTAATTGAACAGATCCGCAGCATTGAATAAGACTTGTTTGTACAGGCTGAGTTTGGAGGATATCAGGTATGGAGGAGACGAAAAATAAGCTGAAACCCGTGCGTGATCTTGTAGAAAAGTTCATTAACTGGGAAAAGCTTTTGTGCAGTCTTATGCTGGTCGTCATGGTGATGATCACGTTTATGCAGGTAGTGATGCGTTTTATTTTTAACGCACCCTTTAGCTGGTCAGAAGAGATCACTTTGATTCTTCTGGTATGGTTCGGATATTTATGTATGCCAATTGACATTTTTTCCGATTCTCATGCAGCATTATATTTTCTTTATAATAAACTGCCTTCTGGTGTGAAGAAGGCAGTGGATCTGATGCGGCACGGTCTGCTGATCTGGCTGTTTGTGGAAATGATGATCTATGGTATGACGATCACAAAGCTGAATCTTCCAAAACTTCAGCCGGCAACCAGAATTTCACAGGGATGGTTGTTTGCTCCTTTAGTAGTAGGCGGCGGTCTGATGCTGATATACAGTATTTTAAATCTGATCTCTACGATCTTAAAACCTCTTTCTGAATATAAGAAAGAGGCAGAAGCTGAAAAAGATATTGCGCAGTTAAACAAGGAAAGAGGTGGTACAGAATGAATGAATGAAATGGTTATGGGAACCTGTATTTTATTTGGCGTCCTGATCGTATTAATGGCATTTCGCTTTCCAATTTCATTTTGTCTTGCCATTTCTGCTATGGTAACAGGAGCATATCTGCACATTCCGTTTATGAACCTGTTCCAGAAAATGTCAACAGGTATTACAAGCTTCACATTTATGTGTGTGCCTTTCTTCATTATCATGGCACAGATTATGACAGAAGGCGGTATCGCGGACCGGCTGACGGGATTTTGTAATGTACTGGTAGGCCGGGTGCGAGGCGGTACGGCAATCGTTAACTGTCTGAATTCTATGTTATTTGGTGGTATTTCAGGTTCTTCTATTGCAGACGTTACCAGTATTGGTGCTCTGCTGATCCCAATGATGCAGAAACAGGGATATGATACAGATTATTCGGTAGCAGTAACCTGTACTTCTTCCGTAGAAGGTGTTATTATCCCGCCAAGCCAGAATATGATCTTCTATGTAGTAGCCGCAAGCAGTGGCTTGTCTATTAGTACTATGTTCATGTGCGGCTATATTCCAGGCGTTCTTTTTACAGCAGCTCTTTGCTTTACCTCTTATGTGATTGCTGTAAAGAAGAAATATCCGATTTCAGAAGCACATTCCTGGAAGGAAAATATTACCATTGTTCGTCAGGCACTTTTGGGATTAGTAACAATCGCAATTGTTGCAGTGGGAACGTCTGCCGGAATTTTTACTGCCACAGAAGCAGGTGCAATCGCAGCAGTTTATGCATGGGTCATCACTACCTTTGTATATAAGACTATGACTTTAAAGAAGACGCTGCGCTGTTTCTTAAATGCATTGCCAACACTGGGAACGATTATGGCGATTATTGCAACCTCCAGTGCCTTCAGCTATGTACTTTCTTACTTGAAAGTGCCAAGTCGTGTTGCAGAAATGTTTCTGTCTGTATCAAACAGCCCGGCAGTCATTATGTTTTTAATGCTGCTATTAATGATAATTTTGGGATGCTTTATGGATATGGGTATCCTGATCATTCTGTTAACACCTATTTTATATCCAGTGGCAACACAGATCGGATATAATCCATATCATTTTGGACTGATCCTGGTATTGACTCTGGGATTAGGTCTGTTAACACCACCTGTAGGTACTTCTCTTTGGGCTGGCTGCGCTATTGGAAAAATACAGATTGAGAAATGTGTGAAAGGATTTTTACCATTCTATCTTACCTACATTGCTGTATTGGCAGTGATTATTCTCTTCCCGCAGATCTGCCTGTTTTTGCCAAGAATATTAGGTAATGTAGTTTAAGGAGGTTTTATTTTGAGAAGTTTAAAGAAGGATAAGCTGGATATCAGGATTTATGACACCAGAAAAGAAATGGGAGAGGCAGCTGCAGCGGATATTGAAAATGCTGTTTGCGAAGTGCTAAAAACGAAGGATCATTGCAATATGATTTTTGCAGCAGCTCCTTCTCAGAATGAAGTTCTGGAAGCTTTGGCTGCTTCAAAAAAAATCGACTGGAGTCGGATTAATGCCTATCATATGGATGAGTATATCGGATTAGCTCAGGATGCTCCTCAGGGATTTGCTAATTTCCTGCGCAGAGGTTTGTTTGATAAGGTGCCATTTGCTTTGGTTAATTGTTTAGACAGTACAAATGAGCCAAATGCAGAGTGCGAAAGATATGGAGCTTTGTTAAGTGCAAATCCAACGGATATTGTATGTATGGGTATTGGTGAAAATGGACATATTGCATTTAATGATCCTCATGTGGCAGATTTTCATGATACTAAGAAAGTAAAGATAGTAGATCTGGATGAGACCTGTCGTATGCAGCAGGTACATGACGGATGTTTTGAAACATTAGATCAGGTACCGAAGCAGGCTTTAACATTAACAATTCCTACACTGACAGCACCCAAATATGTATTTTGTGTAGTGCCAGCGTCTACAAAAGCAAAAGCAGTAGAACGGACAGTGAATGGACCTGTTTCAGAAAGTTGTCCTGCCAGTATTTTGCGGCAGCATGATCAGGCTGTATTGTATCTGGATGTGGATAGTGCAGCAGATTTGCAGAAGTAAAAAATAATAAAGCAAACAATATAAAAAGGATTGCCGGTGAAAGAGTCATTTCGCGGCAATCCTTTTTTTATCCGTTATTTCAATCAAGAAACTTATTTCTTTTTATTTCTCTCCTTTTGATAAGATCCGTCTACCAGACCTTCCAGATAGGCTTCAGCCCGCAGTCTGTTGGAGGGGCCAAGCTGATTATATAGATCCAGCAGGTATTCCTGCTGCTTGCTTAAAACAGTCTGACTGCCGTCGGTACTGTAAAATTCTCCCATGGAAATACCAAAAACATGACATATATGGCGGATGGTAGGAATACTGGGCACAGTGGTGCGCCGGAAAAGATTTCCTATGCTGTTTGGGGAAATATCCATTTCCTTTGCAAGGCGGTAATGGCTCCAACCACGGTCATTACACAGCTCCTCTATGCGGTCCAGTTCAAAACTCATAATTCCTGTACTGTTTAGCAGCTTTAAAATATAAAACCAGAGCTGCAAAACAACTTCTCCTTCTGTCAGTATAATATTATTTTATCCCAGCAAGGTGAAAAACATTAGCTTGAAAATAAGTGTATAAACTATTCACTATGTAGTGAATAAAGGAAAATCAAGTGGAAAATTCCCATAGATTATGATAGACTGATACCAGCGGCGTACTTTATAAAGTGCGCAGATCATCACTGAATTGCAAATGCAAAATGCAAATGAAAAAATGGAGGCGGGACAGATGAAAAAGTTTTTAGAAGAATTTAAAGCGTTTGCCTTAAAGGGAAACATGATCGACCTGGCTGTAGGTATGATCATTGGCAGTGCATTTACATCAATTGTTAATTCACTGGTCAATGATATTTTTATGCCGGTACTGAGTATTTTCACTGGAAAGATTGATTTTTCCAACATGTTTATTGCACTGGACGGAAACAAATATCCTACACTGGCAGCAGCCAATGAAGTGACAGCTACGATTAATTATGGTTCATTTATTACTCAGGCGATCAATTTTATACTGATGGCTTTTGTAGTATTTATGGTTATTAAAGCGATCAACAAACTGGAAAAAATTGGAAAAGCTCCGGAAGCACCAAAGGCACCTACAGAGAAAGAGTGTCCTTACTGCAAGAGCATGATCCCCATCAAAGCAGTTCGTTGCCCACATTGTACATCTGAACTGGAGAAATAAACATGCGTTACCATAACATAACGAAAGACGATATGCTTAACGGAGAGGGGCTGCGGACTGTGCTTTGGGTGGCAGGCTGCAGCCACAATTGTCCTCAGTGCCATAATCCTGTGACCTGGGATATAAATGGCGGCCTGGTTTTTGATGAGGCTGCAAAGGAAGAGCTTTTTGACGAACTGAAAAAAGGCTATATTTCCGGTGTGACCTTCAGTGGCGGAGACCCGCTTCATGTAGAAAACCGGGAAGAGATCGGTAAGCTGGCAAAAGAGATCCGTGAAACGTTTCCGGATAAGACCATATGGCTGTATACAGGCTATGACTGGGAGGAGATCTGTGATCTATCCTTTCTTTCGTGTATCGATGTGCTTGTTGACGGGGAATTTAAAATAGAAGAAAAGGACAACAATCTCCACTGGAAGGGAAGTGCCAATCAGAGGGTGATCGATGTGAAAGAATCACTGAAAACAGGAAAAGCACAGCTTTACAGAGAACAGTAAGCAGATATAAGGTTAAAAGCAAGAAAACTGAAATACGAGAATACCACATCAGGAGTTAAATAAACGATTATGGAAAGAATTGCAAAATTTCACAAAGTAAGCTATGAGCAGTTTGAAGGTGACTGGAAAGATACCTTTGGTCCTACAGATGCAGAAGAGATCAAACGTATTTACGAAGGATTGCGTCTGCCAGCCAGAGCCACTGCTGGTTCTGCGGGTTATGATCTTTATACACCAGTGGCACTGACCATTCGCCCAGGTGAAGTTGTAAAGATCCCCACCGGTATCCGTGTGGAAATGAATGATGGCTGGGTACTGGCTGTATTTCCAAGAAGCAGTCTGGGATTTAAGTACCGTTTACAGTTAAATAATACAGTAGGTATCATTGACAGTGACTATTTCTTCTCTGACAATGAGGGTCATATTTTCGTAAAACTGACCAATGATACAAAAGAGGATAAGACAGTAGAATTGGCAGAAGGCGCTGGTTTTGCACAGGGTATCTTCCTTCCATTTGGCATTACAGAAGATGATGACTGTACAGAAGTAAGAAACGGTGGCTTTGGAAGCACAGACAGTAAGAAGAATTAAAAGAAGCAGGAGAAATTATGGGAAACAGACCTGTAAACAGAAGCAGGAAAAATACCGGACGTACCGGTTATTACAGAGAAAGAGGCAGGTCAGATACCTTAAGGCGGCGCAGAAGAAGAAATCGGCGCATAAAGGCGGCTTTTTTATGGTTAGTCTGCCTTGCATTCATTGCCTTACTCATTTTTGGAGCTGTAAAACTGGTGGGAAGATTTGCAGGTTCCGGAAAAGAACAGTTAAGGAAAGATGGCATTGAAAAGCTGAATTCCGGTGATCTGGAAGGAGCAGTGGCAGATTTTGATGCTGCTTTGGAAAAATCTGGAAATAAATCCAATAAGCCTTCTGCATTTAACGCAGATGTGCTCTGGTACAGGGCAGAGGCAGAGCTTTTATTAAAAGATTATGAAGCGGCTTCTCATACCTATGATCTGATCACAGAGCAGGGAGGAGATAAGATCTCTTGTCTGTATATGAAGGCAATGTGTGCAGGGGCGTTAGAAGATAAAGATGCTGCTGTTTCTTATTACAGAGAAGCGCTGGGAATGGAAAAAGAAGGGAACCGCTCTGACGGATATGAGGAGGCTCTTACAGCAGCAGGATCTGCCTGTGTGAAAGCGCAGGATTTTGATACAGCAAAAAGTCTTTATGAAGAGGCGTTAAACAGTGGGAAAACAGGAGAAAAACTGGAAAGCAGGATCCATAACCAGCTGGGCTTATGCCAGATGGCTGAGGAGGACTATGATACAGCTGCTGATTCGTTTGATAAGGGATATAATGCCCTGATCACAGGATATCAGGCTGGAACCGGGGCACAGTTAGATCAGGCGGCAGCTGCGGTTCCGGAAGGAGATACCCAGGGAATGGCACTTTTAAAGGAACTGGCTTATAACAAGGCAGTCTGCCTGGAATATAAACAGCAGTATAGTGCAGCTCAGACAGAGTTTGAACATTATATATCCGTATTTGGAGCAGATGAAAATGCCCAGCATGAGATCGACTTTTTAAAGACCAGACAGGAGGAAGGATAAACCGGTGATTGATTTAAGGAAACTGGAAGAACGTGTAATACTGGCGGCGGTAAGCACCAGCGAGACAGATTTAGCAGAGAGCTCTCTGGATGAATTAAAAGAACTGGCAGATACTGCCGGGGCAAAGACCGTAGGCCGGGTGATCCAGAACCGGGAAAGTATTCATCCGGGGACCTATCTGGGAAAAGGAAAACTTCAGGAACTGCGGGAAATGCTTTATGAAACAGGAGCTACCGGCGTGATCTGTGATGATGAGCTTTCACCGGCCCAGTTAAAAAATCTGGAAGATATCCTGGATACAAAAGTTATGGACCGTACCATGGTTATTCTGGATATTTTCGCGGCCAGAGCCAATACAAGAGAAGGAAAGATACAGGTAGAGCTGGCACAGCTAAAATACAGGGCGATCCGTCTGGTGGGAATGCGTTCATCCCTTTCAAGACTGGGAGGCGGTATTGGTACAAGAGGACCCGGTGAGAAAAAACTGGAGACAGACCGTCGTCTGATCCATCAGCGTATTGGACAGTTAAAGAAGGAACTGGAAGATGTAAAACGTCACCGTGAGGTTACAAGACAGCAGCGTGGAAAAGATCATGCATTAACGGCTGCCATTGTAGGTTATACAAATGCAGGAAAATCTACGTTATTAAACCGTCTTACAGGCGCCGGGATCCTGGCAGAAGATAAGCTGTTTGCCACTTTGGATCCAACGACCAGAAGCTTTACTCTGGCAGACGGCCAGCAGATCCTTCTCACTGATACCGTTGGATTTATCAACAAACTGCCTCATCATCTGGTGGAAGCATTTAAAAGTACCCTGGAAGAGGCACGTTACTGCGATATTATCCTTAATGTAGTGGACTGCTCGGATCCCCAGATGGACATGCATATGCATGTAGTAAAAGAAACGCTGCGTGAACTGGGAATTACAGATAAGACCGTTGTCACTGTGTTTAACAAAACAGATAAACTGGAAGAGAGCGGTCTGCCCATTCCAAGAGATTTTTCTGCAGATCATCAGGTGCGCATTTCTGCCAGAACCGGGGATGGACTTTGTGAACTGGAAGAGATACTGGGATCGATCATCCGCAGCAGGAGAGTTTACCTGGAAAAGGTATATCCCTATGACCAGGCGGGAAAGCTGCAGACCATACGCAAATATGGACAGCTGCTTTCAGAAGAATATACAGAAGAAGGCATAAAGGTAACGGCCTATGTACCGGCAGAAATGTTTGCAGGGCTGTATACGGATGTGCCGGAGAATAAAGATTAAAGAGTTAAAGTTCAGCAAGCGGGCAAGAAGACGCAAGGTTGAACGGTAACATTAGAGAACATGATAGAAAAAGGGGCTGTATTTTATGACAGCCCCTTTATGCACTTTCGTGCATTTTCAAAGGAGAGCATGAAAAAAGAGATCAGAAAGATCACCTGCGGGCTTTTAAAAGTGCTGTATCCACTGCTTTTAAAAGAGCAGAGCAGGTATAGCGGGAAGACTCCGGAAAGGCCAGATTTTTTGTAGACTGGGTGTTTAAAATCTGAGGAGCCAGTTCTTCCATGGACGGCTGCATCAAGGGATACATGGTGGAAACGGCTTCATTTAAATGCACCAGGCTTACATCTAAGATCTGGTCACTGTCAACAGTGACTTCTACATTTACCTGTTCATTTCCAAGGGTAAGACTGGCGCTGTAAAGGCCGGGTATGTAGAGACTGGCAGATGAAGAAGCTTTTTTTGCAGGCCGGAACATAATGAAACACAGGATCAGTAAGAGAAGAGCAAGACCAATAAAAATGCCGGTGTAGATAACTTCCTTCATCCGCAGCACAACGATCTTTGTCTTTGAACTCATAGGAAAGACCTCTGGGGGAATTTGTTACAACATATGAAAGGAAAGGTAAAAATATGTCATTGCAGTTTATTGCAGGAGGCAGCGGCTCCGGAAAAACAAGATATCTTTATGAGAAGGTAATAAAAGAATCCATGAAACATCCGGATATACAATATCTTTTTATTGTACCTGAGCAGTATACCATGCAGACACAGAAAGAGTTGGTGCGCCTGCATCCCAGACATGGACTTTTTAATATTGATGTCTTAAGCTTTAAACGTTTGGCATACCGGGTATTTGAGGATATGGGAGTGCAGCTTCCAGTGGTCCTTGACGATATGGGTAAATCTATGGTCATCCGCAAAGTAGCGGGAAAACTGAAAAAAGATTTAAAACTATATGGGGGGCATCTGGAACAGCCTGGTTTTATCAGTCAGTTAAAATCACAGATCTCAGAGCTGAGCCAGTATGGCGTCAGCGCAGAAGATCTGGAAATGGTAGAAGGAGAGACAGACCGCACCCTTTTAAAGGAAAAACTGGGAGATTTAAAGACCATATATAAAGGATTCAAAGATTATATAGAATCCCATTATATTACGGAAGAGGAGATCCTGGATATTTTATGCAGGAAACTGCCTCAGTGGGAACCGTTAAAAAGCAGTGTTATCTTACTGGATGGTTATACAGGCTTTACGCCGGTTCAGTACCGTCTGGCAGAGCTGTTTATGCTTCATGCAAGAGAAGTTTTATGCTGTATCACGGCAGATCCAAGGGAAATACTGTATAAAGAATGCAGCATACAGCACTTATTTTATATGGGGCGCCATACAGTGTGCAGATTAAAGAAAATGGCAGAGGAACACCATATTCCGGTAGAAAAAGAAATATGGTGCGATCACCGCCCGGCCTGGCGGTTTAAGGACAGCAGGGAGCTGGATTTTCTGGAGCAGAATCTGTACCGTTATACGGGAAAAATATGGGAAAAACAACCGGAAGATATTCTGATCTACAGAGGGAAAAATCCTGCACAGGAAACGTCTTATGTGTGCAGCTGCATCAATGAAAAGGTGCAGAAAGAGGGCCTGCGATACCGGGATATGGCTGTGATTACCGGAGATCTGGCTTCTTATGGAAAAGAGATCGCCCATCGTTTTGATGAGGCCGGCATTCCCTACTTTTTAGATGACAAGAAAAGTATTTTGGAAAATCCCTTCATTGAGCTTATAAGAGCAGCTTTGGAGGCAGTAAAAGACTGCTCTTATGAGAGTATTTTCAGGTATTTAAAAACAGGCTTTGTCTATGATGAGCAGTATCCAGCAGATAAGATGCAGGTATTTACAGACCGTATGGAAAATTATGCCAGAGCTTTAGGCATACGAGGCTGGAAAAACTGGGATATGACCTGGGAGAAACCATGCAGAGGTGGAGAAAGACTGAATCTGGATGAGCTGAATGAATTTCGCATATGGGTGCTGGAACCATTGAAAACATTACGGCAGGCTTTTAAAGAGGAAAATGCAACGATTTCTTCCGTCACAACGGTTTTGCGTCAGGTTCTTGAAGCAATGAAGCTGGAAGAAAAGCTGGAAAGTTTCAGCGATTATTTCCTGGAACGGAAAGAGCCGGGAGATGAGAACCGCGCAAGAGAATACAGCCAGGTTTATGAGCGGGTCATGGAGCTTTTAGAACGTTTAGAGGGATTGCTGGGAGAAGAAAAGGCGGATATGAAAAATTATATCCAGATCCTTGATGCCGGTTTTGAGGAGATAAAGATCGGCGTACTCCCTGCAACTGCGGATCAGGTGATGATCGGTGATATTACCCGAAGCCGTTTAGAAGCTGTAAAAGTCTTATTTTTTACCGGTGTCAACGAAGGCATTGTTCCACAGAGAAAAGCAGGGGGAAGTCTGTTAAATGACGGAGACCGGGAGGTATTTAAGAGTCTGCATATGGAGCTGGCGCCTACTGCAAGGGAAGAAGGCTGTATCCAGAAATTTTATCTGTATCTTATGCTTTCTAAGCCATCGGATCAGCTGGTGCTTACTTATGCGGCTGTGAACAGTCAGGGAAAAAGTGCTCATCCTTCAAGCCTTGTAGGAGAGATACGAAAACTGTTTCCCAAACTGGTTCAGATGGAAGAATCCACTATGGAGCATTCTGTGTGGACGGCCAGAGATGGTTTACAGCAGCTGATCGCAGGCCTTCGGGAAGCAGGGGATAAAAACCTGGAGCAGCTAAAAGAGGCTCAGGGAGAATTTCTGGAACTGTTTTCCAGGTTTTATGGAAAAGAAGAGTATAAAAAGCTGGTGGAAAAACTGACAGATGCAGCCTTTTTTGTCTATGAAGATAAGGGAATCGGACGTGAGGCAGCCAGAGCTCTTTATGGACAGAATTTACAGGGAAGTGTTACAAGGCTGGAGCAGTTTGCAGCCTGTGCCTATGCCCATTTCTTAAAGTATGGTCTGGAATTAATGGAGCGCCAGGAGTATCAGCTGGAGGCAGTGGATATGGGCAACCTGTTCCACCAGTCATTGGATCAATGTTTTGAGGTGATCCACGAAAATGGTCTGGATTGGAGTAATATTACAGAGGAAGAGCGGAAAAAACTGGTAAAAAAGTGTGTGGATCAGGTAACAGCACAGTACGGAAATACCATTATGTCCAGTTCTGCCAGAAATACCTATCTGGCAAAGCGTGTAGAGCGCATTACGGATCGCACCATCTGGGCATTGGCGGAGCAGGTAAAGAAAGGGGATTTTGTACCTTCTGGCTTTGAGGTTTCATTTTCTGCCATCGACAATTTAAAGGCAATGAAGATCCGCCTGTCAGAAGATGAAGAACTGCTGTTAAAGGGCCGGATCGACCGTTTGGATCTTTGTGAAGATGAAAAACATGTATATGTAAAGATCATTGATTATAAGTCGGGAAATACTTCTTTTGATCTTGCGGCGCTGTATTATGGACTTCAGCTGCAGCTGGTGGTCTATATGGACGCAGCTCTGGAAATGGAAGAGCGGAAGCATCCGGAAAAGACGGCAGTTCCAGCAGGGATCTTTTATTATAATATTAAAGATCCCATGGTTAAAAAAGAAGGAGAAATGACACCGGAGGAGATCGAAAAGCAGATTTTAAAGCAGCTGCGTATGAATGGACTGGTAAACAGTGATCTGGAGGTGATCCATCACCTGGACAGGGAGATACAGAAAGAGTCAGATGTAATACCGGTTGCAGTCAAAGATGGTTATGTGCAGGAGGCCAAATCCAGTGTAGCAGGGCAAAAACGCTTTGACGCCCTGCGCCGCTATGTGGGAAGCCGTTTAAAACGTTCCGGGCAGTCTATTTTAAAGGGAGAAAATGGACTTCTGCCTTACAAAGACGGAGATCGTACGGCTTGTGATTATTGTCCCTATCATGCAGTCTGCGGTTTTGATACAAAAACAGCGGGATATGGTTTCAGACGTCTGCGTTCCATGAAGCCGGAAGAAGTATGGCAGGAAATTGAGAAAAATTGCGGTATGAAAGAAAATAAAAAGGGAGAAGGGGATGAATAGACAATGAAATGGACCGAAAAACAGCAGCAGGTCATAGACAGCCGAAACAGAAACCTGCTTGTATCAGCGGCAGCAGGAAGCGGAAAAACAGCAGTACTGGTGGAACGTATTATCTCCATGATCAGTGAAGGCCCTTCTCCTTTGAATATTGACCAGCTTCTTGTAATGACTTTTACCAATGCGGCTGCTTCTGAGATGAGAGAACGTATTGGCGGGGCAGTGGATAAAAAACTGAAGGAAGATCCGGGAAATGAACATCTCTGGCTTCAGGCAGCGCTGATCCCACAGGCAAAGATCATGACCATTGACAGCTTTTGCCTGGAATTGATCCGGGATCACTATAATACACTGGATATTGATCCTGCGTTTCGTATTGGTGATGAAGGAGAACTGACCCTTTTAAAAGGGGATGTAATGGAACAGGTGCTGGAGAGCTGCTATGAGGAAGCAGATGATGCATTTATCCGGTTTTCCGAGCAGTTTGGAGGCGGAAAATCCGACAAGGCAATGGAAGATGTGATCTTACAGGCCTGGCAGTTTTCTCAAAGCCATCCATGGCCGGATGAATGGCTTTTATGGTGCAGACAGCAGATGGAGGCAGAGTCAGCAGGAGATCTGGATTCCAGTGTGTGGATGCAGTTTTTATTAAAAGATATAAGCCTTCAGATGGAAGAGCTGGCGGCGCAGGCAGAGGAAGCCTTAGAGACAGCCAGAGAAGAAAACGGACCGCTGGTGTATGAGCCTATGCTGATGAACGATATAAGCCGTTTAAAAAAGATCAAAGAGGCGGCAGATACAGGCTCTTTTGCAGCTTTTTACCAGGCGGCATCACAGCTTAGCTTTGATCGTCTTGCGGCAGCCAGAGGGAAAGATATTGATCCGGATAAAAAAGCATTTGTAAGTGAGATCCGTACCAGGGTGAAAAAGGCAGCGGAAAAATGCCGGGATACTTACGCAAGCCAGTCACAGGAAGAGGCAGCACAGGGAATACGCAATACGAAAACAGTGATAAATGTGCTGTTAGATATGGTAAAGCGGTTTGATACTGCTTATACAGAAGCCAAAAGAGAGAGAAATGTGCTGGATTTTAATGATCTGGAGCATCTGGCCTTAAAGGTACTGGTGGAAAAGGAAAAATGCATTGAAGACGGGGATCATGTTGTAAAAAATCAGGAAAATGACATTCTGCGTCCATCTGCTGCCGCAATAGAATTAAGTGAGCAGTATGAGGAAATTTTAGTAGATGAATACCAGGACAGCAACCTGGTACAGGAGATGCTGATCCGAAGCATTTCCAGAGAGCGCGCAGGACGGCCAAATGTATTTATGGTAGGTGATGTAAAACAGAGTATTTACCGTTTCCGTCTGGCAAGACCGGAACTGTTTATGGAAAAATATAATACCTATACCAGAGATGAAAGCAGCCATCAGATGATCGAACTGCAGCAGAACTTCAGAAGCCGTGCCAGCGTACTTACCTGCATTAATGACATTTTCTATCAGATCATGACAAAAAATCTGGGAGGTATCCGCTATACCAGTGAAACGGCTTTGTATCCGGGGGCAGAATTTGAAGAAACCGATAAAAAAGCAGGGATACCGGTACAGCTTCTGGTGGCTGATACAGGCTCAGAAGCTTTTAAGCAGCTGGATGAAGATACGGCAGATTATACAGCCAGAGAACTGGAAGCCAAAATGATCGCAGAGCGGATCAAAAGCTTTACAGATGAAAAAAACGGGCTGTATGTATGGGATAAGGAGGCACTCAGTTACAGGAAAGCCTGCTATAAAGATATGGTCATACTGCTTCGAAGTATGAGCGGCTGGTCGGAGGTATTTGTAAATGTACTTATGAATGAAGGAATACCGGCTGTTGCCCAGACCAGAACCGGCTATTTTGCTACCACAGAGGTAGAGACTGTGCTCAGCCTGCTGTCTGTTATTGATAATCCGATGCAGGATATTCCTATGGCTGCAGTTTTACGTTCTCCCATCATCGGTATGAATGATAATGAAATGGCGTGGATGATGGCGGCCTATAAGCGTTTTACGGAAAAGAACCAGGACAGAGGCGTATATGCAGCGTGGAAGCTGTGGGAAGAGTGCAGATGTCAGGAGAGATCTGCGGATGAAATAAAAAATGGTGTGTCAGTTGGCCGTGTAAAGGTGCCGGAAGATATTGCGGATTCTATCTGGAAAAAACTGGAAAGATTTGCAGCTCTTGTAGAAGAACTGCGTCAGGATGCCAGATATCTTCCTGTCCATGAGTTATTGTATCAGATTTACGGAAAAACAGGCTATTACGATTATGTTGCGTCCATGCCTGCCGGAAAGACCCGCAGTGCAAATCTGGATATGCTGGCGGAGAAGGCAGCTGCTTATGCGTCCACCAGCTACAGAGGTTTATTCCATTTTGTAAGATATATTGAAAAGCTGAAGAAGTATGATACAGATTTCGGAGAAGCTTCCTCTGGGGATGAGGGAGATTCCGTGCGTATTATGAGTATCCATAAAAGCAAAGGCCTGGAATTTCCTGTGGTATTTTTAGCCGGAATGGGAAAGAAATTTAATAAGCAGGATGCCTATGGTCAGCTGCTTTTAGATGCAGATCTGGGAGCGGCTGCAGATGAAATGGATCTGGATCTGCGAACAAAAGCCCCCACCATTAAAAAGCTGGCCATCAAACGGCGTATGGAGTTAGAATCCATGGGGGAAGAACTTCGAGTGCTTTATGTTGCCATGACCCGCGCAAAAGAAGTGCTGGTGATGACGGGAACGGATCGTTCTTTGGAAAGTAAACTGGAAAAATGGTCGCAGCTTACATTAACAGATGGCCAGATCCCATATACGATCCTTGCATCAGCATCCTCATTTTTGGATTGGGTACTCATGTCCAGGTCTGCTGTACCGGCGGGACATATGGAGATGACGCAGGTACGTCTTGATGAGCTGATCGGTCAGGAGCTGAAGCGCCAGCTGGAAAAGAAAAATGCAAAAGAAGCGCTGCTGAACCTGGATATAGATCAGATTTATGATGAAAAAATGAACCGGCAGCTGGAAGCTGCTTTAAGCTATGTTTATCCTTACAGAGAGGACACGAAGCTGTATACCCAGATGTCTGTATCAGAGCTGAAAAAGCAGAGCCAGATCGGCCGTGAAGAAGACAACATTGGCACAGAACGGGAAGACCTGTCAGCTTTATCTCTTGTTTACGAAAGGAAAACGGAACAGGAAGAAGAACAGGATGAGAAAGCGGAAAGCGCCAGCAGGGAGAGAAAAAATGAAAAATCCGGGAAAAAAGGTGCTTTCAGGGGAACTGCTTACCACAGGGCACTGGAATGCCTCTATTTGCCGGATGTTACAGATCTAAAGAAACTGGAAGCAGACTTATTAGATCTGTATCAGAGAGGTTTTCTCACGGAAGAAGCCTATGAGTCTATTTTTCCATGGGATATCTGGAAATTTCTGGAAAGTCCTTTGGGGAAATATATGCAGAAAGCAGAAAGAGAAGGAAAACTTCACAGAGAGCGTCAGTTTATGATCGGTATCCCGGCCAGTGAAATGAAACATGTTCTCCAGTCTGAGGAAATGGTGCTGATTCAGGGAGTGATCGATGCATATATAGAAGATGAGGATGGTTTTATCCTTATTGATTACAAGACGGATCATGTTCCAAAAGAGGAAGCAGATGGAGAAAAAGTACTGAAAGAAAGATATCAGGTACAGTTAGATTACTATGGAAGAGCTTTGACCCAGCTGACTGGGAAGAAGGTAAAAGAAAAGTGGATCTATTCTTTTGGATTGAGAAAAGCAATACAGCTGTCATAATGGAATAAAAAACAGAAAAGTCCCATGCACGGGCTGCGTAGAGTGATATGCCGTGCATGGGACTTTTGGCGCAATAGGAAATTGTGTTGGAATAACCTCATCAGATAGCAACAGGAACTTTATGATCAAAGGGGTGATACTGATAATTTTCCAGTTTGAAGCTGTCTGTTGTAAACTGATAGAAATCTTTCACAGTTGGATCTACCCACAAAGTTGGACCAGGCAGAGGCTCTTTTTTCAGAAGTTCTTCTACCATAGGGATGTGTCGGTCATAAATGTGTGCATCTGCGATCACATGAACCAGTTCTCCCACTTTCAGGCCGCTTGCCTGGGCAAACATGTGCATCAGAACTGCGTACTGGCATACATTCCAGCTGTTTGCTGTAAGCATATCCTGGGAACGTTGATTTAAAATACCGTTTAAGGTGTCACCGGATACATTAAAGGTCATGCTGTAAGCACATGGATACAGGTGCATTTCGCTTAAGTCGTGATGATTATAAATATTAGACATAATACGGCGGCTTAACGGATTGTGCTTTAAATCATAGAGGATACGGTCTACCTGGTCGAAATCTCCTTCTTTATAATGGTGTTTTACACCCAGCTGATAACCATAAGCTTTTCCGATGCTGCCGGTTTCATCTGCCCAGGAATCCCAGATATGGCTTTTTAAATCGTGTACATTGTTGGACTTTTTCTGCCAGATCCACAGCAGCTCATCCACTGCGGATTTAAAATAGGTACGGCGCAGTGTGATCACCGGAAATTCCCTTGTCAGATCGTACCGGTTTACAATACCGAAACGTTTAATGGTATGAGCCGGAGTACCGTCTTCCCATACCGGGCGGACTTCATGGTCTGTATCCCAGACTCCATTTTCAAGAATGTCTCTGCAATTCTGTATAAAAAGCTGATCTGCGTAACTCATATGGTTTTATTTTCTCCTTTTGCCATAGTATATAGACTCATGGACACGTGCTGACGCACTCTACTGTCTGCTTGCGCAGACGGTCCATTCGTTAATGGCGCAGGAAAAGCAAATGTCTGCTTCGCAGCCGCTTGCTTTTCTTTTGCGCTCATTCCATTAGTATAGCAAATTGATGCGGGGCAGTACAGTAATAAGTAGAAAAAAGGTTAAAAAAGTATTGATATCTTCCAATTTTTAAGACTACGTGTTATAATTCTTCTGATAGTGAAATTATAGACAAATAGACAAGGGGTTTTATAAATGAATCTGATCGCAGCAGCAGATGAAAACTGGGGAATTGGAAAAGATAGTGGATTGCTGGCACATATTTCCGGTGATATGAAATATTTCCGTGAAACTACAAAGGGAAAAGTAGTGGTTATGGGCAGAAAAACGCTGGAAAGCTTTCCGGGAGGAAAACCATTAAAGAACCGTGTGAACATTGTCCTTACGCAAAATCAGGACTTTGCAGCAGAAGGTGTGATCGTCTGCCACAGCGTAGAGGAAACACTTGAAATATTGAAACAGTATTCAAAAGAGAATGTTTTTATCATTGGCGGCGGCATGATCTACAAAGCGTTTTTGCCATGGTGTGAAAAAGCCTATATTACCCATATTTATCATACATTTAAAGCAGATACCTATCTGCCGGATCTGGAAGCAGAAAGGGAATGGAAACTGGTATCAGCCAGTGAACGTTTCACCAATGGACCAGAAGGAGAACAGCCGGCTATGGACTATGAATTCAGGATTTATGAAAGGCAGGATAGATGAAATTTCTTGTAACAGCAGATAACAATGGAGCCATTGGCAGAGGCGCACAGCCATTAGTGACAATTCCTGCAGTACAGCAAAGCTTTTTAAAAGAAACCCAGGGAAAAGTAGTAGTTATGGGGCGCAAGACGCTGGAAGGACTTCCGGGAGGACAGCCTCTTGGAAACCGCATAAATGTAGTGCTTTCAGAAAATCCCTCTTATAAGATAAAAGGGGCGGTTGTCTGTCACAGTATAGGGGAAACACTGGAATATTTAAAACAGTTTCCTGCAGAAGATGTGTATGTGATCGGGGGAGAAAGCATTTTCAGGCAGTTTCTCGAGCACTGCACTGCTGTTTATCTGACACATATTGATTATGAATATGATGCAGATGTAAAATTTCCTGCAGATCTTGCCGGATCCCCTGACTGGGAAATGGTAGAAGAGGGAGAAGAGCAGACGTATTTCAGCCTGTGTTATACGCCGGAGATTTACAAAAGGAAACAAGTATAACAAAAAAATGAAACAATGATCATGGAGTATAACAGAGGAGCAAAAATGAAAAGTGACGGAACTGTTTTTACACTGGAAAATGAAGAACTTATGATCACCATTGAACGTCATGGTGCCCAGCTTTCCAGGATTTATGATAAAAAAGCAGACAGGGAAATTTTGTGGAATGCTGATCCTGCCATTTGGAACAGACATTCACCGATCCTTTTTCCATTTATTGGAAAATCTGTAGACGGAAAATATCGCTACGAAGGAAAAGAATACAATATTACACCTCATGGCTTTGCAAGAGACATGGATTTTAAGCCTGTGCTGTGTGATATGGATGAATGTACATACGTATTAAAAGATACACCGGAAACGATGGAAAAATATCCATTCCACTTTGAACTGGAGGTCACACATCGTTTAAAAGGACGTGTGATTGAAACTTCCTGGAAAGTGACCAATCTAAATGGAAAAGAAATGTTATTTATGATCGGCGGTCATCCGGCTTTCCAGGTCCCTGAAGGAAAGAATATTTACGATTATACACTTGTATTTAATAAAGAAGGAGCATCAGCAGGAAAATATCAGGACAGCCTTCATTACCAGGCACCAGATGCAGACGGATATGAAGAAAGTGCTCTTCAGGGAGATTTAAAACTTACAGATGGAAAAGTTCCTGTAACACCAGGATTTTTTGATACAGCACTGACCTATATGTTTGACAAAGGACAAGTAAGCAGTGTAGGACTTTTGACAGATGGAAAACCATATGTTACATTAATATGCGATGGATTTCCTTTTGTAGGAGTCTGGACTATGGAAAAGACGCATCCTTTCGTATGTCTGGAGCCATGGTATGGAGTGTGTGACTCAAAGGATTTTACCGGAGAGTTAAAAGACAGACAGGGAGTCCAGAGCTTAAATGCATGGGAAACCTGGGAAAAAGGTTACAGTATCAGGATAGAGTAATCTGCCTGAACTATAATAGAGTATTAATAAAAAATGTCCATTGGACACGCAAATGTATTCTCGAAATCTTTTCGTAATCATAAAGTGCAAGAGATTCTGAGGGCACATAAAACATTTTAGGAGGGAAACTATGTACAAGATTGTAAATGCAGAATGTCTGGCAGACAAGATCTATCTGATGGATGTGGAAGCACCTCGCGTAGCGAGAGCCTGTCAGCCGGGAGAATTCGTTATCGTCAAGATAGATGAGGTTGGAGAGAGAATCCCGCTGACCATCTGTGATTTTGACCGTGAGAAGGGGCTGGTAACCATTGTATTCCAGATCGTAGGCGCTTCTACCATGCGTATGGCAGAGCTGAAGGCTGGAGATTATTTCCAGGATTTCGTAGGTCCTTTAGGACAGCCGTCTGAGTTTGTAAAAGAAGATCTGGAAGAAGTAAAGAAGAGAAAATACCTGTTTGTAGCAGGTGGTGTTGGTTCCGCTCCTGTTTATCCGCAGGTTAAATGGATGCGTGAGCATGGAATCGATGTAGATGTAATCGAAGGTTCTAAGACAAAGAGCCTTTTAATTCTGGAAGATAAGTTAAGAGCAGTTGCAGGAAATCTGTATGTAACCACAGATGATGGTTCTTATGAGCGCAAAGGCATGGTAACTGAGGTTATTAAGGATCTGGTTGAAAATCAGGGCAAGAAGTATGATGTATGTGTTGCCATTGGACCAATGATCATGATGAAATTCGTATGTAAGCTGACCAAGGAGCTGGGAATCCCAACTATCGTCAGCCTGAACCCGATCATGGTAGACGGAACAGGTATGTGTGGAGCATGCCGTGTTTCTGTAGGCGGTGAAGTGAAGTTTGCATGTGTAGACGGACCTGAGTTTGACGGACATCTGGTAGATTTTGACCAGGCTATGAAACGTCAGCAGATGTATAAGACAGAAGAAGGCCGTGCAATCCTGAAATTCCAGGAAGGCAAGACACATCACGGTGGATGCGGAAACTGCGGAGGTGAAGAATAATGGACGTATTAAAGAGAGTACCTGTTAGAGAACAGGATCCAAAGGTAAGAGCTACTAATTTTGAGGAGGTATGTCTTGGATATAACCAGGAAGAAGCACAGGAAGAAGCAACCCGCTGCTTAAACTGTAAGAATGCACAGTGTGTAAAGGGCTGTCCTGTATCCATTAACATTCCTAAATTTATTTCAGAAGTAAAAGAAGGCAAATTCAAAGACGCAGCAGCAACCATCGCTGAATCCAGTGCACTGCCTGCAGTCTGCGGACGTGTATGTCCTCAGGAAAGCCAGTGTGAGGGAAAATGTATCCGCGGCTTTAAGGGCGATCCTATTTCCATTGGTAAGCTGGAGCGTTTCGTAGCTGACTGGTCCAGAGAAAATGGTGTTGTACCGGCTAAGCCAGAGACCACCAATGGCATCAAGGTAGCAGTTATTGGTTCTGGTCCTTCCGGTCTGACCTGCGCAGGCGACCTTGCAAAACTGGGATATGAAGTAACCATTTTCGAGGCACTTCATGAGCCAGGCGGCGTTCTTACTTATGGTATTCCTGAGTTCCGTCTTCCAAAGACCAGAGTCGTACGTCCGGAAGTTGAGAACGTTAAGAAATTAGGCGTTAAGATCGAAACAGACGTTATCATCGGTAAGTCTGTTACAATTGACGAACTGATGGAAGAGGAAGGATTTAAGGCTGTATTTATTGGTTCTGGTGCCGGACTTCCTAAGTTCATGGGTATCCCAGGTGAGAATGCAAATGGCGTATTATCTGCAAATGAGTACCTGACCAGAAGCAACCTGATGAAGGCATTCCGTGATGATTATGATACCCCTATTTACTTAGGCAAGAAAGTTGCCATCGTAGGCGGCGGAAACGTAGCAATGGATGCTGCAAGAACAGCTCTTCGTCTGGGCGCAGAAGTTCATGTTGTATACAGAAGAAGTGAGGCAGAGCTTCCTGCCCGTGCAGAGGAAGTTCATCATGCAAAAGAAGAAGGCGTTATTTTCGACCTTCTGACCAATCCGGTAGAGATTTTAACAGATGAAAATGACTGGGTAACCGGTATGGTAGTCCGCAAGATGGAACTGGGCGAGCCAGATGCTTCCGGACGCCGCAGACCAGTAGAAGTAGCAGGTTCTGATTACACCATCGATGTAGATACTGTTATCATGTCCCTTGGTACTTCTCCAAACCCACTGATCTCTTCTACAACAGAAGGTCTGGAGACCAACAAGTGGAAATGCATCATTGCTGACGAAACCAACGGTAAGACCACTAAGGAAGGCGTATACGCAGGCGGTGATGCTGTAACTGGCGCAGCAACTGTTATCCTTGCAATGGAAGCTGGTAAAGCAGGCGCAAGAGGTATTGATGAATATCTGAAGGGAAATAAATAAGTTTTTCTAAAAATAGCATAAAACAGATAAGCGAAAGGCTGTAAGAAGGAGAAATCCTTTTTGCAGCCTTTTTAGCTGTCATGGTTCTGTAAGAAGGCATCCATATAGTCATTTTAGCGCCCCCTTGTCTGGAAATAAGTTTCATGCCATAGTATGGTGAAAATGCTGTTGAGGGAATAAAAAGTATAGTTAAAAGATAAAACTAAAGTGTAAACTAGAAAAACAAAAGGCAGGAAAGTGACGTCATGCAAAGGTATGACTATTTTCCTGCCATTTTTCATAAAATCTATTGACGTTTTTCATAAAATCCAGCATAATATAATCGTTTACATATATGGGATCAAATGAGTAAAAATATACGGAAAAATAGTTTATTTATGTAACGGGATATTTATTTGTTAGAAGCAGTTATAGCAGAAAGGTGACATATGGCAACGATTAAAGATGTGGCAAAGAAAGCAGGGGTTTCGGTATGTACTGTTTCCAGAGCGATTGCCGGAAAAGGGTACATTAAACAGGAAACAAGGGAACGTATCATGGAGGTAGTAGAGGAACTGGGATACGCTCCAAATAAAACAGCGGTGGGATTAAAAACAGGTCAGACGAATTTACTGGCATTAGTGGTTCCAAGTATCAGAAACGTGTACTATCCTAAACTGGCGCGATATGTACAGAATTATGCCAGTGAAAAAGGATATATGATGCTGCTTTGCAGTACAGATTATAAAGTGGAAAAAGAAAAAGAATTTCTGGAGCGTCTATACAGTCAGAATGTAAGCGGAGTGATCATTACTACCTGTTCAGACGAAAATGAACATATCAAGCGTTTAAAAACATATGGGATTCCTTATGTATATTTAAACAGAACCTATGAAGATGACCTGGAGCATTGTATCAGGATTAAAAACAGAGAAGCATCAGATGAAGCAGTCAGCTATCTGATCGATATGGGGCATAAAAATATCGGTGGACTGTTCCGCAACTTTGACAATATGATCTATCGAGAACGTTATGAAGGAATGCTGGATTCTTTAAAGCGCCATGGACTGAATGTAAATGAAGAAAAAATCCTGTTTGATGTGGAGGATTCAGAAGATTCCTATCGGATCATAGAAGATCTGTTAAAACAGGAAAACAGGCCAGGGGCATTTTTTGCTAGTGATGATATGCTGGCTTATGGTGTATATAAAGTAGCCTATGACCTGAAGCTGAAAATACCAGAGGATCTTTCCATTGTAGGATTCGATAATTCTATTATGTCCGATGTGATTGCGCCTCATCTTACTACTTATGAGACGCCGGCAAAAGAAATGGCACAGATAGCAGTACAAGCAATCGATGAGTACATCAGCACTGGAAAGATGCCAGAAACTCCGATCCTGGAAGGAAAAATGGTATACAGAGAGTCTGTATCAAAAAAACAAAAGTAGTCGTGCGGAGGTTAGAAAAAATGGAGAAGTTTATTTCTGGAAAACAGGCTGCAGCTATGATAAAGGACGGAGCGTCTGTCTGGCTTTCAGGAGGTGGAGGTGGTATCAATGATCCTGACTGCCTGTTAAAAAATATAGAGGATCATTTTCTTGAGACGGGACATCCTGCGGATCTGACTTTTTATCACAGCGCCGGGATAGGCAATAAAATGGGAGGGGGAGCAGATCGCTTTGCCCATGAGGGAATGGTAAAAAAGGTGATCGGCAGCCATTGGACCTGGTCTGTCCATATGCAGCAGCTGGCTGCAGAAGAAAAAGTCGAAGCCTATGTACTGCCTCAGGGAGTAATGACCCAGTTGGTCCGTGAGGCGGCAGCGAAACGACCGGGACTTTTTACAAAAACCGGGATTGGTACATTTGTAGATCCGCGTATTGAAGGTGGAAGATTGAATAGAAGTGCCCAAGACATCCTGTCGGAGATTGTACAGATCGAGGGAGAAGAATATATTCACTACAAAAGAGTTAGGCCGGATGTGGCAATTTTTAGGGCCTCAGCAGCGGATGAAAAGGGAAATGTAGTTTTTACAGAAGAAGGACTGATTACAGAAGCTCTTTCACAGGCACAGGCGGTAAAGAATAATGGGGGAGTGGTACTATGTCAGGTAAAAAAAATTGTTCCCGCAGATACGGTCCGTCCGTACAATGTGATCGTTCCTGCAGTTCTCATTGATGGTATCATTGTTGATCCGGATCAGAGAATGTCTATGAAAACAGAGGTGGATCCTTACATGGCTGGTAATGCGGTAGGAGAACGTGGAGCCTGTCAGCCAATGCTTCAGGATAACCGAAAAGTAATGGCAAAGCGTGCAGCGGCAGAACTGAAAAAAGGGGATATTGTAAACCTGGGCTTTGGTGTACCGGCGGGAGTAGGAAATGTTCTGTATGAAAGTGGTCAGGAAGATCGGGTGGTTCTGTCTTTGGAACAGGGTATCATTGACGGTATTCCGGCAACAGGAACAGATTTTGGCATTGCTTTTAATCCTGGATCCATTTTGTGTGAGACCAATCAGTTTGACTGGTATGACGGCGGTGGCCTGGATACAGCAGTCCTTTCTTTTGCGGAATTTGATGAAAAAGGGAATGTAAATGTAAGCTGCTTTGGAGGCCGTATCAATGGCATTGGTGGTTTTATTAATATATCCCAAGGAGCGAAAAAAGTGATTTTTACAGGAACATTTACTGCTTCCGGTCTGCAGGAAAAATGTGACAATGGAAAACTGACTATTTTGCAGGAAGGAAAGTTAAAAAAGATTAGAAAACAGGTAGAGCAGATCAGCTTCAGCGGAGAAGTTGCGTCAAAAAGAGGTCAGGAGGTCTTATTTGTTACAGAACGTGCTGTATTCAGACTGAAAAATGGAAAAGTGGTACTTACGGAGATCGCACCGGGTGTGAATCTGGAACGTGATATTCTGGCACATATGGAATTCGTGCCGGAGATGGCAGAACCTCTTAAGGAAATGGATAGTCGCTTTTATGAAGATATTCCATATACCTTTGACACAACAGCATTTGATTAAAAAAGAAGATACAGAAGCAGGGCAAAGAGGCTGACAATCTGAGGCACAGGCTGTTCCGAAAAAACGCATAGTGAAAATGCACAAAATACCCAGACATAAATTGTGACAAATGCCATCTTGCAAAACAATATGTAAACGTTTATAATTTGAAATAGATAAAATATAAACGTTTACATAACAAAGCAATTCATTTGATCTCGAAACATCAATCTATGAAACCAGCGCATGTGCATAAGACAGGAGGAGCTATGTTAGAAGGGACAAAGGTATTAAGTTTTACACATTATATGCAGGGACCGTCAGCGGCACAGGTCCTGGCAGATCTGGGAGCAGAAGTAGTAAAGGTAGAGGCACCAAAAGGAGCATTTGAACGTTCCTGGTCCGGCTGCAACACCTATCCTGGCGGAGTAAGCATGTTTTTCCTTTTAGGAAACAGGAACCAGACTGCAATTTCCATTAACTTAAAAAGCTTGGAAGGAAAGAAGATCATTTATGAACTGGTAAAAGAATATGACGTAGTGATTGAAAATTTCCGTGCCGGTGTTATGGAAAAGCTGGGACTTGGCTATGAAGATCTAAAGAAAGTCAATCCCAGGCTGATCTACTGTTCTTGTTCTGGATATGGTTCTTCCGGTCCTTATGTAGACGCTAAGAAACCAGGTCAAGACCTGTTGATCCAGAGCATGAGCGGCTTGGTCTCACTGACAGGTTCGAATCCGGATATTCCATCTCCTGTAGGAACACCGATCGTTGACCAGCATGGAGCTGTTTTAGCAGCGTTAGGTATCACTGCTTCTATCTTAGACCGCGAGAGAACAGGAAGAGGACATAAAGTAGAAGCCAGTCTTTTAGGTTCAGCATTGGATCTTCAGCAGGAGGCATTGGGGTACTACATGAATGGTGGACAGTTCACAGGACGTCCTTCCACCGGTTTAAGCACCCGCTTGCACCAGTCGCCTTATGGTGTTTACCAGACAAAAGACAGCTGTATTACATTAGGAGCTACTCCTATAGATAAGCTTCAGGCCATGTTTACACCAGGCTGTATGGACGGATATACGGAAGAAGACCAGATGTTTAAACGTATTGAGTTTGACAAGATCGTCTGCCAGGAAATGAAGAAAAAGACCACTGCAGAGTGGATGAAGATCTTTGATGAGCAGGGAATCTGGTATGCGCCGGTCAATGATTACGATGATATGCTAGAAGATCCACAGGTAAAATACAATAATAACATTCTTACTATGCATCACCCGGTAGCTGGTGATGTCCGGGTAGTAGGACATGCCAATAAATATGACGGAAAGAACATTGAGATCCGCAAACTTCCGCCGAAACTAGGAGAAAGTACCAAGGAGATCCTTAAAAAGCTGGGATATTCAGAAGAAACGATCAAAGAGTACAAGAAAAACGGCATTGTAAACTGGGAATAGAGAAAATAAAATTGGAAAAATCTGGAAAGGAGCTTTTTCATGGAAGCATATCAGAATAAATTATTATTAGTAGAAGTAAAAGATAATATTGCACTTGTTACATTAAATAATCCACCATTAAATATTCTTACACTGGAAGTAAGTGCGGAGATGCGGGATACTCTTCACAAGCTGGAAGAAGATGAAGATGTAAGGGTGATCGTTCTCAGAGGCTCCGGACAGAAAGCTTTCTGCGTAGGTGCTGATATCAAGGAATTTCCGAAAGTATGGGATGATGTGATTGGAAAGAAGTTGATGAATGAAAATCTGGCTATTGATGCCATTGAACTGTTGGATAAGCCAGTGATCGCAGCATTGGAGGGCAATACACTGGGCGGTGGCTGTGAGATTGCTATGGCAGCGGATATCCGTATTATGAGTGAGACCGGACATATTGGTCTGCCGGAGATCAACCTGGGTGTGTTCCCTGGAAGCGGTGGTCTGTTTCGCCTGGCAAGATATGTAGGTGTGGCAAAGGCTTATGAGCTGCTCTATACAGGACATATCATGGATGCAAAAGAGGCGCTGGACTGTGGACTGGTCAATCATCTGGCACCGGAAGGAAAGGCAGAAGAAAAGGCCATGGAACTGGCTAAAGTGATCGCAGGAAAGCCATTTGAGGCTATTAAGCTAATCCGTAAAGGCGTAAGAGAAATGTGGCAGAAGACCACAGCTGAAAACTTCCGTCAAAACTTGGAATTTAGCCGTACCGTATTCCAGACACCAGACTGTGCAGAGGGAGTAGATGCTTTTATCCATAAGAGACAGCCGGAATTTGGAAAGAAAAAAGCATAACGTCTGGAGGATGAGATCTATGGTGCAGTTGAAGGTAAAAACAGACGTACTGGTGATTGGAGGCGGTGGCGCAGGGCTGCGGGCGGCTATTGCTGCAGCGGACTGCGGAGCTCAGGTTATCCTGGTAAGCAAGCGGAAAGTGGGAATCGCAGGGGCAACCGCATTTCCTGTTGCGGAAATGGCAGGATATAATGCAGGTGATATCCGTATCCCTGGTGATACCCAATCTCATTATGAAGATATTATGAAAGCAGCCCAGGGAATGGCAGATCCCAAACTGGCAGCTATCACAGCAGCTAATGCCCCAGGAACCATTTCCAAGCTGGAAGAGTGGGGCGTAGAATTTGAACATGTAGAAGACGATTATTATATTTTCAAAAGCTGCTTTTCCCGCAGCCCACGTACCCATGTGATCAAAGGACATGGAGAGCCGATCATTAAGGCTTTGATGAAGCAGATAGAGCTTCGAAAAGAAAATATCAGAATCATGGATGATGTGACTATTTTCCAGCTTGTGAAGAAAAATGACCGAGTCTGCGGTGCTATTGGTTGCAGAGAAGAAAATCTGCTGAAGATAGAAGCCGGGGCGGTTGTCATGGCAACAGGTGGCTGCGGACAGGCATTTAGCAGAAACATGAATCCGGTGGACATCACCGGAGATGGATATGCCATGGCATATGAGACAGGTGCAGAACTTATTAATATGGAGTTCATGCAGATCGGAATGGGATTTTCTTGGCCGGTGGTGAACATTTTTAACGGCTATATTTGGGAAGGAAAACCTTCTCTTACAGACAGAGAGGGAAAGGATATTTTTGAGGGAGTTCTCCCGGAAGGTCTTACCAAAGAAGATGTTATGCATGAGCATCGGAAACATTTCCCGTTTTCCAGCAGTGACTGCTCCCAGTATCTGGAAATTGCAGTACAGAGAGCAATCCGCTCCGGTAAAGGAACAGAACATGGAGGCGTTCATATTGATTTAAGCTGCATGACTGATGAATACGTAAATGCATTAAAAGATGATTGCGGTATCCACCATATGTGGCCTATTGCCAGAGATTACATGAAAACAAAAGGTGTAGATCTTTTAAAAGACAACAACGTGGAAGTAGCTGTGTATGCCCACGCAGTCAATGGTGGTATCCGTATTGATGAAGATGCTATGTCCAGTGTAGAAGGTTTATTTGCAGCAGGAGAATGTGCCGGAGGACCTCACGGTGCGGATCGTTTAGGTGGAAATATGATGGTTACCTGTCAGGTATATGGTGATATTGCAGGAACCAAGGCGGCAGAATACGCGATCCGAAATGAAGGGAAGAGTTCCAATCTAAGTGTAGCTGTTACAGAAGAAAGTGACTGGAAGACGGATTCTATAGAAGATACGATCCTTTATAAAAAAGTAGATCTGGAAAGCATTAAAGCAAAGATGCGGGATGCAGCCCAGAAACATCTGTTAGTGGATCGGGATGAAAAAGGCTTATCAGAGTATATTTGTATAGCAGAAGAATTAAAAAAACAGATGGAGGAAGCACCAGAAGGACGTATTTCGCCTGAAAATGTAAACGTTTATCATACCTTGATCGCTACGGAACTAATGGCAGAAAGCGCCAGAAAGCGAAAAGAAAGTCGCGGCTCTCATCAGAGAAGAGATTATCCAAAGAAAAATGAAGCTTACGGACAGCCTATCATTATAAAAAAGCAGCTGTAAAATAAAAAATGTTGTAAAATAAAAACGGCTGTAAAATTATAAAAAACAAAAAAGGAGAAGAAAGATTATGAGGAAAAAAGCGTTAGCAGCATTATTAGCAGCAGCCATGTTGGCAGTCACAGGATGCAGCGGTATGCCAGGAATGGGAACGACCAATGCACCGGCAACTAAAGCAGGGGATGAAAAGGCAGCCAATGCAGGCAGCGAAGCAAAGGCAGAAAGTGATGATACTGTTTATGAGTTAAAAATCCATACTTCCCAGACAGAGCAGGCGCTGATCACCAGAAACTACCAGAAACTGGCAGATGCCGTCAATGAAAAATCTAATGGCAGATTAAGCGTGGAAGTATTCCCAGCTGGACAGCTTGGAGCAGATGAGGATGTTATTGAGCAGGCGATCCAGGGTGTAAATGTAGCTGTTAATACAGATGCAGCGCGTATGGGGCAGTATGTAAAAGATTTCTCTATTTTCATGATGGCTTATTTTGTAGATAATTATGATGAGGGCTATGCAGTAACCCAGACAGAAACTTTTAAAAACTGGGAAAAGGAACTGGAAGAAAAACATGGCATCAAGATCTTATCCTTCAGCTTCTATGATGGACCAAGACATTTTATGACCAATAAACCAATTAATACACCAGATGATTTAAAGGGACAGCGTATCCGTACCATTGGTCAGGAAGTTTGTACCGAATCTTTAGCAGCTATGGGAGCAACACCTATTTCCATGTCATGGGGCGAAGTTTACAACGGTATTCAATCTAAGGCATTAGACGGCTGCGAAGCACAGAATACATCTACTTTCCCATCCAAGATCTATGAGGTATGTAATACTCAGTCCAAAACCGGTCATTTCCAGTTAATGCAGGGCCTGATCTGTGGTAAGAAATGGTTTGACAGCCTTCCAGAAGACCTGCAGACTTTATTGACAGAAACAGCACAGGAAATTGGCAAAGAAACAGCAGCAGATGTTATGAAGGAAGCTGACGAAGCAGAGCAGCAGATGAAAGATGCAGGTCTGACAGTAATTGAACCAGATGTACAGCCTTTCAAGGATGCAGTAGAGCCTGTTTATGAAAAACTGGGATTTTCAGAGTTAAGACAGCAGATCTATAAGGAGATCGGAAAAACAGAGTAATATTTAAAGCAAAAATGTAAGAGAAAGTACCGGATTTATTGCAAGCAGCTTTGCATCGGTTCGGACCAGAAAGAAGGGGATCTAAGCGTATGAAACATATTTCAACTTTTGTTTTACGGGTAGAAGAAGTATTGGCTGGTGCAATGCTGATCGCAATATCTGCTCTGGTATTTTTATCAGCCATTGCCAGGACCATTGGTATGCCTATTAACTGGGCACAGGATATCTCGCTGTTGTTTTTTGCGTGGCTTACTTTTATCGGCGCTGATATTGTAGCCAAAACAGGAAACCTGATCCGCATTGATATGCTGGAAAAACGGTTTCCGAAATCGATCAGAAAGCTTCTGGCACTGATCTTTGACGTAGCTATGCTTCTGTTTTTACTTATTCTTATTGTATATGGATTTTTACTGGTATCACAAAGCTGGTACAGAAGCTTCCAGACTTTAAAAATGAGCTATGCATGGTGTACCTTATCAGTACCTGTAGGTTCACTGCTTTTGATCTTTACCATTGGCGGTAAATTTATAAAAGATATCAGAACACCGATGAAAGAATGGGGGAATAACTAATGCTGGGTGCGATCGGATTTTTTTTAGTGATATTATTTTTAGGTATGCCGGTGGCATTTGCCATTGCAGTTTCCGGCTTTGCATTCTTCTTAACAAGACCTGAGATTCCATGGACCATTCTGGTACAACGTTCTCTGTCCACTACACAGTCTTTTACCATGCTGGCGATCCCGCTATTCATCTTTGCAGGAAACCTGATGAATAACACTGGTATCACTTCCAGACTGGTAAAACTGGCAAATGTATTGACCGGACATATGTATGGTTCTATTGGTCAGGTATCTGTAGTACTTTCCACTTTAATGGGTGGTGTATCCGGCTCTGCAGTTGCTGACGCGGCTATGGAGTGCCGTATTCTGGGACCGGAGATGACTCAGAGAGGTTATGCACCTGGCTGGGCAGCAGCAGTCAACTGTCTGTCCGGATTGATTGTAGCAACAATCCCGCCGTCTATGGGGTTGATCCTTTATGGAACGGTAGGTGAAGTTTCCATTGGACGTCTGTTTGTAGCAGGTTTCGTACCAGGTATCATTATGTGTATTCTGATGATGGGGGCAACTTCCTGGTCTGCCCGCCATTATGGCTATAAACCGGATCATGAAAAGCCTTCATCTGCGGCTGAAATCGGAAAAGCCTGCATTGAAAGTATCTGGGCTTTAATGTTCCCAGTATTGCTTATTATCTTTATTCGTTTTGGTGTTATGACTCCTTCTGAATCCGGTGCTTTTGCAGTATTTTATGCACTGTTTGTAGGAATCTTTATCTACAAAGAACTGGATATGAAGAAATTTAAAGAATGCCTGATCAGCAGTGTAAAGGATCTTTCCGTTACTACTATGATTCTTGCGTTCTCCGGTATCTTTAGTTACGGTGTTGTATTTGATCAGCTGCCTGCAACTCTTACCAATATCCTGATTGCAGTGACCAGTAATAAATACCTCCTTCTCTTTTTAATTATCTTAATGCTGGTAGCTTTCGGTATGTTTATGGAGACAACGGTTATCACTCTGATCTGTACACCAATCCTGGTTCCCCTGATTCAGCAGTATGGCATTGATCCAGTTCACTTTGGTATTATAATGATGACTGTTGTAACAATGGGCTGTTCCACACCGCCCGTAGGCGTAGCTCTTTATACCTGTTCTAATATTATGGGCTGCTCGGTGGAAGAGACTACGAAATACTCCATTCCTTACTTTGTAGCGATTTTTGGAACCCTGGCAGTGTGTATTTTCTTACCACAAGTAGTTCTGTTTTTGCCAAATCTTGTATATGGCGGTGCAGGTTTCTAAAACAATCGTTATATCGATATTATACTTTCATACTTCTTAATACATAAAAATATCCCTTTGCAGTTAATCATAAAAGAGAGACGGCAAGGGGATATTTTTTATTTTAAATTTATATAATTTAATATAATTTTTATATTTTCAACAGAAACAGATTGTGCTAATATAAAAACATAAAAAAACAGTCCTTATAAAGGACGCACATAGGAGGAAATGTGTATGGGTACTAACATCATTGTAACAGTCATCGTAGTTGTGTATCTCCTGTTCATGCTCTGGATCGGCTGGTATTCTTCCACTAAGATCACCAGCAATACAGACTTTATGGTAGCAGGAAGACGTTTAGGTCCTCTTTTAATGGCAGGCACACTGGCTGCAACAGAAATCGGCGGCGGCAGTTCCTTGGGCGTTGTACAAAATGGTATGTCCGGCTTTGGATTAAGTGCTTCCTGGTATATTACCACCATGGGTATTGCGTTTATTATCCTGAGCTTTGTTGCACCAAAGTTCCGTGCAGCCACGGTAAAAACAGTTCCTGAATATTTCCGCAGACGTTACGGAAAAGAATGTGGTCTTATTACAGCAATCATCATGCTGCTTCCATTAGTAGGACTGACAGCAGGACAGTTTATCGCATCAGCCGTTATCCTTTCCACTATGTTGAATATTAACTACCAGATGGCAGTGGTGATCGTGGCAGTTGTTGTTACTGTATACTCTATCATGGGAGGTCTGTGGAGTGTTACGCTGACTGACTTTGTACAGGTTTTCCTTATTGTCATTGGTATGATCATTGCTGTTCCTTTTGCAATGAATTATGCAGGTGGTTGGAGCAATGTAACTGCCAATATTGAACCAGGAACCTTAAGTATGTTTAAAGGTTATGACCTGTTTGGCATTATTTCTCTTGTAATCATGTATACGGCAACTTTCTCAGTTGGACAGGAAGCAGTATCCCGATTCTATGCAGCTAAAGATGAAAAGGCAGCAAAAGGCGGTGCATGGTTAGCAGCTCTTGTTAATTTTATTTATGCATTTATTCCTACTATTTTAGGTATCATTACACTGGCGCTGATCAATATGGGTAAGTTCAGTGCAGAACAGTTTGCTTCTGTAGGTGCCCGTTACGCTCTTCCTGTACTGGCTATGAATACCATGCCGGCACTGATCTGTGGTCTGCTTTTTGCAGGTATTATCTCAGCGACTATGTCCAGTTCAGACTCAGACCTTTTAGGTGCTGGTTCCATTTTTGCAAATGATATTTACAAGGCAGTGTTAAAGCCAGATGCTTCCAGCCAGTCTGTTATGAAGGTAACAAAGATCGTTATGTGCCTGGTTGGCGTTGCTTCTATGTTCATTGCACTGTTTAATACCCAGAGCATTGTTTCAATCCTGATGTTCTGCTTCACCTTACGTGCAGCTGGTTCCTTCTTCCCATATGTAATGGGACATTACTGGAAGAAAGCTTCAAAGGCCGGAACCATTGCATCTCTGATCGCAGGAACGGTTGTAGTTGTTTATCTGGAGCATATTTCCGGCGGTGTACTGTTTGGAATCAAATTCAGCCAGCCGATCATTCCAGGTCTGGTAGCAGCATTTATTGGATTTATCGCATTTTCTATGATCATGCCTCCTAAGGAGGAAACAACAGAATTGGCACCGGAAGAGGATGATTAAAAATCAAATTTGAGATTTCCACATAAATAATGTGAAATAACAAGAAAAAACCTGTAGAGGTAATGAATACATTGCTTTTACAGGTTTTTTATCATTAAGAAAATTTGTTATAGTTCAGCTTTGCGTCTTATGTTGCTGTATTTCTATTTTTTTACGGCGTTTACTGCCACCTGGATCGCTTCTGCCATTACTTCGGCAGCCAGTGTTCCAGCCATATTTACGTCTGCAGGCACTTTAAGACCACAGGAGGCCGCATAAATAGAATCACCATCTGCCATGGTTCCTACTGGATTGATGCAGCGGGAATAGGCACTGCGGGTCATAGAAGCGATTTTGTTTAATTCAGCTTTGGAAAAGTCACCGTTGGTGATAATGGCACCGATGGTTGTATTGGAATTTTTAGCCTCAAACAGATCCGTTTTTTGACTTAATTTATAAAGCTCTTCCCTGGAGTCTGCAAAGCCATCTATACCTGGCAGCTTCGGTCCGGCGATCTTTTGACCGGTAGATGGGTCATAAATGTCACCCAGAGCATTTAAAACCACAACAGCAGCAATTTTAAGTTTTCCGGCGCTGACTGCATAGATTCCAAGACCGGTTTTTGCAGCATATTCCCGCCCGCAGATCTTTCCTACACTGGCTCCGGTACCGGCACCTATGATCCCACTTTCAGGCTGGTTTCTTTCTGCGTTTTCACATGCGGCATATCCCATGGCAGCATCCGGCCGCACATCTGCCCGGCCAATACCCAGGTCATAAATACAGGACTGGCAGACTAACGGCACTTTTGCAAAACCAGTTTCATATCCAATTCCATGTTCTTCCAGATAGCGCATAACGCCGTCACTGGCTGCAAGTCCAAAAGCGGAGCCGCCGGATAATACAATGGCGTTAATAGGATTATCAGCGGTAACAGGAGAGGCAAGAGGTGTTTCTCTGGAAGCAGGACCACCGCCGCTGATATCACAGCCGACTTTAGCCCCTTCGTCAAAGCGCAGCACAGTAACACCGGTCATAGCATCCAGATTCTGGGCATTTCCAATGCGCAGACCGTCTATTTCTGTAATGGATATTTCTTTTAAAGGCGGAAATAATTTCATAGTTAATAAACTGCCACTCAAAATGTGTTGAAATATACTCAAACACATCGAGAAATTGAAGTCCTTGCGGATACTTCTTACTGCTTCATTGTGTATGCTTTGGCGATTGTAAACAATACGCTACTCACAAGTTCTTGTACACTCCACAGTCGTAAATTCCTGCGATAGCCCGCAGTACATACTTACGTTTGCGTTGATTATGCAACTTCGTAAGTTAAAGCATCTCTTAGATTAAGAGCAGCGTTAAAATCCCTATCCTCGACATAGCCACAATCACAACGGTATATTCTGTCTGAAAGCTTCAAATCTTTCTTGACAGCACCACAACAGTGACATATTTTGGATGATGGATACCATCTGGCTACGACTCTTAATTCAATACCATTTTCATCACACTTCGCTTTAAGCTTAGTTCTAAATTCATAGAACTTTTGTGATCCAACGGCTTTTGATAGATGTCTGTTCTTCATCATTCCTGATACATTCAAATCTTCAATCGTTATATAAGATGGCTTGGTTTTCACTATCTCGGCTATTGATTTATTGATATAATCAGTACGGATATTATCTATTTTATGATGAAGTCTTTGCACTTTGAGCTTTTGCTTTTGTATATTCTTTTGAGTGGACTCTCCTTTCTTTAAATTTTCATACTTGCGTGAGAGACATCTTTGTTCTCTGCGCAATTTCTTTTCCAATTTCTTAACTCTTGCTGACTTATTGATATTTTTATAAGTTTTACCATTAGAAACAATCGCCAAGTCTTTCAAACCCAGGTCAATTCCCATACCGTCATTGCTATTATTAACAATCTTAGCGTCGGGAATTTCTACAAGAACTGACACATAATATCTGTCTGCTTTGATGGATACTGTACCGCTTTTGATTTTCCATCCATCTTTAGTTGTTGGTATATAGCCTTTTTCTTTCATGCGTACCCAACCTAAAGTGGGTATGTTTAACCTATGTCTCTCACATCTACAATCTTTAGGATTATTCTTTACGAAATACATTTTTACATCAGACTTACCTTTCTTTTTGAAATTAGGAAAAGCACTTTGATGTTTAAAAAATCTTGTAAATGCAGTACATCCATCTTCAATAGATTTTTTTACAGCTTTTGAATATGCTTCTTTAATCCATATTTTATCAAGATTATTAGGAATGTACTCATTATTGAGCCATACGCTGAAACTCTTGCCAGTCATAAACTTTTCACCTTTATCGTATAAAGCTTTGTTGTGACCGAGATAGAAGTTGTAAACATATCTACAAGTGCCGATCGTCTTGTTAATCTTGATTTTTTGCTCGACTGTCGGATCTATTTCCGTTTTGAAGCTCTTTAGCAATTTCCTCATCCCCTTCTATTTGTTTTTTATACTTACGAAGACCGTACAATCCACAAGAAAAAACGTGAAGTATAGATACAATATCCTGTACAAGTTCTTCTTGCGGTGATAGTTCTTCATTATTCACTACCACTATGGTTGTATTAAACTTCATACAGAATTTTTCAAACCAATCATAGCCAAATCTGACAAATCTATCTTTATGTGTAACTATGATAGTTTTGATTTTTTGTTCCATTACTTCATCTAATAATTGATTCCACTTTTTACGATTGTAGTTAAGCCCACTTCCATAATCTTCAATACATTGATCTACAATGATACCTTTAGCATTGCAAAACTGACGTAAAAAAGTTACTTGGTTTTGTAAATCATCTTTTTGGTTTCTTGTAGATACTCTGGCATAAATAACAATCTGACGATTATCGTTTTCAGTATTTATCCCCTTAAACTGAAGATATTGATCATAAGTATAATAACGCCTATTAGTCGGAGTTCGATTTGCTTTCAGAATCCCCTCTCTATCCCAACGTTGTAACGTTTTGACTGAGACACCTAATAATTCAGCAAAATCTTTTAGTTTGTAATTAGTGATATTAGATGTGTTCATAACAATATCCTCCATGAGTATATTTTAACATATTTAATCACTATTAACAATGATTTTGATTGCTTAAGTTTCCTCCTTATATAGTTTAAAATACTATTTTATCTTTTTAATGCAGCTGCCAGTGCTCTGGAAACAGCACTTCCAAGAATGGTGCAGACAACTGCTTCAATTGCGCCCTGAACACCTACGAACAGGATGACAAAGAACAATGGGTTAGAAGTACCAAGGCCTGAAGCAATTTGCTGGATGTAGTCTGTATGGAAGAAGAACAGTACCAGAGAGCTCATAAATAATAAGGTATTTAATAATGGACAGGAAAGGCTTGCAATAATAAATGCTCCGTTTTTGGAAACTTTCTTAAGCGCAGCAAAGATCAGACCGCAGAGCCAGCCTTCCAGGATACGTGGAACCAGTAAGGTAAATAAAAGTCCAAAAGGGTTGATCTGTAATAAAGCTGCGCTGAAAGCAGAACCGCCGGTGAGAGCCATGATCGCGCTGGTCAGACCGAAAGCACCGCCGCAGATAGCACCGGCTGTTGGACCAAGGATAATAGCTCCTACAGCTACAGGCACTGTTAAAAAAGTAATGGTAAGTCCCGGGGTACGCAGATAACCAAGAGGTGAAAATGCCATGACAAAGATAATGGCAACCATCAGGGCTAACTTCACCATAAAGGTGGTCCGTGAACGGGACATTTCAGAAGTTACAGGATTTGCAGTTGTTGATTTCATTGTGTTCTCCTTTTCGCTGATAAAACGGCACCGGATAAAGGCAGTCAGCCAGCCAATTCACCCGTTCCCCCTGTTTTTCAGCCTATATTTAATTTATTTTGGGGATACAATGAACGGAAACTTAAGAGTAAAAAGTTCAGTTTCAGACCATAAGATCATAGAAAATAAGCGGAATAAAATTGTATACATGGTACAGGCAAAAGCATCTGGTTACAGCCTAAAAAGGTCTGCACGGGCGAATTCCTGCAAAGTATATAATTTATAAGAGGGTCTGATAATGATACATTTTCCTAAGAATAACGTTCAAGTTTAATATAGCATAAATCTGGAAAACAGCAAGTTTTTTAATGTGTGCAAGGGAAAAATGCATAGTTACTGTACATGGGTAGGTACTTTGGAAACCGAAAGTGCCGTACGATAACGCAGTGGCAGCGGGAATTTGCCGTATTTAAATGCGAAGCCACGGCAAAATCCGTTGCTGGTCATGCAACGCATGAACAGTAACAATGCATAAGGCGGGCATTGTATTCAGCAGAAAATCCAGTAGCATTTCAGAATAAATGTGGTTATAATGTAATGGGCATTTATTTTTTCAAGCCCATTAACGAACAACCCGTCTGCGTCAGCAGACAGAGAAGTGCAAAGAAAGGACCCACTATGTATCAAATAGATTTTACGACCCCGATCCACATCCATTTCATCGGCATTGGCGGCATCAGTATGAGCGGCCTTGCTGAGATCCTGTTAGAAGAAGGATTCACCATTACCGGTTCTGACTCAAAAGAGTCCTCTCTGACCCGCCATCTGGAAGAAAAAGGTGCCAGAGTTTATTATGGTCAGAAAGCGTCTAACATCGAAGCAGAACCAGGTATCCAGGCAGTGGTTTATACAGCGGCCATCCATCCGGATAATCCGGAATTTAAGGCAGCTAAAGACAAGGACCTTCCTATGCTTACAAGAGCGGAACTCTTAGGCGAATTAATGCGCAACTACAAAGAATCAGTTGCAGTTTCCGGAACTCACGGAAAAACCACAACCACATCCATGATCACGGATATCCTTTTAGCAGCTGATACAGATCCCACCATTTCCGTAGGCGGCATTTTAAAAGATATCGGCGGCAATATCCGTGTGGGTGGACCAGAACTGTTTGTAACAGAAGCCTGCGAATATACCAACAGTTTCCTGTCCTTCTATCCAACTATAGAAGTAATTTTAAATATCGAAGAAGACCATTTAGACTTCTTCAAAGACATTAACGATATCCGTCATTCCTTCCGCTTATTTGCAGAAAAACTTCCAAAAGGCGGCATTTTAGTTATTAACAGCGGGATTGAAAATATAAACGAGATCACATCCGGCTTGCCATGCCGTATTGTAACTTTCGGAAAAGACCTTTCCAGTATGTATACTGCCCAAAATATCACCTATGATGAATTTGCAAGACCGTCTTATGATCTGGTTGTTCAGGGAGAAGTAGTGAACCGTGTGACCTTAGGTGTAACCGGTGAGCATAATGTATACAATTCTCTGGCAGCAATCGCAGTGGTCATGGAACTTGGAATTGGCTTTGATGCTATTATGGCAGGTCTTAGAAACTTTAAAGGGACGGATCGCAGATTTGAGAAAAAAGGCGAGATCGGCGGCGTGACGATTATTGACGATTATGCGCATCATCCACAGGAGATCATGGCAACACTGTCGGCAGCTAAGAACTATCCGCACAAGAAATTATGGTGTGTGTTCCAGCCTCATACCTACACACGTACAAAGGCATTTTTAGACGAATTTGCCCAGGCTCTTTCTGCAGCAGATGAGGTCATTCTGGCAGACATTTATGCAGCCAGAGAGACAGATACCTTAGGTGTAAGTTCTGCTGACATTGCTTCAAAAATTGAAAAACTGGGAACGCCGGCTCATTATATCCCATCTTTTGATGAAATCGAAACATTTATCCTTGAACATTGTGTGCAGGGTGATGTGTTGATAACTATGGGGGCTGGAGATATAGTAAGAGTGGGAGAAAAACTTCTTGGAGAGTGATTTATCCACAATATCCACAATGTTTTCAACATTTTCCAGAAAGAAAAAATGTGGATTTCCAGATTAACATAAAAAAATGTCGCACGATTTAGAAATTTGAGGTTTTATGCGGAGAAGACAGGTGTATGTCAGTGGAACAGCAGGGAAAACCAAGAGGGCTGTCCACATTATCCACAATATCCACATTTGTGGATGTGTAAAAATGCACCTGTTTTCTTTTTTATGTGGATGTGTTATGATGAAAACAATGAGGAGTGGTAAGGATGAGCAGGATTTTTAAGGACCGGCTGAGCATAGGGGTAACCGCTGTAGCCGATACATTTATTGATGATCATATGGCAGCTGCCAACGGAGAGTATGTAAAAGTATATCTTTACATACTTCGCCATCAGAATGAGGAAGATCTGACTTTAGAACAGATCGCGGATGCCTTAAATCATACAGAAGCAGATGTACGCAGAGCGGTTAATTACTGGCAGAAAGCCGGAGTGCTGGAGACTGTACAGGAGAGTACAGTGACAAAAGAAAACACAGCTAACTGGCATATAGATCTGGAAGTGACGCCCACAGCATCAAAAGAAACGGCTGCAGCCCAGATACCGGCTCCTGCCTATTCAGCTGCTCAGGTAAGCCGCTTAAATGAAAATGAGGAATTTTCACAGCTTTTGTATATTGCTCAGAAGTATTTAAACAAAGCTTTTACTCCCAGGGACTGTCAGGTATTTGCTTATCTTTATGATACCCTTGGTATGAATATTGGTTTGTTGGAATATCTGGCAGAATACTGCGCTCAGAATGGTCATACGTCCGTGCGCTATCTGGAGACAGTTGCTTTAAACTGGCATGAAAAAGGAATACGCACAGCCCAAGAAGCTCAGGAATACAGCACTTCCTATACAAAGGATGTATTTGCAGTGATGAAAGCATTTGGCTTAAACAGCCGTAAACCTGCAGTGCCGGAGCAGAAAATGATGGAGAAATGGTTTAAGGATTATGGCTTTGACCGGGAACTTGTACTAGAAGCCTGCAGCCGTACGATCAACGCCATTCACACGCCAAGCTTTCAGTACGCAGATTCTATTCTTACTGACTGGAAAAAAGCAGGTGTAAAAACCCTGAAAGATGTAAAAGGTATGGATGCCCGCAGGGCAGAACGGGCAAGCAGTGCGGCAAAGAGGTTCCAGAGCTATGGAAATGCAGTAAACGATTCTCAGAATAACCGTAAAACTTCCAATAACCAGTTCCATAATTTTAAGCAGCGTGATACAGATTATGATGCCCTGATGCTTCAAAATGTAAAGGAATGGATGGATAGCCCTAAATAAATGATTAGCCTAATCATAAGGAGAACGACCTATGGCATTAAGTAATTCCCAGTACGACGCCATTATGAGAGAATATGGAAAACAGCAAATGGAAAACCAGCACAGTCAGGAAGCCAGGAAGAAAGAGGTATATGAAAAGGTTCCGGCTGTAAAGGAACTGGAAGCAGAGATTGCGGAGCGTTCTGTTGCCTGCGCAAGAAAAATATTGGAAGGCAGTCAGGATGCCATTTATGAGCTTCGTGAAAAGCTGGCAGATCTGAAAGAGCAGAAAGCCCTTCTGATCAAGGCCGCCGGTTTTCCAGATGATTATCTGGAGCTTCATTACCGCTGCAAAGACTGCAAAGACACAGGATGGGTGGATGGACACAAATGCCATTGCTTTTTGCGGGCCCAGATGAAACTTTTATATGCGCAGTCTAATCTGGAGCGGGTGCTGGAGCAGGAAAATTTTGATAAATTGTCTTTTCAATATTATGACAACAGTCAGATCATTCCGGAGATCGGCATGACAAATGCAGATTATATGCACAGAGTGGTAAGAAGCTGCATGAAATTTGTGGAAAACTTCGATAGCGAACACGATAACCTGTTATTTACGGGAAGCACAGGTGTTGGAAAGACGTTTCTTACCAACTGTATTGCAAGAAAGCTGATGGACAGTTATCATTCTGTTATTTATTTTTCCGCAGGAGATCTGTTTGATGTATTTTCAAAAAATAAATTTGACTACGATCAGACGGAAGAAATGAAGGACACATATCGCTATATCTTAGAATGTGACCTGCTGATCATTGACGATCTGGGAACAGAGTTGAACAACAGTTTTACTTCCTCCCAGCTGTTTTACTGCATCAATGAGCGTATGAATATGAACCGTTCCACCATTATTTCCACCAATCTTTCCCTGACCCAGCTGAGGGATTCATATACAGACCGTGTGACTTCAAGGATCATGCGATATCGTATTATCCCTCTTTATGGCACAGATATCCGTCTGTTAAAAAGATAACCCTTAAGATACCTTGACGGATACAAACGAAAAATGGTATAAAGATATATGCTGGCATTCGTATGAGATAACAAAGTAATGCCGGTTAAAACAGGAGGATAAAGATCATGTTATATGAGGAAAAAATCATTGAAACAATTCCGGTAGGTCCTTTAGGCCTTATTCCTTTAAAGAGCTGCACAGGTCTTGGAAAAAAGGTGGACGATTATCTGGTAGAGTGGAGAAGAGAGAGAGAAAGCGAACATAAATCAACCATCGCATTTTCCGGATATCAGAGAGATTCCTATATTCTGGAAGCAAACACACCAAGATTTGGTTCCGGTGAAGGAAAAGGAACAATTGAAGAATCTGTCAGAGGTGATGACCTCTATATTATGGTAGATGTATGTAATTACAGTCTGACTTATTCACTGTTTGGAATGACCAATCATATGTCTCCAGATGATCATTTCCAGGATTTAAAGAGAATTATCGCTGCAGCAGCAGGCAAGGCACGCAGAATTAACGTTATCATGCCATTCCTGTATGAAAGCCGTCAGCATAAACGTTCCGGAAGAGAGTCTTTAGACTGTGCAATGGCTCTTCAGGAACTTGTAAATATGGGCGTGGAAAATATCATTACCTTTGATGCACATGACCCAAGAGTACAGAATGCGATTCCGTTAAAGGGATTTGAGACTGTACAGCCGATCTATCAGTTCTTAAAGCATCTGTTAAAGAATGAGCCTGACTTACAGATCGACAGTGATCACATGATGGTCATCAGCCCGGATGAAGGCGGTACCAGCCGTGCTATTTACTTTGCAAATATGCTGGGACTGGATATGGGTATGTTCTATAAGCGCCGTGATTATACCAAGATCGTAAACGGCAGAAACCCTATCGTTGCTCATGAATTCTTAGGCTCCAGCGTAGAAGGAAAAGATGTACTGATCATTGATGATATGATCTCTTCCGGCGAGAGCATGTTAGATGTTGCCAAAGAGTTAAAGCGCAGAAAGGCAAGAAAAGTATTCATCTGTGCTACATTCGGTCTGTTTACCGGCGGACTTGCAAAGTTTGACCAGTATTATCAGGATGGTCTCATTGACCGTATCCTTACTACCAATCTGGTATACCAGACTCCGGATCTGTTAAGCAGACCATACTATATTAACGTAGATATGAGCAAGTACATTGCCCTTATCATTGATAACCTGAACCATGACGCATCCTTAAGCGATCTGCTGACACCAACCAAGAGGATCAATAAACTTCTTAGCCAATACAAAGAGCAGCAGGCTGCTAAGAACAGCGAAAATAATGCTTAGCCAGGAGCGCTGATCTAGTACATCGTTTTCGAAATAACTATACCCCTCACTTGTCTGCGAATCTGATTGCACAGGCCTAAAAGCCTCAGCGTAGCCCGCTACGCCTGCGTTTTTAGACCTGCACACTCAAATCCGCATCCTACGTGATTAGTACAGTTATTTACGAAACGATGTACTAGTTATATAACATATAAGTTTACAGGGGCTGTGACAAAATAGTGGGAAACAAGCTGTTTTGCATGGCCCTTTTTGGCAGAAAGTTGGAAAAAAGATATGAGGGAAAAATGGTTTCGGGAACATATCTGGTGGATGAGTTTTATCCTCAGCCTGATGGTGGTATGGGTCCATTCTGAAAATACAGAGCTGTTTTTAGGGGAATTAGGAAGGGAAACAATGGTTTACAGCCTGGAGAACTTTTTTGCCCAGACTTTGGGGCAGATCGCAGTTCCTGGCTTTTTTATGATCTCCGCTTATCTTTTTTATAGAAATTTTCAGTTTTCAAAAACAGTTTCCAAATGGAAGAGCCGGTGCAAAAGCCTTCTTCTTCCGTATGTTTTGTGGAATATTCTTTATTATCTGGGCTACGTTGTAGTCACAAGGCTTTCTTTTGTGGAAAATATCATTGGAAAAGAGCCGGTTGCCTTTAATCTGAAAGAACTGCTTTTGGCAGCAGTTTATTATAAATATAATCCGGTTTTCTGGTATTTGTTCCAACTGCTGCTTTTAGTGCTTCTGGCTCCTTTTCTGTATATGATCATCCGCAGAAAAATGTCTGGCCTGGCCTGGCTGCTTTTGCTTATATTTGCTTTGTGGAAAAATGTAAGTATTCCTCTTTTAAATCTGGATGCTTTGTTCTATTATAGCGCATCCGGGTATGCAGTTTTATTTAAAGAAAAAGTGGAAGGAGAAAATACGCCTTTTCAGAAAAAAATATGGTCTGCTGTCCTTATTTTTAGCTGGCTTATACTGTGGCTTCTTGGAAGATCTGGGGCATTTTTGCATTATACACCGGTCCATACTGTGCTGATACGTTTTCTGGGAGTGCTTGTTTTATACAGCATTTTAAAAGAAATACCATTTAAACCGGCTGGTTCTACAGTAAAAAACAGCTTTTTTCTCTATGCCATCCATTTTCCCTGGGTCCGCTTTTTTAATAAAACCGGAGCAGTGATCTTGAAAGGAAACCAGGTGGCGGCAGCAGTATTTTTTCTTATCATGCCGTTTCTTATTTTGCTGGTAAGCAGTGTGGCAGGATATTTGTTAAAGCATACAGTCCCCCAATTATATGATATTTTGTCCGGTGGAAGGGGACAGTAACGCATGGCTGAACTGTGACCTAAATCACGTATTTGAGAAAGATGAATAGTTGTACTTTTTTTGGGGATGTGTTAGAATTGATATAAGATGTATTATAACAATCATGTCCTTGTGGTGAGGACAGAAATGAGGGGAATGATATGGCCATTAATAAAGAATATTCTACTCCATTATATCAGCAGCTTGTAGATTCAGTAAAAGCACAGATCAGAGATGGCATTTTAAAAGAAGATGATCGTTTGGGTTCAGAGCAGGATATCAGCAGGGAATACAATGTCAGCCGTATTACTGTGCGAAAAGCATTCGAAATCCTGGCAGATGAAGGCTATGTAACAAAGCGTCAGGGAATTGGAACCTTCGTTTCAGCTAAGAAAGTAAACAATTTTAATGAAGGACAGGCAAGGGGATTTACAGAAATGTGCATGCAGGATGGAAACGTACCATCGTCTGAATTGATTTCTGTGGGCTGGGTCAGCAATGTTCCATCCATCAGCCGCCATCTTCAGGTTCCGGAAGAAGATCCGGTTTTGAGAGTGCTTCGTGTTCGTAAATGCGACGGGGTACCTGTGATGGTAGAAGACGGCTATTTCCCGAAACGCTTTTCCTATCTTATGAGTGAAGACCTTTGTGGTTCTACCTTTGAGATTTTTCGCAAACATGGAACAGAGCCTACTCATTTCAGCAAGATCGTGGGTATCTGTTATGCTACTAAATTTGAAGCACAGAAGCTGGAAGTACGCGAACGTCAGGCTTTGCTTTTACAGAAAGATATTACCTATGACCAGAATGGGGAAGTTATACATTATACAAAATTAGTGATCAATCCGGAACGTTACAAATTAACAATCCAGATGTGATCTGTATAAGGCAAAAGGAAGATATTTTTTTAGAAATAAAAAAGATATCGTAAGTTACGAATTTGAGAACTTACGGTATCTTTTTTTGTGGCTTGATATGATAAAATGCACAAAAATACGACGTAAAAATATTACAAATGTACAAAAATGCGTATAAATATAAAATGCTATTGCCAAAAATAACATAACGTTATATAATGACTTCAAGCTGATACAAGACGTATATAAAACATGAACAAGACGTTATAAAAAGAGGAGTGGAAGCATATGGTGAAATTTGCAGCAGCAGGTTATGTATGCGTTGATTATTATCCGGATTTTAACAATCGTTATTACATAACGGGTAATGGGGTAGATGTGCTGTTCAATCTGCTGGATATAAAAAAAGGAAAAGATATGGAAGCATCCATTATTTCCGCTGTATCTGACGATGAATACGGAAAAGAAGCGGTCAAAATGTTCCATGAAAGAAATATCGATTGCTCTCATCTGGAAGTAATACCAGGAGGTATGACACCAAGAGTACCTTTGCATTTGGTGGACAATGACCGGGTGCACGGAACTCCTGTACGTGGGATCATGCAGGATTATGAGTTTTCTAAAGAAACTTTGGATTATATCTGTCACCATGACATGATGCACAGTGATTTCACCGGACGTTTGAATCACAGGCTGGGAGAAATACGCAAAAGCGGTACAAAAATATTTTTTGATCTGGGAAATAATCTGAAACATCCGGATCTGGAAGAAGTGATCCAAAATATCGACTGTGGTCTGGTATCTTTTGAAAATGACTTTGAAGAAGGAAAAGCATTTCTTAAGTATGCACATTCAAAAGGTGCAAAGCTGATGATCGCTACATTTGGAAAGCTTGGCTCTATTGCTTACGATGGTTCTGCATTTTATAAAGGTGAGATTGTCCCAGTGGAACATGTTGTAAATACGGTAGGTGCAGGAGATTCTTATTTTGCAGGATTTATAAGCGGCATAATAGATGGAAAGAGCATACAGGAATGTATGAGAAGAGGTGCTGAACAATCCGCAAAAGTAATTTCTGTATTTGATCCATATCTGTAAAAAATAAAAAAAGGAGCGTAAATCTATGATCATTGATATTCATGCACATCCAGTTCTTCTTGATGTAATTAATGAGGCCTCAGAAGACCTTAGTTTTCGTAAACAGCAGTTTGGAGTATTTAAGTCAGGACGCAATCCTGTTGAGTTTGAAAAGATTTTAATTGATGATGCAAGAATTGATAAAGTGGTGTGGCTTCCGGAAGATTATTCCACCCAGATGGGAAGACCTATTGTCAGCAATGAAGAAATGGAAAAGATCGTAGCTTCCTGTCCTGAACGTTTTATTGGATTTGCAAGTGTAGATCCCAGAGATCCAAAGGCAAAAGAAAAATTAACATATGCTTTTGAAACACAGAAGCTTTCCGGACTTAAGTTAAATCTTTCACGCCTTCACATGTATGCAGACGATCCGCTGCTGGCACCGCTTTATGAAGTTTGTGAGGAGCATAACAAACCAATCATGTTCCACGCTGGTTACAGTTGGGAACCGAATACTCCTTCCAAGTATTCAGAACCTATCCTTTTTGAAGATGTAGCAGTCAATTATCCTAACCTTCGCTTCTGTCTGGCTCACATGGGATGGCCATGGTGGGAAGAGACCATCATGATGTTAATGAAATATCCAAATGTATATGCGGATACTTCTATGGTTTATATGGATTCTCCAAGGAATTATTACAGTCATCTGTTTTCTGTTAATATGAATTTAAACTGGCTTCAGAACTGCTTCCAGGATAAGGTCATGTTTGGTTCCAACAATCCACGTTTCCGTCATGTAAGAAGTCTGGATGGTATCCTGAACCTGCCGCTTCGTGAAGATGTAAAAAAAGCTATTCTTGGAGAAAATGCAATTCGCTTTTTAGGACTGGAGGATTAACATGGTAAAACTGTATGAAAACGAAGTTGTGACAAAACATGAATTTGAAATGATCAACATCACAAATGAAGTGAAAAAAGCTGTAGCAGACAGCGGGATTAAAAACGGAATGGTTGCTGTTATCACCAAACATACAACTACCGGAATTATGATTAATGAAGCACTTCCATGTGTGGAAAAAGATATAGAAATGCAGTTGGAGCGTATTGTTCCAAAAGATTTTCCATATGTTCATACTCATATGCTTCCAACCTATGGAACCTGCTCGGGAAATGGTCCAGGACATTTAAAGTCAATGCTGGTTGGAAATCACTGTATTTTTCCGGTGATCGATGGAAAAATGATGACAGGCGGTGAGCAGAATATATATTTTGCGGAACTGGATGGTTTACAGATCCGTCATTATTTCATTGAGGTAATGGGGGAATAGCATTTTTGTAAGGAGTGACCAATATGATCTTTGGACTGAATTTTACATTTCTATCAAAATATTGGTTCTATTACATGGACGGCTTAAAAGTAACGCTTCAGCTGGCATTCTGGACTTTGATCCTTTCCAGTATAGTTGGTGTGATCATGGGCATGATCCGTGTGCAGAACTATAAAATCATAAGTACGATCATTGACTGGTGGATTAACTTTATCCGCGGTGTTCCTATTATGGTGCAGATCTTCATTGTGTACTACGGGATCGCAACATCGCTTCCACAGTTCTGGGCGGCAGTTGTATCTTTGACAGTCAACAGTTCTGTGTACATTGCAGAACATACAAGAGCCGGAATGCAGGCGGTAAACAAAGGCCAGATGGAGGCGGCCAGATGTATCGGAATGTCCAAACTGCAGGCAAACTGTTACATCATCATTCCACAGGCAATTAAAAATGTACTCCCTTCCCTGTGTAATGAATTTATTCTTCTTATTAAAAATACGTCTATTGTATCCGTTATTGCACTTCATGAGCTGACCTATACATCAAATTCAGTACGTGCTAATACGTTCCTGGCATTTGAGCCGCTGATCGTAACTGCGTTTATTTATTTTGTGATCACCTATGTCTTAAAGAAACTGGTAGGAATACTGGAGAGGAGGCTGCGTGCACATGACTGATCAGAGAGAAGCCGTGATCCAGGTAAAAGGATTAAAGAAAAATTTTGGAAGTCTTGAAGTATTAAAAGGCGTAGATATGAAGGTTCTGAAAGGGGAAGCGGTGGTAGTGATCGGTCCGTCCGGTTCCGGAAAATCCACATTGCTACGCTGCTTAAACCTTTTAGAAACACCTACAGGCGGTGATATCCTGTTTCACGGACAGTCTATTTTAAGAAAAGATCTGAAGTTAGATGAATATCGTGAAAAATTTGGAATGGTGTTCCAGTTATTTAATCTGTTTGAAAATTTAAGCGTACTGGACAATGTGACCATCGGTTTGCGAAAAGTGAAAAAAATCCCCAAGGAACAGGCTGAAAAAAAGGCTATGGAGCTTTTAAAACAGGTAGGACTGGAAAACAAGGCAGATGTGTATCCATCCAAACTTTCCGGTGGTCAGAAGCAGCGAGTAGCTATTGCAAGAACATTGGCAATGGATCCTGAGGTTATTTTGTTTGATGAAGCAACTTCTGCACTGGATCCAGAAATGGTAGGAGAAGTTTTGAAAATCATGCGCCAACTTGCGGAAAATGGCATGACTATGGTAGTAGTGACCCATGAGATGGGATTTGCCAGAGAAGTAGGTGACCGGTTGGTATTTATGGATGGAGGATATATCGTAGAGGAAGGTAATCCTAAAGATGTGATCACAAATCCACAGCATAAAAGGACGAAGGAATTTTTAAGCAAGATGTTGTAAAGATAAAGAAAATATTATGATAAGATATATGTCCTTTCGGAGTTTTCCATGCACTTGCTTTTGCGGCTGATTTTCCGTCAGTCGCACCGGATTTCATCAACATACGCACCGCGTACGCCTCTGAAATTTGAATACAACTGACAAAAAATCTTTTCACAAAATCAAGTACAAAAAGATTCCGGGAGAACATTATTATTTAAGGAGGAAATGACTATGAGGAAAATGAAAAAAATGGTAGCTCTTTGTATGGCGGGCATGATGGCACTCTCTCTTGCAGCATGTTCTGGCGGTGCCAAGGAAACGACCGCAGCTGCGACTACGGAAACCAAGGCAGAAACTGCAGCACAGACTACAGCAGAAGAAAAAGCCCAGGAAACCACAGCAGAAGCTTCTTCGGGTTCTGTTTCTCCGGAAGAATTTGCAAAACAGGAGCATGGCCCGATTTTTGAAGATATTATTAAAAATGGAAAATTAAAAGTGGGAATCATTGGAAATAATCCTACATTCTGCTTCCATACAGTTAAAGATGGCAAAGATGAGCTGGTGGGATTTGAAGTAGAAGGAATGTATGAGATGGCAAAACGTCTTAGTGATTATCTGGGGCGTGAAGTGACAGTTGATTTTTATGAAAGTGATTTTACAGGCTGTATGTCCGCACTGCAGGCAAACCAGGTATATTTTGTAACACGCCTGTCTCCTACTGATGAGCGCAAGAAGACCTGGCTGTTTACAGATGTATATCATAAATCTGATGAATGTTATGTTGCAAGAAAAGAAAATGAAAATAGCGATATGTTTACCGGAACTTTAAAAGGTGTTAAGGTTGCGGGACAGATGGGATCTATTGATATTACAATGACAAAATATCTCTATCCGGATGCTGAGATCCAGGAATTAGATAATACTCCGAACATGCTTCTGGCTGTTAAAAACGGAAAAGCAGATCTGGCCTGTATGAATGCAGTTTCAGCAGCAATGTCTGTAGCTGCTAATGATGATCTGGTAGTAGTGGATAAGCTTACATGGGAACCAACGGATGAATTTGATAAAGGGTGTGGTCTGTGTATGGCTTACGGAAATGAAGATTTTGCAAACTGGTGCAATGGCTTCTTCTCTGATATTAAGGCAGAAGGCTTATGGGATCAGATGCAGTCTGACGCAGCAGCAGAACTGGATGCAAAGGCTCTGGAAGACTTTATTGCACAGTAATTTTGTTATACAATTCTTTTATTTCGCTCAGTTGTTTTTTCATATAGCCGTGGCCCGTTTTTTTTTCCGGGCTGCGGTCTTTTTATACTCTTTAATGCTTCTTGCAAATAGGAAATAAATGTGTTATTGTAAAACTAACTCCCGCAGGTATTCACACTGCAAAAATATTATAAATTCCCGTTCAGGGGCGTTCGCCCGCATTTACCAGGAGGATATGGCAAAAGAAACCGAAAAGAAGGTTGACATTTTTTAATAACTGTACTATGATTATGGTACATGACAGAACATTTGTTCGCATTATTTTCTCAGGAGGAGAACATGGGCAAAGAAGAAAAGATGAGCGTGAATAGAGATATGAATAAAGATGAGAAGTTAAAAGCATTAGATGCTGCTTTGACTCAGATTGAAAAAGCATATGGTAAGGGCTCCGTTATGAAGTTAGGTGAGTCCGGTGTAAATATGAATATTGAGACAGTTCCTACAGGTTCCATCAGCCTTGATATCGCATTGGGGCTGGGCGGTGTCCCAAAGGGAAGAATTATTGAGATATACGGACCGGAATCCTCAGGTAAGACGACGGTAGCTCTTCATATGGTAGCAGAGGTGCAGAAAAGAGGGGGTATTGCAGGTTTTATCGATGCTGAGCATGCATTAGATCCTGTTTATGCAAAAAATATCGGCGTAGATATTGATGATCTCTATATTTCCCAGCCGGATAACGGTGAGCAGGGTCTGGAGATTACAGAAACTATGGTACGTTCCGGCGCTGTAGATATCGTGATCGTGGACTCTGTAGCAGCTCTGGTACCAAAAGCTGAGATCGATGGCGAGATGGGTGATTCCCATGTAGGTCTTCAGGCACGTCTGATGTCCCAGGCATTAAGAAAACTGACTGCTATTATCAGTAAGTCTAACTGTATTGTTATTTTTATCAACCAGCTGCGTGAAAAAGTAGGTGTTATGTTTGGAAACCCGGAGGTTACTACCGGTGGACGTGCGCTGAAGTTCTATTCTTCTGTCCGTATGGATGTGCGCAGGATCGAAACCTTAAAGCAGGGCGGTGAAGTAGTTGGAAACCGTGTCCGCGTAAAAGTAGTTAAAAACAAGATCGCTCCGCCATTTAGAGAGGCTGAGTTCGATATTATGTTTGGTAAAGGAATCTCCAAAGAAGGCGATATCTTAGATCTTGCTGTAAAGGAAAATATCGTAGAAAAAAGCGGTGCATGGTTTGCATACGGCGGTTCCAAGATTGGTCAGGGACGGGAAAATGCAAAACAGTATCTGTTGATGCATCCGGCAATCTGTGCTGAGATTGAAGCACAGGTACGTGTGAAGTACAATCTGCCAGGTGCTGAGGAGGCAGAGGCTAAGGCCAGAGAAGCAGCTCTGAAAGAGAAAGAAGAGAGCGGCTCCGTTCTTGCAGAAAATGCAGGAGAAGAGCTGACTGTTTCTGAGGCTGAAAAAGAATGACCGTTACAGCAATTGTCCCTGTAGATAAGAAAAAATGCAAAGTCTTCCTTGGAGAGGACTTTGCATTTGTTTTATATAAAAGTGAAGCAGCCCGTTTCCATATAGAAGAAGAAAATGACCTTTCGGAACAGACTTACGAGAAGATAAAAGAAGAAATCCTTTTAAAGCGGGCCAGAGACCGGGCGCTGTATCTTCTTCAGTCGCAGGGACGGACTCAGGCAGAGATGATCAAAAAGCTGCAAAGTGACGGCTATCCAGATGATGTGACCAGAGATGTTATGACCTTTCTGTCAGAGTATCATTTTGTGGATGACAGTGCCTATACGGAAAACTATATTCATGTGAATAAAGGCAGAAAAAGTCCGCGCCAGATTGCCTATGAGCTGCAGCAAAAAGGGGTAGACAAGTCACGTATCAGCCAGATGATGGAAGAAAAACCCATTGATGAAGAAGAAACAGTCCGGGCTTTGTTAAAGAAAAAAACAGGAGGACAGATACCGCAGGACTGGAAAGAAAAACAGAAATTAGCAGCTTTTTTAGGCCGAAAAGGCTTTTCTTTTGATGTGATACAGAAAGTTTTGAGGGAAAATACAGATTACTAAATATAGTGGGCACATTCTTTTGTTTATGTTGTCGGTACAACGGGGAAATAAAAGGAATATACTTGACACAATTCTGAAAAAAGTATAAAATTAATATGTTGTAGTTCGTACAATGAAAATTAAATATAAGGAGGTGCTCCTGTGTTGCAGATCATAATTCCTGCTATAATCGGCGCGGTAATCGCGGCTATTATTGCTGGTTATTTTGCACATTCTGCAGGTCGTTCATATGAGCGTAAGCAGTACGACAGTAAAGTTGGAAGTGCAGAAGAAAAAGCCAGAGAGATAATAGATGAAGCATTAAAGACTGCAGAAACAAAGAAGCGAGAAGCTCTCCTGGAAGCCAAGGAAGAATCTTTAAAGACAAAAAATGAGTTGGAAAAAGAAACCAAGGAAAGAAGAGCAGAACTTCAGCGTTACGAGAAGCGTGTATTAAGCAAAGAAGAAAACGTTGAAAAAAAGGCAGATGCCCTTGAAAAGAAGGAGGCTGATCTGGTCAGAAGGGAAAACATTCTCGGTGAACGTACCGCAGAAGTGGAAGCCCAGTATGAACAGGGAATACAGGAACTGGAACGGATTTCCGGTCTTACCTCCGAACAGGCAAAAGAATATCTTTTAAAATCTGTTGAAGAAGACGTAAAGCATGATACAGCGAAGCTGATCAAAGAACTTGAAAACAAAGCAAAAGAAGAAGCTGATAAAAAAGCCAGAGATCTGGTTGTTACTGCTATCCAGCGGTGTGCAGCAGATCATGTGGCAGAAACTACTGTATCAGTAGTACAGCTTCCAAATGATGAGATGAAGGGACGCATCATCGGTCGTGAGGGACGTAATATTCGTACTCTTGAGACTTTAACTGGTGTGGAACTGATCATTGATGATACTCCGGAAGCGGTTGTTTTATCCGGATTTGATCCGATCCGCAGGGAAGTAGCAAGGATTGCGCTGGAACGTCTGATCGTAGATGGTCGTATCCATCCTGCAAGAATTGAAGAGATGGTAGAGAAAGCGCAGAAAGAAGTGGAGAACAACATGAGAGAAGAAGGCGAAGCTGCATGTCTCGAAGTTGGTATCCATGGCATTCATCCGGAACTGATAAAACTGTTAGGACGGATGAAGTTCAGGACAAGTTACGGTCAGAATGCGTTAAAGCATTCCATCGAAGTAGCACAGTTATCAGGGCTGTTAGCTTCTGAACTGGGTGTGGATGTACGTCTGGCAAAACGTGCCGGTTTACTTCATGATATTGGTAAATCTGTTGATCACGATATGGAAGGTACTCATGTACAGCTGGGTGCAGATCTTTGCAGAAAGTACAAAGAATCCGCAGTTGTTATTAATGCAGTAGAATCCCATCATGGAGATACAGAGCCTACCAGTCTTATTTCCTGCATCGTTCAGGCTGCAGATACTATCTCTGCTGCAAGACCTGGTGCAAGAAGAGAAACATTAGAAACATATACAAACAGATTAAAACAGCTTGAAGATATTACAAATTCCTTCAAGGGTGTAGATAAGTCTTTTGCTATTCAGGCAGGACGGGAAGTCCGTATTATGGTTATTCCTGAACAGGTCAGCGATGACGATATGGTATTGCTGGCAAGAGATATTTCCAAGCGTATTGAAGACGAGTTGGAGTATCCGGGACAGATCAAAGTCAATGTGATCCGTGAATCCAGAGTAACGGACTATGCAAAGTAAATTTTGTATAAAAAGCTTCATCTTCGGATGGAGCTTTTTTTGCGCACATTTTCAACGTATTTTTGCCCTAAATCTTCGCAAGGCTGAGCTGTAACGGAATTGTAAGGAAAACTTTATTGACAGTATATGGCAAAAAGGATACTCTTAGAGAAAGAGAATTAAGCAGAGAAAGATTTAGGGAGAACATGTGAGGAGAAGGAGGAGAAAAACATGGGATACAGCAAAAAAAGACTGATCGCTGCAGTGATGGCAGGTGTTATGGCAGCTATGTGTGCATTTCCTGGCTATGCAGCCAGCAGAAAGAAGATCACATCCGTAACATTGACGATCAAGGCAGATATTGAACCGGATACAGATTTTGGAATGGAAAATATTGAGATCGAGAGCAACAGTAATCGTTATAGTGTGGATGACTATGATGTATTAAATGAAGGATTTGCCTGGACGGAAGATATGGTTCCGGAGATCAGAATCACATTGACGGCAGATGATGATTATTACTTTACCGCGTTGACAAAGGATAAAGTGACATTAAAGGGTGGTGCAACCTTTAAAAGAAGTACCAGAGAGAATTCAAGTTCTACGCTTCTTCTGGATGTGACTCTGCCATCCTTACAGAATAGCTTAAAATCCATGGAAGAGGTTACATTATCTGATAATGGCTTCGCAACTTGGCCAGCTAACAGCACAGCGGGAAGCTATGAAGTGCGTGTATACAGAGAAGGTAAAATCGTAGGAACGGCTCTCACTACAAATACAAACTCTGTTAATTGCAGAGAACGTATGATGAAACCCAACGAAACATATTTGATAAAAGTACGTGCAGTCAACAAGTATGATAATTCCATAAAGGGAGACTGGACGGAGTCAAATAGTGTTTATATCAGCGGTGATAAAGTAGCAGAGTTTAAAGCTGATATGGATGGGTCAAATGTCAGCTCGGCTTCCGGTACAGTTGGTGACTGGAAACAGGAAACAGACGGAAGATGGTGGTATCGCAGACCAGACGGCACATATCCTGCAAACCAGTGGGAAGAGCTGGGTGGAAAATGGTATTTCTTCGATGAAAGCGGTTATATGAAGACTGGCTGGATCGACTGGAATGGAAAGAGCTACTACTGTTCTGAAAATGGTGATATGCTCACCAATTGTATGACACCTGATAATTATCTGGTAGGAGCAGATGGAGCCTGGATCGCCCAGTAAGATGGATCTTCCATTTGTTTGCTTATGGAAAGCAGAGAAAAGCGGATCGTAAATATCTTTTGGCGCCGCTGCAAAGTGTAAAAAGACATTTTGTAGCGGCGTATTTTTGTGTTATTATAGTGCTGGTGATAAAATTGTCAGAAGATGACTTGCATGATAGATGCTGCATTGCCGGATAGAAAGTGCATTGGCAGCAGCGACAGAAGAAAGAGGAAAAAGAAATGAACAGTTTAAGGGAATGGGAAGAAGCCTTTGAACAGGCTGTGGATGTTGAGAAATCTTATGATTTAGCAAAGAGGATGGAAGGACCTAAGACCAATCCGGTGTTAGGATACCGTACGGCCGGTTCCAAAGCAGAGTGGGAGACCGGAGAACTGCTTTATAAAGAAATGCAGGAAATGGGGCTTTTGAATGTACAAAAGGACAAGATCAAAGTAGACAGCTGGGATTTTCATCATGCGATTCTGCGTTACCGGGATCAGGAAGAAAAAGAATACGAGTTTCAGTTAGGTGCGTATCAGACAGATTTCCATACAGAAGGATTTCAGGAATATTCCATGGTTTATTTAGGACGGGGAACAGCAGAGTCCTATGAAAATATAGATGTAAAAGGTAAACTGGTGCTTATTGATATCAATCAGAGAGAAGAGTGGTGGATCAATTTCCCGGTGTATCAGGCACATTTAAAGGGAGCAGCAGCTCTTATTGCAGTTCAGGATCAGGGCTATGGTGAGATCCACGATACTTCTTTAAATGCTCAGGATATTGCAGGACCGAAAGAAGCGGCAGCTTTTTCTATTTCCCAGGCAGACGCAGCCATTTTAAAGGAAAATATGGGAAAAACTGGAAATTCTGAAAAGGAATTTAAAGAGATACAGGTATTATTTGATGCCCAGTCTACAGTGATCCGTGACCGGGAATCCTATAACATTACTGGTATGATCCCAGGAGAAGAGCCGGAACAGATGATCCTGCTGTCTGCTCACTATGACTCTTATTTTACTGGTTTTCAGGATGATAATGCAGCAGTAGCCATGATGCTTGGAATCGCAAGAGCCTTTATACAAACAGGCTACAGACCAAGAAAGACTCTGGTGTTCTGCGCTATGGCAGCAGAAGAATGGGGCGTGGTAGATTCCAAGTATGACTGGTCTACCGGTGCCTATGAGCAGGTATTTACTGCACATCCTGAGTGGCAGGGAAAGGTGATCGCTGATTTTAACTTTGAGCTTCCGGCCCATGCACATGGAAAGAAAGATGCAGTGCGCTGTACCTACGAATACGCTTCTTTTATGAAGAAGGCAACAGAGCATATCCAGCCTTCTAAAGAGGCATATCCAGACGGTCTGGAAGTACATTTCCCCATCCAGACCTGGTCAGATGATTTTTCCATTGCCATTGCAGGAATTCCCTCTTCTGTAAATGAGTTCAGTGATGGAGAGTTTATGGAGACCCATTATCACTCCCAGTTTGACAATGAAGATTTCTATGATGAGCCGGTTTACCGCTTCCACCACAATCTTTATGGAAAACTGGTGCTGGCATTTGATTATACGGCAGTGGTGCCAATGGATTTTGAACGGCTGTTTGCGGCAGTGGAAGACAGCGTAGATGAGGAGTTGTGCAAAAAGACAGAAGCAAACGAAACGGTCCTTTTAGAGCGCCTGAAAAAGGCAAAAGAGCTGGGACAGCAGTTATACAGTCAGATTCAGACTATCAACGAAGAGTACAAGAAACTCCTGGAAGCAGGAAAGTGGGATGAAGCAAAGGCTCTCACAGAAAAATACGCAGACCTGAACAGTTCCCTTCTTTACATCTTCCGCAAAGAACAGGACTATTTTGTCCGTTTAAACTGGCATGATGATGTACTGTTCCCACAGCAGGGAGTTGGTGAGAACTTGAAAGCCATTTACAAGGCCCTTGACTGCTTAAAGGAAGAAAATCCGGCTGGCGCTCTGGAAGCAGTTTATGAGATAGACAACAACCGGTATGCTTTCCTGTTTGACCGGGAAGTATTCCGTTACTTTACGGAGTATGTATTGAATCAGCCTGCAGACCGGTTAAAATGGGGCTATGGCCGTATTATCCACCATGAAAACCTGTACGATCTGGTAGTGTGCTTAAAGGAAAAATACAAACTGCAGAGAGCAGGAAACAGACCAGATCTGGAAGATGAATACAAGGTACTGTTACAGGCTGCAAAAGCCCAGGATCAGTGTTACCGGGATGATATAGATTATATGGCATCTTCTGTGGAAAAGCTTTTAGCGGCCATGGAAGGCTGCGTGGAAAAATAAGGAGAATATAATATTGTATGGAAAGTCAGACGTTATACAGAGTAAAGAAAGAAGACCTGCCAAAACTGGAAAAATTGTTGGTGAAATGTTTCGCTCATGACCCTTTATACTGCAAACTGATTCCTGAAAAAGAAACCAGAGAACGGCTGCTGCCGGAATTGTTTAAGTGTGATCTTACAGAATTTATTGAAACCTGTGAAATTTATTCCGACAGCGAAGAGATGAATTCCCTGCTTGTGGTTTCGGATGAATCAGAGCCTTATAATCCCCTTACTTTTTATCTCACAGAAGCCTGGGCCAGTTTAAAGACCGATGAATATCTGATCAAAGAGGATCCCAGTCTTAAAACACTCTGGAATTTTATGAGAGGAAGAGATTACTTAAATTCCCGCTGGACAGACCAGCTTCACCAGGAAGAGAGACTGCATGTGATCTATCTGGCAGTGGATCCGGATATGCAGCATCATGGCCTGGCGGCAATCCTTATGGAAGAAGTGATCCGTTATGCAAAAGAGCATCACCTTATGGTTTCCCTGGAGACGCACAATCCGGATAATGTGCCTATGTATGAGCATTTTGGCTTTAAACTTTTTGGTATTGTCCAGAAGCATTTTGACTTAAAACAATACTGCATGATCCGTGAGATCCAGTAGCAAGACATAACTTATGTTTATATCCATAATTCCAAACTTGTATATTTTGTAATAGGAAAAATAGGCATGAATAGTTGAAATGAAGCTTTAAATGAGATATGATTGAAAGAAATCGCAGTTATTACATAATATATAACTAAAAGGAATAATAAATAGAGGGGATAATAAATATGAATTATAATATTGTTGCAATTCCGGGAGACGGTATTGGTCCTGAGATCGTACGAGAGGCCAAGAAAGTATTGGATAAAGTGGGAGAAGTTTACGGATATAAGTTTAATTATACAGATATTTTAATGGGCGGTTGTTCCATTGACGCATACGGTGTTCCGCTGACAGATGAGGCCCTGGAAACAGCCAGAAATTCAGACGCAGTCCTTTTAGGTGCAGTGGGCGGCAATGTAGGCAACTCCAGATGGTATGATGTTGCTCCTAATTTAAGACCAGAAGCAGGACTTTTAAAGATCCGCAAAGGCTTAAATCTGTTTGCCAATATCCGTCCGGCTTATCTTTTTGAGCAGTTAGCAGATGCATGTCCATTAAAGAAAGAAATTATTGGAAATGGCTTCGATATGGTCATTATGCGTGAGCTGACAGGCGGCGTTTACTTTGGTGAGCGCAAAACAGAGGAAAAAGACGGAGAGCTGTACGCAGTGGATTCTATGCCATACAGTGAACATGAGATCCGCCGCATTGCCATTAAAGGTTTTGAGATCGCTATGAAGCGCCGTAAAAAACTGGTCAGCGTTGACAAAGCTAATGTTCTGGATACCTCCCGTTTATGGCGCAAAGTTGTAAATGAAGTTGCAAAGGATTATCCGGAAGTAGAAGTAAGCCACATGCTGGTTGATAACTGTGCAATGCAGCTGGTAATGAATCCGGGCCAGTTTGACGTAGTTCTGACCGAGAATATGTTCGGTGATATCCTTTCTGATGAGGCAAGCATGATCACCGGTTCCATTGGAATGTTATCTTCTGCAAGTTTAAATGAATCCAAATTTGGTCTGTATGAGCCAAGCCATGGTTCAGCACCGGATATTGCAGGAAAAGACATTGCCAATCCGTTAGCAACCATCCTTTCTGCTGCAATGCTTCTTCGTTATTCCTGTGATCTGGACAAAGAGGCACTGGCAGTAGAAGCAGCAGTACGTCAGGTATTAGCAGATGGATACCGCACCGGTGATATTATGTCAGAGGGCTGCACCAAAGTGGGAACAACCCAGATGGGCGATTTAGTTGCAGAACGTATCCATAAATAAAGCAGTGGTTAAAGCAAGAAAGAGGCACATCCCTGGTGGTTTATAAAACGGGGGATCGGGCCGGATATCAGGAGGATAAGAAAATGAGAAGTGACGCAGTAAGAAAAGGGATGCAGCAGGCACCTCACCGTTCTCTGTTTAATGCACTTGGTATGACAGAAGAAGAAATGAACAAGCCATTAGTTGGTATTGTAAGTTCTTATAATGAGATCGTTCCGGGACATATGAATCTGGATAAGATCGTAGAAGCAGTAAAATTAGGAGTAGCCATGGGCGGCGGTACCCCAGTGGTATTCCCGGCTATTGCAGTCTGTGATGGTATTGCCATGGGCCATGTTGGTATGAAGTATTCCCTGGTTACCAGAGACCTGATCGCTGACTCCACTGAATGTATGGCAATGGCTCACCAGTTTGACGCTTTAGTTATGGTTCCAAACTGTGACAAGAATGTTCCTGGTCTGTTAATGGCAGCAGCAAGATTAAATATCCCAACAGTATTTGTAAGCGGCGGCCCAATGCTTGCAGGCCATGTAAAGGGATGTAAGACCAGTCTTTCCAGCATGTTTGAGGCAGTAGGTGCCTATGCAGCAGGAAAGATGACCGAAGAAGATGTAAAAGAATATGAAAATAAGACCTGTCCGACCTGCGGTTCCTGTTCCGGTATGTATACTGCAAACAGTATGAACTGCTTAACAGAGGTTCTTGGTATGGGACTTCGCGGAAATGGAACCATTCCTGCTGTTTATTCTGAGCGTATTAAGCTGGCTAAGCATGCAGGTATGCAGGTAATGGAGATGTTAAGAAGAAACATCCGTCCAAGAGATATTATGACAAAAGAAGCATTTATGAATGCTCTGACCATGGATATGGCACTGGGATGTTCTACCAACAGTATGCTTCATTTACCAGCGATCGCACATGAGGCTGGTGTTGAGTTAAACGTAGACATTGCAAATGAGATCAGTGCGAGAACGCCAAATCTGTGCCACTTAGCACCTGCAGGACACACTTACATTGAAGATCTGAACGAAGCAGGCGGTATTTATGCAGTTATGAATGAGATCAGCAAGAAGGGTCTGCTGAATCTGGACTGCATGACTGTTACAGGAAAGACTGTTGGGGAGAATATCAAGGACTGTGTAAATAAGAATCCTGATGTCATCCGTCCAATTGACAATCCATACAGCCAGACTGGCGGTATTGCTATCTTAAAGGGCAACCTGGCACCAGATTCAGGCGTTGTAAAACGTTCTGCAGTGGCCCCTGAAATGTTAAAGCATGAAGGACCTGCAAGAGTCTTTGACTGTGAAGAAGACGCGGTTGCAGCGATCAAGGGCGGCAAGATCGTTGATGGTGATGTTGTTGTCATCCGTTATGAGGGACCAAAGGGCGGTCCTGGTATGAGAGAGATGTTAAATCCTACTTCCGCTATTGCAGGAATGGGACTTGGCTCTACTGTAGCCCTGATCACAGATGGACGTTTCTCCGGAGCTTCCAGAGGTGCTTCTATTGGACATGTTTCTCCAGAGGCAGCTGTAGGCGGTCCTATTGCATTGGTAGAAGAAGGAGATATTATTTCTATTGATATTGACAATCATCAGTTAAATGTACTGGTTTCAGATGAAGAAATGGCAGCCAGAAAGGCTAAATGGCAGCCAAGAGAGCCTAAGGTAACCACCGGTTATCTGGCAAGATATGCTTCACTGGTAACTTCCGGTGACAAGGGTGCTATCCTTCAGGCAAAATAAGGACAGCACGAAGTAAGATTTTGTAAAGGAGCACAGGAAAAATGAGTAAATTGACAGGTGCGGAAATCGTTATAGAATGTTTGAAAGAGCAGGGAGTAGACACCGTTTTCGGATATCCGGGCGGTGCCATCCTGAACATATATGATGCGCTGTATCAGCATCAGAATGAGATCACCCATATCCTTACATCTCATGAACAGGGCGCTTCCCATGCAGCGGATGGATATGCCAGAGCAACTGGAAAAGTAGGCGTATGCCTGGCAACCTCCGGCCCTGGAGCTACTAACCTGGTAACAGGTATCGCTACTGCTTATATGGACTCCGTTCCGGTAGTAGCCATTACCTGTAATGTGGCAAACAGTCTGTTAGGTAAGGACAGTTTCCAGGAGATCGATATTACCGGTGTGACCATGCCGATCACCAAGTACAATTTCATTGTAAAGGATATCAATAAGCTGGCAAAGGTGATCCGCAGAGCTTTCGTGATCGCACAGAGCGGAAGACCGGGACCTGTTTTAGTGGATATTACCAAGGACGTAACTGCGGCAACCACAGAGTATGAGTATCAGGAGCCAGAGAAGATCGAACCGCAGACAGATACCATCCGTGAGGAAGATATGGAGCGGGCTTTAGAGATGATCCGTAAGTCACGGAAACCATTTATCTTTGTTGGCGGCGGCGCTGTTATCTCCAATGCATCAGAAGAACTGCGTGTTTTTGCTCACAAGATCCAGGCACCGGTTGCAGACAGTTTAATGGGCAAAGGTGCTTTTGATGGCACAGATGAGCTGTATACCGGTATGGTAGGTATGCATGGAACCAAGACTTCCAACTATGGCATTACAGAAGCAGATCTTTTAGTAGTAGTTGGTGCCAGATTCAGTGACCGTGTAATCGGAAATGCATCAAAATTTGCGAAAAACGCGAAAATTTTACAGATTGATATTGACCGCGCAGAGATCAATAAGAACATTAAAGTTGACGCAAGTATTATTGGTGATGCCAAGACCATCCTGCGTCGGTTAAACACCCATCTGGATCCAATTAATCATGATGAGTGGATCGCCCATATTGAGCGTATGAAGGATATGTATCCGCTGCGTTATGACAAAAATGTACTCACAGGACCATATATTATCCAGACTGTAAACGAAGTTACCGGCGGGGACGCTGTGATCGTAACAGAGGTGGGACAGCATCAGATGTGGGCTGCACAGTATTATAAGTACCGTCAGCCGAGAACTCTTCTTACTTCCGGCGGTCTGGGCACTATGGGTTATGGCCTTGGTGCTGCCATCGGTGCAAAGATGGGATGCAAGGATAAAACGGTGATCAATATTGCAGGTGACGGCTGCTTCCGTATGAATATGAACGAGATCGCAACAGCTACCCGCTACAATATCCCGGTAGTAGAAGTGATCATCAACAATCATGTATTAGGTATGGTGCGTCAGTGGCAGACTCTGTACTACGGCAAGCGTTATTCCCAGACTGTGCTTAATGATTCTGTTGATTATGTAAAGATCGCAGAGGCAATGGGTGCAAAGGCTTACAGAGTGACCCAGAAAGAGGAACTGGCTTCTGTATTAAAAGAGGCGATCTCCTTAAATATTCCGGTTGTGATCGATTGTCAGATCGGCTGTGATGACAAGGTATTCCCAATGGTATCTCCCGGAGCGCCAATTGCAGATGCATTTGATGATACAGATCTGAAAATCAATTAGAAAATTTTTAATGATTGGTTGAAATCTAAAAAAAATTCAGATAAGTTTTTCTTGAAAAACAAAATAAAACGTTGTATAGTAATTTCTAACACCTTGGAACGTTACCGTTTTACTGAGTTATAACAATAAAGTAAAAGTGACAGAAGTATATCAGATACAGAAAGTATCATATTCCCGGATGTGACAATTATTTATACAAGGGCGTATATACTCAGGTGGCTTCTCTGTGTGATGTGTAAAGTTTTTATTTGCGCTGCACAGGGAAGCTGCTTGCATATATGAATGTACTCTCGGAAAACTGGCTTCTAAAAGCAAGTTCATGAATGATTCCGAGTATACATATAAATAAAAGGTGCACAAAAATGAAAAACAGCACCGAAATTCCAAGAGAATTCCAAGAGGAGGAGAATTATGAGCAGAGTTTATAACTTTTCAGCAGGACCGGCTGTATTGCCGGAAGAAGTCCTAAGCGAAGCAGCAGCAGAGATGCTGGACTACAGAGGCACAGGAATGTCAGTAATGGAGATGAGTCATCGATCTAAGTCATATGAGACCATTATTGAAGATGCTGAATCAGCTCTGCGTGATCTCTTGCACATTCCGGAGAATTATAAGGTGCTTTTTCTTCAGGGCGGCGGTTCTACCCAGTTTGCCATGGTTCCTATGAACCTGATGAAGAATCGTGTGGCGGATTATATCATTACCGGACAGTGGGCAAAGAAAGCGCATAAAGAAGCATCTATTTACGGAAAGGCAAATGCCATTGCTTCCAGTGCTGACAAGACTTTCAGTTATATTCCGGATTGTTCCGACCTTCCTGTATCTGAGGACGCAGATTATGTATATATCTGTGAAAATAATACGATCTATGGAACTAAGTTCTGGACGCTGCCAAATACAAAGGGAAAACTTTTAGTGGCAGACCAGTCTTCCTGCTTCTTATCTGAGCCTGTGGACGTATCCAAATACGGCCTGATCTTTGCAGGTGCACAGAAGAACGTAGGACCGGCAGGTACGGTTATTGTTATCATCCGCGAAGATCTGATCACTGAGGATGTGTTAGAGGGAACACCAACTATGCTGCGCTACAAGATCCATGCAGATGCAAAATCCCTTTACAATACTCCTCCTACCTATGGCATTTATATGTGCGGCAAGGTATTTAAATGGTTAAAGGCAAAGGGCGGCCTGGAAGAGATGAAGAAGATCAATGAGGAAAAGGCAAAGATCCTTTACGATTTTCTGGACGAGAGCAAGCTGTTTAAGGGTACTGTAGTAAAGAAAGACCGTTCTATTATGAATGTGCCGTTTATTACCGGAAATGAAGAGCTGGATGCTTTATTTGTAAAAGAATCCAAGGCAGCAGGACTTGAAAACTTAAAGGGCCACAGAACCGTAGGCGGCATGCGCGCAAGTATTTACAATGCAATGCCAAAGGCCGGAGTAGAGAAACTGGTTGAGTTCATGGCTGACTTTGAGAAGAGACATCTATAAATATAAGCCTGCAGTATACAGCTGTACATGAAACATATGTGTGAGTATGAGGAGAGAGTATTATGAAAAAGATCCATTGCTTAAATCCAATTGCAGCCTGCGGAACAGACCTGTTTCCGGCTGATTATGAAATAACTGACAACAAAGCAGAGGCAGATGCCTTTTTAGTACGAAGCGCTTCCATGCATGATATGGAGCTGCCAGAGGGACTTTTGGCAGTGGGCCGCGCAGGTGCTGGTGTAAACAATATTCCTTTGGATGAGTGTGCAAAGGCTGGTGTGGTTGTATTTAATACACCTGGAGCCAATGCAAATGGTGTAAAGGAACTGGTACTTGCAGGAATGTTTTTAGCTTCCCGTGACATTGTAGGGGGCATTAAATGGTGCCAGGACAATGCAGAAGATGAAAATATTGCAAAAACAACAGAAAAGAGCAAGAAAGCTTTTGCTGGCTGGGAACTGAAAGGCAAAAAATTAGGTGTCATCGGACTTGGTGCTATTGGTGCTGAGGTTGCTAATGCAGCTACCCACCTGGGAATGGAAGTTTATGGTTATGACCCATATATTTCTGTAAATGCTGCATGGAGACTTTCCAGAAATGTAAAGCATATTACCAATGCGGATATTATTTTCCAGGAATGCGATTATATTACAGTCCATGTACCGCTGTTAGAGTCCACAAAGGGTATGATCAATAAAGAAAAACTGGACATGATGAAGGACGGTGTGGTGATCTTAAACTTTGCAAGGGATACGCTTGTAAATGATGACGACATGGCTGCAGCACTGGAGTCTGGAAAAGTTGCCCGTTATGTCAGCGACTTCCCAAATCCAAAGGTGGTACATATGAAACATGTGATCCTTACTCCCCATCTGGGCGCTTCCACAAGGGAGTCTGAGGATAACTGTGCTGTAATGGCAGTACAGGAGATCACAGATTATCTGGAAAATGGTAATATTAAAAATTCCGTTAATTATCCGGCCTGCGATATGGGAGTATGCCAGGCAGCAAGCCGTATTGCCGTTCTTCACATGAATATCCCAAATATGATCGGCCAGATCACTGCCATACTGGCAGCCCAGGGAGTCAATATTTCTGATATGACCAATAAGAGCCGTGACAAGTATGCATATACCTTATTGGATCTGGAACATAAGCCGGAAGAGGTTACGGTAGAGAAATTAAAGGCCATTGAGGGCGTTTTGCGAGTACGCGTAGTGAAATAAGACGGCGGATTAGAAGGAGAAGAAAATGGCAGTAGTAAAATCATTTATATGTATCAGGCCTGCAAAGGAAAATGCATCCAAAGTAGCAGCGCTTCCTTATGACGTATACAACCGGAAAGAGGCGTGCGCGGCAGTAGCAGGAAATCCCATTTCATTTTTAAACATTGACAGAGCAGAGACTCAGTTCTCGGATGATGTGGATACTTATGCAGACTGTGTGTATGAGAAGGCGAGAGAACTTTTAGATACCCAGATCGCAGAGGGAGTCTATGTTACAGATGCAGGGGAACATTATTATCTTTATGAACTGACCATGGACGGACGCAGCCAGACCGGTATCGTTGCCTGCAGTTCCATTGATGATTATGTAAATGGTGTGATCAAGAAGCATGAAAACACCAGAGAAGACAAGGAATTAGACCGTATCCGTCACGTGGACACAGTAAATGCCCAGACAGGTCCTATTTTCCTGGCTTACAGACAGAACGAGACTTTAAAAGCCATTGTGGCAGAAGAAAAGGAAAAAACGGCTCTTTACGATTTTGTATCAGATGATGGCATCCGTCACAGAGTATGGAAGATCGAAGATCCGGCTCAGACTGAAGCCATTGAAAAAGCATTTGCGGCAATTCCGGCTACCTATATTGCAGACGGACATCACAGAGCAGCTTCAGCTGTAAAAGTTGGTTTAAAGCGCAGGGCAGAAAATCCTGGTTATACAGGGGAAGAGCCCTTTAATTACTTCCTGTCTGTTCTATTTCCGGATGAAGAACTGATGATCCTTCCATATAACCGTGTAGTAAAAGATTTAAATGGAATGAGCAAAGCGCAGTTCTTTGATGCAGTAAAAGAAAAATTTGAACTGGAAGAAATGGGAAAAGAACCATATGCGCCAGCTGAAAAAGGAACCTTTGGCATGTACTTAGATAATACATGGTATGCCTTAAAAGTACTTCCTCCGTATAGAAGCAGCGATTCGGTAAAGGGACTGGATGTTTCTATTTTGCAGGATCAGCTGTTGGCACCTGTTCTTGGCATCGGCGATCCGAGAACGGATAAGCGCATTGACTTTATCGGCGGTATCCGCGGCTTAAAAGAGCTGGAGCGCCGTGTAAGTGAAGATATGGAAATTGCATTTTCCATGTATCCAACCTCTATTGAAGAGCTTTTGGCAGTAGCGGATGCCGGCCTTTTAATGCCGCCTAAGTCTACCTGGTTTGAGCCAAAGCTGCGAAGCGGGTTATTTATTCACAGATTAAGTTAAGTTTTTGGGGCTGCCTCAAAATGTGAACTGCATTTTGGGCGGCCCTTTTATATTGTTACAGTTCAGCCTTGCATCTTATTGTGCAGGAATATCTTTCGTCTGGTATACCCGCGTCCATTCTTTTGTGCCATCTACTTTTACGGTTTCACACTGATTCTGCTTTAAAAATTTTACCAGCTCATAGCAGTTGATCCAGATTTCATGGTCACTTTCTTTCTGGGATTCGTCAAAGACCAGTTCCAGGCCAAAGTGAAGATGGGACTCTTCAATGTTGTTGGTGTTTTCTTTGGAGCTGTAACCGGTGCGGCCCATATAGCCAATGACATCTCCGGCCTGAATGAAGCTTCCTTCTTTTAAATGGGCCTGAAATGGATAGTTTTTTCGCAGGTGGGCGTAGTAATAGTACCGTTTTTTGTCAAAACTTCGGATGCCGATCCGCCAGCCGCCGTACTGATTCCAGCCAAGTGCCTCTACATAGCCGGATTCTACAGCGATAATGGGAGTTCCTACCTGTCCCATCATATCATGGCCTAAGTGGCGGCGCTTGAAGCCATAACTGCGGGAGACTCCGAAATCGTCAAAGTCGCTGTAAGGGAAGTTTTTTGCCAGTGGGAAGAAGGCTTTCAGGCCGTATTTTGTGACCCAGACGGTATCAGGAGTTGTCTGGGAGTCAGAATTTTCGTGGGAGGACTGTTCGGGCGCAAGGGGATTTTGAGAGGCTTCATCTATCGGTATCTCCGCCTGAAATGTCCCCACCATTCCATCTAACACTGCTCCATAAGCCTGTCTGTAATAGTCGTAATATTTCATATCTTTTGTCAGCTCTTCCATAGTCGTATCCCCATTGATCAGCTGCTTTGCCGCCTTTTCCATATCACTTCTCTTATATCTGGAAAAATCTCCGCCATAGCGGGTTCCAAGGTACGCCAGCAGATCTACCCAGTTTAAATGTATTTTGGCTTGGCAGGTATCCACATCATACCGGAAAGCCTGTTCTAAAGCTTCGCTGGTCACATTAAAATCCACCCATTTGATAAAATCACCGGAGGTCTGAAAAATGCCAGTCTGCCGGGCTGTTTTTTTCATGAATAAACAAAAGCATAAAATCACCAGGATAAAAAGTTCCATACTAATAAAGATAAATGAACGAAATGGACATTTTTTAGAAAAAAACATAATTTCCTCCTTTTTATTCTGGGCGGATTGCGAATATCATTTAACATCATATGCGGGAGTCAGCGCTGATATGCCGGCGGATTACTTGTTAGGGAATAGAAATTATGGTAAGATAATGAATAGACCGGCCATGTTAAATGGTCCGAAATCAGGCAGTATAAAACAATAATCGTATGGAGGAAAAGACAATGCAGAATTTTGAATTTTATGCACCAACTAGGATGATTTTTGGAAAAGATACCCACAAACAGGTGGGAAAGCTGGTAAAGGAGTATGGTTTTAAGAAGGTTTTCGTTCATTTTGGCGGAGCAAGTGCAAAAAAGAGCGGACTTCTTGATACAGTATTAGATGCTTTGAAGGCAGAAAATATTGACTATGTAACGCTGGGCGGTGTTCAGGCAAATCCAACATTGGCTATGGCAAGAGAAGGCATTGAACTGGGGAAAAAGGAAGGTGTTGACTTTATACTTGCAGTAGGTGGTGGAAGTGTGATCGATTCTGCCAAATGTATTGCAGACGGTATTGCAAATCCGGATACAGATGTATGGAAGTTCTATATGAAAGAGGAAACTCCTAAAGCGGCTCTGCCGGTAGGTGTGATCCTTACTTTATCTGCAACCGGCAGTGAGATGAGTTCCTCCAGTGTTATCACCAATACGGAGCTTGGTTTAAAACGTGGATTTAACTGCCCGGGACACAGACCATTATTCTCTATCTGCAATCCGGAACTGACCTATACAGTAAGTCCATTCCAGACTGGCTGCGGAACGGTAGATATTATGATGCATACCTTAGAGCGCTATTTCAGCGTAGGAGAGAATACGCCGTTATCTGACCGTATTGCAGAGGGAGTTTTAAAAACTGTGATTCCGGCTGGAAAGGCAGCTCTTGAAAATCCAGAGGATTACGAAGCGAGAGCATCGATCATGTGGGCCGGAACCATTTCACACAATGATCTAACAGGTCTTGGAAGATCCACCTTTATGCAGGTACATCAGATGGAGCATGAGTTGTCAGGTATGGATGAGAAAATTGCTCACGGTGCAGGACTTTCTGCCTTATGGCCGTCATGGGCAAGATATGTATACAAGAATAATGTAGGCCGCTTTGTTCAGTACGCAGTGAATGTATGGAATATTGAGATGGATTTTGAACATCCGGAAAAGACGGCTTTAGCTGGTATCCAGGCAACAGAAGATTATTTTAAGAGCCTGAATATGCCGGTTTCCTTAAGAGAACTGAATGTTGATCCGTCTTCATTTGAAGAACTGGCAGAAAAATGCACCAACTACGGCGCAAGAACACTTCCAGGTATCAGGGTGTTAGATAAGCCGGATATGATCGAGATATATAAGATGGCATATTAAAAAACAGCAATAAGAGAGAACGCCCGCTGGTACGGGCGGTGCTCATATGGATTCAAATGGATATAGAAGCAGCCTCCGGGAAAGGAACGGAATGTTCCGGCCCTGGAGGCTGTTTTACGTTATCATGGGATCGCAGGAAAATACCAGTGGCAGGTTTTACAGACAGAATTACAGTTCAATGATCTCCCCGTCATCGGGAACCAGCAGATTTCCATGATAATATTCTTTACCTTCTGCTGTATAAAGCTCTTTGCGATGGCTTAAGTTTTTATCTTCTGTATGCCAGAGTACCAGATTGGGGATAGAAAGACTTTCGGCCAGTTCACATGCTTCTTTTACTGTACTGTGATGTTTTTCATAAGGCTGGAAGCGCTCACGATCTCCATAGAGACAGAAAGCTTCGTGTAAAAGCCACTGACTGCCTTCCACATATGGCTTACATTCAGGATTGTAAGGTTCATCTCCGGCACAGGTGAATTTTTTGCCGTTTTTCAGACGGGTGGTAAAGCCGAACTGCTTTGCTTTGGTAGATAAAATATCAAAAAAGGTTACATCATAGTCTAAAATGGAGACAGTTTCTCCGTCTTCTACTGGAATCAGAAAAATCTGCTCCCCGATCATTTTATAAAATTTTCCCTGAAGAGTTAAACGGCATAAGGTAGAAATGGTGTCAACAAGTCCTGGATGACAGTAGATGCGAAGCTCTCCTTCGTATTTTCCCTTTTTCATGGCAGTAGCGATCATTCGTACCATCCAGACGATGCCAAGAATGTGGTCGGTATGTTCATGGGTGACGAAAATGTGGTGGATATGAGCCATATCTACGTTCATTTTTTCAAGGATTCCTAAAATACCATTTCCTCCCCCTGCGTCTACCATAAAAAATTCATCCCCGTCTTTTATGGCAAAGCAGGTGTTGTAACAGTGGGTAGCCTGGGCGTTTCCAGTGCCGAATACATACAATTCTTCCATCTCTTTTTGATCCTTTCCTGATCTTTTCTTAGGTATTTCTTTAAAATTATTAATAAAATGTAAGCTTTGTGTTTCCGTGGAAAAACTTTTATTTTCAATAAGAATATGGTACTATAAATTTATATAAAACGCAAGAATATGCGAAAACGGGGGAATGTATATATGAGGGATATGGCATATCTGCAGCTTCTGGCACGGGAATATCCGTCTGTGAAAGAGGCTACCAGCGAGATCGTTAATTTAATGGCGATCTGTAATCTGCCAAAAGGAACCGAGTACTTTTTCAGTGACCTTCATGGAGAGTATGAAGCATTTATCCATTTGCTGAGGTCTTCTTCCGGTATCATCAGGGAAAAGATCAAGGAAACATTCGGACATTTGATCCCGGAAGAGGAGCAGCTTCAGCTGGCTAATCTGATCTATTATCCGGAGCGCCATTTGCCGCGGATGATGAAAATGGGACGTTATACCGAAGACTGGCAGAAGATCACCATTTACAGACTTGTTAAGATCTGTCGGGAAGTATCTTCTAAATATACCCGCTCCAAGGTGAGAAAAAAGATGCCGAAGGAGTTTGCCTATATTATTGATGAACTTCTCCATGTAGATTACAGTGACGAGAATAAGAAGCTTTACTACAATGAGATCATCCATTCCATCATCGATACCAGCATTGCGGACAAGTTTATTGTGGCATTGTGCCGTCTGATCCAGAACCTGACTATTGATAATCTTCATATTATCGGTGATATCTTTGACAGAGGACCAAGAGCAGACATCATTATGAAGGAACTGATGAATTTCCATGATGTGGATATCCAGTGGGGCAACCACGACATTTCGTGGATGGGAGCAGCTGCAGGCAATCTGGCCTGTATTTGTAATGTACTGCGTATCGCGATCAGCTACAACAGTTTTGATGTGCTGGAAGATGGTTACGGCATTAACCTGCGTCCTCTGTCCATGTTTGCCGCAAAGGTTTATCAGGATGATCCCTGTGTACGGTTTATGCCAAAGATCCTGGATGAAAACATTTATGATGCAGTAGATCCGGGACTGGCAGCCAAGATGCACAAGGCGATCGCTGTGATTCAGTTTAAGGTGGAAGAGGCTATTATGCAGCGCCATCCGGAATATGAGATGGAAAACCGCATGCTTTTAACAGCTGTGGATTATAAAAAAGGTACGGTTACCATTGAGGGAAAAGAATATCCTATGATGGATATGAATTTCCCGACGATTGATCCGCGGAATCCACTGGAACTGACCAGAGGAGAAAAAGAATTGCTGCGTACTCTTTGCGCTTCTTTCCGCCACAGTGAGGTTTTACAGCGTCAGGTGAAGTTTATTTATTCACATGGAGGCATTTATAAGTGCTATAATTCCAATCTGATGTATCATGGCTGTATTCCCATGAAGAAGGATGGAAGCTTTGACACGATCATGATCGACGGAAAAGGGTATCAGGGAAAAACTCTTATGGATTTCCTGAACCGCCAGGTGCATAATGCATATTTCCTTTCAGACGGAGCAGACGGAAAGGAAGAAGCACTGGATCTGATGTGGTATCTCTGGTGCGGAGCAAGATCTCCTGTATTTGGAAAAGCCAAAATGACTACCTTTGAGCATTATTTTGTAGAGGATAAAGCTACTCATAAAGAAGAGATGAATCCATATTATAAACTTTGTGAAAAGGTGGAGATCTGTGATAAGATCTTACAGGAATTTGGTCTGGAGACCGAAGGTTCTCATATTATTAATGGACATGTACCGGTTAAGCTGAAAGATGGTGAAAAACCGGTAAAAGCGGGGGGAAAGCTTTTTGTGATCGATGGAGGCCTTTCAAAATCATATCAGAGTACTACCGGTATTGCAGGATATACACTGATCTACAATTCACACCATCTGGCATTAGCTGAGCATATGCCATTTGATCCGAAAAAGGACAGTACGCCGAAGGTTTCTGTGGTTGAGAAACTGAAGGTGAGAAAAATGGTGGCAGATACAGATAAGGGGCTTGAATTAAAGGAACAGATCGTAGATCTGAAGGAATTAGTAGCGGCATACCGGGAAGGTGCAATAAAGGAAAGGGCTGAATAATGACCAGAGCAGAATTTTTACAGGGACTTAAGACAGAACTGGAAGGTCGCGTTCCTTATTCCGTGATCCAGGAAAATATCAGGTATTATGATTCTTACATTTCAGATGAGGTAAATAAGGGGGCAGACGAGGCAGAGGTGATCGAAAGCCTGGGCGGCCCGAATATTATTGCAAGAACGATCGTAGATGCGGCTCTTAATACAGAGGACCGGCCGGATGGCTATGAGACTTATGGTTCCGGCAAAGCACAGGAAGAAGATCCTGGCCGCAGCGGCCGGGAATACAGCGGACCTTACGGAACCGTAGATAGAGAGGACAGCTATCGCGATACATACCAGAGAAATGTACATTATGTAGATTTCAGTAAATGGTATGTGAGACTGGCAGCAGGTCTGATCGTCTTTTTCATCATCTTTCTTCTTATGAGCCTGTTCTTTGGCATCATAGGACTGGCTGGCTGGGTATTGTCTTATATCTGGCCGGTGCTTCTGATCCTGATGATCTTCTGGATGTTTAAAGGACCGGGAAGATAAGAAAGAAGCACAGGAAAGAGAAAAGTAAATTTGGTTGTCATAAAATAAGGGGATGTAAAAAAACATCCTCTTTTTCTTGACATTATTGTGAAAAAATAATATAATTACGTTGTTAGTTTGTAACAAATCCGTAATAATTCTATTTCGACAGTTAGGAGACTTTCAGCGTGAATTTTGCTTTAATCCAGAGACATGCGGTAAAGGCTGCCGCAGGTCTTTTTCTTTTATCAGGTATTCTTTTTGTAAATCCAATCGACGGCATGGCTGCTTCTAAGAACGCAGAGGTGCAGACACGTTCTTCTTATATGGTGACCATTGCGGCACCTGCTGTAGAGGTGCATGCTTCTGCCAACGAACACAGCCGTTCAGTAGGACAGGTAAAGCGGGGACAGACCTATGAGGTCCTTTTCAATCTGGGAAATGGCTGGGTGAAGATCGGCACTGAAAGCGGAGATGGTTATATCAAAACTTCCGGAAAGGCATCTTTAGTAGAAAAAAATCAGGAAACAGTAGATTTTTCTGTCAGACAACGCCGTCAGACGGTAGAATTTGCTCTTCAATTTATAGGCGGAAGCTATGTTTTTGGTGGAGTTGACCCGAATAAAGGTGTTGATTGTTCTGGTTTTACCCGCTATATTTTACAGAACAGTGCTTCTGTAAGCCTTCCTCATTCATCCAAAGGACAGGCTAACTGTGGAACTCCTGTTTCTGAGGAGGAGATGCAGCCGGGAGATCTGATCTTTTATGGTGATGATACTGGTATTAATCATGTGGCAATGTATATTGGAAATGGACAGGTTGTTCATGCTTCCACAGAAGCCACAGGTATCAAGACTTCTCCTTACAATTACCGCAAGCCGGTAAAGATTGTCAGTGTTTTAAGTTAGTGTACGTTATCACATAGCCCTGGTGTCAAAAGATGCCGGGGCTTTTTTTATGGGCTAGAATGGTAAAGTTCAGCCTTATGAAGATTTAGGGACAAAAACACTTATGAAGAAATTGTGAAATCTGTCAAAAATATGAAAAAATATTAAAAGAAAATAAAAATATTGACGAATCGACGATGTGTGGTATAATACAAATGTAATCATCGTAACATTTGCGTAATATTTAGACGTAACTTTTTAACATAAACCGTAACAAACAGGATGGGATGAGAATGCATAAATTTTTTGGTAAACTGGTTAGAACTGGACTTGTGTGTGGGATGCTGATGATGGCAGTCCCTGTGACTTCTATGGCAGCCATTGGACCTGGATTTAAGGAAGGAACTTATATTGCTACCATTACAGCAAACAGTGTAAATATTAACAAGACAAGAGACAGTGAAGAGGTTCTGGCTATTGCCAAATCAGGTGATACATATGAAGTTTTAGAAGATCTGGGAAATGGCTGGATGAAGATCCGTGTAAATGATACAGAAGGATATCTTCCGGTTTCTGAAAATGCAGAGATAACAGAAGCCAAAGAAGGAGAGATTGAAGAAATCCAGAAAGAAGCCATTGAGTCTTCCAACAGTTTTAAGAGAGCACAGCTTGTTAGTTATGCACTTCAGTTTGTAGGCGGTCCGTACCGTTATGGCGGCAGTGATCCACGTACAGGAACAGATTGTTCTGGATTTACCAGATATGTCTATCAGAATGGATTGGGCATTTCTTTAAATCGTTCCTCAGGCAGTCAGGCAGCTCAGGGAACATCTATCAGCGCTTCACAGATGCAGCCAGGCGACCTGCTTTTCTATGGAAGCGGGAAGAGCATTAATCATGTAGCGATGTACATAGGAGACGGAAAGATCGTCCATGCCTCCACAGAAGCAACTGGCATTAAGGTTTCTAATTGGAATTACAGAAATCCCGTAAAGATCGTAAGTATGTTGGGATAAAAACAGCAAGAAAACAGACAGGCTCTTCTGCCGACGGCAGAAGGGCCGTTTTTAACGGGAGAAAAGCCAGGATAGGGGAGCTATCCTGGCTTTTCTCAAGGGGAGTATAAATAATTAATAAGGATGAGGTCATGGTTTAAGGGAAACCATGTTGCCTCACATTAGTTATAATATAAATATGGGGAAAAAGCAAGAAAATTCATAAGAGTCGGGTATAAACTTCCGGAATACAGCCATAATAAAGCTGTAACTTAAAGTTAATATAAAAAATATCTTTTTGGAGGTATTGAAATGGCAAAGAATGATTACAGCAATGATTACAGTAACCGCTACAGCAGCAATCAGATGGATGACTGCGGCAACATGAACCAGGAAAACAAGGCAAAAAACAAAACAGAAAATAAAACAGAAAACACTGCCCGTACTGCTTCAAAAAATAATGCAAAGAATAACAGCAGAAACAAAACGGAATATTAAACAAAACGGGATAAATGAGATGACCGCTTCAGGTAAAGAAATACCTGGGCGGTCATTTTTTGTGTATTTTTTCCAGGCTGTACCCTATAGATGGGACTGGCATATATTAATAATAGGAAGACTTGTCTATAACGTTTTGGAAGGTTTCGTATATGGGAGGAGAGAAGGTGGAAATATGACTGGTTTTCCAATGCTTCCTTACTGGGAATTTGACAGATGGATAGAAGCAGGACGTATCCGTCGGATCATTGATCTTAGGAGTCCGTGGCAGTATGAAGAGGAAAGGATAAAGGGAAGTGAAAATATTCCATATGATGAATTCTGGGAGCGTATGGATGAGATAAATCCTGGGGAAATAACGGTATTCTGCTGTGAAAGAGGTGCCAAGAGCATGGTCATCTGCCGGGATCTGTGGCGCATGGGATATGAGGTGGCAGACCTTGCAGGCGGAATCGTGAATTACAGAGGGAAATACATTGACAGATAGAAAAGATATTTTATATAATGAGCGTAGCGAAAAACAAGCGGCTGCGCAAGCAGACATTTGTTTTTCGCAAGCGATTAACGAAGATTCCGCCTGCGTAAGCAGGCAGTAGAGCGCGAAGCGCGGGGAATCTGAGTGTATATAAGAAAAACAAGCGGCTGCGTAAGCAGACATTTGTTTTTCGCAAGCGATTAATGAAGGAAGGAATCCATTGAATGAAAATCTTATTCGCATCTGATATTCACGGTTCTGCGTACTATTGCCGCAGACTGTTAGACATTTATAAAGAAACAAAGGCGTCCAGAATGGTCATTTTAGGAGATATTCTTTATCATGGCCCGAGAAATGATCTTCCAAAGGAGTATGCCCCAAAGGAAGTCATTGCTATGTTAAATCCATTAAAAGATCAGATTTATGCTGTTCGCGGCAATTGTGACACAGAAGTAGACCAGATGGTGCTTCAGTTCCCGATCCTGGCAGATTATGCGCTGTTAGTTTTAGACGGGAAAACATTTTACGCAACCCATGGCCACGTATTTAATCAGGATCATCTGCCGCCTATGCAGCCGGGAGATATTCTGGTCCATGGTCATACCCACTTACTGAAAGCAGAAAAAGTGGAAACAGAATGTGGAACCATTACTGTATTAAACCCAGGTTCCGTTTCTATTCCTAAGGGTGGAAATCCAAATACGTATGCGATCCTGGAAGATGGCGTATTTACCATTTATTCCCTGGACGGTGAAGTGGTAAAAGAACTGAAGCTGTAAAAATAGAAGTTATAATGTGAAGCAGAAAATATGAAACAGAAAAGTGAAATGAATTTAGAACTGTGAGGAAAAAGGATTGAAGCAAACCTATGAACTGATCGCACCCTGTCATTTTGGACTGGAAGCTGTATTGAAAAAAGAGATACTGGATCTGGGATATGAGATCTCCCAGGTGGAAGACGGAAGAGTTACGTTTATCGGTGATGATGAGGCAATCTGCCGTGCCAACGTATTTTTGCGCACTGCAGAGCGTGTTCTGTTAAAAGCCGGCAGTTTCCGTGCAGAGACCTTTGAAGAACTGTTCCAGGGAACCAAAGGGATTGCGTGGGAAGAATTTATCCCGGAAGATGGAAAATTCTGGGTGGCAAAGGCTTCTTCCATTAAGAGCAAGCTGTTCAGCCCTTCTGATATCCAGTCCATTATGAAAAAGGCCATGGTAGAGCGGATGAAAGAGCATTACCATGTATCCTGGTTTGCAGAGGATGGGGCAAAATTCCCGCTGCGTGTATTTTTATATAAGGATATGGTTACCATTGGCATTGATACCAGCGGTGATTCTCTTCACAAAAGAGGCTACCGTACCCTTACCAGCAAAGCTCCTATTACAGAGACGCTGGCAGCAGCCCTGATCATGCTTACACCATGGAATAAGGACCGTATTCTGGTGGATCCATTCTGCGGCAGCGGTACTTTCCCAATTGAAGCGGCGATGATGGCGGCAAATATGGCACCGGGTATGAATCGCTCCTTCTTATCTGAGGACTGGAAGAATATCATTAAAAGAAAATGCTGGTATGATGCCATGGACGAAGCAAATGATCTGCTGGATGATACTGTAAAAGTGGATATCCAGGGCTATGATATTGACGGGGATATTGTGAAAGCAGCCAGAGCAAATGCTCAGTCTGCAGGTGTGGATCATATGATTCATTTCCAGCAGCGTCCGGTAAGTGCTCTCAGTCATCCGAAAAAATATGGTTTTATCATTTCCAACCCGCCTTATGGCGAGCGTATTGAAGAGAAAAAGAACCTTCCGGCTCTGTATACAGAAATCGGGGAGCGTTTTGCGGCGTTAGATGCCTGGTCCATGTATCTGATCACTTCCTATGGGGATGCGGAAAAATATATTGGTCGTAAGGCAGACAAAAACCGTAAGATCTACAATGGTATGTTAAAAACCTATTTTTATCAGTTCATGGGTCCCAGACCGCCAAAACGCAGTCAGGAGAACCGAAACGTTGATTAAAAAAAGAATAAAATTGCAATTAAAAAAAGCCGTTTCCATGTTTATGGGAGCGGCTTTGCCTGGAATAATGTGTACGGCGCTTTTGACAGCCGGACTAACGGGCTGCGGAAGCATTTTAACAAAAACGGCTAAAGATCAGACGAGAGAAAGTATGCAGCAGGAGCAGATGAAAGAAAGAGGGGATCATGTTTCTGGTCAGGAGAAAAATCCTCAAATGACGGAAGAAACGGGACCCGACCAGGAAAGCAGTGCAGAGGATACTGGCAGCAAAGCGGATTCTCCTGTCATCTGGAACCGCTCACTGCCTTCTGATGTAACATTACCTTCTTCCTATGATTACAGGGAGCATGGACGGGCGCCGAAGATCGGCAATCAGGGATCTCTTGGCACTTGTTGGGCATTTGCTTCTTTAACGGCTCTGGAATCCACTTTATTGCCGGATAAGAAAGAAACATTTTCTGTAGATCATATGTCCATGCACAATCATTTTCTTTTGGGACAGGACGAAGGGGGAGAATATACCATGTCTATGGCCTATCTCCTTTCCTGGGAAGGACCGGTGTGGGAGTCAGAAGATCCATATGGAGATGGTATTTCTCCAGACGGCTTAAAAGCCAGGGAACATGTTCAGGAGATACAGATTCTGCCATCCAAGGATTATGAGGCTATTAAGAGAGCTGTTTATCTGGAAGGCGGTGTACAAAGTTCCCTGTATACATCCATGCGGGATTATGAAAGTGAGTCTGTTTATTATAACCGGGAGACGAATTCCTATTGTTATATTGGGACAGAAAAACCCAATCATGATTCTGTGATCGTTGGCTGGGATGATAATTATTCCAAGGAAAATTTCAACATGGAGTTAGAAGGTGACGGAGCTTTTATCTGTACCAACAGCTGGGGTGAAAATTTCGGAGACCAGGGGTACTTTTATGTATCCTATTATGATACGAATATTGGTGTTCATAATATTGTATACACAGGAATCGAGCCTACAGATAATTACGATAAAATTTACCAGAGTGATCTGTGCGGCTGGGTGGGCCAGATCGGGTATGGGGAAGATACTGCCTGGTTTGCAAATGCCTATCGCACAGAAAAAGTGGAAGAACTGGCTGCAGCCGGTTTTTATGCAACAGGGCCAGATACGGAATACAAGATCTATTTGGCCCGCAATCTCCCGGATGAGAATCGTGCAGATGCTGCTGGAAAAGACAGATTCCGTCAGGACCATGGTCTGGAATCTGCTTTAAACAGAAGGACCCTTCTGGCAGAGGGAACATTAGAGTATTCTGGTTATTATACCGTTCCTTTTGGTGAAAAAATAGTATTGGACCAGGGGGAAAAGTTTGCTATAATAGTGGAAATAAAAACGCCGGACACGGTTCACCCGGTTGCGATCGAATATGATGCAGGAGACGGAATTGCCCAGGTGACGCTGGAAGACGGTGAAGGTTATTTAAGTCACAACGGCTCTCTCTGGGAGCATGTGGAAGAGACACAGAAGTGTAATTTGTGTCTGAAGGTGTATACAGATATTAAATAGACAGAGGAAAGAAAAAAAGGGCCGAAGCAAGTGCATATAAGACCAGTAATGGATACTGATACAGAAGGTGGCAACATGGAAAATAATAAGGAAAAGAGAATTATATTTGCAACAGGAAATGCAGGAAAGATGCGGGAGATCCGCGCGATCCTTTCTGATCTGGGACTGCCGGTGCTGTCTATGAAAGAAGCCGGTGTGAGTCTGGATATTGAAGAAAATGGCAAAACATTCGCGGAAAATGCGAAAATTAAAGCAATGGCTGTGTGGAAGCAGACAGGCGGCATTGTTTTGGCAGATGATTCTGGATTAGCAGTGGATTATATCGGAGGTGAACCAGGGGTTTATTCTGCCAGATATATGGGAGAGGATACCTCTTATGAAATCAAAAACCGCAATATCATAGAGCGTCTGGAAAAGGCAGAAGGAAAAGAACGCAGCGCCCGCTTTGTATGTAATATTACAGCTGTTTTAGAAGACGGCAGAGTGATCCAGCGGGAAGCGTGTATGGAAGGCCTGATCGCAAAGGAGCCGGCAGGAAACGGTGGCTTCGGTTACGATCCGATCCTGTATCTTCCGGAGTTTGGAAAAACATCTGCAGAGCTTACCATGGAAGAAAAGAACCGTATCAGCCACAGGGGAAAAGCCTTAGAAGCTATGAAAAAAGCTTTGAAGGAAGAGTTGTCTTAATCTTGCACAAGGGAAAAGGAAACAGGAAAATGAAGATATTGATCGTTAGCGATACACACAGAAAAGATGAAAATCTGAAGTGGGTGATCAAAAAAACAAAACCTTTTGATATGCTGATCCATCTGGGAGATGCAGAGGGAAGCGAATATGAGATCATGAAATGGGTAGATAAAGACTGTGATCTGGAAATGATCATGGGAAATAATGATTTCTTTTCTCAGTTGGAACGGGAAAAGGAGATCATGATCGGTAAGTACAAGGTGCTTCTCACCCACGGACATTATTATAATGTGTCTACCGGTCCTGCTTATTTAAAGCAGGAAGCAAAAGAGCGGGGCTTTGACATCGCTATGTTCGGTCATACGCACAGACCATACTTTGATATCGATAAATCCGGGGAAAAGGAACTGATCACTTTAAATCCCGGCAGCCTTTCCTATCCGAGACAGGAGGGACACAGACCTTCTTATATGCTGATGAAGATCGATGACAATGGTGAAGCCCGGTTTGAGCAGCATTATCTGTAAGAGTTTTTGTGAAAAAGTGTACATAGGGGAAGAAGTGCAGCTGTCGGATGTTTGGAAAAACTGGAATTAGAGGACGAGGGTATGGTAAAGAAAATTGTGCGGGATCCATTAACGTCGGATACATGGAAATCGGGAATTTTTGGTTTGGTCGTTGGTGATGCCCTTGGTGTACCGGTAGAATTCACGAGCAGAGAAGAGCGTAAGAATAATCCGGTGACAGGAATGCGGGCATTTGGTACGCACAACCAGCCTGCAGGGACCTGGTCAGATGACAGCAGTATGGTATTTGCTACATTGGACAGCATAAACCAGAAGAATGGGATTGATTATCAGGATATTATGGAGAAATTCTCTGACTGGTGCCTTTACGGAGAATATACTCCGTTCCATGAAGTATTTGACATTGGAATTACAGTATCCAGAGCAATAATTCGCTATGGTCAGGGCACAGTGCCTGTAAAAGCAGGGGGTAATAGAGAATTTGATAATGGGAATGGATCCCTTATGAGAATATTACCGGTCTGCCTGTATTTATACAACCGTCAGAAAATAATATGTACGTCGGAGAATGAGAGTATCTATATTATTCATAGTGTTTCTGCGCTTACGCATGCTCATTTGCGCAGTCAGATGGCATGTGGATTTCATTATTTTATGGTCAAATCTTTGCTTGGAAAAAAAGGAAACCTGGTCGGCCGGCTTCAAAGAGGCATTGATGAAGCCCATAACTATTACCTGCAGAATTCTCAGAACCGTACAGAATTAGAAGCATTTTCGCGATTAGCTGATTTGGAGAACTTTCGTAAGAGACCGGAAAATGAGATTAAGAGCAGCGGTTATGTGATTGATACACTGGAAACGGCTGTGTGGTGTCTGATCACAACGGATTCCTTTTCAGATGCAGTTCTAAAGGCAGTTAATCTTGGAGATGATACAGATACGATTGGAGCTGTTACGGGAGGTCTTGCTGGCTTGTATTATGGTTATAATGCTATCCCTGCTGAGTGGATACAGGCATTACAGAAGTTGGACTGGATAGAGAAATTGTTAGGAAATATACAGGTGTGATTCTGGAATTACAGGAGTATTGGAAGCAGAGCAGATGAAGTGGGACGTAATTGGAAAGAGGCATTATATCTGTTAAAAATAACATATGCAAAAAAATGCGAAAAAGTGTTGACAAAACAATAATGGTCATATATAATATTCTTTGTTGCAACGGGGTGTGGCTCAGCTTGGCTAGAGCGCCTGGTTTGGGACCAGGAGGTCGCAGGTTCGAATCCTGTCACCCCGATTGATACAAAAGAATATTGATATGATATGCAGGTGTAGTTCAATGGTAGAACACTAGCCTTCCAAGCTAGATACGTGGGTTCGATTCCCATCACCTGCTTTTTTACTGTCTAAAATTAAGAAATCTAGGTGATGCGAATCGAACCTGCGGTTCGGTCTCCGCTCCGGTCGGTGCCAGGTGCCAGTGGCACCTGGCACCCCATCACTTTTTGTGTGCCTTTTTTACCACAATCTATTGACTGTGAAAATAGAAAATAGTATACTGATACACAGATAAGTTCTTCGGGGCAGGGTGGAATTCCCTACCGGCGGTATAGTCCGCGAACCATGTTATGTGGCCGACCTGGTGAGATTCCAGGACCGACAGTAAAGTCTGGATGAGAGAAGAAGATGTGTCTGTCAGACTCAGATGTATTTCATAGATAGATAGAAATGCATGAGAGGAACAGAAAAATATCAGTAATCCCCGGATAGCTTGATCAGCTATCCGTTTTTTTATTGCCATGTATATAGGGAATGTGCAGTGATGAAATTTGGGCACAACTGACAAAAAAACTTCTTACAAAATCAGGCACAGAGAGATTCCGGGAGAACATTTTCAGAACAGGGAGGAACATCATTTATGGAAAGAAAACTGATGAACACGAAAAATGTAGTGCTTATGGGCATGTTTGGCGCGCTGGCTGCAGTGCTTATGCTGTTTGAAGTGCCGCTGCCATTTCTGGCACCCAGCTTTTATGGACTTGATTTTGCAGAAGTGCCTATGTTAGTAGGAACTTTCGCATTGGGACCTGTAGCAGGTATTGTGATGCAGATCGTAAAAATCCTGATCAAACTGATTTTAAAGCCAACATCCACTGGTTTTGTAGGTGAATTTGCCAATGTAGTCATGAGCTGTGCATTGATCCTTCCGGCTGGCTTTATCTATCGCTTTAAAAAGAGCAAAAACGGTGCTCTTGCAGGAATGGCAGTGGGAACTGTTCTTATGTCAGTAGCAGGTGTTGTAATGAATGCTTTGGTAATGATCCCCTTTTATTCCAACTTTATGCCTATTGAGACTATTATTAAAGCAGGGGCAGCAGTAAATCCGGCGGTCAGCAGCGTATGGACATTGGCTATTTTCTGCGTAGGACCGTTTAATCTGGTGAAAGGCACTCTTACTTCTGTGATCACAGCAGTGATCTATAAGCGTATCAGTGTTCTCATCCATGGAGCTTCCCACGGAACTTCAGGATCTTATGGGGTGAAAAAAGCAGTCTGAAAAAAGAGTGAAAAGATGCTGAAAATTAATTTAAAAAAAATTGAAAAAAGTGCTTGCATTTCTGAAAGCTCTATGATAAGATATACCTCGTTGGTGCGGTAAGCACTGGCGAATGAGTCTGTAGCTCAGTTGGATAGAGCAACGGCCTTCTAAGCCGTGGGTCGGGGGTTCGAATCCCTTCAGGCTCATTAGGCGAAAGCCTAGTGAAAATATTGATGGTGGGTATGGCGAAGTTGGTTATCGCGCCAGATTGTGGCTCTGGAGGCCGAGGGTTCGAATCCCTCTACTCACCCTAATCCTCTTTCTGGAGCAGGAAGAGGATTTTTTAATATCTTGTATAATGGGCTGTCGCCAAGCGGTAAAGGCACAGGACTTTGACTCCTGCATACGAGGGTTCGAATCCCGCCAGCCCAGGGACTACAGCAGCCGGATTTCAGTGAAAACAGAAGTCGGGCTGTTTTTGCATATATAAGATGAAGAAAGGGGAAACAATATGCAGATATTGGGATTCAACTTTAAAAGCAAAGCCGAAAAAGAACGAGACGAAAAAAATTACAGAGAACGTGTATTTCCCGGAGGAGAGGAAGAACGGGAAAAAGTCCGTAAGGCTCTGACACAGAGACTGCCTGGAAAAGATGAAAAAGATCTGATGCTGTGTTATGTGCATATCCGGGATCAGATGACAGGAAAGAAACTTTCCTTTGAGCAGGTTGTATCTGAGATCGGAAAAATCCAATGGCTCTCTTTTGCAGACCAGGAAATGCTTTTGGGGATCCGGGAAGTAATGGAACAGATCTGCGTGGGCAATCGCCTGGAATTAAATACAGAAGAAAATGTTTTAAAGGAGTCCCAGGCTGATGCCAAGGAGCAGCTCAGTCTGTTTATAGATAAAGAACTGAAAGAACAGGCAGAGGAGCTGTTTGGAGAACTGGGGATGAGTGTAGAACAGGCAGTGGTATTATTTTTGAAACAGGCCGTAAATGAACAAGGGATTCCTTTTGAGATCAGAAGAAAAAAATAGCAAAAATGTAGTGAAAATGCGGGTTTTCCAGGCATGAAAAAAATTGAAAAAATATTAAAAAAAAGTGTTGACAAAAACCGAATCATTTATTATAATAATCTACGTTGCTGAGGAACACAGCAAGCAACAAAAAGAAATGCGTCAGTAGCTCAGCTGGATAGAGCATACGGCTACGGACCGTAGTGTCGGGAGTTCGAATCTTCTCTGGCGCATGATAAAAGCAGATTCTTCGTGAATCTGCTTTTTTTGTATCTTAAAAACAAAGGTGGAAAAAAGAATGACAAAAGCAGTCTGGATGCTTCATGCAAAAAAAGCAGATTTTAACAGTCTGGCGGCAAGATTTCATATCAGCCCCATTACTGCCCGCATTATCAGAAACAGGGATATTACAGATATAAAAGAATTTGACAGATATTTGAATGGCAGTTTAAAAGATCTGTATGAGCCGCGGCTGCTTCCGGATATGGAAAAGGCGGTTTCTATATTAAAGGAAAAAATCCAAAAAGGATCCCGGATCCGGATCGTGGGAGACTATGATATAGACGGTGTATGTTCCACCTGTATTCTTTATAAAGGATTAACCCGCGTAGGTGCAAAAGTCGATTATGTGATACCGGAACGCATTAAAGATGGTTATGGTATTAATGAACATATTATTGAAAAAGCGGCAGATGACGGTATTGATATGATCCTTACCTGTGATAATGGCATCGCGGCCATCAGCCAGATCGCAGAAGCGAAGAAACTGGGAATGACAGTAGTGGTCACAGATCACCATGATATCCAGGTAGATGAGATCTCAGAAACAGAAATAATGCCTCCGGCAGACGCCATTGTAAATCCTAAGAGAAAAGACAGCCGGTATCCTTTTAGTGAGATCTGCGGCGCTATGGTGGCTTATAAGCTGATCCAGGTGGTTTTTGAGGAATACGGTATTGACCGTCAGGAATGGCTGGATATGCTGGAGCTGGCAGCGATCGCTACCGTTGGCGATGTAATGAAGCTTCGGGATGAGAACCGTATTGTAGTAAAGGAAGGCCTTAAAAAACTGGCAGATACAAAGATCCAGGGACTTGTAAGCCTGATGGAGAAAAACACACTGGATCCGGAACATATAAGTGCCTATCATATCGGTTTTGTGCTGGGACCATGTCTTAATGCAAGCGGTCGCCTGAAAACAGCCCAAATGGCTATGGAGCTGCTTCTGGCAGAAAATAAGGCACAGGCAGATGAACTTGCCGATTCCCTGAAAACATTAAATGAACAGCGGAAAGATATGACGGAAGAAGGGACAAACGCGGCGATTGAACAGGTGGAAACAGAGCTTAAGGATGATAAGGTCCTGGTGATTTTTCTGCCGGATTGTCATGAGTCCCTGGCGGGCATTGTGGCCGGCAGGATCCGTGAACGGTACAATAAGCCTGTATTTGTCCTTACAAGGGCGGAAGGCTGCGCAAAAGGCTCAGGACGATCCATAGAGGCATATCACATGTTTCATGCCTTGGTGGAGGTGAAAGACCTGCTGTTAAAGTTTGGAGGTCATCCTATGGCTGCGGGATTTTCACTGGAAGAGGCGAATGTAGAAGAATTTCGCAGGCGCTTAAATGAAAATGCGGCTGCCAGACTTACTGAGGATGATTTTATTCCAAGAGTGTGGATCGATGTTCCTATGCCTTTTGAATATGTAACAGAGAGTCTGATCCATGAATTAGAACGGTTAGAGCCCTTTGGACAGGGAAATGAAAAACCTCAGTTTGCGTTAAAATCCCTGAAAATACGAAGTGCCAGAGTATTTGGACGCAACAGAAATGTAGTTAAGCTGTCCTTAATGAATGAACGGGGATTTTCTATGGATGGAGTGGTATTTACAGAGGGAGACTTATTTTTGGAAGAAATGGGAAGCAGCCGGACTATGGATATTATTTATTATCCTGCGATCAATGAATATAATGGGAACCGCAGCCTTCAGCTGGTAGTCAAGGACTGGAAGTTCTGCTAGTAAATCTGGTTCGTACATAAATGAAAAATCCACTGGGCTTAAGTATCAGGGGATTTTTTGCAAAATTTATCCAAATGTATGCAAAGGAATACTTGCAATTTGTATAGGCATGGGGTATAATCGCAGAAAACACCATATCTGGTTAAAAAGGCTGAAAAAATACTACAGGTATGGTCAAATACTGAAAGGAAGGTAGAACAATGGTAAATACAGTTATGGATTTTATTACTTCCTATGATAAGGAAGTAGGAGAAGCAATTCAGGCAGAGTGCGGCCGCCAGAGAAGAAATCTGGAGTTGATCGCCTCTGAAAATATTGTATCAGAACCTGTAATGATGGCCATGGGAACCGTACTGACCAATAAGTACGCAGAAGGTTACCCGGGTAAGCGTTATTACGGCGGCTGCCAGTATGTAGATGTACTGGAAACCATCGCCATTGAGCGTGCTAAAAAGCTGTTTGGCTGCGATTACGCAAACGTACAGCCACACTCTGGTGCACAGGCAAATATGGCAGTATTTATCGCTATGTTAAAGCCGGGAGATACAGTTATGGGTATGAACCTGGATCATGGCGGTCATCTGACACACGGGAGCCCAGTAAACTTCTCAGGATTGTATTTTAACATTGTTCCTTATGGTGTAGATGACGAAGGCTTTATTGATTATGATGAGCTGGAAAGAAAAGCAAAAGAAGCAAAGCCGAAGCTGATCGTAGCAGGCGCCAGCGCTTATGCAAGAACCATTGATTTTAAGCGTTTCCGTGAGATCGCTGATGAGGTAGGAGCTTATCTGATGGTAGATATGGCTCATATTGCAGGCCTTGTAGCAGCAGGAGAGCATCCAAGTCCAATCCCATATGCAGATGTAGTGACTACTACTACCCACAAAACATTAAGAGGACCAAGAGGCGGCCTGATCTTAGCTAATAAAGAGGCTGCAGAGAAGTTTAACTTCAATAAGGCGATCTTCCCAGGAACTCAGGGCGGCCCATTAGAGCATGTGATCGCTGCAAAGGCTGTATGTCTGGGCGAAGCATTAAAGCCTGAATTTAAAGAATATGCACATCAGGTTATTTTAAATGCACAGGCACTGGCAGACGCACTGCAGAAGCAGGGCTTTAAGATCCTTACAGGCGGCACAGACAACCATCTGATGCTGTTAGACCTGCGTGGTATGGATATTTCTGGTAAAGAGCTTCAGAACCGTTGTGACGAGGTATTTATCACCTTAAATAAGAATACCGTACCAAATGATCCAAGAAGCCCATTCGTAACTTCCGGTGTTCGTATTGGTACACCTGCCGTTACTACCAGAGGCTTAAAGGAAGAGGATATGCCAAAGATTGCAGAATGCATCTGGCTGGCAGCTACTGACTTTGAGAATAAGAAAGAATACATCAAGGCAGAGGTTACTAAGCTTTGCGATAAGTATCCGCTGTACGAATAAAAACATAAAAGCAAAACGAAAACCCCAGGGAGCAGCAGTCCCTGGGGTTTTCGTTTTGTTACTTAGTATGAATATTTCCAAAGGTTTGTCAATGGTTATTAAGCATTTTCCGCTTTCAGGTTCTTCTGTGCGGTAGCTAACATCAGTTTAATTCGGTTTAACTGGTTGACTTCACTGGCACCTGGATCATAGTCTACGGCAATGATATTGGATTCAGGATAGTTCTTTCTCAGTTCCTTGATCACGCCTTTTCCTACGATATGGTTTGGAAGACAGCCAAATGGCTGGGTACAGATGATGTTTTTAACACCACTGTGGATCAGTTCCAGCATTTCTCCGGTTAAAAACCAGCCTTCACCGGTCTGGTTGCCTAAGGATACGAAGCCTTTTGCCATTTCTGCCAGGTCGCGGATCTCAGACGGCGGTGTAAAATGTTTGCTGGCGCTCAGTTCTTTTCTTGCAGTCTTTCTGAAAAACTCTAAAAGCGCGATACCTGCATTGCAAAGCCTTGCAGTGGACTTCTTCATTCCCAGATGGTCTGCCTTGAAATTACTGTTATAGAAGCAGTAAAGAAGGAAATCCAGCAGATCAGGCATAACCGCTTCTGCACCTTCTGATTCCAGAAGCTCTACTACATGGTTATTAGCCAGAGGAGAGAATTTAACAAGGATCTCACCTACGATACCAACTTTTGGCTTCTTAATATCAAGACGTTCCAGATTGTCGAAATCGCGGATAATACCCCGTATATTTTTACCAAATTCCATCATGGCAGGCTGTTTCTTAGAAAGGGCCTTGATGCAGATCTTCTTCCATTTTTCATGGAGAGCATCTGCACTTCCGGGAACGGCTTCATATGGTCTGGTGGCATAGAGTACACGCATGAAAATGTCACCATATACAACGGCCTGCATAGCTTTGGTCATCATTGGCAGAGTAATGGAAAATCCTGGGTTGGTCTCCATACCGTTTGCATTAACAGAGATAACCGGAATCTGAGGCATACCGGCTTTTTCCAGTGCACGGCGGATAAATCCGATATAGTTGGAAGCACGGCAGCCGCCGCCGGTCTGGCTCATAAAGATAGCGGTGCGGTTCAGATCATATTTGCCGGACAGCAGTGCATCCATGATCTGACCGATAACGATCAGGGACGGATAGCAGGCGTCATTATTTACATATTGAAGACCTACATCCACTGCGTTGCGGTTATGGTTCTGCAAGATCTCTATGTTATAGCCAAAAGCACGGATGGCAGGTTCGATCAGGTCAAAATGGATCGGTGACATCTGCGGGCATAACAATGTGTAATTTTTCTTCATGTCTTTGGTAAACAGCACACGGTTGTAAGCGCTGGAAACCACTTTCCGCTCATAATGCTTCTGGTCACGGACCCGAAGTGCGGCAATAAGAGAACGGATACGGATGCGGGCAGCTCCCAGGTTGTTTACCTCATCGATTTTTAATACAGTATAGATCTTGCCGGACTTTGTTAAAATCTCTGCTACCTGATCGGTAGTAACGGCATCCAGTCCGCAGCCGAAGGAGTTTAACTGGATCAGGTCCAGATCATCCCTTGTTTTTACAAAACTTGCTGCTTCATACAGACGGGAGTGGTACATCCACTGGTCAGTAACAACAAGAGGACGTTCTACATTGCCCATATGGGAAACAGAATCTTCGGTCAGTACTGCAAAACCATAAGATGCGATCATTTCCGGGATACCATGGTGGATCTCAGGATCTACATGATAAGGTCTTCCGGCCAGTACAATGCCCCGCTTTCCGTGTTCTTTCATCCAGGCAAGGGTTTCTTCACCCTTTTTCTCCATATCAGAACGGGATGCCAGCAGTTCTTCCCAGCCGGCATGAGCTGCCATGCGGATTTCTGCTTCCGGTATCTGGAATTTTTTGGAAAATTCCCGTACCAGACCGTCTGTTAAGATCTTTTCATTTGTAAATGCCATGAACGGGTTCATGAAATCTACATGTTCTGTTTCTAATTCCTCTACGTTGTTTTTAATGTTTTCCGCATAGGAAGTGACCATGGGGCAGTTATAATGATTTCCTGCCTGTGGGCTTTCGTTTCGCTCATAAGGGATACACGGGTAGAAGATAAACTTCACACCCTGGTGGATGAGCCATGAAATGTGACCATGTACCAGCTTTGCAGGATAACACTCTGATTCACTTGGAATCGACTCAATGCCCAGTTCGTAGATCTGTCTGGTGGACTGAGGGGAAAGTGTTACATGGTAACGGAGTTTTTTAAAGAAAACAGCCCAGAACGGGAAGTTTTCATACATATTTAAAACTCTTGGGATACCGACTACACCACGGTCTGCCTGATCCAGAGGAAGAGGTTCATAGTCAAACATGCGGTGATATTTGTAATCGAACAGGTTCGGGATCTCTTTTTTGGCTTTTGTAAGGCCAAGACCCCGCTCACAGCGGTTTCCGGAAATATAGCGGCGTCCGCTACCAAACTGGTTGATGGTCAAAACACAGTGGTTGTTGCAGCCTTTGCACCGGGTCATAGAGGTGGTGTACTGCAGTGCAATGATCTTATCAAGAGGCAGCATGGTGGTTTCTTTTTCACCGGCCATGTAGAAACGTTCTTTTGCGATCAGTGCTGCGCCGAAAGCTCCCATGATACCGGCAATGTCCGGGCGGACTGCACGGCAGCCAGAGATTTTCTCAAAGCTGCGAAGAACTGCATCATTATAGAAGGTACCGCCCTGGACAACCACATGTTTTCCAAGGTCAGATGCGTTTGTGATCTTGATTACCTTAAATAAAGCGTTTTTAATAACAGAGTAAGCCAGACCTGCAGAAATATCAGCAACAGTAGCTCCCTCTTTCTGTGCCTGTTTTACGTTGGAGTTCATAAATACAGTACAGCGGGTACCAAGGTCGGTAGGATTTTTTGCAAATAAGGCCTCTTTTGCGAAATCCTTTACGCTATAATTTAAGCTTTTTGCGAAAGTCTCAATGAAAGAACCGCAGCCTGAGGAGCATGCTTCATTTAACTGCACGCTGTCTACGGTTCCGTCTTTGATCTTAATGCATTTCATATCCTGTCCGCCTATGTCCAGGATACAGTCAACCTCCGGCTCAAAGAAAGCGGCAGCATAGTAGTGAGAAATGGTCTCTACTTCGCCTTCATCCAGCATAAGCGCAGCCTTTAAAAGGGCTTCACCGTATCCAGTGGAACAGGAATAGGCAATGTGTGCTGTGTCTGGAAGCTGTTCTTTGATCTCAGTGACTGCGCGGATGGCAGTAGCCAGAGGACTTCCGTTATTATTATCATAGAAACGGTATAATAAAGTACCGTCTTCGCCTACCAGTGCCACTTTTGTGGTGGTGGAGCCGGCGTCAATACCCAGATAGCAGTTGCCCTCATAGGTGGAAAGCTCACCGGAGCGTACATGATTATGACCGTGATCTTCAATAAAAGCATCGTATTCTGCCTGGTCCTTAAACAAAGGATCCATACGCTTTACTTCAAAATCCATCTTAATTCCGTTGGAAAGAGACTGGATCATATCGGTGATTGCTACCGGTTCCTGACCTTCTTTTGGGTTCATGGCAGCGCCTACAGCTGCAAACAGATGGGAGTGATCCGGTGCAATGGTCTGTTCCGGAGTCAGGTGCAGCGTGCGCACAAAGGCTTTTCTCAGTTCAGGAAGGAAATGTAAAGGTCCGCCTAAAAAGGCAACATTTCCCCGGATAGGTTTACCACAGGCAAGACCACTGATGGTCTGATTTACCACTGCCTGGAAGATAGAGGCAGCCAGGTCTTCTCTGGTAGCTCCATCGTTGATCAGCGGCTGGATGTCTGATTTTGCAAAAACACCGCAGCGTGCTGCAATAGGGTAAATAGCTTTGTAATCTTTTGCATATGTATTCAGCCCAGCTGCATCTGTTTGTAAAAGGGATGCCATCTGGTCAATGAAAGAGCCGGTTCCACCTGCACAGATACCATTCATACGCTGGTCGATGCCGCCAGTAAAGTAAATGATCTTGGCATCTTCACCGCCTAACTCAATGGCTACGTCAGTCTGGGGCGCATAGTCCTGGAGAGCAGAAGCAACTGCCACAACTTCCTGGACAAATGGAATATGTAAATGAGATGAAAGTGTAAGGCCGCCGGAACCGGTGATGACCGGAATTACATGAATGGGGCCGGTCTGGCTTAAGGCTTTCTTTAAAAGTCCGGCCAGAGTTTCCTGAATATTGGCATAATGACGCTCATAATCGGAGAATATAATATGAAGATCCTGATCCAGTAATGCAACTTTGACAGTTGTTGAACCGATATCGATCCCCAAGGTGTAATAAGTTGTAGTCTGATCCATAGTATATGGGGTAATACCCCTTACCTCCTTTGTGACTTATGTTCTCTTTGAACCTAGAACATATTTATAGCTTATGAAACGCAATTGTTTGTTAGAACATCATGTCTCTCAGCGCTTTTACAGGCGAAAAGCCTAAAAAAGCACATTACAGTCTAGCACAAACCCCTCCGCTTGGCAATTGTAAAAGGGGGTTAAGAATTTGTGAAGAAAATGAAATAATCTGAAACGATTTGACAAAAACAGAGCCAGTCACTATAATGGGTAGAGTGAAAATTCAAAATGGGGGAGATTTCGCATGATACGGATTTTCAAGACAGAAGACGGTGCAATGCACGAAAAAGAGGAGATACAGCCAGGCTGCTGGATCGCCCTGACCAATCCTACCGCTTCAGAGATTTTAGAGATCGCTGACGCGTGCCAGATCGATCCGGACCATTTGAAAGCACCTCTGGATGAGGAAGAGCGCTCACGTATTGAAGCAGAAGATGAATATACACTGATATTGGTGGATATTCCTTCTATAGAAGAAAGAAACGGGAAAGACTGGTTTGTGACCATCCCTATGGCGATCATTACCACTAAAGATGTGCTTATAACTGTCTGCCTGGAGGAAACCCCGATCCTTACCGCTTTTATGGACGGAAGAGTCAGAGATTTCCATACATTTATGAAAACAAGGTTTATCTTACAGATCCTTTATAAAAATGCCACCCAGTATCTGCAGTACCTGCGTATTATCGATAAGAAGAGTGAAGTGATCGAAAACAAGCTTCATCAGGCTCAGAAAAATGAGGAACTGATCGAACTTTTGGAACTTCAGAAGTCACTGGTGTATTTTACAACATCCCTTCGTTCCAACGAAGTGGTGCTTGAGAAACTGTTAAGGATCGATAAGATCAAGAAGTATCCGGAAGATACAGACCTTCTGGAAGATGTAATCGTAGAGAACAAGCAGGCCATGGAGATGACCAGTATTTACAATGGCATCTTAAGCGGTACTATGGATACCTTTGCTTCCGTTATCTCCAACAACTTAAATATTGTTATGAAATTCCTGGCAACAGTGACCATTGTTATGTCCATCCCCACAATGGTAGCAAGCTTTTACGGTATGAACGTAAGAGCCAGCGGTATGCCTTTTGCAGAGCATCCTTACGGATTTGGCATTGTGCTTTTCTTTACTTTGATATTGACACTGATCGTTGCTTATATATTTAATAAGAAAGATTTATTTTAAAAAGGAGTTTTTGAATGGAAAAATTTTCCAATAACTGGAAAGGACCCAGAAGAAATTTTTTGGGCGGCAGAAGCATCATTGACATTGTATGTGCTCTGGAAATCCTGGGAGTGGTTCTTTTTCTGGCAGCGCCACAGTTTGTGATGAATTACCTGATTTTAAATCCGGCGGCTATCCTTCATGGACAGATCTGGCGTATTGTTACATTTTTAGTGTATCCGCCAGCTATTACAGGTTCTGACGCGATCATGTTTGTGATGATGAATGCGCTGGGCATTTATTGTATCCGGGCATTTGGAACCATTGTAGAACAGGTGTGGGGAAGATTCCGCTTTAACTGTTATATTATCGGAGGCGTGCTGCTGCATTCCGTTGTTGCCATCGGTATTTACCTGGTGACCGGCATGTCAATACCGTTGTTTCCAACTTATTTAGTATATTCCTTCTTTTTTGTATTTGCCCTGATGTTTCCGGATATGCAGGTACTGTTTATGATGGTACTTCCATTAAAAGCAAGCTGGATCGCTGTGGCAGAGGCAGGAATTTATATTTATTCCTTTATTACAGGCGGACTGATCGAAAAAATAGAGATCGTTTTAAGCCTGATCCTGATCGGTGCCTTCTTTGGATGGATGACCTTTGCAGGTCCTTCCGGTTTTAAACAGAAGAAGCGTTCTCAGGAATTCCAGAAGACCACCCAGAAAATGAAAGTGGTAAAAAGAGGACATAAATGTGCAGTCTGCGGACGTACAGATAAGGACAGTCCTGGTATGGAATTCCGCTATTGTTCCAAATGTGAAGGCAATTATGAATATTGCATGGATCATTTGTACACACATAAACATGTCAAAAAAGAGGATATTGATAACAATTAATGTGATCAATAGGCTCTGCGCTTTAAAGCCGTATATCCCCATTTGTCCTGAGACGTTTATCCCTGTGTCAGGGACATAAAATGCGGTGAAAAAGCGAATATACTACTAACTAACCATATCATTTTATTTATGGAGGAATTTGAAAACATGAAGAAAACTAAGATCGTCTGCACTATGGGCCCCAACACAAATGATAAGAACATTATGATGGAACTGGCTAAAAATGGAATGGACGTAGCACGTTTTAACTTTTCACATGGTGACTATGTAGAGCATCAGAGCCGTCTGGAAATCTTAAAGGAAGTAAGAAAAGAACTGGATCGTCCGGTGGCAGCTCTTCTGGATACCAAGGGACCGGAGATCCGTACCGGTGTGTTAAAGGATGGAAAGAAAGTTTCCTTAAAGGAAGGACAGACCTTTACTTTAACTACCAGAGAGATCGTTGGTGATGAGACCATTACCCATATTAACTATTCTGGTCTGAATGAAGATGTTGCAGCCGGAAATAAGATCCTGATCGACGATGGTCTGATCGAACTTCAGGTAGAAAAAGTAGACGGTACAGAGATCGTTTGTACGGTTATCAATGGCGGCGAGTTAGGCGAGAAGAAGGGCGTAAACGTTCCGAATGTAAAGATCAAACTGCCGGCACTGACTGAAAAAGATAAAGAAGATATCCGTTTTGGTATTAAGCAGGGCTTTGATTTTATTGCAGCTTCCTTTGTACGTACAGCTGATTGTATCCGTGAGATCAAAGAAATGCTGGATGCAGAAGGTTCTGCCATTAAAGTAATTGCCAAGATCGAGAATGCAGAAGGTATTGAAAATCTGGATGAGATCATTGCAGTTGCAGATGGTATTATGGTAGCAAGAGGCGATATGGGCGTTGAGATTCCGGCACAGGAAGTACCTCATATTCAGAAAGAGATCATCCGCAAGTGTAATGAGGCATGTAAGACCGTTATCACTGCAACTCAGATGCTGGATTCTATGATCCGCAATCCAAGACCTACCAGAGCAGAGGTTACTGACGTTGCAAATGCTGTTTATGATGGTACGGATGCAGTGATGCTTTCTGGTGAAACTGCTATGGGTAAATATCCGGTTGAAGCATTAAAGATGATGGTATCCATCGTTGAAGAAACGGAAGCTTATCTGGATTACAGCGCATATCGTGTCCGTAAGGTTACAGAAGAGAATATGAAGAATATCTCCAATGCTGTTTGCTCCGCTTCTGTTTCCACAGCACATGATATCGGCGCTGATTATATTATCGCTCCAAGTATCACAGGATTTACTTCCATGATGCTTTCCAAGTGGAGACCTGCAGCACGTATCATCGGTATGTCCCCGAGTACCACAACAGTTCGTCAGATGATGCTTCAGTGGGGCGTAACACCTGTATGGTCCCGCCGCGCAGAAAGTACAGATGAACTGATCGAAAACTCTCTGGGAGAGTTAAAGAGCAGCGAAATACTCAAAACAGGTGATCTGGTTGTTATTACAGCAGGTATCGTTACCTATGCAAGACGCCATGAGGCAGCAGCAGCTACCAACATTATGCGTGTGGTAAGTGTTGACTGATAAATACACTAAAACAATAAAATAATACTGGACAAGGAAGTCTGTGAGGGAGTACAATTATCCGCAAAGGAAATGGTACTCCCTAGCAGGCTTTTTTATGTACCAGAAAAAGGAGATAAGATTATGGAAAAGAAACCATTTGTTACACTGGCGCAGGCGGAAGAGATTGCGAAGACCTATCCAACTCCGTTTTATCTGTATGATGAAAAAGGCATCCGCGAAAATGTTAAACGATTAAAACAGGCATTTTCCTGGAATAAAGGATATAAAGAATATTTTGCAGTAAAAGCAACTCCCAATCCATTTATCTTGAAGATTTTACAGGAATATGGCTGTGGAACAGACTGCTCTTCCTTAACAGAACTGATGATGTCTAAAGCCTGCGGGTTTTCCGGCTCCAACGTAATGTTTTCTTCCAATGATACTCCGCCGGAGGAATTTGCTTACGCAAATAAGATGGGCGCTATTATCAACCTGGATGATATTACCCATATCCAGTGCCTGGAAGATACATTAGGATTTATCCCTGAGACTATCAGCTGCCGTTTTAATCCAGGCGGTGTGTTTAAGATCAGTAATGACATTATGGACAATCCTGGTGATGCAAAATATGGTATGACAACGGAACAGATCTTTGAGGCATTTAAGATCTTAAAGTCCAAAGGCGCGAAGCATTTTGGCATCCATGCTTTCCTTGCAAGCAATACGGTTACAAATGAGTATTATCCAATGCTTGCGAAGATCCTCTTTGAGCTGGCAGTTAAGTTAAAAGAAGAGACCGGTGCACATATCAGTTTTATCAATCTGTCTGGTGGTATTGGTATCCCTTATCGTCCTGACCAGGAGCCAAACGACATTATGGCAATTGGTGAAGGTGTACGTAAAGTTTATGAGGAAGTTCTGGTTCCGGCTGGAATGGATGATGTGGCTCTCTGCACAGAACTGGGCCGTTTCATGTTAGGGCCTTACGGATGCCTGGTTACCAGAGCCATCCATGAAAAACATACCCATAAGGAGTACATTGGTGTAGATGCCTGCGCTGTAAACCTGATGCGTCCGGCTATGTATGGTGCTTATCACCACATTACTGTTCTGGGAAAAGAAGATGCGCCTTGTGATCATAAATATGACATTACAGGTTCTCTTTGTGAAAATAATGATAAATTTGCTATTGACCGTATGCTTCCGAAGATTGATATGGGAGATCTGTTAGTGATCCACGATGCAGGTGCCCATGGCTTTGCAATGGGTTATAACTATAATGGTAAGTTAAAATCCGCAGAACTTTTATTAAAGGAAGACGGTTCTGTTCAGATGATCCGCCGTGCAGAAACTCCAAAGGATTACTTTGCAACCTTTGATTTTTGTGGTATCATGGATGGGTATGATGAATGATTTGCCTAAACATGTAGTACAGAACGATCTTGTCCGCTGTAAGCGGGAAAGAAGATGCAAGGCTGAACTGTAAATGTCTATTATGCCCGTCCGCGTATGCGGGCGGGTGTGTGCGTTAAAATGGATTAAAATTGCAACGGGAGGCAGAAAATATGGCAAAGATCGGTTTTATTGGAATGGGAAATATGGGGTCTGCTATTTTAAACGGACTTTTACGGGTATATAAACCAGAAGACTTATTATTTACAGCAGCCCATAAAGAAAAAATGGAAGCTGTAACAGAAAAAACAGGAGTTGTTCACGCTGCGTCCAATGCAGAGTGTGTAAAGGAGTCTGAATATGTGATCCTGGCAGTGAAACCACAGTATTTTGAAGCAGTATTTGAAGAAATCCGGCCGGTATTAAAAGATGGTCAGATCGTTATATCACTGGCACCGGGCCAGACCATTGCCAGTCTTACGGAACGTCTGGGTGGAAAAGTACGTGTTGTACGGACAATGCCAAATACACCGGCTTTATTAGGCGAAGGAATGACAGGAATGGCATATGAACAGTCCCGTTACAGCGAGGAGGAAAAAACGGTTCTCAGGAGTATCTTTGAGGCCTGCGGATGTCTGGAAGTGGTAGAAGAACGGATGATGGATGCAGTTGGCTGTGTCAGCGGCTGTTCACCGGCATATGTATATATGTTTATTGAAGCACTGGCAGATGGTGCTGTGAAATACGGTCTTCCAAGAGCCAAGGCATACCAGATGGCAGCACAGACAGTGCTTGGAAGTGCAAAAATGGTACTGGAAACAGGAAAACATCCAGGTCAGTTAAAGGATGAGGTCTGCTCACCAGGCGGCACTACCATTGCAGGTGTATCTGCATTAGAAGAATGGGGCTTCAGAAATGCTGTGATCAAGGCAGAAGATGCCAGCTATGAAAAAGGAAAACAGATATAAAAAAAGGAGAAGAATCATGGGAAAAGTAGAAAATGAAGGAATGCCGGTGGTACGTCTGGACCGCCAGTTAAAATATCAGGGAAATATCCTGAAAATGTATGAGGATACAGTTCTTGCAAATGGACATGAAGCACACTGGGATTATATCCACCACGACGGTGCGGCAGCTGTTCTGCCTGTGACTGCTGAGGGAAAGATCTTAATGGTACGCCAGTATCGCAATGCATTAAACCGCTATACTTTAGAGATACCGGCTGGAAAACTGGATGCTCCAGATGAACCAAAGATCGAATGTGCTTACAGAGAGCTGGAAGAGGAAACCGGTTTCCGTACGGAAAAGCTGGAATATCTGATCAGTGTAAATACGACAGTTGCATTCTGCGACGAAGCAATTGATATTTTTGTAGCACATAATCTGATCCCATCTCATCAGCATTTGGATGAAGATGAGGTTATTGAAGTAGAAGCCTGGGAATTAAAAGACCTGGAAGAGATGATCTATACAGGAAAGATCACAGACGGAAAAACAATAGCGGCACTGATGGCTTATGGCCGTAAGTACCGCTCAATCGATAAGAAAGATGAAATGATCTGATGACAGATCAGAAGTTTCGTCACAGTTTGCCTTTTTGATGGCTGTATTGTTCAGCGGCAATGCGCTTTAAATCAGAATACATAGATTCTGATAAGGGTACTGGTACGGAAAGCTCTTTTGCTTTTCGTACCAGATAACCGCTGAATGTTTCCAGTTCACTGGGATGACCAGCCCATAGATCTCTTTGCAGGGAACTGGTGGATAATGGGTCAAGTTCATTGTAAAACTGGCGGATGATCTCAGAAACAGAAGATTCTGCCACTCCTGCGCCTGCTGCCTCTGATACAAGCCAGGATTCCCGTACCAGGGTTTCGTACTGCGCGGTTTTTTGAGGATCATTTCGCAGTTCACCAATGGTCTGGTTATAACGGGCGGTGGTGATATTGTAGGCACAGTTTAATATATACTTGCGCCAGATAGCAGCTTCAATGTTATCAGCAATCTTATGATGGATATGCGCCCCGCTTAAAAGAACGGATACCTCACGGACTTTCTCAGAATGTTCCGGTGAGGCATTTTTTATGCCAATTCGAAGAGATGCCAGATTACCGATCTGAGTGATGGAAAAGTCCGGGGATGCATAGGCAACAATGTAAATAAGGGAGTCGATCACAGTGCCCTTGTTAAGCATCTTTCGCATCCGTTCACCGGTATCAACACCGTTCATTACCGGTATCAGGATGGTGTGATCGCCTACAAAAGGTTTGATCTGGCGGCAGACTTCTTCCAGGGAATAATTTTTTACGCACACAAAAATATAATCCTGCGGTCCCAGGGTATCTGCGGTTACTGCTTTCTCTGGAACAGCTGAGATTTCTCCGCTGTAAGCACTGTGCAGGATAAGTCCATGTTCCCGGATGTGTTCCAGACGTTTTCCTCTGGCTGCCAGTGTTACATGAGGATAAGTATGGGCAAACATAGCCCCCAGATAGCCGCCTACGCCGCCGATTCCTACTACAGCGATCTTTTTTTCAAAAAGAGTGTTTAAGTTGTTCAACGAGTTTTTATTGGTACACATGATAAATAGAAACTCTCCTTTTGCTGCATTCCTGATCCGGTTAAAAGGTCAGCCGCATCTGATACCATACCACATTTCCGTGGACGGACTGGGAAACACCTTCATTTACAAAGCCAAATTTAGCATAATAGTGGATCAGTTTGTCCTTGCAGGTAAGGACCAGACCTTTGCGCCCCTGTTTTCTGGCGTCTTCAATGGCTGCTTTGATCAGTTCACCTGCATAGCCTTTTTTGCGGCAGGAAGGAATGGTATTCACTCCAAAGATCATCTGCCATGCGCCCTTTTCGTTGTGCATTTCCCCCTTTTCGTACATTTCATCTGTAAGGTCGGCTTCATCAGTTGCCATGCCGTCTACAAAGGCGATCAGTTTGTCATTTTCATCAAACATCAGCCAGAAATGGTCAGCATAGTAAGTCAGGCGGTTTTCAAAATCTTTTCTGGTGGCTGCTTCTGCAGCAGGAAAGCATTCTGCTTCTACGGCAGTTAATGCGTCTAAGTCATTTAAGGTTGCGGTTCTGATTTTCATAATTTTCCTCCAAGTAAATATTTGTCAATGGCCTCTGCGCAGCCATCATGATCGCAGTCAGCTACGATTACATCAGCAAGTTCCCTGATGGAACCTGTTGCATTTCCCATAGCGACTGCCAGTCCGGCTGTTTTTAGCGCCATGGTATCGTTATCTGCATCGCCTACAGCAATTGTCTGCTTTAAAGGCAGATCCAGATATTTGCAGAGTTTTTCAAGACCCACTCCTTTGTGGATCCCCTTTGGGGAACATTCCAAAGAAGTGGATTCTGCCAGCGCAAGAGCAGTTTTAAGTCTTGCTTCTTTTATGCGTTCTACTGTGCGGATACGGGATGCTTCATTTTTGTGATAAAGATTCAGCTTCAGCACAGGAAAAGGCTTTTCACAGAAAGAATGGTAAATATCGTCCATTTTATCTGTGATCGTATCAAACATGGTCTGATAAACACCCATGTGAAAATCTGCCATATGGGACTGCTGGTCTTTCTGTACAATAGAACGTTCAGAGAGAACATGGATCATGGCTTCTTCTTTTATGCCAAATTCCATCAGTTTTTTTACGGTTTCCGGGTCAAGAGCCTGAGAATAAAGCGTTTTCTTCTCTTTCAGGTCATAAACACAGGCGCCGCTGACACAGTTTAAGTAGCGCAGTCCCGGTATCGCTTCCGTAAAGTCATTTAATTCTGCCAGATTTCGTCCTGTACACAGAATCACGGTTTTTCCGGCAGCTGTGGCCCGTTTAATAGCATTTAAAGTTTCAGGCGAGATCTGTTTATTTGAATTTAACAGAGTTCCATCCATATCAAAGGCAATCAGCTGATAGCAGCTCATAATAAAATCCTCCTGATATTCAACAATATTCTAAGTATATCACATTTTAATCGGATCAAGGAAGAGATTTTCTCTCAGACGCAGGCCAAAAACAAGCATGAAGGGAAGCAAAAAAGCATACAGTTGCTGTAAGAGTGAAGAAACATGCCTGAAGGTTTGAGAAAGGTGAGAAATGCCTAAATTTCAGTTAAAAAGGTTGTCAGGCAGCCATTTCCTGCTTTTTTGTTTTTTCTTTGGAATGGCTAGTGCTTCTGCCATGGTGTGGTGCCGTGGTCCTGCTTTTTTGTCTTGGACAAATGTAGAAGGGACAGGTTCTTTTACAGATGCCTTTTTTATTGTAATAAAACAGCGCTTTTTCCAGTTAGGTGCCGGATGGCTGTGCAGTCTTACGTTTTATAGCCTGTGGCTGTTTGGGCTTCTTACCTGCTTTTGGTCTTTCAGTCTTGGAATGGGGATTTCCTGTTATACAGCAGAAAAAGGTCTTTTAGGTCTGATTTTCTTTTTGCGCTCTCTTTTTCCTCAGGGGCTCTTTTATCTGGCTGTCTGGTATGTTCTTTCTAAGTGGTCTGTCAGCAGACAGAAACGGCTGCGGCTGCCTGCACTTGTTTTTTTAATAATGCTCACGGTCTTGGGAGCTGTTTTAGAGACATATTTTCATTTTTAAACGCAGAATATACAAAAACTATTTAAAAGTGCAAAAAAATAAATTATACTGTAAAAATAATGTTCTGGGATAAAAGCAGACAGAGAGTACGTGCAAGGTTCATGGGGTGCTCTGATACAGAGAGAGGATCTGCACTGTGTACTGGGGGAAAACAAAAATGATAGAAGAGATAAACAGCTTTACTACTTATCTTCAGGAAGTGAAGCATACTGCAAAAAATACAGAAGTGTCCTATCACAGAGATCTGATCCAGATGGCGGGATTTATGGAGAAAATGGGTATCACTCAGGTAGAAAAAGTGACAAAGACCAGCTTAAATTCCTATATCCTCTATCTGGAAAAAGAGGGGAAAGCGGCGTCTACGATTTCACGGGAACTGGCATCCATCAAGGCATTTTTTAATTATCTTTTTAAAGAGAGAAAGATAAACCGGGATCCAGCAGAATTTTTAAAGGCCCCCAAGATTGAGCGCAAGATACCGGTGATACTGACAAAAGAAGAAATACAGGCCCTTTTAGCTCAGCCGGGAGATACAACGGCAAAAGAACTGCGGGATAAAGCCATGCTGGAACTATTGTATGCAACGGGGATACGGGTATCAGAACTGATCGGTTTGAAATTGGAAGATGTGAATATGCAGATCGGTTATATTACCTGCTGCGACCATACAAAAAACAGGACGATCCCTTTTGGAAAAGAAGCAAAACAGGCGCTGCGTACCTATTTAGAAAAGGCAAGGAGTCCTCTTTTAAAAGGACGTACCTGTGAATGGCTGTTTACCAACTGCAGCGGTCAGCCAATGAGCCGTCAGGGATTTTGGAAGCTGATCAAATTTTACGGGGAAAAGGCGGGGATCCAGGCAGATATCACGCCTCATACACTGCGCCATTCCTTTGCGGCGCACCTGATCGGAGGCGGTGCAGATATCCATGCAGTCCAGGCTATGTTAGGACATGGGGATACTGGCGCGTCTCAGATGTATGCAGTGTATGCAGCAGCTACAGCTGCCCGGTCAGATAGGTAAAAATGTCATGGGCATAGTGAGAGTTTTTCTCGCAATCTGTCCATAAAATTTCATCATCATAAAGAGTATAGGAGAGAGAGGACTTATATTCTTCCTTAAAAGAAGGTTCCCATAAAGAACCGAATTGAGGCAAGAACAGGCCCTCTTTTTTGCTGTAACAGTTTTTTGCAGTGGCTTTTTTGCGGGCAGAACGGTCTACATATTCTCCAATGCTTTTATGGATCGCTGTATCTTCTAAGGGAAGGTAATAATAATTTTGCGGATCCGGATAGAAATATTTTAATGTACCTTCATAGAGATTTATATTGCAGGCCAGACAGGTATCATGGAGTTCCAGGCTTAATGGAGTTACGCTGTATTCCAGAGGAACGGGGATGTTATAGGGACTTTCCCATAAAAGATTAACAAAGGGATGGGAATATCCGGCTTCATCCCTGTAGGAATATAGTTTGTGGCTGCAAAGGGTAAAATCCGATCCAAACAGGTCTGCATAATTTAAGATCGGCAGGATGGAAGGCATTCCTTTAAGATCATCGGCATTATGGAGTATCAGCAGGTCAAAAAGGTATTTTTCATGAGTATGCAGGTAATCACGGTAGACTTCGATCAGTTGGCCCCCGTTGTATTTATCTTCCCTGTGCACGCCAAGAAACTGTTCAATGGATTTCTGCTTCATATTTTCCAGCTTTAAAAGCTTTCTGTATGGTTTGATCTTTTTAAAAATATCGATACTGACCAGATCATCAAAGTTGTAGTCAAGTCCCAGACGTTCACAGCATTTTAAAAGATAAGGAATATCAAAACGGTCTCCATTAAAATGGACCAGTATCTTAAAACGCTTTAAAAAGGCAAAAAAGGCATCTAAAAGCTCTTTTTCTGCCTGTCTTGTATCTGCAAACCACTGGATCAGCTTCCAGCCAAAGCCGTCAAAGTAAGTGCAGCCAATGAGATACAGTTGGGAAGTTTCCCCGGAAAAACCGGTGGTTTCTATGTCAAAAAATAAAATATCCTTTAAAGATCCGATGCGGTCTAAAGGATATGTATTTGGAAATTCAATGGGATGTTTAATAGTGATCATAAAAATCCTTTCGGGTCATTGTATGGTACTGTGCGTCCTTAGTTTAGCTGATTTTTTAAGGAAATGCAAGAAGTGAGCATCGAATATTTGTTCGGTATCCTGCTTGCATTGAAGCGGTGTGTATGTTATGATTGGTAAAAGACGAAGAAACGCATAAACAGTAACGCATTTTATGCGGATCCAGATAAAAGGAATGTAAAAACAGATGATTTCATATATAAAAGGAGCCCTTGGGGCAGTAGAAGATGATGTGATCGTAGTGGAGACCGGAGGCATCGGACTGGCAGTTCATGTACCGCTGTCACTGTTAGAGGAACTTCCGGCATTAGGGGAAGAAGTGACCGTTTATACGTATTTCCAGGTACGTGAAGATGCTATGACTTTATATGGCTTTTTACACAGGCAGGACCGGGAAATGTTTAAGCAGCTGATCGGGGTCAATGGAATCGGCCCGAAAGGGGCACTTGGTATTCTTTCGGTTATGAGACCGGATGATCTGCGGATCGCCATTGTCAGCGGAGATGCAAAAGCTATTTCCAAGGCACCGGGGATCGGGGCCAAGACTGCTCAGAGACTGATCTTAGATCTCAAGGATAAAGTGGATCTGGAAGAAGTGATGATGTCCTCTTTTGGAGGCGGAAAGGAAAACAGTTCCGATGCAGGTGCATCTGCAGCGGGTATGGCGGCATCTGCAAAAGAGGCAGTAGCGGCATTGACGGCTCTTGGTTATACAGGCATGGAAGCTTCCAAGGCTGTGAAAAAAGTAGAGATCACAGAAAATATGAGTGTGGAAGATATTTTAAAGGCTTCTCTCAAACATTTGAGCTTTTTGTAGGATCTTTTGACCTGCGAAGCCACGGCAAATTCTGTTGCTGATCATGGTTGCATGAACAGCAGCAAAAACATATGAGGTATATATGGAACGGAGAATTATAACAACAGAGGCAACAGAAGAGGATGTGCGGATAGAGACCACTTTGCGTCCACAGTGCCTTGAGGATTATGTAGGACAGGAGAAGATTAAATCTACCCTGAAAATATACATAGAAGCAGCAAAGAGCAGAGGAGAAGCCTTGGATCATGTATTGTTTTATGGCCCTCCAGGACTTGGAAAGACCACACTTTCCGGTATCATTGCCAATGAAATGGGAACCAGGCTGAAAGTGACCAGTGGACCTGCCATTGAAAAACCGGGAGAAATGGCAGCTATTTTAAATAATCTCCAGGAGGGAGATGTCCTTTTCGTAGATGAGATTCACAGATTAAACCGTCAGGTGGAGGAAGTCCTCTATCCGGCTATGGAAGATTTTGCCATTGATATTATGCTGGGAAAAGAATCCAGTGCCAGATCCATCCGTCTGGAACTGCCTCATTTTACGCTGGTAGGAGCGACTACCAGGGCGGGACTTTTATCAGCTCCTTTAAGAGATCGTTTTGGCGTAGTCCAGCGTCTGGAATTTTACACTCCAGAAGAGCTTCGCACCATTATTTTACATTCGGCGGCGATCCTGGGAGTGGAGATAGACCCTGCAGGAGCCATCGAACTGGCAAAACGGTCCAGAGGAACTCCAAGACTGGCAAACCGCCTTTTAAAGAGAGTAAGAGATTTTGCACAGGTAAAATATGACGGTGTGATCACAAAAGAAGTAGCAGATTTTGCACTGGATATTATGGATGTAGATAAAATGGGACTGGATCAGAATGACAGGAATATCCTGCTGATGATCATTGAGAAGTTTTCCGGTGGTCCTGTAGGTCTGGATACTCTGGCAGCTGCTTTGGGAGAAGATGCAGGCACTCTGGAAGATGTTTATGAGCCCTATCTTTTGATGAACGGCCTTATCAACAGGACGCCGAGAGGAAGGATGGCTACAGAGAACGCATATCGCCATTTGGGCTTGGAAATGAAGTAAAAATGTGGTATCCTTTTAACGAAAATGCCCTATAGACAGGAGATGGAAGATCAGAATGGATACAAAGAATTATACACAGGTTTTAATTGATGGAAAAATATATACTTTAGGCGGAAATGAAGATGAAGCATATCTTCAGAAAGCTGCCAGCTATGTAAATGAGAAGATAACTACCATGCATGGGATCCCTGGTTTTGGCAAACAGAGTGCAGATTATCAGCAGCTGATGCTTTTGCTGAATATAGCTGACGATTATTTTAAGGCAAAAGAAAACGCAGACCAGATGGAAGAGCAGAAAGACAGAATGGAAAAGGAGACTTACAGCTTAAAACATGAGCTGGTAAGCACCCAGATGAAGTTAGATGGCGTGTTAAAAGATCTGGAAGAACGTCAGCGCCAGCTTCAGGAGTTATCTGCAAAACTTTCAAAGACAGAACGGGAATTGCGGGCTGCCAAAAAGCAGGCTGCACAGGCTTTGGCTTCTGAAAATGAAGATGAGGAAGTAGTAGAGGATGAAGTGACAGATACTGTGATCGAAGGGAATGAGCCCTTAGAAGCAGGTATGTCCGGTATGAATACAGTTTCTGATGAGGCAGAACAGGCTTTAAGTGAGTCTGCTGCAGCAGAAACGGCACAGGAAGGCTTTGTTCAGGCAGAACTGCCTTTGGAGAATCCTTCTTTCCAGGCAAAGCTTTCAGACAGAGAACTTGCCAAAAAAGCTCTTCAGGCAGCCAGAAAAGCCGGTTCTCACAGAAATGGACGCAGATAAAACAAAGATGAAACAAAGGGGCGCGCTACAAGTTTGCGGTCGCCCTTTTTCTATACCAGGAAAGGTTTAAGATCATGATGAATAAAAGAAAAGCAGAGCTTTTAGCGCCGGCCGGTTCTTTTGACAGTTTAAAGGCAGCGGTGGCAGCAGGAGCTGACGCAATTTATATGGGCGGCAGCCGTTTTGGTGCCAGAGCTTATGCCCAGAATGCGGCAGGAGAAGAGATGGTGGAAGCCATCCGTTACGCCCATCTCCATGGCTGCAGGTTGTATATGACGGTGAATACATTATTTAAGGAAAAGGAACTGGACGAGCTTTGTGACTATATGAAGCCCTATTATGAAGCAGGTCTGGACGGTGTTATTGTCCAGGATCTGGGAGCTTTGCAGGTAATGAAACGGGCATTTCCGGGAATGGAGCTTCATGCCAGCACCCAGATGACAGTTACCAGTGTATACAGTGCAAAAATGTTAAAGGAAATGGGCTGCTGCCGTGTGGTTCCGGCCAGAGAACTGTCATTGGAAGAAATTTCCCGTATTTACAGAGAAACTGGAATGGACATTGAGACCTTTGTTCATGGAGCTTTGTGCTACTGCTATTCCGGTCAGTGCCTGATGAGCAGCCTTATTGGGGGCCGAAGCGGCAACAGAGGCCGTTGTGCCCAGCCATGCCGTCTGCCTTACCGCGTATGGGAAGGAGACAAAGCAGAGGGAAAGAGCTTAAATAAAGAAAATCAGAAGTATGTGCTGAGCCTGAAAGATCTTTGCACTTTGGATATTCTGCCGGAGATATTAGAGGCCGGAGTCTATTCCTTAAAGATCGAAGGAAGAATGAAAAGCCCGAGATATACAGCAGGAGTGGTTCGGATTTACAGAAAATACCTGGATCTTTATGAAACCTATGGAAAAGAGGGCTACTATGTAGATCCGGAAGATAAAAAAGAACTGCTGGACCTCTTTGACAGAGGGGGATTTACTTCGGGCTACTATGAAAAGCACAATGGCAAAGATATGGTTGCCTTAAAAGAAAAGCCGGAGTTCCGTGAAGGAAACCAGAGATTGTTTGATTTCCTGGATGAAAATTATGTCAACAAAGAGAAAAAGGAACCGGTTTTTGGAAAGGCTTATTTTGAGGAAGGAAAAAGTTCCGTTCTGGAACTGACTCAGGGGGATGTAACTGTAAAAGTAGAAGGCCAGATCTGCCAGAGTGCCCAGAATCAGCCTGCGACGGAAGAAAAAGTGCGTAAACAGTTAAATAAGACCGGTGCGACATCCTTTTATTTTGAGCAGCTGGATATTGAAATGAAGGGAAATATCTTTCTGCCTGTACAGGCGTTAAATGAACTGCGAAGAGAAGGTTTTGAGAAACTGACGGAACACATTCTGGCTAAATGGGAGAGAAAGACAAAGGCAGAGGATGCAGATAAAGAAAGCGCGGATGCCAGACAGTCAGCTTCTGAAGTGGATCACAAATCAGCTTTTCTCACTGCATCCTTGGAAGAAGAATGTCAGTTGGAACCGGCATTATCCTGTGATGAGGTAAAACGTATTTATCTGGATGCAGATGGTTTTAAACCAGATCAGTGGGGAAAAATCGTAAAGCAATGTGAAGGAAAAGGGAAAGAATGTTTCCTTATGCTTCCTCATATTTTCCGGATCCATGCTATGAAATTTTTTGCTAAAAACAGGAAAAATATGGAAAATGCCGGTTTTACAGGTGTTTTGGCCCGTACTTTGGAGGAGGTTTCCTGGCTAAAGGAAGAAAAGATACAGATCCCCTTTGCTTTGGATGCTTCTGTTTATGCATGGAACCGGGAAGCAGTACACACATTAAAGAAAATGGGCCCGGAATTTATTACTATGCCATGGGAATTAAACAGCCGGGAACTAAAAGCTGTGACAAAAGCCTGTGAAAAAGAAAATCTGGCAGATGAGCTGATCCTGTACGGACATGCACCTATGATGGTTTCTGCACAGTGTGTGGTAAAAACATTAAAAGGCTGTACCGCTAAGAGAGAACATCTTTTCATGAAAGACCGCACAGGAGCCGGGCTGCCGTTAAAGGCACATTGCAGCTTCTGTTATAATACTATTTTAAATCCGCTGCCATTATCTTTATTTGGCAATGAAGAGACTGTGAAAGAACTGAATCTGACTTCTCTGCGTCTTTCCTTTACAAGAGAAGGAAAAGAGGAAACGAAAAAGATCCTGGAAGCTTTTGCTGCTTCTTTTATAGAGGGAAGAGAGATTGATGAACCGGTGAAGGATTTTACAAGAGGACATTTCAGACGGGGAGTAGAATAGCCTATGACAAATCTGATCGTGGAAGTATCTAAATATCTGATGATATTGCTGATGGCCATTTATACCTATGCCAATTTCCGTTTTTTTTCTTTTCCAGATCTGGAAAGGAAGAGAAAAGTATGCGCAAGGCAGAACCGGGCCATGTTTCTGCTGCATTTTCTGGCCTATCTGGTGATGTATCTGAAAACAGAAGATGAAACATTACAGAGGATGCTTTTGGTATTTTATGTGGGACAGGTAGTATTTTTTCTGTTGTACATTTATATTTACCGTTTTATCTACAGAAACGTGTCAAGACTTCTGGTAAATAACTGCTGTATGCTGTTATCCTGTGGCTTTATTATGCTTACCAGACTGTCTTTGGACAAAGGGCTGGATAAGGCTTTTAAGCAGTTTGTGATCGTGGCTGCTGCAGCAGTGGTCTCATGGCTGGTTCCTTTTATTATGGAGCGGTTCTGGCAGCTGTATAAATTCCAGTGGCTTTATGCGGGGATCGGACTGGCGGCACTGCTTTTGGTGTGGATCGCAGGAAATGAAAGCTTTGGAGCCCAGCTATCGTTAACCATTGGCGGAATCTCCATCCAGCCTTCAGAGTTTGTAAAGATCAGCTTTGTATTTTTTGTGGCTTCCATGTTTTATCAGTCTCTGGATTTTAAAAACATATGTATTACAACGGTTGTGGCAGCGCTTCATGTAGTGATCCTGGTGCTGTCAAAAGACCTGGGAAGTGCATTGATCTTCTTTGTAAGCTATGTGATCATGCTGTTTATTGCTACAGGCAACTGGCTGTATCTGATCGCGGCAGGCGTGTTGGGAAAAGGTGCAACTTCAGTGGCATATGCGCTTTTTGACCATGTAAGACGCAGATTTACAGCATGGAAAGATCCATGGGCAGATATTGACAATACAGGTTATCAGATCACCCAGTCCCTTTTCGCTATTGGAACAGGCGGCTGGTTTGGAATGGGACTGTGTCAGGGAATGCCAAACCGGATCCCGGTTGTGGAAAAAGACTTTATTTTTGCAGCTATTTCCGAAGAAATGGGTGCTATTTTCGCTATCTGTGTCCTTCTTATCTGTCTGGGCTGTTTTGTCCAGTTTATGATGATCGCTACAAAAATGCAGGCCATGTTTTATAAAATGCTGGCAGTGGGACTGGGAATGGAATATGTGGTCCAGGTCTTTCTTACAGTGGGTGGTGTGACCAAATTTATCCCTTCAACAGGTGTAACACTTCCTTTTGTAAGTTATGGCGGAAGCTCCATTGTGACTACATTTTTGCTGTTTAGTATTATCCAGGGGCTTTACATCATTAAGCGCAATGATGAAGAAGAGATGGAAGAAATGGAGGCACAGGAAGAATGAAAGAACTGAAAAAAAGTGCGAGAAGAGAACCTGTCTCCAGAAAAAAAGATACGGTTGAAAAAAAGGAACAGACAGTAAAAAAGAACGTAGGAAAAAGTGAAGGCAAAGATACCAGAAGAGATGTTCTCAAAGATACGAAGAAAGATGCAGAGAAAAAATCACAAAAAGCTCTGGAAAAAGGCACTTGGAAATCGGTGATGAAAGAACGGGTATACGACCCTAACTCAAAAGTTCTGACTATTACGTATGCTTGTGTGGTTTTGTTTCTGGCACTGGCTGTATACATGGGATATTTTCTTCAGGTAAAAAGTGAAGATGTGATCAATAACCCGTATAATGCCAGACTGGATAGCTTTTCAGACCGCATTGTGAGAGGAAGTATCCTGGCATCCGATGGAACAGTACTGGCCCAGACTACCACGGATGACGCAGGAAATGAGACCAGAGTTTACAACTATGGAAGCGTATTTGACCATGCTGTGGGCTATTCCTCTAAGGGAAAAACGGGAATAGAGGCCATGGCAAACTTCTATCTTTTAAGCTCCCATGTAAATCTGGTAGAACAGGCGGGAAATGAGCTGGCAGGTGAGAAAAATCTAGGTGACAGCGTTGTGACTACCCTGGATATGGAACTGCAGCAGGCAGCTTATGCAGCTTTAGGTGACAGAAGAGGGGCTGTGATCGCCATGGAACCAGATACAGGAAAGATCCTGGCAATGGTTTCAAAACCAGGCTATGATCCCAATACATTGCTGCAGGACTGGGCGGCTCTTACAGACAGTTCCAATACACAGGGACAGCTGGTAAACCGGGCAGTTTCCGGTTTATACCCCCCTGGATCCACATTTAAGATCGTAACAGCCCTTGAATATATGCGGGAACATCCAGATGATTACAAGGATTTTCATTTTGACTGTAATGGTGTTTATCACAATGGGGATTATTGCATTAAATGCTTCCACAGTGAGGCCCACGGCAGCCAGGATTTTATGAAAGCCTTTGCCAATTCCTGTAACGGTGCATTTTCCAGCCTGGGACTGACATTGGATCTGGACCGGTTCCATACAACAGCAGAGGAGTTATTGTTTAATAATCCGTTGCCTTTATCAGGCTACTCTTATAAAGAAAGCTCTTTTAATATGAAAGAAGGCGCCGGAACCTGGGAGATTTTGCAGACTTCCATTGGTCAGGGAACTACCTTGATCACACCTCTTCACAATGCACTGATCACTGCGGCTATTGCTAATGGAGGAACCCTGATGAAGCCCTATATGTTGGATCGGGTAGTCAGTGCAGGGGGCGAAGAAGTGAAAAAATTCCTCCCAACTACAGGAGGAACCCTTATGACGGCTACAGAGGCAGCAAATCTTACAGAACTGATGCAGGATGTAGTAGTTGAGGGAACAGGCTCTTCTGTCCGGACCGATGCTTATACAGTAGCTGCGAAAACGGGAACAGCAGAATTTGAAACAGGAAAAGAGACACACGCCTGGTTTACAGGTTTTGCTCCGGTACAGTCACCGAAAATCGTTGTTACAGTCCTGGTGGAAGAATCCGGCAGCGGTGGAAAAATTGCAGGGCCTATTGCAAGGCAGTTGTTTGATATATATATGAGCCGGTAGCAGACTCAGGCATGATCTTAAAAAAGAATAACGAATACTATGGAAAACAGGCAGATTTCGTGTTATAATCTGCCTGTTTTGTTTTAAATTTTACTAAATAACGAGATATTTATAAGAAAAACTTATCAACATTTATTAGCACAGAGATATGAAGGGAGAAAATCAGGTGTTCCGAGCAGATGATTATGTTAAGGTAAGCGATCTGGCAGAAGCATACGAGCTTTGTCAGAAGCGAAGCAGTCTGGTAGTAGGTGGAATGGTGTGGATGAAAATGACCCATATTACCAAGCGTACTATTGTAGATTTGTCCGGGCTTGGGCTGGATACAATTGAAGAAAAAGAAGGGGAGTTTTCCATTGGCTGTATGTGCAGTTTACATCAGTTAGAGACTCATGAGGGTCTGAACCAGTATTTCGACGGTATTTTTAAAGAATGTACCAGAAATATCGTGGGTGTTCAGATGAGAAACTGCGCAACCGTAGGAGGCAGTATTTTTGCACGTTTTGGATTTTCTGATATCCTGACCTGCCTGCTGGCTCTTGATGCATATGTGGAACTGTATCATGAGGGAACCATTCCTCTTTCTGAATTTGCAGCCAGACCTGTAAGAAGAGATCAGAAGGATATCCTGGTTCGTATTATCATAAAGAAAGACGGAAGAAAGGCTGCTTACACCAGCCAGCGCAATTCCCGTACCGATTTTCCGGTGATCGCCTGCTGTGTTTCCAATCTGGGAAATAAATGGTTTGTGTCTGTTGGTGCAAGACCTGCAAAGGCAAAGACAGTGATCATTACAGAGGATGATTTTGATACCTTAAAAGAAATGGCAAAACAGGCGGCAGATGCCTTTACTTATGGTGACAATGTGCGTGCCAGCGGTGCTTATAGAAAGACTCTGGCAACAGTATATATCCGCCGTCTTATGGAGCAGATCAAAGGAAGGAGCGTGGGCAGAGTATGAGACTTTCATTTCGTTTAAATGGAAAACAGATAGAGACAGATGTAAAGCCAGATATGCTGTTATTAGACCTGGTACGTGAGCTGGGCTGTTATAGTGTAAAAAGAGGCTGTGAGACAGCAAACTGTGGTCTTTGTACTGTATGGCTGGATGGAAAGCCGGTTCTGTCATGTTCCACACTTGCCATTCGTGCAGATGGCCGTCATGTGACAACACTGGAAGGTCTGCAGAAAGAGGCAGAAGAATTTGGCATGTTTTTAGCAAGAGAAGGCGGAGAGCAGTGCGGTTTCTGCAATCCGGGCTTTATTATGAATGTTCTTGCTATGGAAAAAGAATTAAAAAATCCGGATGAAGAAGATATCAAAGAATATCTTTCTGGAAATTTATGCCGCTGCAGCGGATACATGTCCCAGCTTAGGGCTGTAAAAAAATATCTGGATATGAAGCAGAGCGGAAAGGAGGCATAAGAAAATGACATATACACAGATTAATCCTGCAACAGGAAAGAAATTCCGGCTGATAAGCGCTCCTGTTGTGAAAAAAGATGCGAAAGCACTGGTAACAGGTAAGCCGGTCTACACTGATGACCTGGCACCAAAGGACTGCCTGATCGTAAAAGTGCTTAGAAGTCCTTATGCCCATGCGCTGATCGAAGAAATCGACTGTAAGGTTGCTTCCAGAGTTCCGGGGATCGAATGTATCCTTACATGGAAGGATGTTCCTCAGAAGCGTTTTACCATGGCTGGCCAGACCTATCCGGAGCCAAGTCCGTATGACCGCCTGATCCTGGATCAGAGAGTACGTTTTGTGGGAGATGCAGTGGCTATCATCGCAGGTGAGACAGAAGCTGCGGTAGATCATGCAATGCGCCTTATTAAGGTGAAATATCAGGTTCTGGAGCCTGTTTTAGATATGCATGATTCAAAAGATGGAAAAATCCTGGTACATCCTGAGGATAACTGGAAAGCGCTGTGTAATGTGGGCGCTGATAATAAGAGAAACTTATGTGCCAGCGGCGGTGAGACCCACGGTGATCTGGAGGCAGCATTTGCAGGCTGCAGCCACATTGTGGAAAAAACATACCATACTAAAGCAAACCAACAGGCCATGATGGAGACTTTCCGTGCATTTACTTATATGGATGTATATGGACGTTTAAATGTAGTGGCTTCCACCCAGGTCCCTTTCCATGTGCGTCGTATCCTGGCTCATGCACTGGATGTATCAAAATCAAGGATTCGCGTTATCAAGCCAAGGATCGGTGGCGGTTTTGGTGCAAAGCAGACCGTAGTAGCAGAAGTTTATCCGGCGATCGTTACTATGAAGACCGGAAAACCGGCTAAGATCATTTACAGCCGCTATGAGTCCCAGATCGCATCTTCTCCACGTCATGAAATGGAGGTAAAGGTAAAGCTGGGCTGCGATGACAATGGTATTTTACAGGCAATGGATGTGTATACATTGTCCAATACAGGTGCTTTTGGCGAACATGGACCGACGACAGTAGGTCTTTCAGGACACAAGTCTATTCCTTTGTACGGTACACCAAAGGCATTCCGCTTTGCTTATGATGTAGTTTATACCAACCGTATGTCCGCAGGTGCTTACCGCGGATATGGAGCAACCCAGGGTATTTTTGCTGTAGAGTCCGCTATAGACGAACTGGCAGCCCAGATGGGAATGAACCCCATTGAGCTTAGAAAGAAAAATATGATACGCCAGGGACAGGTGATGCCTGCTTACTATGGCGAAACTGCCAACAGCTGTGCTCTGGACCGCTGTGTAGACAAGGCTATGGAAATGATCGGCTGGGATGAAAAGTATCCAAGAAAAGACATGGGAAATGGCAAAGTAAGGGCAGTAGGTCTGGCAATGGCAATGCAGGGCTCTGCTATTTCCGGCGTAGACGTAGGAAGCGTTACCATTAAGGTAAATGATGACGGCTTTTACAGTATGACAATTGGTGCATCTGATATGGGAACCGGTTGTGATACCACACTGGCACAGGTAGCAGCAGAGTGTCTGGATTGTGAGCTGGATGATATTGTGGTTTACGGCGTTGATACTGATATTTCCCCATATGACTCCGGTTCCTATGCTTCCAGTACTGCTTATCTGACAGGTATGGCAGTAGTAAAGACCTGTGAATCTTTGAAAAAGAAGATATTAAAGAAAGCAGCAGAATATCTGAATTGCTCAGAGGACGATCTGGAGTTTACTGGAAAGACAGTCCGTAGGTTAAATGCGCCTGAGGGAGAACCGACGGAGATCACACTGAAGGATATCGGAAATAAAGCGATGTGCTTTAACGAAGAAGCCCTTCAGGCTACAGAGTCCCATACTTCACCTGTTTCCCCGCCACCATTTATGGCAGGTGCGGCAGAAGTGGAGATTGACAAGGAAACCGGTCATATCGAACTGATCCAGTTTGCCGCAGCAGTAGACTGTGGAACACCATTAAATGAAAATCTGGCCAGAGTACAGACAGAAGGCGGTCTGGCACAGGGAATTGGCATGGCAATGTATGAGGATGTAACCTATTCCGACCAGGGACGGGTCCATGAAAACTCCTTCATGCAGTACAAAGTACCAAGCCGTCAGGATGTGGGAAAAGTTCAGGTAGAATTTGAATGCAGCTATGAGCCAACTGGCCCCTTTGGTGCAAAATCCATCGGTGAGATCGTTATCAATACCCCATCTCCAGCTATTGCAAATGCGGTATATAATGCAGTCGGCGTCAGGATCAGGGAACTGCCTATTACAGATGAGAAGATCTTTATGGGGATGAAATAAGCTGCCTGTAATAGCATGCAGTGAAGCGCGTAAGCGAATGGCTTGTGAGTGCAGGATGAACTCATGAGTGTAATAATAGAGCATAAAAAACCAGCCTTGCAGGCAAGATGCATAGTACATAAAGGTGTATAAATGCAGCCTGTGAGGCTGTTTTTTGGCAAAAAAAGGGATTATTTAGATAAAGAAGAAATATCACATCCAGCAATTATACTGCAAACTGCGATATTGTGCTGGTAATCGACATATGTTATGATACATTTGGTAAACAGATTAAAATACAGACTGGGATTAAGGGGAGAATGTGGATTGAAATGAAAAATAAAGGAAATTTTTTTTATAAATTAAGTTTTCACAATAAATTGTTCCTTATATTTCTCCCTCTTATATTTGCTTTTATCATCATTACGGGGGGAGCATGTCTTTCTATATCTTCGGAGCAGTTAAAATTAAATACCGAAGGCCTGATGGAAAATTCTGTACATCAGACGGAAACGATGATTGAAGATAAGCTTAATACAATACATTTAAAAGCTGTATCAATCGTGGATAGCAGTGCTTTCAAATATTTTGTATTTTTACATAAACGTCAGGATCCTATTGACAAAGAGTATCTGAAGAACAGAAAGAAGCTGTATCAACAGCTGACAGATATTGCGGTGGATAATGCAGAACTGATCGATTCTATTGTAATACTGGAAAAAACTGGAAAAAATATTGTATATATGAGAAGCCCGTCCCCGTATGTTATGAAAGATACATATGATACACTGCTTAGTAGACTGGATATTGAAAATGAAAATAAGGAACTATTCCGGTATATATGGCAGAATGAGCATGAAGACACATTATTATCTACAAAAATACCAAGGAAAGTTATGACTTTATTATGTGTAAATGGGGATTCAGGTTCAGATTCAGGTGCAATTCTTGCAGTTAATTTTCGTGTGGGATTTATCTCAGATATATTAAAAAATATAGTGACTAATAAGGGGAGTTTTGCAGCAGTTTTATCGTCAGACGGTCTTTCATGTTATGAGGAAACGGCAGGTGCATGGAAATTATCAGATATAGATAAAGAAAAGATACTAAGTGATAAGAAAGTTGGAAACGGCAGTTTTATAACAAAAGATACAGATGGAAAAGATATTATGCTGACTTATGAAAAACTGTTTTCCAATAATTGGGTAATTGTTTATGGCGTTCCGTTAAAAAGCATTATGACAGGAACGGAAGTTATGAAAAAAATGATTTTTTTGCTTGTAGTCCTGATGTTGATCGCTGCATGCGTACCTGTGATGTATTTATCCAGGTGGATGTCAAAAGATATTTCAGGATTAGCAGAGCAGATAGAGAAATATGAGATAGGGGCAAAAGAATTATCATTTACCACAAAGGATCAAAAAGAATTGAAGCGGGTTGCAGGGGCTTTAAACCAAATGGTAGAAACGATACAAGTTCAGGTACGTGAGATCATACAGGTAGAAAAAAGAAAAAGAAAAGCAGAACTTTTAATGCTCCAGTCACAGATCAATCCCCATTTTCTATATAATACACTATTTTCTGTGAAAACGCTGATCGATCTGCAACGTTATCAGATGGCAAGTGATATGTTCCAATCCCTGATCGATTTTTATGTGATCAGTTTAAATCATGGAAAAGAAAGAGTTACTATTAGAAAAGAATTAGAGGTAATAAACCATTATCTGAGCATTTTAAAAATCAGATATAATGAGTCTTTTGAATGGCTGGTTAATGTAGATGAGGATATTTTGGATTGCGAGATATTGACTTTGACTTTACAGCCGCTTGTAGAAAATGCAGTCCAACATGGAATCAAGAATAAAACAGAAAAAGGAATGATCGATATATCGGGGTGTTCTCTTGAAGGTACGATCATATTAACCGTGTGGGATAACGGAGAGGGGATTTCGCCGGAAACACTGGAAGTGTTGGAAAATGATATTAACGAAAAAGAATTGCAGGATAAGAAAGAAAATCCTCATTTTGGTTTATGGAACAGTAATCAGCGTTTAAAATTATATTTTGGAGAAGAATATGGTATTCAAATGGAAAGTGAGAAAGGAAAATATACCAGTGTGACAGTGAGAATACCAGAGAAAAAATACGAGGGTTAAAGAATGAAATTGTTGATCGTGGATGATGAAGATATTATACGGGAAGGTATCGTAGAAAAGATAGCATGGAAAGAAAATGGTTTTACGTTGACAACTCCCGGTAAAAATGGTCTTGATGCAAAAGAAATTATTGAAAGAGAAAGGCCGGATATTGTACTTACGGATATTAATATGCCTTTTATAAATGGGTTAGAACTGGCAGCCTGGATAAGAGAAGAATATCCGGATATTAAGATCATCTTTCTTACAGGATATGATGAATTTCAGTATGCGAAAAAGGCGATCCAGTTAAAAGCCAGTGCTTATATTTTAAAATATGAAAAGCAGGAGATCCTTTTACAGGAGATAAAAAGTGTTGCGGAACTGTTAGAAAGAGAACGGGCAGGAGAACGCTTATTGGATCAGGCTATTCGCCAACAGGCTGTTGAGACAGTAAGCGACCTGATCATTGGTTTTGCGAGAAATTCAGACCGTCAGTCAGTTCTGAAAAAAATGGGATGGAAAAAAGAAGCAGCGGCATATTATTTTGTTATTTTGGATGTTGCTCTTAATACACCTGTAGACGAAGATAAACCAAATGAAAACGGTCTTTATCTATTTTCTTATATCAATGCAGCAAAAGAGGTAAGTGAAGCACATTGTGCAACAGTCGTATGTGGCTCTTATGATAATCAGGTATTTGTTATTTTTGCCCAGGAGGAAAATGAGAGAGATTTTTATAAGCATGTAAAAGAAACAGCAGAAGAGATAACCGCAAAGTTTCAGGAATTTCTGAAAGTAGAAGCATGGGCGGGGATCAGTGATGTATATGATGATATCTTTCAAACAGATATGGCATATAATTCTGCTTACATGGCATTGCAGCTGGCAAAAGGTCATGGAAATAAGAGGATCGTTTGTGCACAGACTTCTGATAATGGTATGGTAAATGGAAACAGTATCATGCAGGAAATTGCGGAATATATTCATCAGAATTATACTATAGCTGGTTTAAGCCTAAACGATCTTTCAGAAGCGATTCATTTGTCCCCATCTCATTTATGTCGTCTGATAAAAAAGTATGAAAATACAAATTTCATGGTATGGCTGACAAAAGTACGTGTAAAAATGGCTGCAGAGCTGATACGGACAACAGATATGAAAGTTTACGAGATCTGCGAAAAAGTTGGATATAATAATCCACAATATTTTAGCGTTGTTTTTAAAAAATATATGGGCTGTAGTCCAAGAGATTATAAATAAAATGATCAATATATAAAACTGTCAGAGAGATCTGGCAGTTTTTTTTGATAAAAAATCAAACAAAAGAAGCAAACTGCTTTATGTAAAATGACAGATATTTGTAATAAAATAAAATCATAAAAAATATGTGAGGTGAAGGTTATGAAAATGAATAAAAAATATCGTTCGGATCAGTATTTTCCATATCTACTGATATTGCCTACAGTTTTACTGATCGTACTGTTTATGTTCTATCCGATTACCCAGGTTGTGAACTTAAGTTTGCAGGATTATTCTACGAATAGTTTTTCAGGAGTAGGTAATTTTATCGGATTAGAAAATTTTAAGAAGCTGCTTACAGGGGATAAAGTTTTTTCAAAGGCATTTGGGGTCAGCTTGAAATGGGTAGTAGCAGAAATTATAAGTCAGGTTATCTTAGGAATGGGCATTGCTTTATTATTGAATCAAAAAGTAAAGTGCCGCGGTCTTTTCAGATCCATTGCCTTTATGCCATGGGCTGTTTCAGGTGTGCTGGCAACGATGCTGTGGACGATCATGTATAACCAGCATGTAGGTGTGATTAATGATATTTTAGAGAAAGTAGGAATATTAAAAGATGGAGTAGCATGGTTGTCTAATCCTCATACAGCTTTTTGGGCGGTTGTTGTATCAGAGCTGTGGAGAGGTATACCATTCTTTGCGATCACGATCCTTGCAGGCTTGCAGTCTATCTCCCAGGATATATACGAATCATGTGATATAGATGGCTGCAGCTCTGTTCAGCGTTTTCGTTATATTACTCTTCCTTTTTTGAAGGAAACACTGACATTTTCTGTTTTATTAAGATGTATATGGGAATTTAATTCGATTGATTTAATATTTACAATGACCAATGGTGGTCCGCTTCGCTTAACCACAACAATGCCGGTATATTTGATGCAGCAGGCAGTTGTTGGTGGAAAATATGGTTATGGTTCTGCTATGGCAGTTTTGATGGCAGCAGGATTGCTTCTTTTTGCTGTTATTTATTTGAAGATAACGAAATATGGGGTGGAAGAAAAATGACAATAAAGATGAAAAAAAAGTTAAAAAAAGCATTAGGTATATATCTTCCATTAATAATAATTGCCTTCATTACAGCTGCACCTGTAATATGGAGTATTATTACATCTTTTAAAATGCCGGAGGATGTATTTAAACTTCCAGTAAGATATATTCCGGCGCCAGCTACATTTTCTAATTACATTATTTCATGGACACGAAATAAATTTTCCATGTATTTCTTCAATAGTTTAGCAATCGGGCTGGGAGCAGTTATATTTATTGTTGTGTTTTCCATGTTGAATGGGTATGCATTGTCCAGATTTAAATTTAAGGGAAAAAGTCTGTTTATGATGCTATTGCTTTTAACACAAATTATGCCTGTGATCATTTACATAGTTCCGCTGTTTTTAATGTTTAACAAAATGGGACTGATCAATACGAGAGGATCCGTAATCCTTTTCTATATAGTTTCACAGACACCATTTAATACACTTTTAATGAGGGGATTTATTAACGATGTGCCTATTGAAATTGAAGAAGCAGCTATGGTAGATGGTGCCAGCAGATTTTATATTATCAGCAGGATCGTTCCAAGGATCGTTCTTCCGGGAATTGTAGCGACCAGTGCATTTGCATTTGTAGGATGCTGGAATGAATTTCAGGTTGCATTTTCTTTCATTATGTCAAATGATAAATTTACGATTCCGGTAGCATTAAAATCACTGATCGCAGAGTCTTCTGTGAATCTGGCATCACTGGCAGCCAGCAGTGTGATTGCTTTGATACCACCAATTATATTATTTGCGTTTATACAAAAGCATCTGGTTAGTGGAATGGCATCTGGTGCAGTAAAAGGTTAAAGAGGGAAAAGATGAATTTAATAAACGATTTTGATATGGAGCGGATCAGTCAGGCTATAGAAGATATCGGATCTTTATGTATTGCAGATATATTTAGTCCTGGGAAACTATGGTATGCACCTGTAAAAATGGATTGGACAACAGCTCCGGAATTTGATCCGTTCGGACCAATGGACCGATGGGGCGGATATGATGAATATGGGTGGTTCCGTTGTATTTTTACAATACCAGCGGAAGCTGACGGAAAAGAATTATGGGTGGAGATTTCTCAGGATAAACGAGAATGGTATGCCCAGAACCCTCAGTTTCTTCTATACTGTAATGAAAAACCGGTGCAAGGGTTGGATCTGTATCACGAAAGTTGTCTTTTGAGAAAAAAAGCAGTTTCCGGTGAAACACTACAACTGGATTTTGATGCATGGGCAGGTATGGTCACAAGAGGCCGCACCTGGAGTGATAAAGAAAATCGGCCGGGTTTATTTGCAATACGTTTTTTCACTTTGGAGGAAGATATCCAGTCTTTTTATTATGATATAAAAACAGTGTATGAGACTGCGAAATATACGGATAAGGAAAGTGAAAAAGGGCTCAGACTGCGAAAAATTTTAAATGAAACGATAGGACAGCTGGATTTTAGAGAAAAAAACAGGTTCAGGCAGACACTTCCAGAAGCAAAAAAAATATTAGAGCAGATATGGGAGACGGAAAGAACTGAAAATATCCAGGCTTTTTGTGTAGGTCATACCCATATAGATATAGCATGGATGTGGAGATTTCAGCACACAAAAATGAAGGTTCAAAGAAGTTTCAGTACAGCTTTGAAGCTTTTAGATGAATATCCGGAATATAAATTTATGTCATCCCAGCCGCAGCTTTATGAATATATGGAAGAAACCCAGCCTGAACAATTTAAGAAAATCCAAAAATATGTACAGGAAAGCCGTTGGGAACCGGAAGGCGGAATGTGGGTAGAAGCAGACTGTAATCTGACTTCCGGAGAAAGTCTGATCCGTCAGTTTTTAATTGGAAAAAAATATTTTCTGGAAAAATTTGGAAAAGATAGTAAGGTTTTATGGCTGCCAGATGTATTTGGATATTCAGCATCGCTTCCTCAGATTTGTAAAAAATGTGGAATAGATTATTTTATGACAACCAAGATCAGCTGGAATGAGAAGGATGAGATACCTTTTGATACTTTTATGTGGAAAGGGGTAGACGGAACAGGATTATTGACCCATTTTGCACCTGCAAAGCAGTATGATAAAACAGATTATAATCCATTTGGATTTGCCAGAAGTCCCTATATTACTACGTATAATGGAATTTTGGAACCGGATTATGTTATGGGAGGCTGGAAACGTTATAGTCAGAAAACTCTGGAACCTTCATTTTTGATCCCATATGGCTATGGAGATGGCGGTGGTGGAACAACCCGTGATATGGTAGAAAAGGGAAAGAGAATGGAAAAAGGAATTCCCGGTTGTCCGCTGGTAAAGTTTTCAGATAGTTTATCTTTCTTTCAATATCTGGATCAGAAAGTGAAGGGAAAGAAGGAGCTTCCTGAATGGAATGGAGAGTTATATCTGGAATTCCATAGGGGAACCTATACATCCGTAGGGGAAATAAAACGTTTAAACCGAAAAGCAGAAAGCAAACTGCAGGAGACAGAATTTCTTTTGTGTATGGCCCAATGTGTATCCCGGGGATTTACATGGGATAGGGAACAATGGAAAAAAATGGAAAAACAATTCCTTACGAATCAATTTCATGATATTCTTCCTGGATCGTCGATCACAGAAGTTTATGAAGATGTAAAGAAGATATATACAGAGATATTTGGGGTTTTAGAAAATTATAAACAGCAGGCGCTTAGGATATTAGAAGAGAAAATACCAGATAAGAAGCTGACAGTTTTAAATACTCTGGGATTTGAACGGGAAGGAACGATCCTGTTTTCATACAAAAGTCAGGCCAGACAGCTGATTCTTGAAGGAGAACCCGGCTGCCGGTACGTGGCACAAAAGTGTGATGACGGGAAGTACATAGCAAGAGTGAAGGCACCAGCAGGTCAGATCGCAATTTTTGACGTAAAAGAGGTTTCAACCCAGGAAGAGACAGCTCCATTATGGAAGTGGGATGGGCATTGTCTGGAGTCTGCGTTGCTTCGGATCGTATTTGAAAAAGATGGAACATTAAGCTCTATTTATGATAAAGAAGAAGAACGTGAAGTATTATCAGGTCCAGGTAATTGTCTGGAAACATATGAAGACAGACCATATCAGTATGATGCATGGGAAATCAGCCCGTATTATCGTAAAAAGAGTTATGATGGCGGCAGTTTAACATCAATGGAACTTACTGAAATGGGAGTGGTAAGAGCCTGCATTACGCAAAAAAGAAAATATTTGTCTTCAGAGATCATACAGAATATTTACGTGTATGCAGGAAGTAAAAGGATTGATTTTGTTACGAAGATCAATTGGAAAGAAGAACATATTTTACTGAAAGCGGCGTTTCCGGTGGATATTTTTGCAGATAAGGCAGTGTATGAGATCCAGTTTGCAACAGTTGAACGTCCTACACATACCAATACTTCCTGGGATGCAGAAAAGTTTGAAACATGTGCACAGCGTTTTGGAGATATCAGTGAACCAGGATATGGCGCAGCACTTTTGAATGACTGCAAATATGGATATGATATACATGATGGTGTGATGCGGCTGACTTTATTGAAATCTCCTACATTTCCAAATGCAGCGGATAAGGGATATCATGAGTTTACTTATTCTTTTTTACCCCATAAGGGAACTTACCGTGAAGGTCAGGTACAAAAACATGCGTATGAATTAAATAATCCACTGGAAGTAATATGGGGAAGAGGCGAGAAAAAAGAAACAGGCTGCGGATCCCTGATCCAATGTCAGACAGAGGGGATCTTTATTGAAACATTGAAGCTTGCAGAAGATGGGAATGGATATATAGCCCGGGCATATGAAGGATTCGGAACCAGAAAAAAGGCTGAAATCGTATTAATGCCAGGATATAAAGTATCAGAGTGTAGTATGTTAGAGACAGATGATACAGAGATAGCGACGGATAAAAATAGATTTATCACTGTATTTAAACCGTTTGAGATCAAAACATTCCGTATAACATGCAAAAATATTAAATGTTGATGCAAAAGTACTAAATTCAAAACAAAAAGAAAAAATAATATAATGATGATATAAAAAAAGGGAGGTTACACAAATGATTAAAAAATTTGCAGCAACTGGATTAGCGCTTATGATGGCAGCAAGCCTGGCGGGATGCGGTAGCGGAAATCAGAACACTGCTCCAGCAGGTAGTACAGCAGCAGAAAGCAAAGCTGAAACAGAAGCACAGAAAACAGAAAGCGGAGAAAAAGTAAAACTGACATTTTGGATGGAAATGACAACACCGGAATTAGATCAGGTATATCAGACTGCGGTAGATAACTATATGTCAGAGCATCCGGATGTAGAGATTGAATATTTAGGCATACCTGGAAATGCAGCAGATGCAAAAAATAAACTGGAAATGGCATTTTCTGCAAATGCGGCGCCAGATGTTTTCCATTGCTTTATGCCGGAATTTATTACAAGAGGAAACATTATTCCATTAACAGATTATTATGAGAATTCTAAATTAAACGGAAAGATCGCCCAGGGCTCTCTGGAGGCTAATTTAGAATATGATCCACAGAAAAAGGATCTGTATGCAATTCCATCTTATATGAATGTAAGAAACTTTTGGATCCGTTCAGACTGGTATGCAGAAAAGGGAATTGAGATTCCGAAGACATGGGATGAATTTTTTGACAGTATAAAAGAAGTTGCAGATCCTGAGAACAACCGCTATGGTACAACAATCCGCGGAGGTTCTGGTGGTGCACAGAATCTGGAATATATGATGTATGCTTATTCAGGTATTACAGAAGCTTTTGATGAAGAAGGAAAATCTACTATCAACGATCCTCTCCATGCAGAATTTTGTGAAAAATATCTTTCTCTGTATAATAAATATACAGCAGAGGATGATCTGAATAAGGGATGGACAGAAGTAGCGGCATCTTTCCAGTCTGAAACAACCGCATCTATTTTCCATAACCTTGGTTCTGCGGAATTGATCGATAATACATTTGGCGGAGATTATAGTAAATTCCAGATTTTCCTGATGCCTCCAAGTGTAAAAGGCTATAATTGCCATCCGGTAGTAGATGCACAGGGATATTCTATTTCTAAAAATTGCCAGAATCCAGATGCAGCATGGGATTTTATCCAGTATATGGTTTCTGACGCAGCACCAGACGTTGTAAAACTTCGTGGTGGTATTCCAGTAGAAGAGGAAGCTTCAAAGGCAGATTGGGTAACAGAAAAGCCTTACTACGTAACAGCTGCAGAATATATGGCTGATCCAGAACTGAAGTTCTTCAAGGAACCTCTGTATTTAACTGAATACAGAAATATCCTGGCTAATACAGCAGAACCAAAAATGCAGGAAGCAATGACAGGACTTTGTTCTGTGCAGGAGTTCCTGGATGAATGGGCACAGGCAATGACAGAAGAAAAAGCAAACTATGATGCTACATTTGGTACACAGAGTAATTAAGAAATAGCGCTTGAGCGTACATACCTGGTACATCGTTTTCGATATAACTACACCACCCACTTGTCTGCGAATGGTAAAGTTATTTACGAAACGATGTACTAGATTTCCTTCTTGCATATAACCCTCAAACGTTGTATACTAAAACCAGTTATTCAGATTCACACCAAAACCGGGAGGAATTGCAATGATTGAGGCAACGAGCTGCGGCGGTGTGGTTATATTTCGAGGGAAGATCCTGGTCCTGTATAAGAATTACAAGAACAAATACGAGGGATGGGTCCTGCCTAAGGGAACAGTAGAAGCTGGCGAAGAGTATAAGGAGACAGCGCTCCGGGAAGTAAAAGAAGAGACAGGAGTCAGCGCGTCTATTATCAAATATATCGGAAAGAGCCAGTACACATTTAACACCCCTCAGGATGTGGTGGAAAAAGATGTACACTGGTATCTGATGATGGCCGACAGCTATTACAGTAAACCACAGCGGGAAGAATACTTTCTGGATTCCGGGTATTACAAATTTTATGAAGCATATCATCTGCTGAAGTTTTCAAATGAAAAGCAGATTCTTGAAAAAGCTTATAATGAATATCTGGACCTTAAAAGAAGTAATCTTTGGGGAAGCAAGAAATATTTTTAAAACAGAATAAGAAAAGTGATAGAAGAACTGCTGTATATGGGAATGAGAAGCCTATATACAGCAGTTTTTTTGGTACTGGGAAATTCCGTTGGAATATCCAGGTACACAAAAAGGCATATACTTTTATAGAAAGTCAAAAAGAATGTTTATTATGATCCAGGTTATCTATTGAATCAAGTTCTATAACTCATAGTTATGAAAAATATCAATAAGCACCATTTCCATTATATCGTATCCTATGGTATACTACGTATCAGTAGAAAAATGTGCCCCTGGCAGGGCGGCTTTAAGAAAGGAATACATATATCATGGCAAAAGGAACCATTTTTAAATTTCACAATGATCTTGATACAGATCAGATCATCGCATCACAGTATCTGCTTTTACCAAACTTAGAAGAAATGAAGGAGCATGCTTTTGAGTCTTTAGATCCGGATTTTCCGAAAAAAGTTAAATCGGGAGATTTTGTTGTAGGTGGCGAAAACTTTGGATGCGGTTCTTCCAGAGAACAGGCACCGGGCGTTTTAAAAGCATTAGGTGTACAGGCTATCGTCGCAAAATCCTTTGCAAGGATTTTCTACAGAAATGCTATCAATATCGGACTTCCTGTTATTGTCTGTAAGGAGCTGCCGGATGAGGTAAAGACCGGCGATACCATGGAACTTGCCATGTCAGATGGAACGGCCCGGGCAAATGGCAAGACCTATTCCTGCACCAAACTGCCGGAATATATGCAGAATATCTTAAACCAGGGCGGACTGATCGCCTCATTAAACCGTGAGGAGGAATAGGAAAATGGGAATGACGATCGCAGAAAAGATCATAGCGGCAGCAGCCGGCGTTGAAAGTGTAAAACCGGGAGATATCCATACTGTAACATTAGACCGTTTAATGAGTAATGATGGCACCACACATCTGACTGTGGACATGTACCAGAATAAATTAAAAAATCCACATATTGCTGATGCAAAAAAAGTAGTATTTATTGTAGACCACAACGTACCTTCAGATTGCCCGAAAACAGCAGCATCCCAGAAGAAAATGCGTGATTTTGCCAAGGAAAACAACATTGATTTCTGGGAAGGAAAAGGCGTCTGCCATCAGGTAATGATGGAAAATTATGTATGTTCCGGTGAGCTGATCTTCGGGGCAGACAGCCATACCTGTTCCTATGGTGCTTTAGGTGCTTTTGGTACCGGTGTTGGATGTACGGACTTCCTTTATGGAATGGTAACTGGAAAATCCTGGGTACTGGTTCCTGAGACTGTAAAATTTAACTTAGTAGGAAAACTGCCGGAAGGCGTTTATGCAAGAGACCTGATCTTAACCATTATCGGAGAGATCGGTGCTAATGGCTGTAATTACCAGGTAATGGAATTTACAGGAGAAGGCGCGAAGTCCTTAAGCATCAGTGAGCGTATGGTTCTTTGCAACATGGCAGTAGAAGCAGGAGCAAAGACCGGTATTTTTGAACCAGATGAAAAGGCATTGGAATATCTGGAAGCACATGGCAGAAAGCCAAAGGCTGCATATAAGAGCGATCCGGATGCAGTGTATGCGAGAGAGTATACTTTTGATCTTTCTAAGGTACGTCCGGTGGTTGCAAAGCCTGATTTTGTGGATAATGTAGTAAATGCAGAAGAAACACGTGGAATTAAGATCGATGAAGCTTTCTTAGGCTCCTGCAACAACGGACGTATTGAAGATCTGCGTGTAGGTGCTTCTATTATCAAGGGCAAGAAAGTAGCAGAAAAAGTACGTTTCCTGGTAGTTCCAGCCAGCCAGACCGTATACCGTCAGGCATTAAAAGAGGGGCTGATCGATACCTTCATGGAAGCAGGTGCTATTGTCATGAACCCGAACTGCAGCGTATGCTGGGGAAGCTGTCAGGGCGTGATCGGTGAAAATGAAGTCCTGATCAGTACAGGTACCAGAAACTTCAAGGGCCGTGCAGGACATCCAAGTTCCAAGGTATACTTAGGATCTGCTGCTACAGTTACTGCTTCTGCTATTGCAGGAGAGATTGCTCTGGCTGAAGATGTGAAATAAATAAAGGTAACGGTTCAGCTTTGCGAAGATTCTTGTCTGTTGTAAGTGGGGAAGAAGATGCAAGACTGAGCTGTAACAGATAAAGAATAAAGACAGTAAAGATATGAGGATATAGAAAAATGGATAAAATGACAGGAAAGGTATGGGTTTTGGGTGATGATATTGATACTGATATTATTATCCCCACTGAATACCTTGCATTAAAAACAATAGATGATATGAAGCAGTACGGATTTTCTCCGTTGCGCCCGGAGCTGGCAGCCCAGATCAAACCGGGAGATATCATTGTTGCAGGAAAGAACTTTGGCTGCGGTTCATCCAGAGAACAGGCACCGGAGATCATCAAGGCACTGGGGATCCAGTGTGTTATTGCAAAATCCTTTGCAAGGATCTTCTTCCGTAACTCCATTAACAACGGTCTGCTTCTTATTGAACAGCCTACTCTCTATGATGACATCAAAGAGGGGGATACCATATCTGTTGTAATGAATGAACATGTTGATTACAATGGAAAAACATATCCCATCGCAGCTCTTCCGGAGAATCTGATGGACATTATCCGCGCAGGCGGTCTGGTAAAGGCTATGCGCAAACTGAATGGTCTGGATTAGGAGGAGTGTAAGAAATGGGAAAGACAGTAATTGAAAAGATCATAGAGCATAATACCGGTAAAGAAGTAAAGCCAGGTGATATTGTGACTGTAAATGTGGACCGTGTGATGATCCATGATATATTTATCCCTTTTGTAGCAGAAAAATTCAGGGAAATGGGATTTGAGAAGCTTTGGGACCCAGATAAAGTGGTTCTGATCTATGACCATCTGGTACCTGCAAGCCAGTTAGATGATACCAGACATTTCCATACAGGTGATGCTTTTGCTGAAAAATATGGCATGACACATGTACACAGAAGCGATGGCATCTGCCACCAGCTGATGACAGAAGCAGGCTATGTGAAGCCGGGTGATATTGCATTTGGTACAGACAGCCATACTACTACCTACGGCTGCGTAGGCGCCTTTTCTTCCGGTATCGGCTATACAGAAATGGCAAGCATCTTAGGAACCGGAACCATGTGGATCAGGGTACCGGAGACTATTAAAGTTGTGATCAACGGCAAACTGCCTGAAAATGTAATGTCAAAGGATGTCATTTTGCGTCTGATCGGTGATCTGGGCGCAGACGGTGCTACTTACAAGGCACTGGAATTTTCTGGAAGTGCAGTAGAAAATATGACAGTTGCCAGCCGTATGACCATTTCTAATATGGCCATTGAAGCAGGTGCTAAATGTGCGCTGTTTACACCAGATGAAAAGACAGCAGAATACTGTGATATTACCTTAAATGATTACCAGAAGAGCCTGGTAGGAGATGCAGACGCTAACTACTGCAAGGTAATGAAATACAAGGCAGAGGATTTTGTACCTGTTATGGCATGTCCGTCCCAGGTAGATAAAATCCGTGATGTAAGTCAGCTGGAAGGAACGGAAATTGACCAGGTATTTATTGGTTCCTGTACCAATGGCCGTTTAGAGGATCTGGCAGCAGCTGCTGAGGTTTTAAAAGGTAAGAAGGTAGCTGATTTTGTAAAGCTGATCGTTACTCCGGCCAGCCGCAAGATCTACAGACAGGCAGATGAAATGGGAATTTTGGATACACTGGCAGAGGCTGGTGCTATTATCACTCATCCTGGATGTGGTTTATGCTGCGGAAGAACCGGTGGTATTCTGACAGATGGTGAAAGAGTGGTTGCAACCAATAACCGCAATTTCTTAGGACGTATGGGTACTTCTAAAGTACAGATTTATCTGGCTTCTCCTAAGACGGCAGCAGCTTGTGCTGTAGCGGGTAAAATTGTTTGTCCGCAGTAAAAAACTAGAATTGCGATTTTGTTCAGAAGGGTCCGAAAGAGCCCTGCCATGTATAAACGCATTCACGGCAATTTTCTGGACCTTTTGTTCCGCCGCCAATTAGACAGGGCTCCGGTCAACTCACACGCTTCGCGTGTTCAGGCAACGCCTCCGCCCTGTCCGCTATGCTCACAAAAGGTCCAAAATTGCCTACCGAATGCTTATTATACATGGCGGGGCTCTTTCTACTGTATTGGCATATCGCAAAAAAAATACAGTATTTAAGCGTAATGCCCCCCTGCTACTTATTGTTTTATGCGATAGAAGCAGGGAAATCCAGTGTTTTCCTTAATTTTGGATAATACCCGTTACGGTTCCCTTGCGAAGATTTAGGGTCGAAAATACGTTGAAAACTTGTTTTCATAAATGTTTTTGGCGCTAAATCTTCATAAGTCAGACGCCCAAATCTTCTTGTCCACTGTAAGCGGGTAAGAAGATGCAAGACTGAACTGTAACTAATATCCACCGTTTTTAATTTGTAAATAGGTGATAGCGTAGAAAGCCAGCGGCGCGCATTACAGAATAAGCATTTGTTTGAAAATCCGTGAGTGGGCGAGCATAGCGGCAGAACGGAGAACCGTGCCCGAACACGCGAAGCGTGTGAGTTGGGTTCGCAGTTCTGACACTAGGCGGCGCAAGCCCACGAACAAAGGATTTTCTCCCAAATGCGCATCTGTAATGCGCGCCGCTGGCTTTCGGACCTTTCACGACTATATCGCAATAAAGCTGCAAAGGGATAGAAAATCTTGTTTGCAGCTTTATTTTATAATAAGTTTAACGTTGCACTTAAAACAAAAAAACATTATAATCGAGATATGAAAATTTTATAAAAACAAGCAGGAGGGCAACATTCTATGGAATTAATAGGAAAAGGTATGAAATTCAGATGGTTAAACAACGCGGGATTTGAGGTGGAATTGTCTAGCGGAAAGCATCTTTTAGTAGACCCGTGGTTAGACGAAGCGCAGATCTATCCCATCAGTATCGATGAGATAGAACGGGCGGATTATGTGCTTCTTACCCATACTCATGATGATCATTCAGACAGTATCGGCCGGATCCAAAAGCGCTTTCCACAGGCAGCGATCTTTGTAGGAGATCTGTCAGCAGAGGCGCTGTGCAAAGAATATGGCCTGAATGTAGAACATCTGTTCCGTATCCGCGGCGGAGAAGAATATGAATTTGATGATGTAAAAATCGAAGTAATAGCAGCAAGGCATACAGAATCAAAAAGTGGAAATTACTGGGATAAAGGTTACTGTATCCAGAAAGATGGAAGCAGGAGAGAAACCATGTGGTATGGTTCTTTAGAGATGTATAACTTCCGTATTACCGATGCCAATGGATACAGGGCCGTTGTATGGGGAGGAATGACCACAGAGGAACAGATTCACCGCATGGAAAAATATAATGGAAATGAGATCGCTTTTATGCATGTCAGCCCGAAACAGGATCATCAGATGTTTGCAAGACTGGTACAGGCTATTAATCCAAAGGTAGTAATACCTCATCATTACGATATCTGGGAAACTTTATTTGCGGCAAAACCAGAGCTTTTGGCAGATATGAAGCTTCCGGAAGGAAAAACAAATGCAGAAGGTGTACTTGATACTATTCGTCAGAATATCCAGAATGCATGTCCGGATGTAGCATTCTTTATTCCAAAGCATCACAAGTGGTATCAGTTTGGTTATGGTATCACGGAAAAATAGAGGTAGTTTTTGCAGCCGTCGCTATGGGAAGTAGTGGCGGCTTAAAATTTTTCCTTAAAGATTGATTCATTGATTATTCAGCAACTGAATATCAGGGGAATTGTAAAGGTTCAGTTTTGATGGTATACTTACATGAGTGATCGTAAATATACTTAAGGGAGGAATGAAACATGAATACATTCTGGATTCTGTTAGAGCAGATGGAATTGTTTGTGGTCTACATTCTGGCAGGTGTGATCTTAGTAAAAACAAAAGTTTTAAACAAAGAGGCATTGCAGCCTATTGCACGGTTTGTTTTGAAAATGGGACTGCCGCTGCTGATCTTTACCAATATTATCAACGGAGTAGAAAAAGAGGTTCTTTTCCGGTCTGGTTCCATTCTGGTAACGGCTTTTTTATTGTACATTGCATTATTTTTGATCAGCTGGCTCATCGCGTATGTATGCGGCGTAAGAGGAAAGCAGGTCGAGATTTACCAGACTATGAACATATTTGGAAATATCGGATTTATGGGGATACCTATTATAACCAGTATTTATCCGGAAAATGGTATTCTTTATGTTTCTGTGTTTACTATTGTAGATCAGTTATTTTTATGGACGCTGGGAGTAAAGCTGACAGCTCCGGAAGGAGAAGGAAAATTTAATCCTAAAAAGCTGATCAATCCGGCGTCAGTAGGGATCGTAACGGCTATGATCTTGATCATTATAGGAATCCGATTACCAGTGCCGTTAAATACAGGACTTCAGAAAATTGGTTCTACGGTAACACCTTTAGCCATGATCTATCTGGGGGGATTGTTTGCCTGCAGCAATATAGGCAGCTGTTTAAAGAGGATTGAATTGTATGGGATCGTAATTGTAAAAATGATGATCGTACCCCTTGTTATGTATTGGATTCTGAAACAATTGGGAATGGCAGAAGATATCCGTATGACGATGTCACTGATCGCGGGAATGCCGGTTATGGCATCCGTTGCCATGATGGTGAAACCTTCAGAAAGTGAATATGCAATGGGAGGAATCTTTGTCACTACCATTGGTTCATTGATCACATTGCCGCTGATCTGCTTTATTTTGCAGAACTTTTAGAGATGAAAGCGCAGGGTGTTGTAAAACATATCGGACTTTCTACCCATGCACCGGAACTGGCAAATAAGGTATTAGATATGAAGCTGCTGGATATACTTATGTTTTCCATTAATCCTATGTATGATTTTGGCCAGGGAGAATTTGCCATTGGAGCAGCTGGAGAGCGCCAGGCACTGTACAGACGGTGTGAAAAAGAAGGGGTAGGTATTTCTGTTATGAAGCCATTTAATGCAGGACAGCTTTTAGACGCGGCAAAATCACCCTTCCATCAGGCGCTGACACCGGCTCAGTGCATTCAGTATGCATTGGATAAGCCGGGAGTTCTTACGGTTCTTGGCGGGCCTGGAAATGTAGAACAGTTAAAAGAGATACTTACTTATTTGGATACCACAGAGAAAGAACGTGATTATTCTGTGATCGGTTCTTTTGTACCAGATGATTCTGTAGGAAAATGTGTTTATTGCCGCCATTGTCATCCATGTCCTGCAGGTCTTGATATTGCTCTTATTAATAAATATTATGACTTATCTCTTCAGGGAGATGTACTGGCAAAGGAGCATTATCTGACTCTTGAAAAAACAGCTTCAGATTGCATTGGGTGCGGTCATTGCAGTAAACGCTGTCCGTTTAAAGTGAGACAGCAGGAGCGGATGGAGAACATAAAAGAATATTTTGGCCGATAATAAAAGCCTTTTATATAATTTACGCTATTTTTACGTTACAAACCCAATAAATGATTGCAAAATGCCCCCTATTTTTGTAAACTATAGGTACATTCTATGAATAAGGTAACACTATATTTGCAAAAACAGAGGGTATGCCTATGAAAATATTGGAAGCCATAGGACGGGATAAAAACAATAAATGGATATTGCTTATGGGCCTTCTCCAGGTAGCGGCTTGTGCAGTTATTTACTGGTTTAACATATATAATCCCAATATTATCTTATTTGTGATCTTATCAGCGGTTCTGGTGCAGTTTGGATATAAAGCAGGTATCCTTTGCGGGGCTATTGCATTTTTGTATACTATGTTCTATTTTTCCATAGACCATAGTTTTTGGTATTTTGACGATGTGAACAGGGATAAAGTGCTGGTAGTGGCTTTTGGCATCGTGGCCAATGTGTTTATTGTGGGAAGACTGAAAGATCGGATGGAAAAGACAAATCAGGAAAGACTGCATCAGTTAGAGATTGCTACGACTTTAAACCGGTGTGCAGCAGAGCTTTCAGCAGATCGGAAGACTTATGCGGCTATTTATAATCTTCTTGGTATTATCTGCAATTATTTCCATGCAGACAGAAGCTATATCTTTGAGATTGATTACGAAAAACAGATTGTTACCAATACATCTGAATATGCTGCAGATGGCGTTTCCAGTCAGATCGATAATCTGCAGGAGGTGCCTCTTTCTGTTATTGATGTGTGGCTGGAACGCTTCCAGAAAGGGGAAGTATACTATATTGGTAAGCGCATAAATTTCAGCCATAGTTAAAAAATTACCCGGCTACTTCTCAGTAGCCGGAGTACCTTGACAATTCACATCCGATTGATCTGTGTTATTTACACGGCGTTGGATCTCAGTTTTGACGTTTTCATTCCACGGTGCCAGGAGCTCTAACTCCTCGTCACTCATCCTATTAGAAGGCATTTTCTCAAGCAGATAGGTAAGATAGTGATAGACGTTTACTCCATTTGCTTTTGCTATTTCTACCATCGAATATACAAGAGCACTGGCCTGTGCTCCGTTAGGAGTATCACAGAACAACCAGTTCTTTCGCCCGACAGTAAACGGACGGATCGCATTTTCACTAAGATTATTAGAAAAACTGCATCGCCCATCTTCCAGATAGGTAGTAAGATAGGAACGGCGGTTCTGGATGTAAGTGACTGCCTTATCCATACGGCTTCCGCGGACAGGAGCCTGCTGGTCAAGCCACGACAAAAAGCCTTCTACTACCGGCTTTTCTTTTTCAAGACGCGCCTTTTTAATAGCATCGAAGGAAGTATGTTTTTCCTTTATTATGTCTTCCAGATGGAAGAGCTGATTGATGTACATCACGCCCTGTACGGAAGGCTGGGTGTAATCCAGTGCCTTTCCTTTTGGAATGGCATCGGTCAGGTATCTTCTGATATGCGCCCAGCAGGCTGTGCGTTTCGCATCCGGCACTTTGTTATACCCGCTGTATCCGTCACACATCAGGTATCCTTTAAAACCGCGGAGGAAATCCACAGCATTTTCCCCGGCTCGGGTTTCTGAGTATTTATAGAGGATGATCGGCGGTAAACCATCTTCCCCGCTGCGGAACAGCCACATGTAAGACTGTGTCTGGGCACGGCGTCCTGGTTCATGCAGCACCTGAAGCGGTGTTTCGTCTGCCATTGCAAATTCCCTTTCCAAAAGCTTCCGTTGGAAATATTCATACATTGGAAGGAAAAAAGCTTCCGAGTTCTGGATCACCCAGTTTGCCATTGTCTTCCGGGTAATGGATGCCCCATACTGTTTCCAGTCTTTTTCCTGACGGAAATAAGGCAGCGCATTACAGAACTTCTGGTACATCACCCATGCAACGGTGCCTGCACAAGCCATTCCGTAAAGCATATGTGGCCGGCCATCTTTTCCCTTTTTAATAACAGGGATCCCATGCTGACTGCACTGCGGGCATTCATAATTCCTGCTGTAATACTCACGCACTTTCAGCCTTGCCGGAATAAAAACCAGTTCACGGCGGACAAACTCTTCACCGATCTGTTTCAGAGCCGTACCGCAGACAGGACAGTTTTTCTCTTTCTCAGAAAGATCCAGATATTCTTTTTCCACCGGGATCCCTTTGAAACGTTCTGCATCAGCTGCCCTGGCTTTGCGTTTCTTTGGAGTTTTTTCAGAAGAAGATGCTTCCAGTTCTTCCACCTGCGCCAATGCAGGATCCTGTTCCAGTTCTGCTTCATTAAAAAAGTTCAGCTGCCCAGGAATGTCAAGGACACGCTTTTCACTGGAGGTGCCAAAAAGCTTTTTCCGGAGAAGATCGACTTCTTCTTTCAGGTTGTCTCTTTCCTGCGTAAGGGCTTCTTCCCGTTTGTTGGCAGCATCGACAGTTGCCTGAAGCGTTTTTATCATTTTTTGAAGATCATGGATCATGTCCTTCAGCTCTCGCAGCTGGATATCTTTAGAACTGTCTGCCACTGCTTTTTCCTCCTGTTCCTGATACTCTTATTATACCAGAAAACAGGGGTTTTTCCCAGCAAAACAGCGGTTTTTCAGTACCTGAAAATGCCGAAAATACCGGGAATATAAGGCCTTTTTTATGCATCTTTTTCCGCGAAAATCATGTGGTCTTTATGGCTTTAGGCTGTTCAATATCAATGCCTGACATCAGCCAGTCGAACTCACGCCATGTAAGATTGCGGACCTCTGATCTGTCTCTTGGCCACCGGTAGGAACCCTGGGCAGTCAGCCGTTTGTAGATCATGACAATGCCATCCGGTTCTTTCAGAATAGCTTTGATCCGGTCACATTTACGGCCGCAGAAAAGGAAAAGTGCATGGTCAATTTCCATGGAAAACTGGTCATGGATAATGGCACACAATCCATCAATGGATTTGCGCATGTCTGTCCTGCCGCAGACGATATAGATTGCATCAACACTGGAAATATCCGCTAACATAACGGCTCCTTCAATGCATCCAGCAGAAGCTTCAAAAGAACAGGCTGCACATCGTTGCTCATGCGTATCAGCAGACCTTTTGCTTCGATTTCAATCGTATGTGAATTGTCAAGGTACATGGAACTGTTTTCTGCATGCGGAAGCAGTTCTGCCGGAGAATCCTCCGGCTCTATGGTGATCTGGACCACATCCTGTTTGTGGGATGTAAGGTCCAGAGTGCTGGCTTTTCCAGCTGGCTCAGGTATCTGGCAGGCCTTTTTACGAAGACGGGTAACCGCATTGTAAAAACAGCTGGGAGAAATCCCATGTTCATTGCACCATGCAGCATCCGTCAGACCGCTTTGTCTGCATTCAGTTACCAGATCCATCCATTCATCCAAAGAACGTCCTGAGGCACGTTTGTCAGCCATAATGAAACCTCCATGTGTAGTGAATTTCTATCTCCTATCAACGGAGCGGAGTAAAAATCTATTTACTATCATCATTATGGACTACAAAATGGCAGATGAAAAGTTACCCAGAAATTATGCGCTTACCTATATTGCAGATGCAGAGCAGGAAAAGGGTTATCCTACATATACAATGCTGGTAGAACAGAATATTGAGCGTCTTTTAACAGTGCCGTTAAAGAAAAATGGTAAAGTTACCGGATTTATTGGTGTGGATAATCCACGGACTCATTTTGATGATGCCACGCTTTTGGAGTCTTTGCAGTATTTTATTGTAAACAGTCAGTCCTCCAAACGGCAGCAGGAACGTTTGCAGTTTTTGAGTTTTCGTGATATGCTCACAGGATTGTATAATCGTAATAAGTACATAAAGGTATTAGAATCCTGTGAACGGTTCCCGGTACGAGACACAGGTGTTGCCTATATTGACTTAAATGGTCTGAAACAGATCAATGACAATCTGGGACATGAAGCAGGAGACAGGCTGATCTGCAAGGCAGCAGAAGGTATTTTAAAAACATTTCCGGAAGATTCCTACCGCATTGGCGGGGATGAGTTTGTTATCATTGTACCGGAAACAGGGGAAGAAGCATTTAGAGATCAGATGGAACAGGTGCGAAAGAATCTGGAAGAGGTACAGGTAAGCTTTTCTATGGGCCTGGAATGGAAAAAAGAAGGCATGATAGAATCTATGTTAAAGGCAGCAGAAAAGAGGATGTATCTGGAAAAGGATGCATATTACAGAGAAAAAGGGAGAGACAGAAGAGGTTCGGTAAAAGTATGACAGATTATAGAAAATATACAGATTATATCGTAGAACAGGCAGAAAAATTATTATCTATTGACAGCCCGTCTGGTTATTGCCGCCAGGTGACAGATTACCTTTTGGAGGAATTGGGGCGTCTGGGGATCCAGGCAAAAAAGACCATAAAAGGAGGCGTTGTAGCTTCTTTTGGGGGTAAAGATAAAGAAGATGCTATTTTGCTGGAAGCCCATTGTGATACACTGGGAGGCATGGTAGCAGAAGTGAAGTCAAACGGACGTCTTCGCCTTACAAATATCGGCGGTATGAAACCTGCCAATGCAGAGGCAGAAAATGTTCGTATCCTTACCAAAGGGGATGGCATTTATGAGGGTGTATGCCAGCTGATCAATGCTTCTGTTCATGTAAATGGAGATTATGAGAAAACAGAGAGAAACTGGGATACCATAGAGGTGCTTGTAGACGAGCCGGTAAATTCAAAAGAAGATACATTAAAGCTAGGTATTATGCCGGGAGACTACGTGTGCTTTGAACCCAGGACGCGGGTGACAGAATCCGGTTATATTAAGAGCCGTTTTCTGGATGACAAGCTTTCAGCAGCTATTTTACTGGGATACGGAAAATATTTAAAAGAAGAAAATATACAGCCGGAACGGTTTGTATACGCTCATTTTACCGTTTACGAGGAAGTAGGCCATGGAGGAAGTGCGTCGGTACCTTCTGGTGTAACAGAAGCCTGGTCTGTGGATATGGGCTGTGTAGGTGAAGGACTGATGTGTACAGAGCGGGAAGTTTCTATCTGCGCAAAGGACAGTGGCGGGCCTTATAATTATGAGATCGTGAGCCGTCTGGTGGAACTTGCAAAGGAAAATAAAATTGGTTTTGCAGTGGATGTATATCCGCATTATGGTTCAGATGTAGAAACGACTCTCCGTGCAGGAAATGATATCCGTCATGCCCTGATCGGACCGGGTGTGTATGCATCTCATGGCTATGAGAGAAGCCACAGAGATGGCGCAGAGAATACGTTCCGTCTGATTCAGGCATATATTGGTTAAGTTAACTTGAGGATCGAATAAGTAATTTCCCTGTCTTCATATATTGTTATGGATAACAAGATGGAGACAGGGATTTTTTATGGGAAAATGGATGCTCATTGTGGCCTGCGCAAGTCTTTTGCTGCCTTTTGGGACTACACTTATGGTTACAGGAAATATATACGGACTGCAGTATGACAGACAACAGGAAAGAGCAGCTTCTGGGAATTACCGGATATTGTTAGACCGGTCTGACAGCGGCGAAAAGGGAAAATGGCTGTCACTGGAAGAATATCTTCCTTCTGTTCTGGCAGTGCAGATATCTCCTGACAGTGAAATGGAAGCAATAAAGGCTCAGGCAGTGATCGCAAGAACCTATATAAGACAGCAGATGGAAAATGGAACAAAGGGATCAGAGACATCTGAAACAGAAGCAGCACAGACGGATACGGGTGAAACTGAAACAGATGGGGAGATAATAACTGCAGCAAGCACACAGAAGATATGGGAGATATCAGAAACAGAGCTGGGTCTTGCAGGAAAGCCCAGGGAAGAATTAAAGAAAACATGGGGAACAGACGGATTTTTGGAAAAATACAGCCGTTTGGAGGAAGCAGCAGCCCAGACTGCAGGAATTGTTCTGACGTACCAGGGAAAACTGATCACACCTCTTTTTTGTAAATTAAGTGCAGGGAATACAAGAGAAGGGGGAGAAAATTATCCGTACCTTTCCAAAGTTTCCTGTCCGAATGATGTACAGGCAGAGGATTTTATCCAATACCTGTCTTTTTCCGGTGTACAGGCGGCAAAAGCATTAAGTGAGTTTCAGGTCAGTCCTGGAGCATTTCCAGCTAAGGTCCAGATTGTTAAACGAGATGGCAGCGGTTATGTGGAAGAACTCCAGATTGATGGTGTTTCGATTAACGGAGAAGATGCAGCGCGGGCTTTAGGGCTTCCTTCGTCATGCTTTTTTACTGAGCCGCAGGAAAAGGGCATTGCCATTACTGTAAAAGGAGTCGGCCATGGATATGGCTTAAGCCAGTATGAAGCTCAGGCAAAAGCATCAGAAGGCTGGGATTTTAAGCAGATTCTGGAATATTTTTACAAAGATATTGAATTTCGCACTGAATAAAGAAAGCCAAACTGGAAAGAATACCAGTGAGGTGATAAAAGGTGAAAGATAAAGTAAATCAGTTGTTCAAAGATAAGCTCTTCCTGGTAATGATGGTCATTGGACTTTTAACAGCCGTGGCTGCCGTGGGAGTGCTTACAGTAGGCAGTACAGATGAAAACGGGCAGAGCCCCTATCTGGAAGTACCAGGAGGCCAGCTGATGGCCCAGGAGAGCAGTCCGGAAGAAAATACCGGAGATAATGGTCAGGCAGAAGAAAAGGATGCTCAGGATGATCCCAAAGCTTTTGTCCAGAAAAACACAGATGAAAATGCAGGAAATAATGTACAGACAGACCGTAAAGACACAGCAGAGAACAAAAATGCAGGAGATGACCTTGCAGCAGAGGCTGGCGCAGGAAAACAGGCGGCAAAAGCATTGGTGCTGAATTTTACAGATACCAGTGTCCTCACATGGCCGGTGCGTGGAAATGTGATCCTGGATTACAGTATGGACCAGACTGTTTATTTCCCTACTCTGGATCAGTTTAAATGTAATCCTGGGATTGTGATCCAGGCAGAGGTCAGTGATCCGGTGGCAGCGCCTGCAAATGCCAAAGTACTGGAGGTAGGTTCCAATGAAGAGATCGGCAATTTTGTTGTGCTGGACCTTGGAAATGAATACACAGCTACCTGCGGACAGCTAAAAGAGATTTCTGCGGTTCCGGGAGAATATCTGGAAGCCGGGCAGATATTAGGATACGTGGCAGAGCCTACAAAATATTATTCCGTGGAAGGTGTGAATGTATTCTTTGAGCTGAAGCATCAGGAAAAGGCAGTTGATCCACTGGATCAGATGGAATAAAAAGCCGATTTAAGAAAAATGTTAGAATTTATTCACTGAAGATTCAGAGCCATAAGGTATACTTCTTTATATATGAGTTTTACACAATATAGATAAAAGGAGTATCCTGATGAACATTTTATTTTTCCTGACTCCTAAAAGCGAAGTAGCTTATATTAGTGAGGAAGACACCTTAAGACAGGCTTTGGAAAAGATGGAGCACCACAAATATTCTGCCATCCCTATTATCAGCAAGACAGGGCGCTATATCGGCACACTTACAGAAGGAGATCTGCTCTGGGGCATTAAAAACCAGTACCATTTAGACTTAAAGGGTGCAGAAAAGATCCCTATTACAGCTATTAAGCGCAGACTGGACAACCGTCCGGTGAAAGCAGATGCGGATATGGAAGACCTGATCGGAAAGGCATTAAACCAGAACTTTGTACCTGTATTGGATGACCAGAAGTGTTTCATTGGCATCATTACCAGAAAAGACATTATCCAGTACTTTTATAAAAAAAGCCAGCAGCCGGAGAAAAAGTGGCCGGAGCGCCAGAAAGCGGATAAGACAGAAAGTACGATCGGATAAAATGTATAAAGTTGGATAAAATGCATAAAAGAAAAAAGACAAAAATCGAAAGTTTGTGCACACTTTTTGAAGACCCTATGCTATTATAATAGACGTAACCCCCCAATACATTATATAGTTTTTGCTACACCCCATAAGAAACGAAATACCTTCTCCTGAGAAGGACCGGTTCCCCGACCGGTCTTTTTCGCGTTAAAAAATACAAAAATCCCCGCCAGGTAAGGCGGGGAAAACATCATTCATCCTTTAAATTTTTTACAGCAACACAGAAGATCAGCATTCCCACACAGGAAATAATATTCATAGCCATACCGATCTTCAGCCCTGCGATATTGGATACGATGCCGATGATCCAGGGCATCAGGATTCCTCCGAAGCTGGCAGCAGGAAGCAATACACCGATACTGGCTGCGCTGGTCATCTTTCCGGCGCAGGCAACAGCTGTGGGGTTCATGCCTGCTATGGAAATAGCAAAGGCAAAAAGCAGAAGGATGGCAGTAATCTGGTGATTGACCAGCAGCAATCCAATGTAAAATACGGTACAGCCAAGGCACATTTTGATCATGGCTGTATATGGATTTTTTAGTGGAAATACAAAGGCGATCAGAAGTCGTCCGATTAGGGTGGCAGTCCACATAACCGTAACAGTGTAGGCACTTAAAGTGCCGGAAAGAATGCCGCTTCCCTTAAAATAGGTGACCAGCCAGCCATTTACGCTGATCTCGGCCGCATTTTGAAAGAAAAGAAGACCTGTGAGAAGCCAGAATCGCTTGCTTTTTAAAAATCCCCAGTCTGTTTTTTCTTTTTTTTCCTGCCGCCTTTTTTTCAAAAGGTGTCAGGTGGAAAATGATCCACAGAATAAGTCCTAAAAAGCTTAAAGTCAGCATGGGGATAGTGGGGCCGATCATTGTGGCAGCTGCGATCACAAAGGGACAGATCAGCGCACCTAATGCGTAGCAGGAGTGCATGATGTTCATACCCTTGGCACGGCTTTGAGAGTGGTTGCTTACCAGAATGGTACACATATTAATGACACTTCCTTTGGCAAAGCCGATAAGAAGAAAAGAAAGTACCAAAATGATCATCCAGCCGGAAATACCCAGCCACAGGTAGCCCAGTTCATACTCTGCGCTCAGCATGATAATGGTGGTTTTTAATCCGATCTTTGCAGGAAGAACTCCGGTAGCAAAGCCTGCGATCAGATTTCCAATGCTGCAGATAGATAAAAGAGTACCGGTCATGTTGTAGTCGAAGCCATATCGTTCCTGAAGCAGGCTTACGATAATGCCAGTACTGATAGAACAGATGCCGCTTAGGAAAAATGCGATGAAGCCGGACATCTGCAGTCTTTTGTCAAGAGAGTTCATAAAGAAATACCTCCAGTGGTTACATTTGTGTGCAGTAACATGTTTGTGAAATATAACCAGTATTGTATCATTTGTCAGTTGAAGCGTCAATGAGAGAACGATATTCGAAAAAATCAACAAAATTCAGACGAAAGAAAAATTGTATCTTGACTTTCTGTTTTTTGAGTACTATTTTATTAGTTATAAAAAAACAGCTGTGAAAGAGACTCTTGTCTGAGAAATGTAACAGGAAGGGGGCGTCACCGACTGAGAGCGCCGCCGCACAGGACTGGGCGAAGGGAACACTCTGGAGCTGGTATATCGAAGCGGTCTTATCAGAAGGGGATGCAACCGGCTGGAAAGACTGATAGTAGGTATATCCGTGGCATACGTTACATGCGAAAAAGAGGAGAAGTCTTGAGAGCATCCTGAAGGTTTCTCAATGCGGGTGGTACCGCGGGAAAAGAAGATCCCGTCCCGGAATACAGTAAATGTGTTCCGGGGCTTTTTTATTATAAAAATCTCCGGAACCGTAAGAGGCGTTGTAAAATATAGCAGCGATTTTCTGTGATCCAGTTGTTCGGCCTCTTCAAAACATCTGTACGAGCAGAGCGAACTTCAGTCCGAGCTGAACGCACAGATGTAACGAGAAGCTGTGCAGACAACGGATACAGAAAAATAGAGACTGTATTTTGCAGCAGCCCTATGGGAAGGAGAAAAATATGATGGAATTTGTTGAAGGCGTCAAAGCAAAAGAAACTCTTGGAATTGCACAGATCTTAGAAGGTTCTTATGAAGGAAAAAAGGTACGCATAAATGGTGCAGTCCACAATATCCGTGATATGGGCGAAGTTGCCTTTGTGATCCTTAGAAAAGCAGAGGGACTGGTGCAGTGCGTATATGAAGAGGGAGTCACAAATTTTGATATTCATGATCTGAAAGAAGAATCCGCAGTAGAGGTCCTTGGAACTGTTAAAACAGAAGAAAGAGCTCCCCATGGTTTTGAGATCCGCTTAGAAGAGATCAAAGTATTATCACAGCCTGCAGAACCGATGCCGATCCCCATCAGCAAATGGAAGATGAACACATCCCTTGAAACCAAGCTGGCCCTGCGTCCGGTATCATTAAGAAATGTAAGAGAACGTGCTAAATTTAAAATTCAGGAGGGCATTGTAAGAGGCTTCAGAGATTATTTATTTACCCAGGGATTTACAGAGATCCATACTCCAAAGATCGTGGCAAGAGGAGCAGAAGGCGGATCTAACGTATTTAAATTAAACTATTTTAACAAAAAAGCAGAATTGGGACAGAGTCCTCAGTTTTACAAACAGACCATGGTAGGTGTTTACGACAGAGTGTTTGAAGCGGCTCCTGTGTTCCGCGCAGAAAAGCATAACACTACCCGCCATTTAAATGAATATACCAGCCTGGATTTTGAAATGGGTTATATTGATGGTTTTGAAGATATTATGGCAATGGAGACCGGTTTTTTACAGTACACCATGGCGCTTCTTGAAAAAGAATATAAAAAAGAACTGGATATGTTAGGAGTTACACTCCCGGATGTAAGTAAGATCCCGGCAGTCCGTTTTGACAAGGCAAAAGAGCTGGTATCTGAAAAATATAACAGACGGATCAGAAACCCTTATGACTTAGAGCCGGAAGAAGAACTTCTTATTGGCCGTTACTTTAAGGAAGAATATGACAGTGATTTTGTATTCGTTACCCATTATCCATCGAAAAAACGTCCATTTTATGCAATGGACGATCCGGCAGATCCTAAATTTACTTTAAGTTTTGACCTTTTGTTTAAGGGCCTGGAAGTTACTACAGGCGGTCAGCGTATCCATGATTATGGTGAGATTCTTAAAAAGATGGAAAAACGTGGTATGGATCCGGAAGATATTGCTTCCTATCTGATGATCTTTAAATATGGAATGCCTCCTCATGGCGGACTGGGAATTGGACTGGAACGACTGACTATGCGCCTTTTAGACGAGCAGAACGTAAGAGAGACAGCACTCTTCCCAAGAGATGTAACAAGACTGGAGCCATAAAAACAGCAGTTTTGACTAAAAGATCTGGAAGATGATCTAGGAGACGAATTTCAGAAAGGAAATAAAACCATGGCAAATGTGATCAGTGATGAAACCATAGAGTATGTAGGCATTCTTGCAAAGCTGGAGCTTTCACCGGAAGAAAAAGAAGAAGCAAAAAAAGATATGGGGAGAATGCTTGATTATATCGATCAATTAAATGAACTGGATACAACTGGCGTAGAGCCTATGTCCCATGTATTCCCTGTGAATAATGTATTTCGTGAAGACGTAGTGACCAATGGGGATGACAGGGATGAGATACTTGCTAATGCACCGGCAAAGAAGGACGGAGCATTTATGGTACCAAAGACAGTGGAATAGGAGGCAGCCAGATGAGTATATTAGATTTAACAGCCCTGGAACTGGGTAAAAAGATAAAAGCTGGTGAGATCACATCACCTCAGGCTACAGAAGCAGTAATAAAGCATATTAAGGCAGTAGAAGATCAGATCCAGTCCTATGTGACCATAGATGAAGAAGGGGCTATGAAACGTGCAAAAGAGGTACAGTCCCAGATCGAGACAGGAACACTTACGGGACCATTGGCAGGTGTACCGGCTGCTATTAAGGATAATATGTGTACCCAAGGCCTGCGTACTACCTGCAGCTCTAAGATCCTGGAAAATTTTGTGCCTGCTTATACAGCAGAGGCGGTTATAAACCTGGAGAAAGCAGGCGCTGTTATTCTTGGAAAGACCAACATGGATGAATTTGCCATGGGAAGCACCACAGAGACTTCCTATTACGGTGTGACCCGCAACCCATGGAATACAGAGCATGTACCTGGTGGTTCTTCAGGCGGCTCCTGTGCAGCTGTAGCGGCCAATGAGTGCTTTTATGCATTAGGCTCTGATACCGGCGGTTCCATCCGTCAGCCAAGTTCCTTCTGCGGCGTTACCGGTATTAAACCAACTTATGGAACGGTATCCCGTTATGGATTGATCGCTTATGGTTCTTCCTTAGACCAGATCGGACCGATTGCAAAGGACGTTTCTGACTGTGCGGCTATTTTGGAAGCAATTTCTTCCCATGACTTAAAAGACAGCACATCAATGGATCGTAAAGACCGGGATTTTACTTCTGCTTTAGTGGATGATGTAAAGGGAATGAAGATCGGTATTCCCTCAGGCTATTTTGGTGAAGGACTGGATGAAGAGGTAAAGACAGCTATTTTAAAAGCAGCGGACATCTTAAAAGAAAAAGGTGCCATTGTGGAGAAATTTGATTTAGGTTTAGTAGATTATGCGATTCCCGCTTATTATGTCATTGCATCCGCAGAAGCCAGCTCCAACCTTTCACGTTTTGACGGCGTAAAATATGGCTATCGCACCAAAGAATATGAAGGTCTTCACAATATGTATAAAAAGACCCGTTCGGAAGGCTTCGGACCGGAAGTAAAGCGCCGTATCATGCTTGGTTCCTTCGTATTAAGTTCCGGCTACTACGATGCCTACTATTTAAAAGCACTTCGCACCAAAGCTCTGATCAAGAAAGAATTTGACAAGGCGTTTGCAAAGTATGATCTTATTTTAGCTCCGACATCTCCTGATACAGCGCCAAAACTTGGCTCTTCCTTAAGTGATCCTTTAAAAATGTATCTGGGCGATATTTATACGATTTCTGTAAACCTGGCAGGTCTTCCTGGAATGACAGTTCCATGCGGTTTGGATTCTAAAGGACTTCCTATTGGAATGCAGCTGATCGGTGACTGTTTTAAAGAAAAGAATATTATCCGTGCAGGTTATGCTTTTGAATGTACCAGAAAATATGAAATGCCGGAACTGGCAAAAGTAGCTGACTAAAGGAGGAGTACGCCATGAGTAAACAGTATGAGACCGTTATAGGTCTGGAAGTTCATGTAGAACTGGCAACAAAGACAAAAATATTCTGCGGCTGCTCTACCGCTTTTGGAGGAGCGCCAAATACCCATACATGCCCGGTGTGTACCGGTATGCCCGGTTCTCTGCCTGTATTAAACAAACAGGTAGTAGAATATGCCATGGCAGTCGGTCTGGCTGCAAATTGTCAGATCAACCAGTACTGCAAATTTGACCGTAAAAACTATTTCTATCCTGATAACCCACAGAACTATCAGATCTCACAGCTTTACCTGCCCATCTGCCATGATGGCTGGGTAGAGATCGAAACCGGATCCGGTGTAAAGAAAAAGATCGGTATCCATGAGATTCATATGGAAGAGGATGCGGGAAAACTGGTCCATGATGAGTGGGAAGACTGCTCTCTGGTAGACTACAACCGAAGCGGTGTTCCTCTGATCGAGATCGTTTCTGAGCCGGATATGAGAAGTGCAGAGGAAGTGATCGCATATCTGGAAAAGCTCCGGCTGATCATTCAGTATCTGGGAGCATCAGATTGCAAGCTTCAGGAAGGATCCATGAGAGCGGATGTAAACTTATCCGTCCGTGAAGTGGGAGCAGAAAAGTTCGGTACCAGAACGGAGATGAAGAATATTAACTCCTTTAAGGCTATTGCACATGCCATTGAAGGAGAAACAAAGCGTCAGATCGAGCTGATCGAAGACGGAAAGAAAGTGATCCAGGAAACAAGACGCTGGGATGATAATAAGGAAAGTTCTAAGGCCATGCGTTCTAAGGAAGATGCCCAGGACTATCGCTATTTTCCGGATCCGGACCTGACACCGGTGGTGATCAGTGATGAGTGGATCGCAAGAATCAGGGCAGCACAGCCAGAACTTCGTACCGAGAAAATGGTCCGTTATATCAGCGAATTTGACCTGCCTCAGTATGATGCACAGATCCTTACAAATTCCAAGCATATGGCAGATGTATTTGAGGAGACAGTAAAGCTTTGTGGAAAGCCAAAAGAGGCATCCAACTGGCTGATGGTAGAAGCTATGCGTCTGCTGAAGGAACATGAAATGGACCCGGATGATATGGGCTTTTCACCTGTAAACCTGGCAAAGCTGATCCAGATGGTAGCAGCTGGCGAGATCAACCGTACTGTGGCGAAGACTGTATTTGAAGAGATCTTTGAGCATAATGTGGATCCGGCCGCTTATGTAGAGGAAAAAGGCCTGAAGGTAGTCAATGATGAAGGTGCCTTAAAGACCACGATAGAAGGTATTCTGGCAGCTAATCCACAGTCTGTGGCAGACTATAAGGGCGGGAAGGAAAAGGCTCTGGGATTTTTGGTAGGACAGACCATGAAAGCGATGAAGGGCAAAGCAGATCCTGGAATAGTGAATAAACTGCTGAAGGAGCTGTTGACCCAGTAGATATAAGCAAATATATTTGCACTTTATCAACCCATAAGCAAAGCTTTTGACTTCATAAGGAAATTTTGTGTTGACGGAATAAATACTTTGGTGTATATTTTATAACAATGAAAGAATGTTTTTATGGTACTGACATATGTCTGTCTTGAAAACACATATAGAGGAGGAAATTATGAAGCCGTATGCAGAGATGACCAAAGAAGAACTGGTAGCCCTTCGCAAAGATCTGAAGGCAAAATACCACGATTTTCAGACAAAGGATCTGAGACTGGATATGTCCAGAGGTAAGCCAAGTGCAGACCAGCTGGATCTGTCCATGGGTATGATGGACGTGCTCAGCAGTGATGATGACCTGACCTGCGAAGATGGTACTGACTGCCGTAACTATGGAGTACTTACCGGTATTGATGAAGCAAAGGAACTTCTGGCAGATATGATGGAGGTTAATCCTTCTACCATTATTATTTATGGAAACTCCAGCTTAAATGTTATGTATGATACGGTTTCAAGAGCCATGACACATGGTATCATGGGAAATACCCCATGGTGCAAGCTGGATAAGGTAAAATTCCTTTGCCCGGTTCCTGGATATGACCGTCACTTTGGAATCACTGAATATTTCGGCATTGAGATGATCAATGTTCCTATGACTCCAGAAGGTCCTGATATGGACATGATAGAAGAGCTGGTTGCAAATGATGCTTCTATTAAGGGCATCTGGTGTGTACCGAAGTATTCCAATCCACAGGGATATTCCTATTCAGATGAAACCGTACGCCGTTTTGCAAGACTGGAACCAGCTGCACCTGATTTCCGTATTTTCTGGGATAATGCATATGGTATGCATCATTTATATGACCATGACCAGGATCACCTGATTGAGATCCTTGCAGAGTGTAAGAGAGCAGGAAATCCGGATCTGGTTTATAAATTTGCTTCTACTTCCAAGATCAGTTTCCCAGGTTCCGGTATTGCAGCTATCGCTACCTCCCACAATAACCTGGAAGATATTAAGTCCCAGTTAAAGCACCAGACCATTGGCCATGACAAGGTAAACCAGCTGCGTCATGTACGTTTCTTTAAGGATATCCATGGAATGGTAGAGCATATGAGAAAACATGCAGATATCCTTCGTCCGAAATTTGAAGCAGTAGAAGAGATCCTGGAAAGAGAACTTGGCGGTCTTGGCATCGGCGAGTGGACGAAACCAAAGGGAGGCTATTTTATCGCTTTTGATTCCTTAGATGGCTGTGCAAAAGACATTGTTGCTAAATGCAAGAAAGCCGGTGTGGTTATGACCAATGCCGGAGCAACTTATCCATACGGCAAAGATCCTCACGACAGCAATATCCGTATTGCACCAAGCTATCCTCCTATTGGTGATCTGATCGTGGCTACTGAGCTGTTTGCACTGTGTGTAAAGCTTTCAAGCGTTGAAAAACTGTTAAAGGGAATGGAATAAAGCCCAGGATAATAAAAAACTGTCTGGAATGTGTCCGGGCAGTTTTTTTGTGGAAAATCGGCTGCAAAGGCAAGTGCATGAAAGTTCGATAAAAAGGGCTGCGGATTCATTTCCGCAGCCCTTAAAAATTTCTTATTTCATTTTGAATTCTATTAATACCATTCTGTCTATGAATTAGAAATCAACTTCCTCATCATAGTAGCAGCACTTAAGCAGTTTAGCCATCTGATCTGGGTTGATGGTTCTTGGGTTGGATCCGGTGCAGGCATCGCCTACTGCCAGTTCTGCAACCTTAGGCAGTTTCTCCATAAACTCCTTCTCATCAATGATTCCGCCTTCATAGTACTTAATGCAGGTAGGAATATCCAGGTCTTTGTTCATCTCACGGATTCTTGCGATCAGAGCATCTACCAGTTCTTCATCTGTATTTCCTGGCAGGTTGATGAACTTAGCGATCTTAGCATATCTTGCAGCTGCTTCCGGTTCTTTTGCATTGAATTTAATAACCTTTGGCAGATACATTGCGTTAGCACATCCATGAACGATATGTCCGCCAGAGTAAGCAGCACCAGTCTTATGTGCCATAGAGTGAACGATACCTAATAATGCATTGGAGAATGCCATACCAGCTAAGCACTGAGCATCATGCATCTTAGCACGGGCATCCATATCACCGTTGTAAGAAGGAACTAAGTTTTCGTTGATCATTTCGATGGCATGCAGTGCCAGCGGATCGGTGTATTCGCAGTGCAGTGTGGAAACATATGCTTCGATTGCATGGGTCATAGCATCCATACCGGTATGTGCAGTCAGCTTCTTAGGCATAGTAGCTGCTAAAGCCGGGTCAACGATAGCAACATCTGGTGTGATGTTGAAGTCAGCCAGAGGATATTTGATTCCCTTAGCATAATCTGTGATTACAGAGAATGCAGTAACTTCGGTAGCTGTACCGGAGGTAGAGGAGATAGCACAGAATTTAGCTTTTGTACGCAGTGTTGGGAAGCTGAATGGTGTGATCAGGTCTTCAAACTTGGTATCAGGATACTCATAGAATACCCACATAGCCTTTGCAGCATCGATTGGTGAACCACCACCTACAGCTACGATCCAGTCAGGTTTGAATTCCTGCATAGCTTTTGCACCCTTCATAACGGTCTCTACAGAAGGATCTGGCTCAACGCCTTCAAATAACTGAACTTCCATTCCTGCTTCTTTTAAATAAGCTTCTACTTTATCCAGGAAACCGAAACGCTTCATGGATCCGCCGCCTACAACAACAATGGCTTTCTTGCCAGGCAGTGTCTTTAAGGACTCCAGTGCATCTTTTCCGTGGTATAAATCTCTTGGTAATGTGAATCTCATAGTTATGACCTCCTAAAAATATAGTTGTGAATGAACCATATGTACTTGTTCGTTATTTATTTAACATCTCAACATCTATATAGTAGCATATTGATAAAAATTTGACCAGATGCAAAATTGGAATAATGGTATTCCTGTGGGTATATCACGGATTAATGAGAAGAAAATTATGAAAAATAAATAAAAATAGAAATGAAAAAGAAAAAAATGCTCAGTAACAGAAAAAAGAAAGGAATAACAGAGGGTTCTGTTACTGAGAAAGTTGTTATTTTTAAAACAAACTTGTCCTATTGATCCGATAACTGACTGATGGTACGTCCAAGCCACTGGGTCAGTTCCGTCTCCGCTTTGGACAGACGGTAGCTGCTGCGACAGACTAAAAGATCCTTAAATACATTGTCAGGACGGGTACATTCCCGCTGGATCAGTTTTTCTTCCGTAAGTGTGCTGTATGGAACAGGAGAAGTCCACATATAAGCACCTGGAAGATGGCGGAGAAATTCATATTGACTGCCCCGGTCATAAATATAGATGGTATGACGGGGATCGCCGCCTGTTGAAACAGAATCGGGAGTTTCCGCTGTATAGGAAGGATATTGTATGTCTCCCTGGAGCAGTTCCACAGACTGGGAAAAATCCAGGTGTTTTAAAGACTTCTTTTTAGCAAGAGGATGGGAAGGCGACATAAGCACTTTGGGAGAAAACTGCCATAAGACTTTACTGTCTAAATGTTCATCATGGATCATTTTCAGGAAAAATGGTTCGTAGATCATTTGACAGCGGACAATGCCTAAGTCAAATTCCTTTGCAGAAACCAGGCGTACCACATCTTTTGCATTGGTTTCTTTATAGCGCACATTGGTGGTGAAAAGCCGGTCATCTTCTTTTAAGAAGTCTTTTAAAGTGCCGGATATGTAAGAAGCACGGGGACCGCAAAGACGTATCTCCCTTGGACATTCCCTGTTTCTGGAACAGAGTTTATCTAACTGGGATTCCTGTTCCATGATCCCTTTTGCATAGCGAAGGAACTCTTCTCCTCTTGCAGTGGGGATCATACCGCGGCTTGTACGGTCAAAAATCGGGCATCCCAGATCCTTCTCCAGTTCACGTATGATCTTGCTTAAATGTGGCTGGTTCATATAGAAGTTTTGGGCTGCTTTTGTAATAGAGCCGGTTTTTTCTACTTCAACGGCATATTTTAAATAGGAAAGATTCATGGTGGGATCTCCTTTGCACAGACGGATAAAAACGCCTGAAAAAGGCGTTTGATGATCGTTTATCTTTTATAAGTATATACCAAAAGGGTTTTCTTTCAAAGAGCTTTTTTAAAAGCGGAGCTACAGCAACATGTCTGGTTGACAGTAAAACTGTCATAGTGATAGAATGTGCCTATGGAAAAAAGAGATAATAAACATAAGAAAAAATGGAATTGTGTTCTGGCGGCAGTTATGTTTGTGATGCTGTTGATGCCAGGATGCGCTGTAAAGCAAAAGGAACCGATCAGCAAGTCAGATTTTCTCCTGAATACATTTGTCACCGTTACTTTGTATGATACAGATAAGGAAGAAATCTTAGACGGTGCTATGGATGTATGCAGGGAATATGAGGATGTGTTAAGTACCACAATAGAGACCAGCGAAATTTATCAGATGAATCATCGAAAAGAGGGAGAAAGACAGTTTACAGTTTCAGATAAAACAGCGGAGGTTTTGAAGAAAGGATTGGAATACTGTGAAATGTCTCACGGTGCTTTTGATATTACCATTGAGCCTTTAAGCAGTCTTTGGGATTTTACAGGAGGAAATCCTAAGGTTCCTGATGCAGGCCTGATCCAAAAGGAACTTGCAAAAGTGGGATATGAAAAAGTATCACTGGATGGAAATATAGTTACTTTTGCAGATGATGATACAGCCATTGACCTGGGGGCGATCGCCAAGGGATTTATTGCAGATCGTATTAAGGATTATCTTACAGAACAGGGAGTAAAAAGCGCTATTATCAATCTGGGAGGCAATGTGCTCTGTATAGGTGAGAAAACAGACGGAACGCCTTTTAAAATCGGTCTCCAGAAGCCATTTGCAGATCGCTCGGAAACAGTAGCAGCTCTTGATATCAATGATCTGTCTGTGGTATCTTCTGGTGTATATGAACGTCATTTTATCCAGGACGGTGTGAATTATCATCACATTTTAGATCCACATACCGGTTATCCTTATGAAAATGGTCTGACTCAGGTGACGATCATCTCAAAACAGTCAGTGGACGGAGACGGACTGAGTACATCCTGCTTTGCGCTGGGACTGGAAAAAGGAATAGAACTGGCGGATTCACTGGATGGTGTATATGCTGTATTTGTTACAGAAGACGGAGAGCTTCATTATTCCAAAGGAGCCAGAGAACTGTTAAGTGAGGATTAACGTATAGAAAGAACTTACTTAAAACTAAAAGCAGGAGAAAAAAACGTGTTTGGAAAATTATGGAAAAAATGTGTAAATTATGAAACCATCAGTTATCTGATCTGCGGTGTGCTGACTACAGTGGTGGATTTTGCTTCCTATACTGTATTCAGGAAAATGTCCATGGGGGTTGGTACATCTCAGGCACTTTCATGGGTAGCGGCAGTTTTATTTGCCTATATTGTAAATAAGATCATCGTATTCCGCAATTTTAATATGCATCCAGGTTATTTATTAAAAGAAGGAAGTGCTTTTTTTGCAGCAAGAGCCATTTCCGGAGTGGCTACCTGGATCTTAATGGTGGTTATGGTAAAACTGGGAGGAGACAGAGGCTTCGTTTATGAAATGTTTTGTAAGCTGACAGCTTCTGTTATCAATATGGTGGCAAACTACGTATTCAGTAAGCTTTGGATCTTTAAAAAGAAATAATATCAGAAATAAAATCTAAAAGCGGCTGTAGGAAAGGTGAATGCAGTGAGTCGTGAAGAAATAGAACAGGTAGAAAAGGAACTGGATGCAGTACTGGAAATGGTCCAGAGACCGGTTCCGGTGAAAAATACAGACAGCAGGGAGGAAACAGCATCTTTGCAGGAAAATGACCCATTACAGACAAAAAGAAAAACGGAAAAAGAACCAGAAATGCAAAAGAAAATAGAAACAGAAAAAGAAAGAGATAAATGTGATCTGGAAGAAACAGCCAAAGATCAGGCGGCAGCAGCCCGAAGACAAGATCAGGATCCGGGTGATGAAATTACCGCGGATCATACAGACCCAGAGGAATTTTATACAGAAGAAATTTATGATGCAGAAGACCCGGAGCATTTCCGGTTTCTGCGTCCGACGGATGGTCTGATCGCGGCTTTTTTTGTTCCGGTAGCTGTTCTGATCATTCTCTTTGCACAAAGAGGAATCTTTCCATTTGGTGAAGAATGTTTTTTAAGAACGGACATGTACCATCAGTATGCCCCCTTCTTTTCTGAATTCCAGTATAAGTTAAAGCAGGGAGGAAGCCTTCTTTACAGCTGGGATATTGGCATGGGAGTAAATTTTTCTGCTCTTTATGCCTACTATCTGGCAAGTCCGGTGAACTGGCTGATCATGTTATGTCCGAGGAAATTCATTATTGAATTTATGACGATCCTTATTATGATAAAAACAGGTATTTGCGGTGTCACATTTACCTGGTATCTGGATCATCATTTTGAAAAAAAGCATTTTATAGCCGGCATTTTCGGAATCTTCTATGCTTTAAGCGGTTATATGGCGGCTTACAGCTGGAATATTATGTGGCTGGACTGCATTTTCCTGCTGCCCCTGATCCTTTATGGCTTAGAGCAGCTGGTACGTGAAAAAAAAGGCCTGTTTTACTGTGTGACATTGGGGCTGTCTATTTTGTCAAATTACTATATTTCCATCATGATCTGTATTTTTATGGTCATGTATGTGATCGTGCAGGTCATCTTATATCCTCCAAAGGGAGTAAAAGAACTGGCAGCAACAGGTGTGCGTTTTGGATTTTATTCCCTTCTTGCAGGCGGATTGGCGGCAGTAGTGCTTTTGCCGGAGATCTATGCATTGCAGGCTACTGCTTCCGGGGATTTTAGTTTTCCCAAAACCATCAGCTGCTATTTTTCCATTTTTGATATGATCGCCCGGCATATCGGAAATGTAGGAACGGAGATTGGCCTGGATCACTGGCCAAATATCTACTGCGGCGTAGCAGTGCTTATGTTTCTGCTTCTGTATCTGGGAGCAAAGAAGATCACTGTGCGGGAAAAGGCAGTTTACTGTGGTCTTCTGTTAATGTTTTACGCAAGCTTTTCTATTAATGTGTTAAACTTTATCTGGCATGGTTTCCATTATCCAAACAGTCTTCCATGCAGGCAGTCCTTTATCTATATCGCTTTGGTGTTGACCATGTGTTATCAGGCTTTTATGGAATTAAAAGAAACTTCCTGGAAAAAGGTGGTATGGGCATTCTGGGGTGCTATTATCTTTGTGATCATGGCAGAAAAACTTGTGGATAACTCAGAGCAATTTCATTTTTCTGTGTTTTATGCAGCGATCATTTTCCTGGCACTGTATATGGGACTTATTTATCTGTATAAGCGCAAACACTGGAATGGAGATGCGATCCTGATGATGACGCTGCTTTTGGCTGCTTTGGAAGCGGCGTTAAATCTTGGCGTTACCAGCCTTCCAACTACCAGCAGAACTGCTTATGTAAAGGATAATGAGGATACGGAACAGTTGGCTGGAAACATCAAATGTGATACTTTTTACAGAGTGGAAAAGGGGGACAGCAAAACGAAAAATGACGGTGCCTGGATGAATTTCCCGTCAGCGTCCCTGTTTTCTTCCGTGGCCAATGCTTCTTTATCTGATTTTGTAAGATTCCTTGGCTGCGAAAGTTCCACCAATGCCTACAGCATCAAGGGAAGCACTCCTTTAGTGGACAGCCTGTTTTCTATCCGTTATGGCATTTACCCGGATCAGCAGCCGGCGACGGATTTAAAAGAGCAGATCGGGCGGAAAGGCTCTATGTGGCTTTATGAAAATAAATACACACTGCCTGTGGCATTTATGCTGCCATCTGATGTAGAAAGCAACTGGCTGTTAGATTCCGGCAATCCGGCCATTGTGCAGAATGACCTTTGTAATGTTTTAGGAACCAGGGATGTGCTGGTATCCAATGAAGGCGTTACGGAAGGTAAAAAATTTACTTTTACAGCGGAAGAAAATGGCCAGTATTATGTGTATGTGACCAATAAGAAAGTGGAAAAGGTTACAGCATCCATGGGTGAGAAAAGCCAAACCTTTGACAACGTGGACAGAGGTTATCTGCTGGAGCTGGGGTATCTTGTAAGAGGAACGGATGCAGAGCTTCGGTGTGAAGATGATGGCAATCCTACTCTTCAGGCAGAAGTATGGCGTTTCGATACAGAAGCGTTTAAAGAGTTCTATGAAAAAATGGATCAGAATCCTGTAAATTTAACAGAATTGACAGATACAAAGCTTGCCGGTACCATTCATGCAGGCGCAGCAGGTACTATGTATACAAGTATTCCATATGATAAAGGCTGGAAGCTTACAGTGGATGGCGTGGAAACAGAAACAAGACAGATTTTTGATACATTTCTGGCTGCGGATCTTACAGAAGGCGACCATGAGATCACTTTGACCTATGAGCCGCAGGGATTAAAAACAGGTGCCATGATCACAGGTGTGAGTCTGGCAATATTTGCTGCTGCAGCGGTTATTACTGCTGTAAATGAAAAAAAATACAAAAAAAGAGGCAAAAATAGAAAAAACAGCCGCAAAATGTAGATTTATAAGGTATAATGAATAATTATAACACGCTCTCAGAAGCCAGAATGCCAAAATACAGGTAAAAAGGCTTTTGGGAGTACATTTCCACAATAAAGAATAAAGTAAAAGGAGATACAAAATATGAAGCTTTGGGGCGGACGTTTCACAAAAGAAACAGATCAGCTGGTACAGAATTTTAATGAATCACTTTCATTTGATCAGAAATTTTATCGTCAGGACATCAGAGGCAGTATTGCTCATGTAAAGATGCTGGCAAAACAGGGAATCCTTACAGAAGCAGACAGAGATGCCATTGTGGCAGGTCTGGAAGGCATTAGAGAAGATTTAGACAGCGGCAAGCTGGTGATCCCGGTTGATTCCGAATATGAGGATATCCATTCTTTCGTAGAAGGAACTTTAACAGAGCGCATCGGCGAGGCAGGAAAGCGTCTTCATACCGGACGCAGCCGTAATGACCAGGTGGCTCTGGATATGAAGCTGTATACAAGAGATGAAATTGATGAATTAGAAGTTCTTGTAAAAGATCTTTTAAAAGAACTTCTGGTGATCATGGAGGCAAATACCGAGACATTTATGCCTGGTTTTACTCATTTACAGAAAGCGCAGCCTGTAACACTGGCTCATCATATGGGTGCATATTTTGAAATGTTCTCCAGAGACCGCTCCCGTTTACAGGATATCCGCAAGAGGATGAATTATTGTCCATTAGGCTCTGGCGCTTTGGCTGGAACTACTTATCCATTAGACAGAGAATATACGGCAAAGCTTTTGGATTTTGACGGACCAACTTTAAACTCTATGGATTCTGTGTCTGACCGTGATTATCTGATCGAGCTGTTAAGCGCATTATCTACCATTGCCATGCATTTAAGCCGTTTCAGTGAGGAAATTATTATCTGGAATACCAACGAATATCGTTTTGTGGAGATCGATGATTCTTATAGCACAGGAAGCAGCATTATGCCTCAGAAGAAAAATCCGGATATTGCAGAGCTGATCCGCGGCAAGAGTGGACGTGTTTACGGAGCACTTGTTTCCATGCTCACTACCATGAAGGGACTTCCTCTGGCTTATGATAAAGATATGCAGGAAGATAAGGAACTGACCTTTGATGCCATTGATACAGTAAAAGGCTGTCTGTCCTTATTTACCGGTATGATTTCTTCTATGAAATTCCGCAAGGACGTAATGGAAGCCAGCGCAAAGAATGGCTTTACCAATGCTACAGATGCAGCGGATTATCTGGTAAATCACGGTGTACCATTCCGTGATGCCCATGGTATTGTGGGTCAGCTGGTGCTGTTATGCATCGATAAGGGAATTGCTTTAGATGATCTTCCGTTGGAGGAATACAAGAAGATCAGTCCTGTATTTGAGGAAGATGTATATGAAGCCATCAGCATGAAGACCTGTGTTGAAAAGCGTATGACCATCGGCGCTCCAGGTCCTCAGATGATGAAGAAAGTAATTGAGATCTATAAAAAGCAGTTAGAACAGGCTTAATACGCAGAAGATAGTAAGGGAATGTGAGGTGCCGCAAAAGAAGGGTTATTTTTGCGGCACCTTTTGCTTTTATAAAAGGCTGACAGACAGAGGGAGGTTTTTATGAAGCTGTTTCATTTATCAGACCTGCATATAGGAAAACGGGTCAATGAATTTTCTATGCTGGAGGACCAGAAATATATTTTGAGGCAGATTTTAAAGGCGGCAAAGGAGTATCAGCCAGATGGAATCATACTGGCGGGGGATATTTATGATAAGCCGGTTCCGGCGGCAGAGGCAGTCCAGGTATTTGACGATTTTCTCACAAGTTTAAGTGAAATGAAGCTGCCTGTGTTTATGATCAGCGGAAATCATGATTCTGCGGAGCGTGTTTCCTATGGCGGACGGCTGATGAAGAAAAGCGGTATTTATGTGGCGCCTGTGTATGAGGGAAAGACAGAAAAGGTGGAGTTAAAGGATGATTATGGAAAAGTGTGTATTCATTTGCTGCCCTTTATAAAACCGGCTGCAGTCCGTCATGCTTTTGAAGGGGGAGAGTATGAAAAAGAGGCAGAGACAGTCTGCGACTATCAAAGTGCTGTAAAAATGGCAGTTTCCCATATGGAAATAGAGGAAGGAGCCAGAAACGTACTGGTGGCCCACCAGTTTGTTACCGGGGCTATGAGATGTGAATCGGAGGAAGTGTCAGTAGGTGGTCTTGACAATGTAGATGCCTCTGTGTTTGATGATTTTGATTATGTGGCATTAGGTCATATCCACAGCCCTCAGGCAGTGGGAAAAGAGCAGGTGCGTTATTGCGGTACGCCTCTTAAATACTCCTTTTCAGAAGCTGGCCAGGAAAAATCCATTACTGTGGTGGAATTAAAAGAAAAGGGTAATACCCAGATTACATTCATTCCATTGCAGCCTCTGCGGGATATGCGCAAGATCCGGGGAAGCTATATGGAAGTAACGGCAAGATCTTTTTATGAAAATGACAGCTGCGATGATTACCTTCATGTGACTCTTACTGATGAAGAGGACATTTTAGATGGTCTGCAGAAGCTGCGGGTCATTTATCCAAATATCATGCAGCTGGAATACGATAACCGCAGAACCAGAGAAAATATGGAGCTTACAGCAGCCCAGGCAGTGGAGAAAAAGTCGGAAATGGAGCTGTTTATGGAATTTTATGAGCTGCAGAACAACCAGTCCATGAGTCAGGTCCAGGAAGAGTTTGTACGGAATATCATCCAGGAGGTGAAAGAATGAAGCCGAAGAAACTGATCATAAGCGCTTTCGGACCTTATGCGGAAAAAACAGTGGTAGATTTTGAAAAACTGGGAGAAAAAGGTCTTTATCTGATCACTGGTGATACAGGTGCGGGAAAAACAACACTTTTTGACGCCATTACATTTGCATTGTATGGGGAAGCCAGCGGAACTGTAAGGGAAACAGGAATGTTTCGCAGCAAATATGCGACGGATGATGTGCCTACCTATGTGGAGCTTCATTTTATCTACCAGGGAAAAGATTATAAAGTGACCCGAAATCCGGAGTATCTTCGGCCAAAGGGAAGAGGAACAGGCTTTACATTGCAGAAAGCAGAGGCAGAGCTTATTTTTCCCGATGGTCGGCCGCCGGTAACCAAAACAAGAGAAGTGACCAAAGCCATTACAGAGTTAATGGGGCTTGATTATCGCCAGTTTACCCAGATCGCAATGATCGCCCAGGGAGATTTTCAGAAGCTTTTATTAGCCGGAACCACAGAACGTGGGGAAATCTTCCGACAGATCTTCCACACAGGGATCTATCAGGATATTGAAAACAGGCTGCGGGATGCTGTAAAGGGAAAATGGAAGGAATATGATGAGATGCGCCGCAGCATCAGTCAGTATCTGGACGGTGCCAGTATAGGTGGAGATCCCCAGACAGAAAGTGAATGGAAAGAACTGAAAAAGGCGAAATTTGAAGGAAAGACCATTCGGGGGATCGAACTGCTGACAGAAGTTATGGAACGTCAGGAAAAGAGCCTGCAGGAGTCAGCTGGGCAGATAGAACAGCTGGATAAGGAGATACAAAGAGCGAACAAAACGCTGGGAGAAGCAAAACAGAGACAGCAGATGCAGAAAAAGCTTGAGGAAAAGAAAACGCAGTTGACAGAGCTGGAACCGAAGCTGGCAGCTGCTGTTTTGGAGAAAAACCAGGCAGAAGAAAATGCAAAGGCCTGTGAAGATCTGGCAGAAGAGATCCGGGAGCTGAACAGGAAAAAAGAGGGACTTAAGGCTTTCAGCCAAAAAGTGAAGGAGGCAGAAGAAAAAGAAAAGAAGATCAGGGAAGAAATACAGGAAGATGAAGATCTGAAAAAGAAAAAAATTTCCTGGGAACAGGCTATGCAGGAAAATAAAGAAGCCCAGGAAAGTCTGAAAGGTGCAGAAGCAGAAAAAGAACGCCTGCAGGGCAAATTCAGGGAAGTATCTGGAAAATGTGAAAAACTTGCAGAAGATGAAAATGCACTGGATCAGGCAATAAAGGAGAAAAACAGCTGGCTGAAATCGTTAAAAGAACTGGAAAAATGGGAAAAAGAGTTAAGCCAGAAGAAAAAAGAACTGACAGACCGGGAAAATGCTTTGACGCAGATGGCTGGAAGGGAGCCTGTTTTACAGATGCGATCCGGGCAGCTGAAAGAGTTTTGGGATCAGGTGGTTTTGCTGGAAAAGACAGAAGAAAAGCTGAGCAAAGCTCAGAGAGAATATGAAGATGCAGTTCATGTAAGAAACAGAGACAGAGAAAACTATAACCAGCTGGAACAGGTATTTTTAGACGCTCAGGCAGGTTTGCTGGCCAGACATTTAAAAGAAGGGGAAACATGTCCTGTGTGCGGCTCCCTTCATCATCCTCAGCCGGCGGTGCTTATGGATGAGGTGCCGGATAAAGAGATACTGGATCAAAAGAGGGAAGAATTAGAGAAAGAAGAAAAGAAAGTACAGAATCTAAGCACGTTGGCTGGTCAGTGGAAAGAACAGATCGAAGAAAGGAAGGAACAATGCAGGAATAAGGCAGAGCAGATCTTTGGAGACCAGTGGAAAGCAGACCAGGATCAGGAAAGGATAAAGCCTCGTCTGTCAGAAGAAATCCAGACTTGCAGCCAGCAGTTAAAGGATGCCAGAAACGGGGCAGAAGCTTTGAAAGAGTGTCAGGAAGAAAAAGGTAAGCTGGAGAAAAAAGAAGAAGTTTGCCAGAAAGAACTTCTTGATGCCCGCGATTTTTACGCGGCTGCGGATGGACAGCTGTCACTGCTGATCCGGCAAAATATGGATCATGTACCAGAAGACCAGGATGCAGAAGCGGTTTTAGACCAGATCCGAGCCTCTTTTGCCCAGAGAAAAGGGGAAAACCAGGCGGCTTTAGATCAGATTCGATCTGAGTTAGAACAGAACAGGGAAAAGGAAGAAGCTTTAAAACGTTTAAAGATCCAGGCGGAAAAACTGGAAGAGGATCAAAAACGTCTTCTGGAATGTATTTCCCAAAAAGCGCTGCTGATCCAGAGACTAAAGACCCAGGAAGAAGAGTTAAAAAAACAGATAGAAGAAGAAAAGAAGATCTATGATACAGTTACAGAAGAGGAAATAGAGGAACTGCTGAAATCGAACATAGATAAAAAGAAGGAGCTGGAAACAGCACGGAGTACGACTATAGAAATATTCAATGAATTAAATGCACGGTTGGGGGGACTGAAGTCTACCATAAAAACTCTGCAAAATCAGATTGATGCAGTTGAAGAAAGTTTAGGAGAAGAAGAGATAAAGGAAAAAATTTGTGCGCTTTCTGAAGAAAAGAAAGGATGGGACGAAAAATATTCCAGGCAGTTTGCAGATTTGGAAAATAACCGTTGTATTTACAACAATGTTAAGGGAAAACAGGAAAAAATGGCAGCAGCGGAGCAGGAATATGTGTGGATGCGGGCACTTTCCGATACAGCAGGGGGAACACTGAGCGGAAAGAGAAAGATCGAGCTGGAGACCTATGTGCAGATGGCCTATTTTGACCGGATCCTTCGCAGGGCCAATCTGCGCCTTATGACCATGAGCAGCGGCCAGTATGAATTAAAGCGACAGGAAAACGGGGAGAGTAAGAAAGAAAAAGCAGGTCTGGAGTTAAATGTAATTGATCATTACAACGGAACGGAACGCAGTGTAAAGACACTTTCCGGCGGTGAATCTTTTCAGGCTTCTCTTTCACTGGCACTGGGGCTTTCTGATGAGATACAGGCTGGCGCAGGGGGGATCCGTCTGGATGCCATGTTTGTAGATGAGGGGTTTGGCTCTCTGGATGAGGACTCCTTAAACCAGGCGGTTCGCTCCTTAAATGACCTGGCACAGGGACAGAGACTGGTAGGTATTATTTCTCATGTAGGTGAGCTAAAAGACCGGATCGAGCGCAAGATTATTGTTACGAAAAAGCGCAGCAGCACCGGTGTTGGAAGCCAGATACAGATTGTGGGAAATTAAACAATAGAAAAATGACAGAAAATCTTAAAAAAACCGCGGTTGCTCATAAAGCAGTGTTCTGGTAAAATGGGGAACAGATAAGAAGGATGGTTTATACGTATATTTCCAAAAGGAGAGTGCTTTATGAAATATAGAAGATCAGTGTTTGGCAGCTTTCTGGCAATGGGACTGGCTGTGACGGCAGCTTTTGGCGCGCAGGCAGAGCAGATCGTTGCTGTAAACAGTCCCATTGAGTCTGTAGAAGGTCAGGCATCACCTGTGGCAGATGCAGGTCAGAACAGCCAGAATACTGCAAATAATCCCAAGGAATCAGAGACTGCGGCTTCCAGTGCAGATACAGCTCAAAACACAGCGGATCATACACAAAATGCAGACTCATCTGCTGCAAAGCCAGACCCGGCATCCATTACACCAACAGCTACAGGTACCAGCATTTACATCAGCAAGCGCCAGAGTAAGCTGACCCTGATGCAGAATAAGCAGGTGATCGGTATCTGGGATGCAAAGCTGGGACGGCAGTCTGCGACAGGTGATAAAGTAAAAGAGGGGGATGAAATCACTCCTTCCGGCAGTTTTTATGTATGTACCAGAAATGACAAGAGTCAGTATTACCTGGCACTGGGACTGTCTTATCCAAATATTGAAGACGCAGAGAGAGGACTTTCTGCTGGCCTTATTACCCAGGAGCAGTATCAGGCGATTGTAGATGCCAATAAAGCAGGTGTGACACCGCCATGGGATACTCCTTTAGGCGGAGCGATTGAGATCCATGGAAATCAGGGAGATCGTGGAACTGCAGGCTGTATTGCCATGACCAATGGCGTAATGGATATTTTATGGAGTTATTGTGCAGTAGGTGTACCTGTGACGATTGGACCGTAACAGAGAGTGGTTATAAGGATTGCTGCAGCCTTATTCAGGCATTGGCATATGAAAGGAATCAAAAGAAATAATGGAACGGGAAATAGATTTAAAAGAAATATCTGATGGAAGGAGATACAGCTCATCGGATATGGTAAAAGCAGACTGTGGAGACTGTAAAGGCTGTTCTGCCTGCTGTCAGGGGATGGGATCCTCTATTTTACTGGATCCCTATGATATTTACCGGCTGACACAGGGAACGGGAATGGCTTTTGAGGATCTTCTGAAAGGCTCCATTGAGCTGAATATGTCAGATGGCCTGATTCTTCCAAACCTGAAAATGGCAGGAGAAAAGGAAGTCTGTTCTTTCTTAAATGAAGAGGGGAGATGCTCCATTCACCCATTTCGCCCAGGTTTTTGCCGGTTGTTTCCTTTGGGAAGAGTGTATGAAAATGGTTCTTTCCAGTATTTTTTACAGACTCATGAATGTAAGAAGGAAAACAGGACAAAAGTAAAAGTTCGCAAATGGATCGATATACCGGATTTTGGAAAATATGAAAAGTTCATTTCTGACTGGCATTATTTTGCGAAAGAAATGGGGCAGAAAATCAAAAATCTTGGAAGCGAAGGGCAGGAAAAATCAAAGGCATTGTGTCTGTATATCCTGAAAAAGTTCTACATGGAGCCATTTGATGCTTCCGCAGATTTTTATGAACAGTTTAACAAAAGACTGGAGGAAGCAAAACATGCAGCAGCTGCCTAAAGAATTTATGGGAAGAATGGTCCGTACCGTTTTGTTTATCGGTCTGGTGGCGGCCTGCTGCGCGGGAGTAGCTACCTTTGGAATGTTTGTGGCATCCAAATTCAATCTCACTACATCCAGAAGCCAGATCCCTCTTACTTCTGTTAAGATCGAAGGAGAAAAGGTACTGATCCCTGAAAATGGGAAAACCACCAGGGAAGCTGGTTGGACTTTGCGAAATAACAGAGGTCTGTATATCCTGACCCTGGATGAGCTGGAAGCTGGAAGTAAAGATACTTCAGATCCCGTGATTGAGGTGGAAGGCGATCTGATCATCCAGCTGAAAAAAGATACAGTAAGTCACCTGGAAAGCCAGGGACCTGTGATCAAAAAGGGCACAGGTACGCTGACCATCCGGGGAGAAGGAAGTCTGGAATTGGAGTCAGCAAATGCAGAGGCAATCTGTAGTGACTGGAACGGGGAAGAACTGGATGCAGATCATCCTTCCGCTGTCCGTCTGGAAGCTGGAGATATGAACTTTACAGGAGCGGGTTTTGGCATTGTGGATGAGACCGTGGAGCTGGCAGGTGCCCAGGGAACGATCGAAGCTGCTTCTGCGTCAGGAGCTGCTGTTAAAACAGCTCATATAAAAAGAGAAGGCAGCAACAGTGACAAGCTGGAACTTATAGGTGACACAGCTGTTGTTACACCAGAGGCTTAAAGACAAGATATCCTCTGCAGAGATCAATCCGGTGGATGTTAAATATCATCCAGTGTGGCAAAATGATACCCCATTTCCTCCCATTTTGTAAGAAGTTCATCCAAAATGGCTCCATTGGTGTCAGAAGTACTGTGAAGTAAAACAATGGCCCCGGGATGGATACGGCCTAACAATTTTTTGAATGCCTCTTCTTTTGAGGGCTGTTTATCCTGATACCAGTCCACATAAGCAAGGCTCCAGAAAAAGGTTTTGTATCCCATTTCCTGGGCCATTTTTAAGTTGTTTTCACTGTATTTTCCCTGGGGAGGCCGGTAATATTTTTTCATGGTCTGACCGGTGACTTTTGTATACAAGGCTTCCAGATCCTTTAATTCTTTTTCAAAACTTTGTTTATCTGAGATTTTTGACATATCCGGGTGGTGGTATGTATGATTGCCTACAATGTGACCTTCATCTGCCATACGTTTTACCAGATCCGGACTTGTTTCAAGATAATTTCCTACCACAAAAAAGGCAGCATGGACGCCGTGTTTCTTTAAAGCATCTAATATTTTCTCTGTATTCCCATTTTCATAACCAGCATCAAAGGTAAGATAGATCACTTTTTCGTCAGGATCTCCCATATAGCAGGCATTAAATTGTTTTAGATAATCGTTTGTTGTATTTCCAACAGGAGACTGCCCGGGATTTGGGAAACTTAAGCCCCAGTTGCCGTCAGCAGAGGCAGAATATATAGGAATCCCATTAACAGAACGAAAACGGCTATTGGCCTGACCTGCCAGACTTCCCGCCAGATAGGCAAAAACAAAGATCAAAAGCAGATGAAACCATTTTTTAATAAAATCACCCATAGAGGAACTCCGGATAGAAGGGATTGGTGTATGTATATTCAAAAGCAGTCTTTAATATGTTATACTCTTAAAGGAATGGCGAAAACAAGTACATTAAAATGCAAGGCTGAACTATAACCATTAAGGAGGCAATTTTTATGGAATTTAATGAAACCGTTATGGCGCGCAGAAGTTTAAGAGCTTATGAAGAGGGAAAGACAGTAGAGAAGGCACAGATTGAAGAAATGATCCATTTTGCTCAGCTGGCTCCATCCTGGAAAAATTCCCAGACAGGCAGATATTATATTGTTATGTCACCGGAAATGCTGGAGAAAATAAAAAAAGACTGCCTTCCGGAATTTAACCAGAAAAACAGTGCGAATGCACCGGCACTGATCATTACTGCCTTTGAAAAAACACGTTCCGGTTTTACAAGAGAAGGTGCAGCTGAAAATGAAGTGGGTGAAGGCTGGGGATGCTATGACCTGGGACTTCAGAACGAAAATCTGGTGTTAAAGGCAAAAGACATGGGATTAGACACTTTGATCATGGGAATCCGCAACAGCGAAAAGCTTCGTGAATATCTGGATATCCCGGCATCCCAGGAAATTGTCTCCGTGATCGCAGTAGGATACGGCGCAATTAAACCTGAAATGCCGGTAAGAAAAAATGTAGAAGATATAGCAAAATTCTTCTAGATCCATTTTTCAATCGTTTATAATATTTTTTTCATTTCCATATACGGCAGAACGCTAAAGCCATTTTTTTCATAGACTTTAACGGCTCTGCCGTTTTCTTCTTCTACTTCCAGACGTAAAACAGCTTGTGGATATTTCTTTCCAATAAATTCCAGAAATAGGCTTCCGATGCCGCTTCCGCGAAAATCTTCTTTGATATAAAGATCTTCCACCCATATACAGGGGCATCCAAACTCAGTAGAAAAGCTTTTAGCAGCCATGGCATACCCCTGAATCTGGTCATTTTCTTCAAATATATAACCTTCCAGATAAGGATTTTCCGTTACGCAGGCCTCAAAATCACTGGTAAAAATAGCTGCGGAGCCATTGCTCAAAACAGCGGGGGAAGCGTAGAAAACTTCCATCATTGCAAGAACAGCCTTTTTATCAACTGGCTGCATAGGTCTTATGGTTGTCAATTTAAAAGATTTCCTTTCTTTGATGATTTATGTCCTCTTTCAGATCTGTTTTCCATCTTTGATCACACATTTTAATGTCAGATCCGGTTCAAGGAGCACTACATTGGCTTTTTTTCCTTTTTCAAGAGAACCATATTCATCATCAATTTTTAAGCTTCTGGCCGGATTGATGGTAGCGCAGGCAATGGCAGTTTCAAGCGGAAGGTTCATTTTCTGCACTGCTGTGCGCATACAGTCAGCCAGGTTGGTAGCAGAACCGGCGATGGCTCCGTCAGATACCAGAGTTGCAAGTTTACCTACTACTTTTACATCCAGACCGCCCAAAGTATATTGCCCGTCCGGCATGCCGGTGGCTCTCATACTGTCACTGATCAGGATCATACGGTCAGCGCCCATCATCTGGAAGGTGGCACGTACAGTAGCCGGGTGAATGTGGATGCCGTCACAGATGATCTCAGCCATTACATGTTTGCTGTCAAATACAGCACCAACAACGCCGGGAGCGCGGTGGAGTATTTCCGGCATGGCGTTGTATAAATGAACGGCATGATCAGCACCGGCGTTAAAAGCTTCCATAGATGTATCATAATCAGCATTTGTATGTGCTAAGGAGATACTTACCTTTTCTTTCATCTGGCGGATAAAATCTAAAGAGTTCCTGCTTTCTTCCGGGGCAATGCCTATGAACTTTACAAGACCTTCTGAAGCTTCTAAAAAACGTTCGCAAAGGTTTACGTCACATGGAAGTATATTTCTTTCATCCTGTGCACCTTTTTTAACAGGACTGATAAATGGCCCTTCCATGTTGATTCCTACCAGATCGGCTTTTTTATAGTCGTGTTTTTCACGTTTATACCGGGCAGCAGTTTTTAAAACATCTAAAAGTTCCTCTGCAGGAAGAGTCATGGTAGCCGGGGCGATGGCAGTTACACCTACAGAAGCTTCATATTCAGCGATCCGCTCAAGAGCTTCCAGTGAATTGTCACAAAAATCATCCCCCATGCATCCGTGAAAATGAAGGTCGATCAGCCCTGGAATGGCATAGGCACCTTTGCCGTCAAGAACTTCTTTTCCCGTAAGATCTGGTTTGTTTTCATCGGTATAGATATCACTGATCCTGTCATTTTCAAGAATCATACCACCTTTTACAAATTTCTGCTCCGGTGTATAGACTTTTACATTATCAATGATCATAGTGTAATCCCTCCTGTTTTGATCAAAATAGATTCTCCTATTACTTAGTGTACTTGGAAATGGAAGTTTTTTCAATCATGAATATTAAATGGCGCTTTTGGAAGCTTATCAGTTATAAAATGCAAAAAAGCTTCAGAAGCCGGAGAAATGTTCTTTCCATAGGCCAGTCCGATATTCATAGTCTGGTTTGGTTCCAGGGGAAGATGCACTACCCGGTCCTGCCAGAGATAGCTGTTAACAAGGTTGTTGATACTGATCCCAAGACCTGCCTCTACCATGGAGTAGGTTGCGTTGATATCCATAGTGGAAAACTGGGTGTTGGGGGTAATGTGACAACGGGAGAAAATACGGGCATTGTCTACGTCCTGAAAACCCCACAAAAGTGGGGCTTTGTCTACAGTCTGAATACTTGATTCTCTTTTTTTCCAGCATATAAAGCCATACATATCAGTGACATGCTCCCCCCACTTAGCTAACGCTTGAAGTGGGGGCTTCTCGTTCGATTGCCCGATAGGGCAAAGCATAAGCGAGCTATCCCCGTGTGTCCCACGGTTCTGTTGGAATCTTATTTGTATTTTCCCATTTGAGAAATATCAGGAAATTTTTCTTTCTGCATCCATCTCATTTCCTGCCATTCGCAGTCCTTCCCTACAGATATTTACAGCCGCATTTTCATCACGATTCATCCGGTTTCCACATTCACAATCATAAATGCGATCATCCAGTTTCAGATCTTTCTTGATTTTTCCGCAACAACTACAGCGTTTTGAACTGGGATACCATGGATCGATACGAATCAGTTTCTTACCGGCACGTTCCAGCTTATAAGAAAGATAGTTCGTAAACATTCCCCAGCCATTATCATGAACGCTTTTCCCAAATCGTGAATCCTGACTCATTTCTTTCATATTCAACGATTCGATGCACACAAGATCATAGAAATTGGTTATCTTTCTGGATTCTTTATGCAGAAAATCTTTTCGCTGATGTGCGATATGAGTATGGATCCTTGCCACTTTTTTTGCTGTTTTTTATAACGGTTGCTTCCTTTTTCACAGTGACTCAGCCTGCGCTGCTCTCTTGCAAGTTTTTTCTGGGCTTTTCGGAAAAAGCGTGGATAGTCTGCGTGATACCCATTGGAATCTACATACAATTCTTTCATAGAAAAGTCCAGTCCAAGGACTGTTTTTACCGTCTGATTTTTAGGAATCGGTTCTTCGCAGCAATACAATAAAGAAACATAATACCGCCCATCAGCTTCCTGGCTGATCGTAGCACCTTTTAACTGACCGCTTTCATTTATCGTTCTATGTTGTTTTATACGAACCAATCCTGCTTTTGGAAGTTTTAATTTTCCATTCTGCAGAGAAATATTTCCATTCACGCAGTTTGTTGTATAGCTTTTTACCGGATTCTTCTTTGATTTGAATCTCGGAAAACCAATAGAAGCATCACGAAAAAAATTTTTATAAGCTGTCTGCAAATGCAGCTGTGCATTGCACAGTGCAAGGCTGTCTACTTCCTTTAGCCAGGGAAATTCTGGCTTATATTTTGCAGGGGTAACCTGTAATGTTTTTCCTGTCTTCTCGTAATATTCTTTCTTTTCCGCAAGCATACGGTTATATACAAAACGAACGCACCCAAACGTCCTTGCAAACAATTCTTTTTGTGCTTTATTCGGGTAAATCCGAAAACGGTACACGATGTTCACTTTTGCCTTCTCCCTGTGTTTCGATGTACTGACGGATCACCTCAATTGGTGCCCCACCTGCACTTAACAAACAAAAACTCTGGCTCCAGAACATTTCCTTCCACAGCTTTTTCCGGACCTCCGGATACTCTTTCTTGAGCAATCGGCTGCTTGCACTTTTGTATGCATTAATGAACTTACTAAGTTCCGATTTCGGATGAGCACGGAACATAATGTGCACATGATCCCGATCATGATTCCATTCTTCCAGTGTAATGTGATAATTGGAAGCAATATACTCAAAAATCTCTTTTGCACGATCTGAAATGGGATCTGTTAATACCTTTTTTCGGTATTTTATAACCAGAATCAAATGATAATACAACAAAAATACTGAATGCGCATTACTATCTAATTTTCTCATAGCTATCAGCCTTCCTTTTATTATCGACTGATCATATTATACCATGCAAACATCTGTTTGTCTATGTTTTGCAGAACATTTGTTCTTATTTGTTCAGCAGCACAGAAATGTGCAATATTCCAACATGCCAGTTATTGCATAATTTACAAAAACAAAAGCGGGCAATTCATCTCACCACCTGTAGAGGATGGGAGAATTCTTGCAGTATGTTGTTAAAAAAGAAAATGGCAAAATTAACAGCGACTGGTATGTAGGCTGGATTTTTCATGGATGCCAGTATCCAAAGTATGACCAGGACAATATCGTTTGAAGCGTATCCAAGGGCGTAGTAAGAGGAGCGCAGCATAGTAAGGGATGCAGCCAGAAAACTTGTTGTGACTGAAATGGTGCTGAATACGATATTAGGTGTATTTAACGCAGCTAAAATGTAGTAAAAACCATAAGTGACTACTGTTACAGATACTGCAAGTCCAAGAATGTGTACCGGTTTTAGCTTCTGAATGGCAACTTCCGTACCAGATGGTGAAGGATTTTTGATCCAGGTAATGGCTGAACAGACCGACATCGGCAGCGTCATGCCCAAATAGGTGATCATTTCACCCCAGTAGCGAAATCTCCATGAGATAATGCCATACAGAATACTGAACAGGATCATCAAGATGGGGGCCCATACATTTCCTTTTGCGGTAAAAATCAATGATGTGATCCCAATGCATGCGGCGATCAAAGTCAGCAGGTCTGTGGTTTCTGTCAGCGTATTGGAAAGAATTACTATGAGCAGAGATACAAGCCATAAACCCCATTCTTTTTTGTTAAATGTTTTATGGGATTATTCATAAGTGCTTCAAACATTATCGCTCCTGTATCTCTTTGCCGGTGAGATGTTCGATTTCTATCTCAAACATCTGGACTGCTTTTCCGGCATGTTCGATTTCCTCATCGGCTAACTGTTCATTGGGATAGTATTTCATTGCAAACCGTTTTAATAATGCAGTTGCCTTTGGACCGGCTTCCAACAAATGACATCTTCCGAATACAACCACACTCTGCATGAAAGGAGCCCATGCTTCTTCTTTGATCTGTTCATTTCCATAAACTGTGAAACATATTTTGTCGCAGGCTTTAAGGGCGTCCACTTTATGTCCTGCACGTGCGCCGTGAAAATAGATTTTCTGGTTTTCTGTGTCATAGAAATAGTTAACAGGGATCGCATAAGGATAGCCGTCATCCCCGTTTACTGCAAGAACACCTCGGTGGCTGTTTTGCAAAAGAGCCTGTGCTGCATTTACGTCAATTTCATTTTTCTTTTTTCTGATGGGCCTAAACATGTTTTGTCTCCTTTTCTTTGCTTTTTAAAAATAAAGCGCCAGAAATTTCTATCTTCTAAGACCTAACGATAGAAATCCTGACGCTTAACTTTCCTACCCGGTGGCAGAAAAGTGTTGTAGTTTATTTTTTATTTTTATAACACAAAATGGAAGCTTTGTCCAGATGTTAGTTATTTTATTTGCTGTGGGATATTGCTATTTAATTCAGAAAGGTCCGAAAGAGCCCCGCCATGTATAAACGCATTCACGGCAATTTTTTGGACCTTTTGTTCCGCCGCCAATTAGACAGGGCTCCGGCCAACTCACACGCTTCGCGTGTTCAGGCAACGCCTCCGCCCTGTCCGCTATGCTCACAAAAGGTCCAAAATTGCCTACCGAATGCTTATTATACATGGCGGGGCTCTTTCTACTGTATTGGCATATCGCAAAAAAAATACAGTATTTAAGCGTAATGTCCCCCTGCTACTTATTGTTTTATGCGATAGAAGCAGGGAAATCCAGTGTTTTCCTTAATTTTGGATAATACCCGTTACGGTTCCCTTGCGAAGATTTAGGGTCGAAAATACGTTGAAAACTTGTTTTCATAAATGTTTTTGGCGCTAAATCTTCATAAGGCAGACGCCCAAATCTTCTTGTCCACTGTAAGCGGGTAAGAAGATGCAAGACTGAACTGTAACTAATATCCACCGTTTTTAATTTGTAAATAGGTGATAGCGTAGAAAGCCACCGGCGCGCATTACAGAATAAGCATTTGTTTGAAAATCCGTGAGTGGGCGAGCCTAGCGTCAGAACGGAGAACCGTGCCCGAACACGCGAAGCGTGTGAGTTGGGTTCGCAGTTCTGACAATAGGCGGCGCAAGCCCACGAACAAAGGATTTTCTCCCAAATGCGCATCTGTAATGCGCGCCGGTGGCTTTCGGACCTTAGTCGATTAAATCGCAATATATTTCAGTCATTTACTTCTCATCCACAACCTGAAAAATGATAAATTTCAGGTAATAAGATTCATCAGCTGCCCACAGGATCGGGTGATCAGCAGCCTGGGTGCGGTATTCTACCTGGCGCAGCCGTTTATGTACATTGGAGGCTGCTTCACGGATGGTTTTGGTAAATAATTCCGGATCCATGAAATGAGAGCAGGAGCAGGTGGCAAGATAGCCGCCGTCTTTTACTAACTTCATGCCCCGCAGATTGATCTCACGATAGCCTTTTACTGCATTTTTAATAGAATTTCTGGATTTAGTAAAAGCAGGTGGGTCCAGGATAACCACATCAAATTTTTCGCCTTCCTGCTCTAATTTAGGAAGCAGGTCAAATACGTCAGCACACTGGAAAGATACATGATCTTCTAAGCCATTTAAACGTGCATTTTCTGTGGCCTGATCTACTGCAAGCTGGGAAGCGTCCACCCCAAGGACCTTTTTTGATCCTGCAATGCCTGCATTTAAAGCAAAGGAGCCGGTATGGGTAAAGCAGTCTAATACTTTCTCTGGTTTCAGGTTGCGGCACAGGTTCTGGACTGCCAGACGGTTGTATTTCTGATCCAGGAAAAATCCGGTTTTCTGGCCGTCCTCTACGTCTACAATGTAATGTACGCCATTTTCACAGATTTCTACTTTGGTATCAAATGGTTCGCCGATGAAGCCTTTAAAGCGCTCCATTCCTTCCTGAAGGCGTACTTTTGCGTCACTGCGTTCATAGATGCCGCGAATGGAAATTCCGTCTTCTTTCAGTACTTTCTTTAATTTATCCAGGATCACCGGTTTTAAGCGGTCAATGCCCAGTGCCAGGGATTCAACTACTAAAACATCTTCAAATTTGTCTACTACAATACCTGGTAGAAAATCTGCTTCGCCGAAGATCACACGGCAGCTGGAGGTATCAGTAGTAGCTTTTCTGTATTCCCATGCAGTGCGGACTCTCTGTTCAATAAAATCTTCATTGATCACAGTATCTTTTTTGCGGGATAACATGCGCACAGTCAGTTTGGATTTTGTATTAATAAAGCCGTGTCCTAAAGGATAGCCGTCAAAATCTTCTACAGTAACCAGATCACCATTTTCAAAATCACCGGAAATGGTATCGATCTCATTGTCATAGATCCAGGCACCGCCGGCCTTTAAAGTACGGCCGGTTCCCTTTTTTATACGTACACAGGCAGTTTCTTTGAATAAATCTTCGTAATTCATGTATTCTCTCCTCATCATATGAATACCATCAGTATACACTAGTATTTATACATTTGCAAAAGGATCTGTATCCAGTACGCCGATGCCTTTGCGGATTACCTGTTCCGTCAGCCTTGCTAACTGCTGCGGCGTTTCTTTCATATTGGTTTTCAGCCAGTACTGTACCAGTCCCACACAGCCGGATACGATGAAAGAGAAGTAAGCGTCAAAGATAGCCGGATTTCCGGCGCGGAATACTTCCATCCAGTCGTGAAGACATTTATCACGGATCAGCTGTTTTAAACGGTTCATAAAGTTTAAGTCACCATTTTCGCCTAATAATATTTCCACCAGGTCTGCATTGTCATAAACCAGAGTGTAGATCTCTACAAAAATACCGTAAGGATTTTTCTTTAAATCTTCTGCGTCATGTTTCATGACAAGCTGGTTAAAGTCATCTAAGAGCTCACTTTCTGTTTTTTCCAGAAGATCAAACACATCTTTATAATGAAGATAAAAAGTTCCTCTGTTCAGGTCTGCTAATTCGGTCAGTTCCCGGACGGTAATGTCCTGCACTTTTTTTTGCTTTAATAAAGTGACCAGACATTCACGCAACTGTTTTCTGGTACGCCGCACGCGTCGGTCGACTGCTTCTGTACTCATGGTATTAAAGTCCCCCTTTGTGTCTGCATTTCATTTACAATATTTTAACAAAATCAAGAAAGTACCTTGCTTCTATTGCAAAAAGTAATAAGCAGTGGGCAGGGACTTTCTTGTATCAGGAGGGACATAAGTCCCTTCTGATAAGCTGCGTAGCAGCTATTTGGTTATGAGCAAGTAGCGAAAGCGGATTGCGAATATCTTTTTGCTACTTTATTAATCAACAATAATGATTAAAGTGTTTATTATTAAACAAATGAAACGAAATTAATTATTGTTGTTTTCATCATTAGTTAGTATAATCCATTATAGTTAATAAATGAACAAATGTCAATTAACAAATACAGAGTTGAATAATGGAAAGTTACAGTTCAGCAAGATGGCAAGAAGATGCAAGGCTGAACTGTAACAATAGAAGACAGGAGATGACTGTATGAAAGGCAAAAGCAGGTTATATCCCATTTCAATCTTTATGATGGTAGCTTTCCTGGCAGCAGGACCGGCCGATACAGCTTATGCAGCGCAGCAGGATACAGGCAGCTGGGTGGAGCTTAACGGAAACTGGTATTGGAAAAATGCAGACAGAACGGCATACATTGGCTGGCTATACACAGGTGGCCGTTTTTATTATCTGAAGAAAGACGGGACTATGGCTGTCGGCTGGGAAAAAGTGGGAGATGAGTGGTATTATTTCCACGAAGACGGCGGTATGAATAAAGGTCAGCTGGTTTTGGATAATGCAGTATATGAATTTGAAGATACGGGAGCTTTAAAGTCAGCAAAGTGGCTGGAAAATACAGGAGGCGGCGCTTATAACGCAGGTTGTTATGATGATATAACCCAGGAACTGTTTGGCCAGCTGGGAGATGAAAAGAAAGAACAATATTTTGACGCATATCCAGACAGAGAACAGGAACATGATGGTGACAGACGTACAAACTATGACAGGTACGCAGGTTTTATTATGGATATGAAGTTAAATAAAATAGCCCAAAGCCGTCTGGCGGCAGCTATGGAAAAAGGTTATGCAGACGGACGGGTCACAGGAGAAGGAACCATAGAAGATACACTGGCGTCCATTCCCTACCGCAAAGGTGCTTCCTGCCTGGAAGTATATGTGCGGGACTGCAAAGATGCAGATGAGGCATATGATAAGATAATGAATGTAACGGAACGAAAATATACATCAAAGTCAGACAGAAAGTACACATTACAATATTATCGATATATGGGTATGGCCCATGAGGAAAAGAACGGACACCACTGGTTTATGGTTCTTTTTATGCGTTAAATGGAGCATATCGTGTGAGGAGTTAGGATCATGGAAAAGAAATTCAAATTAGGCCCGTTAAAGAAGCGGGAGAAACAGGAAAAAGCTTCCGGCGAAAAGCAGTCCATTAAGCTGGCCCGGTTTATTATTGAGAAGCAGAACTGGATCGTATCGGTATTCGTTGCTGCCTGCTTATTTTGTGCGGTTGCCATGCTGTTTGTGGAAGTCAACTATGACTTAACAGAGTACCTTCCGGATACAGCACAGTCAGGCATCGGTTTAAATAAGATGGAAGATGAATTTGGCTATCCTGGAACGGCCCGTATCATGTTAAAAGATGTGACGTTGTATGAAGCCAAACAATACAAAGATAAAATGGAAGCAGTAGACGGTGTGGATCAGATTTTGTGGTGTGACAGTACCGTCAATATTTACTCAGGTGAAGATTTTATCCATCAGGAAGATATTGAAGATTATTATAAAGATGGTTTTGCAGTAATGGATGTCACCTTTAAAGAGGGAAATACAGCTAAAAGCACATCCGCAGCGATTGATGAATTAAAGGAGATCACTGGAGATAAAGGCTGTTTTACTGGAATGGCAGTTCAGAATAAATCTCTTCAGGAGAACCTGGCAAGTGAGATGCAGCTGATCTTAACCGTAGCGGTCATCATGATCTTTACAGTACTTTGCCTTACGACTACTGCCTGGTCTGAACCATTTCTGTTTTTGCTGGTCATGGGTGTAGCCATTTTGTTAAACCGTGGTACCAATATTTTTATAGGAAGAGTTTCTTTCCTGACCAACAACGTGGCAATGGTACTTCAGCTGGCAACTTCCATGGACTATTCTATTTTCCTGCTGGATGCTTTTACAAGAGAAAAGAAAAAAGGACTTTCAGATGAAGAGGCCATGGTAGATGCAGTAGATGCCGCTATCAATTCGATTTTTGCCAGCAGTCTTACAACAGTAGCAGGTTTCGTGGCTTTGATGTTCATGAAATTCAGCATTGGCTTTGATATGGGTCTGGTTCTGGCAAAGGGCATCGTGTTCAGCCTTTTAACCGTTGTATTTTTCATGCCGGCCATGATTTTCCGGTTTGCAAAATGGAATGAAAAAACGTCCCATCGTTCTTTCTTACCGGATTTTCACAAAATGGGAAGGGGAATTTATAAGATCCGGAATATCGCACTGGTAGTGATGATCCTGATCGTTCCTTTTGCATATACAGCGCAGGGAATGAATGATTTCTTATTCGGAAACAGTGCAGTAGGTGTCAGTGAAGGTACTCAGGTTTATGCAGATGAGCAGACCATTAACGAAAAGTTTGGCCGCAGCAATATGCTGGTAGCCATTTATCCCAATACTTCATCCATTACAGAAAAGGCAATGTCAGATGAGATCGAAGATCTGGAATATGTAAAAAGCGTAACATCCATGGCGAATACACTGCCGGAAGGTGTTCCGGAAGATTTTCTTCCTTATTCAATAACCAGCCAGCTGCATACAGATACCACCAGCCGTATGCTGATCTACATACGCACCAAATCAGAAAGTGATAAGGCTTTTGAATATACCAATGATATAAATGATATTGTAAAGAAATATTATCCACAGGATTCTTATGTAGTAGGTGAAACACCTTCCACGGAAGATATTAAGACGACGATTACAGCGGATAATGCCAGAGTTAATGTGCTGTCCCTGATCAGCGTATTTGTAGTGGTTATGTTCAGTTTCCAGTCTGTATTAGTGCCGATCATTGTTATGATCCCTATTGAGGCTGCGATCTATATCAATATGGCAGTGCCTTATCTGGTTGGCGAGACATTGGTTTATATGGGATATATTATCGTAAGCAGTATCCAGCTGGGTGCAACGGTAGACTATTCGATTCTCCTTACCAACAACTATATGACCTGCAGAAAGACCATGAAGAAGAAAGAGGCAGTAGTGGAAGCACTGGCTATGTCTTGTTCCTCTGTATTTACTTCAGGAACGATCCTGATACTGGCAGGTTATATTGTATATCTGATCTCCAGTACAGCAGCGATCGGTGGCCTGGGACATCTGATCGGAAGAGGTGCGCTGTTTAGTGTATGCCTGGTACTTACTGTTTTACCGGCACTTTTGGTTATTTTCGACAATATTATTACAAGTAATGAAATGGACCGTTTTAAGAAGTTTTTAATACGAAGACATGAAAAACGGAAAGCTTTATTAAAATCCGGCATTGGAGCAGTTAAGAAAAAAGCGTCAGCAGCCAGAGCAAAAAGCGGCAGTCAGACAGCGGAGGTAGAAGGAAATGAAATTTAGAAAAAGAGTGACAGCTTCTGTTTTAACGGCAGCACTGCTTTGCGGGTCAGCAGGCAGCAGTGTTCCTGTATATGGTGCACCGGCAGGCGCAGATGTAGATGAAACCATGTACGTAAACCTGGACTATTACGGAAAAACCACCAAGGTAAACGTAGTAAAAGGGGTAAATTTAAATGGTCTTGGTGAGATCACGGATTATGGAAATTATACCAATGTGGAAAATATGAGCACCAGTGATGCTCCTGTTTTGGGAGATGGAAGTGTGACATGGAATCTGCCGGAAGATCAGAACGGTCGTTTTTATTATAAGTGTACCATGGATAATGACCAGGTAGTGCTTCCCTGGGATTTTGATGTTTCCTATAAGTTAAATGGTATTCCTACAGATGGGGATAAGCTGGCAGGTGCAAGCGGCCTGATCGAGATCCATGTAAAGGCAACACCAAATGATAATGCAAAACTGTATTACAGGAATAATATGATGCTAATGGTGACAGTTCCTGTGGATATGTCTAAATGCTACAGTGTAGATGCAGATGGAGCTCAGATCCAGAGTCTTGGATCTACAACAGCAGCTGTATTTTCCGCCCTTCCGGGAGAGGAAGGAGATTATACCGTCCGTATTGGTACGGACAGTTTTGAGACAACGGGCGTGATCATGGCAATGGCGCCAGGCACTATTGATGATCTGAACCATATCAAGGATCTGAAAGAGGCAAAAGATACCTGGAAGGATGCAGGAGATGCTCTCTATGACAGTCTGGAACAGATGGCAAAATCAGTAGAATCCATGCGTGATGGTATCAATCAGGTACAGTCTGGTGTATCTTCTGCTGAAAGTGCAAGACAGAAATGGAGTGCCTCTAAGGACAGCATTCTGACTGGAAATGACCAGACGTTAGAGTCTCTGACCGCCTTGTCTGCCCAGTTGGAAACTCTGGTCCCACATCTTCAGACAGCCAAGGATGCGGCAGAAACAGTACATAACAGTATGGGTGATATTGTAAATACCATGGGAGATATGCAGGAGCCGCTGCGAAAGATGTACAACCGCCTGCGTAATATCAGTTCTTCTTCCCAGTCTCTGGGAGAGCAGCTAGATGATGTGAGAGATGACATGGCATGGCTTATCCAGAATAATGCCCAGTTCCAGGTTCAGACTACTACGATCTTAGAGGTTCTTCCAGGTTTGATCGAAGACCTTCAGGATTATGATGTGCTGGATTTTGATTTAGATGATCTGGAGGATGAAGATACAAGGAGCATAGCAGATGATCCGGAGCCTGAGAAAGACAGCACAACAGACAGTGATGTAAATACAGCCCAGAAAGATAAAAATACTGGTGATGCATCCGGTGAGGCATCAGATGGAAAAGATACAGCTTCTGAAAAAGATTCCGGCACAGCGGATGCTGAAGACAGCAAAGATAATGGGGATGATGGTTCTGATACAGAAGATGGTGGAGCAAACGCAGATACCGGTTCAGGTACAGAAGATAATGAAGCAAATTCAGATAACGGTTCAGATCCAGAGGATACCCAGACATTGAGCCGGGCCCATATTGAAAAGCATGAAGTCCCTCTCTTAACTGCTTCTTCCAGTGTTGATCTGGTAACCCTTTATAAAATGTTATCGAAGATTGATAAAGACAGCCGGGAGTTTACCCAGACTGCCTCCAGTTTGATGGATAATGTAGGGGACGCGGCCCAGTATGGCGCAGATCTTACAGACAGTATGGATCTGATGATCGAGGATCTGACCGCTCTTCACGACTCTCTGGATATGTATTATCCGGATCTGCAGGCATCTTTAGATGATCTTTCTGAACTGGTAAACCGCACAACGGATGCTATGAACAAAGGTGTCGCTACATTGACCATTGTCCAGAATACCTTAAAGGCTACCAGCGGTGATATAGATGATGCTGCTAAGAACAGTTTAAGAGGCAGCATGGAGCTTCTTGATAAGAGCCTTAACATCTTAGACAGTACCACCGATGTCAGAACAGCAGGCCGTACCATGAAGGATGTTATGGATGAACAGCTGGATAAATTCGATACTGACAATCGTTTCTTATTCATTGATCCGTCAGAAGATAAGGTTTCCTTTACTTCTGATAAGAATCCGGCACCAAAGACCTTACAGGTAGTCCTTCGCACTGACGAGATCAGCCTGGATGATGAAGAACACAAAGAGACAGATGCGGAGACTGAAAAGGTAAATGAAGGTCCGTTAAAGAGAATGTGGAATGTTCTGGTACAGATGTGGCAGGCGATTATCTCTATTTTCAAAAACAGATAGTCAGAGGCTTTTGTTTCTGATATGATAGAAATAAGGGTTAGAAGGAAAAAAGACCCTCGGCACGCCAGATGGTGTGTCGGGGGTTTTATACTAGCTCAGGGAAACAGCAAAAAGGATTGGGAATACATTGCGGGAGGAAAAAATGGAACCGGCAGGAAAACAGGAAAAAACGAAATATAAACTGGCAGCATCCATGAAAGAGTGTATGAAACAGATGCCGGTGGATAAGATAACGGTAAAAAATATTGTAGAAGGCTGCGGTGTTGCCAGACAGACCTTTTACCGAAATTTTCTGGATAAATATGATCTGATCAACTGGTATTTTGATAAACTGGTACTTCAGTCCTTTGAGCAGATCGGTATGGGGCATACAGTAGGAGAGAGCCTCACACAGAAATTTGAATTTATTGTCAATGAAAAAGTATTTTTTACAGAGGCCTTTCGCAGTGATGACCGTAACTCATTAAAAGAACATGATTTTGAGCTGATCTTACAGTTCTACCAGGATCTGATTGGACGAAAGACCAGCAGGCCTTTGGGGGAAGATCTGCAGTTCCTTCTGGAAATGTATTGCAGAGGTTCTGTTTATATGACAGTAAAGTGGGTGCTGACAGGAATGAAGGATTCACCTGCGAAAATGTCAAAGAAGCTGGTGGAAGCCATGCCGCCCAGACTGGCAGCTGTCTTTGATGAGCTGAAATTGTTATAGAAGTGACAGATTTTGTTATATATAACACAAAAAGATATTATCTATATATTGATAATGCAAGTAAATAACAGCAGATGTTATGTATAATTTGAATGATAAAATCTGAGAAAAATAAAAAAGTTTCTCAAAAAGTGACAGACTGGCACGTTTGTCACTTTTATTTTTATAAAAACGTTGTTATAATATTAACGAAACAAAGAAAAACAACAAGGAACCTAAAAAGCTGTTCCGAATCAGTCGGAACGTAAGTTTCTAATGTACTCTCAGAAAGTCAGCCGCAAAAGCAGGGGCAGGAAAGATTCAGAGAGTACATTCTAAAAAAAGGAGAATGTATCATGGCAAACAGAATCGTATTAAATGAAACTTCTTATCATGGCGCAGGCGCTATCGCTGAGATCGCTAATGAAGCAAAAACAAGAGCTTTCAAGAAGGCTTTTGTATGTTCCGATCCAGATCTGATCAAGTTTGGTGTAACAAAGAAAGTTACAGATGTACTGGATAATGCAGGTCTTGCATATGAGATCTATTCCAACATCAAACCAAACCCAACAATCGAAAATGTACAGACAGGTGTAGCTGCATTTAAGAAATCAGAAGCTGACTATCTGATCGCTATCGGCGGCGGCTCTTCTATGGATACAGCAAAAGCAATCGGTATTATCATTGCAAACCCTGAATTTGAAGATGTAAGAAGTCTGGAAGGTGTAGCACCTACCAAGAATCCATCTATTCCGATTATCGCAGTTCCAACTACAGCAGGAACAGCAGCAGAAGTTACGATTAACTATGTTATCACAGATGTAGAGAAAAAACGTAAATTCGTTTGCGTAGATACACATGATATTCCTGTTATCGCAGTGGTAGATCCTGATATGATGTCCTCTATGCCAAAGGGACTGACTGCTTCTACAGGTATGGATGCATTAACACATGCCATTGAAGGATATATCACTAAGGGAGCATGGGAAATGACAGACATGTTCCACTTAAAGGCAATCGAACTGATCTCCAAGAACTTAAGAGGTGCCTGCGAAAATACAAAAGAAGGCCGTGAAGGAATGGCTTTAGGACAGTACATCGCAGGAATGGGCTTCTCCAACGTAGGTTTAGGAATCGTTCATTCTATGGCACATGCTTTAGGTGCTGTTTATGATACTCCTCATGGTGTTGCAAATGCGATCCTGCTTCCAACTGTTATGGAATACAATGCACCTTGCACAGGAACCAAGTACAAAGACATCGCTATCGCAATGGGTGTTGAAGGTGTAGAAAATATGAGCCAGGAAGAATACCGTAAGGCAGCCGTAGATGCAGTTAAGAAACTGTCTGCTGATGTTGGTATCCCAGCTGACTTAAAGGCAATCGTTAAGGCCGAAGATGTAGACTTCCTTGCACAGTCCGCAATGGATGATGCATGCCGCCCAGGCAATCCAAAAGATCCAACCTTCGAAGATATCAAAAACTTATACTTATCACTTATGTAAAGGTGCAAAAGAAAACCAAGCGCCACCCCGAAAGGGGTGGCATTTGGTTTTCTTGCACCATTAACGAATGGCCCGCCTGCGTCTGACTCCTTTAAAATTATATTATCAATATATGGGTAATATAAATAGAAGTTTACAAATAATTTACCTGAACTTTACACAACTGCCCCATAATCCATATTGACGATTGAGAAAATATCCCGTATAATGAGCAAGTGTAAACGCAATGTAAAACGTATGTAAAGAACAGGAAAATTCAGTGTTATCAATATATAGATAATATAAAAAACAATTCCTGTTTCTTAAAAAAGGAGTAAAAAATGGGAGTTGAATTGCTTTTGGGCCTTCTGGGAGGTCTGGCGCTGTTCCTTTATGGAATGCAGATGATGAGCAACAATCTGGAAGCAGCGGCCGGAAACAAGATGAAACAGATCCTGGAAAAGCTGACTACCAACCGCTTTATGGGAATCCTGGTAGGCGCAGGCATCACAGCATTGATCCAGTCATCTTCAGCTACAACTGTTATGACAGTAGGCTTTGTAAACTCAGGTCTTATGTCTTTAAACCAGGCTGTATGGATCATCATGGGTGCAAATATCGGTACTACGATTACCGGACAGCTGATCGCATTAGATGTAGGTGCTTTAGCACCGCTGATCGCATTTATCGGTGTTGTCCTGGTAGTTTTTGTAAAGAATAAAAAGCTGCAGCATGTGGGAGGTATCGTTGCCGGAATAGGCGTTATCTTCATTGGTATGGGAATGATGAGTGATGCCATGCTTCCGCTGCGTAATGAACCGGAATTTATCCAGCTGATGACCAGCTTTAAGAATCCGCTGTTAGGTGTTTTGGCCGGTGCGCTGTTTACCGCAGTGATCCAGTCTTCCGCAGCGTCTATTGGTATCTTACAGGCATTGGCTGTAAGCGGTGTTATCAATCTTCACAGTGCTGTATTCGTATTATTCGGACAGAATATCGGTACCTGTATCACCGCAGTTCTGGCTTCTGTGGGAACCAACAGAAACGCAAAGAGAACTACAGCCATCCATTTGATGTTCAATGTGGTTGGTACTCTTATTTTTATCGCTCTTTGTATGGTAACTCCGTTTGTAGATTGGATGATCGCTACGAATCCGGCTAATCCAGCTGCGCAGATCGCAAATGTGCATACTATTTTTAATATTGCTACCACAGTTATCCTGTTCCCGTTTGGAAATACTTTGGTAAAGATAGCGAAGAAGATACTGCCGGATACGCAGACCAAAAAGGTTATGGATGCAGACCAGTGGTTCGAAGGTCTTATGGCTTCCAAGCATCATCTGGGTGTTTCTACGATTGCGATCAGTCAGATCCATGAAGAAATCCGGGACATGCTGGCTATGGCAGCAACGAATGTTTCTGAAAGCTTTAAGGCAATGGAGCAGGGACCGGGAGAAGAAGGAATCAAGGAAATTGCAGACAGAGAAGAGGAGATCGACCTTTCCAATGTACGTTTGTCTAAGAAAATATCCAAGGTTCTTGTGTTAGACCAGACGCCTCAGGATATTGAAGCTTTAAATAAAATGTACAGTATTTTAGGAAATATTGAGCGAATCGGTGACCATGCGATGAACCTGGCAGAATATGCCCAGACCATTCAGGAAAAGCAGCTGAACTTCTCTGATTATGCTAAAAATGAATTTAAGGTTATGGATGAAAGCTGTGCATTAGGTATGGAACTTCTCAGAAAGGCGGCAGCCGGAGAAAGCGGATTTACGTTAGAGCAGATCCAACAGATTGAGCAGAAGATCGATGATATCACAGATAATTTCCGCCAGAATCAGATTGAACGTATGCGGGAAGGACATTGTAATGTAGAGTCCTCAATCCTGTATTCTGAAATGCTTACAGACTATGAGCGAATCGGAGATCATATGTTAAACATCGGAGAAGCTTACGATGCGATCCAGTGGAATAATGATAATGCTGTGGCTTTGACAGAAGAGTAAAAAACATAATACAGATAATTTAAGGGGCTGTTGCAAAATACAGCCTCTATTTTTCTGCATCCGTTGTCTGCACAGCTTCTCGTTACATCTGTGCGTTCAGTTCGGACCAAAGTCCGCTCTGCCCGCACAGATGTCTCGAAGAGGCAGAACAACTGGATAGCAGAAAAGGGCTGCTGCATTTTGCAACAGCCCCTTTTTAGTTATTTTTTTACAGCTTTTGGCAGATCCCAGCAATAATGAGTTGCCAGAAGCCGGATAGCGATCACTAAGCAGGTACTTATGATCATAGCAATATCATTGTTTACCGGGCTGGACAGTAGGAAAGAATAGCAGATACCGCCAGCAATGGAGGCACAGGCATAAACATGCTTTTTCAGGATATAAGGCGTCTGCTTTGCCATGATATCCCTTAAAAGTCCGCCGCCTACGCCTGTAAGGACTCCTAAGAAAACAGAGAGAAAATGATAATTTCCATATCCTGCCATTACGGCGGTGTCAATACCTGTTACCGTAAAGGCGGCCAGTCCGATGGCATCGAAAATGTTCATCATTTTTTCATAGGCTACAATACTTTCGCTTTCTAAAAAGTGTTGGTTCATGCGGATGACTGTAAAAAGAACCAGGACAGTGATAAACGCCATGATCGTATAGACCGGGTTAGTAAAGAGGCTGGGAGGAACGATCCCTAAAAGGATGTCCCTCATCATACCTCCGCCAACTGCTGTAGTAACACCTAATACAATAATTCCCAAAAGATCAAGGTTTTGTCGGATCGCAACCATGGCACCGGAAGAGGCAAACGCAATGGTTCCAACAGCCTCGATCAGAAAGAAGATCGAAATATAATTCCCCATGATTGATCGGATCTCCTGTAATTACAGTAAGTAGATTTTATGTTTCTTGCAGGTATCACGCATTTCCTGTGGCCAGATACTTGCCTGTACTTCTCCAATGTGGGCTCTGTCAAGGAGCAGCATGCACAGACGGGACTGTCCGATACCGCCGCCGATGGTGTAAGGAAGCTCACCGTTTAAAAGCATCTTATGATATGGAAGTTCCATACGGTCCATGCAGCCGGATTTTTCCAGCTGTTCTCTTAAGGAAGCTTCGTCTACGCGGATGCCCATACTGGAAATTTCCAGAGCGCAGTTTAAAGTCGGATACCAGAAAAGAATATCGCCGTTTAATTTCCAGTCATCATAGTCTGGTGCCCGGCCGTCGTGGGGCTTTCCGCTTGCCAGTTTGTCACCGATCTGCATTAAGAAAACACAGCCATGTTCTTGCGTGATCAGGTTTTCGCGTTCCTTTGGAGTTTTATCCGGATACATAGCTTCCAATTCACTGGTGGTGATAAAGAAAATATCATCTGGCAGCTGATTTACAGCCTGTGGATATTTGTACCATACTTCGTGCTGCATATGCTTGATGATCTTGAAGATCAGGCGTACGGTATCTTTTAAGGTCTTTTCATTGCGGTCTTCTTTGTTGATGACTTTTTCCCAGTCCCACTGATCTACATAGCAGGAGTGGAGATTGTCCAGTTCCTCATCTCTGCGGATGGCGTTCATGTTAGTGTAAAGACCTTCACCTGGCTGAAAACCATATTCTTTTAATGCCATACGTTTCCATTTTGCCAGGGAATGTACAACTTCCATGGTCTCACCAGGAATGGCAGCCATGTCAAAGGATACAGGGCGTTCTACGCCGTTTAAGTTATCATTCAGACCGCTGCTTTTTTCGACAAATAAAGGTGCGGAAATACGCTCCAGATGCATCTCGCGTCCCATCTCTTTCTGGAAGGTGTCGCGGATATATTTAATGGCATCCTGGGTCTCACGTATATCCAGACGGGGATCATAGTGTTCCGGTATGATCAGTTCCATTGGTATTATCCTCCTGAAATATATTATGTACTCCCAAAATCTTCAAAGAGCACATGCTCATGTTCCCCAAAAAAGTACGGGAGAACATACAATACGTACATGGTAACATTATTATAAAGAAGCTTCAAGTGAAAGTTTCTCATGTTCTCAAGTTTTGTAAGCTCTCAGCTGCTGTTTTGCCCATTCACATTCAGAAAAGCGAACTGCTTCAGGCAGATTACAGGTTACAGCGCAGTTCCCTTTGCAGGAACGGAAAAACCGGTCATATCTGTTTTTTCTAATTCCAGTAAGGCGATCTTCTTATCAATTCCTCCGGCATAACCGGTAAGGCTTCCGTTTGTACCTACTACTCTGTGACAGGGGATAATAATGGAAATCCTGTTGTGGCCCACTGCACCCCCTACAGCCTGGGCGGACATATGGGAAAGTCCCATAGAGGCAGCTAGTTTGGCAGCAATCTCTCCATAAGTAACAGTCTGTCCATAGGGAATGGTTAGAAGGATACCCCACACCTGTTTACGAAATTCTGATCCCATAGGATGGAGTTTAGGCGTAAAGGGCGGATTTTCCCCTTTAAAATACAGATCCAGCCACTTTGTGGTTTCTTTAAGTATGTTGTTTTCTTTTTCTTCACTATCTGACAGGTCAATACCATGAGCAAAATATTTCTGTTCTTCAAACCAGAGGCCTGTAAGTCCTATATCGTCTGCTGCTATCAGGATATTTCCCAAAGGAGATTTATAAGTGCAGGTGTACATCATAAAGATACCTCATTTCCAGGAGTATAAAAAATATTGGGGTCAAAAGTGTTATGGTTTTAGTATACAGTGGAAAGAGAGAAAAATCAATAGAAAAATCGAACAAATGTTCTTTTGACAATGCAGGTTCTGTTATAGTTCTTGAAAAAAAGTGCCATATGGCATTTTTAAATTTTCTTTTTTGTGTATACTGAAGTTACATAGAAAGATTTCAGAGAACATATAAACTTTAGAAAATGAAACAGGAGGAAGCAGAAACGATGAAGAAGTTCAAACGTATTTTTGTGATCGTAATGGATTCTTTTGGCGCGGGACATGCAAAAGACGGCGCCGCTTACGGTGATGACGGTGCAGATACTATGGGGCATATTGCCCAAAAGCATAATAACTGGAAAATTCCTAATCTTACCAGTCTGGGACTGGCAAACTTGCATCCTTTAAACGGTGTAACACCGGCAGAACATCCTCTGGGGTATCAGATGGTCCTTAATGAAAAAAGCTGCGGAAAAGATACGATGACCGGACACTGGGAAATGATGGGCATCTATACCACAAAGCCATTTGTTACTTTTACAGATCATGGTTTTCCGCCTGAACTGATACATGAACTGGAAGAGCGCACCGGACACAAGATCATTGGAAATAAGAGCGCCAGTGGTACGGAGATCTTGGATGAGCTGGCAGAAGAAGAGATCGCGACCGGTCACATGATCGTATATACGTCTGCTGACTCTGTACTTCAGATCTGCGGAAATGAGGAGACTTTTGGACTGGAGGAACTTTATCGCTGCTGTCAGATCGCCAGAGAACTGACCATGAAGGATGAGTGGAGAGTAGGACGGGTTATCGCAAGACCTTATGTTGGAAAGAAAAAAGGCGAATTTAAGCGTACCAGCAACCGCCATGATTATGCTTTAAAGCCAAGTGGAAAGACGGCTTTGAATGCTTTAAAAGAGAATGGATATGATGTGATCTCTGTAGGAAAGATCCGCGATATCTTTGATGGCGAAGGCATTACGGAAGCCTATAAGTCCAAGAGCTCTGTTCATGGAATGGAGCAGACCATTGATATTGCAGAGCACAATGATTTTACAGGACTTTGCTTTATCAATCTGGTTGATTTTGACGCACTGTGGGGCCACAGAAGAAATCCGGAAGGCTATGCAGAAGAAGTGGAAAAATTTGACGTGAAACTGGGAGAACTATTAAAGAACCTGAAGGAAGATGATCTGTTAATGATCACGGCAGACCATGGAAATGATCCTACATGGACAGGTACAGACCATACCAGAGAACAGGTTCCCCTTCTGATCTACTCTCCGTCTTTAAAAGAAGGAGGAAAGCTGGCTGAATCAAATGATTTTGGTGTGATCGGTGCTACGATTGCAGAGAATTTTGATGTAAAAATGCCGGAAAATACCATTGGAACCTCTATTTTAGAACAGATTAACTAAACGGACATGCCTGCTGACGCAGGCATCACCATTCATGGAAGCCGATTGCTCCGCACCTTTGGTGCTCCCGCAATCGGCGCCAGCATTCGCAATCCGCGCTATCGCGCTCCTTGCTCATACCGGCTTGCCCGTCCGATACCCGTGAATTCGCTCATGCAAGCATGGCTCATTCGCGGCTGCCGTCCGGGACTTTCATAGTAAATGAAAAGATACCTTTTGACATCAAGATCATGAAAATACTTAAAACAGGCAGGAAAAAGCAGATCCTGTCTGTTTTTTTGCCATTTTTTATCTGTGAAGTGTTTATAAAAAGTGTTTCATTGAAATGAAGAGCTGACTGTGGTATTATGTTGATTGACGTCTGCATCTTCTTGTTCGCTGCAAGTGTGCAAGAAGATGCAAGGCAGACAGGAAGGCAGAAAATTTATGGAAAATGTAAAGACAGAGGTCGTAGAAAACATAAAAGAAGCGCAAAAGATCCTGATCGGGATCGGAAATGAATGGGCACTGCGGGATGATGAGAAAGACATCCGTTTCCGTCATTTAAGCGATCCGGCTCAGTCTGAACTGATGGAAGCCTATAAGTCACTCTATGAACTGATAAAAGAGAAAGACTATTATATTGTCACTACTTTAACAGATGGGGCTGTTTATGAAATCCCTTTTGATAAAAACAGGATCGTAGCTCCCTGCGGAAACATTCACTGGAGACAGTGTTCAAAAGCCTGTACAAAGGATATCTGGGAAGAAAAGGAAGTGCCGGATGATATCTGTCCACACTGCAAAGCACCCCTTACAGGGAATACTTTAAAAGCAGAAACATATATTGAGGAAGGCTATCTGCCAAGGTGGAAGGATTATATGAAATGGCAGACCGGAACCCTTAACCGCACTCTTGTGATCCTGGAACTGGGAGAAGGATTTGCCACTCCTACGGTTATGCGCTGGCCTTTTGAAAAGATCATTTATTTTAATCAGAAATCAAAATTATACCGTGTAAATGAAAGTTTCTATCAGCTTCCAAAAGAGGCACAGGAACGAGGAGTATCGGTTCATGAAAATTCCGTCTGCTGGATGCTTGGAAAATAGAGATTAAAAGATGCAAGGCCAAACTACAACAATTAAAAAGATAAATTGACAGAAAAAACGAAAGTGAGGAATGCCCATGATCGCTGTAATAGACTATGACGCAGGAAATTTAAAAAGCGTGGAAAAGGCACTGGTTTTTCTGGGAGAAACACCGGTCATTACCAGAGACAAAGAACAACTTTTGGCAGCTGACAAAGTGATCCTTCCAGGTGTAGGTGCTTTTGGAGATGCCATGGAGCGTCTGCATCAGTACGGACTGGTGGATGTGATAAAAGAGATCGTAAAAAAAGAAACTCCTTTTCTGGGAATCTGCCTGGGCTTGCAGCTGATGTTTGAAAGCAGCGAAGAAAGTCCTGGAATAGAAGGTCTTGGACTGCTTCCGGGTAAGATCCTTAAAATACCGGAGACACCAGGAATGAAGGTACCTCATATGGGATGGAATTCCTTAAAGGTACGTCCGGATTCCAGACTGTTTCAGGGCATTCCAGACGGCAGTTATGTATATTTTGTACATTCCTATTATCTGAAAGCAGAGGAAGAAGATATAGTAGCAGCAACTACGGAATACGGAATCCATATTCATGGGGCAGTGGAGAAAAAGAATCTGTTTGCCTGCCAGTTCCATCCGGAAAAGAGCAGCCAGACCGGTCTTAAGATCCTGGAAAATTTTATTAAACTGTCATAGGAACTTGGAGAAAGGAAAATGAAATATGTTTACAAAAAGGATCATTCCCTGCTTAGATGTGAATAATGGCCGGGTGGTAAAAGGCGTTAATTTTGTAAATTTAAGGGATGCCGGTGACCCGGTGGAAATAGCGGCTGCATATGATAAGGCTGGTGCAGATGAACTGGTATTTTTGGACATAACAGCTTCCTCTGACCATAGAAAAACAGTAGTGGATATGGTGCGTAAGGTAGCAGAAAAGGTGTTTATCCCCTTTACAGTAGGCGGCGGGATCCGTACAGTAGAAGATTTCCGCATGCTTTTGCGGGAAGGCGCGGATAAAATATCTATTAACTCATCTGCCATTGATGATCCGCAGCTGATCCATGATGCAGCCTGGAAATTCGGCAGACAGTGTGTGGTAGTTGCTATTGATGCCAAGCGCAGGGCAGATGGCTCTGGCTGGAATGTATACAAACACGGCGGACGGTTAGATACAGGCCTGGATGTGCTGGAATGGGCGAAAAAGGCAGATTCCTTAGGTGCAGGTGAGATCCTTCTTACCAGTATGGACTGCGATGGTACAAAGGCCGGTTATGACAATGAACTGACAGCGGCAGTGGCAGATCTTGTAAGTGTTCCCGTGATCGCATCCGGTGGTGCAGGAAATAAAGAGCATTTTTATGATGCGCTGACGAAAGGTAAGGCGGATGCAGTTTTAGCCGCTTCACTGTTTCATTATAAAGAACTGGAGATCCGTGATCTGAAGGATTATCTGGCTGGAAGAGGCATTTCTGTGCGAAGATAGAATACGGTCGTTTGGAAAGTATGATATGAAAGACAGAAGAAAAGGAGTGTAAAGATGGCTGCAATATCAAATGACTGGCTGGCTCCCTTAAGCGGAGAGTTTAAAAAGCCATATTACAAAAAATTATATGACACTGTAAAACATGAATATGAAACAAGGGAAATCTTTCCGGCACCGGATGATATTTTTAATGCCTTTGCTTTTACACCGCTGGAAAAAGTAAAAGTAGTTATTTTAGGTCAGGACCCATATCATAACAATGGTCAGGCCCATGGACTGTGTTTTTCCGTAAAGCCGGATGTGGATATTCCGCCGTCCTTGGTAAATATCTATCAGGAACTTCATGATGATCTGGGCTGTTATATCCCGAATAACGGTTATCTGAAAAAATGGGCCGATCAGGGAGTGATGCTTTTGAACACGGTTCTTACGGTGCGGGCGCACCAGGCCAATTCCCATCATGATATTGGCTGGGAGCAGTTTACAGATGCAGCCATCCGTGTGTTAAATGAACAGGATCGCCCTATGGTCTTTATCCTGTGGGGAAGACCGGCCCAGTCTAAAAAATCCATGCTGAACAATCCGAAGCATATGATTTTAGAGGCACCCCATCCAAGTCCGTTGTCTGCTTACAGAGGATTTTTCGGCAGCCGTCCATTCAGCAAGACAAATGATTTTCTCAGGGAACATGGCTTAGAGCCTATTGACTGGCAGATTGAAAATGTAGAAAAGTAAACGGTGCATGAAATAGATAAGGAGTAACTATGAGTATAGTAGAGATTTTAAAGGTGATCGTTCTGGGAATCGTGGAAGGTTTCACAGAATGGCTGCCTATCAGCAGTACCGGGCATATGATCCTGGTGGATGAGATCATCCATTTGAATCAGCCCGATGCATTTAAGGATATGTTCCTGGTGGTGATCCAGTTAGGCGCCATTCTGGCAGTTGCGGTGATGTATTTTCATAAATTAAATCCATTTAGCCCGTCAAAATCTTCCAGACAGAAGCAGGCTACCTGGGCACTGTGGATCAAGATCGTGATCGCGTGTATCCCGGCAGCAGTATTTGGACTTCTTTTAGATGACTGGATGGAAGCACATTTATACAATGCTTATGTAGTAGCTGCTACACTGATCCTGTATGGTGTGCTGTTCATTGTTTTGGAAAACAGTTCCATTACAGCTAATCCATCCATTACCAAGGTAGGACATATTTCTGCGAAAACAGCTCTGTTTATCGGTTTGTTCCAGCTGCTTTCTCTGATCCCGGGAACATCACGCTCCGGTTCCACCATTTTAGGAGCTATGGTACTGGGCTGTTCCAGAGGTGCAGCAGCAGAATTTTCCTTCTTTTTAGGCATTCCGGTCATGTTCGGAGCCAGCTTTTTAAAGATCGTGAAATTCTTTGTAAAGGGCAATGTTTTAACCGGTCCTCAGATTTTTTATACCATTCTGGGAATGCTGATCGCTTTTGGCGTATCTGTGTATTCCATCCAGTTCTTAATGGGATATGTGCGCAGACATGACTTTAAGTTCTTTGGTTATTATCGTATTATCCTGGGTATTGTGGTGCTGGCATACTTTGGCATCACAGCACTTGCGTCATAAAAAATATTGCAAACAAAAAACTCCGTCCTGTTATCAGAAACGGAGTTTTTTACGCTTATTTTTAGCCTGTTTTAATCTGCCATTTCAGCAATATCATACAGCAGCTTTTCAGACTCATCCCAGCCCAGACATGGGTCTGTGATGGACTGTCCGTAGCAATGTTCGCCGATCTTGTGGTTTCCTGGTTCGATGTAGCTTTCGATCATCAGACCTTTTACCAGATGGCGGATGTCATCAGAATGGCGGCGGCTATGGAGAACTTCTTTTGCGATGCGCACCTGTTCTGCGTATTTCTTGTTGGAGTTGGAGTGGTTGGTATCTACGATGCAGGCCGGGTTCTTTAAGTTTCTCTTGGAGTAAAGCTCAAAGAGAAGGTGAAGATCCTCATAATGGTAGTTAGGGATGCACTGACCGTGTTTGTTGACAGCACCACGCAGGATGGTATGGGTTAATGGGTTTCCTGGACAGGAAACTTCATCACCGCGGAAAATGAAATCATGAGGCAGCTGGGCTGCTACAACGGAGTTTAACATAACACTGATGTCGCCGCTGGTAGGATTTTTCATACCAACCGGTACATCGCAGCCGCTGGCTACCAGACGGTGATACTGGTTTTCTACAGAACGGGCGCCAACTGCGATATAAGACATGATATCGGACAGATACTGAAGGTTATCCGGATACAGCATTTCGTCGGCAGTAGACATTCCGGTTTCGCGGAATACCTTCATATGCATATGACGGATCGCCAGGATTCCCTGAAGCATATCCGGCTTTTTTTCAGGATCAGGCTGGTGGAGCATACCCATATAGCCTTCGCCGGTTGTTCTTGGTTTGTTGGTATAAACTCTTGGAACAATGAGAAGTCTTTCTTTTGTCTTCTCCTGAACCTTTGCAAGGCGGTTTGCATAGTCGCATACAGCCTCTTCATTATCTGCAGAGCAAGGTCCGATGATAACAAGGAATTTATTGCTTTGTCCGGTAATTACTTTTTTAATCTCTTCATCTCTTTCAGCTTTTAAAACTGCAAGCTTTTCAGGCAGAGGAAACTGTTCCAGTATCTCCGCCGGGCTTGGAAGTTCATTTACAAGTGTGAAACTCATGTCTGTTTTATCCTCCCGATGTAACTTTATGTTCGCTCAGAATCTTTCTGTTCTGAGAGAACATACTTATGGCTTTTCTTTAGGACTCATTATAGCTTAAGTTGTAAGAAGTTGCAACGCAAAAAAATCCCATTGACAAAAAGGGGATAACTGACTATAATAGCCTTAATTTCATGACTTGGCAATGATGGGAACAAGTAATTTTCTGCAAAAGCATACAGAAAGCAGCCGGATGATGAGAGGCGCATGGAAAGCAGGATATGAATACATCCCTGAGCTTTGCACCGAATAATGCTGAAAGCATTTAGTAGGCTGCAACGGAAAGGGTACACGTTACAGTACCAGGGTATCCTCGAAAGAGCGTACCTGCAAAGGCAGACAGTGCGAACTGTCTGTAAATTAAGGTGGTAACACGGATCATTTAGCTTCGTCCTTTAGTGGGATGGAGCTTTTTTTATGTGCCAAGGCACATCCTTTTTAATAGTTCCTTGTGCATGAAAGAAAAAATATGTTATACTTAGAAAAAAGATATCTGAGTATACAAGATGGAATGAAAGGAAAGAAAAAAATGCAGATCTATGAAGAGTTAGTTGCCAGAGGTCTGATCGCCCAGGTAACAAATGAAGAAGAAATCCGTAAAATGGTAAATGAAGGAAAGGCAGTTTTCTATATCGGTTTTGACCCGACCGCAGACAGCCTTCATGTAGGACATTTCATGGCACTGTGCCTGATGAAACGTCTCCAGATGGCAGGAAATAAGCCAATCGCCCTGATCGGCGGCGGTACTGGTATGGTAGGCGATCCATCCGGACGTACCGACATGCGTAAGATGATGACTCCAGAGATCATCCAGCACAACTGCGACTGCTTCAAGAAGCAGATGAGCCGTTTCATTGATTTCTCTGATGGAAAAGCCCTGATGGTAAACAACGCTGAGTGGCTGATGAACTTAAATTACATCGAATTCTTAAGAGAAGTAGGTCCTCATTTCTCAGTAAATAACATGCTTCGCGCAGAGTGCTACAAGCAGAGAATGGAAAAAGGCTTAAGTTTCTTAGAGTTCAACTACATGCTGATGCAGAGCTATGACTTCTACGAGCTGTTCCAGCGTTATGGCTGCAATATGCAGTTTGGCGGTGATGATCAGTGGAGCAACATGTTAGGCGGTACAGAACTGATCCGTCGTAAACTTGGCAAAGACGCACATGCAATGACAATTACTCTGTTATTAAACTCTGAAGGCAAGAAGATGGGCAAGACTCAGTCTGGTGCTGTATGGCTGGATCCTGAAAAGACATCTCCATTTGATTTCTATCAGTACTGGAGAAATGTAGGTGATGCTGACGTTCTTAAGTGCCTGCGTATGCTGACTTTCCTGCCATTAGAGCAGATTGATGAGATGGACAAATGGGAAGGAAGCCAGTTAAATAAGGCAAAAGAGATCCTTGCATTTGAGCTGACCAAATTAGTACACGGTGAAGAAGAGGCAATGAAGGCTCAGGAAGGCGCAAGAGCTTTATTTGCAGGCGGCGCTAATACAGAAAATATGCCAACCTGTGAACTGAATGAAGAAGATTTTACAGACGGAAATATTGATATTTTAACAGTTCTTACAAAATCCGGACTGGCTGCATCCCGTTCTGAGGCAAGAAGAAACGTAGAGCAGGGTGGTGTATCTGCTGACGGTACTCAGATCAAGGATATCAAGGCAGTATTTGCAAAAGACCAGTTTGCAGGCGACGGCGTTGTGATCAAGCGCGGAAAGAAGAACTTTAAGAAAGTTATTTTAAAGTAAGATAAATGAGAGGAGGATGTTTAGTGAAAAGATATATGGCACTGCTTCTTGCAGCAGTTTTTGCAGCAGGAAGTACCTTCTCTTCTCAGGCTGGTTCTGCATTAAAAAAGGAAGTGCCGGTTACTCTTCATATGGATATCAACAACAGGCAGACACCTGTTTATGATGGATATACATCTTATGTTATGGGTAACCGTGCTTCTGATAAGGATACATTTACAGTTACGAAAGATTCAGACCAGGTAGATTTAAAAGATGTGACTTTAAGTTATTATCTGATCACCTATAACGGCAGCACAGAAAAAAATTTAGAGTGCAGAGTATATGGACTGAAAGAAGGAGAGCATTATCCGGTCATCCGTCCAGAGACATTTAACCGTGAAAAGTCGGCAGGAAACGTGTATGATTCCCTGGAACGCTGCTATATGGTGGAATTTTCTAAAGCAGATGAACGGAAAGAATATTATTTTACAGCTGTTCCTGAAAGCGATATGGCGAGTTACAGAAATATCCATCTGGGAAAATGGGAGAAAGATGCGAAAGGCTGGCGTTACCAGTATCAGGGAGAATATCTTACATCTTGGGCAAAGATCAATGAAAAATGGTATTTATTCAATGCAGATGGATATATGTTGACTGGCTGGCAGGAATCTATGGGGCAGACCTATTATCTGAACCCTTCTGATGGTGTGATGATGAGCAACTGTACCATAGATGGCCGAAAGCTGGATGGAAGCGGAGCATACATAGAATGAAAAAATCGTATGAAATAGATATGTGTAATGGCCCACTTCTGGGCAAGATCCTTATTTTTTCTGTTCCCCTTATGCTTTCCGGTATTCTTCAGCTGCTTTTTAATGCAGCGGATATCATTGTAGTAGGGCGGTTTGCAGGCAGTACAGCACTGGCAGCTGTTGGTTCTACAACATCTTTGATCAATCTTATGATCAATGTATTTGTGGGGCTTTCAGTTGGTGTAAATGTACTGGCGGCAAGATATTATGGTGCGCAGAAGAAAAAAGATATTCAGGATACAGTCCATACAGCCATTATGATGGCTGTATTAAGCGGTCTGTTTCTGGTACTTCTTGGAGAAACGGTTTCCAAACCTATGCTTACTTTTATGGGAACACCTGATGACGTACTGGATCAGGCGGCGCTGTATCTTCGCATCTATTTCTTTGGGATGCCGGTGCTGATGATCTATAACTTTGGTGCGGCTCTTTTAAGAGCAATCGGAGATACCAGGCGTCCATTGTACTTTTTATTTGCAGCAGGGGCTGTTAATGTAGTATTAAACCTGTTCTTTGTAATAAAAATGGGAATGGGTGTAGATGGTGTTGGCTGGGCAACGGTTATTTCAGAATGTGTATCAGCAGGTCTGGTCATCCGCAGCCTGATGAAAGAAACCGGCGCCATGAAGCTTCATCTTACGAAACTTCGCATTGTCCCTGGAAAGCTGACCCAGATCGTACGGGTAGGTTTTCCAGCGGGAATGCAGGGAGCGATCTTCTCTATTTCCAATGTACTGATCCAGTCGTCTGTAAATTCATTTGGTTCCATTACTATGGCTGGAAATACATCGTCTGCCAATATTGAAGGTTTTGTATATACAGCGATGAACGCAGTGTACCAGACCAGTTTAAGCTTTACCAGTCAGAACCTGGGCGGCCAGAAATACAGCCGTATTGACCGGATCAAAAATATCTGCCTTGGTGTTGTAACTGTAGTTGGCATGGTGCTGGGCTTTGGTGCTATTTTTGGCGGTCATCAGCTGTTGGGTATTTATTCCTCAGATCCGGAAGTTTTAAGCTTTGGAATGCGAAGACTGCGTATTATCTGTGGAACCTATTTTCTGTGCGGTCTTATGGACTGCATGGTAGGCAGCTTAAGAGGAATGGGATATTCTGTGATCCCAATGATCGTGTCCCTTACAGGAGCCTGCGCTTTTCGTGTATTCTGGATCTTCACTATTTTTGCATCCAACCATACGCTGGAAGTGCTGTATTTGTCCTATCCGGTATCATGGATCATAACAGCAGCCGCTCATATGGTCACATATTGTATTGTACGAAAACATTTCCCGAAAGAAGACAGAGCCTAGCAGGCTTATGGATCCCTTCGGGATCTTTTTTGTTCGTTAAGCTCCTTCACGCAATTCCCGTAATTAAAAAGAAAATTCTGATAATTAACAAATAAAAACAATGTATCACATTTTAATTGCATAAAAAGTATAAATAATTGCAATCAATAGACACAAATACAAAATACACAAAAAATATAAAATAAATTTTAAAATAGCATTGACAAAATGGAGCATATCTGGTATATTAAAGACAACAAAAGAACGAAAGAAACAAAGAAAAAGAAATTGTAGACCATCAATTTCAGAAAAATCTAAGAAAAGGAGGTACAGACCGCCAGAAAGATAACATTGTTTCATTTATAAAATTTATATTTATAAATGAGACCAGGACAAAGCCCAGATCTTTAAAAACCGCTTATTAAAAACTATCCATAAGAGTATCAAAAAGAGAAGAGTACAAAATTGGAAAATCCAGTTTCGGTTTGGTCATATGACGAGAAAGTATGGTCAGGACGAAAAAATTACCAGATAGAAAGAAATATAATAGAAAGAGTGAAAAGATAAAAGCGGAAGATAAAGAAACTGAGGCACACAATTGAATATAGAGTAGAAACGAAAAACAGATGTTTCAGAAAAGAGAGGTTTAGTCCAATGGACGAGATAGTCAGAGGACGGATATCGTAATCGCGAAGTGGTTAATCAAAGATTCGATATCCGTCTTATTTTTTTGTTACAGCTTACAGACCTTCCAGGTTAAAAGGCGGTGTGTATTCTTCTTTGGCACTGCTTTTTTGCTGCATAAAACCGTCTGTCATGCCAAGCTCCAGGGCAGTATCGACTACTTTATTATATTCATAAGAAGTGATACGGCGGTTTAACTGAGGATAGTCCGGATTTGTGGTATAAGGCGTGTACTGGCTTAACAGGCTGATCAGATAGTGATGCTTTGGAAAATGTTCCTGGATCCAGTGAAGGAGCTTTATAGAATCATCCTTGTGACCGGGAAGGACCATGTGGCGTATGATGACGCCTTTGGTCATCAGGGGAAAATCCGGTTTTTCAGGAATAGATGAGGGATGAAGCATATATTCAGGGACTCCGGTCTGCTGGATCATCTGCGCAATGGAGGCAGAGGCCTGCTCAAAATAGTCTTTTGCCCGGGAATAGCGAAAGGCCAGTTCATTGTCAAAATACTTAAAGTCAGGAAGCCAGATGTCGATATAATCGTTTAGCTGGGAAATGACCTGGGGGCGTTCATAACCACCGCAGTTACAGACAATGGGAATATGCAGCCTGTGACGGACCAGATCCAGAGCTTTTATAATATCAGGAAAATAATGAGTGGGTGTTACCAGGTTGATATTATAGGCCCCCTGATCCTGAAGGCGCAAAAAAACGTCTCCCAGTTCATGCACAGTCAGTTCTTTGCCAAAATGGTCTTTGCTGAGAACAGAATTCTGGCAAAAGCAGCAGCGTAAAGTACAACCGGAGAAGAAAACGGCTCCGCTGCCGCCTGGTTCTTCTTCGGGACCGCTGAGAACCGGTTCTTCCCATTTGTGAAGTGCTGCTCTGGCCGCTGATAGATGGCTTGTACAGCCGCAGTAGCCTACAGCTTCATTGCGGTTTACATGGCACATTCTGGGACAGAGTGTACAGTTTGTGTAATCAGGCAGATTCATGGATAAAAACTCCTTTTGTTATTGATGTACTTGTAAGAGCAGTATATTAGGTTTCTTTTTCTGTCAGTCGATGCTGCTCCCGGTATTCTTTCGGGGATATTCCATATTCTTTTTTGAAAGCACGGAAAAAGCTGGTGTAATCTTTAAAGCCATATTGTGGAAAAATGCGGCTGATCGGTTCGCCGGAGAGGATAGCCTGCCGGCTGGCATGGAGCCGTTTCTTCAATATATACTGATGCAGAGAAATACCCATATTATCTTTGAAAATGTGAGCAATATGGTATTTACTTACATAAAAATTGGCAGCGATCTGTTCCAGGCTCAGGTTATCTTCCAGATTCAGGCGGATATAGTCGCAGATCTTTAAATAAAGAGTATTTTCAAGCACCTGTGAATGTTCGTGTAGACTGCTGTAAAGCAGACGGTTTATATATACGAGAAAAGAAACGGCCATTAGTCCGCTTGCCTGGGCGTGAAATATGCGTTCAGAACTGTTTTCCTCTAGCAGATCCAGCAATTTTCCCTGAATATCCTGGGCTGTAATACGGTCAGCAGAAATACGGTAAACCTGGCTGGAGGCAGCAGTATCAAAGCAGTAGGTCAACTGGGGATCCTGCTTGTGCAGCTTTTCGTAATAAGATTTATTCAGCCAGAATACAAAGCGGCGGTATGGCTGGTCGAAAGAGAGAAATTCCGGAAAATGAGGGGTTTCCGGCGGAATCAGCAGGCAGTCACCGTAGGACAGTCTGTATACAGCATTTCCGATGTGGTATTTTACATTTCCTTCCAGAAAAAAATAAAATTCGCAGTAATCATGGTGATGAGGAGCAACAGAGCGCAGCTGGGTATCATTATAATAAAAAAGTTCAAAATCCACAGGGCGCATGTATTGCCGTTTGTTAAAATCCATGGAAATCTGTTTCATATAGAGTACCTCTCCTTAAATGTCTGCTAACGCAGCCGCTTGTTTTTCTTTTGGACTCAGGTTTATACTCGCGAATCACGCGCTGATGCGCTCTACTGCCTGCTGACGCAGGCGATTCGCTCGTTAATGGTCCAAGAAAAACAAATGTCTGCTAACGCAGCCGCTTGTTTTTCTTTTGGACTCATTATATAGCATAAACAACAACTTTTGCAATATGCACAACAATTATAACTATGGACGAAAAGAAAAGTTTTGGTATAATTCATAATATAAATGATATATGTGAAGTGTCAGGGCCTTATCTTTGCAATCGATTTACATAACGATTTGAACAAGGTTTTGACGGCAACTTGGAAAAGTTTAAAGTTTCAATATATAATGCTTAAAGGAGGAAGTTTCAATGAAATTATCATTCAGATGGTATGGCGAAGATGACAAGGTGACTCTGGAGAATATCCGCCAGATCCCAGGTATGCAGTCTATCGTAACTGCAGTTTACGATGTTCCGGTTGGTGAGGTATGGAGCCGTGAGAGCATTGCAAAATTAAAAAAGCAGGTTGAGGATGCAGGTCTTGGCTTTGACGTGATCGAGAGTATCCCGGTTCATGAGGATATCAAGCTGGGCAAACCAACCAGAGACAGATACATTGAAAATTACTGCGAGAATATCCGCCGCGTTGCAGAAGCAGGAATTAAGTGCATTTGCTACAATTTCATGCCTGTATTCGACTGGACCAGAACCCAGTTAGACCATGTACTGGCTGACGGATCTACTTCCCTGGTTTACTATCAGGAGCAGGTAGACGCTGTAAATCCTTTAAACAGTAACAGCGACTTAACTCTTCCAGGATGGGATTCCAGCTACACAAGAGAAGGATTAAAGGCAGTGGTTGCTGAGTACAACAATTTAACAGAAGAAGATTTATGGAGCAATTTACAGTACTTCCTGGAGAGAGTTATTCCGGTAGCTGCTGAGTGCGATGTAAATATGGCGATCCATGAGGATGATCCATGCTGGAGCATTTTCGGACTTCCAAGAATCATTACTTGCGAAGAGAATCTGGACCGTTTCTTAAAGCTGGTTGATGACAAACACAACGGTATCACACTTTGCACCGGTTCTTTAGGATGTTCTGGAAAGAATGATGTAGTGAAGATGGCAGCTAAGTATGCAGCAATGGGACGTATCCATTTTGCACACTTAAGAAACGTAGCTGTTCTGGACAACGGATTTGAGGAGAGAGCACACCTTTCCAGCTGTGGTTCTCTTGATATGTTCGGAATCGTTAAGGCACTGGTAGACAATGGCTTTGATGGCTATGTAAGACCTGACCACGGACGTATGATCTGGGGTGAAACAGGACGCGCAGGATATGGTCTGTATGACAGAGCACTGGGCGCAACTTATCTGAATGGCTTATTTGAGGCTGTTGAAAAGATGAGCAAATAGTTACTGTACACGGGCAGGCACTTTTGAAACCGAAAGTGCCCTACGATAACGTAGTGGCAGCAAATAGAAATACCGCAGTTTTTGGCAGCACAATGCCGGAGCTGCGGTATTTTGTACATAAAAGCATCAGTTCTTCACCTGCCGGTGGGGGAAAAAAGAGATGATAACTTACATTAAAAATCCCCGTTCAATGAACGGGGAATCAGAAGTAAATCTTCTATTTTCTGTACAGATATTTAGGAACACCATCTTCAAATACATGTTCTGGTACACCCTTGATCAGCGGCAGCGCATATTTGGCAAATTCAGGGGAAATGTCGTTGTTGTTGCCAGTGATCCATTCAGAAGGGAACGGCTTTTCTTTATTGCATACATCGCAAACATCTGTCAGGCCATATTCTAATTTATATTCATCCCCATCTAAACGGTTAAAGGTGATCATTTTTCCGGTAATACCTTCTAATGCACATTTTACAGCTGTGCGTCCTGTCATATCGGCTTCATTGATGTCAGTAAGAGAGGAAAGCAGGCTGCTGCAGCGCTGGTTTACATTTAATTCCACAGAGCGCACTTTTACACCGAAACGGTTGCGCACATAGCTTTCCAGAAGCTTTCCGCAGCCGGTAAGCATTTTGTGACCAAATGTGTCTAACTGTGCCTCGTTGGAGTATTCGCAGATGAATTTTCCGGAAGCGTCACGGATGCCTTCGGATACGCATACCACAACAGCAGTTTTTTTGCTTAAAGCATTTTCAAGATCGGCAAAGAAGTTTTCCATTTCAAAAGGAGCTTCCGGCATATAAATAAGAAGAGGATTATCTCCCACAAATTTACGTGCAAGACTGCTGGCAGCAGTGACCCAGCCTGCGTGGCGTCCCATCAGCTCTACAATGGTAACAGCAGGCTGCTGGTAAACAGAGGCATCCAGTACGATCTCACGGACGGTGGAAGCAACATAGCGGGCTGCGCTGCCGTATCCAGGTGTGTGGTCAGTGACAGGAAGGTCATTGTCAATGGTCTTAGGAACACCGATAAAAGATATCTCTTTATGATTATGGGCTGCAAATCGTGAAAGCTTGTCGGCAGTATCCATGGAATCGTTGCCGCCGATATAGAAAACAGCGCCGATATTTAACTGTTCAAATTTTTCAAAAAGAAGATTGTATACAGAAGCGTCCAGGTTTTCAGGAAGCTTATAACGACAAGAACCAAGGTAGGCAGCTGGTGTAAGGCGTAAGAGCTCTAAATCTTCATCAGATAATTCCTCAGAAAGATCCATTACGTGTCCGGAAAGGAAACCTTCAATACCGTTGATCATGCCGTAAACACGTCCGATCTTGTCAGAATGTGCAGCAGCTTCTTTGATAATACCGTAAAGGCTGGCATTGATCACTGCAGTAGGTCCGCCGGACTGGCCTACAAGAATATTTTTACTCAAAGAAAAATCCTCCTCTCATTTGTAAGGCAATCATAGTCAGTTGTGTTTCAACTTCTTTCAGTATAGCGGAAAGAAGATTCAAATGCAACGAAATTTGTGAAAGTGCATAGAAAACATTGTATTTTTTTGTAAACTATTCCCATTGTTTTCCAGAAATATATTTGTTAATCTGTATACAAATGCATTAACTTGTATACAAATATGTAAAATAAATGCAAATACAAGTCAAAACGAAACAGGAGGAATTGGGAAATGGCAGACTATTTAAATAACTTTTCACTGGAAGGTAAAGTAGCACTGATCACAGGCGCATCTTATGGAATTGGTTTTGCAATCGCAAAAGCAATGGCAGGCGCCGGCGCAACCATCGTGTTTAATGATATCAAGCAGGAACTGGTAGATAAGGGACTGGCTGCATACGAGGCAGAGGGAATCAAGGCCCATGGCTATGTATGCGATGTTACGGATGAAGAAGCAGTAAACGCATTAGTTGCACAGATCGAAAAAGAAGTAGGTGTGATCGACATCCTTGTAAACAATGCAGGTATTATTAAGCGTATCCCAATGTGCGAGATGAGCGCAGCTGAGTTCAGACAGGTGATTGATGTAGACTTAAATGCTCCATTTATCGTATCCAAGGCTGTTATTCCAAGTATGATCAAGAAAGGCCACGGAAAGATCATCAACATCTGCTCCATGATGAGTGAGCTGGGCCGTGAGACTGTATCTGCATATGCAGCTGCAAAGGGCGGTTTAAAGATGCTGACCAAGAATATTGCTTCTGAGTACGGTGAGTACAATATTCAGTGCAACGGTATTGGACCTGGTTATATTGCAACTCCTCAGACTGCACCTCTTCGTGAGATCCAGCCAGATGGCTCCAGACATCCATTTGATCAGTTTATCGTAAGCAAGACTCCAGCAGGACGCTGGGGCAACGCAGATGATCTGGGCGGCCCGGCAGTATTCTTAGCTTCCGATGCTTCTAACTTTGTAAATGGTCTGGTATTGTATGTAGACGGCGGTATCCTGGCTTACATTGGCAAGCAGCCTAAATAAGATAGGTAGGATATTGGCTGAATGAGTGAGACAAATTTCAAAAACCGTGGTGAACAGGTATTTGAGACATTAAAAAGAGAAATTTTAGATTTAAAACTGGAACCGGGGCGCATGGTCAGTGAAAATGAGATCTGTGAGCGCTTCGGAGTCTCCAGGACTCCCGTAAGAGATGCTTTACGGCTGCTTCAGGAACAGGGATTTGTGGAGACGATCCCTTACAGAGGCACGTATGTGACTCTTTTAAGTCTGGATGATATTAAGCAGATGATCTATATGCGTGCGGCGGTAGAGACCATGGTACTGCGGGATTTTCTGGAAGTCCAGAATCCTATGGTAATGGAAGAGATCCGTCATGCCATTGCTATGCAGAAGGCACTGATCCAGACACCGGGGTTTGAGCCGGAACGGTTTTACCATATGGATGCAGAACTTCATTCTATCTGGTTTGGGGCTGTACGCAGACAGAAGTTATGGGAAATGCTTCAGGCCCAGCAGCTGCATTATACCAGATTCAGAATGTTGGATTTCACAACGGAAACGGACTTTAACCGGATTACTGAGGAACATGAAGAATTGTTTCGGCTGATCTGCGAAAAGGATGAAAAAGGTCTGGAAAAAGCATTAAAAGATCATCTTTATTACAGCATGAAGCGTATGCGCCATGCTATAGAGGTGGATTACAAAGATTATTTTAAAGAAGAACCAGAAGAAGGACGGTTTGTCATTTGACAGACCGTCCTTCCTGCGCTTTATAACAAAAAAGATACGGGTATTTATTCATACCGCTTCAGATATTTTCTTTCACCGGGGGTTTCGTTTAGATATTCCTCCAGTTCCTCTGGCGACAGATGACTTCGCACTTCTTCAAAAAATTCTTCTCCGGTCATGGTCACAAAACGTGCAATGCGTATTCTTAGTTCCTCATTTTCTACCAGCTTTTCAATTTCTTCTTTTGTATACCAGCTCATAGGGGATACCTCCGTGAGATGTCGGTTTAGACACCTGAATACCTATAGTATATTCGTTATTACGAAGATATTCAAGATGTAGAATCTAACTTATGCTTGACTTATTAATGACACATGGGAGAAGGCATAAGATGATAGATTATTCACCGTTTTGGAAAACATTGGAAATATCAGAAGAAAACTGGTATACGTTGACCAAGAAGCATCATTTGTCAGACAGTACTCTGCACCGCTTAAAGCATAATCAGGATATTTCCATGAGAACAGTGAATGATTTATGCAGGATACTTGGATGTCAGATCGAGGACATTGCCGTGTATGTGCCTTCAGATAAAGACCAGAAGCTTTGAAATTCCAGAGAGCAGATCAGGGACTGGTACAGGATACAGAAAAAATGTTACAGTTCAGCCTTGCGAAGATTTAGGGCCAAAAGCACGTTGAAAACTTGTTTTCGTAAGTGTTTCTGGCCCTAAATCTTCATAAGGCAGACGCCCAAAGCTTCTTGTCCGCTGTAAGCGGGCAAGAAGATACAAGGCTGAACTGTAACGAAAAATAAGCTGTATTTTGTGATGGTCCTATTTTTTATACGTTCTTATCTTTAAAAATCATTAAATTTAATATAAAATAGGGGAAAGAATCTGAGAAAGAGGAGTAAAGAGATGAAGAAATGGTTTCATCTTCCGTTACAGGAAAAACTGAGATATCTGACCTTTTGCGCCGGCGCAGTGGTGTTTTTATCTATTGCTGCCAACATGCTGGTGGCTTTTTTTGGACTGGGTGGTTTTGGGAACATTTTAAAGGACAATTCTCAGAGTCTTGCTTTCTGGACTGCTATGGATGAGGAAAGTGCTTCTTTTGACAAATATATTCAGGAACGTTCCGCAGAAAGCCTGGATCAGTTAAAAGAGAATACAGATCATACAAGGAAGCTGCTGAATGAACTTCCTTTTAAATACAGAGATATTGGAAAAGAACGGTATGCCAGGACATGGACACTGCGCAATCTTTATGAAAATTATGAAATTCTTTTAAACGAGCTCCTGAAAAAAGAACAGCTGGCAGAAGAAGATATGCCGCAGATCTATAAAGTACGGCGGATACAGGAATATCTTGTTGGTCAGGCGGGAGAGTTAGAACAGCTGACTGTCCGGGGCGGAAGTCGTGAATACGAACAGCAAAAGTATATGCTGACAGTAATACCGGTATGCAGCCTTATATGTGGTATCGCCGCTTTCTGGATGGTGCTTCAGATCGACCGTACAGCCAGCCGGTCCATTGTAAAACCCATCGTGGAACTGGCAGCGGATTCAGCGCGGATCGGTGAAAATGATTTTACAGGACCGGATGTAGTAGCAGAGGGAGAGGACGAGATCAGCCGTCTGGTCCATGAATTCTGCCGGATGAAAGCTTCCACCAGGGAAAATATCCGCAACATGGAAGAAAAACATGCCATGGAGCAGAAATTAAACGATATGCGTCTTCAGATGTTAAAGAGTCAGATCAATCCTCATTTCTTATTTAATACACTGAATATGATCGCAAGTACGGCTCAGATCGAGGATGCAGTGGCAACAGAAAAGATGATCACTGCATTAAGCCGTCTGTTCCGCTATAACTTAAAATCCGCGGAAGCAGTGATGCCTTTGGAACGTGAGCTTAAGATCATTCAGGATTATATGTATCTTCAAAAAATGCGTTTTGGCCAGAGAGTCCGCTATGATACAGATTGTGCACCGGAAACTCTGGAAGTGTTAGTTCCTTCCTTTGTTTTACAGCCATTGGTGGAAAACTCCATAAAACACGGGCTTTCTAAGGACAGCAAGGGTGGCAGGATCTTTATAAGGACCTGGATGAATAAAGGAAGATTATGGATCTCTGTTGCAGATACCGGTGTTGGCATGGAAGAAGAGCGGCTGAAACAGATACGTGCAGCACTAAATGACGGCAGGGAAAATGAGATCGGTATTGGTGTGGGAAATATCTATCGCAGAGTCCGTGGAATGTATGAAGACGGCGAAATGTATATTTACAGTCATAAGGGGTGCGGAACAGCAGTGCAGCTGTCTTTTACACCAAAAGGGTCTTTCAGTATATAAGGGGACAGACAGGAGGAGAAGGTTATGTATCGTGTACTTTTGGCAGATGATGAACAGATCGAGCGAATGGCTCTGGCCAGACGTCTGATGCGTCGTTTCGGAGATATTTTACAGATCAGTGAAGCTACAAACGGAAAAGAGGCAGTACAGTTATATCAGAAGGAACACAGCCAGATCATTATCATGGACATCTCTATGCCTGAATTAAATGGTGTGGAGGCGGCAGAGCAGATCCGAAGTATGGATGAGGACTGTATTATCGTATTTTTAACAGCCTATGATGAATTTTCCTATGCAAAACGTGCCATAGTAATACGAGCTCTTGATTATCTGTTAAAACCCTGTGATGAGGAAGAACTGACAGCAGTTATGGAAGAGGCCATGCGGCTGACGGATAAAGCGTCAAAAAAGGAAGAGTCTCCATGGAAGAGGGCAGAAAGGGAAGAAGCAGAGAAGGAAGCGGCAGCGAGAAGAGAAGCGTGGCCATGGAATCCGGATGCAGAGTCGCCAAAAGACCCGGAAACAGAACGGATGAACCAGGTTGCAGAGAAAATACGCACCTATATCCGGGAAAATTATATGAATGAAATATCCATGCAGGATGCAGCAAGGCAGTTTAATTATTCAGACGCGTATTTCTGCAAACTTTTTAAACAGTGTTTTGACCAGAATTTTACTACGTATCTTACTAATTTTCGTATTAACGAAGCCAAGCGGCTGCTGAAAGATAAGACCATCAGTGTTAAGGACGCAGGCATGAAAGTGGGATATTATGACTCCAATTATTTTGCCAAAGTTTTTAAACGTGTGACAGGAATGATCCCATCTGAATACAGGGAAACGGATTAGCGCATGAATTCAGCCATGACATCTTCTTGTTTTCATATTCATGAAAACAAGAAGCACGGTTTGTCAACCGTATGCTGATTTGAACAAGAACATATTTATGCAAGCAAGCTTGCAACATTTGTTCTTGCTTAAATCAGCGCATGGCTGAATTTTGGACAAAATATTACACCCAAATGACAAGGATTTACGGTACAAATGAAGACCCTCAGGTTATATAATGGGAAAGGTGTTAATGAAGTGTTAAAAAATTAACTTCTTCCCTGAAAACCTGGGGGATTTGTGTTTCTAGGGAAAGAAAATATTATCAAGTGTATAAAGAAAGGGAAAATGATGGTTAGGAAATTAGTGAAAAAACTGTCAGTCTGTGTGCTGGCTGCAGCCGTTGTTGCTGGTTTTACCGGCTGCGGTTCTGTAACTTCCGGAAAGCGCATTGTCCGTATTTCACATGCCCAGTCAGAAACACATCCGGAGCATCTGGGACTTCTGGCATTTAAGAAGTATGTTGAGGAACGCTTAGGAGATAAGTATGAAGTCCAGATCTTCCCAAATGAGCTTCTGGGTTCAGCACAGAAGGCAATCGAGCTGACTCAGACCGGTGCGATCGACTTCGTAGTAGCAGGTACTGCAAACCTGGAGACTTTCGCAAGCGTTTATGAGATCTTCAGTATGCCATATCTGTTTGATTCCGAGGACGTTTACAAGTCTGTAATGCAGGATACCGATTACATGGAAAAGATCTATGAGTCCACTGACGAAGCAGGTTTCCGCGTAGTTACCTGGTATAATGCAGGAACCAGAAACTTCTATGGCAAAAAGCCGATCAATACCCCGGATGACTTAAAGGGGATGAAGATCCGTGTACAGCAGAGCCCGGCCAGTGTTGCCATGGTAAATGCGTTTGGCGCAGCTGCAGCACCTATGAGCTTCGGTGAGGTTTACACAGCGATCCAGCAGGGCGTTATTGATGGCGCTGAGAACAATGAGTTGGCTTTAACCAATAACAAGCACGGTGAAGTAGCTAAATATTACTCTTATAATAAGCATCAGATGGTTCCGGATATGCTGGTTGCCAACTTAAAATTCTTAAACGGCTTAAGCCCGGAAGAATATCAGGTATTTAAAGAGGCTGCTGCTGTTTCTACAGAAGTAGAGATGCAGGAATGGGATAAGAGCATTGAAGAAGCTAAAGATATTGCCATCAATCAGATGGGTGTAAACTTTATTGATGTAGATGTAAACGCATTTAAGCAGAAAGTGCTTCCTCTTCATGAGCAGATGTTAAAGGAAAATCCAAAGATCGTTGATCTTTACAACCACATCCAGGAAGCCAACGAAAAAGCAAAGGGAGGACAGTAGAATGGAAACAATGCTGAAAATCAAAGCAGGGATCATGCGCGTTCTTAGTATCGTTATCATTTTCCTGTTTGCCTTTATGACCGTGATCGGTACTTATCAGATCGTTACCCGCTATTTCTTTAATAAGCCAAGTACTGTATCTGAGGAACTTTTAACTTACAGCTTTACATGGATGGCTCTTCTTGCTTCTGCTTATGTATTCGGAAAAAGAGACCACATGAGAATGGGCTTTTTAGCAGATAAATTAACAGGTCCTGCAAGAAAAGTATTAGAGCTTTGCATCGACGCCTTAACTTTTGCTCTGGCAGCTGTTGTGCTGGTATATGGCGGCAGTTCCATTACCAAGCTGACTATGATCCAGACGACCGCTTCTCTGCGCGTTCCTATGGGCTATATTTATGTGATCGTACCGATTACAGGTATTCTGATCATGATCTTTAGCGTTATGAATGCAATCCAGGTTTCAAAGAAAAATTTTGATGAGAAGGGGGAAGTTAGATTATGAGTAGTATAGCAGTTACCTGTGGCCTTATTATCCTGGTACTCCTTGTAATTATGCTTCTTGCAGGAGTTCCCATTGCAGTTGCTCTGGCGGTTTCCTCCATTGCAGCGATTCTCCCTGTTTTAAATACAGGTGCAGCCGTACTGACCGGTGCCCAGAGAATTTTCTCCGGTATTTCTGTGTTCAGCTTACTGGCGATTCCTTTCTTTATTCTTGCCGGAAACATTATGAATAAGGGCGGTATTGCGATCCGTCTGATCAATTTCGCTAAGCTGTTTACAGGAAGAATTCCTGGTGCATTAGCACATACCAATGTAGTAGCAAATATGCTGTTCGGTGCTATTTCCGGTTCCGGTACAGCAGCAGCTTCCGCTATGGGTTCTATTATCGGACCGATCGAGGAAGAAGAAGGTTATGACCGTGATTTCTCCGCAGCAGTAAATATTGCAACTGCTCCTACAGGACTTCTGATCCCGCCAAGCAACGTTATGATCACTTATTCCCTGGTCAGCGGCGGTACATCTGTAGCAGCGTTATTCATGGCTGGTTATATTCCTGGTATTCTCTGGGGACTTGCCTGCATGGTTGTTGTTTTCATCTTCGCTAAGAAGAAAGGTTATACAAGTACAAAGCGTTTTACAAACAGTGAAAAGGTTAAAGTATTTTTCCAGGCTATCCCATGTCTGTTAATGATCATCATTGTAATCGGCGGTATTATCTCCGGTATCTTTACCGCAACAGAGGGAAGCGTTGTAGCGGTTGTATACAGCCTGATCCTTTCTCTGTTCTTCTATCGCTCCATTAAAGTTTCTGAGCTGCCAAAGATCTTCCTTGACAGTGCGGAAATGACTGGTATCATCATCTTCCTGATCGGTGTTTCCAGTATCATGAGCTGGGTAATGGCATTTACTGAGATCCCGAAGGCAGTTTCTGCTGCTATGTTAAGCATCAGCGATAATCGTTACGTGATCCTTTTCATCGTTAATATCCTGCTGCTGATCATCGGTACTTTCATGGATATGACACCAGCGTGTCTGATCTTTACTCCTATCTTCCTGCCGATCTGCCAGGAACTGGGAATGAATACCGTTCACTTTGGTATCATGATGATCTTCAACCTGTGTATCGGTACTATTACACCTCCTGTAGGAACTACCCTGTTTGTAGGTGTTAAGGTCGGCCAGACTAAGATCGAAAATGTTATTAAACAGCTGTTAGTTTACTTTGCAGCTATATTTATCGTACTCCTGTTAGTAACTTATGTTCCGATCCTGTCAATGTGGCTGCCGGGATTACTTGGATATGTTTAAATCTCACATAGTGTTATAGAACCTGACTTTCAGAGTTGAATAGTAAAATATGGTGCTAAGCCAAGGATTAAAACCTATGGCTTAGCATTTTTTTATCTCTCCATCACTCAGAAAATAGGACATCAGTGGCAGGTTGCAAAGTGACGCGAAGTTTTTTATAATGGTGCTAGTATAATAAGGGGCTGCTGTCTGATGAGCAGGGAGCGCTGAGATAGGGAGAAAATGTATGAAGAAGAGTATTTCGGTTGTGACGTTGTTTCCGGGAGCCAGTCAGTACTATGCCGGGCAGATAAGGGAACTGTTTGGCGATCTGGTGGAGGTTTATTCCTACAGTACAAGTGACCACTCGGTGGAAAAGATAACAAGAACGGATTTATATCTGGTTTCTACGGATGCTTTTAAGATAGCGGAGGAGGAGAGCCAGTATGTGCCGGCAGACGGGCAGGTGGTGGAAATATATGTAGGATATTCCAAGGAGGTGATTCGCAGACTGAAGGAGATTCCGGCAGGAACCAGGGTGCTGTTTGTCAATGTTACGCACCAGATGGCCAGAGAGGCCATTACGCAATTAGAGCAGTCAGGTGTGAATCAGCTTCAATTCATTCCTTACGGGCCGGATGTATTTACGATGGAACCGACTTTTGGGGATGATGTGGTGCCGGAGAATGTAAAGCTGGCGGTAACGCCGGATGAGATGGATTTTGTTCCTGCAGGGATGGAGCAGGTCATCAATATCGGTCATCGTCCCTGTACTGCAAACACCATGATTGAGACTGCTTTGCGACTGGGATTAGAGAGTGTAATGGAAGAAAAAAAAATTCCAGAATTATATTCACTCTATGGCTTCCGGAAATTACAGCTTTGAGCAGATGTTCCAGCGCTCCAGAAATCTGGAGAGTCAGTTGGATCTTCTTCTGGAAATTCTGGATGAGGGCGTGATCGGCGTTAATGAAAAAGGGAAAATTTTTGCCTGTAATCAGAAAGCCAGGGTTATTACAGGTATGAAGATCAGGATGCTTTTGGGGCGGCCGGCGGAACAGATTTTTCCATATATTCCTTTTGAAAAATGTATCCGTGAACAGACGCAGGTTCTGGAGCGCCTGATCCGTATTAATGCGGCAAATATCAATATGACAGTGGTTCCGGTTATGCGGGGCGGCCGATGTATCGGCGCTTTTTCCACCCTTCAGCCATTAAGCGAGCTGGAAAAAAAGCAAAATGAGCTGCGAAGTCAGCTGCGAACCAAGGGATACCGGGCGAAGTATAATTTTGAGGATGTAGTCGGAAAATCCCAGGCCATTGAGAAAACCAAAACGATCTTAAAGAGCATGGCCCAGACGGAATCTCCCATACTTTTAATCGGAGAGACAGGAACCGGAAAGGAAATTTTTGCTCACGCAGTTCATCTGGCCTCCAGCCGCAGAGATGGCCCTTTTGTGGCCATCAATGTAGCCGCCATGCCGGAAAATCTTCTGGAAAGCGAGCTTTTTGGTTATGAGGAAGGTGCTTTTACCGGGGCCAAAAAAGGAGGCCGTCCCGGCCTTTTTGAGTTCGCCCATGAGGGAACTCTGTTTCTGGATGAGGTCGAGGGAATGAGCATGGCCATGCAGGTAAAGCTTCTGCGCGTTTTGCAGGAGCGGGAAATCATGCGTGTAGGCGGAAATCAGATCATTAATGTGAACGTGCGTATTGTGGCGGCCACAAATGAGAGCCTGGAGGAGCGGGTGGAGAACGGAAGCTTCCGCAGGGATCTGTATTACCGGTTGAGCACACTTCCAATCCTCATACCGCCGTTACGGGAACGAGAGGGGGATATACAGCTGCTTTTGGAGCATTTCCGCAGCCGCACAGGCGGAGAATTTTCACTGTCTGCTGAGGTGAGACAGCTCCTGTTTCATTATTCCTGGCCCGGAAATATCCGGGAGCTTCAGAATGTGGTAGAGTATCTGTGTTTTACAGGAGAAAAGGTAATCAAGCGTGAGGATCTGCCGGTAACTTTTCTGCGTCTGGCGGGACAGGAAAGACCGGCAGCCAGGAATCAGAATTTAGAAAAAAGTGATCTGGAGTATAGTCCGGCTTTCTGGTTTGTGCTGGGACAGCTTTATAAGGCGGAAAAGGAGGGGAATCCTGTCGGCAGGGAGATGATACTGGAGACGGCAAGACAGCAGAAGGCTACATTGTCACAGAAGAAAATAAGAGATATTCTGGCATTGATGGCGCAAAAGGGTTTTGCCACCGTGAGCCGGGGGAGAGGCGGCAGCCGCATCACAGAAACTGGTCAAAAAATGTGGGAAAATAACCAAATGACCAAATAACCAATTTAAATATACGTTTTGGAAGGGGAAGCAAAAAAGAAATGGGGAAAATGCGTGCTTTTCAGAATTGGCATGAATCTTGCTATATAAATAAGCAGCGGCCCGAAAGGAAACGGGCGCTAAAATGAAGAGGAATGTCGCAGAGCACTGCAGGGCTCCGGCAGGAAAGGAGAGAATTGAAATACAATTTTGACGAGGTCATTGACCGGAGCAAAAACCGCTCCGCCAAATATGACGAGAGAGAAAAGAAGTTTGGAAGAAAAGATGTGATTCCGCTGTGGATTGCGGACATGGACTTTAAGACGGCGCAGCCCATTATTGATGCCGTAAAGGCAAAAGCAGAGGAAGGAATCTGGGGCTACACCTCCAGACCTGCTTCTTATTATGAGGCAGTCTGCGGTTGGCAGAAACGCCGCAATGGCTGGGAGATCGATAAGTCTAAAATCAGTTTCAGCCTTGGCGTAGTACCTACATTATCTTCTATAGTAGAGGTTTTTACAGAACCAGGAGATAAGGTGCTAATCCAGACACCGGTTTACTCCGAGTTTTATGATGTGACAGAGGGCTGGGGCAGAGAAGTAGTTGAAAGTCCGCTGGTTGAGACGGATGGGAACTGGAGTGTTGATTTTGAAGATTTTGAGGAGAAGGTAAAACAGGCGAAAATATTTTTCCTGTGCAGTCCTCACAATCCCCTTGGAATTGTATGGGAGAGAGAGCAGCTTACCAGATTATGCGAGATTTGCATTAAAAATCATGTGCTGATCGTATCAGATGAGATTCATTCCGATTTGGTTTTTCATGGAAAGAAGCATATTCCGACGGCAACGCTGTCACCGGAAATCGCAGCCAACGTGATCAGCTGTATTTCCGGAACAAAAACCTTCAACATGGCGGGCCTGCAGGCGTCAGCGGTTATCTTCCCTAATATGGAGTTGAAGGCGAAGTATGACAGGTTCTGGATGAATCTGGATATTCACCGCAACAATGCCGTTAGTTCCGTTGCGATGGAGACAGCATTTAATGAAGGAGAGGAATGGCTGGAGCAGCTTCTGGTATATATTTCCGACAACTTTGATTTTATCAAGGATTACTGTGAGAAATACATTCCTCAGATTCATCCCAATGTTCCGGACGCTACCTATCTGGTATGGCTGGATTGCCGGGAGTTGGGAATGAGCAATGAAGAGCTGAGCCGTTTTATGGTAGAGAAGGCTGGCCTGGGATTAAGCGATGGATACACATTCGGAAGAAGTCTTTCCGGTTATATGCGTCTTAATGCGGCATGTCCCAGAAGTGTTTTAAAACAGGCTTTAGAGCAGCTTCGTGCTGCTGTGGAAGCGTTATAGGAAGCAAAGTAAATGTACTCTCGGAATCTTTTTGTACTTGATTTTGCGAGAAGGTTTTTTGTCAGTTGTGCCAAAATTTCTGAGGCGTTGGCGTTGCGTCCGCCTCTGAAATTCGGGTGCGACTGGCGGAAAATCGGCCGTAAAGGCAAGTGAATGAAAGACTTCGAGAGTACAAGTAAGTATAATGGAGGGAAAAAAATGACAAAAGAAAAGAAAAAAGGTTTTGTGCTGCGGGCACTGGACACTGTGGAGCATGTGGGAAATGCTCTGCCCAACCCCGCAACGATTTTCCTGATTTTGACGGGAGTCGTAATCGTACTGTCCGCAATCTGTGCGGCTTGTGGCGTATCGGTTACATATGATTTCCTGGACAACTCAAAGGGAGAAATTACTCAGAAAACCGTTGCTGCAGTCAGCCTTCTGGCACCTGACAGCATCCGTCACATGGTAACAACCGTAGTTGGAAACTTTACCGGATTCTTCGCACTTGGAACTGTATTCACCATCATGATCGGTGTAGGCGTAGCGGACGGAACCGGATTTATGTCTGCATTGCTGAGGAAGGTGGCTGCTTCCACTCCAAAGGCATTTGTGACAGCTGTTGTGGTATTCTTAGGAATTATGTCCAACATCGCATCTTCTACCGGATATGTAGTTCTGGTGCCATTGGGCGCAGTTTTATTTATGGCATTCGGCCGTCATCCAATCGCAGGTCTTGCAGCAGCCTTTGCAGGTGTATCCGGCGGATGGAGTGCAAACCTTTTGATCGGAACCAATGACCCCATGTTTGCTGGTATGTCCACACAGGCAGCTCAGATGATCGATCCAAACTACAATGTACTTCCTGTATGTAACTGGTATTTCATGATAGCATCCACCTTCCTGATCACCATTATCGGAACCTTTGTTACAGATAAAATCGTTGAGCCACGTCTGGCTCCTTATGTACCGGATACTTCTGAGCAGGTTCAGGATATCGGTGAGAATGAGAAGCGCGGTATGCGCTGGGCAGGAATTACAGCGCTGGTTTATATAGCAATTATGGCAATGTTAGTTGTACCGCAGAACGGACTTTTAAGAAATCCGGAAACACACGCATTTTTAAGCTCCCCGTTCATGAGCGGAATCATTTTCTTCATGATGCTGCTGTTCCTGCTTCCGGGCCTTGCTTATGGTATTGGCGCAGGCGTTATCAAGAATGACAAAGATGTAGTGGAACTGATGAACAAGACCATCAGCGGTCTTTCCAGCTTCATGGTTCTGATTTTCTTCGCAGCTCAGTTTACTGCATGCTTTAACTATTCAAACCTGGGAACTATCATTTCCGTTGCAGGTGCTGATTTCTTAAAGTCTGTTGGCTTCACAGGACTGCCGTTAATCGCTTGCTTTATCGTACTGACCGCATTTATCAATATCTTTATTGCAGTTGACTCCGCAAAATGGGCTATTATGGCACCGATTTTTGTTCCAATGTTCATGCGTCTGGGCTATTCTCCGGAACTTACCCAGGTAGCTTACCGTATTGGCGATTCCAGTACCAACATCATTGCTCCGCTGATGCCATTCTTCGTATTGACTGTAGCATTCTTCCAGAAGTATGACAAGAAGGCAGGAATCGGAAGTGTTATTTCTACCATGCTTCCATACTCACTGGCATTCTTAATTGGCTGGATCATCATGTTCTGTGTATGGTATGTACTGGGACTTCCGTTAGGACCTGGTTCACCGATGTTCTATTAATGAATAACTAACTGATGGTTGAAGGAGAAGGGGAAAAAAATGAGACCAAAGGAATATAGAATTAAGGAATTGCTTCGCAAAAAGGGATTGGATGGAGCGATCGTGTCCTCTCCGGAGAATTTTCATTATGTAACAGGATTCGGCGGCCATCAGCATACCGTATCCAGACAGCCAGGATTTACCCTGGCTGTCATGCGGGCTGATGACAAGGTGCCTACCCATCTGACAACGATGGACTTTGAGGCTGCTACATTCCGTATTAAGGCTGCGGGACTGAATTTTGTGGTAGACCCTTATGATACCTGGGTTGGTTTAAAAACCTGGGATGAGATTGCCCACGGAGCGGTTGTGCCGGATAAAACAGCTATGGAAAGCTCCATGGATAAGCTGGTTCAGTTTATGAAGGCCTGCGATCTGGCGAACAAAAAGGTTGGCGTAGAACTGGATTACCTTCCAGTTCCTTACTATAAGAGTCTGACTGAAAAGTTCCCGGAAGCGGAATTTGTAGATATTTCTGATTTGTTTGTTTATGCCCGCAGCGTGAAACAGCCGGACGAGATTGAAATGTTCCGGAAGCTGTGCCGCATTGCAGATCATGGTTTTACAGAGGTAAGCAAAATTGCGAAAATCGGTGTGTCTGAGCGTGAATTGTCCCAGTGCTTCCGGGAAGATGTAATAAAGTCCGGATTCTGTGTTCCAAGCGCCTGGTCTATGTTCTCCACAGGCCCATCCGGCGCAAGGCTGACACTGCCGGGAGACGGAGTTGTGAAAGATGGGGATGTGGTGAAGTTTGATGCAGGTGTCAATGCAGAATTTGATTTCTATACCACAGATACCTCCAGAGCATGGATCATCGGAAACGGCGATCCGGCATTGTTAAAATTAAAGGATCGACTTTACGAAGGACAGCGCAGAATGATCGCGGCGGCAAAACCAGGCCTTCCTATTAATGAATTGTATCATACTGCATATGACTATGTAAAAGAGATGTTCCCTTGCTATCGGAGAGGTCATCAGGGACACTCCATCAGTATGGGACCGGCAACAGCAGAGGCGCCTTATATCAACGCTTCCGAGACAAGACCTCTGGAGGCAGGAATGATACTGGCAATGGAAGTACCTTGCTACATTGACGGTGTAAATGGTTTCAACATTGAGGATATGGTGCTGATTACAGAGGATGGTTGTGAAGTGCTGACACCAAACACACCTCATTATCTGTAAAACAGGCCAGTTAAGGAGTGATTTTCCATGAATAAAAGGATTCTGATTATAGGAGGCGTGGCAGGCGGCGCTTCGGTAGCAGCCAGAGCAAGACGTCTCGACGCGGGAGCAGAAATCATTATGTTTGAGCGTGGCCAGCATGTGTCCTTTTCCAACTGTTCTCTTCCCTATTATCTGTCGGGAGTAGTGGGGAACAGTGATGCACTGGTAATGATGTCCCCGGAAAAATTCAAAAAGTCTTACGATATAGACGCACGGGTTAACAGCGAAGTGACGGCCATTAACCGTGACAAAAAGACCATTGAGATTAAAAACACGCTGACCGGGGACGTACATGAGGAAGCCTACGATGTTCTGGTTATGGCTCCCGGTGCGTCACCTGTAAAGCCAAGAAGCATCGGTGGAATTGACGGAAAAAATGTGTATACAGTCCGTAATGTGGCAGATATTGTTCACTTAAAGGATGGACTGGAGGTCGCAGGAGCGGAGAACACAGTGGTTATCGGCGGTGGCTTTATCGGAATTGAGGTGGCTGAAAACCTTGCAAAGGCGGGGAAGAAGGTTACTGTGGTGGAGGCCATGAGCCAGATTCTGGCGCCCTTTGATTACGATATGGTACAGATGCTTCACAAGGAGCTGCTGGACAACGGCGTGTCTTTGATTGTGGAGGATGGAGTAAAAACCATCGAAGAGAAGCAGATTACCCTTGCTTCCGGCAAAACGGTGCCGGCGGATGCGGTTATTCTGGCCATTGGTGTAGCGCCGGAGACGGGGCTTGCAAAGGCAGCCGGACTGGAAATCGGAGAGACCGGCGGCATTTTGGTGGATCACAATTACCGCACAAGTGATAAAAATATTTATGCGGTTGGTGATGCCATTGAGGTCTTTGACCGTATGACCGGGAAACCATCACGTCTGGCTCTTGCCGGTCCGGCCCTGAGACAGGCGCGGGCGGCGGCGGATGCGATGTATGGGATTCCGGATGACAACAGAGGTGTTATCGGTTCCTGTGCACTGCGTGTATTTGGCTTAAATGCAGCAGCAACCGGTCTTAATGAGCGGAATGCCCGCAAAGCCGGAATTCCCTGCGATTTTGTTTATGTGATTCCTGGTGACAAGGTGGGAATTATGCCGGGAAGTGCACCTATGCACTTTAAACTGGTGTTTGAGGTCCCAACCGGAAGGATCCTGGGTGCTCAGGCTATCGGAAGAGGAAATGTGGACAAACGGGTGGATGTGATTGCAGCCATGGTTTCCATGAATGGCACTATCCGGGATTTAAAGAACCTGGAGCTGTGTTATTCACCAGTATTTGGCACAGCCAGAGATGTGGTAAATCAGGCGGCTCTGGTGGCTGAAAATATTCTGTACGGACGTTTCCGCCAGGTTCCGGTTACACAGGTAAGAAGCCTTGTGGAGAAACAGGCGTTCATTGTAGATGTACGGGAAAAAGGAGAGTATGAGGCCGGACACTTGAAGGGTTCTGTGAATATTCCTTTAAGTGAGCTTCGTGAGAGAACGGATGAAATTCCGAAAGACCGTCCAGTATACCTGCATTGCCGTTCCAGCCAGAGAAGCTACAATGCGCTGATGGCGCTTCAGGGACGGGGATATGAGAATGTGGTTAATATTTCCGGATCATTCCTTGGAATCTGCCTGTATGAGTACTACAATGATGTGGCCATGGGGCGGGAAAAAATCGTGACGGAATATAATTTCGCATAAATATTCTGATATTTTTATACAACTTTCAGATTGACGCAGAATGTGTGTTGAGTAAGTTTTTATGGAAAACGCACATTCTGCGTTTTTCGTTGTTGTCATGCATCCGAAAGAAGCTGCCGGCGACAGAACCTGCGAATCGGCAGATCAGGCTGTATTTTGGTTTACTGGGCAGTTGCTATTCACCGATGAGATGTGTTACTATAAAGAAAGTGTTAAGTTCTAGTATAATCCACGATAATTACCGATCCCTTACACGCAGGATAAATTTTCATGTGCAAGGAAGCTGAATGAGGCGATGCCGGTAGCATCGTCGATTGAAGCTGACGCAGCAGATGGAAATTTAGACAAGCGAAAGGGGCGGATAATTATTGCGGATTATACTAGTTATTGGAAAATATCAGGGGTTTGGGGGAAGAAACTTATGGAAGCAATACTGATGCGGGCCGGATCTTTTATGGCTGTGATCATCTTGGGGTATGTTCTGAAAAAAGTAGGATTTTTTAAGGAAGATGATTTTTATGTTATGTCAAAGATCATGGTGAAGATCACACTTCCTGCATCCATCATAGTCAATTTTTCGCAGACGAAAATGGAGCCATCCATGTTTTTACTATGTTTGTTAGGTTTTGGCGGGGGTATTTTATATATGGCTCTTGGATGGATCATGGGTGGAAAAGATCCGGATGAAAAGGGATTTCAGATCCTGAACCTTTCCGGCTACAGCATCGGAAGCTTTACCATGCCATTTACCAGCAGCTTTTTTGGACCTGCCGGTGTAGTTGTTACCAGCCTGTTTGATACGGGAAATGCCGTGATCGCTTTAGGCGGTTCTTACAGTATTGGCGCCATGGTTAAAAACAGGGAAAAGCATTTTTCGCTTATCCCGCTGTGCAAAACACTTCTCTGTTCAGTTCCTTTTGATGCTTATCTTTTTATGTATATTTTATACTGGCTTCATTTGTCACTGCCGGCACCTGTATTAAACATTGCACAGCTGGTGGCAAATGCAAATGCTTTTCTCGCCATGCTTATGTTAGGTGTTGGATTTAAGCTGTCAGGAGACCGGACACAGATGAGCAAGATCGTGAAAATGTTAGGTGTCCGCTATGGAGTGGCTGTTTTAACAGCAGCAGCATTTTACTTTCTGCTTCCTTTTTCACTGGAATACCGCCAGGCTCTGGCAGTGCTTGTGTTCAGCCCTATTGCCGCAGCAGCGCCTGCATTTACAGCAGACATGAAAGGGGATATTAACCTGGCAAGCGCGGTAAATTCTCTTTCCATCATTATCAGTATGGTCTGCATTACCTGTGTGCTGATCGCAGTTTTATAGAAATGATGGATATATTATGTTGTATACAAAATGAACAGTTTGTATACAAAATAGCTTTGAAATGGCGCAGGTTTGTGTTATGATACTACCAGGGTCAAAAGGTCTAAAATCCGATGCAAGCTTGCTTGCAGGAGTGCAAAGCACGTAGCAATTCGGTATCAGAGGGGTCAAAAGATCATAAATACAGCCTGTTTCATACAGGCGGGTTATTACGGAGGACAGAAAAAATGGAAGCGATTCTGATGAAAGCAGCTTCTTTTATTGCAGTTATTATTTTAGGATATGGATTGCGGAAAGCTGGATTTTTTAAAGAAGAAGATTTTTATGTATTGTCAAAGATCGTGCTTAAGATCACACTTCCTGCATCCATCATTGCAAATTTTTCACAGACTGAGATACAGCCTGCCATGCTTTTGCTGTGTCTTGTAGGATTTGCAGGCGGCGTGCTTTACATGAGCCTTGGATGGATCATTGGAGGAAAAGACAGGGATGAAAAGGCATTTCATATCATGAATATGTCCGGTTATAATATTGGAAATTTCACCATGCCATTTACTGCCGGTTTTTTTGGCCCTACTGGCGTAGTCATTACCAGTTTATTTGATACGGGAAATGCGTTTATCTGTCTGGGAGGTGCCTACAGTGTAGCTTCTATGGCAAAGGATAAAAACAGCAGGTTTTCTGTGGGACCTATTTTGAAAACACTGATAAAATCCGCGCCATTTGATGCATATATCGGTATGCTCATCCTTTCCCTGATCCATGTTTCACTTCCGACACCTGCTGTCAGCATTGCACAGCTGATCGGAAATGCCAATGCGTTTATGGCAATGTTAATGCTTGGAGTTGGTTTTAAGCTTTCAGGCGATAAAAGACAGATCGGAAAGATCGGAAAGATCCTTTCCATACGTTATGGTGTGGCAGTGATCGCATCATTGATGTTTTATTTTGTTCTTCCCCTTCCGTTGGAATACCGTCAGACACTGGCGGTACTGGTGTTCAGCCCTATTGCAGCAGCAGCACCTGCTTTTACCGGTGATCTGAAAGGGGATATTGGTCTTGCAAGTGCAGTAAACTCCATTTCTATTATTATCAGTATGGTCATGATCACAACGGTACTTATTGTTGTACTGTAAATAATATGATGATACCAGGGTCAAAAGGTCATAAATCCGATGCAAGCTTGCTTGCAGGAGGATTTTTGAAGAAAAGAGAATAAACGGGGAAGGAATGGTTATAATAGGATTATCACCAAAGAGAAAATATTAATACTTATCCTCCCCTTTTTTATACCTTGTCTGTTGACGAAGCGCAGCAGATAAGGTATTGTATTTTCTGGCAAAAACACGGATAATAGACACGAACATAGTACATCATAGTAAATGAGAGGATAAAAGACATATGAAATTTTGTCTGGCTCCCATGGAAGGGATCACAGGATACATATACAGACAGGCATATAACAGCTGTTTTAAGCCTATGGACAGGTATTTTACACCATTTCTGGCACCGAAGCATAAAAGCGGTTTCAGCAGCAAAGAATTAAATGACATCCTTCCGGAGCATAATCAGGGAATGGAGGTCATTCCCCAGATCCTTACATCAGATCCGGAGGATTTTTTAGATACAGCGGTAAAATTAAAGGAATATGGTTATACAGAGGTTAATCTGAACCTGGGATGTCCTTCAGGTACTGTGGCAGCCAAGGGAAAAGGCGCCGGGTTTTTAAAAGATACTGAAAAGCTTGCCAGGTTCTTAGGAGAGGTCAGCGAGGGAATGGAACGGGAAAATCTTCATTTTTCCATCAAGACCCGTGTGGGCGTGGAAAGTGAAGAAGAGTTTCAGACTCTTTTAGGTCTGTACAACCAGTGCCCATTAACAGAACTCATCATCCACCCCAGAGTATTAAAAGACTTTTATAAATACAATGTGCGGATGAATGCTTTTAAAGAGGGATTTGAAAAAAGCAGACATTCAGTGTGCTATAATGGGGATATTTTCCGAAGGAAAGACTATGATCGTCTTGTAAAAGAGTATCCGGATCTGGATAAGATAATGATGGGACGGGGGATCATGATGAACCCATTTTTAATGGAAGAGATTGCTGACGGAACATCCCAGAAAGTATCTGGAAAAATGTCTGCCGCCAGGAAGGCAGACCGGCTGGAGAAGTTCCACCGTCTGCTCTGTGACGGATATACCCATGTTATGAGCGGAGACAGACCGGTATTGTTTAAAATGAAAGAACTGTGGGGATTTCTGATCCATTCCTGTCCGGAAGAAGAAAAGCTTATGAAGAAGATACGCAAGGCACAGCACCTTGCAGAATATGAAGGGGTGGTATCAGAACTGTTCTGCCGCATGAGAGAGCATGAATAAGATCATGGATAAGAGCATGAATAAGGCCATGAGAAAATTTATTGCCCCATAAAATGGAGGGAGCCGGCAGAAAAGGGGGGAATCTGCCGGCTTAGGTATGAAAAAGTGTCTTCCTGTATGGTAAAAGGTCTCATCAACCTTACAAGTAATAATATACAGGTAAATTGTGGACAAAGTTTGAGCAGACGATAAAGAAAAAATAAAATTCCTGAAGGGAAAATAAAGAAATTATGAAAGACTTCGAGGAAAGCGGATCAGGAGGTAGAGACATGTATGATAATCTGACAAAAGACGATATTAAAAAAATGCAGGAAGAAATAGAATACCGTAAGCTGGTGGTGCGCAAAGAAGCATTGGAAGCAGTAAAAGAGGCAAGAGCCCAGGGGGATTTAAGCGAAAATTTTGAATATAAGGCGGCAAAGCAGGATAAGAACCGTAACGAGAGCCGTATCCGTTATCTGGAAAAAATGATAAAAACAGCACGTATTGTTTCGGATGAGTCAAAATCAGATGAAGTAGGTCTGGGCGACCGGGTGGAATTATACATTCCGGAAGATGATGAAACAGAAAGCTATAAATTAGTGACCACAGTCCGGGGAAACTCCATGAAAGGACTTATAAGTATTGACTCTCCCTTAGGAAAGGCAATTAAGGGCCGTAAAACAGGAGATAAGGTGTATATTAAAGTAAATGACACTTACGGATATGAGGCGGAGATCCGTTCCATCGATAAGACAGCCAAAGAGGAAGAAGACCAGCTGCGCAGCTATTAATTATCAGTACAGTTATTTACGAAAAGGCGCCTTATCACAGAAAGGCAGGAAATGATATGGGCAATGATATGGATAAAAAGGGAATACTGACTGTGCGGATGATGGGAACCATATCAGTGGAATATGAAGGGGAGTTTTTTCCTGTAGGGACTGCTCTTACAGGGAAGATCCTGCAGCTTTTACTGATCCTTTTGTATGCAGGAAAGAAAGGAGTGGGCAGGGAAGAGCTGTTAGATGTATTTTACGGAAATGGAGAGTATGCTAATCCATCTGGCAGTTTAAGGGCAGCAGTTTTCAGGCTGCGCAGATTATTAAAAGAAATGCTGCCGGAGCATGAGTATATCTGCACAGATGGCGGTATTTACCGGTGGGATGAGGGAAATGTGACTGTTTCCATTGATGCCAGAAATTTTGAAAAAGCAGCTCAAAGTGCTCTTGCAACAGGAAAAAAAGAGGAACTGTGCCACGCCTGCAGCCTGTATTATGGGGAATTCCTTTCCCAGATGACAGGAGAAAAATGGGTCAATGTGATCGGAGTAAAATACCAGGAGCTGTATTTTAAATGCCTGCGCCTGGCAAGCCGGCTTTTAAAAGCAGACCGGGAATATGACAGGCTTTTAAACTTAAGCACAGCAGCCAGCAAGCTGTATCCTTATGAGGAATGCCAGATGATGAAGCTGGACTGCCTGATCGCTTTAAAACGGTATCAGGAAGCCATGGAAGTTTATAAACAGGTGGTAGTCCAGTATTTTGAAGAACAGGGGCTTCCGCCTTCTGAAACCATGCTGCAGCGTTTCCGCCTGATGAGCGGGCAGATCCGCTATACCTCCGATATGCTAAAGGACATTGAAAATACCTTAAAAGAGAGGGAAGAAACCCAGGGACCTTATTACAGTACATATCCTTCATTTATTGACAGTTACCGTCTGGTGAGCCGCATGGCAGAACGTTTTTCCTTTGAATATACATTGTTCTGTATTACTCTTGTAGATGGAAAAGGGGCATTGCTGGAAGGCGAAATGGTGCAGACGACATCTGAGATGTTAAAAAATGCCATAGGAGAGAGTCTGCGAAAGGGAGATCTGTTTACCTGCTACAGCCCGGTCCAGTATCTGGTCCTGTTAAATGGCGCAGGCCAGGAACATGTCCTGGCCGTGTGTGAACGTGTGGAACGCAATTTAAAGCAATGGGAAAATGGGAAGAAGATCAATTTTAGTCATCAGATCCTGGGGTTGGCACCATAGCGTCCTTCCAGATATTGTTTACCATAGGCTTCATCATTTCTTGGGATGAGGCCATTTTCCTTTTTATAAGAAGAAAGTGGATAGAGAACAGCATCTGTTCCTTCCGGGCGGCAGCACAGGCAGATCTCGTCTCTTCGCATAATAGCCGGATTAAGGATCGCTGTGTTATGGCTGGTAAATACTAATTGCGCATGGTGAGGATTTTTCTCATGATCCTGGTATAGAGACAGGATAAAGCGCAGCAGATGAGGATGGAGTACGTTATCTAAGTCGTCGGCTAATAGAATACTTCCCAGACGCAGGCTTTTTACGACTAACGGGATCAGGGTAAGCAGCTTTCTGATGCCGGTGGATTCTTCATTGAAAGAAACAAAAAAGGTATTTCCATCTGCTTTCCCATGGGTCAGGATCAGGGATGGATCATCGAAGCCCTGTTCCTTTGTAATGGAGTAATCTAAAATATCAATATCCATAGCCTGGAGCAGACGGCAGATGACCTGACGTTCTTCTACTTCAGAGGGCAGATCCGGAGCTTTTTTATAGTCATGCTCCCGGAAAAACAGAACCTGGCTGAACCAGGATGCAGCAGCTTTTACACATTCAGAGGAAGAGTTTGGGTCAAGATAGCGTAAAAGTGAGACCCCGGCCGGGAGAGTGGAAAAATCCATTTTTCCGGCTTCATTTCCAATATGGAGTTCATTTGCTTTGCGGGCAAAAAGAACACCGGCATCATCAGAACCTGGTTTGCCGTAAAACATATTTTCTTCCAGGACAGCGCCCTGTTTTACATCAAGCTGATAACGGAAGAGAAAACCATTTCTGCGAAAAAGCAGGTCAAAACTTAAAGGAAGCTCTCTGCATGTATGATCCAGACGGCAGTAGGAACGTCCGGAAGAGGTGATAAGAGAAAAATCACCTGCAGCCAGACGGCATACATTCCAGAGTGCCTCTAATATAGAAGATTTTCCGCAGCCGTTTGGACCGTAAAGGGAGATAACAGGGAGAAAAGATTCGCCGTCTTCCTGCGCTGTCAGCAGAGAAGCTTTGTGTTCATTAATAGGAGCCGGAAAAAAGTCCAGCAATGTTTCGTTTTTAAATAATCTGTAATTTCTTAAAACAAACTGATTCAGCATACAAACCTCCAAAATGCGAAGATGTTCTCTCAATAGAACATGAAGATGTGAGAAAAAAACTCATTGAAGCGAATTATAGCATATGTAATAAAAAAACACAAGAACGTCTGAGAAAAAAACTCATAGAGTCTGTAAATTATTTGAAAAGTTGAAAATTTTTTGAAAATATAAGTTTGTATAACGCCTGGTATAACGCCAACTCTGCTATGATAAAGATAAATGAAAGTATAAACTGAATGACTATGAAACGGGATTCAGGAAGTACTGGAGTTTGGCAGGAAATGGGGCCTGCACAAAATTCAGAGAGAGGAGAAACAGGGTATGAGAGGACGAAGCAGACGCAAAAAACGAACGGGAAAAATGGTTAGTTTACAGAAGCGTTTCCTGGCATTTATGCTGGCATTTGCCATGATCTTCACCAATGTGGGAACAGATCTGCATGTCAGCTTTGCAGCATCAGGAAACAGAGTGGACTTTACCATTGGCGGCGCTGACCTGGTGGATGCCATCCGTCAGGCCATCGAAGACGAAAATGTGGTATCACAGGACAGCCTGGATTTTACCGACGGTGCCACGGAAAAGTTTGAGGCACTGTTCTTTGGAGACGGAAAGGTATACGAAGTCTATCCGGACATCCAGGGAGACAGCATGGAGGCAGAGTTACGGGTATTTGTAAAGCTTCCGGCTGATGCAGATGATACGTACATGGTAACAGGAGAGGAAGAGGTTTATTTCCTTTACGTAAATAACGGGGAAGATACCATCAGCTGTTCTACAACTGTAACAAGAACAGAAAACGGAAAAGAAAAGGAAAAGACCACCAAACGTATTACCATAAAGAGTTATGAAGATAAGTTTGGGGATGAAGAAAGAAACATTATTTCCAAACCTGCAGAGACTGCTCCGGCAGAAAAGCCTTCAGAAGCAGTAAACGAAGAAACAACAGAAAATGTTGTAAATCCAACGGATACGGAAAAAGAGACCACAGCTGCTGAAGAAACCGCAGAAGTTCCGGAAACCAAGGAAGATGTGGAAGAAAGCAAAGAGCAGCCGGAAGAGACCAAGGAAGAAGAGACTGAGGCAGCAACAGAAGCTCCTGAGGAGATAACAGAGCCTGAGACTGAGGCGCCAGCTGAAACGGAAGCAGCAGAACCTGAAACAGAAGCTTCTGAACCAGAGGCAGAGATCCCGGCAGAAGAACCGGCACCGGAAGGTGAAGTAACAGCTTCTATTTCCAGACATGGTGTACCGTTAGTTGCCATGAAGGAAGATGCAGCAAATGCAGCAGACGGGGCAGAGCCAACAGAACCGGAAAAGGAAGAAGCAGCAGAGGCTGCAAAGCCGGTGAAGGAAGAAAAGGCTGAAGAACTGAAAAAGGAAGAAGCTTCTGAACCGGAGACTGCACCTGAAACAGAGGCAGAAACAACTGTAGAAGAGACTACGGCAGAAGAAACCACAGCAGAAGAAACTACAGCAGAGGCAGAAAAAGAAAGCAGACCGGAAGGCTCTGCAGCAGAAGAAACCACAGCAGAGGCAGAAACTGAACCGGAAGTTCCGGCAGGCCCGGGAGAGACAACTGTACCAGAAGGAACCCCGGAAAGTACAGAACCGGAAACAGAGCCTGCACAGCCGGCAGAAACAACAGCGGCTATCCCGGAAACATTACCAGCACCACAGCCGGAAGCACCGGCAAAAACAGCAGATGACGGAGATCTGGTAGGTATTGGTTACTGCAGTACAGCGAAGGTTTATAAGAGTACACTGAATGCGTTGCGTGTATTTGATTCTGAAATTGTACTTTCTGCAGAAGTTGCAGGAGCAGAAGGCGTGACAGTGAAGCTGACAGCTTTAAGCGATGTGCTTCCTGAAAATGGCTATATTGAGGCTAATGCAGTAGAGGATGAAGATCAGCTGGAGCTTATGAAAGCAGCTGCAGATGATATATTAAAAGCTGAAAACCGCAGAGTAACGGATCTTTTTGCAGCAGATATCACCCTTTACAATGAAGATGGTGAAGCAGTTCAGCCAGATGGAAGTGTAAAAGTTACATTTGAAGGAACCACCATTGGAAATTCCGGCACCAGAGTCCTTTACATGGGTGAAAATGCTTCTGATACGGAAACATATGATGCACAGATGATAAAAGCTGTAGCAGCAGAAGGTGATGCAACCGCTTTTATGACAGATCATTTCTCACTGTATATAAAAGTTGATACAGAAGAGATCACCTGTCATGAAGTAAAATTCTATTATAAAGATGCAGAAGGAAACGATGTACTTATTTCCGGTACGCAGTACGTGGAAGAGGGAAAAGCAGCACAGGCGCCAGCAGTACCGGATCGTGATGGATACAGGTTTACAGGCTGGGATAAAGATTTCAGTGAAGTAACTGGTGATATGGCTGTTTATGCTGTTTATGCTCCAATAGCCGGTCAGGTACGCCTTACGGTAAATTATGTGTACAGCAATGGCAGTCTGGCAGCACAGCCGTGGGTTTCTCATGTAGAATCCGGTGTTTCCTGTAATCTGACAGCAGAATCTCCTGAAATCCAGGGATTCACACCAGATCAGGCAAGTGTATCCTTTAATGATGCATATACAACAGACCAGACTGTGAACGTTACCTACAAAGGTGCAGAAGTTAATTACACAGTAAAGCATTATCTGTTAAATGTAGATGATACAAAGCCAGCTACACCTGAATATACAGAAACGCTGCCAGGTGAAACCGGACTGACAACTGCAGCCACAGCAAAAGAGTATACAGGATTTACACCACAGGCTATCAGTCAGGCAACTGTAAATGCAGATGGAAGTACGGTAGTAGAGATTTCATATGAAAGAAATTATTATACTCTGACCTGGAATACAGGAGAAAATGCTTCTTATATTGCACCTGAGCAGGTACGCTATGGTGCAGCCGTAACAAAACCAGACAAGGATCCGACAAAGGTAGGCTATGAATTTAAAGGCTGGGATAACCTTCCAGAGACCATGCCGACAGAAGATCTGGTAGTTACTGCGAAATGGGAAGCAGCAACGAGAGCTGCTTACAAGATCATTTACTGGACTGAAACTGTAAAAAAAGATGTTTACACTGTAAACCATGTAACAAATGGAAATGGTCCAGTGGGAAGTTCTATCCCGAATGGAAGTTATACAGTGCCGAAGGGATATAAGACAACACCAGTAGCAGGAAAAACGGATGGTGATGTAAAGATAACGGCCGATGGAACGGCGGTTAAGAATGTTTATTATGCAAGAGATACGTATACCATTACGTTTATGAGATGGAACAGTTGGAGGTGGACGTGGAAGGAAGATGAAAGTTTAAGGATCACCGCCCGTTATGGTGTAGACGTATCTGCACAATGGGAAAGAGCTTGCGCAAATCATACTGGTTGGGGACCAAATAAGAGTGGTTATACACAGTATACACTTTTAGCGAATATGCTAGCTGAAAATTTGACCATGTATGAAAAAGATGCAGGTTCAGGTAAAAAGATTATTTACTATGTGGAAGGGTTAGATGGAAAACGAATAACGTACAGGACATTTGAAGCTTCAAGTAATGTATATTTAACCAAAGAAGATCAGATGCCAATTACTGGATTTACGTATTCTAACTGGCATGATGAGAGTGACTATTACGAATATAATCTCTGGCTCTATTATACCAGAAATTCCTATAAGCTTCACTTTGAGAATTGTCAGCCAATGAATCCGGTAAGCATCAAATTTGAGGCAAAACTGTCCACAGGCAGACCTTCCCAAGACCCAGGTAGACCTTCATATGTAGATTCTGATTATACATTTGCAGGCTGGTATCTGGATCCTGGCTTTAAGGAACCGGTAAATTGGAATGAGACCATGACGGAAGATGGACTTACCATCTACGCAAAATGGGAAAAACCAAAATATACAGTTAATTTTGAAACTAATGGTGGAGAATCCAAAGAGAGTATTACCAGGGAAAAAGGTTTTGTTTTAACAGGAGAAGAACTGGCAGCACCGAACAAAGCGGATGATGAATTCCTCGGCTGGTATACTGACAGAGAACTTACAAAGAAGTTTATTCCAGAGTCACAGATCGTAAAGGATACAACTTTATATGCAAGATGGAAAAAATCTGATACAGTCACATATACAGTGAAATATATGTATGATGATACGGAGATTGCCACTGCGAAGCAGCAGACTGTAATAAGAAATTCCACAGTAAGCGAACCTGCTGAAACAGTAGAAGGATATTATCCTGAAACTTTATCCATCAGTGCAATGATCACAAGGAATGGACAGGAGATCATATTTAACTACAGATCAGTACAGAGCTGGACTTATACAGTAAAATATTTACTGGCGGGCACTGAAGAATCGGTACCTGGAAGTACAGTTGAAACAGGTACTACCAGTGACCAGAATGTAATGATAACCTTTAAGACATTTGAAGGATATACATTAAAATCTGATCCAGTGCAGAAGGTAACCAAGGAAGCTTCGGAAGTTATTTTCTACTATGCACCTAAGACTGCAATTTATCATGTACAGCACTGGTATGAAAGATTAAATGGTGATTTTGGTCTGCGCTATATTAAGACATTCAATACAGAAGCAGGACAGTTCGTTACAACAGAAGAAAAAGAAATACCGGTTGATGGATTTACGCTGGATACAAGTATTACTGGAACAGTAACAGAAGGTACTACAAATATTCAAAATGTATTATCCCTGAAGCTGTATTACACCAGAAATACCCATCAGGTAAGATATGAATATGAAGGTAGTGTTCCAACAGGTGTACCGGCAGTTCCTGATCCAGCAGATTATAAATATCAGGCTCAGGTTACAGTAGCAGAAAATCCGAATGTAACAGGATATGTTTTCAGTGGCTGGACGGCAGCAACTGAAGAAGGAACAGCAGTGACTACTACAGGCGGCAGATTTGTAATGCCGGATGCAAATGTGGTACTGAAAGGTTCCTTTAAAGCTGCAGAGCAGACTTATAGGGTGAAATATCTGGATGAAGATAAAAATGTTGAAATCCATGATATGTCAGATCCAAAGAATGCACACTTTGGCGATGAGATCAAAGGTTATACAGAGAAAATTGATATCAGTGGATATACCTTTGTAAAAGCTGAAGACCTTAAAGTAGGAACAGACAATGAGAAGAACATTGTAAAGGTATATTACAGCAAAGATGATAATAAGGATAATATCCCGGATAAGTATCAGATCACATTCACTTATGAGTCAGCAGATGATAATAAGGGAACTGTGACAGGAACAACCAGTGAGATTGTTACTGTACAGACTATTCAGCGTGATGAGGTGACAGGTGTGATCACAGCAGTTAGTGAAAAGACACCACAGCATCCGACACAGCCATCCACAGTAAAAGCAGAAACTGGTTACAAGTTTGACAAGTGGACAGATAATGCAGGGAAATCATTCAATGATGATACAGCACTGGAAGCAGAGTCTTACCTTGAAAATCAGACTTTCACAGCATACTTTACAGCAACAGAGCAGACTTATAAGGTGAAATATCTGGATGAAGATAAAAATGTTGAAATCCATGATATGTCAGATCCAAAGAATGCACACTTTGGCGATGAGATCAAAGGTTATACAGAGAAAATTGATATCAGTGGATATACCTTTGTAAAAGCTGAAGACCTTAAAGTAGGAACAGACAATGAGAAGAACATTGTAAAGGTATATTACAGCAAAGATGATAATAAGGATAATATCCCGGATAAGTATCAGATCACATTCACTTATGAGTCAGCAGATGATAATAAGGGAACTGTGACAGGAATAACCAAAGAAGTGGTTACTACTTATGAAATCACCAGAGATAGCGTGACTGATGAGATCATAGTAGGAAAAGGCCCAACAGCACAGCATCCAACCCAGCCATCCACTGTAACACCAAAAGATGGTTACAGATTTGAAAAATGGCAGCAGGATGATCTGACATTCTTCAATAGTGATGATGAGCTGAGAAATTCTGAATACCTGGAAGATCAAACATTCATTGCACACTTTACTGTAAGAAGAGATCTTCATTATGAGATCCATTACTTCTATGAAGATGCAAATGGCGTTGTAACAGAAGATACAGCAGCAGCGATTGTAAGTGAAAGCGGTGTATTCGGAGAAAAGATCCTTACGACTACAGTGCCAAAGGAATCTGGATTTAACGGAAAGAATTACGTTCTGGAACGCATTGAAGGAGCAGATAAGCAGATCGGTCTTGATCCTAAAGAAAATATGGTAAATGTATATTACAGTATGGACGAGATCGGAGAAATTGATCCGGATGAGCCAGATAACATTCCAGATAAGTATCAGGTTACTTTCCAGTATATTTCTGAAAATCCATCTTATGGAACAGTGAGCGGTAAGGTAAAAGAAGTTGTTACCAGACCTAAGAATGCAGATGGTACCTACAACATGACTGCACCGGTTCATCCGAAGGCAGAAGTAACAGTTGCAGGAATCGGAAATTATAAGTTTAACCGCTGGTCTGATGGAAATACGAACTATAGCGCAGCAAGTGAGATCGCAAAAGCCGGATTTATCGCAGATACCACATTTACCGCATATTTCAGCTACAGTGGCGGAAATAGTGGCGGCGGTTCATCAGGTGGAGGCGGTGGCGGAAGCCACAGATCAACTATCTCCAATACAAGCGGAGGTCCTGGTGTTACTACAACGATCACCCCGGGAGACGTACCAATGGCAGAATTACCAGAGTCACCGGCACCAATCGTCATTGATGATGGTGAGATCCCAATGGCAGCACTTCCAAAGACTGGCCAGACCACTGTAAAAGCAGCACTGACCATGATGTTCTCAGGAATCTTCCTTGCATTAACTGCAATCGGAAGGAAAAAGAAAGAACAGGATGTATAGAAAGAATATCTGAAATAAAGAAAATATTCCCAAACTCATAAACATACCCTGTTAGCGGAAAGCTCCGGTCGGAAACGGCCGGGGCTTTCTGCGTATATAACATACTAAGAAAAAGCGGGAACACAAAGGGAAATAGGCCTGGAGGATAAAATGGGAGGGACATAAATATATTGCAATCCACTGTGCCATGTGCTAAAATGAACATGAGCAAGGTATCTGGAATAATTCTAAAATATTATTAATTCAAATCTAAGCTGGTTTCACCAGTATCTGAAAGACTCTTTGCTTAAACCCAAATTAATTTAAGCAGGGAGAGCGGATCATAAGCAGTATCTTCCTGCGACATTACACGAAGGAAGGACAAATGCCTATGAACAAAAGAAGAAAAATATGGAGAACGCATAAAGACCGTCTTTTTCACAGACTGTTTTCAGAGAAAGAAAATGCTCTTTCCCTATATAATGCGTTAAATGGAACTAATTATGGAATGGAAGATGGATTAAAGATCGTAACCTTAGAAGATGCCATTTACCTGACAATGAAAAATGATGTGGCGGTATGCTTATGCGACAGTATTAATTTGTGGGAGCAGCAGAGCAGTGTAAATCCCAATATGCCTCTTCGCGGCCTGATGTATTTTTCGAAGGAATATGAAGGATGGTTGTCAGCAAATCAGAAGTATATATATGGAGAAAAACTGGTAAAGATCCCGGCACCGAAATTCTATGTTCTGTATAATGGAGAAGAACAGATGCCGGAGCGGGAAGAATACCGTTTGACAGATGCCTTTGAACATCCGTCACCGGGCTATGAATGGACTGCCTATGTGGTCAATATCAATTCAGGGAATAATCCGCAGTTGATGAAAAGCTGTAAAGTATTAAATGATTATACCGAATTTATAACCCAGATCAGGGAACGGCAAAAAGAAGGGAAAACCATAGAAGAGGCTGTAAATGAAGCGATGAAGTACTGCATTGAAAATGACTGCCTGAAAACATATTTATTAAAGAACCGAGGGGAGGTAATGTCGATGATATTAACGGAATACGATGAGAAACTGCACAGTAAGACGTTGAAGGAAGAGGGGAGAGAAGAAGGCATCGAAATTGGAACAGCGCGCGGTATAGAGATTGGAACAACGCGCGGTATAGAGATAGGAAAGAAGCAAACTGTCGCATTAGCCAATACTATTTTTAAGCTTTACAAAGCTGGAAGAAGCTATGAAGAAATTGCCAGAAGTCTGGGAATATCAATAGAACAAATACGGGAATTACTGGATTAAAAAATGAATATAAGCAAGGTTTCTAAAACACTTCTATATGATAAATAATTCAAATCTAAGCTGGTTTCACCAGTATCTGAAAGACTCTTTGCTTAAACCCAAATTAATTTAAGCAGGGAGAGCGGATCATAAGCAGTATCTTCCTGCGACATTACACGAAGGAAGGACAAATGCCTATGAACAAAAGAAGAAAAATATGGAGAACGCATAAAGACCGTCTTTTTCACAGACTGTTTTCAGAGAAAGAAAATGCTCTTTCCCTATATAATGCGTTAAATGGAACTAATTATGGAATGGAAGATGGATTAAAGATCGTAACCTTAGAAGATGCCATTTACCTGACAATGAAAAATGATGTGGCGGTATGCTTATGCGACAGTATTAATTTGTGGGAGCAGCAGAGCAGTGTAAATCCCAATATGCCTCTTCGCGGCCTGATGTATTTTTCGAAGGAATATGAAGGATGGTTGTCAGCAAATCAGAAGTATATATATGGAGAAAAACTGGTAAAGATCCCGGCACCGAAATTCTATGTTCTGTATAATGGAGAAGAACAGATGCCGGAGCGGGAAGAATACCGTTTGACAGATGCCTTTGAACATCCGTCACCGGGCTATGAATGGACTGCCTATGTGGTCAATATCAATTCAGGGAATAATCCGCAGTTGATGAAAAGCTGTAAAGTATTAAATGATTATACCGAATTTATAACCCAGATCAGGGAACGGCAAAAAGAAGGGAAAACCATAGAAGAGGCTGTAAATGAAGCGATGAAGTACTGCATTGAAAATGATTGCCTGAAAACATATTTATTAAAGAACCGAGGGGAGGTAATGTCGATGATCTTAACGGAATTTGATGAGAAGCTGTATAAGAAGACGTTGTTAGAAGAAGGAATTGAGAGAGGTATTGGAATTGGAAAGAAGCAAACAGTTGCATTAGCTAATACTATTTTTAAGCTTTACAGAGCCGGAAGAAGCTATGAAGAAATTGCCAGAAGTCTAGGAGTATCAATAGAACAAATACGGGAATTACTGGATTAAAATAAGAATCTTTGAGAAACAATCTATTAAAAAACATATATGTAAATCATACCGCAGATATCCCAGGAAGAGATATCTGCGGTATTTTATGAAAAAAATTTGAAATAAAATTAAAAAAAGCTTAATTTGTAACTGAATTGTAACTCCTCTGTGCTATACTGGGCATAAACAGGGATAATATATCTGTGATGACTCAGAAAAAGAGAGGAGAATTGGTATGAAAGGATGGAGAAAGCCTAAAGCATTTGCAGCAGCCTATAGTGCTCAGAAGCGTTTCCTGGCATTTGTTCTTACATTAGCTATGATCTTTACCAGCGTTGGCACAGATCTGAATGTAAGTTATGCAGCACAGGGAAATAAAGTAGACTTTGAGATATATGGGTCTGATCTGGTAAATGCGATCAATGAGGCTGTAGAAAGTGACAATGTAGTCAAACCAGACAGCCTTGAATTTACAAACGGAGCTATAGATAAGTTTGAAACACTTTTCTATGGTGAAGGAAAGGTTTATGAGGTTTATCCTCAGATCGACGGTGGTGATATGGATGCGGAACTTAGAGTATTTGTCCGCCTGCCAGAAGATGCCGATGATATGTACATGGTTACAGGTGATGAAGAAGTAATCTTCCTGTATGTAAATAATGGAGATGAAACAATCAGCTGTGCAACCAGGATCATCCGCTCCGTTGATGGGGAAGAGAAAGTCAAGACAACTAAACGTATCAACGTAAAGAGCTACGAAGACAAGTTTGGTGATGAAGAAGTTGATATCGTATCCAAGAAAGATGAGACTGTAGAGGAAACAACAGCTGCTGAGGAAAAATCTCAGGATACTGTAAATGATACAGCTTCCGAAGAAACCACACCAGCAGAAGAGAAAGAAACTGAGATCACAGACGAAACAGTTGAAGCAACTGAGGAAGAGACAACTGAGGCTGCTGAAGAAAATACAGAAGCAGAGACAGAAGAAGCTACCGAAGCTGAGAAAGAAACAGAAGCTGAAACCGAGAAGGAAACAGCAGAAGAAACTGAAAAAGAGACAGCAGAAGAAAAAGCTGATGCAGAAGGCGAAGTAACAGCATCCCTTTCCCGTCACTATGCACCGGTTGTTGCTATGAAGGAAGATGCACAAGCAGAGCCTGAAAAAGAAACAGCAGAAGCAGCAGAGACAGAGAAAGAAGTAGTTGAAACTGAGAAAGAAACTACCGAAGCAGTAGAAAAAGGAACTGCAGAGGCAGTTGAAACAGAAAAAGAAACCACAGAAGCTGAGACTAAGGATGCAGAAGTGACAGAAACTGAAACAGAAGCAGCAGCTGAAACTTCTGAAACAGAGGAAACAGCAGAAGACGCTTCTAAAGAAGAGACTGCAGCTGAATCCAAGGAAAACGAAGAAACAGAAGAAACCAAAGAAACTTTGGCAGAAACTTCCAAGGCAGCTGAGACTACAGCAGAAGTAAAGGAAGAAGAAACCAAGAAAGCAGATGCAGCTACTGACAGTGATTTAGTTGGAATCGGTTACTGCAGCACAGCAAAAGCTTATACAACCACTGTTAAAGCATTAAAAGCTTTAGATGATGTTCAGGGACTGAAAGTTACATATGCTATTAATCCAGAATACAGCGCAAGAATCGTAGACGGCCAGAGAGGCGTTGAAGAGGGTAATGATCTTGTATTCGGAGTAAAGAACCAGATCGGTTATGCAATTGAAACTGTAACTGCAAATGGTGAATTCCTGGAAGCAGACAGCACGACTGAAAATGAAGATGGTTCTGTAACTGCATGGTATACAGTACCGGAAGTAACCGAAGAGCAGGAAATCGAAGTTTATATGACGGAGACAGATGCACATCCTGAATTTAACGCAGAGCTGACTATGGAAGATGGAACAGTCATCACTCTCCATGCAGCAGAAGGTGTCCTTCCAGCTGGGGTTACAGCTGAGGCGACTGTTAAGGATGATCTGGCAGATGCAGTAAAGGAAAAACTGGAAGCAGAAGATACAGACAAGGGTGCCGTGAAGGCAGTAGTAGCATATGATATCAATCTGATGTTAAATGACAGCAAACTGGATAATAACTGGTCTCAGAATGGTTCTGTAGAAGTTACATTCAGTGGCAGCAAGATTCAGAATATGATGTCAGATGCGGCAGTAGTAGAGGTTTATGCAAATAAATCTTCGGATGAAGAAACACTGACCACAGAAACAACAGATGATCTGAATCTGGAGCATATTTTAACAGAGGAGATTACAGATTCTGAGAATGAAAATGTAACCTTTGAAGCAAAACATTTCTCTGAATATATTCAGGTTGCAAGAGAAGCTAAGAAAACAAAATTCCTTAATGTGATATATCATTCTAATAATAAAGAGCGGTGGTGGGAATCTGATGTTATATCAAAATACTCCCAAAAAGCTAACGCTGGTGATGTGATCACTTTTCCAGAATATACAGATGACAAAGGCAAATTTGGAGATGATTGGCATTTTGTAGGATGGAGTACAGACAGTCAGGCAAATGAAGCCGGTGACGGTCACTATACTCAAACAGTATATAGACCGGGAGATACATACCGCATACCAGATGACAGACAAAGCGACATTGATTTTTATGCTATCTGGGCACAAAAAAATGTAAAAGCTAATTTTTATATTCGTCTGGATGGAACGATTCCAACCGAGCCACAGAGTCATGCTAGTAGTGGTTATACTGCCGGAATTACAATTCAAGGAGCTTTAAATTCTGCGGCATTCTATACAAACAGTACGGAAGGAGTCGGCTCCCAGCTGGCAAAGCAGCCGGCGGAATCACAGATTAGAGAGCAGCTTAGAGCAAAAGGTATAAATTACAATTCTGAGACACAGTATATCCTCTGGTATGTTATCAAGTATGAAAACGATGGTGGTACCAATTATAACTGGCATGTAGATGGTGTCCTTCTGGATAAGGAAAAGGTGAACTTAGCTTATAGTCCAAACTGTAATACAGGTGAATGGGTCCGCGGAACAATGCCTGATGGCAGCCAGTATATAAAGGGAACAGAAGCAACTGTATCTAATAATAAAATTCCAGAACGCCATGGTTATACATTTGTGGGATGGAATACAGCAGCTGACGGAACTGGTACTTCTTATGCTCCAAATGATCGGTTTACAATCAATAAAAATACCACATTGTATGCACAGTGGTTAGAAAAAGGAAGTGTTCTGCTTAAATATATTGCGAATGCGGGTGGTTCAGTAAGCAAAGGATCTGAATCTGTAGCACCGGCTACAGGTAATCCACAGGGATCTGAGGCAACACCAGCATCAGGTTACAGATTCGTAAATTGGACGTTAGGTGATACAGGTATTAATGTAAGCAGAGAAAACAAACTGACAAAAGATGTTATTGACCAGCATGCAAAGTCGGAAGAAAATCTGTATGTAGCAACAACATTTAAGGCAAATTTTGAGAGAGATCCTGAGCAGGCAGCAACCGTTAGTTATGAATTTAGATACAATAACTCAGGTTATGCTGTTGAAATTCCGGATGCGATCACGCAGGCTCCAACTGATAATGCAACCTATTATGTAGGTGATACAGTTACGGTTAAACATCCTGGTATATCAGATCAGATTGAAGATGCATCTAATGGTGGATATTGGACTTTGGGCTCTGTGTGGACTTTAAATGAAGATTCATATGCAGCAGGCTCAACAGTTACTGTAACAGCTGAGAATCGTCAGTCCTTAAAATTTGTTGCAGTATGGACGTTCCACCCATATGAAATGATCTGCTACGAAGTTGCGATGGGAAAAGGAACGGTTAGCCGCTCTTCTGAAAAGTTAAATCCTACTTCTGGTACAGCATTAGGCTCTGTAGCAACTGCAAGTACAGGCTATGAATTCTCAGGCTGGTATAAGGATGAAAATTGTACAGAACAGGTTGGTAGCAGCACCCAATTTGTACCAGCTGTTAAGACATCTGCAACCTATTATGCAAAGTTTGAACCTAAGAAGGATGTTTCCTACACTGTTCATTACTATGAATATGGAACAACTAAGAAAGTTGAAAATGACAAGATTGTAAGTAGCCAGACATTTGATGCTACAGTAGAAGAAACTGCTAAAGATATCACAGGATATACTTTAGTGGGGAATAATAAACAGACAGTTACATTAGATGCTTATAATAAGGAAATTACCTTCTATTATGAAGCAAAGACAATGAGCTATACTGTAAAGTATCTGGAAAAGGAAACCAACAAAGTACTTCATGATCAACGTGTAAAGCTAAATGTGAAGTTTGGTTCTAAGGTTACTGAAACAGCAGTTGATATTCCAGGATATACAGTAGATGAAAACCAAAAAGTAGTTGAACAACTGAATTATACAAACAATGTTATTAAATTCTACTACACTGAAAATGATTTAGTTAAGATCCAGTATCAGGTAGCAGACGGTCAGGATACCATGGGAAGTGTTACTCGGTCTTATGATGATGTAAAACCTGTAACAGGAACCCCAGCAGGTTCTACTGCCAATGCAAAAGACGGATACAGCTTCGTAAACTGGACTGTAAACGGAGTAGAAGTCAGCAAGGAGCAGGTATTAACCTCTGCGGTTGTAGCAGCCCATGCAAAGAATAGTGAAAATGTATTTGTACCAACCACGTTTGTAGCTAATTTCTAGCGTAAGCTTGTACTTAAGGCAAAAGATGCCCAAAAGACATATGACGGAAAGGCATTGACTGGTGCTGATGCAGGATATGAGATCATTGGTGGGCAGCTGAAAGACGGTGATCGTCTTGAAGTAACTTATAGTGGCAGCCAGACAGATGTTGGTGAAACTGCAAACAGTATTGTAAGTGCGGTTGTGTATCGTGGCAAAGAAGATGTTACATCACAGTATGCGTTTGCTCCTTTCCAGAATGGCAATCTTAAAGTAAAACCGGCAACTGTAACCATGAAGTCTGCAAGCGCAACCAAGACTTACGATGGCAAACCACTTACAAAGACAGATGAAATGGTGATCACGGGATTTGCAGATGGTGAAGGTGTTAAGTGTTATGGTTTTGCAAGCCAGACTGACGTAGGAAGCACGTCCAATACTTTTGAGTACCGTGCGGCTTCTAATACAAAGTTATCTAACTATGTTATTAAACCAGAGAATATCACGTATGGTACATTAATTGTGAAACCGATCACCACACCGATCGTTGTAACTGCCAGCAAATTAAGTAAGGTATACGATGGAAAGCCTCTTACAGGAGAAACTTATTATACAGTTACAGGTGATGAAAATCTGGTAGCTGGTGATCAACTGGTTGTAGAACTTAGCGGCAGCATTACCAATGTTGGTACTGTTACAAATAAAATTGCTGTATGCAAAGTAATGCGTGGCAACACAGATGTTACAGCTAATTACACAATTGGAACTCATGATGGCACTTTGACAGTAATGCCAAGACAGATCACACTTACTTCTGCTACAAAGCAGAAACCTTATGATGGAAAACCATTAACGGATCAAACAGTTACAGCAACTGTAGCAGAAGGAACTTATGCACCATTTGCAGATGGTGAAGGACTTGTTTATAATGTAACAGGCAGCCAGTTAGATGAAGGAAGCAGTGCTAATACCTTTACTTATACGGCAAAGAAAGGCACTGATTTAGCTAACTATGAGATTACCAAAGTTGTAGGTGAGCTGACTGTTACCAAGAATACAAACCAGATTGTGATCGTAGCAAATAGTAACTCTAAGAAGTATGACGGAACACCTCTTACAGATTCTGGATACACTTATACAAAGGATATTCTTGCAGATGGTGATGTATTAACTGCAACAGTAGAAGGTACGATCATGAATGTAGGAGAGACTGCAAATGAAGTTACGGGTTACGTTGTAAAGCGTGGCGATAAAGATGTAACTAAGAACTATACTTTCGGTGAAAGTATTCCTGGTAAATTGGAGATCACCAAGAGAGATGTAACGATCACTTCTGGCTCTTCAAAACGTGCATATAACGGACAGCCACTGACCAATTCTGAAATTACTGTAACAGGTACAGGATTTGTAACAGGTGAAGCACCAACAAATTATGACGTAACTGGTACTATTACGAATGTAGGTGAGGTTGATAACACATTTACCTACCAACTGCCTGAAGGTGTAAATGCTGATAACTATGATATTGATCTGGTTGAAGGTAAGCTGGAGATCACTCCTGTAACAGCCAAGATTCAGATCACAGCAGACAGCGGCAGCAAGGTATATGATGGAAATGCTCTTGTAAAGAATAGTGCTACTTATACACAGGGAATTCTTGCAGACGGCGACAGGCTGGAAATTACAGTAGAAGGTTCCCAGTTAGGAAAAGGCGAATCTGCAAATACAGTTAAATCTTATAAGGTATTAAATGCTGCTAATGAAGATGTGACAGGAAACTATACCTTCGCAGAAAGCATTCCTGGCAAGCTTACAGTAACTGCCCGCCAAATCACTATCACAGCAGCAAGTGACAGCAAGAAGTACGATGGTACACCATTAACAGCAAACAGCTACTCTGTAAGTGAAAATGGCCTTGCAGATAACGATGAGATTTCTGCAATTACCATTGATGGCAGTCAGATTGAGATCGGAACCAGTTCCAATGCAGTTAGAGCAGGTTCTGTAAAGATCACCAAGAAGGCTGAAGCAGCAAATTCAAGAAGCGCAGCTGAAGATGTAACTGATAACTACGATATTAAGTTAGAAGAGGGAATCTTAGAGGTTACAAACCGCAATGACCTTTCCTACATCGTAAATTATCATTATTTAGATGCTAAGGGCAAAGAAGTTGATGTAGAGTCTGTTACTAAGGACAATGCATTCATTGGTGAAGAAATTGCTTACAGTGATGCAGCAAGCAGAGATCATGCTGGCAAGACCTACGCACTTGTCCGTGTAGATAATGCTGGAAAAGCTGTTGAGTATTATGCTGACGGTGCCGAGAATCCTAACGTAGTTGATGTATACTACGGATTAGACGAGATCGGTACAAACATAGAAAAGCCTAAAACACCAGACGGTATCCCGGATATGTACCAGGTAGTATTCAGATACATTTCTGAGAACCCAAGTTACGGTACAGTTGATGGCGTGGCTGTTGTAGACGGTTACGTAATGGAAGTTGTTACAAGACCTCAGAAGGCAGACGGAAGCTACGATATGGATGCAGAAGTTTATCCGCTGGGCAATGTAACAGTTACTGGTATCGGCAACTACACATTTAACCACTGGTCCGACAGCGATACCAATTATGCAAATGCAAATGAGATCGCAGGACATGGATTTAAGTCAGATATGACCTTTGTTGCTCACTTCAGCTATGATGGAGGAAACAACAATAACAACAATGGCGGCGGAAACGGCGGCAATGGTGGCGGAAACGGTGGTTCCGGTTCTACCTCTGGCGGCGGAAGCAGCAGCTCCGGCAGCCGTGGTGCTATTACCGTTACCTCTGGTGGCCCTGGTGACCAGACCGTAACCATTGATGCGGGAGATGTGCCGTTGGCAGAACTTCCGGATGCACCTGTATCCCCAGTAGAGATTGATGACGGTGAAGTTCCGTTAGCAGCTCTGCCGAAGACAGGACAGACAACCATGAAACTGACAATTACTCTTATGTTCTCCGGTATCTTCCTTGCGCTGACTGCCATGAGCAAGAAGCATAAAGAGGAAGAATCCTAAAACAAAGAGAAATCGGATGTTTCAGGAAGAAACAAAATAACAAGTCTTAAATGACTGGCAGGAGTCGCACACTGGCAAAAGAAAGCAGTGTGCGGCTCTTTTTTCATTCTTTTTTTGCTTTTTTACTATTGACGGAGACTTTATTTCTTAGTATTATGATTATAAGAAAAGATAAACATACAAAACATATATATTAGAAAAACTAATATATATTATTCAAAAGGAGAATGAAAGATGGCTAAGGTAGGAATTGTAATGGGCAGCGACTCAGATATGCCGGTTATGGCGAAAGCGGCAGAGATCCTGGACAAGTTTGGGATTGATTATGAGATGACGATCATTTCCGCCCACAGAGAACCGGATCTGTTTTTTAAATGGGCAAAGGCTGCAGAGGAAAAAGGGTTTAAGGTGATCATTGCAGGTGCCGGAAAAGCGGCTCACCTTCCGGGAATGTGCGCAGCTATCTTTCCGCTTCCAGTGATCGGTATCCCTATGAAGACTTCTGATCTGGGCGGTGTAGATTCCCTGTATTCCATTGTACAGATGCCAAGCGGCATTCCGGTTGCCACTGTAGCGATCAATGGCGGTGCCAACGCAGGTATCCTTGCGGCAAAGATCCTTGCAGCTTCTGATGAGGAACTGTTAGGTAAGTTGAAAGCATATTCCGAAAGTTTAAAGGAAGATGTGGAGAAGAAAGCAGAAAAACTGGAAAAGATCGGATATAAGGAGTATCTGGCACAGAAGTAAAGAACTATGCAGATAAATGCTTTTTGCCGGATCGGATACAGAAAGATCCAAGCAGCATATGAGAGAATCAATCGAGTACGGAGGAAAAGAAAATGATGGATTACAAGAAAGCCGGCGTTGACATTGAGGCAGGTTATAAATCAGTTGAATTAATGAAGGAACATGTGAAAAAGACCATGCGCGAAGAAGTATTAGGTGGACTTGGCGGCTTTTCAGGCGCGTTTTCTTTAGCAAAGATCAAGGAAATGGAAGAGCCGGTATTATTATCTGGTACAGACGGCTGCGGAACGAAAGTGAAGCTGGCTATCATCATGGACAAGCATGATACCATTGGTATTGACGCAGTGGCTATGTGTGTTAATGATATTGCCTGTGCAGGCGGTGAGCCATTATTCTTCCTGGACTATATTGCCTGCGGAAAGAATTATCCGGAAAAGATCGCTGACATTGTGAAAGGTGTGGCAGAAGGCTGCTTACAGTCTGAGGCAGCGCTGATCGGCGGTGAGACAGCAGAGCATCCGGGACTGATGCCGGAAGAGGATTATGACCTGGCTGGTTTCGCAGTGGGTGTCTGCGATAAGAAGGAAATGATCACAGGTGAAAAACTGGCAGCAGGAGATGTTCTTATCGGTATGGCTTCCACCGGTGTACATTCCAATGGATTTTCTCTGGTGCGCAAGGTATTTGAGAAAGAAATGAACAAAGAAGGTTTAAATACTTATTATGACAGTCTTGGAAAGACTTTGGGCGAGGCACTTCTTGCGCCAACCAGGATTTATGTAAAGGCATTAAAGAACCTGAAAAAGTCTGGTGTTACAGTAAAGGCATGCAGCCATATTACAGGCGGAGGCTTCTATGAGAATGTCCCACGTATGTTAAAGGACGGTGTCCGTGCAGTGATCCGCAAAGACAGCTATCCGATCCCTCCGATTTTCAAACTTCTTGCTGAAAAAGGCCAGATCGAAGAGCAGATGATGTATAATACATTTAACATGGGACTTGGCATGGTAGTAGCTGTAGATGAAGCAGACGTGGATAAGGCCATGGCAGCGATCAAGGCAGCCGGTGACCAGCCATATGTAGTAGGAACCATTGAAAATGGAGAGAAAGGCGTGACTTTATGTTAAGAGTTGGCGTAATGGTATCCGGCGGCGGAACCAATCTTCAGGCGATTCTGGATGCAATTGACAGTGGAAAGATCACAAACGCGAAAGTGGAAGTGGTTATCAGCAACAATCCCGGGGCTTACGCATTGGAGCGTGCCAGAAATCATGGGATCGAAGCTGTATGCATTTCACCTAAAAACTTTGAAAACAGAGCGGCATTTAATGAGGCATTTTTAAAGAAAACAGATGAATATAATCTGGATCTCATCGTTCTTGCAGGATTTTTAGTGACGATTCCAGAGGAGATGATCCGCAAATACAGAAATAAGATCATCAATATCCACCCGTCATTGATCCCGTCTTTCTGCGGCGTTGGTTATTATGGCCTGAAGGTCCATGAGGCAGCTCTGGCAAGAGGAGTAAAGGTTACAGGCGCTACCGTCCACTATGTGGATGAAGGGGTGGATTCCGGTCCTATCCTGCTGCAGAAGGCAGTGGAGGTACAGCCGGGGGATACACCACAGGTACTGCAAAGACGTGTTATGGAACAGGCAGAGTGGATCATTCTTCCGGAGGCAGTGAATAAAATTGCCAATGGTCTGATTTAGGAGGAAAGAATATGAAGGTACTGGTGATCGGAGGCGGCGGCAGAGAGCATGCCATCTGCTGGAAACTGTCTAAAAGCCCAAAAGTAGATGAATTATACTGTGCACCGGGAAATGCAGGCATTGCAGAGGTTGCAAAGTGTGTGGATATCGGTGTAATGGATTTTGAAAAAATGGCTGATTTTGCAAAGAAAGAAGCCTTTGACCTGGTTGTAGTGGGACCAGATGATCCCTTAGCAGGGGGAATTGTGGATGTGCTGGAAGAGAAGGGACTGCGTGTATTTGGACCGAGGAAAAATGCAGCGATCTTAGAGGGTTCCAAGGCATTTTCCAAGGATCTGATGAAGAAATACGGAATCCCCACAGCTGCTTATGAGACTTTTGATTCTCCGGAAGCTGCACTTGCTTATCTGGAAACAGCACCTGTACCTATTGTTTTAAAGGCAGACGGTCTGGCACTGGGAAAAGGTGTTCTGATCTGCAATACAAGAGAAGAGGCAAAAGAGGGCGTTAAGACCCTGATGATGGATAAGCAGTTTGGCCATGCAGGAGACCGCATTGTAGTTGAGCAGTTTATGACCGGCCGTGAGGTTTCTGTGCTTTCTTTTGTAGATGGAAAGACCATTAAGATCATGACTTCTGCTCAGGATCACAAGCGTGCAAAAGATGGTGATCAGGGCTTAAATACAGGCGGTATGGGAACATTTTCACCAAGTCCTTTCTATACAAAAGAAGTAGATGAGTTCTGTAAGAAATATATCTATCAGGCAACCGTAGATGCCATGAAGGCAGAAGGACGTGAGTTTAAGGGAATCATTTTCTTTGGATTAATGCTGACAGCAGATGGCCCGAAGGTTCTGGAATATAATGCCCGTTTTGGTGATCCGGAGACTCAGGTAGTGCTTCCAAGGATGAAAAATGACATTTTAGATGTGTTTGAGGCCTGTGTGGATGGCACACTGGATCAGGTGAATCTGCAGTTTGAGGATAATGCGGCAGTTTGTGTGGTACTTGCTTCTGATGGATATCCGGTGCATTACGAGAAGGGCAAGAAGATCACAGGGCTGGAAAACTTTAAGGATAAAGATGGTTACTATGTGTTCCATGCAGGCAGTAAATTTGATGCAGATGGAAATATTGTAACAAATGGCGGCCGTGTCCTGGGAGTGACAGCTACAGGAAAAGATCTGAAAGAAGCCAGAGCCAATGCTTATAAGGCAACGGAGTGGGTTAATTTTGAGAACAAATATATGAGACATGATATTGGCCATGCTATTGATGAGGTTTAAGCTATAGAACACAGGGAACATTCAGTATAATAAACTGGGTGTTTCCTGTTTTTTAGTATGTAAGTATGAAGCGGAAGCCTGCGCTTGTAAAGGATAATTTAGACAATTGAACAGCGAAAACCCAAATTTATTTGATATATCGCTTATAATTTCACATAACATGCGGTATAATGTATATAAATATAACGTAGTGGAGTTGGTGAGCATGAAAACATGTAAACAGTTGTCTTCAGAATGGGGTGTGGCAGAACATACGATTGCGGATTTGTGCAGAAAAGGAAAGATTTCCGGGGCAGTGAAGGAAGGAAAAAGCTGGAAAATACCAGATGATGCAGAAAAGCCTGTTGATGGAAGGATTTCCTCCGGGAAATATATTAAGAAGTCCGTATATGCGGAACAGAAACCGCTGCCAATAGGCATTTCTGATTATGTACGTGCTCAGTCAGAGTATTATTATGTAGATAAAACGTTGTTGATTAAAGATTTTTTAGATCAGAAGCCGTTGGTATCATTATTCACAAGACCAAGAAGGTTTGGTAAAACCTTAAATATGGATATGATCCGTGTTTTTTTTGAAATTTCAGCAAAAGATACGTCTATTTATTTTAAGGATAAAGCAATTTGGGATTGTGGGGAAAAATATCGTTCTCATCAGGGAAAGTATCCGGTGATTTTTCTTACTTTCAAGGATGTAAAATTTGATTCTTGGGGATCAACACGGAATAAAATCTATGCATTGGTTCAGGAAGAATATGAAAGGCATCAGGAGCTGCTAAACAGTGACAGATTGTCAATGTATGAAAAGGGATTTTATAAGAAAATCCTGGATGGTGATGCAAATGAAGTGGAACTTACGGCTTCTCTTGAAAAACTGTCCAAAATGTTGGCAATTCACTATGGGACAGCTCCTATCATTATTATTGATGAATATGATACTCCTATTCAGGAAGGACATTCAAAAGATTTTTATGATGAGATCATCGGGTTTATGAGAAATTTCTTTTCCGGTGCTTTTAAGGATAACCGAAATCTTTCCTATGGATTCCTTACTGGGATTCTTCGGATTGCTCAGGAAAGTATTTTCAGTGGATTAAATAATCTGACCGTGAATTCTGTAATGGATGAGGCATACGGACAGTATTTTGGTTTTACGGAACAGGAAGTTTATCAAATGCTGGATTATTATCATGTATCTGAAAAAAAAGAGGAACTAAAAAACTGGTATGACGGTTATTTGTTCGGAGATAAGGAGATTTATAATCCGTGGTCTGTGATCAATTATATTGCAAAAAACTGTACTCCCCAGGCTTATTGGGTAAATACTGGAAAGAACGAGATTTTAGAGGATGTTTTAAAGGTTGCTACGGACGATATTATAGAGAAATTATACTCTTTATTGCAGGGTGAAAAAAATGTGGCTAGAATTGACCTGAATGTTGTCTATCACTCCTTGATAGATGAACCGGCCAATATTTACAGTTTGTTACTGGCTGCCGGTTATTTAAAGGTTCTGGAAAAAAGGTTGCAGGCAGATGGATCATATCTGTGCGAGGTTTGCATTCCAAATAAAGAAATTGCGGCGGTCTATAAAAATGAAGTATTGTCGCATTTATTGCAGATTGGAGCTATCACAAGAGCAACTGCAAATAAAATTGCAGAAAGTCTTTACTTGAATAACTCCTGTAATTTACAGCAGGCTATTGCAGAGTATATGGATAGTTCTATCAGTTTTTATGACGCAGGTACAGAAATTTTCTATCATGGGTTGATGCTTGGATTGCTTGCGTTATTGGACACCCAATACAGAATAAAGTCTAACAGGGAATCTGGGGATGGTAGGTATGATATTAGCTTGATTCCAAGAGAAAAAGGATATCCAGGGATCATTATGGAACTGAAATGGAAGAAAAATTTAACGGAAAGAGAACTTGCAGGTCTTGCAGTGACAGCATTGAACCAGATTAATGAAATGAGGTATGATGCAGAAATGCGTGAATACGGAATTCAGAAGATACTAAAATTTGGAGTTGCTTTTTCTGGTAAGAGAGTTAAGATAGAAACAATATAGAGCTTAGAATCCTGCACGGATTTTAAGAAGGTGTGATGTAAAAAATATAAAAAGGGGTAAAGATTATGAAGATCAACAGGGAAAAGGTAGAACAGCTGGTAAGGACGATGAAACCATTATTTACAGACAGCAGCCGGGCTTCTCAGATTAAGACAAAAGGGGCCTGCGATTATGTGACACAGGTGGATATCCAGGTACAAAAGCTGATAAAAGAGGGGCTGTATCAGATGTATCCTCAGGTACAGTTTATGGGGGAAGAGCAGGACAATACTGCCATTGACCGGAAAGGTGATTTCTGGATCCTGGATCCTGTAGATGGCACTACCAACCTGATCCACGATTTCCGTCATAGTACATTGTCACTGGCTTATGCAGAGGCAGGAACGGTAGAACTTGGAATCGTATATCAGCCCTATACAGACGAAATGTTTGTGGCAGTAAAAGGAAAAGGCGCCTTTTTAAATGGGGAACCGATCCATGTAAGTGAAGCAAAAACACTGTCAGAAAGTCTGGTCACCATTGGAACCAGTCCTTATTATCATGAACTAGCAGACTGGATTTTTAAAGTATTTAAAGAAGTATTTTTATCTTGTCAGGATATCCGCCATTTAGGCTCCGCAGCTCTTGACATGGCATATGTAGCCTGTGGGAGAGTGGATGCGTTCTTTGAGGCAATCTTACAGCCCTGGGATTTTGCGGCGGCGAAACTTTTGATTGAGGAAGCCGGGGGAAAGGTGACTGATTTTAGCAGAAATGATATTCCCACAGGAGAACCCGCAGAGATTCTTGCTGGAAATGGCAAAATAAACGAAGAATTGCTGGAAATCATAAGGAAAGATGGCGATAATTGATAAAAAAACAAAAATTATAATATAATATCCGATTTTTCACATATTTTTCACCTTTTTATTCTGATACAATTTTTACATCAGATATTTTTAAGGAGGAAAAAGTATATGAAAAAAAGTAATCTTATGAGATTCTCAGCAGCAGCTATGGCAGCACTGATGGCATCCGGCGCTTTGACCGCATGCTCCGGCGGATCTTCCAGCCAGACCACTGCAGCAGCAACAGAAGCTGAAAAGAGCAGCGAAGCAGGAAGCAGTGAAGCAGCAAAAGAAGATGCAGGAAGCGGAGAAGGCGTTACCATCCGACTGGTACATTACATGGGTGAACAGGCTAAGAGAGATGCCTTAGATGCGATTCTTGCAGATTTTAAGAAGGAAAACCCGGATATTAATGTTGATATCGAGGTAGTATCTTCTTCTTCCTATATTGCAACCTATAAGAACTATATTGCAGCAGGCGAAGCCCCTGATATTATGTTTGGTAAACCTCAGAATCTGACTGAGTTTGTAGAAGCCGGATATCTGATGGACTTAAAGGATGAGAAGTGCCTGGAAAATGTACTTCCTATGCTGAAAGATGAGTGTACTGTAAATGGCGGCATTTATGGATTCCCGATTGACGCACAGGTAAAGGCATGCTTCTACAATAAGAAGATGTTTGAAGAAGCTGGTGTGGAAGTTCCTCAGACCAAGGATGATTTCTTTAAGGTATGTGATACCTTTATGGAAAAGGGAATTTATCCAATGGTTCATCCTTATAACTTTATCCATGGTGTATTCCATGAACTGGATTCCTACTTTACCAGTATGGCAGCAGCAACTGGCAATGCAGATGTGTGGATGAAGTCCCAGAAAGGCGAAGCAGAACTTTCTGGAAATGAAACTGTAAAAGAAGCAATGGAAATGTTCTCTAAGCTGGCTTCCTATAAGGATGCAGGTGATACTGCTGTAGATCAGACTCAGGGTATCCAGAACTTTGCAGCAGGACAGAGACCTATGTATATCAATGGTGGATGGCTGATGGGTGATGCGATCGCAGCAAATCCAGAAGGCGAATTTGGAATGTTCCCAATGCCATGGTCCAACAATCCAGAAGATAATAAGATGTGGGTTGGTATTGATGACTGCTTCGTAATTTCTTCCCAGACACAGCATAAAGACGAAGTTATGAAACTGATGGAATTCATCGCAAATGATGCAAGTTCCAAGACCTGGATGAGCACAGCAAAGCTGATGACCAGCAATGTAAATGTATCTGTTGATGATGAAAATGATCTGATCAAGGCTATCAAGTCCTACATTGATGAGGACAAGATCGTTTCCAAGAGTCTGGTACCTGATTATACTTCCGAGTTTTCAACTGCTTTCCGTACAAAGCTGCAGGAGTTTGTAACTCTGGATGACAGCCAGCGTGACGTAGATAAGCTGCTGAAGGATATTGATGCAGAAATCGCTTCCATTCGTCAGTAATTAAGACCGGATACAGCAGGCTGTAAGGTCAGAGTGGCAAAGCGGCCCGCGCCGCAGCCACTCTGGCTTTTTTATGTATACGTTATAGAATCTGGAGGTTAAAGCATGAATCAGAAAACAAAAAAAAGGATCCAGGAATTTACATTTGTCCTGCCGGCTCTTATTATGTTCCTGATCTTTGTGATCGTTCCCTTTATACAGGGTTTTCCTATGTCTTTTACAAAATGGGATGGCATGAGTCCTAATAAGCCTTTTGTAGGACTTAGTAATTACCTGCGCATTTTTCAGGATGGAAATGTGATCAATGCTACGAAAAACACATTGATCTTTACAGTGCTTACAATGGTATTTTCCAATTTGTTTGGATTGCTGTTCGCACTGATGATCGCTAAAGTATCCAAGATCAACAATATCTTAAGAACCTGCATTTTCGTTCCATATTGTTTAAGTCTTGTACTTTCTTCTTATATTTGGCGTTATGTGTACAGTGATGTATTTTACCAGATTTTTGGCATTCCAAGCCCTTTGGGAAGCACGGTCTGGGTTATGTTAGGTCTGGCAGTGATCTCCGTGTGGAGAGATGCGGGTTACTGCATGGTAGTCTATATTGCAGCGATCCAGGGAGTTTCCAACGATTATTATGAGGCTGCAGATCTGGAAGGCGCTACCCACTGGCAGAAATTCCGGGATATTACCCTTCCGATGATCGCACCTGCGATTACTACTAACTTTACCCTGCTTTTAGCATGGGGAATGAAGGTATTTGATTACCCAATGGCAGCTACTGCAGGCGGTCCGGGAAGAGCCTCTGAGACCGTGGCTATGTTGATCTATAATAACCTGTTTACATATTACCGGGCCGGTTATGGACAGGCAATCGCTGTTGTATTTACAGCAGCTATTTTCGTAGTAAGTACCATTGTTTCAAGAACGCTGCGTGCAAGGGAGGTAGAGATCTGATGAATAAAACACTGCGTAAAAGCCTCTTTTTTATATTGAAGATTTGTGTTACTTTGTTGGTAATCAGTCCTTTTTATATTGCCATCATCTATTCTGTAAAATCAAAGCCTGAGATGGTCACTAACCGTCTGGCTTTTCCAAAGACCATCCACTGGGATAATTTTACAAGAGCCATTGAAACTTCCAATTTCGGTCTGGCAATGAAAAACAGTCTGATCACTACAGTTGTGGCCGTTTTTGTGATTACTTTAATCTGTACGATGGCAGCGTATATCATTGCCCGCAAAAATAACCGTTTTTATAATACCATTTATTATATTTTTGTAGGCGCCATGATTATTCCTTTTCAGTCGATCATGACCCCGCTGTATATTGATATGGCAAAATGGAAACTTTTAAACACACTTCATGGCTTTGTTATGGCAAAGATTGGTTTCCAGATCGCATTTACAGTGCTTTTAGTTTCCGGATTTGTAAAGAGTATTCCAAAAGATCTGGAAGAAGCTGCTTCTATTGATGGAGCAGGTATTTACCAGGTATTTTTCCGTATCGTATTCCCACTTATGAAGCCGATCATCCTCACATCTGTGGTTTTAAATACATTAAATGTATGGAATGATTTCCAGATGTCCCTGACGCTGCTTCAGAGAAAGGAAGTGCGCAATATCCCTTTGACCCAATATTTCTTTTTTGGTGAGAACAGTATTGAACTGGGACTGGCATTTGCGCTTTTTATCATGTCTATGATACCTATATTGGTTTTGTATCTTACATTACAGAAATATATTATCGGCGGCATTACATCTGGCGCAGTTAAGGGATAATATCTGAGAAACAGAAAGGACAGCATCTGGTGGCAGGAGAAACTATGGAACAGCAGGATAACAGAGTACATTTCAGGAAGACTTTATATTTTAAAATGGTGATCGTGACGGTTTTTCTGGGATTTACTTTTTTTCTGGCTCTGGGATTTATCTATCAGCAGAGTGCGGAACGGTTCCGAAAAGAGATGACGGCCCAGTCAGATGCTCTTACAGAGCAGATCTGTCAAAATGTGGAAACAGTTTTAAAAGAGCTGGCGGAAAAAACAGTTCCTCTGGTGACCACCAATGAGAGGATTGCACCCCTTATTTCAGATATAAAGCCACGTCATAATGTGTATGAGCCATACAGGATGATACGGGTCCGTCAGAACCTGGACGAATTGATCGGCATGAACGGTGAAAGCAACTGGATGGCAGTGGTGGACCGTGCAGAGGGAGTTTATCTGTCGTACCGCCTTTCCGCCTCTGTCCGTTATATTCCGGACCGGGGAGACATTTTAAGTCTGTATCAGGCCAATTACGACCGGTTGAACAGCCGCCCGGGAACCATTGTATGGGCATCCAGCAATGACACTGGAAGAATCATCCTTATGCGGAATATATTTAATTCTTCCACTATGGAATTTGTGGGAACGATCATGACAGAGGTGAAAAGTCAGTCAGTACAGCATATTTTTTCAAACAGTTACATAACGGGAGCTGGAGACTTTGCTCTTTGTGACGCTTCAGGAAATGTGATCTGTTCCACTTACCAGAACGGGGAAGAAAACTTAAATAAACGGGAAGGCAGTTCTGATCCAAGACTGATTGAAACAGAATATTCCATCAATAATGGCAAGCTAAAAATTCTTCATACAGTGGATCTGAAGGAAAGAAACCAGAAATATACGGATCTTCTGCGTCTGATTATTGGAATCGGGATGTTTGTTTATGTTGCTATCATTCTGTTCTTATGGTTTACATTTGGTCGTATGGCGCAAAACATGAAGGTTATGTTAGAAAATATAAACCGGATCTCACAGGGGGAGTTTGAATTGGTGCCGCTGCGGTTTCCGGATGGAGACGAACTGGATATCCTGGAGAAAAACATTTCACGCATGGCAGTGCGCATCCGCAGGCTGATGAACCAGGTGGTCCATGACCGGGAACAGAAGCAGAAAAATGAATACAGCCTTCTGGAAACAAGATACCATGAACTGCAGGCTCAGGTTAATCCACATGTATTATTTAATATTTTACAGTCTATTAATGGAACGGCCCAGATCGAGGGTGATATGAGGGTCAGTCGTCAGATCTGTCTTCTGGCTAAATTTTTCCGTGGAAATATTGACCGCAGCTATACGTTCTGTACTTTAGGGGAAGAAATGGATTATGCGGAAAATTATCTGAAATTATATATGGATATTTATCAGAATCGTCTGAAGGTAGAAATCGAAGTAGAAGAACCATTAAAATACACTAAGATCCCTACATATATCCTGCAGCCGGTAGTGGAAAATGCGGTGGTCCACGGAATGGAACCTTCCCTAAACCCCTGTACTGTGCGTATCACGACGGTACAGGAAGGGGAAAAGATGCAGATCCATGTATGGGATAATGGCGTGGGCATTGATACAGAAAAACTTTTGAGACTTCAGACAGGAAAAGCACAGTCAAAACGGATTGGGCTACGAAATGTGGAAGAACGGATCCGGATCTTATATGGGGAAGGTTATGGTCTGAAAATAGATTCCAGACAGAATGAATTTACGGAAGTGGTACTTACACTTCCTGTAAGGTCAGAGAATCAGTCATAGGGGCAGCAGGAGATAAAGGGTATTCTGAAAGGAGACGAAAGTTTGTATTCAGTAGTGGTAATCGATGATAACAGGATCGCGGTGGAAGCCATTGTCCGTTCTACAGACTGGGGTTTGTGTGATTGTCAGGTGGCAGGAAGCGCCTATGACGGAGTGGCCGGGCTGCGGCTTATTGAGGAAGTACAGCCGGATATTGTGGTAATCGACATTCAGATGCCTGGATTTAATGGCCTTGAGGTGATTGGAAAAATGCGGGAGCAGAAAAGGAATATCCAGTTTATTATTATTTCCGGCTACAGTCAGTTTGAATATGCCAGACAGGCGCTGCGATATGGAGTAAAGGATTATCTTTTGAAGCCGGTCATGAAGGAAGAGATGGAGGCGGCTTTAAAGAATGTGGCAGATGAGTTGAATACACTGAAAAGAAAAAATAAGCAGGAAGAGGACTTAAATGATCCTTTATCCGGGGAACTTAAACGGATACGAAAAGGAATGGATGGCTATTCGCTGGTGGTGTCCGGCGCATTAAAACGGATCGAGCATGATATTGATAAAAATATCAGTCTTGGTGATATGGCAGGTGAATTTCTGATCTCGCCCGGCCATTTCAGCAAATGTTTTAAGCGGGAAACAGGTGTAGGTTTTGCCTCTTATGTGACAATGGTAAAAATGGAGAAGGCAAGAGCATTGTTAAAGGATCCGCAGAACCGGGTGGGAGAAGTGGCAAGAATGTTGGGATATAGTGATTATGCTTATTTTTTTCAGGTGTTTAAGAAGCAGTTTGGGTATGCTCCAAGAGAGATTAAAACTGGAGATAAGAAAGAAGGAAAAGGAGGAGATTAAGTATGGAAAGACCAGAAAATAAAAGAGGTGTGCCTTCTGTTTTTACATGTGTAGATGGTACAGAGGTGAAGACAAAAGAGGAGTGGTTTTTAAAGCGGCGTCCAGAGCTTCTGGAACTGTTTAGAAGGGAAGAATATGGTCGTCTGCCTGATATGAAGGACGTGGAGTTACATTTTCGTGTGGCTGATGTGAGAGAAGGCAATGATATCATGGCCGGTGGTGCAGAGCGAAAAACAGTTGAAGTAGAAGCGGTACGAAAGGGGCGCAGTTTCATTTTTAATTTTGTTCTTTTTGTGCCAAAGGGACTTAAAAAGCCAGTACCAGCTTTTGTGCTGGTATGCAACAGAGGAATCAAGGACTGTGATCCAGCCAGACATATGTTAAGCCCTTTTTATCCGGCAGAGACGATTATTTCCAGAGGTTATGCCTGCGCGGCTTTCAGGACACAGGAGGTAGCTCCTGATTATGAGGATGGCTTTACTACTGGTTTTCACAGACTTTTTCCGGAGTATGCCGCGTCAGGCGCGCATCTGGCAAAAGGAGGCTGGGAAAAGACCGGTCGTCCGGCTGATGCTTGGGGAGCGCTTACTGTATGGGCCTGGGCGGCCAGCCGAATCATGGACTATTTTGAGACAGATCCCCAGATCAATGAAAAACAGGTGGCAGTGGTAGGTCATTCCAGAGGCGGAAAGACAGCGTTATGGTGTACAGCACAGGATGATCGCTTTGCCATGGCGGTGAGCAGTTGTGCGGGAAACAGCGGGGATGCCCTTGCGCGGGGGTCAAAAGGAGAGTGCATAAAGGATATCGTAACTAGGTTTCCGTACTGGTTTGCAGGAAATTATCAGAAATACGCGGACCATGAAGAAAATCTTCCTTTTGATCAGCATATGCTTGTTTCCCTGATCGCTCCAAGACTGGTCTATACTACGTCCAAGACCTTTGACGCATGGGCGGACCCGGAAGGCCAGTTTGAGTCTCTGCGCCAGGCATCCCCTGTATTTGAACTGACCGGTGTAAAAGGTCTGGAGACAATGGAACGGCCGCGCCCGGAGCATCCGCTCCATGAAGGTCACATTGGATATCATTTAAAAACTGGAACTCATGATCTGGATGAGTATGACTGGGAGAGAATCATGGATTTTGCAGACAGGCATATGCTTGTTTTCTAAAAATTTTTGCTTTATAGTTGACTATTATCATATGTCTTGACTTCCGTCGTTTCTCTCAAAACATAGTACTTAGTCATCAATCAGCATGTGAACCCAGAGATATTTTCAATCTTAAAAAAGTAAGTTAAAAATTGACTATATTACAAAAGTATGTTACATTTGTAATATGTAAGGGAAAGCCAGAGACATATGGCCTACCCTAGCGATGATTTATAAGTCTCTTATGAGACCAGCCGTCACTATTGGGAGTAGTGGCGGCTTATTTGCTCTTAAGAATTATAATAAAATCATACATTAATGATTGGAAAAGATATTTGATTTTAAAGGTGGAGGTACGATAAATGAAAGTGGATGCAGGAAAAATAGTTGAGTTAGTAAGGAAGATGAAACCGCTGTTTGCAGACAGCAGCTGCGTATCCCAGGTAAAAGAAAAAGGAACCTGCGATTATGTGACACAGGTGGATATCCAGGTGCAGAAGCTGGTAAAAGAGGGCTTGTATTCCATGTATCCACAGGTACAGTTTATGGGAGAAGAGCAGGATAACAGTGCTATTGACAGGAGCGGGGATTTCTGGATCCTGGACCCGGTAGATGGAACTACTAATCTGATCCATGATTTCCGTCACAGTACCCTTTCACTGGCTTATGCAGAGGCTGGTGAGGTGGTACTTGGAATTGTGTATCAGCCTTATACAGATGAACTGTTTATTGCCAAAAAAGGAGAAGGGGCATTTTTAAATAGTGATCCCATCCATGTAAGCGGTGCAAAAACATTATCAGAAAGCCTTGTTACTATTGGAACAAGTCCTTATTATCATGAACTGGCAGACTGGAATTTTAAGGTATTTAAAGAAGTATTTTTATCCTGTCAGGATATCCGCCGTTTAGGCTCTGCGGCTCTTGACATGGCATATGTAGCCTGTGGGAGAGTGGATGCGTTCTTTGAGGCGATCTTACAGCCCTGGGATTTTTCAGCTGCCAAGCTTCTGATCGAGGAAGCCGGGGGAAAAGTAACGGATTTTGCAGGAAAGGAACTGCCTGTGGGAATGCCGGGGGCTGTTCTGGCAGGTAATGGGAAGATAAATGAGGAATTGCTCAGGATATTAAGTGAAAAGTGAAGAGGGCAATAGAGAAGGGAAAGCAGGTACTGATCGGATGATGGTCAGTATCTGTTTTTGTATTTTCAGGACTGGTTCTGATATTTGTACGGCCCATGATTCCTTTTGAGAGTTAAGGTAGAGATAGTTACAGTTCAACTGCAACTTAAGATTTTAAAGAATTTCGATTATGTATTGACTATTGTCATATGTTGTTATATAATGTATTCAGATATTATAAAAGAACAAAATTCAGGAGGATACCAATTATGACAATCAAAGAGATCGTTGCTTCCATCAAGGCAAAACAGCCAGAAATCAAGACCGTATACTTTGTAGGCTGCGGCGCTTCACAGTCTGATCTGTTCCCTGCAAAATATTTCCTGGAGAACAACGCTAAGAAGCTTCGTACAAGTATCTATACTGCAAATAACTTTAATTACTCTACTCCAGCTGGTGTAGATGATACCGCTATCGTTATCACTTGCTCCTTAAGCGGAAATACACCTGAGACTGTAGCAGCTACCAAGCTGGCTGTTGAAAAGGGTGCTCATGTAGTAGCTGTAACTCATAAGGCAGATTCAGCTCTGGCTCAGAATGGTCAGTACCAGATCATCCATGGATTCTATGAGAGCTATGGTGCAAAGATGGAAAAGCCTGCAAGAGTTCTGGAACTGGCTTGCGAGATCTTAAATGAGTACGAAGGCTATGAGCACTATGATGATATGCAGGATGGTTTAAGCAAGATCTTTGATCTGATCAATGATTCCTGCAAGCTGTTCCGTTCTACTGCTAAGAAGTTCGCTGAGGATCATTACAATGCACCAATCCTGTATGTAATGAGTTCCGGCGCTACCCAGTACACCGCTTATTCCTTCTCCATGTTCTTAATGATGGAAATGCAGTGGCTGCCATCTAGCACCTTCCATACCGGCGAGTTCTTCCATGGTCCATTCGAGATGGCTGATGAGAACGCTCACTACCTGTTAATGATGAACGATGGTCCTACCCGTCATCTGGATGCAAGAGCACTGACTTTCTTACAGCGTATGAACGCTAAGTACACTGTAGTTGATGCTAAGGACTTCGGTTTAAGCTCCCATATCAAGAGCACAGTTGTTGAATACTTCAACCCACTGATGATCGGCGGCGTTACCAGACTGTTAGGTGAGGAAATGGCTATCAAGCGTGATCATCCTTTGACAATGAGAAGATATATGTGGAAGCTGGAATACTAATTTCCTGTACACTCTCCAAAGAATATGATAAATAAGAAATGCCCCGGAAGTATTACTTCCGGGGCATTTAATGCGTTAGGAGACATTTTACGGAAACACAGGATCATTTTAGCAGATCACATCCTAAAACCGGTCTGCGGCGCTCGTAGGAAATTACATGGTCAAATCCGGCCTGGATCAGAAGCTTTGCGGCTTCTTCAAAGTCAGCAGCTACATCGGCTGGCCTGTGGGAGTCAGAACCTACAGTGACGATCTCGCCTCCAAGCTCCTTATATCGTTTTAATGTACGAAGTCCCGGCATTGGTTCACCGGCGCCCTGGCGGATGCCGGATGTATTGACTTCGATGCCTTTTCCGCGGGAGATCACATTTTTAAGGATCTGGTCAATATAGCTTTCGTATTTTTCATATTCTACAGGGAAGCCGCAGCGTACCAGATGACGTTTGATCAGATCGATATGGCCCAGACAGTCATATTCGCCGTAGGCGGAGAGTTCAATAAGGTGGCGGTAATAGCTTTCTGTGATTTGGGGAACTGTAACGTCTGTGTAGTCCATTTTGCTGACATCTACATTTTCAATCTTATGGACAGAGCCGATAAGATAATCGAAAGGATAGTTTCTGATGATGTTAAATGCCTCTTCACGGGCTAAATGGAGCTGTCCGAACTCCATACCGCTTTTAATGGTCAGGCGGCCTGCAAAGCGATCTCTGCAGCGTTCTAAGCTGTCCCAGTACAGCTTTAAATATTCTTCATGGAAAAACTGTCTGTGGACGCCGTGGGCATAGAATTCGTAGTGGTCTGTAAGAGCTATTTCTGTAAGGCCTTTGTCGATAGCTGCCTGACACATGTCCTCCATGGGGACTTTTGCGTCAGGTGAGACACTGTGCATATGGTAATCAGCGGTAAGCATATATCATTCCTCCTGTTGTTATGATGTTGGGGACAAAAAGTATTTTGTCTTTGGTATCTAACATATTAAAAAGACTGCTTTTTTGGGTCGGTACAGTCTGACCGGAAAAGCAGTCTTTTTGATATCATAATGAAAATGGAAGAGATCAGCCTTTTACTGCTCCGGATGTAAGTCCGCGTACAAACTGTTTAGACATGCAAAGGAACAGGAGTACCATTGGTAAAGAGGCGATCAGGATACCGGCTAACATTACAACGTAGTCGGATTTTAAGTCACCCTGGAAGGTCATCAGACCTAACGGGATGGTCATTAATTTTTTATTCTCAAGGAATACGTTTGCAAATAAGAATTCATTCCATACATTGTTTAAGTTTACAATGGCACAGGAAGCCATAACCGGCTTACTGATAGGAAGGATGATCTGCGTGAAGCGCTGGAAGCTGTTGCATCCGTCTACGATCGCTGCTTCTTCTAATTCCTTTGGAATGGAGATGAAGTAAGCTCTCATTAAAAACATGGTAAATGGGATACGGAATGCTATGTACGGAAGGATCAGCGCTGCACGGGTATTGTAAAGCTTTAATGCCTGTAAGATCTTGTACAGAGGTACTAAAGCAACCTGCTCGGAAAGGGCCATACCGCCTAAAATAAGGAAGAATACGAAACCGCTTCCGGGAAGGGAAAAACGGGTCAGTCCATATGCCAGCATAGAGCTTAAAAGCAGGATGCACAGAATGGAAATGGCACTGACGATAATGGAGTTCTTAAAGTAGAAGAGAAGTCCTTTGCCCCATGCAGTTGCGTAGTTGACAAACATCCATTTTTTTGGAAGAGCCAGGGAGTTTAAGAACATTTCCTGGTTTGTCTTTAAGGAGTTTAATACCAGCCAGCATACAGGAAGCAGGATGATAGCTACCATTAACAGAAGAAATACATGGAGCAGTACGGAAAAGATCCGGGTTTTTAATACATATTTGTCTTTCATACCAAAACCTCCTTATATCTCTCCGGAACGGCTCACCTTCAGCTGGAAGATAGAGGCGGTTACGGTAATGACAAAAATAAGAACACCAGTTGCAGCAGCCATACCCATATCATCATGTAAGAATGCGTTCTGATACAGGAATAAGCCAAGTACCTGGGAAGCATTTCCAGGACCACCGACTGTGGTGGAGTAAACCTCGGTAAACAGCTTGAATGCACCGATTACAGTGATAATGGAGCAGACAATCAGCTGTTCCTTTGCAAGGGGAAGGATAATGCTTACTGCGCGGCGGATGGGACCTGCGCCATCAATAACAGCAGCTTCAATGTAGTCTCTGGACACGTTCTGGAAAGCAACTACCATTAACAGGGTAATGTAACCGGTGAACTGCCACTGGCTCATTGCGATGATACAGAAGATAGCCAGGTTTTTATCACCTAACCAGGTCTGCTGCATGCTCGCAAGTCCGATGTGCTTTAAAAATGTGTTTAAAAGACCAAGCTGCGGGTTGTAGATAAAGTTAAACATCATACCAACGGCAGTCAGGGAAACCAGTGCCGGAAGGAAATAGATGTTTCTGCAAATCGATTTAAAGCGGTCACTGGCAAGTCTGCTCTCTAACAGGAAAGCCAGGAATGTTCCAAATCCAACCTGCACGATCAGGGAGATCACGCAGTAATACACATTGTTCCGGATCATGATAGGGAATGTATCATTTGTAAATAATCTGCGGAAATTGTCAAGTCCTACAAACTTCATGGAAGAAGAGTAGGAAGAAAGACGGAAAAAGCTGTATACAAGGTTAACGATAATAGGGATATAAACAAAGCCAAGGACCATTAAAAGGCCGGGGATCACATATAAATACGGTGTGAGTTTTGTTTTCTTTTTCATCCTGACACCATCCTTTTCTTTAAAGATAGGGAGCAGATGCTGCTCCCTATCGTGGATTTCTTATAAAACTTTAACGAAAACTATTCAACCAGTTTCTGGGCTTCAGCAGCTACCTTCTGGATCTTAGCCATTGCGTCAGTTGGGGTTACGTCACCATTTGTGATGTCGGAGATCTGGGTCAGATACTCGTCGCAAACTGTGGAGTACAGAGCGTTATCAAACCAGATGTCCATCTTCTTAGCGTTGGAGATTACATCGTAAGCACTCTTTAAGGACTCATCGGTTAAAGTCTTGTCCAGACCAAGGGAAGCGTTGAACCAGCCAACCTGCTCAGCCTGCTGTGCACCAACTTCAGCACCAAGGAACCATTTTAAGAACTCTACGCACTCATCTGGGTACTTGGTCTTAGAGGAGATCGCAAATCCTTCAGGAGCGCCGGATACCAGATTTGGATTACCCTTAGCACCTTCAATGGTTGGGAACTTGAACATTCCCCAGTTCAGATCTGGGTTTTCCTGCTTAACATTGGTGATCTCAACTAACTCTGCAAAGAGGATAGCGTTCTGTCCCTGAGTAAAGCCTAAACGGGCCATATCATGGGTCATACCATTTACACCTGTGTTCATGTAGGATACTAACTGCTGGTATTTTTCAAGAGCTTCTGCATATCCTGGATCGGTAAATTCACCGGTCTTAGGATTGTAATCCTTTGCTCTGGTCTCATCATCTACTAACTGCTCATTTAATGCACCGATGTAGTGAGCAGATGGCCACTTGTCCTGATTTCCCTCTGCGATAGGATCCATACCGGATGCTTTGATCTTGTCAAGAACATCGATGAACTGATCCCATGTCTCAGGAACTTCCAGTCCTAACTCGTTGAAGATATCTTTGTTGTAGAAGAATTCTTTTGCATCCAGACGGAATGGGATACCATAAACCATGCCATCTGCCGTTGTGTATTCATTCATCTGTGTTTCCATCAGAGAAGCTTTCCAGTCAGGATCTGCTTCCATATATGGAGTTAAGTCTAATAACAGGCCTTCACGGATAAATCTCTCAGAGAACTCACCGCAGAAGCTGAAGAAGATATCTGGGCACTCATCGGAACCAACTACGACTTTGATCTTCTCTTTGTATGGCTGGTTCTGTGCGCTGGTCACTTCAAACTTGATATCTGGATGAAGGGATTCGTACTCAGCAAGTTTGCTTTCAATGAAGCTGTTGCATGGATCATCAGGGAAACGATGGAACAGTTTGATGACTTTTACGTCACCGCTGTTTCCGGAATCAGCAGCTGCTTCTGTTTTGTTTTCTCCACTGCCTGCTGCGGCTGTGGTGCTGTCAGAAGAGGAACTGCCGCCTCCGCATGCGGTAAGGCCCAGTGCCATTACTGCTGCCAGTCCAAGGCTTACGGTCTTTTTCAGTTGTTTTTTCATAATGATCTCCTTTCGGTCCTCAGTTTTCGGTGTCTCTGTTGTATTGATACAACACATAACATCTTAGTACAAAGCATACCACATTGTTATATGACTTGCAACTGTTTTTTTTATGTTTTTGTAACTTTTGTTGATAAAGTTTTAACTAACCGGTACTTTTTTGAGAAAAAATGACGACGTTTCTTAAGAAAATAAAATTATTTCATAAAAAACGCCGTTGTTTTTAAAGTTCCTCTTTATAGTTGTATTGTCTCACCTGAAGAATATTAGGTATAGCATTTTGTACTATGAACTTACGTAACAATCGTAAGACGGTATCTCTGGGGGTTGGTAAGCAGCTTGCTGTAATGCAGCACTTCATTATCCTGATCGAAAACCTCATCCTTTTGCAGCAGGAGGGCATGTTTTTCCGGAACCCCCAGACGCTGTGCTTCTTCCGGTGTGGCATAGCAGATCTCTACTGTTTTAACAGAATGGGTTGGGATCAGTCCGTGGTTATGGAAAAACTCATAGGTAGAACCTAAAAGATTTTCCTTTAACAGAAATTCCATCCGCTTTGGATAGTAGCTGTCCTCGATCATCACCGGCACATCGTCATTTTTACGCAGACGGACTATACGCAGCACTTTTTCGTTTTCATCTACACGAAGTTTTCTGGCAATGGAGCCGTCAGGGGTTATCCATTCTACAGTGATCAGTTCTGCAGATGGCACATGCCCGTCCATTTTGCTCATTTCCGTAAAGCTTATGATCTGGTTGTCTACAACACGGTGCAGTTTCTTTTCTGCCACAAAGGTCCCGATGCCCTGTTTGCGTACTACGAAACCGTCATCTGCCAGCAGTTCAATGGCTTTGCGCACAGTAATGCGGCTTACTTCAAAATGCTGGCTGAATTCTGCCTCTGTCATCAGCTTGTCCCCGGCTTTTAATTTACCGTCTGTGATCTGCTGTTTGATCTTTTCGGACAGCTGTTGGTAAAGAGGCACCATAGAATTTTTTATCATGAATATTTATTTCACTCCTAATACATTACATTTATATTGTTTTGCTTAAATACGACATGGCTATAAAAACAGGTGCGTGAAAAATTCCGAAACTGGGAGAATGTTAATCGATAATAGCAGTTCCGTAGCCGAAAGCCCCCTCTAAGCTGCAGACCTTCGCTGCAAATTTTGCTCCACAGTCCATGGCATGCTTTAGCTGGGCGATCATATGGTCATGGTCACCGACAAAAAGAGCTCCATTTTCCTGAAGCAGGGTAGTGAGCAGAGTGGAGAAATAGGAGTCTCCGGCGCCCATGGTATCTAATACGGTTTCTGCTTTATAAGCAGGTGCATAGACGATCTCACCGTCATAAAGTGCATAGGAGCCGTCTTCTCCTACGGTACCTACTACTAAGGTTACCCCGTAGGAGGCCGCTTTTTTCATTTCACGCTCTCTTTCCTCTGCAGTTAAATGTGCGCAGGAAAGAAGAGCTACTTTGATATGAGGACACACTTGTTCAAACAGGGCATCGTCCCATACAGTAGAGAAATCAAAGGCAATAGGTACACCTGTCTCTTCTAATAAAGACAGATCATCATAGATATAGCTGTTTGTATTGGAGTAGATCACCTGGAAGGACTTGATATAGTCCAGATCTTCTTTTGTAAAGTCAAATGGATGTTCTTTGGCAACACCACCGCGGTTGGAGCCTAAGAATACACGATCCCCGTCCTTTAAGGTAACGCGGGCTGCACCGTTTTCACCATGGAAATATCTGGAATGGCTGAAGTCTACGCCTAGCTGGGTTAAGATCTTGCAGTTGTATTCAGCAACGCCATCATCACCAAATTTGCCAAGATATGCTGGTTTTCCGCCGTTCATAATGGAATAGACACATGTGTTTACACACTGTCCCCCTGGATACATTTTTCCTCTGGATAAGTATTTATCCACTACATTATCACCAATGGCAATGATTTTTGCTTCACTCATATTAAAAACCTCCGGTTATTGGCTCATATTTCCTGTCGGATGTCCGCAGGACAACAACAATCTGTTAGATACAATATATAACAATATATAACATCTTGTCAATGAGTTTGTATATTCCCGAAGGTTTTTATTTTGTGTATGATTACATATACGGTTCAAACATTTTAAAGTTTCGGCAGTCAGCCTCAAATGGCTTCTGATAATAGTCGGAAGCAGTGATCTCCTGACTTAAAAGTCCGGTGTAGCCGTTTTTATTTACAGTTTCAAGCCAGTTTTTCAGGTCGTGATTTCCGTCACCCCAGATCAGATGTCCGTAGGGAGTTCCGTCTATGAAGTGCATGTGTACAATGTTCTCGGCTCCTAAGGTATCAAACCACTGCTGTAAAGTCTCGCCTGCCACGCCCATTGGACAGGTGTCGATCATGGCTTTAAAATTAGGATGGTTTATTTCCGTAAGCATCCGTTTTACATCATCAACAGTGGTTGCCAGATTGGTCTCATCCGGGCGAAGGGATTCCATAGCAAGAGTAATGCCCTTTGTGCCGGCATAATCGGCCAGCCGTGCCAACATGTCGCGGCCACGTTTCCAGCCTTCTTCCCGGTCTTCGTTTAAATATCCACGTCCGGAGTGTACAGCCATAACCTTACAGCCAAGTTCTTCACCGGCATCCAGGCCTTTTTTGAAATATTCAAAGCTTTTGGCATACAGATCCGGGTCTCCGGCTGCAAACTGATAGGGGACAGTACAGTTTTCCGGGGTGATGACCTGGATGGTAAGACCACGTTCTCTTGCCATTTTGCTTACTTTTTTACAGTCATCATATTCCAGGTTGCTTAAGAAAAAATGAGGAGAACCAGCCCATAATTCGATGGTCTTAAAACCGGCCCGCATCTGGGATTCCAGAAAATATTCCAGAGAATAGAATTTATAATGGATGTTCATGCCGGATACCTGGTTAGGTCGTATTAGTTTCATTTTGAGTACACTCCTTTAACTGTAAATTTTTTAAATTGAGTATAACACAGGAAAGCCGGGGCGTACAGATAGGAAAAAATTAAGGTATGTTTCTTTTTGTAACATGCCATATACCGTGTATGATCAGAACCGAACCAATAAAGGAGGACAGACCAAAGGGTTCCCGAAGAAATAATATTCCTGCGAACATGGACCACATGGTCTGCAGGTTGGAGAAAGCAGCAAGTTAAATGTGTTCCTAATATAAGCTGAGTGTATCATTGCAGGTGTATCTTGTAAAATACAGAGAAATCATATATTATATTGAATGGATTGAATATATTTGACTGATATTGGATGAAGCAGCAGGTCTGTTTTTTTGAAAATTGGTGTGGTGGATATAAAACAGGAGGATGTAAAGGGCATGATAAACAGAGATGACATGCTGGAGTTGACCAGGCGTATGACACCGGCCAGAGCTTCCGTAGGCCGGATCGCAGGGGCCTATTTTGATGAAGAAGGCTATGTGGATGGCACTTTTAATACGAATTTTCTGAAGCTGTCAGCCAGCGAGCGCACCAGAAATTTAAATATGGCGAAAACGGTGCTGATTTCCAGAACCAATGAGCAGTTAAAGGAGTATCGGCTGACAAAAGAAATGAGAAAGCCGGGAAGTGTATGGCAGCTTCTTGATGGCGTAAAAGAGTCAGAAATGAAGAATGATGGGTATATGGATCTGTTTTATGAGGTATTGGGAGAGAAATATCATCCGGGATATCCATTTTCCTGCTTTATGTATTATGGACAATATGATGTGCCTGTAAAGGGAACAGATAAGGAGTGGATGGAAGGTTCGGAAGAGGTTTATACTTATTTGTTATGTGTGATCAGTCCGCTGACCGGGGAATATGAACCGGGTGTGCCGGAGTTTGGTTTTTTATATCCGGCTTTTAAAGACAGAAGTACCGGCTGGGAATACGTAAATGTATACGAAAGCCAGCCGGCACGTCTGCATAAAGAATTAATGGAATGGTTATCTCTTTATAAATGATATTCCTGTATTTTTCGATAGAGAGTCGCTTTGCCAATGCCCAGTGCTTTGGCGGCGGCTTCTTTTGCATATGGGCCTGTGAATTGGTTAAGAGCCTGTGAGATCAGTTCTTTTTCATGTTCTTTTAAGTTATAAGAGTCAGAAATATTCTTAAAATCTGGAAGTTCCAGAATGTCTTCTTCTTCAATCACGCCTTTTGTGTTGATCGAGATCAGGTAGTTGATAATGCGGGACATCTGCTTGAAATTTCCCGGCCAGGAAAAGGACCGGAGCAATGATAATGCTTTTGCAGAACAGGCCACTTTTTTTTGATTTTGTTTTTGGTATTGGTCAAAATAATTCTGAATATAAAAGTCAACGTCTCCACCACGATCCCGGATCGGTGGAATATGGATGATGGCAGGATAAAATAAGTTGAATAATTGTTTTGAAAAAACGTTTTTATCTTTTAAGGAAGCCAGGTCTTCCATGGACGTTGCGATTAGGCGTATATTATTTTTCTCCATCAGCATAGCTTGTTCTGCCGCTTTTGTTTGAAGCCAATAAGGCATTCTGGAAATTTCTTTTAGGCAAATGGTAAGGTTCTGGTTGCAGAAAATTCCCTGTTCCTCATTGAAAATTTGTTCTGCAAAGGAAAAGTCAGAAAAGGTATTACAGTCAAATACCATAAAATCGTCGTTGGAATGGCCGCTGCTGTTATTTAACGATCTGGCCCAGCGTTCTTTTCCTAATCCACGTTCTCCCTGGATAACAAAATAACGGCTGATGCGTGCTGTTTTCACGGCCAGTTCTTTGGTGCAGGTAAAAATCTCGCTGTTGCCTTTATAGTAATCCATTGATGATTCTGGAGACATATCTTGAAAATACTGGGAACCAGATAGTGGACTGTTTTCAGTTACTACATATTCTAATCGTTTTCCTGCAAAAAGTTTTGAGTCAAAAAACTGATATTTTCCATCCAGAGAAACAGCATGTTTTTTGTCGTGAAGAGAAATAGAAGAACTGTTTTGATCTTTTAAAATCTGCCATGTGTTTTTTTGGTCAGAAAGAGAAAATCCAAGATGATGCAGCTGGCCGCTCATGGTTTCATTTGTCTGTAAAAGATGTTTGTTTTCTAACAGAAGAACACCGTCTTTTATATTGTTTATAATACTGATTAAGGTATTTTGCGTAATGTTCAGTGTGTCTTTTGCAAGGACGGATTCAGCGATAGATATAAGAATCTGGCTTAAATGCGTTAAAAGAGACTGATAATGACTGGGGTGCTCTAACATCTTCTTACGAAGATCAGGCTTATAGCAAAGCATAGAAATGCTGCCAATATAAATATTGTCTATATAAAGTGGAAGAACCATTTCACAAAGAGCTGTGCATATATGTCGGGTATCACATTTTCGGCAGATAGAACAGTTACGTCCGCTGGCAAATGTCAGACGATGACTTTGTTTGGCCTGTTCAATGGCACTATAGGGATAATGCTCATTAGCGTAAATGATAGAGCGGAAGATACCGGTTCCGGCTACACGGATGGTATTTTCGTCATTTATATCATATTCAAGAGAAGTAAAATTAGCATAAAATTCGATTTCTTTCTGGATCAGTGAGGCACAGGTTCCCAAGATTGATTGTTTCATAAAAGCCCTCCTGTTTGTCTTATAATGAGATTGTAGTATCAAAATGAGACAAAAACAATCTTTTTTGTAAAAAAATTAAAATCATTTGAAATTAAAATGTTGAGAAAAAGAGAGAATCCCGGTAAAGTGAGGTCACAAAGCATACATGAAGCGTAAACAAAAGCAGAAAGGAAGGAATGTGAAATGATCTGTAAAGAAATACCAAAAACATTGTATTGTCATATTGGAGGTTCCGGAACCTGGGGATGTGAATTTCCGGAAGATGTAAAGATGGAAGGCATCAGGCTACTAAAGAGAGATATGGAGTTTGAAACTCCATTTGGAGTGACAGCCTGCATGAAGTTATATGAAATGGATGCTTCTATTACAGCAGACCATAAGCCTCGTCAGGTTCTGTATGTTCCGTTCCATGGATGGAAGGGACTTTCACCTTATAATGATAATCCAAGTGAGAGGATTTTCTGGGTCTTAAGAGAAGCTGGTGTAAAATACATTCTCGCAGACGGAAGCGGCGGCGGGATCAACCCACTTCTGGAACCGGGAGATGTGATTTGCCCGTTAGATACCATTGATTATACAAAGAGAGTTTCTTATATTGGAAAATTCACTCCATACAGCATTCGTATGAGAGACATCGTAAACCCGGATTTGCAGAAGATTCTGGTAGAAAAGGCATCAGAAGCATGCAAGCGGGTATTCCGTGCTGGAATCTACGCAGTAGCAGAAGCACCAAGATTTGAAACGGTTGCAGAAGTTCAGAAGATGTATGCGGATCATTGCGATATCTGCGGACAGACCATGATGCCGGAAGCAGCCCTTGCAAGAGCCATAGAAGCTGAATATGCTTCTCTTTACGTGATCAGTAACTGCGCAGAAGGTGTTCATCCTGAGTGGAAACATGCTATTTTTGATATTTATTCAGAGTGTGCCCCGGTGATCGGAAAAGTAATGATCAATGCAATGGCTGCCATTGACCCGGACAAGGTAGTTTGCCACAGTGCTGAGAATATTATTAAGATGCCGGAAAGCGTACAGAGAAGACTGGAAGTTATTAAATAAATGTTACAGTTCAGCCTTACATCTTCTTGCCCGCTTGCAGCGGACAAGAAGCTTTGGGCGTCTGCCTTATGAAGATTTAGCGCCAAAAGTACTTATGAAAACAAGTTATCAACGTACTTTTGCCCCTAAATCTTCGCAAGGCTGAACTGTAACAAATAAATACATATCATACATAATTTATTCAGAGGAGAAAGAACATTATGAGAAAGTTAAGAATGATCGCAGCACTGATGACAACCGCAGCAATGACAGTATCCGTGACAGCATGCGGCAACAGAGGAGCAGCACAGACAACTGCAGCTGCAGCAGATTCTTCAGTACAGGAAACAACGGCAGCTGATGCAGCAAAAGATACGGCAGCTGAAAACGGTGCTGCAGATGGCAAAGCTTTTCAGGTAGCACTGATGATCGGAACAGGCGGTCTTGGTGACGGCGGATTTAATGACAGTCTTTTAGCTGGTGTAAAGGAAGCTCAGGAAGATTATGGCGTAGAGTATCAGTTGGTAGAGCCAAAGGAAATTTCTGAATTTGAGGCTGATTTCACAGATCTTTCTGCTTCTGGAAAATATGATCTGATCATTGGAGGCGGTTTTGACGCAGTAGAAGCATTGCAGAAGGTAGCAGCTGAATTTCCAGAGCAGAAATATCTGTTTGTGGATGGCGAAGTAACCGGTTGTGATAATGTAACCAGTATCACCTTTAAAGATAACGAAAAAACATATCTGGTAGGTACTGTGGCAGGTTTAAATACCAAAACAAACAAGCTGGGCATGATCGTAGGTATGGATACGCCTTCCCAAAATATGTTCGTAGCAGGTTATATGGCAGGTGCTAAAGCAGCAAATCCAGATGTAGAAGTTATTGTTAAATATGTAGGTTCTTTCTCTGATACAACAACTGCAAAGGAGCTTGCACTGGCAGAGGCAGATGCAGGTGCTGATATTATCTTTGCGGCAGCAGGCGGTTCTGGTTTAGGTGTATTTAACGCAGCTCAGCAGGGAGCTTTTAAGGCAATCGGTGCAGATGTAAATCAGTGCCTGATCGATCCGGACAATATTATGCTTTCTGCTATCCGTAAGATCGACGTTGTAATTAAAGATGGTATCAAGGCAGCAATCGACGGAGAACTGGAAGGCGGTACTCAGGTTAAGGGTCTGAAGGAAAATGCAGTAGATATTACAAATGATGGCTCTAAGGTTGAAATCAGCGAAGATAGCTTAAAGGCAGCTGAGGAAGTAAAAGAGAAGATCATTTCCGGAGAGATTACAGTTCCAACTATGATTGATGAAGTAAAGTAAGAAAAAAGCTATAAAAATGCGGAGGGATCAACATGTATGCAATTGAAATGCAGGATATTACCAAAACCTTTCATGGAGTGTATGCCAATAAATCGGTATCTCTCCGCGTAAAAAAAGGGGAGATCCATTCGCTTTTAGGGGAGAATGGAGCAGGAAAAACAACCCTGATGAAGATCCTGTTTGGAATCTATAAGGCAGACGGAGGGAGGATCTCCATTAATGAAAAAGAAGTCTCTATCAGATCGCCTCATGATGCCATTGATCTGGGGCTTTCTATGGTTCATCAGCATTTTGTGCTGGTGGACAAGCTGACCATCACAGAAAATATCATTTTGGGACATGAACCGAAAAAGGGAATGTTCTTAGACCGAAAAGGAGCAGTAAAACAGGTGGCGGATCTGATTGACCGCTATCATTTCAAACTGGATCCCAACAGCCGGATCGAATCTCTTTCTGTTGGTGAGAAGCAGCGAGTGGAAATATTAAAAGCCTTATATAATGAATCTTCCATCATTCTTCTGGATGAGCCAACAGCGGTGCTGACGCCTCAGGAAGTAGAAGAACTGTTTACCATGTTAAGGCAGTTAAAAGAGGAAGGAAAGACCATTGTCATCATTACTCATAAATTGAAAGAAACACTGGCGATTGCGGATCACATTACGATTCTTAGAAGAGGAGAGACAACGGCAACTCTTCCTGTGGAAGAAGCAACACAGGAGAGTTTGGCAGAATTGATGGTAGGCCGTCCGATTTCCTTTGAGGTAGAAAAGAAAACATATGAAGAGAATACGCCGGTAAAACTTCGTTTAAAGGATGTCAGTCTAGTAAAAGAAGGGCGGGAAGTGTTATCTCGTATTGACCTGGAGTGTCACAGCGGTGAGATCCTGGGAATTGCCGGTGTAGAAGGAAACGGCCAGACAGAGCTGATCGAGGTGATTACAGGGATCGAAAGCCGTTTTACAGGACAGCTGTTTTGCAATTTACGGGAAATAGATCATATCACTCCGAAGAAAATGCTGGATTATGTAGGGCATATACCAGAAGAGCGTGGGCAGAGAGGCTTTGTAAAGTGCTTCGCAAACTGGGAAAATATGATCCTCGGCTACCATAACCGGCCGGAGTATACAAAAAATGGATTTTTAAGATTAAAAGAGATCAAAGATACTGCCAGGAATATGATCCATCAGTATGATGTAAGAACGGATGGAATCGATCAGTTGACCAGTTCTCTTTCAGGAGGCAACCAGCAGAAGCTGATCATTGGAAGGACGCTGCATCATCAGAGAAATATGATTGTGGCGGCACAGCCCACCAGAGGTGTGGATATTGGTGCTATTGAATATATCCACCAGAATCTTGTGAAAATGAGAGATGAAGGTTCTGCGATCCTTTTGGTATCTGCGGATCTGGATGAAGTGATCAAGTTGTCAGACCGAATCGCTGTTATTTATGAAGGAAAGATCACAGTGGTGAAAAAGACAGAGGAATTTACCAAGGCGCAGTTAGGTTACTATATGTTAGGCGGCAAAGAAACAAAGGAGGAAGAGGCAGATGAAGCAGCTATTTAAAGAGAAAACGTTAATATTTACCTTTGTTTCTTTTTTGATGTCACTGGTGCTTGCAGGTGTGATCATTGCAGTTGCTGGATACTCACCGTTGGAAGCTTACTCTGCTATGCTGGGAGGTGCTTTTGGAAGTACCTATAATCTGGCACAGACAGTGGGGACATCTATCCCACTGATCTTTGCAGGTCTTGCAATGGCGGTGGCTTCTAAAGCTGGTATTTTTAATATAGGTATTGAAGGGCAGATCATTGTAGGTGCTCTTCCGGCTGCTTTGGTTGGTGCTTATGTAAAAGGACTTCCGTGGTTTTTACATATTCCCTTATGTATATTGGTAGCAGCCGTATTTGGCGGAATCTGGGCTATGCTTGCAGCCGTTATAAAGAATCGCCTGCAGATCAGCGAAGTTATCATAACTATTATGCTGAATTACGTGGCTCTTTATCTGGTAGAATATCTGGTAAATAATCCTTTTAAATCGGAAGGAATGGTTGTCCGTACTGAAGAGATCGCGCCAAGTGCGAAGCTGGTTTCTCTGCTTGCCCATACTAGGCTGAATACAGGCATTTTTATTGCGTTGGCAGCCGTATTTTTGTTCTGGGTTCTGTTTTACAGAATGAAATTGGGCTATGAGCTGCGTGCTACAGGTGACAGCCCTCTGGCAGCAGAAGCAGCGGGTATCAATAATAAAAGAAACACCCTTTTGGCTATGTTTTTGTCAGGTGCTCTGGCCGGGATCGGTGGTGCCTGCGAGGTTATGGGGGTTCAGGGCTACTATATTGCAGGAATGACTACCGGTTATGGTTTCAGCGGCATTGCTATTGCGGTTATGGGACATAATGAACCAATAGGAACACTGGTTTCTGCCCTGCTTTTTGGCGCTTTAAGCGCAGGCTCAGCCAGTATGAATCGTATGACCAGTATTCCTGGTGAGTTTATCTCTGTACTCCAGGCGCTGATTATCCTGTTTGTATCCACACCGGGAATTGTGATCACGCTTTCACGGTGCATGAAGAAAAGAAAGGCGGTAAATGCATGAGCGGACAGATTTTATCCCTTTTAGCGGGAATGATACGTGTGGCGATTCCTATTTCTTTTGCTGCGTTGGCTGGAATGCTTTCAGAAAGAGCCGGAGTGATCAATATGGGTCTGGAAGGTATAATGCTGATCGGCAGCTTTTTCGGAGTTGTAGGCTCCTATGTAACAGGAAATGCCTGGATGGGATTGCTTTTTGCCTGCTTTTCTGGAATTATCATGGGACTGGTTTTAGCTGTACTTACAGTAGGTTTTAAATGCGAGCACGTACTTGCAGGTGTGGGAATTAATATATTTGCATCTGGTATTACCATTGTGCTTTTGCAGATGATCTGGGATAGCAAGGGAAAATCAAGTATGGTAGCAGGACTGGGTGTGGTACGTCTGCCTGTTATTTCCAGTATTCCGGTGATTGGAACTATGATCGGAAGTATTTCTCCATTGTTTTACATACTGGTTTTATGTGTAGTAATTTTATGGATCCTTCTGTACCGTACACCGGCGGGTCTTCGGATCATGGTCATTGGTGAGAATCCGGAAATGGCTGGAACCATGGGTGTCAATGTATATCGTCTTCAATATCTGTGTGTGATGGCAAGCGGTATGTTGGCAGCAATGGGAGGTGCGTATCTTTCAATCGGCGATATTAATATGTTCAGTAAAGATATGGTATCAGGAAGAGGATATATAGCTCTTTCTATGGTTATTTTAGGAAACTGGAAGCCAGTGTGGGTTGCTATGGGTGGTTTGGTATATGGATTTGCCCAGAGCCTTCAGTTCCGCCTTCAAAGTGTGAACATTCCGCCTCAGTTGGTGCAGATGCTTCCATATGTTTTGACATTGATAGTACTTCTGTTTGCCAGAAAGAAAAGTTCTGCACCTGCGGCAGAAGGAAAGCATTATTACCAGAGAGGGGAATAACCGATGCAGGAAGAAAAAAATGTGAATTGGAAAGATGCAAATATGGAAGATGTATTTCGATCATTCGCGAAAGTTTATGAAAATCAGAAAAAAGGGATTAAGATCCGTCCGCGGCTGGGGGATTCGATGCCACTTAATTATATGAGAGAACGTCAGACTCTGACTTTTTTATTTTATCCGGAGTTAAAGAAGATTGCTTATGAGATCGGATGGAAGATTGGAGAAAGCGTTACATCAGATCAGATTCGTGGAAAGAGTCTGCCGGAGATCATGGAAAGCAATCAGCCGATCGCCCAAAGAGATGGATATGCCTTTGAAGAAGTAGTAGAGGCAGATGAAAAACATGCCATATATCGTCATTATGAATGTGCGGATTGTTACGGATTGCCCAATATACATGATAAGATCTGTGTTTATGAAGCGGGAACGGCAGCAGGAATGTTTTCTACAGCTTTAGGAAAGAAATGCAGGGTTACGGAAACGAAGTGCTGTGCTGACGGAGATGACTATTGCGAGTTTCTGGTAGAAGTGGAAGAGTAGTTTTCGGTTTAGGACAGTTTTTGACCAAATAAGCAGCGTAAAGCGGTTTGATTATGAGCAAGCTTCTTGCCCACTGTAAACGAGCGAGAAGCTGCGAGATTGAATTATAATAATATCTTTGATAATTAGGGAAATCTTGTATCTATCAAACAGGCAGTTTTGGCTTACAGGAACAGCCGATTCCAAGTCCGCCAAAACCAATGTGGCAGGAGATACCTAAAGACAGGTCATCGCAGAGAACATCCATACCAGGGAAAGCTTCGTGGATTTCCTCCAGCCAGGAGGCAGTGTCTTCTGGTGTGGAACTGGATGCAGCCAGAAGATAAACCTCCCCTTTTTCTAACTGTTCTTTAAAACGGGTGTCCAGGTCGTGTTTCATGGCTTCAATCATGGAATGACGGACTTTTGCGAAGCCCCGGCATTTTTTGAAAATATCCAGAGTTCCTACATCAAATTTTAAAACAGGTTTTATGTTTAATATATTAGCCAGTGCAGCGGCGGCAGGAGAAATCCGGCCGCCTTGCTTTAAATGCTCTAGAGTCTGCACACCTACATAAATAACCATATCTGCCCGGGCTGCTTCCAGGATCTCCTTGATCTGGGGAGCAGAATAACCCTTTTCAATCAGTTCCAGGGCATCTAAGATGGAGCGATGAAGGGGTGTGGACACCCGGCCGTTGTCAACCACAAATACTCGGCCGGCGTAAGGCTCATCCTGAGCCATAGCTTCTGCTGTAAAACAGGAACCGCTTAAGCCGCTACTTAAAGGAATATAAAGAATGTTTTCGTATTCTGTAAGGGCCTTGTCCCACAGCTCCATTACGGCAGCGGGATTTGACTGTGAGGTGCTGATCTTTGCGCCGGAGTCTAATTTTTTAAAAAATTTTTCTCTGGACAAAGTGATATCTTCATAATAACATTCATCATCAATATAAAAAGGCATGGGAAGAACCAGGATTCCCAGTTCATTTGCTAGTTTTTGTGAAATGCTGCTGTGACTATCTGTTACGATTCCGATTTTTTTCATTTGTAACTCCCGATTTATATAGTGATTGTATGTGTTTATATGAAATGATCATATTGTATACAAACAGAGTATAAAACAAATTATCTTGAATGTCAAAATAAAATGAAATATATGACAACTTCAACACTGTAATAAGGTAAGAATGCTGCAGGAAAGATTCCGAGAGTACATATAATAAAAAAAGAGAAGCCGACGTATATCAGCTTCTCTAATTTTGTTGTACTAATCTGCTGTACTAATTTTAGAACTTGCCAGCCTTTGCAGCTTCCTCGATGGAAACAGCAACAGCAACGGTAGCACCTACCATTGGGTTGTTGCCCATACCGATCAGACCCATCATTTCTACATGAGCAGGTACGGAAGAGGAACCAGCGAACTGTGCATCAGAGTGCATACGTCCCATGGTATCGGTCATACCATAAGAAGCAGGACCAGCTGCCATGTTGTCTGGGTGCAGAGTACGTCCTGTACCGCCGCCGGAAGCTACGGAGAAGTACTTCTTGCCTTTTTCGATGCATTCCTTCTTGTAGGTACCAGCTACTGGATGCTGGAATCTGGTTGGGTTGGTGGAGTTACCGGTGATGGAAACGTCAACGCCTTCCTTCCACATGATAGCAACGCCTTCTGTTACGTCGTTAGCGCCGTAGCAGTTAACTTTTGCTCTTAAACCGTCAGAGTAGGATTTTCTCCACAGCTCTTTTACTTCGCCTGTGTAGTAATCCATCTCAGTCTCAACATATGTAAATCCGTTGATACGGGAGATGATCTGTGCAGCGTCTTTTCCTAAACCGTTTAAGATAACGCGCAGAGGTTTCTGACGAACCTTGTTAGCCTTCTCAGCGATACCGATTGCACCTTCAGCAGCTGCGAAAGACTCATGTCCTGCTAAGAAGCAGAAGCAGTCAGTATCTTCTTCCAGAAGCATCTTTCCCAGATTACCATGTCCTAAACCAACTTTACGCTGGTCAGCAACAGAACCAGGGATACAGAATGCCTGAAGACCTTCGCCGATTGCTGCAGCAGCGTCAGCGGCTCTCTTGCAGCCCTTCTTGATAGCGATAGCAGCGCCTACAGTGTAAGCCCAGCAAGCGTTCTCGAAGCAGATAGGCTGGATCTTCTTAACCTGAGCATAAACGTCCAGGCCTGCATCTTTTGTGATCTTCTCAGCTTCTTCGATAGAAGCAATGCCATAGCTGTTTAATACAGAATTGATCTTATCAATTCTTCTCTCATATGATTCAAATAATGCCATCTTCTTAATCCTCCTAATTGGTCCTCATCATTCTTTACGTGGGTCAACGATCTTAACAGCGTCAGCAACGCGGCCGTACTGTCCTTTTGCCTTTTCCCATGCAGTAGTAGGATCATCACCCTTCTTGATGAAATCGGTCATCTTGCCAAGGTTTACGAACTGGTATCCGATGATCTGATCATCAGCGTCTAATGCGATACCGGTTACATAGCCTTCTGCCATTTCCAGATAACGTGGACCTTTCTTAAGAGTTCCGTACATAGTACCAACCTGAGAACGCAGTCCCTTTCCAAGGTCTTCCAGACCAGCACCTACAGGAAGTCCGTCTTCAGAGAATGCACTCTGGGTTCTTCCGTAAACGATCTGTAAGAACAGCTCTCTCATAGCGGTATTGATTGCATCACATACAAGGTCAGTGTTTAATGCTTCCAGAACGGTTAAACCTGGAAGGATCTCAGCTGCCATAGCTGCGGAGTGGGTCATACCTGAACATCCGATGGTTTCTACCAGAGCCTCCTGGATGATACCTTCTTTTACGTTCAGGGTCAGCTTACATGCACCCTGCTGTGGAGCACACCAGCCTACACCGTGTGTCAGACCGGAGATGTCTTTGATCTCCTTTGATTTTACCCATTTTGCTTCTTCTGGGATTGGAGCAGCGCCATGATGAACGCCCTGTGCAACTTTGCACATTTCTTCTACTTCCTGTGAATAAATCATGTGTTAAAACTCCTTTCAAAGATACTTGTATGATTGGTTGTGTCTGTATAAGCAGACAGATCCGTTTGCTTAAACTGGCTGCCTTTGTTAAATTTATCACGGCACACCTATGTTCATTTTCTCACATAATATGACATTTTACAAGCAAAATTTTCTCACCTGAGAAACAAGTTTTTCATATAAATGTACTAAAAAAAATACAGAAAGATATGAGTACAGACATAAAAAAAGACTGCCATAAAGTGAAAATATCATCTTACAGCAGTTCTTTATCTCCAGCCGGAGCGTGTTCCCGGGATAATCAGTGTGAGACCGGACACCTCCGATACGGGCGAAACCGCACTCCTCCCAGAACTGGCGACTTCATTATTATAAGACTTCAAATAAAAATATACAAGGGCGAAAAGGGAAAAGAACGGATTGGAAACTGCAGGGCACAAAAGAATGAGAATGTAAAATAAGGAAAATAATCGAAAAATAACCTGAAAAAGGGGGGATGGCCCGGAGTACTCTGCATAGCAGGTACTGCCGGGCCCGCGTCATCTCTGACTGATTTAGACTATACCATGGCCGGACTTAAAATGCAATGGAAGTCATAGAAACGTAATGATTCGTAATATTTCTTACGAAAAACGAAGAAATAGCAGGGCTTTAGCGAAAATATTTGAAAAATCTACAGTTTTGTTATATACTACATATTACGATAGCGGAGGTGTGTCTTTTTGAATCTCCGTTAAATATATAAATAAGGATGGTTTTACTATGGCATTATTAGAAACATGGAGAAATCTGGCATATGGTGACGGCCTGGATGATAAAAAAAGAGAAGAGCTGTGGTCCGGATATTTCCAGATTGAAAAGGGAATCTATGAGCAGATCCTTTCCCAGCCTGAGCAGGTGATTACAGGCACTGTTAAGGAACTGGCTGAAAAGTACAACACAGAGATCCTGATCATGACCGGATTCTTAGATGGTATCAATGAAAGCTTAAAGGGATATGAGAACCCAATTGATACTATGGAAGAGGATACCGAAGTTAAGATCGAGATCGATCCTGAAAAGCTGTATTACAACATGGTAGAAGCAAAGGCTACCTGGCTGTATGAACTTCCACAGTGGGATGCGATCCTGACTCCAGAGAAGCGTAAGGAACTGTACAAGAGCCAGAAAGCTTCCGGTACTGTTCGCAAGGGAAAGAAGATCTTCCCAAATGATCCGTGTCCATGCGGAAGCGGAAAGAAGTACAAAAAGTGCTGCGGTAAGAACGCTTAAGCAATCTGAAATGTGCGCCTGTCCGGAATCTTCCGGGCAGGTATTTTATGTTACAGATGCAAGTCTGGACTGTAACTATTTTTTTGAAAGGTGCCAGTGACATTGTTCGCTGATTAAAGGGGAAGAAAATGGACGCATATACAAGCTTTGCCCAGGTTTATGATCTGTTCCAGGATAATATTCCTTATGAAGAATGGGCAGATTATCTGAAGGGCCTGTTAAATGAATATGGCGTAAAAGATGGACTGGTGCTGGATCTTGGCTGTGGTACAGGAAGTATTACAGAACTTCTGGCAAAATCAGGCTATGATATGATCGGTGTGGACAATTCTGAGGACATGCTGGAGATCGCCATGGATAAGCGGGGCCGGTCCGGACTGGATATTTTGTACCTTTTGCAGGATATGCGGGAGTTTGAGCTTTATGGTACAGTAAAGGCAGCGGTGAGTATCTGCGATTCCATGAACTATATCCTGGAAAAAGAGGATCTGGTACAGGTATTTAAATTGGTAAATAACTATCTGGATCCATCCGGCATTTTTATTTTTGACATGAATACGGAATACAAGTACACAGAACTGTTGGCAGATGGTACTTTTGCAGAAAATCGGGAAGAGAGCAGCTTTATCTGGGAGAATTTCTATGATGAAGAAGAACGGATCAATGAATATGACCTGACTTTATTTATTAAAGAAGGGGAACTGTTCCGCAAATTTGAAGAAACCCATTATCAGAGATGTTATTCTCTGGATGAGGTAAAAGAGGCAGCAAAAGAAGCAGGGATGGAATTTGTGGCTGCTTATGATGCGTTTACGAAAGAACCGGTGAAGGATGACAGTGAAAGAGTGTATCTTGTTTTTCGCGAACATGGAAAATAGGAAGATTCCCAAAATGCAGATACGACAAGGAAGGAGAGAAAATATATGGCAGATTATGTGATCAGAGCCACTGCAGCTAACGGAGAGATCCGTGCTTTTGCAGCAACTACCAGGGATCTGACTGAGATTGCAAGACAGGCTCATAATACAAGCCCTGTGGCAACAGCAGCGTTGGGCAGATTAATGACAGCAGCTGTGATGATGGGATACGACATGAAGGGAGCAGATGACCTGCTTACTTTAAAAATACAGGGCGATGGACCTATCGGCGGACTGGTAGTTACAGCTGATTCCCATGGAGATGTAAAGGGCTATGCCTTTAATCCGGGAGTAATGCTTCCGCCTAATGACAAAGGCAAACTGGACGTTGGTGGTGCGTTAGGTGTAGGTGTTTTAAGCGTGATCAAAGATATTGGTTTAAAGGAACCTTATGTAGGACAGACGATTCTGGTTTCTGGCGAGATCGCAGAGGATCTTACCTATTACTATGCTACTTCTGAGCAGACGCCTTCTTCTGTTGCCCTGGGGGTACTGATGAATAAGGATAATACAGTACGACAGGCCGGTGGATTTATCATTCAGCTGATGCCGGGAGCTTCTGAAGCAGTGATCTCTGCACTGGAAGAAAAGATTAAGGAGATCCACTCCATTACTACGTTATTGGATGTAGGAAATACTCCTGAGACTATTTTGCAGTATGTTTTAGGCGATTTAGGACTGGAGATCAATGAAAAGCTTCCAGCTAAGTTTACCTGCAACTGCAACAAGAGCCGGATCGAAAGAGCATTGATCAGTGTTGGAAAGAAGGATATCCAGGAGATGATCGATGATGGCAAACCGATTGAAGTAAACTGCCATTTCTGCAACAAGAATTATACTTTTGATGTAGATGAACTGAAAGAGATCCTGGAGAAAGCAAGAGGATAGGACAAAAGCAGGGTTACTGTACATGGGTAGGCACTTTTGGAACCGAAAGTGCCGTACGATAACGCAGCACGTTGTTTGTTATGCAGCCCATGAACAGCAACAAAAAGTACACAAAAGGAGCCAGTCATAAGACTGGCTCCTTTGTAATCATTTGAAATTCACGTATAACTTACTTCAACTATCTATCAAATTGATATATGTTTGAAAAAGGTACACTGCTGTTCATTGATTATAATTTGGTTACGTTAGTAGCCTGAGGTCCCTTAGCACCATTTACTACGTCGAACTCAACTTCTGCGCCCTCGTCTAAGGACTTGAAGCCTTCCATGTTCAGACCTGAGTAGTGTACGAATACATCGTTTCCCTGCTCGTCAGAAATGAATCCGTAACCCTTCTGGTTGTTGAACCACTTAACTGTACCTTTCATTACGATACCTCCAAAAAATATAAAAAAATGTTGAGTTGCAAGTAATTTCGCAACTGTGACTAGAATATCACAAATTAGGGGCGGTGTCAAACCTTTTGTGCCTAAGAAAATAATGACTTTTATGTCTGATAAAATAAGGTGAAACTTTGCGGAAAATAAAATCCTGTGGAAAAATTAACGGACTTCTGGTACAATGTGCAGGGAAAAAGTTTTTGCAAATCAGAGAGGATTTAGAAATGCCTGAAAATGAACTGAAAATGCCCAAAATAAAGCTGGTTAATATTATAAAACATTTCTGTACGATCACCAGACATCGCCTGCTGGTGTGCAAACATTGCTTTAAGATCGGATTATACTGGCAGGGACTGACACATGATCTGTCAAAGTACAGTCCGGAGGAGTTCTGGACGGGGGTTCGCTATTACCAGGGGGACAGAAGTCCCAATGCGGCAGAACGTGAGATCATCGGCTTTTCAAAAGCCTGGCTCCATCATAAGGGACGCAACAAGCATCATTTTGAATACTGGATCGATGTTTCTCTGAATAAAGAAGAGGGGCTGGTGGGAAATAAGATGCCGGTGCGTTATGTGGCGGAGATGCTTTGTGACCGGATCGCGGCCTGTGAGGTGTACCGGGGCAAGAATTATACCAGCGCTGCACCTATGGAGTATTATGAATTTACAAAGAAATATATTACCATTCATCCGGATACCAGGGCACTTTTAGAAAAGCTCCTTACGATCCTGAAAGATGAAGGGGAAGAAGCGGCTTATGGGTATATCCGCAGGCTGTTAAAAAAGGGAAGCTATTAAAGTAGCTTCCCTTTTTGCGTATAATTCGGTTATTTTTCCGGGAACAGATTTTCCTCAATAATGGCAACTGCATCACGGATGCAGTCAGGACATGCACGAAGTACTTTTCCTGTGTCTATGCCTTTTAATTCACGGCATACAATGGTGGAATTTTTCTCTTTAAAGGCTGCGATACATGCTTTGGATGCTTTGTAGGTTGTGCCCTTGGAGTTTGGCTTTTCCAGATCTGCAGTGCTGATCTTTAAGCCTGCTAAAACAGCTGCTGCGGAGATTGCGCCGCAGGTTCCTTCCATGCCGCCCATACCAAGACCAAGGCCCTCTGTTACTTTGAAAAGGGTCTCAGGATCGATACCTATCTTATCTGAAAATGCAAAGGCTACAGACTGCGCGCAGTTATAACCTTTGTTGTGACAGGCAATAGCTCTGTCGGCTCTGGATTCTTTTGTGATCTCTGACATAATCAATATGCTCCTTTATATATAATTTAGTCCGGCTGCAGCCTCAGGCAGATCATGTGTATGATAAAACCGCCAAGGAGCACGCTGGCAAGATAGAGACAGTTTCCGGAAAAAGTTCCGATCACCAGGGAAATCTGATGAAATACGATCTGTCCGTTTGGATAATAGGGACTGATGTAGAACATATCTGCATTTCCGTATGGATGGGATAATACATTGATGGCTGTGGCAATGGCAGCGCAGATGAGAAACAGAGGAATCACAGAAAAATAGGTTCGTGCTGCTTCTGGATGATTGTTTCTATTGCTGCTGCTATTGTTGCTTTCGCTATGGTTATAAAATGCACATGTAAGCCCCATATAGATAAGGATAAAGTGCCATAAAAAACCATGGATGGTCAAGGTCCAGTAAGGGTGCATCAGTCCGCTTGGCTCAGCCAGTGCCATGATCCCGCCGAGAAGCCCGAAATCCTGGATAAAGGTGTAAAAGGTATTTCCAGGTTTTTGCGGAACAAAAGGGATAAGAAGCCCCAGATACATAGGGATACTGCACAGCTGGAAAGGAAAATACCACCAGTCATATCGTCCATTGTTTTCTATATAGTAAATAAAAAGCTGTTTATAAACTTCGGTCAGCGCCAGTATAAGACCGCACAGAAATAGGAGTGAGTCTGTCTGCCTGCGCTCCTGCATGGAAGTTTTTCCGGCAAGAAAAATGCTGGTGCTTATGCCTGAAAATGTGAGTATCAGGTGAAATGGGCTGTAAGGCACTGGCGGTTTCATGGTCCAGGCAGTTGCCTGTAAAAATGACAATACCATGTAAAAAGCCACCTTTGAATATAGTGTGTTTAAAGATTAGATACAGTTCAGCCTTGCATCTTTTTGCCCGCTTGCAGCGGACAAGAAGCCTGGGGCGTCTGCCTTATGGAGATTATACACCATTCCAGATGGATTGTCCATGTTGTGCATAAAAAGGAACAGGTGTGCACAGACTATGGGAAAATAACAGGAGGACATGAAATGGCAGGGATCATGACAGCACTTCTTTCAGGGGCTTTGATGAGCGTACAGGGAGTATTTAATACAGGTGTGACGAAACAGACCAGTGTATGGGTGGCGGCCGGCTGGGTCCAGGCAACTGCATTGCTCACCTGCGTGGTGATCTGGTTTTTTACAGGAAGACCACCGGTGCGCGGATTGTTTTCTGTATCGCCTGTATATTTGCTTTCTGGTGGGTTGATCGGTGCTGTGATCACATTTACGGTAATACGCAGCATGCAGGCACTGGGACCGGCCCAGACAGCCCTTCTTATTGTGGTAGCACAGATCATCACTGCGTATGTGATCGAATTGTTTGGACTTTTCGGAACAGAGAAAATGCCCTTTGCATGGCATAAATTGCTGGGAGCGGCAGTAGCGGTGGCGGGGATCTTTATTTTTGAAAGATAAATAAGAGGACTGTGATCTGCTGAGCGAAAAAGTGTAAAAAACGAACAGGAAAAAGAAAAGAAAATGTTAGATTTACTGCTTGTATTTGAAGGGGGTTTCCGATAGAATAGTAGTGCAGGCTGAGATGGTATCCTATGGAGGGGTATCATTGAGAAGAAAAGAGAAAATAGTATCTTTAAGAATGAAAATACTGTTGGCTGCGGCTTTTGCTGCAGCTGTGTTTGTCTGTGGAGGCTGCAGCAGGACAGTGTCCGGGGATGAGATACAGATCGAGACCGGAGATGAAAGTCAGGCTGCAGCAGGTGTGAATGAAAATGGTTTAAGTGAAGGAGCCCCGGAAGCAGAAGCTTTTATTTATGTCCATGTGTGCGGACAGGTAAAAGATCCTGGAGTTTACCCTTTGAAAGAAGGGAGCAGGCTTTATGAAGCGATTGAAATGGCTGGCGGCGCGACAGAAAAAGGTGTCTGTGATGTTTTAAATCTGGCAGCAGTGCTGGAAGACGGGATGCGCATTATGGTTCCGGATAAGGAACAGGCGGCAGAATGGACGCAAGAGGGAAAGCGTATTGCAGACAGTCCTGGTGTGACTGCAAAAGGTACACCAGATCAAGGTGCAGCTGGAAAGGTGAATTTAAACCGAGCCAGTGTACAGGAACTGATGACACTTTCAGGGATCGGCCAGTCCCGGGCAGAAGCCATTGTACGTTACCGGGAAGAAATCGGCAGCTTTCAAACCATTGAAGATGTGATGAAAGTGTCCGGAATTAAAGAAAATGCATTTAATAAGATCAAAGATAATATAACCGTATAGCACCAGCATCCGGGGAACATATGTGATTAATATATGCTTATCATATATGGCCTCAGGGCAGTGCTGTAAGGAAATGATAGAGGATAAGGGGAGCTTGGAAATGGCACGGGTATTAGTGGTAGATGATGAGAAACTGATCGTGAAAGGCATACGGTTCAGTCTTGAGCAGGATGGTTATGAGGTGGACTGCGCTTATGATGGGGAAGAGGCTATTGAAATGGCCAGAAAGACGGAATATGATATTGTTCTGCTGGATGTCATGCTGCCAAAGCATGACGGCTTTGAAGTGTGCCAGACGATCCGGGAATTTTCTGATATGCCTGTGATCATGCTGACCGCAAAAGGCAGCGATATGGACAAGATCCTGGGACTGGAATATGGTGCAGATGACTATATCAGCAAGCCTTTTAATATTCTGGAGGTAAAAGCACGTATCCGTGCGATCATCCGCCGAAGTATGAAGGCAAAACGCCAGAAGAAAGAAGAACCGGCTAACAAGTATATTGGTGCAGGTGATCTGAAGATGGATACAGAAGGAAGACGGGTGTTTATTGGCGAAAAAGAGATCAATCTTACAGCCAAGGAATTTGACCTGTTAGAGCTTTTGGTCCGTAATCCAAACAAGGTATACAGCCGTGAAGCACTTCTTAATTATGTATGGGGTAATAAAGCCATGGACAGCGGTGACGTAAGAACTGTGGATGTACATGTAAGAAGATTAAGAGAAAAAGTAGAACCTGTACCTAGCGATCCTAAGTTTGTACATACGAAATGGGGAATTGGGTACTATTTTGCCGCAAAATAGAAACTTTTGTAAATTGAGGATGAAATTCTGTGAAGATAACATTAATTACAGTAGGAAAGATAAAAGAACGTTTTTTTGAGGATGCCATTGCAGAGTACAGCAAGCGATTAAGCAGGTATTGCAAACTGGAGATCCTTCAGGTGGCAGATGAAAAAACACCAGATGGAGCCAGCGAGAATGTGGAGCGGCAGATCAAGGAGAAAGAGGGGCAGAGGATACTGTCTCAGATCAGGGAAGGTGCTTATGTGATCGCACTTGGGGTAGAAGGAAAGGGACACCTGGTATTTGTGATCGGTGGTTCTTTGGGACTTTCAAAAGAAGTAATGGACCGGGCAGATTATGCCCTGAGTTTTTCTAAAATGACCTTTCCTCATCAGCTGATGCGGGTGATTTTGCTGGAGCAGATCTACAGAGGCTTCAGGATCATAGCTGGTGAGCCGTATCATAAGTAAAAAACTCACAGAACACTGTATTAGGAACAGGCTGTTGCAAAATAGAACGGATACAGAAAATGTAAGCCGTATTTTGCAGCAGCTTTTTTGTGTACCAGGAAATTCCGCTGGAAGATCCTGGTACATTTTTATCAGTCATAAAATCAGAGCCTTCTCAATATACTGGAGTTAGAGGTACAGGAAAATGGGGATCAATAAACTAGAAATAACAGGGCTTTTTCCCGAACGTATGAGACGGATGCTGGAGGATATTTCTCTGGATTTTGACCAGCTGGAAGAGGTGCGCCTGCGATGCGGACAGCCTGTTTTGCTGCGGGTATGCGGCAGAGAAATGGGAATTGATGAAAATGGAAAACTGGTGGATCTGTGTGAAGGACTTTTTAAACAGGACAAATGGAAAAAACTGGAAAATATAAATGAAAAAGAATTAAAAGATACCCTGGAGATCATGGGAGGTTTCTCCCTGTATGCGGCTGAAGAAGAGCTGCGCCAGGGCTTTTTTACGGTCCGGGGTGGTCACAGGATCGGTGTTGCCGGGAGGGTGATCTTAAAGGATCAAAAGATCATGGGAATAAAATCAGCAGCATTTTTAAATTTGCGTGTGGCCCATGAGATAAAAGGCTGTGCTGACAAAGTGCTTCCATTTTTATATGAAAAAGGCAGATTTGTGAGTACATTGATCCTTTCGCCGCCGGGCTGTGGAAAAACCACATTGCTGCGGGATATGATACGCCAGGTTTCTGATGGGAGCCGTGACAGTGTGACAGGAGAAGTTTTTCCCGGTGTGACGGTAGGTGTGGCAGATGAACGATCGGAACTTGGAGCCTGTTATCAGGGAGTGCCTCAAAATGACCTGGGAATGCGCACAGATGTATTAGACGGCTGTCCAAAAAGTGCGGGGATGTTAATACTTATTCGTTCTATGGCTCCGGCGGTGGTGGCAGTAGATGAGATCGGTGGAAAAGAGGACATCCAGGCAGTGGAATATGTGCGAAACTGCGGCTGCGCTTTGGCAGCTGCGGCTCATGGTGCATCGCTGGAAGAAGTGAGAGAACGGCCTGGATTTCGGGAACTTTTAGCTGAAAAGGCGTTTAAACGGCTGATATTTTTAAGCAGCAGAAGGGAAAAACGTGGTGTGGTGGAGAACATATATGACGGAGAACTTCGCCCGATACATAGAGGTTTTATATAGGTGACAGACCGGAGGAAAAGCGGATGTATGGGAAAACAGAAGATAGAAAAAACAACTGTATATTTATGAAAAGGAGGAGGAAATGTTCTTTAAATGGACAGGCGGACTGCTGATCCTGTTTGCCGGCTCAGGAATGGGGGTGTGGCTGGCATGGGGATACAAAAAAAGATTGCAGACACTGGAAACATTGCGGCGGATGGTCTACTGCCTGAAAGGAGAGATCGTTTACAGCCACGCTCCGTTAGGAGAAGCTTTTGAACGCATTGGCAAACGGGAAAAGAGTGTTCTGGGAGAACTTTTTATGCAGGCGGCAGAAAGGATCAGCAGCCGCAGTGGGGAAACATTTGCAAAAATATGGGAACAGACCATTGAAAAAATGGAAGAAAATGGAAAAAACTTCTTTCTGGAAAAAGAAGACAAAGATAAACTGGTTTCTTTAGGGGGACAGCTGGGATATCTGGACGCTCAGATGCAGGAGCGTACGCTCTTGCTGTATTTAGAACAGCTGGAATATTCTATTTCCGGACTTAGAAGTGAAATACGGGAAAAATGCAGGATGAGTACAGCACTTGGGGTAATGGGAAGCTTATTTCTGGTGATCGTTATGGTTTAGAGGTAGAGAAATTATGGATGTTAATCTCATTTTCAGGATCGCAGCAGTGGGGATACTGGTGTCAGTCATCTGCCAGGTCCTTAAGCACAGCGGAAGGGATGAACAGGCATTTCTCACCAGCCTGGCGGGCCTGGTAATGGTGCTGTTCTGGATGATCCCGTATATATATGACTTATTTGAAACCATGAAACAGCTGTTTTTACTGTAAGCTGAACTTTTAGAACGTCATATGGTGAGGAGGCAGAAATGAGCGTATTGACGGTTGGGGCAGCAGGGATCGCAGCTGTGCTTTTGGCAGTGTGGATGAAAGGAATACGGGGAGAGTACGGCTTTTATGTAGTGATCGCGGCTCAGCTGCTTTTTTTGTTTTACGGCACAGGACGATTAAAGGAAATACTGGATATCATCCGTCAGATGGAGCAGTACATAAAGATCCGGCCAGTGTATCTGGTCACACTCTTAAAAATGACAGGTATTACCTATGGGGCGGAATTTGCATCTGGCATATGCAAGGATGCAGGCTACGGGGCATTGGCAAAACAGATCGAGATTTTTGGAAAGCTGACGATACTGGCAGTAAGTATGCCGGTGCTGCTGGCTCTTTTTGGAACCTTAGACCAGATATTGGCCTGAAAATGGGGGAAATAAAATGGAAAAAGATATGGGGATCGGGGAAGAGATCCGGCGGATACAGGAATATTTAAATCAGATCCAGTCCGGAGGCAATGTTATTTCTTTTTCAGAACTTATGGATGTTCTCCTTCAGGGAAATATGAAGGAAACATTAAAAACTGCAGGTGAAATGCTCCAGACTGCTTTGTTTTCCCAGGCAAAGGAGGGACAGGTACTTTTAGTACAGGTTGCTCTCTTAGGACTTACAGGCGCAGTATTTTCCCATGGGGCATCTGCTTTTAAAGGAAGTCAGATCCCGGAAACGGCCTTTTATGTGATCTACCTGCTGATATTTACCTGTCTGGCGGGAAGCTTTTTATCCAGTATCCAGATCACAGCACAGGTGCTGGATCAGATATTGGAATTTGTCCGCCTTCTTATGCCGGCGTATTTTATCAGCGTGGCTTTTGCAGGAGGAAGTGCCAGTGCAGCAGCTTTTTATGAGATCGCTCTGGGAGGTGCCTGGGCGGTCCAGTGGCTGTGCCGGAAGGTGTTTTTATCGTTTGTACGCATTTATGGTCTGCTGGTTCTTGGAGATCATATGACAGAAGAACCTGTTTTTTCCAGGCTTACAGATATGATCGAAAATACAGTATCCTGGGGGTTAAGAAGTATCCTGGGGATTACACTGGGACTTCAGCTGGTCCAGTCGCTGGTGCTTCCTTTTGCGGACAGTGCGGGAAAATCCGTTGTTATGAAATTTGCGGAAATGGTGCCGGGACTGGGACAGGCAACAGGAGCGGCAGCCAGACTTGTATTTGGGAGCAGTGTACTGATTAAAAACAGCATGGGAGCGGCAGCGGTCATTGTTCTGGCAGTTATCACACTGGTTCCGGTAGTAAAACTGACCGTTCTTATGGTTATGTATCAGGGGGCGGCAGCTCTTTTGCAGCCGGTGTGCGATAAGCGCATTATTTCCTGCATCCAGGGGATCGCTGCAGGCCATGGGCTTTTGCTGCGGATCACGTTATATTCCCTTCTGGTGTTTGTACTGGTTATTGCCATAACCTGTGCAGGTACCAATGTAAGTTATCTGGCGGCATAGGTGGCTTATGGAAGGATTATTGTTGGACTGGGCCAGAAATATCCTGTTTTTTCTGGTGTTTTTATCAGTGATCACTCATTTGCTGGCAGATCATTCCTATGAAAAATACATCCGCTTTTTTGCCGGAATGGTATTGATCTTAATAACGATCAGCCCCTTTAAGGGCGGCTGGGATTTTCAGGAACAGGCGGGTATATTATTTCAGGAATTTTCTGATTTCTGGGAAAAACAGCAGGCAAAAGAGGTGTTGGCAGATGTAGATCAGAACAGGATGGGATTGTTTTTGGCGGAATATAAAAAAGAAGCGGAAAAGAGAATTCAGGAAATGGTACAGGCGGAAGGAGTTACGTGGGGAATTACGTGTGTGGGAGCAGAGGTTGTGCTGCAGGAGGCGGAAACAAGCAGGGATTATAGGCGGATAGAGAAGATAAAGCTGTATTTAAAAGAAGAAAATGTGGATAAAGAGACAGATAAAAGTGGGACAGGTGGAGAAAAAGAGGTATCTGTAAAAGTAGAAATTCCGCCTGTAAAAAGAGCAGATTCCGGTGAAAAGAAAGTTGTTTCCGGGACGGATTCCCTAAAAGAGCAGCAGCTTAAAAGAAAGGTGGCCCAGTATTATGGATTGGAAGAAGCTTGTATCGAAATTTGGTGGGAAGATGACCAGGGAGAAATGGCTGTTCCTGCTCCTGTTGGGAGTGATCTTAATGATACTGTCCATGCCATTTCCGGGGAGCAAAACTAAAAACAGGGGAACAGCTGCCAAGGGGGAAAATGTTTCTTTGTGGACAGATACTGCTTTGCAGGAAAGTATGGGGGAAAATGGAACATCGGATCTGGCGGCGGAAACTGAAAAGGGGGAATCATTTGCCCGTGCAGCTGCTGTCAAACCGGCTGCGGATTATGAAAAAGAGCTGGAAGACAGGATCGCGCAGCTTTTAAAATCAGTAGAAGGAGTTGGAAAAGTGGATGTAATGGTGGTGCTGAGTTCTTCCAGTGAAAAGGTTTTCCGTACAGACCGTTCGGAAAATACCAGTACTACTAAGGAAAAAGATGCATCTGGGGGAGAGCGGGACATAGCAAGCAGCCAGTCAGAAGAAAATACGATCTTATCTCAGCAGTCCGGTTCTAATGGTACCAGTCCTTTGGTCCAGAAAGAACTGTACCCGGAGATCTCTGGTATTGTCATCAGCGCCCAGGGCGGAGATTCACCAAAGGTGCAGGCGGAAATTTCCCAGGCGATGGAAGCATTATTCGGATTGGAAGCGCATAAAATAAAAGTGTTAAAGAGGGTGGAATAAAAAGGAGTGCGGCATATGAAGATCAGGAATATGAAGCAGGTTACAGAGCGGGTAAAGGGTTTAAAGGGCAGAAAAATATTCCGGCGCAATCAGATCATTATCACTACGCTGGCAGTGATGATCGCGGCAGCGGGGTATCTGAATTATGCGGGAAAAAGGGATCTGGAGGCAGGCAGCCGGTTGTCTCAGGCAGGAAGTCTGGAACTTTCAGAGGAAGACCTGATGGCAGAAAATCTGGCAGCTCAGTCAGAGACTGTTTCGGACATTTTAAGTCTGGACAATGATCCGGCAGATGAGGAGGTGGCAGAGGCGAAGCCGGATGAAACCAGTCTTGCACTGGGGGATAATGAGGCAGAAAATACCGGTACAGATGATGCGCAGGCTGGTTATGAAAATCCGGGAGAAGCTGTTCTTACCAGCGGTATGAGCGTGGCAGATTACATAGCAGGTGTGCAGCTTAGCAGAGAACAGATCCGCGCAAAAAACAAAGAAACCTTAATGAGCCTGATCAACAGCACAAATATTGATGAGGCAGCCAAACAGCAGGCGATCCAGGATATGATCCGTCTGACAGAGATATCTGAAAAGGAAAATGCCGCGGAAACGCTTCTGATGGCAAAAGGTTTTGCTGATCCGGTGGTGAGCATCACCGATGACAAGGTAGATGTGGTTATTCATGCATCGTCCATTACAGATCCTCAAAGGGCACAGATTGAAGATATCGTAAAGCGCAAGGCAGAAGTAGGCGCAGACCAGATCATTATCACACTGCTGAATATGGCAGATTAAGGTACTATTACGTTACTGTGCTGTAACATGGGCAGGCATTTTTGAAACCGGAAGTGCCGTAGGATACAAAAAATCTCTATACATATCCGGCTGGTTTTGGTATAATAATGAATAATCGTTATAAAATCTTATGTTTCTTTTGTAGGAGAATAACAGTGCAGGAGGTAAGGGATTTTGGCAGAAGAAAATCGCAGTACACATAAAGTATATGAAAAAGATAAGATTGGGGAAGTACAGATCGCAGATGAGGTAGTAGCGATCATTGCAGGTCTTGCTGCTACTGAGGTAGAAGGCGTAGATTCCATGGCAGGAAATATCACCAATGAACTGGTTGGAAAACTTGGCATGAAGAATTTGAGTAAGGGTGTAAAGGTAGAAGTGACAGAAGAGCATGTATCTGTAGATCTGTCCTTAAATATCCGATATGGCTATAATATCCCGGCTGTCAGCGAGCAGGTTCAGGAAAAGGTAAGTACGGCTATTGAAAATATGACCGGTCTTACAGTTCTGGATGTAAATATCAAGATCGCAGGCGTGAATATGGAAGAAAGCTAAAAACTGTGTATAATAAGTATGCCCTGCAGGTACGGGAAAGCAGATTCCTTACTTGCAGGGCATTTATACATTTCTTATTGTTTTTATGCATTGCCTTTGGTATAATCACAGGTAGTGGAAAAGAATTGCAGCAGTTTATCTGCAAAGAATCATATAGAAAGAGGAAGAAAAAGATGACCAGAAGAGAATTAAGAGAACATTGTTTTAAAATGCTGTTCTCTGTGGATTTTTATACGACCGGCGAAGAAGCGAAAGCCCAGATGGAGCAGTATTTCCAGTCACCGGAAGAAGATGATACAGCTTCAGATGGTACCCTTCAGGTAGTGCACAAGGTAGACATCGGAGAAAATGATCAGGAATATCTTCGCGAAAAAACTTCTAAGGTAGTAGATCTTGTGGAAGAGATCGATAAAAAGATTGACGAAGTGGCAGCAGGCTGGAAGACAAAGCGTATGGGAAAGGTAGAACTTACCATTTTACGTCTTGCAGTTTATGAAATGCTTTATGATGATACCATTCCTGAAAAGGTTTCTGTTAATGAAGCAGTAGAGCTGGCAAAGAAATTTGGCGGAAATGAATCACCTGCTTTTGTAAATGGCGTCCTTGCCAGATTCATTCCTAAGGAAGGTGCAGCAGAGGAAAAGAAAGCGGCAGCTGAAGAGACAGAAATAAAGGCAGAAGAAGTAAAAGAAACAGCCAAAGCAGAGGCAGAAGAACAGGAATAGGAATAACAGATGGGAAGCGTTTATACCGTATCCCAGGTGACTTCATATATCAGAAATATGTTCACCCAGGATTTTGCGTTGAACCGTATCTCCATTAAGGGAGAAGTGTCCAACTGTAAATATCATACATCCGGTCATATTTATTTTACATTAAAGGACGGCGGCGCGCAGATTGCCGCCGTCATGTTTGCAAAACAGGCAAAAGATCTGGACTTCCATTTAGCAGAAGGCCAGGAAGTAGTAGTGTCCGGAACGGTAGATGTATATGAAAGGGACGGACGTTACCAGCTTTATGCAAAAGAGATCAAAAGGGAAGGCAGAGGCGATTTGTTCCTGCGCTTTGAGAAACTGCGTGATGAGCTGGAAGAAATGGGAATGTTTGATGGCTGCTATAAACAGCCGATCCCTAAATATGCGAAAAAAATCGGCATTGTTACTGCTTCTACAGGCGCGGCGATCCGTGATATTATGAATATCACAGCCAGACGCAATCCTTATGTGCAGCTGATCCTGTATCCAGCCCTTGTTCAGGGAGAACAGGCAAAATACAGCATTGTAAAAGGGATAAAAACTCTGGATGCCTTAGACCTTGACGTTCTGATCGTAGGGCGTGGAGGCGGTTCTATTGAGGATCTTTGGGCATTTAATGAAGAAATGGTTGCAAGAGCCATTTTTGAATGTCATACTCCGGTGATATCTGCAGTGGGTCATGAAACAGATGTGACCATTGCTGATTATGTAGCAGACCTGCGGGCTCCTACGCCATCTGCGGCGGCAGAGCTGGCAGTTTTTGATTATAAGCAGTTTGAAGAAAAAGTGGCTGCATGTAAGCTGCTTTTGGAAAAGGCTGCAAAACGCCGGGTGGAACGGGCACGTTTCAGGCTGGAACAGTGCCGGATGCAGCTGAAGCTTAAAAATCCACAGCGTAATTTAAATGACAGAAAACAGCAGCTGGCAGATATGGAAGAAGCGTTAAACCGCCGGATGCAGGAAGCACTAAAGGAGAACAGAAGGTCATTAGAGCAGCAAAAGCAGTGTTTAAACCGACAGATGACGGGAAAACTGGAAAAAGAAAAACATCGTCTGGCTTTAAATGCCAGTCGGTTAGAAGGACTTTCTCCTTTGAAGAAATTAAGCGCCGGATATGGTTTTGTACAAAAAGAATCAGGGGAAGCGATACGATCTGTGAAGCAGGCAAAGCCAGGTGACACTCTTCGTGTGTATGTAACAGACGGTTCTTTTGAAACACTTGTAAAAGAGGTAGAAATGGCCGATAGAAAAGACCGGGCTGGGAGAGAGGAAGAATAAATATGGCAGGAAGAAAGAAAACAGAAGAGGTTCCGGAAAAAACAGCGGGCATCGAGGAAAATTTCGCCCGCCTGGAAGAAATCATAGAAAGGCTGGAAGCTGGGGAAAGTTCCTTAGAGGAGACCTTTGCAGGGTATGAGGCAGGAATGAAGCTTGTGAAGTCTTTAAGCAGTCAGATCGATAAAGTAGAAAAACAGATCCAAATATTGAGTGAGGGTGAAGACAATGAGTGATAATACAGCATTTAGAGCAGAATTGGAAGAAAGAACAAAAAAGATCAATGAGCAGATCGAAAGCTATCTGCCAGAAGAAAAAGGACATCAGAGCACTATTTTTGAGGCTATGAACTACAGCGTGAGAGCAGGCGGAAAGCGTCTTCGCCCGTTGTTTATGCAGGAGATCTGCAGATTGTTTACCGGTGAAGTACAGCCGGCTGTTGTGCCTTTTATGGCAGCTATTGAGATGATCCATACATCTTCTCTGGTACATGATGATCTTCCATGTATGGACGATGATATGATGCGCAGAGGAAAAGCAAGTACCTGGGCAGAATATGGCGAAGACATGGGCGTTCTGGCAGGTGATGCTTTAATGATCTATGCTTTTGAAGTAGCTGCAAAGGCATTTAACGAAGTTTCTGAGGCAGATGATCTGAAGAGAGTAGGACATGCCATTGAAATACTGGCTGCTAAGACCGGTATTTACGGCATGATCGGCGGTCAGACAGTAGATGTAGAGTTATCCGGCGGTCCGATCCCAAAGAATAAACTGGATTTTATTTATCGCTTAAAGACGGGAGCTTTGATCGAGGCATCTATGCTGATTGGTGCTGTTTTAGGCGGAGCTGCAGATGAGGATTGCAAGATCGTGGAAAGCCTTGCAGGAAAAGTAGGACTGGCTTTCCAGATCCAGGATGATATTCTGGATGTGACCGGAGATCAGGAAGTTCTGGGGAAGAATGCAGGAAGTGATGAAAAGAACCAGAAGACTACTTATGTGACCATAGAAGGTCTGGAAAAGGCAAAGAAGGATGTAGAGATCCTTTCTGCACAGGCGATCGAGGATCTTAACAAATTGCCTGGAAACAATGAATTCCTGGAGAATCTGATCAACATTCTTATTAAACGCCAGAAATAAAAAAGGAAGAACTTATGATATTGGAACAGATAAAGGGACCGGAAGATTTAAAAGACATGTCCCCTGAGGAACTTTCCGGTCTTGCCGGGGAAATACGTGATTTTCTCATTGAAAAGATCAGTCATACAGGCGGCCATCTGGCTTCGAATCTGGGGGTTGTGGAGCTGACAATTGCATTATTTCGCACATTTGATCTGCCAAAAGATAAGATCATCTGGGATGTAGGCCATCAGTCATATACTCACAAGATCCTAAGCGGGCGTATGCAGGAATTTGATGAGCTGCGTCAGTACGGCGGGTTAAGCGGATTTCCCAAACGAAAAGAAAGTCCTTATGATTCATTTGATACAGGCCACAGTTCTACTTCTATTTCCGCAGGTCTTGGCATAGCTCAGGGCCGGGATATCCTGGGGGAAGATTACAAAGTAGTATCGGTCATCGGAGACGGGGCTCTTACAGGAGGCATGGCATACGAGGCTTTAAATAATGCAGCTCGTATGAAGAAAAACTTTATCATTGTTTTAAATGACAATAAAATGTCCATTTCAGAAAATGTAGGCGGCATGTCCAGGTATTTAGGCGGTCTGCGTACAGGGGACGGATATAATGACCTGAAAAAGAATGTAGTGGACACCTTAGAGCGGATTCCGGTTATAGGAGACCGGATGATCGATCGGATCAAACGGACCAAAAACAGTATCAAGCAGCTGTTTATTCCCGGGATGCTTTTTGAAAATATGGGGATCACCTATTTAGGACCTGTAGATGGTCATAATATCCCGGCTTTATGTAAGATACTTCGGGAAGCTAAAAAGCTGGATCATGCAGTTTTAGTCCATGTGCTGACGAAAAAGGGAAAAGGCTATGAACCGGCAGAGAAAAATCCGGCTGTTTTTCATGGTGTCAGTCCTTTTGATATAAAAACAGGAAAACCTTTGGCAGAAAAGAAATATCCCACCTATACGGATGTATTTTCCAAGAAATTATGTCAGCTGGGTGAACAATATCCGGAGCTGGTAGCAGTGACAGCAGCGATGCCGGACGGTACCGGAGTGGCTGCTTTTGGAAAGAAATTTCCGGATCGTTTCTTTGATGTGGGAATTGCGGAAGCACATGCGGTAACCAGTGCAGCCGGTATGGCGGCAGCAGGACTGCGGCCTGTAGTGGCAGTTTATTCCTCCTTTTTACAGAGGGGATATGACCAGATCCTTCATGATGTCTGTATCCAGAATCTGCCTGTGATCTTTGCAGTAGACCGGGCGGGGCTGGTAGGAAGTGATGGAGAGACCCACCAGGGGATTTTTGATTATTCCTACCTTACGTCTATCCCCAATATGAGCGTGGCAGCGCCGAAGAATCTTTGGGAACTGCGGGCTATGCTGGATTTTGCCATGGATTATAAGGCACCATTTGCCATCCGTTATCCAAGAGGAACCGCTTACAGAGGCCTAAAAGAGTTTACCCATCCTATTGTCTATGGAAAAGGGGAAATGCTTTATGAGGAAGAAGACATTGCTCTGTTAGCAGTTGGAAGTATGGTAAGTACCGGGGAACATGTAAGAGAAAAATTAAAGGAAGAAGGCTATTCCTGTACACTGGCAAATGCACGGTTTGTAAAGCCTTTTGACAGAGAGCTGGTGGATCAGCTGGCAAAGAAGCACAGATTGATCGTGACCATGGAAGAAAATGTACTCCAGGGAGGATTTGGACTGCCTGTGACTGCTTATATTCATGAACATGATCCAAAGGTTAAGGTTTTAAATATAGCACTTCCTGATGCCTATGTTGAGCATGGAAATGTGTCTGTTTTAAGAAAAGGACTGGGAATTGACAGTGATTCGATTATACAGAGATTAAAGACAGAAAACTGGCTTTCAATGGTAAAGCCAAAGGATCGATCTGCAGATCAGACAGATGCACAAAAAGGAAACTGATACAAGGAGAAAACAGATGAAGGAACGGTTGGATGTACTGCTTGTAAAGAGAAACCTGGCAGAATCCAGAGAAAAAGCGAAGGCTTTGATCATGTCCGGTATTGTTTATGTTAATGGACAGAAAGAGGATAAGGCAGGTACTACTTTTGATGAAACAGCCCCTATTGAGGTGAGAGGAAATACATTAAAATATGTAAGCCGGGGCGGACTTAAATTAGAGAAGGCTATGACACATTTCGGCGTAGAGCTGAAAGGAAAGATCTGTATGGATGTTGGCGCTTCTACCGGCGGATTTACAGACTGTATGCTGCAGAACGGGGCAGTAAAGGTATATTCTGTAGATGTAGGCCATGGACAGCTTGCGTGGAAACTGCGCAATGATGAGCGTGTTGTCTGTATGGAAAAGACTAATATCCGTTATGTGACCCATGAAAATATTCCGGATGAGATCGGATTTTCCAGTATCGATGTATCTTTTATCTCTTTGACTAAGGTACTTGGCCCTGTAAAGGCGCTTTTAAAGGACGATGGCCAGGTAGTGTGCCTGATCAAACCTCAGTTTGAGGCTGGAAGAGAAAAAGTAGGTAAGAAGGGTGTTGTAAGGGATAAGGCTGTTCATTTAGAAGTGATCGAAATGGTCATAGCCTTTGCAAAATCCATTGGTTTTGAGATCTTAAATCTGGAATTTTCACCGATCAAGGGACCTGAGGGAAATATTGAATACCTGCTGCACCTGCAGAATCATCCAGAAGGGGAAGATGGTCCGGTCATTTATGAAGAAATGCCTGTTGATCCGGTAAAGACCGTAGAGGAAGCACATGCAGCTCTGGATAAAGAGTAAGGTTGATATTAAGGGGACTTATGAAATATTTTTATGTAATAGCCAATTTAAGCAAAGATTATGTACTGGATGTCCAGGATGAGGTTCAGAACTGCCTGGAAAAAAGAGGTGCAGTGTGCCGATTTATGACGGATTATGAGCGTATGAAAAACGGCAGGCACACTCCAAGCGCATATGTGCCAACGGATACCCAGTGCATTATTACCATTGGCGGTGATGGAACTCTGATCCAGGCAGCAAGAGACCTGGCAGGACGGAATATCCCTATGCTTGGGATCAACAGGGGACATCTGGGCTTTTTAAACCAGGTGGACAGCACAGAGGATATTGATGCGGCCATGGATGCTCTTGTAAATGATCGTTTCCGTCTGGAACGGCGGATGATGCTTCGGGGAACAGTGTTTCATGAGGGAAAGCCGGTATTTCAGGATATTGCTTTAAATGAGATCATAGCTACCAGTGCAGAGCATCTGCGGGTGCTGCGGTATGATCTGGCTGTCAATGATGAATATTTAAATGAATATGCAGCGGACGGGGTGATGGTAGCAACACCGACGGGATCTACTGCTTATAATCTTTCTGCAGGAGGGCCGGTTATGGTTCCTGCAGGGCGGATGATGGCGGTAACACCTGTATGTTCCCATACTTTAAATGCCAGAAGTATTGTTCTTTCGGAAGAGGACCGTGTGAAGATCGGTCTTCTGGGAAAAGGATTGGTCACTTTTGACGGAGATACTTCTAAGAAGGCAGTAACAGGAGATTATCTGGTAGTAGAGCGTTCGCACATGGAAACAGTGATGGTAAAGTTAAAGCAGATTTCTTTTATGCAAAATCTGAGTAATTATCTGGGAAACGTCTAAAAACACGGAAATAGATGGAGGAAAAGCAGATGAAATTGGAACGTCACAGCAAGATCGTAGAGCTGATTGGAAAATATGAAATAGAGACCCAGGAAGAGCTGGCTGAGAAGCTGACCCAGGCAGGGTTTAATGTAACTCAGGCAACTGTATCCAGAGATATCCGGGAATTGAAATTAACCAAGGTTCCGGGAGAAAACGGCCGTCAGCGCTATATGGTTCTTGAAAGTCCAAGGGGAACCTCTGCATCCAAATATATCCGCATTTTAAAAGATGGTTTTGTATCTATGGATATGGCACAGAATATCCTGGTGATCAAAACGGTTTCCGGTATGGCTATGGCAGTGGCAGCTGCTTTAGATGCCATTAAATTCCATGAAGTAGTAGGCTGCATTGCCGGAGATGATACCATTATGTGTGCAGTCCGCAGTGTGGATGATACCATCATTGTAATGGAAAAAATTAAAAAGATGGTAGAAGATTAAACTGGCTTGTGAAAGACTTCAGGAGAACATATAAAAGAAAGAGAGGGAAAGCATGCTTCTTGAGCTCCATGTGAAAAATCTGGCTCTTATTGAGAAAGCAGATGTAGAATTTGGAGAAGGATTAAATATACTCACCGGTGAGACCGGTGCAGGCAAATCAATTATCATTGGTTCCATCACCATGGCGTTAGGGGGAAAAGCGTCAAGAGATGTAATACGCCGTGGTGCGGACCATGCATATATTGAACTGATCTTTTCAGTTGACAGCAAGGAAAAGAAAAAGGCACTGGCACAGCTTGGAACAGAGCCTACAGAAGAGGGAATGGTCATTATTTCCAGAAAGATCATGTCTTCCAGAAGTGTCAGCCGTATTAATGATGAGACAGTGACAATGGCGCGACTGCGTCAGATCACAGGTCTTTTATTAGATATCCACGGTCAGCATGAGCATCAGTCTCTGCTGTATAAATCAAAACATCTTGAGATCCTGGACGCCTATGTCAAGGCACAGACCCAGCCGGTGAAAAAGAAGATCGAAGAAGAATATAAAACTTACTGCAAACTGAAGGAACGCCTTTTATCTTTTAAAACAGATGAAGACGCCAGATTGCGGGAGATGGATTTTCTGCGCTTTGAAATCCAGGAAATTGAAAATGGAGAGGTAAAAGAAGGGGAAGAAGAGGAACTGACCTTGAAATACCGTCGTTTTGCCCATGCAAGAAGGATCGCCGAGGAACTGGAAAATGCCAGAGGACTTTTAGGACGTGATTTTGCAGCTCAGGCTCTGCGTTCTGTAGAGCAGGCAGCTGAGTATGATAAGGCATTAGAAGGAATCCGTGACCAGCTTTATGATGCGGAAGCTATTTTAAATGATGCTTCCAGAGAAATTTCTTCTTATATGAGTTCCATGGAGTTTGATGAAGAGATATTCCGGATAACAGAAAGCCGCCTGGATCAGATCCATGATCTGCAGAGAAAGTATGGAAATACCACGCAGCTGATGCTTGAAAATCTGGAAAGGAAGAAAAACAAGCTGGAAGAACTGGAAAATTTTGATGCTTACAGGGAAAAAACGGAAAAAGAGTTAAAAGAATCCCAGGATCGTTTGGAAAAACGATGCGCAGAATTATCACAGATACGTAAAGCAGCCTCCAGAAATCTGGTGGAAAAGATCAAAAAAGGACTATTGGATCTGAATTTTCTGGATGTGCAGTTTGACATGGAATTTGACCGGCTGCCTCATTTTACGGCATCTGGCTATGATGAGGCACAGTTTCTGATCTCTACCAATCCGGGACAGCCTGTGCGGCCGCTTATGGAAGTAGCTTCCGGTGGTGAATTATCACGTATCATGCTGGCGATCAAAACAGTTCTGGCAGATTCTGATGAGATTCCCACACTTATTTTTGACGAGATTGATACAGGTATCAGCGGAAGGACGGCTCAGAAGGTTTCTGAGAAGCTTTCTTATATTGCAAAGAGTCATCAGGTGATCTGTATCACACATCTGCCTCAGATCGCTGCTATGGCAGATACGCATTTTGAGATTCACAAAGCAACCAGTGAAGGAAGTACGTCTACTTCCATCAGACGCCTTGACAGGGAACAGACGGTTGAAGAACTGGCAAGACTGCTTGGAGGAGCGAAGATTACAGATACTGTGATCCAGAATGCACGGGAAATGAAAGAATTGGCAGACAGAACAAAATAAAACAGATTGGAATGACCATTCATAGAACATACTAACAGGGAGCGCAAGGTAATAAAAACCGGAAGCTTCCTGTTTTTTTGCTTAGTGAAAATGCAGAAGGAGGACGTTCTATGAGGGGAAAATCAAACTTTTATAAGCATCTGATCAGGATATTCTGGCTGTCGCTGATCGTGGGAACAGCGGGAATCTGGTATTATGTGGACCGCAGCATTCCTGACCGGATCAGTGTAGCCGAATACGGCCAGGAAGAATTTACATTTTCCCTTCCATGGAGGGCTACTGTATACAGTGAAAGTGAAGAAGTGGCACTGGGAAATAAAAGCAACATCCCGGCGGATCAGATCACCATAAGCAGCAAAGAGCCCTTTTCTATGTATGCAGGGAAAAAGGGAAGTTATCAGCTGGATCTTAAATTGTTTGGTGTGATCAAATTTAAGAACATACAGGTGGATGTGGTGGATACCACCAGACTGATCCCCTGCGGCAGTCCTGTGGGTATTTATTTGAAATCCAGAGGAATCATGGTGATCGGCACCGGGCGTATTACCGGGGAAAACGGGATGGAAATGGAACCGGCAGCGGGAAAATTAAAGTCTGGGGATTATATTGAAGCGTTTAACGGGCAGAAACTGGGAACAAAGGAAGAACTGGCTGCTGCAGTAAGCCATTTTCAGGGGGAAAATGTGACGCTGACTGTGCGCAGGAATGGCTCACAGACACAGGTGAAGATGAAGCCGGTAAAAGGAACGGACGGTACCTGTAAACTGGGTGTATGGGTGCGGGATGACACCCAGGGGATCGGAACTGTGACCTATATGGATATGAATGGAAAATTCGGGGCGCTGGGTCACGGGATCAGTGACAGTGATACAGGAGAACTGGTGGAGGTCTGTGGAGGAAATCTTTATAATACGCAGATACTGGGAATCGAAAAGGGAAAAATAGGAACCCCGGGGATGCTTTCCGGAGTGATCTATTATGGTTCAAAGTCAGAGATCGGAACGGTAACGGAAAATACAGAGTATGGGATATTTGGAACTGTAAGCCAGAACTTTTTAAAAGAACACAGAACGGCATCTATGGAAGCAGCCAGACGTCAGGAAGTGAAAACAGGACCTGCCATGGTGCGTACCAGTATCTCAGGCCAGGTAAAGGATTATTCCGTTGAAATACAGCGGATCGACATCACAGGCAATAAGAAAAATAAAAGCCTGGTGATCAGGATCACAGATCCGGAACTGCTAAGTCTGACCGGCGGTATTATCCAGGGAACCAGCGGTTCTCCATTGATACAGAACGGAAAACTGATCGGTGCTATTACCCATGTTTTTGTCCAGGATCCAACCAGAGGATATGGGATACTGATCGAGGATATGCTGGGCCATTGATAAAAAAGGTATACCCAGGATCCTGCAGAATAAGAAGGATCCTGGGTATACCAGGCTTATGCATATGCAGCATTCAGACTTGTCAGGAATTTAAGAAATTCACTGCAAACATGCTCATAGAACGTGTGCATAGCTTAATATAAGGTTCTTCTACCATAAATTTTGGATTATGGTTGGAGGCAGTATCTCCGGTTCCGACCCAGATAAAACAGGTAGGTGCTTTCTGAGAATAGAACCCGAAATCTTCTGCGCCGAGGGAGAACTGATTTCCAGTAAGAAGCCAGTTTTGTGGTCCTTTTCCGTCTGAGCTGATACCGTCAAAAAGATCTGTTTCATGTTTTTTAAAGAATTCTTCTGTAAAAGAGGTCAATTCTGGATCATTGTATACAGAAGCATATCCAATGCGGAAACGAAGTTCAGCCGAACCGCCTAAAGAAGCAGCTGTTCCCTTGGCGATTTCTTCAATACGTTTAAACATAAGCTCCCGTGACTGTGCCGTTTCATTTCGCATCATTCCATTTAATTCCACAAAGTCAGCAATGACGTTAGGAGCATTTCCACCTTTGATCACACCAATGTTCATGGTAGAAGAGCCTAAAGGACTGAGATTACTGGTTAAGATAGTATTCAGGTGATTGATGATCGCTGCAGCAATATTAATGGCATTGACTCCTTTTTCAGGAGTGGAAGAATGGGCTGCTTTTCCATGGATCGTGATCCAGAAACCGTCAGAATAAGAGGTCATAGGACCGGTTCCCAGAGTAATGACACCAGGCGCAGCAGGCATTACGTGAAGAGCAAAACATGCATCAGGAAGTTCGTCCATAAGTCCCTGTTCAATCATCCTGCGGCCACCTCCGCCGTTTTCTTCTCCAGGCTGAAATACAAGTTTTACACGGCCTTTCCACTGATCTTTTGTTTCATTCAAGATCCGCGCAACAGCTAAAAGGTTAGAAGTATGTACATCATGTCCGCAGGCGTGCATAACACCTTCATTTTTGCTTGCAAATGGAAGTCCGGTATCTTCTGTAATAGGAAGAGCATCCATATCTGCACGAAGGAGCAGCAGTTTTCCAGGTTTACCAGAGTCGATCATAGCTACGACACCAGGTTCTACAGGGCTTAATTCATAAGGAATCCCAATTGCGTCTAATTCCTTCTGCACCAGTGCACTGGTTTCTTTTTCATGGAAAGAAAGTTCCGGATTGCAGTGGATGACATGGCGAAGTTCCAGAGTGTGGGATTCATATTCATCAGAAAGTTTTTTGATTTGTTCAAAAATATCCATATGTGTAAGTCTCCTTAACAATATCCAATCGCTGTTCCAACGAAAATAGAAACGCAGAGAACAACAAAAAGAATAGAATAAACAGGAACGATCAGCTTATACCATGCTTTCATGCTGACTTTTGCAAAAGCAAGGCACGCTAACAGGTTTACGCTGGTAGGTGCTAACAGATTGGTGAAACCGTCACCGTACTGCAGGCATAGAAGAGCCATCTGTCTTGTAACACCAAGAACATCTGCCAGTGGTCCCATAATAGGCATAACAACACTTGTCTGGCCGGAACCGGAGTTGATAAAGATATTGATGATAGCATTGGCAATAAACATACCGATACCTGCCATAGCAGTGCTTAAATGAGCCAGAGGGATGGAAAGGTAATATACAATGGAATCCAATATCATGGAGTTATTTAAAATAACGCTCATAACGGAAGCTAGGATCATAAAGATAAGGACGCTTACCATTCCCTGGGCGCCTTTTACAAAATTGCCCATCAGTGTATCGAGGTCATAACGGGCAAGAAGACCGCAGACAATACCAACAGGAAGCATGATAGAACCAAGGGTAAGGGTGTTAAAACCAAAGGCAGGACCGCCAACTGCAAAGAAGATAAAGGAACCGAAGAACAGTGCAAGAACACCGATCTCATTTGCTTTTAAAGGCTCATACTTTGGCGCCTCATCTTCAGAAGTAGAATCACCGGCAAATGCTGCTTCGTAACGTTCCGGGTGCTTTTGTGCGTTTTTGGCATACCAGATCAGATATGCAGATACGATAGCCAGGTTGATTACTGTAACAACGGTACGCAAACCGGAACCAGAATAAGGAGTCAGCCCGGCAATGTCCTGGCCAAGAATGGTGGTAAGGGTATTTACAGGGGAAGACATAAAACCAGTATAAGAACCAAGGATAATAAGACCTACAGCAAAGGTGCGGTCTGTTTTCATCTGTTTAGCCAGTGAAAGACCAAGAGGGATGAAAAGGATTGCGGTTGAGATCATGGAACCCATGCAGCCGAAAAATCCCATTGCAAAGATGAATGCAGGAATAATGAAAACGGCTTTGTCGCGAAGTTTGATGATCAGGTTTGTCAGAGAACGGTCGATCACACGGGTCGAATTAACAACACCCATCATACCGCCCATGATCAGGATGGTAATAAAAAGCCCTCCAAATGATGAATAGACCTGCTGTCCGATTCCCTGGATCACAGCCCACGGTGTCAGGTAAACTTTGTCGATGATGGCAAAGGTTCCTGGAATGGCCATTTTCCCGTCGCGTTCGTAAGTGCCAGCAGGAATAATGAAGGAAAGGATGTAGACAACTGCGATTACGATCAGGATCACAGCCCACATACTAAGGGGCTTTTTCTCTTTTTCCACAACTGTTTGATTGTTACTCATAAAACTTCCTCCTTGTAATGACTTTTTCGACATTATAGTACAGCTATGTGGAATGTGCAATGCAAAAATAAAAGAAAAATTAAAAAAATATAAAATTATGCAAAGGGAATGGATAAAGTCACAAATTTATAAAAACTGATAAAATTCGACAAAAAATGTTAATAAAAGATAACTGTTAATAATATGTTAAAATGTCTAAAAATGCGGTGGATTTTTCTTGATACATGACGATATTTGCCTTTATAATAGCTACCATAAAGGACTTAATGCATCAAAGCATTGAAGTATATGAAAGAAAAAATATAAAATGGGAAAGCGTTAAGAATGTTCAGGAGGTAGAAGAATGGAAAATGTAAATGTTGTAATTGTAGATGATAATCCTATGATATTAAATACGTTAGATGAAATGATCAGTTCAGAAGCCGGACTTTCAGTGATCGGCAGAGCTGATAATGGAAAAGATGCCATTGACATGATAAAAGATACCGAACCTGACGTTGTTTTACTAGATCTGGTAATGCCACGGGTGGATGGTATTACTGTGGTTGAAAGTATCAAAAAGAAAACTTCTATGTTCAAAAATCCAGCTTTTATCATATTAAGTGCTGTAGGCGGGGAGCAGATGACTGAGGATTCTTTTAAGGCAGGTGCCAATTATTTTCTGATGAAACCTTTTGATAAGGATATTCTGGTAAATAAGATCCGCAGGATCGGAACCCGTCTGGTCCGCCCTGTACCAGGAAAAGTGTTGGAAGCCCCAATGAAAGCTGCCACACCGGAAGAGAAAGAATTTAACAGAGAAGAATATTTAAAAGAACATCTGGAAACAGATATTACCAAAATGCTTCATGAGCTGGGGATTCCGGCCCATATAAAAGGCTATCAGTACCTGAGAGATGCTATCACTATGGTAGTAAAAGACCGGGAAATGATGGAAGCAGTGACGAAGATCCTGTATCCAGAGATCGCAAAGAAAAATTATACCAGTTCCAGCCGCGTAGAACGGGCGATCCGCCATGCCATTGAGGTTGCCTGGGGCAGAGGCAGCCTGGAAGTGATCGATGAGCTGTTTGGGTATACCATCAGTACGGGGAAAGGAAAGCCGACTAATTCAGAGTTTATCGCCCTGATCGCCGATAAGATCTGCTTAGATTATAAGAAAATTGGGTTATAAATGGAATGTTCCATGTAAAGATTTCGTTATAAAAAATTTACTAATAACTTCTTTCTTATTTCTCAAAAGTACGGTATACTATAGATTAAGGCAAAACGCCGCCTGTAACTTGGGAGAGGGAGGTTTAGATGAAAAAGATTTTATTTGCAGCATCTGAAGCAGTACCATTTATAAAAACAGGGGGATTGGCAGACGTAGTCGGTTCACTTCCAAAGTGCTTTGACAAAAGATACTTTGATGTGAGAGTCATTATCCCTAAATACCTGTGTATTAAACAGGAATGGCGGGACAAGATGCAGTATGTGGACCACTTTTACATGGATTATCTGGGACAGAGCCGTTATGTGGGAATCCTTCAGTATGTACATGAGGGTATTACATTTTATTTTATTGACAATGAAAGTTATTTTAATGGACCAAAACCATACGGGGACTGGTATTGGGATCTGGAGAAATTCTGTTTCTTCTGCCGCGCAGCGCTTTCTGCACTGCCTGTGATCGGTTTTCAGCCGGATGTAGTGCACTGCCATGACTGGCAGACAGGTCTGATCCCGGTTCTGTTAAAAGACAGCTTCCATGGCGGAGATTTTTACCGCAATATGAAGTCTGTTATCACTATCCACAACCTGAAATTCCAGGGCGTATGGGATGTAAAGACCATTCAGAGATTTACCGAACTGCCGGATTATTATTTTACACCGGATAAGTTAGAGGCATATAAAGACGGAAACCTGTTAAAAGGCGGCATCGTTTATGCAGATGCGATCACCACTGTAAGCAATACTTATGCAGAAGAGATCAAAATGCCATTTTATGGTGAAGGTTTAGATGGTCTGATGCGGGCAAGAGCCAACAGCCTGCGGGGTATTGTAAATGGCATTGATTATGATGATTTCAATCCGGAAACAGATAAATACATTGTACAGCAGTATACAGCCAAAAACTTCCGCAAGGAAAAGGTGAAAAATAAGAAAGCACTTCAGCAGCAGTTAGGACTTCCTGTAGATGAAAAGAAATTTATGGTGGGTATCGTTTCACGTCTTACGGATCAGAAGGGACTTGACCTGGTGCAGGGAGTTATGGATGAGCTTTGCAGTGATGATATGCAACTTGTAGTTCTGGGTACCGGCGATGACCGTTATGAGAACATGTTCCGTCACTATGACTGGAAATATCATGACCGCGTATCTGCTCAGATCTACTACTCAGAAGAGATGTCTCACCGCATTTATGCAGGATGTGACGCATTCCTGATGCCGTCCCTGTTTGAACCATGTGGTTTAAGCCAGCTGATGGCTCTGCGCTACGGTACTGTGCCGATCGTCAGAGAAACCGGCGGTTTAAGAGATACGGTACAGCCTTATAATGAATTTGAAAGTACAGGAACCGGTTTTTCCTTTGCAAATTACAATGCACATGAAATGCTTGGAAGTGTGCGCTATGCAAAATACATTTATTACAATAAACGCCGTGAATGGAACAAGATCATAGACCGTGATATGGCAGCTGATTTCTCCTGGGGAACATCGGCAGCTAAATATCAGGAGCTTTATGACTGGCTCATTGGATAGGTCATCAGATGATCTTATCAGGCGATAGACGTGTTTAGAAAGAGGTGTGACACTCATGGAAATACCGGAAGCAAATGAATATATAAATGATCCGGAATACATGGAGTGTGTGTCAGATATATTGAGCCATCCTGTATTCCAGTCAATGGATCAGTACATACAGCATGGCACCACTACCTGCAAATGTCATTGTATTCAGGTATCTTATCTGGCTTATAAATGGTGTAAGAGATTTGGAGGAAACTGGAGAAGCGCTGCGAGAGCAGGGCTTCTCCATGATCTTTTTTTATACGACTGGCATACTCATGCCAGAGAAACAGGAGATCATTTCCATGGTTTTACCCATCCGCGCAGAGCTATGGAAAATGCAAAGCAGTATTTTGAACTGACAGAAGAAGAAAAAGATGCAATTTTGCGTCATATGTGGCCGCTGACACCGGTTCCGCCATCGACCCGGGCGGGGTATGCGGTCACTTTTGCCGATAAAATGTGCTGTGTGGAAGAAACAAAAGCCACTGTGAAACGGCTGGCCGCTGTTCCTGGGAACATTCTTTTTGCACAGACGGCAGAAAGGGGAAAATTTTAAAATATGGATACATGGAAAGCAATGCTGGGAAATCAGGTTCTGATCAGTGCCGTAGTGGGCTGGACCGTAGCGCAGGTTTTAAAGACCCTGATCGACTTTGCTTTAAATAAAAGTTTCAATGCAGAACGCTTGGTAGGTTCCGGCGGTATGCCAAGTTCACATTCCGCTACGGTTTGCGGGCTGACAACTGCGGCTGGTTTGAAATATGGTGCGGGATCCTTTGAATTTGCCATATCCTTTATACTGGCTATGGTGGTTATGTATGATGCAGTAGGCGTCAGACAGGAAACTGGTAAACAGGCCCGGCTGTTAAACTCTATTCTGCTTGAAAATCCGTTGAAATTAAACGGGGAAGTACTTCAGGAGAAGTTAAAGGAGTATGTGGGACATACACCGATCCAGGTGGTAGCTGGAGCTGTTTTGGGGATTGTTTTAGCTCTTATTATCAATAACTGTTATTAAGTTTTTTTTGGTTTTCTGCGCCTGACAGGCTGCGGAAGATACCACTTTCCTATGGAGGAACCAATGAGTATTTATAATTATGTAAACTGGTTTTTTATGTACAGCTTTCTGGGATATCTTCTTGAATGTATTGTACTCACAATTGAATACAAAAAGCCTGTAGTGGACCGTGGTTTTGGCCATGGCCCCTTTTGCGTCATATATGGCTTTGGCGCATTAGGTGCCTGCGTGTTTTTAAGTCCCCTGGCAGACCATCCGGTAGAGCTGTATACAGCATCCATGACAATGGCAACAACCATGGAACTGATCACTGCCAATGTGATGATCCGTCTTTTTGGAAGTTTCTGGTGGGATTACAGCCATAAGCCATTTAACTACAGAGGGATCATCTGCCTGGAAAGCAGCCTTGCGTGGGGACTTTTAGGCTTATTCTTCTTTTATTATCTGGATGGCTGGGTACGTACGGCAGTAGGTTATATCCCCAACCGGATCGGTGTTGTTACGGCAGTAGGTGTTGCTTTGTTTTATTGCGTTGATTTTATCTGGTGCATCCGTATGCGTCTTGGTGTGCCGGAAGGCGGAGAAGATGAAGAATGTGAAGAGACGGTAGGAAGACTGAAGGTATATTAATTATGGAATTAAAAGAAAATCTGAAGAAGTGGAAGGTAGTCTTGGCTTCGGCTTCTCCCAGGAGAAAAGAACTGTTAGCTCAGATCGGCATTATCCCGGATATCCGCCCAAGTGAGGTGGAAGAGGAAAAAAATGAAAAAGATCCGGCGAAACTGGTGGAAAACCTTTCTTATATAAAGGCGGCAGATGTGGCTTCCCGCTGTGAGAAGGGAACTCTTGTGATCGGAGCAGATACAGTAGTTTCTGTATGCCCCAGAGGAGAAGAACAGCCGGTGATCCTTGGAAAACCGGGAAATAAAGAAAATGCGAAAGCCATGATCAGCCAGATCCAGGGGCATGTTCACCAGGTGTATACAGGTGTGACGGTTATCCTGTGTCAGGAAGGCGGAGCATATGCAGGAAGCACATTTTCTGAAAAGACAGATGTGGAAGTTTATGATATGGAAGCAGCAGAGATCCAGGCTTACGTAAGCACAGGTGAACCGCTTGATAAGGCCGGTGCCTATGGCATCCAGGGAAGCTTTGCTGCTTATATTAAGGGGATCAGAGGCGATTATACCAATGTAGTTGGTCTTCCTTTAGGCCGTTTGTGCCATGAGATAAAAAAACTTTTGGAGGAACAGGAAAATGATCAGGCTGATCGTGACTGATGTGGACGGAACGTTAGTAGAAGACGGTTCGCCTAATATTAACCCAAAACTTTTTGAGACTATTTTAAAATTAAGGGAAAAAGGGATCCAGTTTGCTGTTGCCAGCGGAAGACCCTGGGCCAGTGTGGAGCGCACCTTTGATCCGGTAAAGAAAAAAGTGTTTTATATTGCCAATAATGGCTCTTATATCGGCTGCTTCGGAAGAAGCCTTTTTGTGTATTCCATTGACAGAGAAATCGTAAAACGGCTGATCCAGGCTGTTCGTCGGATTCCGGGACTTTCCATGGTATATGCGGCGGCAGATGGGGACTACACAGAATCAAAAGATGAGGCTCTTTGCCAGTGGCTGGTGGAAAGTTATAAATTCAATCTTCACAGAGTAGATGATCTGTTAGAAGTTTCAGAACCATGTACAAAACTTTCGATTTATAAGGACGGCGGAGTGGAGAAAGCTACCCGTTCTCTTGTAGAAGAATTTAAGGATATTTTGCAGATTTCCTGTGCGGGAGATATGTGGCTTGACTGCATGGCAAAGGATGTGAATAAGGGCCATGCAGTGAAAGTGATCCAGGAAAGTCTGGGAATAAAGCCGGAAGAGACCATGGCTTTTGGCGATCAGTCCAATGATGTGGAGATGTTAAAGCAGGCTTATTACAGCTTTGCAGTGGCAAATGCCAGAGAAGAAGTGAAGAAAGCAGCCAGATTTCAGGCTGACAGCAATGTAAATGACGGAGTTTTAAAGATCTTACAGAACCTGCTGTAAAAAGGAGAATTGCTAAGTAATTGAAAATATTGACGAGTAACAGATTGCAGAGTAAGAAATACAGGATGAAGCGGAGTTTTCTGGCAGTTATGTGCATGTTCCTGTTTAGCATTTTACAGCTTTGTGGGTGCAACAGGCTTTCTGAAGGCATGCTAAAGCAGGAAACGGAACTTTATACCCAGGGTCAGATCCGTATGATCGCGGCAACAGAGCGAAATCGCTATCAGAATCTATATACAGGACAGTTATGGTCTGTAACAGCAGACGGACAGGGAGATACATTTGAGTCTCTTTTGAAGAATCAGATCAGCCAGTTTTTAGAAGAACTGGCTGTGGTAGACCGCATGGCAGATGAGCAGGGAATCCAGCTTACAGGTCAGGAAGAGGATGATATTAAGAATCTTTCAGATGAATATTATGCAGGACTTTCTAAAGAAGATCTGGATTACATGCAGGTGTCAAAAGAAGAAGTTTCGGAGTTTTACAGGAAATATTACCGGGCGGATAAAACGGTAAGCCAGATGACGGAAAGCCGGAATCTGGAGGTCAGTGATGCGGAAGCAAAAGTGATCCAGGTAGAACGTATGGAAACGGATTCAAAGGAAAAGGCAGATGAGCTTTTAAACCAGGTAAATGAGGAAAAAGCGGATTTTACATCGATTGCAGAGAAAAATTCCTTAAACAGTCAGGTAGAGTTTTCACTGGAATGGGATCCGGATCTGGAAGAACCGGATAAATCTGCATTTACTTTAGAAGAAAATGAGATCAGCGGCATCATAGAAAAAGACGGCCGTTTTTATATTCAGAAATGTGTCAATGCCTATGATCAGCAGGCAACTGCACTGCGCAAAGAACAGTTGGCTCAGAAGAAGAAAACAGAGGCATTTCAGGAGATTTATCTGCCATATCAGGAAAAATACAGAGTGCAGCTAAAGGGAGATATTTGGAAAAACATTGATTTTTCTGCAGGAGAAGGCTGCAGCAGTGACAATTTCTTTTCGTTATATCACGGCTATTTTAATAAATAATAAGGGGGTATATTAAATGACAAAAGATAAAAGGGGAAATCTTTTAAAAGGCGCTATGCTGGCAGCAGCGCTGACGATGACGGCAGCTTTTCCTGCATCAGCAAAGGAAGAACGTACACCGGTAGGACATATTACGCTGAATTTTGATGCGGATGTACAGGCGGGAGATACGGATGCCTCAGTTGTTGTTTCTGTGGAAGATGGAAACTGCTCAGTAGAAAGCGCTGATTTTGTTAATGAGCAGGAATACTGGGCCGGTGGTGTAAAACCAAAGGTAGAAGTGTGGCTGTCAGCAGACAGTGACTGTTATTTTTCCAAGTCTGGAAAGGCGGCATTTACTTTTAACGGGGATAAGGTAAAATACGTTTCCAGTGCCACCAAGTATGACAAAGAAATGCTGAAGCTGGTGGTAACACTGGATAAGCTGGATGATGACGATGAAGATCTGGATGTGGATAATCTTTACTGGGACAGTACCAACGGAATCGCTCATTGGGATCATCAGAGTCTGGCAAAAAGTTACAGAGTCCGTCTGTGCAAAGGGAAGGGCAGTACCTCCAATGACAATGGCATCGGCTCTACCTACACAGTAACGGAGAACAGCTTTGATTTTTCTGATAAATTTCCAAAAGATGGAAACTATTATTTTAAAGTCAGGGCTGTAGATGTACGAGGAAACATGGGAGACTGGGAAGAATCTTCCTGGATCGAGGTTTCTAAAGAAAATATTCTTTCCTGGAAAGGGGAATGGAAGAGAGACGATGCAGGCTGGTGGTATGCAAACCGTGATGGTTCTTATCCAAAAAACAGCTGGCAGGAGATTGGTTCCAAATGGTATTTCTTTGATGAAAACGGTTATATGAAGACGGGATGGATCCATTGGAATGATAAAGACTACTTCTGTGATGAAACGGGAGCTATGTTAGTGAACACAACAACACCAGATGGTGCTTCTGTTGGGGAAGATGGAGCAAAGCTGTAAAATAGAAAGAAAGTAACAATTTAATATGATGATCGAACTTGATATGTATCAGACCATAGCTTTGGCAGTTGCGGTTCTGATGCTTGGTAAATATTTAAGGCGCAGATGCAGAGTGCTGGAAAAATTCTGTATTCCTGCACCAGTGATCGGAGGAGTGATCTTCGCTGTATTTACCTGTCTGTGTTATGTAACAGGAATCGTTGAAGATGGATGTGTTAAAAGGCTTTTGTACTGGTTCCATCCCTATGGTAGGCGGACATGGAACAGCAGGTGCTTTTGGTCTTGTGCTGGAGAAAATGGGAGTAGAAGGAGCTTCTACTCTTTTCTGTGAAGGCCTATCTGCTGATCACGTTGGTAGGAAGTCTGTTTGCCGATTTTATCAACAGCCTTGTGATCACTTTATTTATCAATCTTTTGTAGCGGGGAGGCATAAGATGTTCTGGAATATAAGAAAGAAAGACGGAACGGGTTATAAAATAGAAAGTGAAAATCTTGCAGTTCCTGAGATCCACAGATCGGATGAAGAACCGACAGAAGAAATGGAACAGGAAAATGAGGATTCTTCCATCACTTATGATGATGTGGCGATCCCGGAGATCCATATCCGGAGAAAACGGTCATAAAAACCTTGTATTTTTAAGGTGAGTATGGTATAGTAATTTTGTTTAACTATAGGATGTATCCTTAGGGAGTACATTAAGAAACGGAGAGGTGCAGACAAATGGCAGTAGTTAAGGTTCTTTTATCCATTATATATGTAGTTCTTGGTATCGCTATTTCTGTAGTCATTCTGATGCAGGAAGGCAAGTCCAACGGACTGGGAAGCGCCATCGGCGGTATGGCAGACAGCTACTGGAGCAAGAATAAGGGACGTTCCATGGAAGGTGCTCTGGAGCATTTTACCAGATACGGAGCGATCGTATTTATGATCATCACCCTTATTCTGAATATTCTTCTGAAGGTTCAGGGATAATAGAAACAGACAGTCAAAACACCCTTCGTGTAACAAGCAGAAGGGTGTTTTTCTTTTATACAGGAATATGCGCGTTTGGCAGCTGGATCGTTTACAATATCTGCTGCATTTTGGGACAGCGCAAATAAAGAAAAGAGGTTATATGGACAGAGAGTTATTGGAACAGAGAAAACAGATGCTGACAGAACTGGTACATGATAAAGCGTATGTACCTATGAAAGCAAAAGAGATCGCCATGCTTTTGAACATACCAAAGTCTATGCGCGGGGAATTACAGGAAGTATTGGATGAGCTGGTTCTGGAAGGAAAGTTGGGGATTTCGAAAAAAGGAAAATATGGAAAGCCGGAAACATTTGCTGTGACAGGTATTTTTACAGGACATTCCAGAGGTTTTGGTTTTGTGACAGTGGAAGGAATAGAGCAGGATGTATTTATACCGGAAGACAGGACGGGAAGTGCTTTAAATGGTGATAAAGTACAGATCGTTATTGAGGCAGAAGGACGCAGCGGACGCCGTGCAGAAGGCGCTGTTTTGAAGGTTTTGGAACATGCCAACAGGGAACTGGTAGGTTATTATCAGAAAAACAAAAATTTTGGCTTCGTGATCCCTGATGATCAGAAGATCGCCAAGGACATTTTCATTCCTCAGGGCTGTGATATGGGAGCTGTGACCGGTCATAAGGTAGTAGTAAAGGTGACAGATTTCGGAGATGAGCGCAAGAAGCCGGAAGGACGGATCAAGGAGATATTAGGTCATGTAAATGATCCGGGTACGGATATTTTATCTCTTGTACGTGCCTACAACCTTCCAGAAGACTTTCCTGAGGAGGTAATGAAGGAATTAGAGAATGTTGCAGATGCGCTGCCTACAGAGGGCTTAAAAGAGCTTCCTGAGGGATTTGAAGGCAGAAGGGATCTGCGCCAGCTGCAGACAGTGACCATAGATGGTGAGGATGCGAAGGATCTGGATGATGCAGTGACTCTGGAAATGCTGGAAAATGGAAATTACCGCCTGGGTGTTCATATTGCAGATGTAAGTAATTATGTGAAAGAAGGCAGTGAACTGGATAAAGAGGCATTGAAACGGGGAACCAGCGTGTATCTGGTGGATCGTGTGATCCCTATGCTGCCTCACAAACTCTCTAACGGGATCTGTTCGTTGAACCAGGGTGCAGACCGTCTTGCTATGAGCTGCCTGATGGAAGTGGATGCACATGGAAATGTGGTAGATCATGAAATCTGTGAAAGTGTGATCCGGTCTGACAGAAGGATGACTTACACAGCTGTAAATGCAATCTTGTCAGAGGCTGATACAAAAGAAAAGGAAGAGGAAAAAGCGGCTTTATTAGAAGAATACAAAGACTTTGTACCTATGTTTGAGCGAATGAAAGAATTGTCCCATATTTTAAGGGAGAAGCGCAGCAAGAGAGGGGCTATTGATTTTGACTTCCCGGAGAGCAAGATTATTCTGGATGAGAAGGGAAAGCCAGTGGATATTCATCCTTATGAACGGAATGTAGCTACAAAGATCATAGAAGATTTTATGCTGCTTGCAAATGAAACAGTGGCAGAAGACTATTTCTGGCAGTCGGTTCCTTTTCTTTACAGAACTCACGATGAGCCGGATCCGGAGAAAATGAAGCAGCTGGGAGTATTTATCAACAATTTTGGCTATTCTTTGAGACTGTCCAATGGAGAAGTGCATCCAAAGGAACTGCAGAAACTGTTAGACAAGATAGAAGGAAAACCGGAAGAGCCGCTGCTTGCCAGACTGACTTTGCGGTCTATGAAGCAGGCAAAGTACACAACCCAGTGTACAGGACATTTTGGTTTGGCGGCAAGATATTATACCCATTTTACATCACCGATCCGCAGATATCCGGATCTGCAGATCCATAGGATCATAAAAGAGTGCCTGCACGGCGGAATGAAAGAAAAGCGGATCACACATTATGATAAGATCCTGCCGCAGGTGGCAGTACAGACATCTGCGTTAGAACGCCGGGCAGATGAGGCAGAGCGTGAGACAGAGAAGATGAAGAAATGTGAGTATATGTCTAAGTTTGTAGGACAGACCTTTGAAGGAGTGATCTCAGGCGTCACCAACTGGGGCTTTTATGTGGAACTGCCCAATACAGTAGAAGGTCTGGTGCGTATCAGTGATCTGCGGGATGATTATTATATTTTCGATGAGAGCAGATATGAGCTGGTAGGAGAAATGAGCAGGAAGGTATACAAGCTGGGTCAGCCGGTACGTGTAGTTGTGGCTGGTACGGATAAGCTTTTGCGGACTGTAGATTTTGTTCTGGAAAATCAGATGGTATAATGGTATGATAGTGTGAGAAATGGAAGAGGAGGTGTTTATCATTTCTAAGGAAAGTATTAAGCTGATCGCCAATAATAAAAAAGCTTATCATGATTATTTTATTGATGATAAATGGGAAGCCGGTATTGAACTGTTTGGTACGGAAGTTAAATCTATCCGTATGGGCAAGTGCAGTATTAAGGAGGCTTTTGTGAAGATCGATAAGGGGGAAGTGTATGTGTATGGTATGCATATCAGCCCCTATGAGAAGGGAAATATTTTTAATAAGGATCCTTTGAGAGTAAGAAAACTGCTTCTTCACAAGTATGAGATCATGAAGTTAAATGGAAAGATCGCTGAAAAGGGATATACGCTGATGCCGCTGCAGGTTTATTTTAAGGGAAGCCTGGTGAAGGTGCAGATTGGACTTGCAAGAGGTAAGAAGCTGTATGATAAGAGAGCAGATATTGCAAAAAAGGACCAGAGGAGAGAGCTGGAGAAAGATTTTAAGGTGAAGAATCTTTATTGATCCCAGTACGTAGTTTCGTAAATAACTGTACCAATCGCGTATAGAATGCGGATTTGAGTGAGTGGTATAGTTATTTCGCAAATAAAGAGCAAAAATTAAAAAACCAGTTTTCCTTTTATATCCTAAACAAGAGGGTATAAGAGTGTAAACTGGTTTTTCTTTTCCTGTGCTTCTTTACCATAAGAAGCCTGTCTGATCAGTTCTTTTACTTTTTTGCACATTCCATTTCAGGATCGGCTATGATCAGTTGCAGGAGGATTTGTGACATTGTAATACAGGAAAATGGTAGATGTTGGGGGCCAATGGTATTTTGACCCCTCTGATACCGAATTGCTCATTATGTGTTGCCTATTGATATTTATCAGCAAAGCAAAGACGGGGCAGGTCCATAAGCTTAGCTGCTCCGGCAAGAGAGGTTCCGAAGAAGAGGATTTTATCCTTCAGCGGGAGATAGCGGGTGATGGTTCCGTTGCAGACGGTGCTTCCGGTACAGAGAACCAGATCTGCCCAGTCACAGATGTCCTGTTGGATCACATTGGAGTTTCCGTCTTCGACTGTGATACCAAAGCAGTTTTTGCCGATATGATCCGGATTCAGGTCCACAACGCGAAGCTCAAATTCAGTGGCAAGATGCTCAAAAAGCGCAGGCTGATAGCCTATAAGTCCAATCTTCGGGTTATTGTAATTTCCGTGGATATAGCTTACTGCATCGGCTGCACATAATTCAGGTGTATCGTTTTTGCAGTGTACGGTACAGTCTACGAGACCAAGGTGCTTCATCACTGCGTTCAGGGAGGCAATGAAAATACCACGGTTGTGGGAGTCAGTGTTCAGATCCAGAGTACAGATTTCTTCTAAGGTTCCGTTAAAAACAGCCGGTGCATCAGTAAATGCCTGGCCCAGACAGCCTGCACATTCAGCCTGCACCATAATATCTTTTCCGGAAAGGATCGGAAAATCTTTCCGCTTCGGGATACCGATGGCTTCTTCCGGCGTCAGCATCTTAGTGCGCAGAGATACCTTTTCCTGAAGCAGGCCATGCTCTGTTAAAAGTGTCAGAAAACGTTGTTTTAAATCATCATAAAAAGCAGCCTGCATGCTGCATTCGTCATTATTCATATTCATCTATCCTTTCCTAAGAAAGCGTCGATCTCATCACTGTAGCTGCCTGTCATGAGATCTGAAGCTTTTGTCTGGTTGCCTGATCCAGGGCTGAAAATGGTTCATCTAACAGAAGGGCATCAGGCTTTATGACCAGTGATCTGGCAAGTGCGGTCCGCTGGCTTTCACCTCCGCTTAAAACACCTGGATATTGATTTTTTATATGGGTGATGGAAAGCAGTTCCATCAGCCAGTCAGCAGTTTGCAGCTGTTCTTCTTTGGATGCGCCGCGCATTTTTAAACCATAGGCAATATTTTTCCATACCTTCATATGGGGAAAGAGGGCGTAGTTTTGATAAACCAGGCCGATTTTTCTCATTTCTGGTGAGATCCGGGTAATATCTGTGCCATCATAGAGGATATTTCCGGAATCTCCGTGAAACATACCGCTGATGGCTTCTAACAGCACTGTTTTTCCGGAACCGGTCTGTCCAAGCAGTACGAAGATCTCGCCGTTTCGGATCGTTAAGGAGACCGGTTTTAGATGAAAGGTGCCTCTGGTTACAGTAAAGTCATTAATTTGGATCGTACTCATAGATTACATGGCCTTTCGTACACGATTAAGTCCTGAATTCTCAGTGAGATGGGACAGAAGCATGGCAGCAGCGGACAGAAAGAGCATCAGCACAGCTGTTGACATTGCAGCTTTTGAATCGCCGGTGGAGGTGCTTAGATAGATATTTCCGGGAAGAGTTTCCGTTTTCATACGCGTGATCCCGACTAACATCAGGGTAGCGCCGAATTCCCCCATGGCCCTGCACCACAGTAGATCATAAGGGTGTGACCGGTCAGATCTTCTGCGCCAGACTGGGCAAGAGAGGATTCGGTTGAAACTGCCTCTGCAGCTGTTTCAGCCTGAGTTTTAGTCTGTGTTTCGGTCTGTGCTTCAGCCTGTGTTCCAGTCTGCGTTTCCCCGGTTTTTGCACCTGAACAGGCAGTCAGAGATAATGCCATGCACAGTGCGGTCATGGCCATAAGGTTTTTCTTGAACGTTTTATATTCCTCCTAATACGTTATACATTTTTTAGAATAACGCATTGCCGGAAAAAAGTCAATAAAGACAGTATGGATTGTGAAAATAAACGTTACAGGTGGAACTGTAACGAATAAACAACAAAAAAGCAAGCAGATATCTGCTTACTTTTTGATGACCTGACCGGGAATCGAACCCGGGTTTACGCCGTGAGAGGGCGTCGTCTTGACCGCTTGACCATCAGGCCTTATGCTGTTTTGTCCTGGCTGCTTGCCGCTGACTTGTATATGATAGCACGACTGGATGGTTTTGTCAAATATTTTTTTAAAAAAGTTGAAAGTTTTTTTGAGCATTGATTTTAGCCTGTTTTGACGGCTTTATTTATGGATCCATTTTCCACTGATAAGGCGGGCTGCAAAGAGACAGGCGCGGATGAAGCAGTCGATCCCGATAGCAGCCCATACGCCGGTTACGCCAAGGCTTAATACATGGGTGGCGATCCAGACCATTCCGATGCGGAAGCCCCACATGCCGATGAGACTTACCATAAGGGAGAAGTTTACATCCCCGGAACCGCGGCAGATGCCGCCGGCCATAACGGTAAAGCTGAAGAAAATCTCTGTAGCAGCTGCGATGCGGAGTGTGATGCGGCCAAGATCGATCACCTGTGGGTCATTTGTGAACAGATGGATGATGGAGCCGGATAGGATGTATACAGGTATGCAGGCTGCCAGAATGACAGCTGCACTGATCAGGCAGATATCTTTTGCAAAACGTTTAGCCAGTTTTTTATCACCTGCTCCTAAGGACTGGCCGATTAGGGCAGTAGCAGAGAAGGAAAAGCCATATGCAGGCAGATAGAGAAGTCCTTCGGTCTGGTTGGTAAGATAGTGGGCAGCCAGAGGTAAGGTACCAAGATCGGAGATCATGGCTGTGAGGGCTACCTGACCCATACATAGGGTGCTGCGTTCCATCATAACAGGAAAACTGATTCGAAACAGCTGATGGAGCAATGGCCTTTGAAACCGGTAGTTTCCTTTCAGGGTGAGTTTGACAGGTGTCTGGATCCGGTATATTACCCATAACAGGATGGCTGCCAGAAGATACTGGGAACAGGCTGTGGAAATGGCAGCACCTTTTACACCAAGACCGGCTCCCCAGATGGATATGCTTCCAAAGGGAAGATGGATCTGGCGGCTTGGATAGATGAGGAAAAAGTTGCCGATCACATTGAACAGGTTGGAGGTCAGATTAGCAGCAAGGGGGATGCGGGTATTTCCGGCGGAGCGCAGATCTGCAGAAAGGACAACTCCAAGTGTTTCTCCTATCAGTCCCAGGGAAAAAATACCCATGTAGGCAGTTGCTCCAGGGAGCACTTCCGGGGCAGCTCCCAGCCATACAGGAAGCTTTTGGTGGATAGAAAATACTATGAGTGTAAGGAAGAACCCAAGGAGAATGGCTGCAGTAATGGACTGGCGTACAGCGGATTCCACTTTAGTTTTATTGCCTTCTCCGATAGCATGGGAGACCAGATAGGAAAAACCGGCGCTTAAGGCTGTGATGAAGCCATTGATAAGCCAGACGGAGGAGATATTGATGGCTACAGAAGCAGTAGCAGCAGGTCCGATGGAGCCTACCATGGCAGTATCGGCCAGGTTTGCCATGCAGATCAGAAACTGCTCCAGGATCGCCGGCCAGGAAAGCTGTATGATGATTTTTGGTATGCTTTTTCCTGCAAAGAGTGGATTGATGTTATCTATATGGGATGTCATTTGCAAAACCTCACTGATCAAATGTTAAGTTTATTATCTTTATTAATCAGTATAACATTTTCAGGCGGGGATGTGCAATCGTTCACGGACATATAAGGAACAAGAAAAAAGACCCGTCGGGGAACGGGTCTTTTTAAGGAGAAGGTATTTCGTTTCTTATGGGGTGTAGCAAAAACTATATAATGTATTGGGGGGTTACGTCTATTATAATAGCATAGAGTATGAAAAAAGTGTGCACAAAGATTTGAAAATATGAAAAAAGATTTTATGCAAAATCGCCTATATATTTTTAGGGTTTTCGGTAGCTGACTTTTGGGGGGATTTTTTCAGGAGAGATTCCGAGAGTACATCTTAAAAAGGAGGAGGCGGACTGAAAATTTTCCAGTCCGCCGGAGTATTATGAAAAAAAGTTGAATTGCATTAACTCTTTACATTTCTTAGTATAGGAAACATTCGTGAAGAAAGTTTGCCTAAATTGTAAGTATTTTATGAACAATTGTGAACAGATTGTAAAAAATGTACTCTCGGAGTCTTTCCTGCACTTGCCTTTGCGGCCGATTTTCCGCCAGTTGCCCCCCGAATTTCATCAATGTACGCACCGCGTACGCCTCAGAAATTTGGGTACAACTGACAAAAAATCTTCTCGCAAAATCAAGTACAAAAAGATTCCGAGAGTACATAAGAATTATGTTTATTTATGAGGGAGATTGTAAGCAGGCATTCTCTTTTCAATAAAAGCGTTGACTGCTTCTGTGAAATCAGGCTGGCGGGAAGCAGCTGCCATTTCAGTGCCTTCATCTTTTGCAAAAGCTTCCATTTCGCCGTAGAAGTACTTGCGGATCAGCCGTTTCTGACCGCCATGGGCTGTGGATGATTTCGCAGCCAGTTTTGCAGCCAGTGCATAAGTAGTTTCAGCTAATTTTCCATCTTCTGCTAAAACAGTGGCAAGACCGATCTTTACACACTGTTCTCCCTTGTAAGCATCGCCGGTCATCATCATCAGTTCCGCCTTATCCGGTCCGACTAAGCGCATGAGAGTGTAGATACTTTCATTATCGCCGCAAAGTCCCATATTTACGAAGGCCATGATCATTTTACTGGATGGTTCTACAATACGGAAATCGCAGGCAAGGGCGCAGCTTAATCCTGCACCGGTGGCTACGCCGTTTACCATGGCGATCACAGGCTTCGGGCAGTTGCGGATAGCCATAGGCATAGCGCTGACAGCTTCAATATCTTCTGCCTTTAAATAAGTCTTGGTATCCACCAGCATTTTAAAACGTTTGATATCACCGCCTGCAGAGAAGTGTTTTCCCGCACCTGTGATAACGATAACGCCTACGTCTTCTCTTGCGCCTAAGGTATTCATGGCATCTGCAATCTCATAATAAGATTCTCTTGCGAATGCATTGCTATATTCCGGACGGTTGATGGTAACAGTAGCGATCCGGTCTTTTACATCTACTAATATGTACTGGTAATCCATAATAGGTTCCTTTCTATAGAAAATTTGTTACAGCTCAGTCTTGCAGCTTCTTATCCGCTTGCAACGGACAAGAAGCTTTAAATGTCTATTTTATAAAGATACTACAGTCCGAATTCCTCAAAAAGCTTTTCGTTGTCTTCACCGATCTTGTGAGCCTTTTGCGCGTGAGGCGGTTCTACGCAGCCCATTTTTACAGGAGGCATTGCAAGGGTGATCTGGTCGCCGTTTGGATAGGTGATCGGACTCATGAATCCATTTACAAGTGCCTGTTCACTGTTATGGTTGTCTTTAAAATGAGCCAGTTCACTGACAATGATATCGGCAGCTTCCAGTTTTGGAAGAACTTCATCTGCATTCAGCTTAGAAAAGCAGTTTTCAAAGTAACGGATGCAGTCCTCACGGTTTTTCGGGTCAAAGGTTGCCTGTTTGGTGCAGTATCTTGGATCATCGATGATCTCCTGAGCACCTACTGCTTCACAGAAAGATCTCCAGTAGCGCTCATATTCATTAACTACAGGAAGGATCCAGCGGTTATCTTTGGTTCTGTAAGGAACACCCATAGGTCCGCCCTGGTAACGTCCTCTTGGCCATTTGTATCCAAACTGGGTACCGGTAGACATTATGCTGAACATCCACATAGCTGCGCCGTACAGGGAAATGGATACGTAATCTCCTTTGCCGTTTTTATCTCTTCCATATAATGCAGTTCCGATGGCGCCTGCTAAAACGGTGCCGCAGATCAGGTCGCCGAAGCCCATAGGCAGGTAAACAGGATAGCTTCCAGGAGCATCAACCATCATATCCTGGATCAGTCCGCCGGTTGCGAACATGGCAATGGCATCAAATCCCGGGAAGTTGACCTTTGGACCTTTTTCTCCGTAGCCTAACAGGATCGCATAGACCAGTTTTGGATAACGTTCTTTTAATGTCTCATAGTCCAGTCCCATTTTCTTTAAAGCCTGAAGACGGTTGTTGGTAAGAAATACATCTGCTTTTTCCAATAATTTATGGAAGCGTTTCATATCTTCAGGGTCCTTCAGATTTAACATCAGTGCATCTTTTCCACCGTTTAAGGTATCGTAGATCGGGTTTTCCTCGTCGTTTGCAGGACAGAATAAAGTAGGACCGAACTTACGCTCCACATCACCGGATGGTGATTCTACTTTAATGACCCGTGCGCCCTGAGTTGCAAGAATACGTCCGCATGAGGGGGCTGCAATATAAGTAGAAAGCTCTACTACGGTAATCCCTTCTAATGGTTTCATAATGATAAATACCTCCTCTTTTTTTATGGATCCACAGCGGATCTGCCGTGGATATATAATAATCCTATCTTTGATAGTTTATATTTTAACAAAACCATATAGGGAAATTAAGGTTAAAAAGTACAAATCAGGATAGCGGGAAGAAAATTATTTTTGGAAAATATGAAGATGAAATAGAACTGGAAAATAGTTAATATAATAACATGATACGAGGGACCAGAGGTCAGAAAGCTTTTGCAAGTATGCTTGTGAGAGAATTTTTGAACCTGGTGCCAATGTCAGCAGATGAAGGGAGGTTTCATATTATTATGGAATACCAGAATTTTAAGCTGGAGATCGATGAGCAGGGAATCGCAGTGTTTACTGCCAACCGGCCGGAAAAGATGAATGCTTTAAATGATCTGTCCTGGGCAGAGATGAACCAGTTTTTTACATGGGCAGACAAAGCTGATGAAGTAAAGGTAGTAATCGTAACAGGCGCAGGAGAAAAGGCATTTATTGCCGGAGCAGACCTGAACAGCCTGAAAACAAAGAAATCCACAGACTGCTTAGGCGGTGCAGGACAGAAGGCACTGGATCTGATCCAGCATTGTTCCAAACCTGTAATTGCAGCAGTAAACGGCTATGCATTTGGCGGCGGCTGCGAAACTGCTATTGCCTGCGATTTCAGAGTTGTTTCAGACAATGCCATATTTGCACTTCCTGAAACAGGACTGGGAATTTTGCCGGGAGCCGGCGGAACTCAGAGACTTACAAGACTGATCGGACTGGGAAGAGCCCAGGATGTGATCCTTTTAGGACGCAAGATCGGTGGGCCGGAAGCAGTACAGATCGGGCTTGCTACCAAATGTGTACCTCAGGCTGATCTGATGGCAGAGGCAAAGAAGATGGCAGGCAAATTGATCGCAAAGGGACCGGTTGCCATCCGCATTGCAAAACGTGTGGTACAGGCGTCTATGTCTTCCAGCCAGGATGTAGGAGAACTCCTTGAAATGTTAGCTCTCAGCACTCTGTGCAGCACAGAAGATAAATTAGAAGGCGTAAGTTCTTTCCTGGAGAAGAGAACTCCTGAGTATAAGGGCAAATAAAGCAAGTTAATAAATATCATTATCTTATAGAGGTGGAAAGTATGAATATTTTGGTTTGTATTAAGCAGGTGCCGGATACAACAGAGATCAAGATCGATCCTGTAAAGCACACATTGATCCGTGAGGGCGTTCCAAGTATCGTCAATCCTTTTGATGCATGCGCACTGGAAATGGCAGTCCGTTTAAAGGAAAAAGAAGGCGGAAAAGTCATCGTTATCAGCATGGGACCAGCTCAGGCAAAGAATGCGCTGAAGGAATGCTTATCTGTAGGCGCTGATCAGGCCTTTTTAGTAACTGACAGAGCATTCGGTGGTTCTGATACACTGGCTACCAGCTATATTTTAAGCAGAGCCATTGCAGCAGTAGAAGCAAAGACCGGTGAAAAGTTTGACCTGATCTTCTGCGGCAAGCAGGCAATTGACGGTGATACTGCACAGGTTGGACCTGAGATCGCAGAGCATATGGATCTTCCACATGTAACTCTGGCTACAGCTGTAGAGATGGTTGACGGCAAGCTTCATGTTACAAGAGATACAGATGAAGGACATGATCTGGTAGAGGTTTCTCTCCCAGCGCTGGTTACAGTAACCAAGACTACTTATGATCCGCGTTATCCAACCATTAAGAGCAAAATGGCTGCAAACAGAGCAGTGATCGAAGAAATTACCAACAGTGACCCGGATATGGTATGCGAGCCGGAAAGACTGGGCTTAAATGGTTCTCCTACCAAGGTTAAAAAGACATTCACACCTGTCCAGACAAAGGATGCGGTGATCCTGAATGAGGAGACTGGCAGTGAATCTGCTGTAAAACTGGCTGCTTTACTGAGCGAAGCTAAGATTATCTGAGAGGTGTGAGGACTATGAGCGAGTTTACAAATAAAAATATCTGGGTATTCATCGAAACAGATGAAGGAAAAGCAAAGAGCGTAGGTCTGGAGCTGTTAAATCCGGGCCGTATGTTAGCAGAAAAGTCAGGAGAAAAGTTAGTAGCCGTTGTATTTGGCAAGGACAATGCAGAGGCTGTTGAGCAGGTAAAGGAATATGGACCTGACCAGATCATCAGCGTATCCGGCAGTGAATATGAGAAATACAGCTTTGATGCATATACCTATGCAATGACAAGCTTAGTTGAAAAATATCAGCCAAGCGCTATTCTGATCGGCGCTACCAATAACGGCCGTGATTTTGCACCAAGACTGTCCTGCAGACTTCGTACAGGTCTGACTGCTGACTGTACCAGTCTGGATTATGACGCAGAAAGCGGAAATGTAGCATGGACAAGACCTGCATTTGGCGGAAACCTGATGGCAGTGATCATGTGCCCTAATACAAGACCTCAGATCGGTACTGTACGTCCAGGCGTATTTAAGAAGACACCGGTAGAGGGAAAAGAAGTTGAAGTTATTACAGAAGAAGTAGCCGTTCCAGCTGAAAAGATTCGTACCAAGCTGTTAGAATCTATCAGAGAAGCAGCAGCTGGTGTGGTAAATCTGGAAGATGCAGAAGTGATCGTAGCAGGCGGCCGTGGAATGGGCGGTCCTGAAAACTTTAAGCTTTGTGAAGATCTGGCAGAAGTATTAGGCGGAGCAGTTGGAGCATCCCGTGCAGCTGTTGATGCCGGATGGATTGGACACGCACATCAGGTAGGTCAGACCGGTAAGACCGTTGGACCAAAACTGTATATTGCATGTGGTATCTCAGGTGCCATCCAGCATTTGGCAGGTATGTCCGGATCTGATTGCATCGTTGCTATCAATAAAGATCCGGAAGCACCTATCTTTAAAGCTGCTGACTATGGTATCGTAGGAAATCTCTTTGATGTATTGCCTGCTCTGACAGCAGAGATCAAGAGATTAAAAGCAGAGTGATGAAGGTTCATTACTCATAAAAATTAAAGTAATCACTGCCCTGCTGACCTTCAATGCAGGGCAGTGGCTCTATATGGCCATCTATCAGTTCCAGGATCTTAAAGGAGATCAGAACACGAAGCCTTACATCTGGATCATTTAAGTCAAAGCCTAAAGCTTCCTGGATTTTTCCCAGACGATAAATAACACTGTTTCTGTGCATATGCATGATCTTGGCAGTAGAAGAAATACTGCGTTCTGTCAGCAGATAGTTGCGTAAAAGGGAAAGATTGTCATAATGTTCTTCGGAAGGATTTTTAAGCTCTTTTAGTTTCTGGATATACATATCTTCTAATGCATAACGTTTCTTATATTCATCCAGCATTTCATAAATATAATAATGAGAATAGAAGTAAATGCCTTTATCCGGGTTTAACATGGTACCGTAGCGGACGGCGGTAAGTGCCTGCTGATAAGCAATATTTAACTTCATAAGAGGAAAGCTGGCAGTGGAAAAGCCTGCGTAACCATGGCAGATTTTTAATACGTTGCTGAATTCTCCCATGGAGTCATTGATCTCTTCCATGACTTTTAAACTGGGGATATTTCCCTGGAGCAGCAAAAGGATGGATTCATGATAAAGGACTACGCGAAAAAGAGGAAATTTTAAGCAGCTTCTTAAGCGGTTTCTTACATAATCAGCCTGTGGAAGGATGAATTTATCCCATTTGATCACACAAAGACGGTAGGAAGCATCTAATGGCAGACGCAGTGTGCGGGCTCTGTCCTGCATAAATGATTCATCTTCCTGGGTATGGTTGATCAGATCACTCATAAAAGATTCCAAGGGTGTGGGAGTAGAGGCATTTTCTTCGCTGTTTTTCAGATAATAGCCGCGGATCAGCTTTGCAAAATGAGCGAAAAGTTCAAACTGGGTAGCAGTTGGCTGGCTTTCAATAAAGTAAATGGTAATAAAACCAAGGAAAATGCCGTTGTCTGCATGCATGGAAAGTACTATGATAGGGCATCCCATGTAGTTTGGCGGGTTTAAGACAGTAGGAGTCTTGTATTGAAATCCTTTTGCCATGTAGCCCATCTGTGCCAGTCCGTCTGTAAGTTCTTTGGAATAGTATCCGTTTTTCAGGATGAAGTCCAGTTTTTCGTGATTAGGCGCTTCCAGAAGATTGGTACCGATCACATTGTAGGAAGAGTTGACCATGATCATGACATTTTTTCCAAAGAAACGGCCGCCGATGGAGAAAAGAGACTGGTAATTCTGTTTGCTGAGGATGGCATTCTGCAATTCGTTGTCCCAGCGCAGGATACGGTCAAAACCTTTGTAAAGGGTATTGACGATGGAAGAAAAAGAATGTGTTTCCGGGATCAGGATCAAATTTGCATGAAAGTTTTCTATATAAGAAGCAACGTCTTCTTCTTTTCCAATGCAGACGATACAGAAGTCTTTTAATTTTTCCGGATCAAAAGAAGAAAGTTGATCAGCCTTTCCAATGTAAAGAATGGATGGATCGTCGGTAGGATTATCCTGATCTAAAAGCTGTACACCGGAAAAATGAAAATCACTTGTTTCCGGCAGACAGGAAAGTGGTTCGTAGTCTGCTAAAAGGTCAAGAATAATACATTGAGCCAGTTTCATGATAAATCCCCTTTCGTAAAAAAATTAACGATAATTATGTCTGTAAATGCCCATAAATGCCTGTAAATTACCAGAGGGCAAAATACAACACATACAGTATATCAGAAAATGGAAAAAATTCCATGGTTATTTTGACCACAACAGCATATTTTGAAACACCCCTTTTTTGTAGGTGTAAACGTGTGAGGAATGGAGGGAATCTGTTATTATATTCACATAGAGATACGAAATACAAACCTGCTCCTGAAATACGTTTCGGGAGTGCACAAAATATTCAAGGAGAAAGGTGGTAATCATATGCTGGATACAGCGGCAGCAGGATTGGTATTAACAGGTGAGGATAAAGAAATCGTGGATATGGTCCATGACTTCGTTTTAAAGGAGGTTCGTCCAAAGGCAGCCGAGCATGATATTTCAGGTGAACTGGATTGGGATGCTTACAATAAGGCATTTGAAATGGGACTTGTATGTGCAGACCTTCCTGCAGAGTACGGCGGCCAGGGACTGAGCAATGTATCTGCAGCATGGATCCGTGAAGAGCTGATGTATGGTGATGCAGGTTTCGGACTGACCTGTGGAACAAACAATCTGGGTATTAAGCCAGTTCTGATCGCAGGAACCGAAGAGCAGAAAAAGTGGTGCGTAGAAGTTTTAACAAGTGATAAACCAGGAAGAGATCCACGCTGGCCAAAGAAACGCAGCGGATTTGCAGCTTTCGCACTGACCGAGCCGGAAGCAGGATCTGATGCAGGTGCCTGCAAGACTACAGCTGAGAAGATCTTAGATGAAGATGGAAATGTAAAAGAGTATGTTTTAAATGGACGCAAGTGCTTTATCACCAATGCATGCTATGCAGACTTTATGTGTGTAGTTGCTTCTATTGACAGAAGCCTTGGATATAAGGGACTGACCATGTTCTTAGTAGATGCACATCTGCCAGGTATCAGCATTGGCAAGCATGAGGACAAGATGGGTATCCGTCAGTCTGCAACCTGTGATGTATTATTTGAGGATGTACATATTCCGGCATCTGCACTGATCGGCAAAGAGGGAGAAGGCTTCAAGATCGCTATGAAGACTCTGGAGCAGGGACGTGCCGGTGTAGGAAGCGGCTGCGTAGGTATTATGAAGGCAGCTATGGAAGTTTGCGTAAAATATGCTCAGGAACGTACTACCATGGGTAAGCCAATTTATAAGAATCAGGCTATTTCTTCCAAGATCGCTGACATGGAGATCGCAATTGAGACCAGCCGTGCCATCGGTATGAAGGTAGCCGCACTGTTAGATGCAGGCGATCCTTTAGCAGCAACTTTAGGACCGATCGCTAAGTGCTACTGCTCTGACGCATTAAACCGCGTTACTACAGAGGCAGTTCAGATCTTAGGCGGATATGGATATATGCGTGATTACCCAGTTGAGAAGCTGATGCGTGATGCGAAGATCTTCCAGATCTTTGAGGGAACCAATGAGATCCAGAGAGTGGTTATCAGCGGCAACGTAATCCGTAAGAACAAAATTAAACAATAAGGAGCAAGGCTGAACTGTAACAATAAGGAACGATTAAAATATTGATCGCAAGTTTATAAGTAAACCAAGGGGGCTGCCGCAAAATGAAAAAAGTGTTTTGCAGCAGCCTTTTTTGAGAAGAGGAGGATGTTTCATGCTAGATGAATCTGCAGTTGGCTTATCCGTGGAACAGGATTTTTCTTATACCTGGAGAGACCTGATCCTTTATAATTTAAGTGTTGGCGCAAAACAGGAAGAGCTGGAGTATGTTTATGAAAAAGGCTTAAAGGCAGTGCCTACTTTTGGTGTGATCCCATGTACAGCGACTTTCGGAACAGAGCCTTATTCAGAACAGCCTCTTATGCCTACAAAGAAGATCGAAGGGCTGCGTTCTGATGGCACATTACATATGGACCACAAGCTGGTGATCCATAAACCAATCCAACAAGAGGGAAAACTTCATCTGGAAAAAGTGATCAGCGCTGTATATGATCGCGGGGAAGGAAAGGGCGCTAAGATCAATGTAGATATCATTGCGAAAGATGAGGCGGGAGAGCCGGTATTTACCAATACAATGGGCTATTTAAACCGCTGGTCCGGCGGCTTTGGAGGTCCAAAGGTACCTCACAGTACTGTAGTGATCCCGGAGAGAGAGGCAGATTACCAGTTAAAGGATGCATATCCGGAAACCGTGCCCTTATTATACCGTCTGACAGGTGATACTTATCCACTTCATGCAGATCCGGCATTTGCAAAAAAAGCCGGTTTCGACCGTCCTATCGTGCATGGATTGTGCAGTCTGGGATATGCCTGCCGTATGATGATCGGTGTCCTGTTCCCAGGGGAGCCGGAACGTATGGTATCCATTGAAAATCAGTTCCGTGCAGTGGCATTGCCAGGAGAACATTTTACGCTTCATGTATGGAAAACAGGGGAGAAGGAAGCTTTATTCCGTATGGTAAAAGACAGCGATGGAAAGGCAATCCTGGATTATGGCCGGATGACTTGGAAATAAAAGAAAAATATAAATAAAGTGAGCATAAAAGGGGCTGCCGGATAAACTGGCAGCCTTTTAAAGTAGAAATTTTTTTGAAAATGGATCAGTCGTGCTGACGGATGATTCCTTCAGACAGATATTTACTGATCTCTTCGTCAGAATATCCGGCTTCTTTCAGAATAGATACGGTGTGTTCGCCAAGCATCGGTCCACGGTTGAATTCAGGAGTTCCCATGCGGTCACTGCGAAGACAGGTGCGTACCAGAGTTGCTTCCTGACCGTTGTCATATTTCATCTTGTAGACAAAATCATTTGCAATGGCCTGTGGGTCAGTAAGGACATCTTCATAGCGGGCTAAAATCTCGCAGCAAAGGCCTTCTGCACTGAACAGATCGTACCACTCTTTGGCAGTTTTTGTAGCGAAGACTTTTTCGAAACGTTCAATTACAGGACGGCAGATATTTACATCGTTAAACTGTGCTCTGGTAGCGTAACGGGGATCGCCGATCATATCGTCTGCACCAAGAAGGTGATAGAAAATAGGTGTATCTCTGTTGAATACTACTACTTGAGGCATAAACCAGCGGCCGTCACTGCATTTAAAAGGAGCACCGAAAGGGCTGGAATTTTCTCTGCGTTTTGGCATTTTAAAGCCGTACTGAGAGCCGGAAACAAGGATGTTTGCCAGCCATGCGGCAGTGCCGTAAAGGCTTAAGGAGACACGGTCACCTTTTCCGGTCTGTTTTGCACTTAAAACAGCGGAAACGGTAGCTGCCATCATACCAAGGGCACAGGTGGTATCACCGAATCCCATAGGCATGTAAACAGGATAGGTATCATTACTGTCACCGTAAACAGCCTGGCTGTACATGAAGCCGCCTCTTGCCCAGAATGCAGTATTGTCATATCCAGGTCTGCCGGATTCTTCGCCTTTTGGACCATAGCCGTCTAACTGACACATAACCAGTTTAGGGAATTTTTCTTTTAAGGTATCGTAGTCAAGCCCCTGTTTGCGCAGCGCTTCGGTTCTTAAGTTTGTTAAGAATACATCAGCATCTTCTAACAGGCGGTATACGATCTCCTGACCTTCTTTGGTCTTGGTATCAATGCTGACTGCACGCTTGTTAGCATTTAAGTTGTCAAAAATAGGATCAAAATCATCATCTGTAGGAGCTCCGATGGACATAGGCCATTTACGGAAGTTATCACCGCCTTTGGTGTTCTCCAGCTTGATAACGTCTGCACCCCAGTCAGCCATCATACGTCCGCAGCTGGCAGAAGCTACCATAAGAGATAATTCCACCACTTTGATGCCTTTTAATGGTTTATATTGTTCCATATGCATTCCTCCATTATATTAATTTTATTTTGTATTTTGTTTTAGTTTCTTTGTCTATATAATATCAATCCCAAAAGAGAAATCCTATGGAATGGATTACGAAAGTAAAGAGAGCATGGGTTAGAAATTGTGGTTGTTTTAACCAGATTGTCTAAAAATAAACGGACTTTGACAGGCCCTTTTTTGTATGAATTGCAGTTGTTGGAAAATAGGGGATTTTGGTATCTTAGATACAACAGATAAAAGGGTACAAAAGTGCGGATCATCTGACAAAAAATCTTCTCGCAAAATCAAGTACAAAAAGATTCCGAGAGTACATAATCACGTAAAGGGGGACTTATTTATGCATTATTCACCACAAAACGAAGAATGCCCGATGGCATTAAATCCATTTAAGGCTTGTGTGGCGCCAAGACCTATCGGTTGGATCTCCACTGTAAGCAGGGACGGGATCCACAATCTGGCACCGTTCAGCCAGTTCCAGAATCTTTCCTATGATCCGCCTATGGTAATGATCGCGATCAATCAGGGGGGAGATGAGCCGGACAATGTACATCGCAAGGATACTGTGAATAACATTGAATCTACAGGATGTTTTGTATATAATGCAGTTCCTTATGATCTGAAAGAGCAGATGAACATTACTGCCAGTGGTTTTGCGCCGGAAGAGGATGAATTTGAAAAAGCAGGGCTTCACAAGGCAGATTCCATAAAAGTGGCTGCAAAACGCGTGGCAGAATCACCGATCCAGTTTGAATGTGAGTATATGCAGACGATCCGTATTCCTGGGACCATGGCAGGGGGAAAAGGCACCGTGGATCTGATCATTGGAAAAGTAGTAGAGATCCATGTAGCTGACGATATCATTCTTCCAAATGGAAAGCTGGATTACAAGAAACTGCGTTTGTTAGGAAGAGCAGGTTACTGGGATTACGGGGTAATGGAAGATACCTTTGCAATGAAGGTTCCAGGCGTAAGCGCAGCACGAATGGCGGCTATGGAAGGCAGAAAGCCCAATGAGGCAGACCTTGAAAAAGACAGAAAGGAAAACGGCCTATGATCAGTTTCATAGGAATGATCCTGGGACTTTTGCTGTTTGTAGTGCTGGCATTTAAAGGATTTAACCTGATCTTATCTGCGGTTGCCAGCAGCTGTCTTATGTTTGTTTTCTCCGGGATCGGTATCTTAGACGGATTAAAAGAATTTTATCTGCCGGGACTGGCCGGTTTTTTGCAAAGTTATTTTCTGCTGTTCTTTTTAAGCGCCCTTATGGGAAAGCTGATGAGTGACGGGGGAAATGCAAAAAAGATCGCCTTATCATTATCAGCGCTGATCAAAAAAAGCAAAAATAATCAGAAGTTTTTATGTGTGCTTCTGGTTCCGGTGCTGTATTTTATCCTGTGTTATGTGGGAATCTCCGGTTTTGTAGTGGTATTTACGGTGCTTCCCATTGCGAAAACGATTTATGAAGAAACAGATACCCCATGGCGTCTGTATTGCTGTGCCGGAGCCCAGACAGTGAGCGCTGCTTATCTGGCTGGTTCGATCCAGGCGGGAAATGTGTATGCTACAGATGTCTGCGGTACCACAACTATGGCAGGCTGGAAACTTTCCATCGTTGCAGTTGTGACTTTCTGGATCGTGTCATTGGTATTTTTACGGATCATGTTAAAAATAACGCAACAAAGAGGGGAAGCGTTCCTGCCGTCTGGCGAAGGAATCCGCATGGCAGATCTGGATGAAGGACTTTCAGAAGATCGCCTTCCGGGACTGCTTCCAAGTATTCTTCCGCTGGCAGTAGTTCTGGTGCTGAGCGCAGGATTCCAGGTATATGTGGTGAAAGCATTGTTTGCAGGCTGCATCCTTACGATCATCACAGGCAGAAAGAACCTGCTGCCAAAGTTAAAGACAAGTTTATCCCAGGGCATTACGGCTGCGTATGGTCCGATCTTAAGCGTTTCTGCTACGTATGCCATTGGAGCAGTGGTAAAAAACATAGAAGGATTCACTTATTTTCAGAACATGCTGTCTGCGCTGCCTCATCTGATGAGCGGCAGCTTGATGGGACTTTTGGCAGCTTTTATCATGGCATCGGTAGCAGCACCGATCCCGGCTTTTGGTTCTCATATGTTAGAACAGTATACATTAGCTGGTTTAAGCGCAGGCAATGCCCATCGTATGATGATGCTTACTTCCTTTACCAGCATTGCACCTCATAATGCAGGAATCCCCAATGCAGCAGTGGTGCTTCGCATGCCTTATGCAGAATGCCTGAAGATGTATATGATGTCTACCTATATACCAGGTTTTATTACCTTGTTTGTATCGATCCTGTGTCTGAAAATGGGAATTGTGTGATCGGGTTATATGAGCAAGATGTGAAAGCAGGTTAGGAACATCCCTTACGAAGATTGTTAAAGAGCAGGAGGAAAGAAAAATGGGCACATACAAACCGTTAGAAGGAGTAAAAGTAGTGGAGCTGGCCAGTTTTGTGGCTGCCCCTACAGCAGGAAGATTAATGTCTGAAATGGGAGCGGATGTGATCCGTGTGGAGAGCACAGACGGGGATCCATGGCGCTTTTATGGTGTTAACTGCGGGCTTCCTGTTGCAGATGAGGAAAATCCTCTTTTTGACATTTATAATTTAGGTAAAAAGGATATCCAGTTAAACACAAAGACACCGGAAGGAAAAGCGATCTTATTCCGGCTTCTTGAAAAAACGGATGTATTTATTACAAACAACCGACTGAAAGCCCTGGTAAAAGCAGGTCTTGATTATGATTCTTTAAAGGATCGTTTTCCAAAGATGATCTATGGCCTGGTGACTGGATATGGTCAGACCGGTCCTGATGTGGATGCACCAGGATATGACGGAGTTGCCTTCTTTTCTAGATGCGGAATGTTGGCAGACATGGCAGAACCTGGAGGATATCCGGCAAGTGCGCCTGGCTGTGTAGGAGACGGTGCTACCGGTGCAGCCCTTTTTGGAGGAATCTGTGCAGCACTTTATGGAAGAGAGCGTACGGGAAAAGGCGATTTTGTAGAAGTGTCCCTTTTTGGCAATGCAGTATGGCTTTGCGGTACTATGTCAGCCTTTGAACAATACGGATATCACTATCCGAAAAAGAGATCTGAAATGGGAGCTTTGTATACCTTTTATAAATGTAAAGACGGAGAATGGATCCATCTGGCTGTTACCCAGCATGACCGTTACTGGAAGCCTCTGGCAGAGGCACTGAATGTGCCGGAGCTGGCAGAGGATGAGCGGTTTAAAAATGCGGCACTGATCTCCAAAAACAGGGCACAGCTGATCCCGCTGCTGGAAAAAGCATTTAGTCAGTTTGACTATGAAGAGATTGCAGCCAGATTGAAAGAAAGAGATATAGTTTTTGAACGTCTGCGTCATTACCGGGAACTGGCGACTGATCCACAGGCTGTGGCAAATGGTTTTGTGAAGGAACATGTCTACGAAAATGGACATCCTTTTATGATGGCCATGCCGCCGGTCCATATGAGAAATATGGCGCCAACCGGTACAGGACGGGGACCGCAGCCGGGCGAACATACAGATGAGATCTTAAAACAGTATGGTTATTCTGAAGATGAGATCGCTCATTTAAAAGAAGCAGGAGCTGTAAAACAACATTCATAAAAACCCTTTGGTTAATATAACCATTACTTTCCAGAGAGTGTCCATAAAAAAATTGTATGAACCGCTGTATCTTTACAGCGGTTCAAATGTTATTTTAATAACAAGCGATAACTCCATGCGGGAATACCGTGTGCAAAAAAATGTACTTTTGATATAAGTACACTACTAAGAAAAGGAGAGGCAGATCAAATGAAAACAAGAATGACAGAACTTTTAGGAATTGAATATCCGATTATGCAGGGGGGAATGCAGCATCTGGGAGTTCCTGGGCTGGCAGCTGCAGTATCAGAAGCAGGTGGTCTTGGAACCATCAATGTGACCATTTATCCGGATCCGGAAGATTTAAGAAAGGCAATTAAAGAGGTAAAAGCAAAAACAAGCAAACCATTTGCAGTAAATATTTCACTGATCCCAAGTCTTCGTCCTGGAAAAGAACTGTTTGATCAGGTTAAGGTAATCCTGGAAGAAGGTGTTCCGGCAGTGGAAACAGCAGGCGCAAGCCCACAGGAACTGGCAGATGTATTAAATGCACATAAAGACCAGGTAAAGTGGATCCACAAAGCAGCCTGCGTAAAACACGCAAAGAAAGCAGAGAGTATGGGCGCTGATATCATTACCATGGCTGGTTATGAAGTAGCAGGACATCCTCATACAGATGGTGTAGGAACCATGGTACTGGCAAACCGTACAGCAAGAGAAGTAAAGGTTCCGGTACTGGCTGCAGGCGGTATTGCAGACGGCAGAGGTTTACTGGCAGCATTAAGTCTTGGATGCGAAGGTATTGTAATGGGAACCCGTTTTGTAGCAAGCAAGGAATGCTGGATTTCTGAAAATCATAAAAACTGGATCGTAAATGCAAATGAAAACCAGACAGTTCTCTGCCAGAAGACCATTAAGAACATGGTACGTGTTGCAGACAATGAAGCTGCAAGAAAGTGCCTGGAATTAGAAGCTAAAGGAGCTACTTTACAGGAACTGATGCCTGTTATTGCCGGAAAACTGGGTAAGGCGGCTTATGAGGACGGTAATGTAGACGGCGGTATGTTCGCTATTGGACCGGCTGTTGGCCTGATCCATGAAGTAGAAAGCTGCAAGGAGATCATTGACTCTGTTATGGCAGAAGCGCAGGAAGGCTTAAAGCGCTTAAACAGCCTTGGTTTATAATTCATTATCCGGAAAATGTTTAAGATTGGGAAAGGAAGAAGATAGATATGGGAAAAGCACTGGAAGGAATCCGCGTTCTGGATTTTACAACCATGGCAGCAGGACCTACTGCTGCAGCAATGTTAGCTGACTACGGCGCAGAAGTAATTAAGATCGAGCGTCCGGGAAGAGGAGAAGACGGCAGAAAGTTCCCGCCTATGGTAGATGGGGAGAGCCTTACATACTGCTGGTTCAACCGTGGAAAGAAATCACTGGCAGTGGATATGAAAGATCCGGATGGCCTGGAACTGGTAAAGAAACTGATCCCTACTGCACAGGTTATCTTAGAGAACTTCCGTCCGGGAACCATGAAGAAATTTGGCCTTGATTATGACAGTGTATGCAAGCTCAAACCAGATATGGTATATGTTTCTCTTACTACTTATGGACAGACCGGAAAGCTTATTTCTAAACCAGGATATGATATTATCGCACAGGCAATGTCCGGTATTATGAGCGTAACTGGTGAGGCAGACGGAGCGCCTCAAAAGAGCGGTATTCCGTTAGGCGATATGGTAGGTGCATTAAATATGTTTGCAAGTACCATGACTGCATTATATCACTGGAAAGACACAGGAGAAGGCCAGTATGTGGATGTATCCTTACTCCGCTCCCTGTTATATATGAATACACCTTTGATTCACTGCAACCTGGGCAAAGAGCGTATGAGCAAACGTCAGGGAAATCATCATCCAACCATGTGTCCTTACGGCGTTTTCCACTGCAAGGATGGGGATATCGTTATGGCAGCTTCCGGAAAGCGTATCTGGGACAGCTTATGTGACCTGATGGGAAGACCAGAGTGGAAAGAAGATCCTGAGTACCAGGAAGTTGGTGACCGTGCACGTCATCAGAAGGTTCTGATCCCATTATTTAATGAATGGCTGACCAACAGCTTTTCAGGACAGGATGAGGCACTGGCAGCTCTGGATGCTGCAGGCATCCCATGCTGCAAGGTTCAGGATGAGTATCAGGCGTGGTCCAACGAAGATTTCCGTGAAAATGGCTGGATTTCAGAAGCACCTACTATGCCGGATATGAAAATGAAGACCTTCTATACAAGAACCGGCAACTGCAGTATGTCAAAAACATCACCTGAGTTTAAGAGAGCACCATTACTGGGTGAGCAGAATGTGGAGCTGTTTAAGGAATTAGGATACAGCGAAGAAAAGATCAAAGAACTGGAAGAGCGCTGGCCGCATCAATACGTATAGTTACCAGAACGGCGAAAAATCTGGCGCAGAACTTGCGTCAAGCTTGCTTGTAAGCAAAGTTTTGTGTCAGATTTTACATCGGGGCTGTGCTCCGATGCTTCTTGTGCGGCATAGCCGTGCAAGAAGAGCATGGTTTGTAAGAGTATCATTAAAAAGGAGATCAACCATATGCAGAATGGATTATTTAATGTAACAGAAGAGCAGCAGAGTTTAGTCGAGCTGATCCGTGACTTTATGACAAAAGAGATCAAGCCACATGTTCTTGAGTGGGAAAAAGAAGGACATTATCCACAGGAGATCATCCAGCAGGGTATTGATATGGGACTGCATATGCTGCAGGTACCGGAAGAGTACGGCGGCATGGGACTGGATACTACAACTGCAGCTATGATGATCGAGGAAGGTGCAAAAGTAGAAAGTACTTTTATGGGTCTGTTCAATGTAACCAGCATGGGCGGCAAGATCGTTATGGCAGCTGGAAATGAAGAGCAGAAGCAGTATTATTCCGGCCTGCTCCAGAAAGGTTATTTAAGCTCTTTCTGCCTCACTGAGCCAGATGCAGGATCTGACAGCGCAGCTGTACGTACAACAGCTGTTCGCAAAGGTGATAGTTACGTTATTAACGGAACAAAAATGTTTATTACCAATGCTTTTTTAGCAAGTGTATTCCTGGTAGTTGCAACCTTGGATCCATCCAAGGGCTCTAAGGGACTGGCAACGTTCATTGTAGAAAGAGATCGTCCGGGTGTTACAGTAGGAAAGAAGATCGATAAGATCGGTATGCGCCTTTCTAACACAGCTGAAGTTATTTTTGATAATGTAGAAATTCCTGCATTTAACCTGATCGGAACAGAAGAAGGCGGATTTGCCAATGCAATGAAGGTACTTACTGCTTCCAGACCAATCATCGCTGCATCCAGCCTTGGTGCATGCCAGCTGGCAAGAGATCTTGCAATCCAGTATTCAAAAGAAAGAGTAGCTTTTGGTAAGCCGATCTGCGCAAAGCAGATGATCCAGGAAAAGATCGCCAATATGGAGATGCTGATCCAGGCAGGCCGTGGCCTGGTTTACAATGCTACCATGCTTCTTGATCAGGGCAAACCGTGCAATAAAGAGGCTTCAATCGCTAAATGCTTTGTAACAGAAGCATTTGGAAAGATCACAGATGACGCTTTGCAGATCTTTGGCGGATATGGTCTTTGTGATGAATATCTGATCTCCAAGTTATACCGTGATTCCCGTGTAAACCGTATTATTGAGGGAACAAATGAGATCCAGAGAGTGGTTATTGCAAAATCTTTACTGCGCTGACAGTTACTTGTTAACAGAAAAACGGGAAAGTTAGAAAAATAACAGGTCGGTTTAACCAGAAAATAATGAAAATCATTTTTTAATTTTTGTGCGTAGTGACATAGATGGTTTAATCTGAGTTTGTTATTATTATGTCATAGTCAGTTACATCATAATAAATCGTTTCAGGACCTGCTTTATGCGGAAGAACAGGGGGTGTGGTATCTGAAACGATAAATAAACGAGAGGGGTAATGATATGATTAGTTTACTGGGTATTGTGATCGGACTTGCGTTGTTCATCCTGTTGGCTTATATGGGTTACAACACGATCATCGTTGCCATTGCTTCGGCTATGGCAGTAGCAGTATTTGGAGGAATGAATCCATTCGTAGCATTAACTGAGGCATTTATGCCAAAGACAGTTGGATTCATGCAGGGATATTTCCTGATCTTCCTGTTCAGTGCATTATTTGCACGTTTCATGGGCGATTCCGGTGCAGCACCTTCTATTGCAGTTAAGGTTGCACGTATTGCCAAGAGAGCAAAAAATCCGGATATGCAGCGTTGGCTGGCAGTTATGGTACTTCCACTGATCCAGCTGATCTTAACCTACGGCGGCGTTAACGTATTCGTAGTAGTTTTCATTCTGGTAGCAATTGCCCGTTCCCTGTTTAAGGATCTGAACATTCCTTGGTGGATGTATTCCTGCTCCTGTCTTGGATCTTCCACAGTGACCATTGGTATGCTTCCTGGTTCCCCACAGATCCAGAACATCATCCCAATGCAGTATTTTGGAACAACTACCATGGCAGCACCTGTTCTTGGTATCTTAAGCTCCATTATTACATTTGCTATTGGTTCCCTGTATATCTGGTGGCAGTGCAAGCGTACTAACAAGAAAGGTGAAGGATTCTATCCAACGGGTGATCTGATCGATAAAGAACAGTTAGTAGAAGCAAGCGTTGAAAATGAAAAACCATTATGGCAGTGCTTACTTCCAATGATCGTTGTTATCGTTGTATTAAATGTATTAAAGCAGAGTGCAGTGATCGCTCTTTGCAGTGGCTGTGTAGTTGCATGGCTGTTATATGATCCACGCAAGCAGGATTTAAAGAAGATCTTTTCTGGTGCTATGCCACAGGCTATCATGCCTCTGATCACCGTTTGCTGTGCATCAGGCTTTGGCGGTGTTGTAGCAGCTGTTCCTGGATTCCAGACTATTGTTGGCAGCTTAAATAACTTTGGAACCAGCCCATTTATGATCGTATTAGTAGTTAATATTTGTTCCGGTATCTGCGGTTCTGCTTCTTCTGGTGAGAACATCGCCCTTCAGAACTTTGCTGACCGTTTTATCGCAACAGGTATTCCTGGACCTCAGTTACATCGACTGGTTGCAATGTCTTCCATAGGTCTGGATACACTGCCACACAGTGCAGGTATCATCACTATGCTGTCTACAACCAAGCTGACCCACAGACAGGCTTACATAAACAACTTTATCCTGTCTCTGGTACTGCCGATCGTTATGGCCTGCTTCGCAGCTGTTATGATCTCCGCAGGTTTCTATCTGTAAGTAAAATAAAAACTCCATAATGTGCCGTACATTCCGCATGCGGCATAAGAAAACTCCCGGCAGACGTAAGAAAAAGCGTTTGCCGGGAGTTTTTGTATGTATTTATTTCCCTTGGAATACTGGTTTCCTCTTTTCCAGAAATGCATTGACTGCTTCTGCATGGTCTGCAGAATGGGTCAGGCGGTCTGCGTAGTCAGCCTCTAAGATCATACACTGATGAAGATCCGGGTACATGATCCGGTTGATCCCGCCTTTGATCTCTGCATAGGAAAGAGTAGGTCCTTTCGCCAGAGCAGATACCTGTTTTTTTACATTTTCTTCCAGCTCATCAGCAGGAACGGCCCGGGTGATGATGCCCATTTCAGCGGCTTCTTTTCCAGTGAAACGTCTTCCTGTCATAAACAGGTCCGTAGCTCTGGCTGGTCCTACACGTCTGGTCAAAAGAACGGAACTTCCCATATCTGGTGCCAGACCGACAGAAGAAAAAGCGAAGGACATTTTCGCAGTTTCTTCCGCAATGGCAAAATCGCAGGCCATTGCAAGACTCATTCCACCGCCTGCGCAGGCACCTTCGATCCAGGCAACAACCGGTTTTTCAATCTGGCGGATATAAAGAACCAGGTGATTAAGATTTGCCATGTTGGTCTTAGTCTGTGTAGGAGCAGGAATGCCGGCTGCGTAGCAGTCCACACGTTTCTTCATAGAAGTAATATCACCTCCTGCGCAGAATTTACCGCCTTCCCCTCTTAACACAATCACGCGGATTTCAGGGTCAAAGCGAAACTGCTCTAAAACTTCAGAAAGTTCCGCGGCCATAGGCTGGCTTAAGGCATTTAATTTTTTAGGGTCATTAAGGATGATATAACCTGCATGGTCTTCGATACAGGTTTTTACATACTGATACATAAAGATACCTCCTGTTATATTTTTCACCAGAGCAGATCATAACATAACAGATCCAAACAGCTCTGTGGTATCAGTATAATGCAAAAACGGGCAATTTGCATGGTATAAACTATGGATAATCTTACGAAAAAAATGGGCAGTAAGAGGAACGTTCTTCGTGCATTCCTACATAGATTAAGGCAGGTCAATCTGTTAAAGTATTATCATACGGTCAGTGTATTTTTAGTATGTTGAAAAATAGAAATATAGGTGAGAAACCTGAAAATTAGAAACAAGAAAACATGTATAACAGGAGGTCACACTATGATCAAAACAAAATTTACAGAGATGTTTGGAATCGAGAAACCAATCGTCCAGGGCGGTATGCAGCATTTAGGAATTGCTGAATTTGCTTCCTTAGTCTGCAATGCAGGCGGTATGGGAACCATTAATATTACCTGTTATCCAGGTATTGATGAATTCCATGAAGATGTGATCAAGATGAAGGAATTCACCAATAATAAACCTTTTATTGTAAATATTTCTCTGGTTCCAGATCTGACAAAGGGTGAAGAAATCTTTAAATATATTGATGTATGTGCAAAAGAAGGAGTAGCAGCTATTGAGTTTGCAGGTGCTTCACCAGTAGAGTTTATGCCAGCTTGTAAAGAAGCAGGGATCAAGATCATCCACAAGAGCCCAAATGCAAAGGTAGCAGCCAGCATGGCAAGAAAGGGCGCTGATATTATTACCATTGCAGGTTATGAAGTAGCAGGACATCCAAGCATGGATGGAATCGGTACTTTTGTGATCGCTAATAAGGCAGCGAAGGTTTGTGCAGAATATGGTGTTCCGGTACTGGCAGCAGGCGGTGTAGCAGATGGAAAAGGTCTGGCAGCTGCACTGGCATTAGGTGCACAGGGAGTTGTTATGGGAACACGTTTTGTAGCAACTACAGAGTGTCCGATCTCTGATAATCATAAGGAATGGCTGTTAGAGCATACAGAAAAGGATACAGTTATTACTCAGAAATCCATTCACAATGCAGCACGTGTTGCCAACAATATGGCAGCTAAGCTGACTCTGGAAATGGAAAAGAGAGGAACGACTCTGGAAGAACTGATGACTGTTATTGCAGGAAAACTGAGCAAGAAATGCTACAAAAACGGCGATGTAGACGGCGGTATCTATGCATTAGGACCGGCGATGGGACTGATCAATGATATTAAGCCGGTGAAACAGCTGATGGATGATATGGTAGCAGAAGCAGAAGAAGTGATCGGCGGATTAAAAGCTTCTATTTATTAATGATGAAAGGATGAATCATCAAAAGAAATAGAAGAAAAGGCAATAAATACAGAAGGGGCTTAAGATAATGGCAGACGAGACAAATTACAGACCTTTGGAAGGGGTTAAAGTACTGGAACTTTCCACCATGGTGGCAGCTGGTTCCTGCGGAAGAATGCTGGCAGACTGGGGCGCAACCGTCATTAAAGTTGAGGCAGAAAGCGGAGATATGTTCCGAAATTTCCCAAAAACATTCCTGGTACCATGTACGATGGATGAAAATCCATTGTTTGATAACCTGAATGCAGGAAAAAGAGGAATTGTATTAAATTTAAAGACACCGGAAGGAATGGAAGCTATGCACCGCCTTCTGGCAGAAGCAGACATTTTCTTAACCAATACCCGTGTTAAGGCACTGAAGAAGCTGGGATTGGATTATGATTCTTTAAAAGATAAATATCCAAGACTGATCGTAGCCAATATTTCCGGTTTTGGTGAGAAGGGACCAAAGAAAGATAATCCTGGATTTGATACAGTCGCATTCTGGGCAAGCAGCGGCTTTAATGCAGATATGATGGTAGAAGGCCCGGGAAGCTATCCCGTATACAGCTCCGCAGGCCCTGGAGATATTGTAACAGCCATGGGTCTGTGCTATGCCATTACAGCTGCTCTTTATAAGCGTACCCAGACAGGAAAGGGAGACCGGGTAAGTTCTTCCCTTTATGGAACTGCTTTGTGGTGCTTCCATATTATGGCAGTTGCCACAGAGGAGCGTTATGGATATCAGTATCCAAAGACCAGAGAGGTCAGTGCTCCTACTGGTGCACCTTTCAGAACTAAGGATAATCAGTGGGTTATGACCACTATTTTAAAGATTGAGGAACAGTGGCCGATCCTGTGCAATGTCCTGGGTGTGCCTGAGCTTGGAACGGATCCAAGATACAATACAGCTCTCCGTCAGAGAGATCCGGAAGTGCGTAAGTACCTGATGAAGCGTTTTGAGGAGATTTATGCTACTAAGACTGCTGATGAGTGGTGCAAGCTCCTTACAGAGGCTGACATTGTAAATGACAGGCTGGCTCATTATAAAGACATGGAGCACAGTGAGCAGGCATGGGATAATGAGTATATTCATGAAGTAACCTGTCCAAACGGAGGAAAGTCCATTCTGGTCCGCCCGGCTATGCGAAGCGACCGCATGGGTATCCCAACCTGGAAGCGTGGTCCTATGTTAGGTGAGCATACAGAAGAGGTCTTAAAAGAGATCGGATATACAGATGAACAGATCAAAGCCATGGAAGAGAAAAAAGCAGCTGTTCAGATAGATACCACCCAGTTCGAACATCTGGATGAGGAAGCGTAAAGAGGGGATAAATAATGGAAGGGCAGTTTCATTCCTTAATTGACATATTTAAAACGGGAAAAGAGCAGTATCCGGAAAAGATTGCCATTATTATGGGGGAAGATACAAGGACATACGGCCAGGTTTTTGATAATGCCAGAAAGATTGCCGGCTTTGTATTAAAAAAGGAGATAAAACCTCAGGATAAAGTGGCTGTTATCTCCCAGAACCATGTAGACTATATTGAGACTGTTCTGGGTATCATTATGGCAGGCGCAGTACCTGTAAATATCAACTGGCGTCTGGCTGCTCCGGAGCTGCATCACCTTTTGCAGTTTAATGAAGTAAAATTAACCTTTTTCCGTTCTAAAGATGAAAGTATCCGAAAGGAAATGGGAGAACTGACGAAAGAGTTATGCCAGTGTGTAGATATGGACTGCATTGCAGATGCACTTAAAGATGTAAAGCAGATAGAGCAGTTTATTGAGCGGGAAGACAGCGATATTTTAATGCATCTGCATACCAGCGGTACTACCGGTATGCCAAAGACGGTACGGTATACAAAGGGACAATATATGCGGGAACTGATTACCTGTGTACATTCTCTTGGCTTTGATAAAGATACGGTATTCCAGCTGATGAGCCAGTTATTCCATTCTGCAAGCATTGGTCCTTATTCCATTTTTGCCTGTGGCGGAACCATTGTATTGTTCCCTAAGTTTTCACCACAGGAATATTTAAAGAGTATTGAAAAGCATCATGTTACCAGATTAAGCGCGATTCCGACTGTGCTGACAGCATTGCTCAATCAACCGGATTTTGACAGCTATGACCTGAGCAGCATCCATACTATCAGTTATTCTACCTGTCCTATGCCTTCGGAACTGATCAAACGTGCGTTAAAATATTTTAACTGCGGTTTCCAGCAGTCCTATGGCATGACAGAAATGGGGTCCATTGTCACTATGCTGACAGAAGAAGAGCATATTAAAGATAATATGCGTTATCTGAATTCTGTAGGGCGTCCTATTGAGGATCACAAAGTGAAGATCCTTGCGGATGATGGTTCAGAGTGCGCATCGGGCCAGACCGGTGAGATTGTAGTAACAGGTCCTGGTATGATGAAGGATTACTACAAGATGCCGGATGAGACCAAAGAAGTTATGGTGGACGGCTGGTATCATACCCGTGATATGGGCTATCTGGATGAAAATGGTTATCTTTATATCAGCGGACGTAAGAGTGATATGATCATATCCGGTGGAGAGAATATTTTCCCACTGGAGGTAGAAAATGTCCTTCGTATGAACGAAGAGATCGCAGAGGTTTCTGTTCTTGGTGTTCCTGATGAATATTGGGGTGAATCTGTTCAGGCAGCAGTGGTACTGCGGCCAGGAAGTGAATTGACTCCAGAGATGATCCGTACCTTCTGCAGAGGCAAGATCGCAGGATATAAGATACCGAAAAAGGTGTATATCTGGGATGAATTGCCGAAAAATACCACAGGGAAGGTGTGTAAGGCAGATGTTTTGAAGAGGATAAAAGAAGAGAATAAAGGCTAAGCGTCAGGATGCTTGGCTGAAGTTATAAACAGCGGTACTGTGCAGATGATAGAAGTTGTCTGTGCGGTATCGCTGTTTTGGTTGTATTGTTTGCTGCAGACAGGTGAACAAACTATACAATGCAATATTTATTAAATAATAAATTAATTCTAATTTTATATTGACATTACAATAAAACAGGAGTATATTGAAAACAGATACAGGAGAGGGGAGCCAAAGCAATGAAAGACAGATCAAAAATCTTGAATCTTATGATCGCCAAAACAGATCGTATGAACAGTGAACTTTGGCTTCCTCTCTGGATGCACTCCTTTGATACAGCCGGTGTTATGAAGTATCTGTATTATAATTGGCTTCCGCCGGCTGTTATAAAAACAATCTGTAAAGATTTTGGGGAAGAAACGGGACTAAAGGTATGCCTGTTTCTGGCATATTCACACGACATAGGAAAGTTTACTGATGCTTTCCTGACGAATGTTGCACAGCAGGTAACTGGAATCCGTGAAAAACTTCTTCAGGAAGGTATTTCACTTGCGTCACCAAAATCACTGACAAAAAAGATACCACATTCTTTATGCGGAGAAGGTATTTTACGAAAGTTTGGAGTATCAGTTGGGATCGCAGTGATCGTTGGTTCTCATCATGGCAGTACACCTGAGGAATACTCAGAAATTGTGGAAGAAAATATAGAAACCTATGGGAAAACGGTGTTTTTTGGACAGCAGAAAAAACAGTGGGAAGCTATATGGAAGGAATGGATGGATATTGCCCTTGAAAAAAGTGGATTTTCCAGCGTAGAAGAGCTTCCGGATATCAGTATGGAGGTACAGGTGATCCTTACGGGTATTCTGATCATGGCAGACTGGATCGCGTCCAATACCTATTTGTTTCCGCTGATACCGACAGATCGTATGGGAAAAGATACCGATTACCCGGAAAGAGTGGACCGTGCCATTGAAAAGCTGGATCTTCCAGAATTTTGGATCCCAGGGGAAAATGACTGGGGGATGGATGATACTCTTTTTGAAGAAAGATTTGGATTTTTGCCAAGAGAAGTGCAGCATATGGCAATGGAAATAGCGCAAAATACCATAGAACCAGGGATTTTTATTCTGGAAGCGCAGATGGGTGTTGGAAAAACAGAAGCTGCGTTGGCAATGGCAGAGATCTTAGGACAAAAAGCGGGCAGTGGCGGGATCTTTTTCGGACTGCCTACGCAGGCTACTGCCAATGGACTCTTTCCAAGGCTGATGAAATGGGCAGGGCAGCAGTCGGAAAGCGTAAGACTTGGTATACGCCTGGCTCATGGAGCAGTTGAGCTTAATGAAGATTATCAGCAGCTGATCAAAGGCTCTGCTTCGTCCGTGGGAGAAGATGAGGATAACAATCTAATAGTTCATAGCTGGTTTGAGGGCAGAAAAGTAGCATTGTTGGCTGATTTTGTAATAGGAACCATAGATCAGCTTCTGATGGCAGCTTTAATACAGCGGCACGTAATGCTGCGGCATCTTGGGCTGGCTGGAAAAGTGGTTATTATTGATGAAGCTCATTCCTACGATCTGTACATGGAATCTTTTCTGGAACGGATAATAGAATGGCTGGGAACTTATCATGTACCAGTGATCGTTTTATCAGCTACTCTTCCGCGGAAACGTCGGTTTGAGCTGATAAAAGCTTATTTAAATAAAAATGATATGGATGAGAGAGCAGAATGGTGTAATACTGCTGGTTATCCTCTTTTTACATGGACAGATGGAAAGCAAATCCTTTATAAGCAGATGAATCTGGGCAGTGAAAAAGAGATCGTTCAGATTATCCAAATAAATGATGAAGAAGTTGAAAAAATCCTGAAGGATTCTTTAAAAGATGGGGGCTGTGCTGGTGTTATTTTAAATACTGTTGAGAGAGCGCAGAATTTTGCCAAAAAGATTTCGGAATGGTTTCCGGAATGTGAAACGATTCTGATGCATTCACAGTTTATCATATCGGATCGTGCAGAAATTGAAAGAGAAATTTTAAAACGTGCAGGTAAGAATTCCACATTTGAACAGAGAAACAAATTGATCATAGTAGGAACACAGGTCTTAGAGCAGTCTCTTGACCTTGATTTTGATACCTTGATCACAGATCTTTGTCCCATAGATCTGCTGTTTCAGAGAATCGGACGTGAACATCGGCATAAAGGAAGAAAAAGACCTTTGTGTCTGCAAGAAGCAAAATGTTATGTTTTGACTGACACAAGGTTTGTTTATGATAAATGGCTGCTTCAGAGGACATTGGACAAGCTTCCAAGGCAATTTTGTCTTCCTGATGATATTCCGGTCTACGTTCAGGCGGTTTATGCAGAACCAGAAGAGCATGAGAAAGATGAATTGTGGAAGGAGTACGACAGACATTTGAAAAATTTAAAAACAGCTGCTGACAGAGTACGAGTGGGAGAACCTGTCTGTGAAGATGAGACGGATCCGGAATTTGACAGTATAACAGGCTGGCTGAACAATACAAGCGCAGAATTAACAGATGCTGCGGCACTTGCATCCGTGCGGTCAGGAACACCATCCATTGAAGTGCTGGTCCTGCAAAAAAGAGGAGAAAATATCTGCTTTCTGCCGTGGCAATATGAAGGAAAGTGCATTTCTTCAGATAGCATTCCATCTGAGGAAGAAACAAAGGAGATATTAAGGCAGAGACTGCGTTTGTCATCTATATTTTCAAAAGAATATAATTATGCACAGGTTCTGGAGAAGCTGAGAGAGGATACAGACAGGTATTTTGCCCAGTGGCACTACGCCCCAAAACTTAGGGAAGAACTGGTACTTTTGTTAGATGAAAACCTGTGCGCAAAATTAAATAATTATGATCTGTATTATGACAAAAAGACAGGCTTATCCTGCAGAGAGGAGGAAAAAAATGAAAACACCGGAATTTAACCTGTTGGATGAAAAATGGATCCAGGTATTAAAAAATGACTGTTCTGAGGAACTGGTATCTTTGACAGAGGTATTGATCCATGCACATGAGTACAGAGATCTAAGCGGAGATACACCAGAGCAGGATATGGCAGTTTTGCGTTTACTGCTGGCGGTATTACATACGGTTTTTTCGCGAATGGACCAGGATGGACATGTGGACAAGATTGATTCTCCGGTAAAAGCCAGAAAAAGATGGAGGGCTTTATGGGAGAAAGGATATTTTCAGGAAAAAGTGATCCATACATATCTGGAACCGTTACATGAGCGGTTTTGGCTGTTTCATGACCAGTATCCCTTTTGGCAGATATCACAAGCAGCTGTGGGCACAGAATATACAGCAGCTAAATTAAATGGAGAACTCTCAGAGAGTGGGAATAAAGTACGCCTTTTTCCATTGTGCAATGGTATCAGAAAGCAGGAAATGGAGTACGTCCAGGCAGCCAGATGGCTTTTATATGTAAATGCATATGATGATACTTCTTCAAAACCAAAAGGGAAAGGCCTCCCGTCTCCAGGAGTTGGATGGCTGGGAAAACTGGGTTTGATCGAAGCGGTTGGAGAGAACCTTTTTCAGACGCTTTTGTTAAATCTTACTCTTTTAAAGGATGGCAGAAATCTGTGGGAAGGAGAAAACAGACCAATCTGGGAGCGGGAACCGGACAAAGCGGAAAGACAGGAGATTGCTGTGCCGGATAATCAGGCAGAACTTCTTACTTTACAGTCAAGAAGACTGTTGTTAAAGAGGGATCATGATAAGGTAGTTGGTTATTACTTGCTTGGAGGAGATTTTTTTGATAAAAATCTGGCATATGCAGAACAGATGACTGTGTGGAGACAGGTAAAAGAAAAGGATAGAACCTTTTTCACACCTCGAAGGCATGATCCGTCCAGGCAGATGTGGAGGGATTTTGGAAATATATTTGTAGATCAGGGAGAAAATGTACGAAAGCCGGGAATTGTAAGCTGGTATGATACGATTGCAATGGAAATGCATTGGAAAAAAAAGGCCATACGCTTTCGGATCGTGTCTGTACAATATGGAGACAAAGATTTTTTTGTAAATGATACATTTAGTGATTCATTGACGTTTCAGGGAGAACTGCTCTTACAGATGAGCCGGTCCTGGCAGACAGGAATTTTAAATGAGATCCGCAAATGCGATGAATCCGCAGAGGCTGTTGGAATGTTGGAAATAAATCTGGCAAAAGCACAGGGACGGAAAGCAGATGGAATCAATGCCAAGGAACGTTTTTTTAATCGCATTGACCAGCCCTTTAGGCAGTGGCTTGCGGGAATTTCGCCTGAAACAGATGATATATCAGATCGTTGTCAAAAATTAGAAGAAATAGTTCAAACAATTGGAAAAAATTTGGGGCAGAACATGGTATCCGAAGCAGGAATAACTGCTTTTTCCGGCAGAATGACAGAGGACAAGCAGTACTTTGCTTCTCCAGAGGTATATAATTGGTTCCTTGGAAGATTGTATAAAATTTATCATCAATAAGGAGGTGGAAAAGAATGGGAAAGCCAGTGGAACAGATCAAAGAATTTGCTGAAAAGAAATTTCGTGCATTAAGGGAAAATCCAGATGAAAGTGCCATTAAGGCCTATCTGGCAAAAATGCGCAGAGGAGTTGGAAAAGCACCAGGCACAGATCCCGATTTATGGGGGATTTTATTTGAAGATCTGCCAGAGGAACTGACAGGAACAGGAGGTACGCCTGGACGGGCAGAAATGGCACTGTATACGGCGTTTACATTATATGCCATTCATCAGCAAAGTCATTCTTTGCAAGAGGAGAATGCGTATCAGAAAGGGATCGGATTTGGACGGGCAGCAGGAGAAATGGCGGCAAAAGAGCCGGATGCATTGAATGCAGTGCGTCGAAGATTTAACGCTGCAGCTGTATCATCAGATATAACGGAATTGGCGTGGCATATGAAAGGAATGGTACAGTTGTTCAGGCAGAAAGAGATTCGGCTGGATTATGTGCAGTTAGCAGTAGATTTTTATCTGTATCAGGATTTAGAAAAAATCCCAGAGGTACGATTAAGGTGGGGACGCGATTTTTATAAATATTGTAAAGTAAAAACGGAAAATGAGGAGGAAAAGGAAAATGGATGAAAAAAGATTGTATGTGGATCTGCATGTGATACAGACGGTTCCGCCAAGTTGTATAAACAGAGATGATACAGGCAGTCCTAAGACAGCCATATATGGCGGTACTACAAGAGCCAGGGTTTCTTCTCAGGCTTGGAAACATGCTATGAGAAAATATTTTTCTCAATTGTTCCATGAGCAGAAAATGGGAAACAGAACCAAGAAAGTGATTGAAATGGTGGCAGAAGAGATCCGTTTACAGGATCCGGATGAAATGGATGCAGAAAAAAAGGCTTCTGAGGCCCTTAAAAATGCAGGTGTCAAGATCAATGATAAAAAGGGAGAGAGTGAAGCGCTTCTTTTTATGAGTAAAGGGCAGGCAAAAGCACTGGCCCAGCTGGCCGTATCTAAAAATACAGAGAAAAAGGCTTACAAAGAAGCAATGCAGAAAGAACCTTCTTATGATATGGCATTATTTGGAAGAATGGTAGCGAGTGATCCTTCTTTGAATTATGATGCAGCAGCACAGGTTGCCCATAGTATTTCTACCCATACGATTCACAATGAATATGATTATTTCACAGCAGTAGATGACTGCTCACCAGATGAAAGCGCAGGTGCGGGTCATCTTGGAACGGTAGAGTTTAATTCATCTACTATGTACCGTTATGCGACAATAAACGTAATGGAGCTGTATCGTCATCTTGGAAAAGATACGGCAGCGGTTGCAGAAGGATTTATAAAGGCCTTTATCTGCTCTATGCCTACAGGACGACAGAATTCATTTGCAAATCGTACAATACCGGATGCAGTCTATATTACAGTCAGAAAGGATCAGCCGTTAAATCTTTGCGGAGCATTTGAACGTCCGATCTTAAGTAACTGCGGTTATGCAGATAAGTCTGTGGAAGCGCTGACTGCATATGCGAAAAAAGTATATGATAATTATGCGGATGAACCGGAAAAAGCATTTGGAATTAGTGATCAGCTGGAAAATGTGGCAGAGGTTATGTCTTTAAAACAGCTTTTGGAACGTGTAAAGACAGAAATCCAGACTCAGTTAAATGATGGAGGAGAAGAATGAGTACATTGTTACTTCGCTTCGCAGGACCTGTCCAGTCATGGGGGATCAATTCAAAATTTGAAGTCCGCCGGACGGAAAATGCACCATCAAAAAGTGGAGTGACAGGACTGTTGGCAGCAGCTTTGGGAATCAGGAGAGATGAAGATGTCAGCATTTTAAATCAACTGAGGTTGGGGGTCAGGACGGATCAGGAAGGAAGTTTTCTGAAAGACTTTCATACAGTTCACAGTGAAAAAAACTCTTATATAACCACAAGGTATTACTTGTCAGATGCTATTTTTTTAGTTGGTTTAGAGTGCAAAGATGAAGCTTTTCTGCAGAAACTGGAGTATGCTTTGAAACATCCTGTTTTCCCACTTTTCCTGGGAAGAAGATCTTGTCCACCGCAGGCAGGTATGGTTCTGGGAATACGTGCTCTTTCACTGGAAAAAGCTTTGGAAACAGAGCCATGGCAGGGGCCTGAGTGGAAAAAAGATAAAATGCCTTCTATATTTCCAATGTGTATAGAATGTGCGCCCGAGGATCCAGATGGAGGAATGGTGAAGGATAAGGCAGAATCCTTTGATCCATACCAGAGAAAATATAGTTACAGAAGAATGAAACGGATGGACGTGAAAGCAACTTCCGGTGAAGTGATCTCTGGCAAAAATCCGGATATTTTAAGGGAGCATGATGCCATGGGAGAACTGTAACGAATTGTGAGGTGAAGAAAACAAATGTATTTGACCAGAATGGAATTAAATACAAGAAATATAGACACTATGCGCCTTCTAAGCTCACAGGAAAAAATACATGGATTGGTTGAAAGTGGGTTTTCAGGAGAAAGAAAGCGAAATTTATGGAGACTTGAGTATCTGGGAGATAGATTATATCTGCTGATATTAAGTCCAGACGTACCGGATCTTAGCAGTGGAGTTGGCAGGTATGGTTTTCCTGATGATGAAAGTGCATATCAGACAAAAGATTATACACCTCTTCTGGAACGCGTAAAAAGTGATACCTGGTGGCATTTTAAACTGGTAGCAAATCCTACGAAAAGTGTTGCAGGTACGCCGGGAGAGAGAGGGCAAGTAAAAGCGTATATGACACTTAAAGCTCAGGAAGAATGGCTTCTTAGCAGAGCCTCAAAACATGGTTTTGAATTATTGCCTGAAAATTTTCAAATAGTTCAGAGAGGCTGGCATATTTTCAGCAAAGGAAAAGATAAGGGAAAAAAAAGGGTCAGTATAAATGGTGTAACTTACGAAGGAATCCTGAAAGTCTGTGATGAAGACAAATTTAAAGAGCTTTTGACAGGTGGTATTGGAAGGGGAAAAGCTTACGGAATGGGTCTTCTTACAATTGTTCATATATAAATTTGGAAAAGGATTCGTTTTTGGCTTTTCTTTTGAAGTAAACTGAAAAGTAAGGAGAGAGGAACGTATGAACGAAATGCCGGGAATGATCCGCCCTGAATTACAGGCTCTTCCGCAGATCAGGGACAGGATGACATTTCTGTATTTTGAACATTGTAAACTGAATCGTCAGGACAGCGCAATCACAGTTAAAGATGATCAGGGAATCATCCAAGTTCCTGCTGCATCTATTTCTGTACTGCTTTTAGGTCCAGGAACAACTGTGTCGCATCGGGCCATGGAGTTGATTGGAGACGCAGGTGTCAGTGTAGTCTGGATTGGAGAACATGGCGTCAGATACTATGCAGGCGGTCGGCCTCTTACCCATCGTTCAGTTTTTTTGATACGACAGGCGGAGTACGTAAGCAATCAGAGAAAACACTTGATGATCGTAAGGAAAATGTATCAGTTACGTTTTCCGGAAGAAGATTCTTCCAAAATGACGCTTCAGCAGCTGCGTGGAAGGGAAGGAAGCAGAGTAAGGTCTGTTTATCGGAAATATGCAAAAGAATATGATGTAAAATGGAATGGAAGAGATTATGATCCGGACCATTTTGAAACAGGTGATCCAGTGAATCAGGCATTATCAGCAGGCTGTGCATGTTTATATGGCCTGGCTCATGCTGTGATCTTTGCCCTTGGTTTGTCACCAGGACTTGGTTTTATCCATGTTGGACATGACTGCTCGTTTGTATATGATATTGCGGATTTATATAAATCGGATGTAGTTATTCCTGTTGCTTTTCAGGTAGCTTCTGAAGAACCAGAAGATCTTCCTGGGGTTGTCCGCAGAAAAGTCAGGGATATAATGACTGAAAAACATATACTGGAACGGATGGTAAAAGATATCCGCTGGCTATTCCAGACAGAAGATGAAAATAAGGAGGACACAGGCGAAGCTGTTTATCTATGGGATGATAAAGAAGGAACAGTTAGAAATGGACGTTCCTATGGGCAGGAGGATGAGGAATGATCGTGATTATGTTATCTGACTGTCCGCCAAAAGTCCGGGGAGATCTATCTAAATGGCTGTGCGAGATCAATACGGGTGTATTTGTGGGAAATGTGAGCAGCAGAGTGCGCGAGGAAGTCTGGCAGCGTATTTGTGAAAATATAAAGAGTGGACAGGCAACGATGGTTTTTAGTGCACCGGGAGAGCAGAAAATGGATTTTCGTGTGCATAATACAACCTGGGAACCGGTTGATCTTGATGGGATAAAGCTAATGAGGAGACCGCTTCCAATTGCCAGAACAGTTAAATCATCTGAAAAAGAGACGCAAGGTGTAAAAAGTCGTGCAGAGCAGCTGTATATAGCTGACAGAATGGCTAAAGCACGGTCCAGAAAAATGTTTCAGGAAGGATACGTGGTACTTGATATAGAGACAACCGGTACATCTCTGGAAAAAGATGAGATAATAGAAATCGGAGCATTAAAGATAGAATCAGGCAATGTCACAGAGGAGTTCTCTATGCTTACCTGGATAAAGGGTGAAATTCCATTAGAAATCCAAAAGCTGACTGGTATCACACAACAGGAGCTGCAAAATAAGGGAAGACAGTTAGAAGAAGTTTTGGAAAAATTATTTGAATTTACAGGAAATAGAGTAATAGTAGGTCATAATATTATGTTTGATTATAATTTTATTCGCACTGCCTGTAAAAAAATGGAAATAGAAATGAAGCTGGGTACCGCTTCCAGAGATACATTGGCATTGTCAAGAAGAAAGATACGGGGAGTAGGAAGCTATCAGTTGGAGGCATTGATGAAGCATTTGGGATATGAAGTTTCCAATGCACACAGGGCATTGGCAGACTGCTATCTTACGTGGCAGCTGTATCAGAAGTTAAATGAAATTTGAGGATGGAGATTAAAAAAAGTGAGGAAATATGAGGCTTTTTTTAGTGTATTCCCCGCGTGGCGGGGGTGAACCCACATTGTACTCACTGAATGGAGTGCAAGGGTAGTATTCCCCGCGTGGCGGGGGTGAACCCAAGTTGGATTTAGTTAAGTTTGCCGACTCCCTGTATTCCCCGCGTGGCGGGGGTGAACCCCGAATACTCCTTGTCGGTTTTTGTCATATTGGGTATTCCCCGCGTGGCGGGGGTGAACCTTTAGAGATAAAGAGGACAGAGCGGTTATTAAAGTATTCCCCGCGTGGCGGGGGTGAACCTGGTAAGGGCGGTTGCGGAAAAACTACTTCTATGTATTCCCCGCGTGGCGGGGGTGAACCTGGCAAGCTACACAATCAGCAACGAGCAGACAAGTATTCCCCGCGTGGCGGGGGTGAACCTTGCTTCCTCTCTCGCTTCTCTGTTGTCTCTGGGTATTCCCCGCGTGGCGGGGGTGAACCCTTCAACCTTTCTGATATTGGTAGTTGCGTCCTGTATTCCCCGCGTGGCGGGGGTGAACCTGCGTTCCGAAAAAGAGCGTTTTTAGGAATCAAGTATTCCCCGCGTGGCGGGGGTGAACCTCAAGGTTTTCTCTTTACAAAAAAGAGTGTGGCGTATTCCCCGCGTGGCGGGGGTGAACCCTTCCATGTTGCGGTAAGTTCGCCCGATACGGTGTATTCCCCGCGTGGCGGGGGTGAACCTTGTGACGGTGAGGGGTACAATGCGACACAGCGGTATTCCCCGCGTGGCGGGGGTGAACCAGAGGCTGACATTGTAAATGACAGGCTGGCTCAGTATTCCCCGCGTGGCGGGGGTGAACCCGGTTGGATCATGGTTTTACACAAAATTCACGGGTATTCCCCGCGTGGCGGGGGTGAACCCTTTTGCGAACAGTGGACGGATAAGCCGATTGTGTATTCCCCGCGTGGCGGGGGTGAACCTTGTCTGCGTTGTATCCACAATCTGGTCAATAAGTATTCCCCGCGTGGCGGGGGTGAACCTATCATTGCGTCTATGGAATTACCGATAATCATGTATTCCCCGCGTGGCGGGGGTGAACCTTAACTGAGCAGCTAATTCTTCATTTGCGATAGGTATTCCCCGCGTGGCGGGGGTGAACCTATCTGTGATAATATTATCATCAACATTTGGAGGTATTCCCCGCGTGGCGGGGGTGAACCTGGATTGACGGTACTGTTATTATACCGGCTCAGGTATTCCCCGCGTGGCGGGGGTGAACCTGGTTGCTTCCTCTTCTACTGCTAAGCGATCTCGTATTCCCCGCGTGGCGGGGGTGAACCTGATTCAGCTTGACAAGATCAGTCAGACGCGCCGTATTCCCCGCGTGGCGGGGGTGAACCTGTAGCACTACCCTGTATCAAATCGCCCTCAATGTATTCCCCGCGTGGCGGGGGTGAACCTCTGCACGGTCCTGCTCGGTGGCTTTGCCGCTTGTATTCCCCGCGTGGCGGGGGTGAACCTAAACACTTGGGACAGTACAGAAACAGTGAACTGTATTCCCCGCGTGGCGGGGGTGAACCTGTACGATAACAGCACCTATATAACCTTAAAGACGTATTCCCCGCGTGGCGGGGGTGAACCTCAGCTTAAAGGCGGTGTCCAGATTACCAGAGGGTATTCCCCGCGTGGCGGGGGTGAACCTCTTGAAGTTGTGTCTCCAAGACCTACTTTAAAGTATTCCCCGCGTGGCGGGGGTGAACCCTTCATAGCCCAAATCCATAAGCTGCTGCACGAGTATTCCCCGCGTGGCGGGGGTGAACCTATGGTGGCTGTAAAAGGATTTGACAATATAAAGTATTCCCCGCGTGGCGGGGGTGAACCTGTCCACGCACATAATGCTCACCACGGCGCATAGTATTCCCCGCGTGGCGGGGGTGAACCTGAGTTTCTGCATATCATCCTCCTGGCCGTGTTGTATTCCCCGCGTGGCGGGGGTGAACCTATAAGAAAAGACCTGTAGTTGTAGAAGCATTCGTATTCCCCGCGTGGCGGGGGTGAACCTTTCATCCGCTTTTCAACCTCCAGGAATGGCCTGTATTCCCCGCGTGGCGGGGGTGAACCTCGTTATCTTAGTTATAAGATATATTATTATCAGTATTCCCCGCGTGGCGGGGGTGAACCTTTTGCCCAGCCTACAGCTTTTAAGTGGGTAGCGTATTCCCCGCGTGGCGGGGGTGAACCTGTTCAAGCTGTTTGTTAGCCAGTATTCTATTGGTATTCCCCGCGTGGCGGGGGTGAACCTAGCAGAAAAATAGCTGGTTTGCCGTTGCATAGGTATTCCCCGCGTGGCGGGGGTGAACCTTATCGCCCTGTAAAGGTTACGGCCGCAGATGTGTATTCCCCGCGTGGCGGGGGTGAACCTATCAGCATCAGTTCCCGGATCTGCTCATGTGCGTATTCCCCGCGTGGCGGGGGTGAACCTGATTGCTTCCGCAACATCACGGGTGATATTCCGTATTCCCCGCGTGGCGGGGGTGAACCCAGGACATCCTGCAGCCCTAAACGCACAAAATCGTATTCCCCGCGTGGCGGGGGTGAACCCGATATGATATTCTGGAATAGCAAGGGCGATAGGTATTCCCCGCGTGGCGGGGGTGAACCTGATCGAATTTACTTCAAAGAAACGGGTAGTGGGTATTCCCCGCGTGGCGGGGGTGAACCTTTCTTTGCAAACAGCACCACACTTTCGGCACTGTATTCCCCGCGTGGCGGGGGTGAACCCGGTTCGATTCCGGCTGGAGTCACTGTGGCCATGTATTCCCCGCGTGGCGGGGGTGAACCCCAAGCGAACAACCACAAGAAAATTATAATATGGTATTCCCCGCGTGGCGGGGGTGAACCCCAAGCGAACAACCACAAGAAAATTATAATATGGTATTCCCCGCGTGGCGGGGGTGAACCTTGAGATACATGTTCAGGATTCCAAATCCAGACGTATTCCCCGCGTGGCGGGGGTGAACCTCATTTAATAGAGCATATCTTCTTAATGGACTCGTATTCCCCGCGTGGCGGGGGTGAACCTATCAAAAGCACCAGGCCTTGAGATCCAGACTTGTATTCCCCGCGTGGCGGGGGTGAACCTAAAATCCAAAACAGATAAGGCAATATATTGATGTATTCCCCGCGTGGCGGGGGTGAACCCGGTTATGGATATAGTCCGCGGCACCGAAATGGGTATTCCCCGCGTGGCGGGGGTGAACCTCAGACGCAGTAACCACAGTTGGAGTAACACCCGTATTCCCCGCGTGGCGGGGGTGAACCTACAACATTTTTCCACCTCATCATAATTCTACAGTATTCCCCGCGTGGCGGGGGTGAACCTTGCCATTGTCAGCGGCACAGGGTAAGGTGTTGGTATTCCCCGCGTGGCGGGGGTGAACCTTGTCCCGGCATTTTCAAGCATTTTGGTCTGGGGTATTCCCCGCGTGGCGGGGGTGAACCTCATTTCTAATAAAGAAATAACAGTAAAATGAAGTATTCCCCGCGTGGCGGGGGTGAACCTTGACGAGGACGGACTTATGAAACAGCTTCCCCGTATTCCCCGCGTGGCGGGGGTGAACCTAAGGCATGAATAAAAGGCAAAAAACCGCCAAAGTATTCCCCGCGTGGCGGGGGTGAACCCAGAACTGAACAGTTCAACCGTTGTGCGTATTAGTATTCCCCGCGTGGCGGGGGTGAACCCATCCTGAAAGCGATCTGGAACACTCAGTATTCGTATTCCCCGCGTGGCGGGGGTGAACCTTTTATGGATAACGATTATACTGGCAGTAGTATGTATTCCCCGCGTGGCGGGGGATGAACCCGAGTCTTGTTTTTTTCTGTACCTAGTTGTATATTGTCCTTAGTAGCAGGAGTAATGACGCTATACGTTTCGGACGTTCTGTACGGGTCAGTTTTTTCTGGCATTGTAAGCGTAGTGGATACACTCCTGTTATTCTTGTTTTTTCACGCATACATTGTTTGCGTATTCCCCGCGCGGCGGGGGAGAACCTTGTGTTCTCTTTATACTAAATGGATTATAGAAAAAGATATATTGCCAAAAAATAATTGATTTTTCTTTTCATTTAGTCCAATTTGTGCTAAAAATAAAGTGTTCCCAGTATTGACAGGGGTGAACCTTAATTGATTATATAAAAGATAGTGTTCCCCGCATTGGCGGGGGTAAATTTGAGCAACATATTAGAGATGTTTCTTGGAATTATTCTTTGCCCAAAAAACATAACAGACAGCAAAGAGGACAGACAGCAGAGAGAGCAGGTATACACATCATGGCAAAAAAGATCAAAATACGGAAGGTAAGCGCGTGGACATTAGGGGTAACACTTGTACTGGCAATGGTATTTGCCATTGTTTCATTTCAAAGTGAAAAGGAATTTAAAATCCTGAGGATGACTACGGAGTAGTATATAGTCTGTGAGAAAGCGGCAAAGCAGCTTCAGGATGGTTCGGATTATCTGACAGAGCAGGTGCGCCTGTATGCGATCACCAGAGAACCAAAGTATATGGAACTGTATTTTGTTGAAGCTAATACCCATCGCAGGGAAGAGGCACTGGACAGTCTGGAAAAATACTTTGCTGGAACGGGAATGTTTGATTCACTGACAGAAGCATTGAAATGTTCCCAGGAGTTGATGAATACAGAATATTATTCCATGCGTCTAGTGTCTGAAGCCATGTCTTTGTCGGAAGATACGTGGCCTCAGGAAATAAAGAATGTGCAGTTAAGTGAAGAAGACCGTCTTTTAGGCAGAGATGACAAACTGATCAAAGCAGGGAATCTGGTCTGTGATGACAGCTATCAGAATACCCGTACACGGATTATTTCTGATGTGTCCAGTTGTATGAATGGACTGATCACGCAGACAAGGCAGAGACAGGGAAGAGCTACATCTATTTTTTCTGATATGTATCTGAAACTGGAAGCTGGTATTGTGATCATGCTTCTGATTATGTTTTTGATCTGTCTGATGCTAAAGCATTTGATCGTTAAACCGCTGATGCTTTACAATGAAAGTATACAGAAGGGAGAGATATTCCCGGTAATAGGAGCAGCAGAGCTTCAGAATCTTGCTGTTACTTACAATAAAGTATATCTGGAAAATCAGGAGACTCAGAAGCTGATCCGCCATCAGGCAGAACATGATGCTCTGACAGAGGCATTAAACAGAGGATCTTATGAAAAACTGCTTCATATTTATGAAGCAGGAGATACGCCGTTTGCTCTTATTTTAATTGATGTAGATATTTTTAAATCTGTTAATGACACGTATGGACATGCTGCTGGTGATGAAATCTTAAAGAAAGTAACCAGATACCTGAAACGGGCATTTAGAAGCATTGATTATGTTTGCCGTATTGGCGGAGATGAGTTTTCGGTGATCATGGTAGATGTGACCAGCGAATTGAAATATACCATTGAAGATAAGATCAAATATGTAGGAGAAGAGCTGGCAAAGGCAGAGGAAGGAGTTCCTGCAGTTACATTAAGCGTGGGTGCAGCATTTTCTGACAGGGAAAATCCGGGAGAGAGCATTTTCAAAGATGCAGATAAAGCACTGTACCATGTAAAGGAAAATGGACGCAATGGCTGTGCCTTTTATAATGGTGCCAGTTCCCTGGAAGGTACAGGGAAAAAACAAAAAGAAGAGGATAATGGAAAACAGATAGAAAAATAAATATTTACAAACAGTTTATTCTATTTTATAATAGCCCAAGGGAATGAAGTTCTCCCCTGGGAAACCTAAACCGCTTAAAGGATATAAGCTGATGACTTCTGTGATGAAATACTCACGGAGTTATCAGCTTTTTTGTGTACTTTATTGCTGTAAGTGTTCCGGAGAGTAAATCCATGATTGAAAAGGAGAAAATGAACATGTTAACTTCACTTGCGTTTGTATTTTTACTGGGACTTGCCATGGCGGCGCTGTGTCAGCAGTTTAAGATCCCACGGATCATCGGAATGCTGATCACAGGGATTGTTTTAGGCCCATGTGGATTAAACTGGCTTTCTGATTCTATTTTAGGGATATCTTCTGAACTTAGGCAGATGGCTCTGATCATCATACTTTTAAAAGCAGGATTGTCTTTGAATCTGGCAGATCTAAAGAAAGTAGGCAGACCGGCACTGATGATGTCCTGTGTGCCTGCAAGCTGTGAGATCCTTGCATTTGTAATCTTTGCACCGGCTATCCTGCATATTTCAAGAGTAGAAGCTGCAGTTATGGGAGCTGTTTTAGGTGCTGTATCACCGGCAGTTGTGATCCCAAGGATGGTGCAGCTTATGGAAACAAAGTATGGTACAGAGCAGAGAATCCCGCAGATGATCATGGCGGGAGCCTCCTGTGATGATATTTTTGTGATCGTATTATTTTCTACCTTTGTTAATATGGCCCAGGGCGGCAGTGCACATGTAACGGATTTTATCAATATTCCGGTATCTATTATTCTGGGGATTGCTTTAGGGGCTGTGGCCGGATATGCATTAAGCCTGTTTTTTGAAACTGTTTATGCCAGAAAACATTATGTGCGCAACAGTATGAAAGTGATCCTGATCCTTGGAATGTCATTTCTTCTTATGTCAGTAGAAACATGGCTTAAGGGGATCGTGTCTGTTTCAGGACTCCTGGCAGTGGTGGGAATGGCAGCTGTGATCCGCGTAAAATGTGTGCCGGATGTATCGAAAAGACTTTCAGAAAAATTCGGAAAGCTGTGGATCGCGGCAGAGGTCATTTTATTTGTGCTGGTAGGTGCCGCAGTGGACATCCGTTATACCATGCAGGCGGGAATTGCCGCAGTTTTTATGATCTTTATTGGTTTAATGTTCCGGGCAGTGGGAGTATTCCTTTGTATGCTTGGCACCCGGTTAAACAGGAAAGAGAGGCTTTTCTGTGTGATCGCTTATCTTCCAAAAGCAACGGTGCAGGCAGCGATCGGTTCCGTTCCCCTTGCCATGGGGCTTTCCTGTGGTCAGATCGTCCTTTCTGTGGCAGTTCTGGCTATTTTGATCACGGCACCTCTTGGGGCAGCAGGAATGGATCTTACTTATGATAAACTGCTGGTTCATTCCAAAGGATGACAGATTCCAATATTAAACCGGTACTAGTGATATGGGAATTGTAGAAAAAGTGGGCTTAGATGTTGTGATGGACATGGCGCAGGTGAAATGATATAATTTTGGCAGCTAAAAAGAGCCTGAAATTATTTGGAGAGAACATGAAAGATTTCATGAGAACATAAAGAGCAAAAGGAGTGAGAGAGATATGATAAAGATTGATCTGATCACTGGATTTTTAGGTGCCGGAAAGACAACTTTTATAAAAAAGTATGCATCTTATCTGATAAAGCAAGGAAAAAAGATTGGAATATTGGAAAATGATTTTGGTGCGGTTAATGTGGATATGCTGCTTTTGCAGGATTTAGAAGGAGATAACTGCAGTCTGGAAATGATCGCCGGGGGCTGTGACGCAGACTGCCATAAACGCAGGTTTAAGACGAAGCTGATCGCAATGGCAATGTCCGGTTATGACCGTGTGATCATAGAACCATCAGGAATCTACGATGTGGATGAATTTTTCGATGCTCTTTATGAGGAGCCGCTGGACCGTTTTTATGAGCCGGGAAATGTGATCGCACTGGTGGATGCGGGACTGGAACAAGATCTTTCAAAAGAAGCAAAATATCTGCTGGCATCAGAAGCTGCTGATGCAGGCTGCGTATTGTTCAGTAAATGTGATGAAGTATCCGAAGAACAGATTAAAAATACACTTTCTTACCTGAATCAGGCGTTGGAGCAAGTACATTGCAAACGCAGGTTTACTCTGGATCAGATCCTCTGCAAAAACTGGAAAGATTTAAATGAGGATGATTATAAACGCCTGCTGACCTGTGAATATCGGATCGAAGATTATGAGAAAATGCCCATGGAGCAGGATAAAGTATTTGATTCCCTGTATTACCTGAATTTTTCCATGGATCCAGATCAATTGAAAAGGGCAGTGCAAAAGATGTTTCAAGATCCTTCCTGCGGAAAGATATTCAGAGTGAAAGGTTATATAAAAAATAATGGAAAATGGGGTCTGGAGCAGGATACGGGAAATGGAGAGGAAAACGCCTGGCTGGAATTAAATGCCACCTGCAAAGAATTTAGTCTGAAACCGGTGCCGAAAGGGCAGGAAGTGCTGATCGTGATCGGAGAAAAACTTTCAAAAGAACGGGCAGCTCTTTATTTAGGCCGCAGGCCAAGCACAGAGCTCAGCTGATTATCAGGCAAATTATAAGCTTTAAAATTCTACGTTGAATTTTAAAGCTTATTGCGTATGATAGAAATAGAAAAGCTTCTAGTGAAGCTGCATGAGAACGAAGAAGATGTTAAAACTGTGGATTATTTTAAGTTTTAGACAAAATAAAAAAGAGAGACTAATATTATGACTGAAAAAGAAAAAATGGAGCATCAGAAACTTTATGATGCCAATTATGATAAGGAACTTGCAGAGGAAAGACTTCGCTGCAAGCGGCTGTGCCAAATATATAATAATCTTCCAGTGGAAAATATAGAAGAAAGACATGAACTTATAAAAACCATTATTGGAAAAACAGGAAAGAATATCCATATTGAACCGGATTTTTGGTGTGATTATGGTTATAGGATCTCCGTAGGGGAAAACTTCTATGCGAACCATGGTCTGGTGATCCTGGATGCCGGCAGTGTGACGTTTGGCAATGATGTTTTTATTGCGCCATCATGTGGCTTTCATACATCAGGACATCCCATTGACTTTGAACGAAGAAATCAAGGTTTGGAATATGCGTATCCAATTGTAGTGGGAGACAATGTATGGATCGGTGCAGGTGTACAGGTAATGCCGGGTGTAACCATTGGAAGCAATGTAGTGATAGGCAGCGGCAGTATAGTGACGAAGAACATTCCATCAAACAGCGTTGCTGTAGGAAATCCTTGTAAAGTGATCCGCCAGATCACAGATGACGACAAAAGAAAAAACTGGGATAGATAATAGGTTGCTGATCCAATTCCTTGCACCCTTTATACACCTGTGATATGATGATATCAGGGGCAAAAAGTCTGCAATCCGATGCAAGCTTGCTTGCAAGATGCAGACCTTGGGACCCGCCAAAAACATGAATAAGCAGCCATTTTTCGTAGAAAAATGAGCGGATTATGAATGTTTTTAGATATGATATCGTCCACAAAGGAGGCTCCGGATGGATCTGATCAACCAATTTATTGAAAATTATAAAAAAAAGCTTACCTTTTATGAAAATCTGGGACGAATTTCCTGTTCACAGCTACAGGACGCGTTACAATCTGCCGGTATCCGTGCCATGGTTACCTACCGGATCAAAAATCCAGGCCGTTTAAAAAGCAAAGTACTGCGCAGAAATGCAAAACGCAGCGTCCCTTATAAAAATATGAAAGAAATTTACGAAGATATCGCTGATCTGTGTGGTATCCGAGTTTCTCTTTATTTCCCCGGTGACCGCGTAAAAGTGGACTCCCTGATCAGCGACCTGTTTCAGATCATTGAGCGTAAGCAGTTCCCGGAACAGTCAAAACCACCTACCTACAATAAACGTTTTTCCGGTTACTGGGCCAACCATTACCGCATCCATCTGAAGGAAGATATGGTACAGCCTTCGGAGAAGCGTTATTGCAGTGCCAGAGTAGAGATCCAGGTGGCTTCTGTTCTGATGCATGCTTGGTCAGAGGTTCAGCACGATCTTGTTTACAAGCCCATGCAGGGAACTCTTTCTGAAGAAGAACTGGCGATTCTGGATGAATTGAATGGTCTGGTCCTCACAGGAGAGATTGCCCTGGAACGTCTTCAGGCTGCCGGAAATGAAAGAATACAAAATAGTCAGGCCGCTTTTGCCAATCAGTTTGAGCTTGCGTCTTATTTGTACAATTATTTAAGTAATAACTTCCTGCCGGAAGATATCAAGCTTCGTATGGGAAATATTGAGTTGTTGTTCCGTTTTTTAAGCAGCTTGAAGATATTGCGGGCCAAAGATATCGGTCCTATTGTAAAATCTGTAAAATTTGAAAAAGACAAACGTACCATTTCACAGCAGATCATTGATCAGATCATTAGTGGAAATGAAAAAAGATACCAGGCATACCAGAAACTGCGCTCTGATGATTCCAACTTAAATGAAGAGCAGCAGGAAGCTATTAACTATTTCTTTGGTCAGTGGGTGCCCCTTGAGAATCTGTTAAATCATGTGACAAAACGCAGTTCGCGAACTGTAAGCGTGTTTAATATCAATGCATTGAAACGTTTAGGAGTACTGGATAAGGAGTGCATCAACCAGATCGCCTTCCTTCGAAAAATGCGAAATTCCCTGATCCATGATATTGAGGTGCCGGAGGCAGCTTATATCAAAGAGCAGGGGGATGAAGCAAAGGTATTACGTGAAAAATTAACAGAACTTCTGGATACAAAAACAGCAGAGGGATGATTCCTCTGCTGTTTTTGTATCTGATAATTAGTGGATTTCTTCTACTGTGGATCTGCGATCCCCGTTTTTGACCTCAAATTGCATTACATATACCTTAAATGGCGAATCATCTCCCTTAGCAAAAGGCTCTTCCCGGAACAACTTTGCCTGTGTGCCTTGTTTTTCCAGCTCAGACGTTCGCTTTTTTGCTTTTTCCAACAAGCTTTGATGGAGTTTTTCCTTTTCCGCTCCAAAATTCCGTCTGGGATAGGCAGCAGCAGCCTGATCGATCTGTGAAATAAGATGATCGGTTACATTTTTGCGGGCTTCTCTGTGAAGCATCCAGGCAATATACCTGGCAAGTACCCTTATGGGATATCTTTTATATAGGGAAACTACCTTTCTAAACCATACATCGCCCACCTGCTTGGCAGCTTCTTCTACCACTTCTGCTGCAAGCCTGGAGCATTTCCATGGTTCATCCTTTTCTCTTACATAAGCCATAGGCGCTGCCGGATAAAAAAGATAACTTGAGGGCGGAAATCCTGAAAGTTCTGACAGGCGTATTTCCTCTTTGCTGCAGCATTCTTCGCCCAGGTATTCACGTTTATCCCTTAAAATGGCGATTTTATATTCCAACTGGCGCAGATATTCATAACCTTCTACCCAGAAATGGCCGATCTGCCCATAATCATAAAGGTCACATTCCATCCAGATATCCTGAAAGAATAAGGTACACACAGTATCTCCCTGATGGACTGCCAGAATATATTGCCGTTCTTTTTCACTGTGTTCTTCTGTTCTATCTAACGTTGCAGTCAGCTCTCCCTCATAATCCGGCTGATAAACGCCTGTCATCACAGCATTATGAAAAACAAAAAAGCTTTCTGCTGTATCATTCATCATATACACCAGACGGATATCAGAAGGCTTTTTGGCATTTTCTCCTGAAGGCGGTTTTAACAGTTCAAACTGTCCCTGTTCCAGCAGATCTGCCAGTTTTTCAAATTCTTCACCTGCAAAGATCTGTTTCACGCCTGTTCTCCTTCATTTGCTTCTTCCAGTGTGACATTTTCCTGACCATCCTCCATATATTCCAAACGCAGTACAGCCTGAGGCCAGTTTAAGGCGATCCGTGCTTTTTTGCCTTTTTCTTCTCCCGCCTTTTTGATCAGTTCCAGCAGTTCATCCAGAACCGCTTTTGTAAGATAGCCGCCTCTCCAGTGGAAAGTAAGCATTTTTCCCTTTTTTGCTGCCTGAAGAGAACGTTTGTACACATCTTCTGCCTTGGTAAAGGACATTTTCTTTTCTTTATAGTAAAAATGATCCCCATCTGTACAGGCCGGAGCCGGTGCGATCAGTGGCTCATGATCGCGGAAAATGTTTTTATCATCCAGATTAAAGTAATCATATCGGATTTCCTTTGATCCAAAGCTATGATTTCCCAGTGTATTATCAAAGGTGGCATCCAGGTGATAACAGGTTCCACCGATTTTTACAATATTCCAGGTATGGCGGTATTTGATCCCTTTTTCCGGGTTATTTCCGCAAATTGCGATCATACACCAGATACCTAAAGCATCACAGAGTACTTTAACAGATTTAGCAATTCCTTCACATACTCCTACGCCTTGTCCCAAAGGGCCTATGATCTCATGAGAATAGGATTTTTTTAATTTGTCATAATGTACATTTTCGCAGATAAAATCATGTACATACTTTTCTTTTTCCCATTCGGAAAGTTTCATTGCAGGCCGGGTCAGCTTCTCCACTCTGGCTTTTAAGGCTTTTTGGTGTTCTTTTATTTTTCCCTTTTCAAAAATATATTCTGGTAAAAAGGTGATATTGGCCGAATCCTGATAATACCGGTAATGAAAACCTTCTGCCCAGAAGATCTCCGGGTGGTCTAGACGCAGCTGAAAAAATACGTCGCTTAATTCCCGTCCTTCCAGTTTGGGTACCTGGAAACTGTCTGATAACGCCATAAGCCCTTGATAAATGGCGTAGTAGGCAGCCTGTTTTGATTTATCCATTTTTGTATAATAATATGGTTCCATGTGTATTCCTTTCACGATCAGTGAACACGTTCTTAACCTGTTTGCAGCATACATATGATGTTGGGGTCAAAAGATATTTTGCCCCCTATGATATCGGATTGTTTCGCACTGCGTGCTCCCACAATCCTCAAAACATTCATAATTCGCTCATTTTTCTACGAAAAATGGCTACTTATTCATGTTTTTGGCGGGTCCCAAGGTCAAAAATCCTCTTGCAAGCAAGCTTGCATCGGATTTCTAACCTTTTGACCCTGGTATCATACATATGCATGTATGAAAATTAATCGTAAGTAAAAAAGCTGATGTCGTCTGTAATCCATCTGTCTCACAGAAGCCATCAGCTTATTTTATTTATGTACAGAGCATCTGCAGCTCTGCCATATCTGTCCTTGTCCAACGAAAAACATTATAACCTGTACCGTATCTTTTGTAAACTGTTTTTTAAGCAAATCTAGGAAGTCCCTTGCTTCTATTGTGAATATCTTTTGCCCCAAATAAGCAGTTTGGCAGCTGTTGAGAAAAATTCTCGAGTCCTGTACTTGACAATATACCCTGGTGGGGTATATAATGCATATATTCCCAGGGGAGTGGTGGGAAAATAAAGAAGAAAGACAGGAACGTTTATGGAAGAAGAAAAATGCTGCTGTTGCCACCATAAAACAAAAGAACGGTCTGAAAAGGAATATAAAGACCTGATTCATCGTTTGAACCGGATCGAAGGCCAGATCCGGGGAATTAAAGGAATGGTAGAAAAAGATGCCTATTGTCCGGATATACTGATACAGGTAGCAGCTGCAAATGCAGCATTAAACAGTTTTAATAAAGTCCTTCTTGCAAATCATATCAGAACCTGTGTAGCGGAAGATATCAGGGAAGGAAAAGACGAAGTGATCGATGAACTGGTGACTACCTTACAGAAACTGATGCGTTAGAGTGAGGCTGCTGGAAAATTTTGCGGAATGTAAGTGAGACAATACAATGGTAATGGTATAAGAAAAAAATTATACAGAAAGGGGCCAATCATACAATGAAACAATATACAGTAACGGGAATGAGCTGTGCAGCCTGCAGTGCCCGTGTAGAAAAGGCGGTTTCCAAGGTGCCGGGAGTTACATCCTGCTCCGTCAGCCTTTTGACTAACTCCATGGGAGTGGAGGGAAGCGCCACAGACCAGGAGATCATAAAAGCAGTGGTAGATGCCGGTTATGGAGCCTCTGCCAAAGATGGTGAAAAAAATGCAAATGGAGTTTCTGGCGGAGCTGCTTCAGAAGATGCTCTTGCAGACCATGAAACGCCTATTTTAAAGAAACGTCTGCTGTATTCAGTAGGTTTCCTCATTGTCCTTATGTATTTTTCCATGGGACATATGATGTGGAACTGGCCGCTGCCTGCATTCATGGATGGAAACCATGTGATGATGGGGCTGGTGCAGCTGTATCTGACCGTGATCATCATGGTTATTAACCAGAAATTTTTTATTAACGGTTTTAAGAGCCTGTTCCATGGAGCCCCCAATATGGACACTCTGGTAGCGTTAGGTTCTTTCGCTTCTTTTGGATATAGTTCCTACGCCCTATTTGCCATGACTTATGCCGAGCATCAGGGAGATGCCCAGGCAGTCATGGGATACATGCATGAGTTTTATTTTGAATCGGCAGCCATGATCCTGACACTGATCACAGTTGGAAAAATGTTAGAGGCCCGTTCCAAAGGAAAAACAACGGATGCATTAAAGAGTCTGATGAAACTGTCACCAAAGACAGCAGTGGTGGAAAAGGAAGGAAAAGAAACAGAGGTTCCTGTTGAGCAGGTGCGCATTGGCGATGTATTTGTTGTCCGCCCAGGTGAGAATATACCAGTAGATGGTATTGTATTAGAGGGAAACAGCGCTGTAAATGAAGCTGCCCTTACTGGTGAGAGCATTCCTGTAGACAAGCAGGCAGGTGACCGCGTTTCTGCTGCTACGATCAACCAGTCTGGTTTTATCCGCTGCGAAGCCACCCGTGTAGGAGAAGATACCACACTTTCCCAGATCATCCGTATGGTCAGTGATGCGGCAGCTACGAAAGCGCCTATTGCGAAAGTGGCAGATAAGGTTTCCGGAATTTTTGTTCCGGCGGTCATCACCATTGCAGTGCTTACTACGATCGTATGGCTGATCGCAGGAGAAAATGTTGGTTTTGCACTGGCCAGAGGAATTTCGGTTCTGGTTATCAGCTGCCCATGCGCATTAGGACTTGCCACACCAGTTGCTATTATGGTGGGAAATGGTATGGGAGCTAAGAATGGTATCCTTTTTAAGACAGCTGTTTCACTGGAAGAAACTGGAAAAGTAGAGATCGTTGCCTTAGATAAAACGGGAACCATTACAAGCGGTGAGCCAAAGGTGACAGATGTTCTGGCGGCAGATGGACATTCTGAGGAAGAACTGTTAAAATTAGCATATTCACTGGAAAGTAAAAGTGAACATCCATTAGCAAAAGCAATTGTAGCATATGGAACAGAAAAACACACAGAGCAGATCCCGGTAACAGAATTTAAGGCACTTCCTGGAAATGGCCTGGAAGGAAAAGCAGGAGAGGCAGATGTAAAAGGCGGCAGCCTGAAATTTGCCCAGAGCCAGACGGAAATTTCAGAAAAGATCAGACTTCAGGCAGAAAAACTGGCAGAAGAGGGAAAAACCCCGCTTATGTTTATGAAAAACGGTACACTTGCAGGTATGATCGCAGTAGCGGATGTGATCCGTGAAGACAGCCCGCAGGCAGTAAAAGAACTGCAGAATATGGGAATTGAAGTAGTTATGCTGACCGGTGACAATGAGCGTACCGCGAAAGCCATTGGCCGCCAGGCTGGTGTAGACCGTGTGATCGCAGGGGTTCTGCCAGACGGAAAAGAAGAAGTGATCCGCAGGTTAAAGGAACAGGGAAAAGTTGCCATGGTAGGTGATGGTATCAATGATGCCCCGGCTCTTACAAGAGCGGATATGGGTATTGCCATTGGCGCAGGTGCTGATGTAGCCATTGATGCGGCTGATGTAGTGCTGGTAAAGAGCCGTTTAAGTGATGTACCGGCTGCCATCCGCTTAAGCAGGGGAACGCTCAGAAATATCCACGAAAACCTGTTCTGGGCCTTTTTCTACAACGTGATCGGTATCCCGTTGGCAGCAGGTATCTGGATCCCTATCTTCGGATGGAAATTAAATCCGATGTTTGGTGCTGCAGCCATGAGCTTATCCAGTTTCTGTGTTGTGACCAATGCATTAAGGCTGAATCTGCTTAATATCAAGGACAGCCGTAAAGATAAGAAAATCCGCCGTAAGACAGTTGCTTCGGAGGGAGAAGCTGTTGCTGCGGCAGAAATAAAGAAAGAAAACAAAAAGGAGAAAATGACTATGACAAAGACTATGAAAATTGAGGGAATGATGTGCGGACACTGTGAGGCTGCTGTTAAGAAAGCGCTGGAAGCATTAGACGGCGTAGCTGGTGCAGAAGTAAGCCATGAAAAAGGTACTGCGGTTGTAACACTGGAAAAAGAGGTAGATAATGCAGTTCTTACAAAGGCAGTGGAAGATAAGGATTATAAAGTAGTTTCTGTGCAGTAATATAAAAATATATCATAAAAAGAAGATGCAGAGTCTGAATCGAAATGTTTCGTTGCGGTTCAGATTCTGCATTTTTAATATCATATAAGAGCTGCATTAAAAGAGCAGTGCTGGAAATACATACCTAAATCATTCCTGCACAGGTGCTGCTGGTATGCGTTTTCTTGAGGATTTGTTGATCTTAAAATCTTTTTTGATCACTTCGTTGTAGACGGAGATCACATGGTAAAATGCTTCGATTTCTTCAGCACTGCATTTTTCCTGAAGCTGTGACATGGTTTTGGTAATATCTAAGATATCGTACATTTTGTGGGCTTTGCTGACGCGGGAGCCTTCCTGGGTCACATACAGATAAAGATTTTTTACGTTCCCCTCTTTTTTCCTTTTTTCGATCAATTCTAATTTTTCCAGTCTGGTAAGGATCTGGGAAATCGTTCCCTTGGTTTTATCCCAATACTGGATCAGTTCACCAGATGAGGTCCCCGGATGATCTTCTGCCATTATGGGTAGCGGATATGGACTTTAAACTTCCTGAAGAAATTCTTGCTGATTTTCATAAGAGGATCGATCATGGTATTTTCGGATACACAGATCCGGATCAGGAATATTATGATGCACTGGATCGCTGGTTTGCTGTACGTCATGGATACCATGTAGAGCCTGAAACTGTTACAGTAGGCTGCGGTGTTGTTTATGGTCTGGCAACAGGAGTGAAGGCATTTACAAAGGCTGGAGATTCTATTTTGATCCAGCAGCCGGTTTACTATCCATTCCGTGAAGTGATCGAAGATAACGGAAGAATCTTTGTAAACAATCAGCTGCATTATGAAGATGGAAAATATACCATTGATTTTGATGATTTTGAAAAGAAGATTATTGATAATAAGGTAAAAGTGTTTATCCTGTGCAACCCTCATAATCCAGTAGGAAGAGTGTGGACAAAAGAAGAACTGGAAAAAATGGGAGATATCTGCCTGAAGCATCATGTTGTGATCATGGATGATGAGATCCACTGCGATTTTATTTATCCTGGATTTAAGTTTACAAGCTTTATGACACTGGATGAAAAATATCATAACAACCTGGTTTTATATACCTCTCCAAGTAAGACCTTTAATGTAGCTGGACTTCAGCCTGCAAATATCATTATCAAGAACCCAGAACTTCGCGCAGCATACCGCAAAGCCAATGCAGCAGCCGGATACAGCCAGGGAAGCATTATGGATTCACAGACGAAGAATTAGAGCACATTTATGGTTAGACAGCGGAAAAGCATTTGGACCTGCAACGGCACAGTTTGAACGTTTTAACCTTGCATGCCCAAGAGTAACGTTGGTGAAGGCAATGGAACAGTTAAAAAATGCTTTTGACGCTCATTGCAAGTGGGCGTGAAAATAAATTACATAAGAAGGAGAAAATTTAATGGAAAAAAAGAATCTTGGAGCAGTAGCGTTTATTCCGCTTTTGGTATTTCTGGGGGCTTACATAGGGTGTGGAATCGTGTTTTCAGTGATGGGAGCGGAAAGCCCATTTGGCTATTTCCCCCGCCATGTAGCGCTTCTTGCGGGAATTGCAGCAGCTCTCCTTCTGGCACCAGGTGTAAAGATTTCAGATAAGGTAGATATTCTTACAGAGAATATGGGCCGCCGCGGCGTCATGATGATCGTTTTGATCTATCTTATGGCTAGCGGATTTCAGGGAGCAGCGGCAGCATTGAGGTTGGTGCTTTTGATCTGTTCCAGATCGCACCGTATATTGTTGTTTTAATAACTGCTTTAATGGGTATTAACGTGGCAGTTGTACTGTTTATTGGTATTTTGATGACCTTTGCTGTAGGTATTTTACAGGGAAATGTAGGATTTTTTGATATTGCCATGGCAGTTGGAGATGGAATGGCAGATATGTTCAGTATCAGTATTGTTGCCATCCTGGTATCCGGAGTGATCGGTCTGGTAAGATATTATGGTGGTATTGAGTGGATGATCGATGCCATTACGAAAAAAATTAAAAACAGAAAACAGGCAGAATATGGAATCGGTATCCTTTCAGGTATTTTGTCTGGAGCCATGGTCAACAATACCATTGCGATCATTGCAACTTGTGTAACGATCCAGGCAGGACTTTTGAGAACGGCAGAAGAAAAATAATATTTTTATAAGCTGTTAAGCTGAATTGCCATGGGTTTTGGATGAAATAAACAAAAAACGAAAAAAATTGCATTGACTAATGGTGATAATGATGATACTATGACTATATCGTTACATTATTGACAATATTGGTTGCTTTAAGGCAACATGCAAAACCAATTTTGAATGATATTTCTTTGTGTAGATATGTGTTCAAAGTTGGTTTTTGTTATTTATAAACATAGGATTACGAGAATGCAGATCACGCAGCAATCCGGTATCAGAGGGGTCAAAATATATGACGAGTATGTTTTATGATCTATAAGGGGGAAATTATTATGTTTCAGGGGATTAAAAAATTGTTCGGTTCAAAAAAAGAAAAGGAGCAGATCCTGGCGCCGGTTGCTGGTCAGGCAGTACCTTTAAGTGCAGTTCCTGACCCGGCTTTTGCACAGGAGATTTTAGGAAAAGGTGTTGCGATCCAGCCGTGTGAAAATGAATTTCGGGCGCCAGCATCCGGTGAAGTGACAGTTCTGTTTGAGACCGGTCATGCAGTGAGTATCCGTACAGAAGGCGGTGCAGATGTGATCGTCCATATTGGTTTAGACACTGTAAATTTAAAGGGCCAGTTTTTTACCACTCATGTAAAGCAGGGCGATACAGTAAAAGCAGGAGATCTTCTGATCACAGCAGATATAGAGCAGATCAAGGCAGCTGGCTATGATGTGATCACACCGGTGATCGTCTGCAATGTTTCTGATTTTCCAGAGATGGAATGCCACTTTGGAAAAGCAGTAAAGGCCATGGATGAGATCATTACACTGTAATGAACATTGCCGTGGATATAAAGGGGATTTGAAACCAGGAGAAGGGTTCAAATAAATAGCCTGGCCCATAAGGGCAGAAGGCAAAAAAGAAAGGGGTTTTTAGTTATGATGAAGTTCTTTCAGAAACTTGGTAAGTCACTGATGCTTCCAGTGGCGTGTCTGCCAGTATGTGGTATCCTTATGGGTATTGGATACATTCTGGCACCGGCAGCTATGGCAGGTGAGGTCCAGGGATTTACCGCAGGGGGATTATCCTATTCCATCGGACTGTTTCTGATCAAAGCAGGGGGTGCATTGATCGACAACATGTCATGGCTGTTTGCAGTAGGTGTAGCCGTAGGTATGGCACAGGATAATGACGGTACAGCGGGTCTTGCAGGTCTTGTATCCATGTACATGATCACGACACTCTTAAGTCCCGGTGCTGTTGCCGGCATCACCGGACATGAAGCAGCACCTGCATTTGGAAAGATCGTAAACCAGTTCGTTGGTATTCTTTCCGGACTCATTGGTTCCGCATGTTACAACAAGTATCGGACTGTAAAATTGCCGGATGCACTGGCATTCTTCAGCGGCAAGAGAGCCGTTGCAATCTTTACAGCAATTTATTCCATCATTGCAGCATTGGTTCTGTTTGTGGTATGGCCATTAGTATATGGCGGTCTGGTAGCAATGGGTGAAGCATTTATTGGATTGGGCGCTGTTGGTGCAGGTATCTATGCATTCTTTAACCGACTGCTGATCCCATTTGGTCTGCACCATGCATTAAACTCAGTATTCTGGTTCGACGTTGCAGGTATTAGCGACTTAAGCAATTTCTGGGGTAATACAGGTGTTTATGGACAGACTGGTATGTACATGACGGGATTCTTCCCATTTATGATGTTCGGTCTTCCCGCAGCCTGCATCGCTATGTATCAGACTGCAAAACCTGGCAAAAAGAAAATGGTTTATGGACTTTTAGCATCTGCAGCATTTTGTTCCTTCTTTACAGGTGTTACAGAGCCTATCGAGTTTTCTTTTATGTTCCTGGCTCCGGGATTGTATGTATTACATGCCCTGTTAGCAGGTATTACAGCAGGTATCACCGTTGCTCTGCCGATCCGTGCAGGCTTCTCCTTCTCCGGCGGTGCTGTTGATATGGTACTTAGTTCCTTTACACCACTTGCCCAAAATCCATGGCTGCTGATTCCGGTAGGTCTTGCAGTTGGTGTTATTTATTACATCGTATTCCGTTTTGCTATTACAAAGTTTAATTTAAAGACACCAGGACGTGAAGATGATGATACAGCAGGAGAATTAAGGGCAACTTTAGCAAACAATGATTATACTTCCGTTGCAAAGATTGTTCTGGAAGGTGTTGGCGGTGCTGAAAATGTGGCTTCCATTGACAACTGCATTACAAGACTTCGTCTGGAAGTAAAAGACTATACAAAGGTTGATGAAAAAGTGATCAAGTCTGCTGGTGTTGCGGGAGTGATGCGTCCAAGCCAGACTTCTGTTCAGGTTATCATCGGTACCCAGGTACAGTTTGTTGCAGATGAATTTAAGAAGCTTTGCAAGTAAGAAAGATAAGAAAATTTAGCAGTAACGTAAAATAGTTCAGATAAAAATGAGCCGCGGCAGAGAGATAAAAACGTTTCTCTTTGCCGCGGCTCATTCTTTTTTTACAGGATCAAAGTCTCTTTTCCAGTACAGCTACTCCCTGATACAGCACCCATGAAAGGAGGCACAGTACAATAAGGGCACTCATTAGTTTGGTCATTTCAAAGGTCTGAGAGGCGTAGGTGATCAGATAGCCGAGACCTGCTTTTGCGCTTAAAAATTCGCCGATGATCACACCCACCAGGCAGAGACCTATATTGACTTTCATGGTACTCATAAGCAGAGGGAGACTGCCTGGAAGGAGTACTTTGACAAGAACATCTTTTTTGCTGCCGCCTAAAGAATAAATAAGCCGGATTTTATCGGGATCGATCTGCTTAAAACCAGTATACAAAGTCATAATAGAGCCGAAAACAGCAATAGAAACAGCAGCAGTGACCACCATCCGCATCCGGCTTCCAAGCCATACCAGAAGCAAAGGTGCCAAAGCTGATTTAGGAAGGCTGTTTAAAAGAACCAGGAAAGGTTCGAAAACCTGGGCTGCAAAGGGGCTGGACCAGAGATAAAGTGCTGTTACAAGGCTGATCATGGTACAGAAGAAGAAACTTAATAGAGTTTCTGCCGAAGTAATACCGGTATGGAGAAAAAGACTTTTATCTAAAAACATGTGAAAGAGGCAGAAAAAAATCTGGGACGGGGAACTGAAAATAAAGCGGTTGATCATTCCAAGGGAAGCGGTCAGTTCCCAGAGGGAAAGAAAAAGAACAAAAAGCATGGCTCTGCATATTTTTATCTGTCTGATTTTACGTAGGATCTTTGCTTCATATTCCTGCTGTCTGGTCATCTTTTATCAGCTCCTTCCATAAAAGATTAAAATAATGGGAAAATTCCGGACAGTTGCGCCGTTTTAAAGGGGTATTGCTGTCTGCAGGAAAGGAAAGAGAAAGGATGGAGCGGATACGCCCCGGTCTTGGAGTAAGTACAATGATCCGGTCAGCGATACTAATGGCCTCTGAAAGGTCATGAGTGACCAGGATAGCTGTTTTGCCGTTTTCTCTTAAAATGGAGCTGATGTCATCACAAACAGCTAGTCTTGTCTGCTGGTCGAGAGCGGAAAAAGGCTCATCTAAAAGGAGCAGATCCGGCTTCAGGGCAAGAGTCCGTATAAGGGCGGCTCTCTGGCGCATGCCGCCGGAGAGGACAGAAGGTTTCGCATGTTCAAAACCGGCAAGTCCATAGTCAGAGAGCATGGCAGACAGTTCCTTTTTACGGTCATTTGTCAGCTGCTTTTGGATTTCTAACCCCAATGAAACATTGGAAAAAATATCTCTCCATTCAAACAGCTGGTCTTTCTGGAACATATAGCCAATTTGAAAAGAATTTTTGGGATTTTTTTCCAGAAGTTCCCCGTCCAGGAAAATGGCACCGGATTCTGGCTCATCAAGTCCGCAAAGAAGGGATAAAAGGGTAGATTTTCCGCAGCCGGAAGGACCGACAATGGCCACGAATTCCCCGGAATCTACGGTAAAAGAAATATCAGAAAGGGCCAGCGTTTCCTTCTCTTTACTGTGGTAGGAAAAGCTGACCCTGCAAACCTGCAGTTTGGGTTTCATAAAATTCGCCCCAAAGGATTGTTCTTGATTTAATATACGCAAAAGCTGAAAAAATGTTTTACTGCTGAGAGGCTGTTGTTTCCTCTGCCGGTGTTTCGTTCTGTGTCTGTCCATAGCTCCAGGTAACCGGAGTAGGGCGGGACGGATCGAAGATCTGGGAAGAATCAAATAAGTCGCTTAAACGTTTTTTCGCAGGATCTTCCTGGATCATGTCTTCGTAAAGACGGTAGCCATCCAGGTTTCTTCTTGCCATACGCAGATAGTCATGATCCATCTGGATCCAGGATGGTTTGCTGGCATCTACGTTGCAGAAATAACGGAATCCTTTGGAAGCAAGGTACTGATACCGGTAATTTTCGTCTGTATAAGGATGCCAGTCGGCAATGTCGTTTCCATTGGGATAAATGTAAATATCTGTAGGACCGATGAGAGTTTCTACTTCGTTGGCCCATTTATCTGTGTCTGTATAGAAACGTTCATCGCTGATCTTGTAAGGATTTTGCGGATCACCGGAAACACCCATCCATAAATGCCCCCAGCTGTGACTTGCCAGTTCCCAACCGTCATCCCGTAAACACTGGGCTACTTTTGCAGCCTGCTCCCGTTCACTTTCATAATCAGGGCTCTCACTGTAGGAAGAGGCAGTGCGGTATCCTAAGATTCCTTCATAACCCGTCAGCGCGATAATTGCTTTGGCACCTTTATAGGAAAAATCAGGATGTTCATCAATAAAATCATTTAAAAGAGGGACCAGGTCATAAGAACCTGTAGCTGTAGTGCCGTCCTCTAATTTCATTTCGCAGGTAGGCCGTCCGTCTTCTCCAATGACGATCTTGCTTGCAAAGCCGTCTCCATCCATATATGGATAGTAGCATACGTCATCCTGAGACATGACAATGGGCTTTTTTCCTTCTGGAAGCATGATGGTTCCCCAGGTGAACACAGGATTTCCGCTTTCGTCTGTTGTTTCATAGGCAATATCATGAATACGGACTAATACATAACCGTCGTTATAAAGGGCATCCAGGATCTTTAAAAATTCGTCCTTGGTGGTCATAACGGAGTTGTAGCCTGCTGAACGTGAATCACCGTCAAAAGCTTTGGAGGTGTCCATGATCAGGGAATGGAAAAATACATGGGTTACATTTTTTACATCAGCAGGTACCAGAGCATCTTTTTCAGACTGGTAAGTGGAAATGGCTTCTTCTATGTGGGGGTCAGCTGCAAGAGAAGCATCCTGCTGTAAAAGTTCTATGGCTTTGTCATAGTCGTAGCTTTTAGCGATACGGTCTGCCTGTGCGATCAGGATATCTGTGGCATCCTCATCTTTTGTATTGGTATCAGAAGAATCGTTTTTATCTGGTTTGCGGTTTGCCTGTGAGGCAGTGGCAGAAGCTGGCTGTGAACCAGGATGCTGTTTTAAAACAAAGTGTGAAAAGGCAAAAATACCGCCCCCGAGGACAAGGGCGATGATTAAAAGTACTATAAATGTAGGAAGGTGGCGGGACAGGCGAAAAAAGAATCCCCTGCGGTTCCGGTGCTTCCGAAAATTCAGACTGCTCATAAAAATCTCCTGTTTGTTTTTTTGCTGCGTTATACTCACGAATCCCGCGCTGACGCGCTCTATTGCCTGCTGACGCAGGCGAAACCTTCGATCGTTCTATCTTACACTCACGAATCCCGCGCTGACGCGCTCTATTGCCTGCTAACGCAGGCGATTCGTTCGTTAATGGCTCGTAAAAAACAAATGTCTGCTTCGCAGCCGCTTGTTTTTTACTTCGCTCATTATATCATAAAACGTATCATCTGAGTATATAAAACATCCTTTTTATTGATTTTTTAATAACCGCGTGGTATTGTAAAAAATACATGATAGATTAAATCCAACAGAATGTGAGGTTTTAAAAATGGGAGAAATGGTTAAAGATCCAAATTGCGCATATTGTGTGGAAGGAGAACTGTTAGCTAAGTTTGGCTATCCATGCTGCGAACTTAAGACAGGCAAACTGTATGTTTTTAAAGAGCAGAGCAAGAGAGGCAGAGTTGTATTTGCTCACAAGAAGCATGTCAGCGAGATGATCGAACTGACTGATGAAGAGAGAAATGACTTCTTTGCAGATATTGCAAAAGTTGCAAGAGCGATCCACAAAGTATTCAACCCAGATAAGGTAAATTATGGTGCATACGGTGATACAGGCCATCATTTACATTTCCACATCGTTCCTAAGTACAAGGGCGGTGAAGAATGGGGCGGTACGTTCGAGATGAACAGCGGTAAGACCATTCTTACAGATGCAGAGTATGAGGAGATGGCAGAGGCGATCCGCCAGGCATTAAAGGAAGTTTAAAAAGTTCTTAAATGAAATTAAAAACTTTACTGTTTTGAAGTAAACGGAATTGAATGGAAACCGCGTAAAAAGCAAGGTTTTATGCGGTTTTCTTCAATGTCCGGTCTTTAGAACTCTTTAGAAAAAAGAAGTATTCTTTGGGTCTATTGGTCACAATAAAGTCACAAAACATTCTTTATCAATTTTTTCAATTTCTATTTTCAAATCTCTTAAATCACGGTGGCCGTAAACACGGTTTGTTACATCAGTACTAAAGGAATGTCCAAGCATGCGTTTTCGGTCAATCTCATTTACATGGCTATCTTCACAAAGCTTGGAAAAAGTGTGTCTGCAATCGTGAGGAGTATGTTTTTCTATCCCAAGCTGCGCTAAAACCTGATACATGTTCTGCCTGAAAGCTGGGGCAGATTGTGATAGAAGAGTGCCATATAAGTTGTACCGGTGCTGTACCAGCGGATAGATTGCGGAATGAATGGGGACGATCCTATTTTTTCAGCCTTTGTTTTTATTTCACCTTCAAAATATCCGTTTTCCAGGTCAATGTGTAATTTTCGCACTTCATTGATACGCCATCCAGAATAACAGAGTATCAGAAGCAATTCTACTACATCATTATCAGAGTGATACCATAAGGTCATTAAGTCTCGGGTTGTGAACGGGATACCATGCTCATCATCCTCATCTTTGTTTATCGTAAGATTACGACTATAGTTCTTGTCTGAAATATCCATATCAACAGCAAAGTCACACATCTGGCGAAAAAGATTTAAGATTAATTCAATGCTGCTGCGTTTCAGAGGGCAGCTGTCAAGAACGGTTTAAAAATCAATGGCCTTTAAAGAGTTCCAGGGCTGATCGTGCAGAACAGCACTGTTTTTGTAAGCGGCACGCATGGAATCTTTACTGCTTTGTGAGAATGTGCTTTCTTCATGGTATTTGGAATCATAGAAGAGCTGATAAACATCCGCAAAGGTCTTAGGTTTCTCTGGTGGAACTACACCTTTGATCAGGCTGTAGTCCGCCATGAGCTTCTGGGCCAGAGTATCCAGATCTTTTTCGTTTTCAGATAATACTTCCAGATCCTTTTCCATGCCAGGCTTATAAGTACCGGCTTAGTAGGCGGTCAGTATGATGAAGCCCTTCATCCAGTCATCAACGTAACAGAGGGCTGCAGGGCGGTCACCGTCGATATTTGCAGGCGGATGGACTGTGTATGGGTTCTTCCGGTTCTTTCCCAGGTAACGGATGGAGCCGTAGCCATTGGAAAGGCGGCTGTGCTTTTTTCTTCTTGGCATATATCATTTCTCCTTTGATTGCGATGTCGCAATGGTAAATTCCTCAGTCCTGAGGGTAAAAATGGGTACAAAAAAGACGCCCCTTGCGCAGACGTCCTGGAGATGATATAATTCAGGTGTTGAGACTGATTATATCGTGCCGGGAGACTGGCAAGAGAAAATCTATGTGAAAGCCGTTCGGTGTTGGTAGCACCGGGCGGTTTTTGCATTTTAACAGTAAAAACTGATCTGTTTAAAGGTTGAGTACCATAAATCAAGTACGGTTTTATTACGGGCTTCTATAATCTGCATGAAGATCCGGAGCTGTTTTTCAGAAATTTTTGAGTTATTGTGGCACAAGAGGCATTTTCCATTTTTGGTGATCCATATTTTTGTGGCATTAGGAGACAGGACTCCTTTTGCAACATGAACATGAACCGGCTCCAGCGGATCGTTTTCATTGACCCAGAAATAAACCGTGTATCCAGCGATTTTAAAAACCTGAGGCATCGTCAAAACCTCCTTCAATACCGCCTTCTCTTGCTAATTGCAAAATAATGTGGGCGACAGATTCCAGTAATTCCTGAAAGTAATGAATATCTTCCTGGGAGAATCCTTCAACATTTTCCCAACGATATTCCGGAAGCCAGCAGGTGGCGGAATGAAATCCACCGTACACCGGTTTTTCAATTCTTACTTCAACAGTTTCCTTTCCGGATACTTCAATGGTTTCTGAATGTACAATTTCAGTTCCGTCATTCAATGTCATAAATGGATATAACATAGTGAGCACCTCCATATTTAGTTTAATAAATCTGCAATGGTAATGGTTAAATCTTTGTAGATACCTACAGTGATCAGCTGTGTGAAAGTGTAAATAATAGGTGCAGCATCTTCTTCATAGTGGTATACGGTAACTCTTTCTTTTACAGGGTCTACGATCCAATATTCCCGTACTCCGGCATCGGAATAAAGCGCATTCTTCCGGTTATAATCCATTCTCCGGCTGGAAGGTGAAACAACCTCAAAGATAAGATCCGGAGCGCCGGAGCATCCGCGATCAGTCAGCTTGTTTGAATCGCAGATCACGGAGACATCCGGTTCTACCCAGTCTTTATCATCTGCATCCATGTTTACGGCAAATGGAGCAGGGTATACTCTGCAATTTCCGTGGTGATCAGCAATGTAATTTCCTACAATTCGGGTCAGTCCTGACACAATCTCTTGATGGATCCGGCTGGGCGGAGCCATATCATATAATTTCCCGTCAATCAGTTCTGCACGTTCACCTTCTGGAAGGTTCCAGTAGTCTTCTGAGGTGTAGGAATTAGATTTTAATAATGGCACATAAACACTTCCTTTCTGTGATAGTATACCCGGTCAGTACTGGGCGTTTTGCATTTACACAGCTATTTCTTTGCTTGCATATGGAAAACTATTTTCGTACATATATTCTGGAGCGCAATCAATCTCTTCATCCATCCATGTTACAACTCCATCAACAATTCTACAGGAATTAAACACCGTAGGATCAGATAGAGGCTGGAAAGCAGGACCGGAAAGAATAGTAGCATCAAACAAGCGCTGTTCACCAGTGGAAAAGGTTAGGACCATCATCATGTCTTCTAAAGGTGTAGCCTGTGTGATTTCGATATTTTCAGGACGTTCACTGGCATATACAATTCCATTCAAAATAAACATACAGATACCTCCTTACTGTAAAGGTTTAATCTTGTCAAAGTGTTCCCCACGTACAGCTTTATTCCAGGCTGCATAAGCTACCTCTTCGTGTAAAGCCAACCAGCCCACTAACATTCTAAATTGCTTCTGAGGTAAGGAACCCGCAAGAAGTTCACCATCAATACCGACAGAAGCTTTGTATTTACCGTATGTTACATGGACATGCGGCTTGTTGGCTGTATGGTATCATTGAATAACATTTTTAACCAATGTTTAATGTAACTGTTTGAACATTGGGATTATTCCATTTAAAAAGTTCTTTTATTTCTAACGTTAAAGGCGTTTTGTCCTTTATTCGGTAAGCTCGTCCAATTTTTATGGTAGTTCCCTGAGTGACTTTTTTTGAATAGTTATCTAGCGCCTCATCACGATCATCGTATGAAAGCCATGTAGTATCACATTCAACACCATTTTGAAATGCTGTAATATAATAATTAGCTAAAGGTGCACTCTGAGGTTCTGATTTTTTATTTGTGAAATTATAATACAATATGATGCAGCTGTAACCATCATAATCAGATGCGAGTTTCCAACCAGTATAAACAATTTTGGCATCATCTGTATCAAAATTAAAAAGTGGGGTTATCAATGCACCACTGGCATCAACTTTTTGACCATCAGGGGTGGTTGTGTTGGTTAAAATGTAACCGTCATTACCAAAATAATACTGTTTTCCATCTATTTCTTTCCATGTGTTTATTGGATAGCTTCCATCATCATTCTGGTACCACCAACCGGAATTATCCTGTTTCCATTCAGCAGCAAAAGAAGTCATAGATAAAATAATGGATGCACAACTGACAGATATTAACCATTTTAATTTTTCCATTTTTTTCCTCTTTGCTATGGATGCATATAATTTGATAAAGCATTTCTAAATATTGGTATGAAATTACTCTAAATGGGAAATTGCGTAGTCGGCTTCTTCCTTTGTAAATTTTTCACCATATTCAGATGTCAACTGATCGCGAATAGCTTCTGGAGACATGGCCATGGTATCTTGATATGTTTTAGCTTTTTTAAGTGCATTTTCATTCCAGTCCGCATTGACATTATCAATGGCGTACTGTGCTTCTTCAGTGAACTTTTCACCAGCATCAGAAGTCAGCTGAGAGTATATGCCAGCTTTTGACATGTGCAAGCTATCGCTGTAATTTTGAGCAGAAGCGAGAGCGTTTGCTTTCCAATCAGTTGTCACGTTATCAACGGCATACTGAGCAGCTTCAGCAGAGAATTTTTCGCCGCTCTCAGAAGTTAATTGATCATATAATCTAGCTTTAGAAAAATGCATAGTGTTTGTATAAATGTCAGCCTTTTTTAAAGCTGATTTATATTCTGTTGGGACATTTGCTTCTGGTACAATAGTTGCTTTTGCGGTAGTTTCAATCGTGTTTTCCTCAGCAGCAGAGATTTCCGTGCTTTCAACAGTCGTAGATGTAGACTGCGTTGCTGTAGTAGGAGCATCTGAGCTGCCACCAGCAAAGCAAGAACCTAATACACCAATGGCGGCAACGACACCAACGGCAATGAGGCAACCATTTCCTTTCTGCAATATTATTGCTCTTCAAAACTTTTCTATGACGATCAGCGCCGGGTCACATAGCCCTTTCAATTTCATCTGCATCCGCTTTGCTGAAATCATCCCTCATAATGTGTTCCAGGGCATGCTGATATGCAATCATCTGCCTGGACTGGCTAATCCGGGCGTTTATGATAATAGTAAAGCTGCCGTCTTCGTTCGGATGCACTTCTTCCTCTACGGCGGTATCCATATCAAGAAAGTAAATCCCAACAGCTTCTGTCAGCAGTGGGTTATTCATATCGTTCTCCTTTGATCCAATTTGACAAATAAAAAAGATTGACTTATAATACACTTAACAAGACAGCCAGTAAGGGAGGTGAAGGCTCCCCGCTCTGGCGAGATATTGAACTAAAAAATAGTCGTCAGCTTACCAGGGCAGGACGGCTATTTTTTATGGGTATAAGTAAGGATTGCCACGATCAGTGTTGCTATAGATACGATAATTTGTAATTCCTCATATGTACTCATAAGGCATCCCTCCCTTCCAAGACTCAGGGCGGGAAAGCCACGGCCGCTCTACTGGCTGCCTGGGTAAGTGTATTATGCTGTCAAGGTGCAGCTTAGCATGGTTCGTCCGGATCGCCCTTTTCCTGAGCTTTCAGGCTCTTCATAAATTCAATGTGTGCTTTCAGTCGTTCCGGCGGGATGTCTCTGGCAACGTGGAAGAGGGTGCGCAGCTCTGGGTTTTCAAATGCTTCCTGTGCGATCTGGCGGGTCTCATCGTTTAAGTAGTAAGGTTTGTCAGAGGTTTCCGTATTGTCTTTTTCTTCTATTAAGTCAGAACGGTTACAGTGAAAATAATTAGCGAGTAGATTTACTTTATCCATTCGAGGCAATCTTGTCCCGTTGCACCAAGTTGATACTGCTGATTTGTTTAAACCTAGATCGTTAATAAGATCAATTTGGCTTTTCCCGTATAAGTCCATGTATTTTTTTAAATTTTTAGAAAAAACTTTTTTATAATAATCTTCACTCATATAGATTCCTCCTGTATTTTTGATTATAATGCAAAAAGTAGAGAAATACAACACAAAAAGTAAAAAAAGTTTACAAAAAGTATTAATATCTACTAAAAGTAGAGTTATAATACAATCGTAACAAGGAGATAGCAGGAAAGAAGTTAGAAATGGAGAACAAAGGCATGACTGATACACAGTGGAAGGATGTATTAAAGATGTTACTGGAAATCCTCAGAAACGAGGACAAAGAAAAAGCGATTGAATTCATTCAATCACTCAGACTGTAGACAAAGCCCCGCTTTTGCGGGGTTTTGTCTACAGTCTGACCACCCGCTTAGCGGGTGGCTTGTTGGTTTGCTTTGATTTCCTACTACCACTCCAAGTGGTTTATTTCTTGTTTTTCTTCACCGGCTCACCCGTAAACGGGTCGATATACTCTACCAACGACATTTGATCGTATTCTAAATCTTCTTTTAACTGATTCTGAATATACGCTTTAATTGCAGCTGTATTTTTTCCTACTGTATCTACATAATATCCACGACACCAGAAATGTCTGTTCCCATACTTATACTTTAAATTTGCATGCTTTTCAAATATCATTAGTGAGCTTTTTCCTTTTAAGTATCCTACTATTTCTGATACGGAATATTTCGGTGGAATCCTTACCAACATATGGATATGATCACTGCAGCATTCTGCTTCAATGATTTCTATTCCTTTTCTTCTGCATAAGGTTCCCAGTATTTGTCCTACATCTGCTTTAATATCTTTATAGATTACCTGGCGACGATATTTTGGTGCAAAAACAATGTGATACTTGCATTCCCATTTTGTATGAGCTAAACTATTTGTGTCCATTCTTAGGACCTCCTGTGCTATTTTATTTGTGGTTTTGCAGACCCACTTTTATGATAGCACAGGAGTTCATACTTATATCTAAAGATCTGCCCTCCCCCTGCATGGCAGGGGGTTTATTTTTGCTGTGACACAATTAAAAAGCTGTCCGCAGGGTAAAAACTGTGGGCAGCTTTTTTGCGCCAGGGCACATTCTTTTTTATGGGAATTTTTATGCAGCTGCCATAAATCAGCGTTTTCTTCATATTTTATAAAAAGAAGAAATGACGCAGCTTATCTGTAAAAGGGGAATGTATGGCAAAAAAACAGGTAAAGGGAAAATGTTTAAAGCTGACAGGTTTGTGTATGTCAGTCTGTATCCTTGTAATGTCCAGTCTTTATACGGTTTGTGGAGCAGAGCCTGTAATACCGGTATCTGTACCTGTAAGCGCGAATGTCCAGGCAGTTTCCATTCAGGCACCGTCGGCAGTTTTAATGGAAGCATCTACCGGTAAGGTATTATTTGAAAAAGAAGGGGATGAAAAGCGCAGTCCCGCCAGTGTGACAAAAGTAATGACTCTGCTTTTGATCTTTGATGCCTTAAAAGCCGGGAAAATCAAAATGACCGATCAGGTGACCACCAGTGCATATGCGAAATCCATGGGAGGTTCCCAGGTATTTTTGGAAGAAGGGGAGGTACAGACGGTAGAAACGCTGATCAAATGTATTGTGATCGCATCTGGAAACGATGCGTCAGTGGCTATGGCAGAGTATATTTCCGGGACAGAAGAGGCTTTTGTGGATGCTATGAACAAACGAGCAGAAGGACTGGGGATGGTGAATACCCATTTTACAGACTGCTGCGGGCTGACAGAGGATCCGGATCATCTGACTACAGCGAGAGATATTGCCATTATGAGCCGGGAACTGATCAACTGCTATCCGGAAATACATAATTATTCTACGATCTGGATGGAAAATATTACACATGTGACCCGTCAGGGGACAAAGGAATTTGGTCTTGCAAATACCAATAAGCTGTTGAAAATGGCGGCAGATTTTCAGGTTACCGGTTTGAAAACAGGGTCTACATCCAGGGCAAAATATTGTCTTTCTGCTACGGCACAGAAAGATGGCGTCCGGCTGATCGCTGTGATCATGGCAGCGCCTGACTACAAGGCCCGCTTTTCCGATGCCAGAAATCTGTTAAATTTTGGGTATGCAGTATGCAGACTGTATGAGGATAAAGAAAAAATTCCTCTTCCGGAAATGGCTGTTGCAGGTGGTGTAAAAGATTTTGTACCATTACAGGCAGAAGGCACATTTACCTGGCTGAGTACAGAAGGGGAAGATCTGGGAAAGATCGAGAAAAAACTGGAATTGGCAGAATACCTGGAAGCTCCGGTGGCACCGGGAGAGCATGCCGGTGTGATCGCCTATTATTTAAACGGGGAAAAACTGGGGGAGCTTCCTGTTACAGCGGCAGAGGCAGTAGAACGTGCCGGATATCTGGACCATTTGCAGAAAATTATGAAAAATGGGCAGGTATCAGGGAAAAAGCGGTATAAAGATACCGTTAAAATGAAGGAAAAAGCGAGAAAATGGTTTGACGGAATGTTTTTGCCGCCTATATAATACCTTCCATAATGTATGCCTGAAAGAGTTTCAGGGGGTGTTGTTAGGAAAGGGGAGAGCCATGAACCAGATTTTGCTGCTTACAGGAATTGTGATCGTAATCTGTATTCTGTCAGGACGTCTGATCGATAAGCTGGGAGTGCCGTCTTTGCTTGCGTTTATTCTGTTAGGAATGTGCTTTGGTGTAGATGGCATTTTTAGAATATCTTTTGATGATTACCAGTTTAGTGAGCTGATTTGTTCTGTCAGTCTGATCTTTATTATGTTTTACGGCGGTTTTGGAACGAATATCAAAGAGGCAAAACCAGTCGTGCCCCAGGCAATTTTGCTTTCAAGCGTGGGTGTTCTTTTAACAGCTGGGATCACAGGGATTTTTATCCATCTGATATTAAAACTTTCTCTTCTTGAAAGTTTTCTGGTGGCAGCAGTGATCGGTTCAACGGATGCTGCATCTGTTTTTAACATACTTCGTTCCAAAAAACTAAATTTGAAGGAAAATACAGCTTCTTTGCTGGAAATGGAATCTGGTTCCAATGATCCGGTCTCCTATATGCTTACAGTGATCCTTACAGCAGTGCTTACAGGGCAGTCGGTAAATGTAGGACTTATGCTGTTTTTTCAAGTTTTTTTTGGCGTTGGATGTGGTGTCTTATTTGGAAAAGTAACAGCAGTTGTTTTAAATCGTGTAGAATTTGACATTTCTCAGGGAAAGACGATCTTGGTGTTTGCAGCAGCTATTCTGGCTTATACGGTTCCGGCGCTTATAGGAGGAAATGGATATTTAAGTGTATACCTGTGCGGCATTATTCTGGGAAATTCTTATCTTCCCCATAAACGGGATATGGTGTTGTTTTTCGATGTGCTGACAGGGGTAGCGCAAATGATGATCTTTTTCCTTTTGGGACTGTTGGTAACTCCAAGTGAACTTCCACAGGTGATCCTTCCGTCTCTTGTGATCATGGTTTTTTTGACCTTTGTAAGCCGTCCGGTGTCAGTTGCTGCTGTTTTAACCGGTTTCAGATCTTCCAAAGGTCAGATCGGTTTGGTATCATGGGCCGGGCTGCGTGGTGTTGCATCGATTGTGTTTGCGATTTATGTAGTTCTCCGCAAGGTATCTTTAGGATATAACCTGTTTAATCTGGTATTTTGCATTGTATTGCTGTCTATTTCTATTCAGGGAACTTTGCTTGCGTGGATATCAGCAAAATTCAAGATGATCGATGAAAATGTGGATGTACGCCGCACCTTCAATGATTACCAGGAGGAGGAAAACGTCAGTTTTGTAAAATTTCATCTTTATGGACAGCATCCATATGTAGGGAAATGCTTAAAGGAGATCATATTACCGCCGAAATTATTGGTGGTACTATTGATCAGAGGAAAAGAAGTTATGGTTCCCAATGGAGACACCTGCCTGAAAGCGGGGGATCTGATGATCGCGGCGGCAGAAGCGTTTGAAGATCGGAAAAACATGACGTTAAAGGAAATTACGGTAGATAAAAACCATAAATGGTGCAAAAAAGCGTTAAATCGCATAGCAATGCAGCCGGGAACACTGATCGTTATGGTAAGAAGAGGAAAAGAAACCATTATACCCACAGGAAATACAGTTGTGCATGAGGGAGATGTGCTTGTACAGGCTAAGTTCTGAACTATAACTTAAATTTTGGTAAAAAAGGGGCAGGTTGATTGACTTGCTCTTTTTTTCATGCTATTCTATAAACAACGGTGGGGAGTTCTCTCTGCCAGATTCTGTTAGATTCTATTTATTTTGGCCATTTTCAGGCCGGCATTCACGGAAAAAGGAAAAATATTTTCGGGTGTAGTCTGCGAAGTTCAACTGTAACAACAAGAATAGCAAAGACTTCGAAAGTATATTGCAGGAGGAGGGATACAATTATATAACAGCCCAAAAACGCATCAAGAAGCAGATTAAAAGCAAATCTAGAAAGCATATCAAAAATCAGATCAATTTGAATTCAGAAAACACATCAAAAATCTTCACACAAAATCAAGCACAAAAGATTTTCAGATCTAAAGGGGGAAAAACAATTGAATACGAAAACATGGAAACGGATACTGGCAGGTTTACTGGCGGGGATCCTTATTTTTACAGGAGTACCATTTTCATCTGCTGCCGATGAGCCGCCGGTGCAGATGATCATAAGGGGCGATGCCTTTCAAAACCGGCAGATTAATATTTTCGGGCACAGCCACCGTTCGATCACCTGCTATTATGTGAATCCGGTGGAAGGTCATGTACCTGCGTTCTGCCTGCAGCCGGGAAAGAAACTGCCCAATCATACCCAGGCGACCTGGCAAAGGTACACTGCGTCACCGGGAACATCCATTCCGGTCATAGGAAGTTTTGACCGGTATCTGCCTATGATGATGGCTTACGAGTGGATGGTTTCAGGAAACTATTATGATAAGACAAGATATGCTGTGGTGCAGACATATTTTTGGGGCTGTCTGGCTGGTTATGAGCGGGAATGGGATGTGCAGGAAGAAACCATGAAAAAGCTGGAATGGGCTATAGGGGATGGAAGAGTTCTTTCTTTGTTCCACGAAATGCAAAGGGCAGTGGAAAATGGCCTGGAAGAATATGAATCCGGCAGTGGAAGCAGCCTTCCGGCCTGGAACGGGCGTATACAGAATCTGGTGTTAAAAGACGGATATTATGAATTGACGCTGGATATTAGTTCTTGTCCGAAACTAAAGGATGCCAACTGGCAGTTCCCGGATAAAAACTGGAGTTTCACACAGGGGCCGGGAGAAAATGAGATTACATTCCTGTATACAGGAGAAGAACCATCTGGCCGGATCAGCGCAGGGAGCATAGAAGGCCTTGAGGAAAGGTATTATGCGTATATTTTCCAACCGGCAGAAACATTTCAGATGCAGATGGGATGGCTGGACATGCAGAAACCGGAAGCGGAAGTCTGGTTTGAAACAGGGAAAAGCGGTGCTGTCGGCGGACAAATGGCTCCTTTGGAACGCTTCAGGCACAGAGAGGTATTTGAGGCTGATTATAAGATCGGTCTGGAAAAATACTGTGCAGAAACGGGACAGCCCCTTGCTGGTGCAGATTTTAATGTCTGGGAAAGTTTCGACCATTTTCAGATCAATGAGCATGGCTATGAAGAAGGGGAGCCGGACGGAGTTACAGGAGAAGTTTATGCCAACTGTATGTCACCGGAGCCGGAAGAAGAATGGCTCTGTGATGTGATCACAACAGATGAAGAAGGGAAAGCCTTTCACCGTGATATCCGGAATTACAATTACAGTAAAACCTACTGTATGGGTCATCCCGCGCCGGAATGGATCGAGTGTGACCATGAAGGCGGCGGCGACGGAGAGGAAGGAGATGGAGAAGAGGAAGAGTGCAGCTGTGAAGAAGAAAATGAACGTTTAAGGGAACAATGGCTGGCAGAACAGGAATTATGTGAAGCTACCAGTGACTTTCATGTGCCAAATGATGATGAAGAAGATCATGAACAAAGTACCCAGGCAATGGAAGAAATGTTAGAAGACAGAGATGAGACTTATGAAAATTTTATTTCTTTAGAGTACGGGTATACATTGACCGAAAAAAAAGCCAGAAATGGATATATGGTCCATGGAACTCACAGCGAAGATTTTGAGATCGAAAGTATTGTTGTAGCTTCTGCCCAGGCACAGAGGGAAGCATTACAGGAAGATAAGATCCCGGCAGATGAGAAAACAGGGAAACAGTTTACAGTGCCTGGAAATTTAAATTATGGGGGACAACTGGAAAAAGCAGAAATAAGTCCGGGATACAGTTATATGTATGGGGCAGAAAATGAAAAAGAGATAGATGAGCGGCGCCAGGTCACACAGCTGAAAGTTGCAGAGGATATTTACGATGAGTATGAAGCAGACGAAGATGAGGAGGATGAATGGTGGGATGAAACAGAAGAAAGCTGGGAAAAACAGGCAACAAAAAGCAATGTCGCTGCGGGCTTTAGGGCAACTTCTTCCAATGGGGGAAAAGATAGGGAAATTACGGAGCAATATATTTATTCCAGGGAAGAAACACAGCTTTCCCCCCTTTCTTCCTTTGAACCAGTAGAAAAAACAGATGAGAAAATCAGCCTTTTCAGGGAAGATGAAGAGGACGGGGATGAAATGATCACTGCTTTTCTGCCGGAGTTTCAGGATGATGATCTGGGAGATATGGACGTTTCTGGTTTTGGAGATCCGGATACATTTCTTTACCAGTTTCGGATATGGGATCACCGGACAGAGGGAAAAATCTACATTAATAAACGGGATATGCAGCTTTATGAGGCAGATGCAGAGGAAAGTTATGGAAAAACGCAGGGAGATGGTACCTTAGAAGGAGCTGTATATGGTCTTTTTGCAGCAGCGGATATCCTTCACCCAGATGGAAAATCCGGGGTGGTCTACAGGAAAGATGATCTTACTGCCATTGCGGCAACTGATCAGGAAGGAAATGCAGCGTTTCTGGCTTATACAGAGGCTCCACATACGCTCTTAAATGAAGATGGAACAGTGGGAACACCAGAAGGCTTTCACACACCGAAGAATCTGTACAACGGAAGCACCATTGATTCTTCTAAGTGGGGATTTGGAAGCTATACCTATCCTGACAGAGAAACTGAAAATGGAAATGCATGGATCGGAAGACCTTTGCTTATGGGAAGTTATTATATCCGGGAATTAAGCAGGTCAGAAGGATATGAACTGTCTGTTGCAGGAAAGAATCTGACAGAAACGAACCGGCTGGGGACAGAAGAAAATACAGTGCGAAAAGCAGGACAGGTCCGCATTTCACAGGGACTTTCAGATCATAACAGTATGGAGGCAGATGGTTCCTGGAATGATTTTACCGTAGAAGCTTTCGGGACAGAAAATGGATACGAGATCACGGTTTCCGGTTACCCGGAGCAGACGAAATTTTATAAACTGCGGCCATCCACACGAACAGAAACCTTAAAACAGATCACAGGGATGGAAAAAATTCCCAAAACAGATGTATGGGGAAATCCTGTATATAAAAAGGCTGCAGGCGGGGAATTAAAGAAAGACAAAGACGGAAATCCCATTTTAAAGTTGGATCCAAAGGAGGATGAAAAAGTTCCTGCCAGCGAAACGGTAGCCTACCATTTCCGGACAGCTCCCTATATAAAAGGAGAAGCAGAACCAGAAGATCTGTTATTATGGGATGAGGCTCTGGAGCCGGATTATCTTACAAAACAGGTTTTGGGAATGCTGAAGCAGCTGGGATACAGGAAGATAACAGAGCAGGGAACTCCATGGACCTATATTCAGATCGATCCTGTTAATGGAAAGGCTGCAGAGCAGATTTTAGACTGGTATACAGAACATGGTTTTTATGATATGGCAGATGTGGAAGAGATCATAGAGTCAGAGGGAAACTGGTATGCAAAATTGCTGTATGATCATTCAGACAAGATTCCCTGTGGGATGGGTATTTATGACCGGGCAGAAGGGAAGCTTTATGTAAAAAAAGAAAGAAAAAACGGACATTACTGGGTGGATATTTCTAAGGATAAGTTCCGGTTGGGCAGTCATACTGCTTATGTGAAAGAAAAACGGGAATATATGGAAGCAGAGAATACAGAAGCGGAAAATACAGAAGCAGTGGATCTGCAGAATGAACGGATCAGTCTGGAAGACAGGATCTGCGTGGTCTGGGAACCGGTATATGAGCGGTATGAGAAAGATGAGATATTATCAGATGCAGAGGGAAATTCAATCGTGGAAATGGAACAGGTTCCTGTTTTTGAGGAGCGAACAACAAGTTATGTGACAACAGAAAAAGAACCTCTTGTATCTGTATGGGATCCTGTAAAAAAAGAACACAGGATCCAGGTAGATAATACCATCGACTGGTCTGGCAGGACAGAAGCTGAAGAAGAGAATTTCCGTGCAGAAACAAAAGAAAAGACCATCAGGATTTCAGGAGAAGAAGTGCCTTATAATCAGTATCTGACCTCTTTGGGAGCTTGCGTGGATGTAAAAACACAGTGGAAAGAAAATGATCCAGGCAGTTTTATCCAGTATATCCATCTGGCTTATCCTGGGCAGAATCAGGCAGTCCAGGATGGAGGAACAAAGGAAAAGCCGGTTATTCTGTTAGAACGTGTGATCCGGCAGCCAGTGCGCGTTACAAAGCATATTTCCCAGTCTTCTTATGAAAATGTAAATACCTATGGATCCATCCATAATGATCCCCTTACCAGTTTTTTAGGACTGTTTGGAAAAAATGGTCAGATAGAAGGAAGAAAGATATTGGATCAGTTTTCGTTCAGGATCTATTTAAAACGGGATCTTTTAAATGTTTATGGAGGGAATGAAGGGGAGAAGAAACGCCTGCTAGAAGAAAAGGAGGATGGAAGTCTTAATTATCGTAAGTTTTTTGATGCAATGGAAGGCGCAGAGCGAAAAAAGAAGGATTCTTATCCAGATGAAGTCCTTACCCAGTTTGCCCTGGATCATTATGATATAAAGACCTACAAAGAAGAGGTATTAAAGAACTGGCCTTATATGGACAGTGACCGGGCTTATGAACAGGCATTGAAACAGGCAAAAGAAGAAACGGCAGTCTATCTGGATCAGTTTACAGGGCTGAAAGAAGGTTTATCTGTTGAATGGGAACGTGATGAAAAGGGCGGTACAGATGGAAATAGAAAAACCATACAGTGCAATCGCAGAAATGGAAAGGAGAGCTATTATGAATATTCCATTCCACTGCCTTATGGAGAATATGTAATAGCCGAACAAATACCAAAAGAGCTGCCAAAAGAACTGGCAAACAGGCATTATAAAACAGAAGAACCAAGAGAGATTTTTATTCCTTTTGTGCCGGAGATCATTAAAGATGAGAATACGGGGGAAGAGATCGTTTTAGATGAGACAGGAAGTGCTTATTTCCGCTATAAGAGCAGTGACAGCCCGGATGATCTGATCCGCAAATATAAGATCCGGTTTAATGAGGAGGATCGAAAGATACAGACTGATAATATAGAGGGTTCCTTTGAAATTTATCCCTATGGACTGGATAAGGATATAAAACCAGGTCCTGTTTTGGGTACGATCTCCCAAAGTGAAGATAAAGCTGTTTTAGACGGCGTTCTTTATGATGGAAATGAAACAGAAAACGGTCAGATACAGGTGAGAGATCATGTACCGGCTATGAAGGGACAAAATATGGCAGTAGAAGGAAAATTTGCGCCTATGTTAGTACCATGGAGCGTTCTGACTCCGGAAACAGACCGGATCAATCCAGATACAGGAAATGTGGAAACATTAAAGCCTGGCGGAATAGGAGCTGCTTTTAATTATGTGGCTTTTAAACAGGAGGATTTTGAAAATACTTATTTTCATTCCCGGCTGCGGATTGAAAAAGTGGACAGTGAGACCGGGGAGAATATTATCCATGATGGGGCATTGTTCAGGATCTACGCAGCAAAAAGAGATGTGAAGAAAACAGGAACAAACAGTATTTTGGGAACAGGACAGGTGATGTTTGGGCCTGCAGTTGACCATGAAGGAAATCGGGTACTGGATACAGATGGAAAAGAAATACTTTATCCGAGAGTGGGAATGGACAATGCGGCAGAGAATGATCTGCCTGTGCAGTTAGATGAAGACGGGATTCCTCTGTATGATGAAAGCCAGCGGATCAGCCAGGTGGATGAGAAAGGAACAGAACGGGGAATTTTTCGTTCTTTTACTACGCTGAGGGAAGTGCTGATCGATGGAAAGCTGGAAAAGATCCCGGTAGGCTATATAGAAACTCCACAGCCTTTAGGCGCGGGGACCTATGTGCTGGTAGAAGTGCAGGCACCGGAAGGTTATGTAAAAAGCCGTCCGGTAGCCTTTGAAATCTATGGTGACCAGGTATCTTATTATCAGGAGAAGATACAAAGGGACGGTACAATGGATGGTTATGAACGGAAGACAGCGGCCAGATATGAATATGCCATACCTGTAACGGGAGATGGAAATAAAACATCTTATGAAACAGTCAGCAAGATCCCGGTCAATGATCATCCATCAAAAATGCAGATCCGCAAAGTGGAAGACGGAGATTCTTATGTGGGAAATGAAAACGGATTGTTAGAGACAGATTTACAGGGAATAAAAGAAGACAGCGGCGGATTAAATGAAAAGATACTGGTTAATGATGCAGGCGATACGATTGTTTATCAGATATACGGGAGAAAGGAAAAGCTGGAAGAAAGAGGCGATGTAAGGGACATTCATTTCGATACAGAAAAGGGAACGTGGACAGGAAATGTTACGAAAAAAATGGATCAGTATTCAGAAGAGATTATAGAAGGAACAGAAAAAGAACTGAAAGCCATGGAAGGAGTCAAACTTTTATATGACAGACAGGGAAGATTCACAGGAAAAGGGATCCGTTTTAAGGTAACTGTTTCCGGGGCGGCTCTGGCACTGTATCAGGGCCTTATTGTGGAAAAAGATGAGAATGGAGGTTATAAAGGTGTAAAAGTGGAGAAGGAAGACGCAAAGACGGTAAAAATCACTGCCAGTGAGACGGGAAGCAGACGAAAAATCCTGGAAAAAGGAAAAGAGGATAATCCGTCAGCACTTTCAATATGGGAAGATGAAAAAGTAAAAAACGAGCCGAAGGATCTGTATTTTTATGATCTGGAACAGTTAAGAGCCCAAGAACGTCTGGAACCTGCAAATGATGAGAATATTTATAAAGTGCTTGATGAACGGGGAAATTTTATCTGTTATGCAGATGGTGAATCAGGAATGGCTTTTGTGCTAGATGATTATGAAAGAATCGTGGCTTATGTGTCAGGTGAAGATGGTCAAAAACAGTTTGTTTATTCTGTGAAGGTTCACAAAAACGAGAACGGAGAGTTTATTTATACGGAAAAGCGTTCTGCAGATGATGAAAATGGACTTCCTGTATATGATAAAAACGGTCATCTGACGATGAAGGAAGAGCAGTGGATCAGTGATGGAAGTACCAATTCCAAAGGGGAAAAAGAAGAGACTGGAGGCCTTCATGAGATAGACCGGCTTGCTTTCGGCGCATACATCCTTCAGGAAGAACAGGTTCCATTTGAACAGGGATATGTGCAGTCACCATATCAGGGAATCTTTTTTAAAGATACCATAGAGCCGCAGGAGTTTTTCCATTCCAATGCTTTTACCAGAGCGGCATTTGCCAAGATTGATGTGCGTACCCAGAAAGAAATAAAGGGTGCGGTGATGACTTTATATGAGGCAAAGAAAGATGACGAGGGAAATCTGCTTACAGATGAAGATAACATTTATCTTCCGGGAAAAGTGTATGCTTCCTGGATCAGCGGATATTCTTACGATGATGCAGGTAATCTGATGGTAGATGAAACAGGAGAAACGATTGAAACAGATGAGCCTCACTGGATCGATCATATTCCTGTAGGTGAATATGTGCTGGAAGAGACAGAGTGCCCATATGAACAGGGCTATGTACAGAAAAAACGGGAAAATGTCCGGATTTTGGAAACAGAAAATGTTCAGTCTTTTACAATGGAAGATGATTTTACTGCAGTGGAGATACGCAAAGAGGATGGAAAAACAGGCGAACTTCTCTACGAAGACAGTCTGGCGGAACTTACCTTGTATCAGATATTGGAAGAGGGGAAAGATCCCATTGAACTTGTGACCTTTGACCGTGCCGGATTTAAGGAATGGCAGGAAATGTGGGCAACCGGGCGGGAAGAAACAGACGCAGCCGGTTTAAACCCTATTACAAAATACGACTATCAGTGGAAAGAAGTTTCGGGAACCAGAAATGGCCGTTATTGCTGCACAGAAAATGGCAGTATCCGGTTTGAATATCTGCCGGTGGGATTTTATATTTTAAAGGAAAGCAGTACACCTTCTGGTTATGCCACTGCAGATCCGATTTCTTTTGAGATCACGGATACGGGACATCTGGAAATGATCCATCAGGTCGTTATGGAAGATGAACCCCTGCGGCTTCAGGTAAGTAAAAATACCATTACCAGAGGAAAAGAGGTAGCAGGAGCCAGACTGGGAATCTATCCGGCAGATGAAAATGGATCGATCAGTGAAACACCATTGGTGCTGCATATTCCGGAGGAAGAAGGAAGATACCGGGATGAAGAAGCAGTATGGATTTCTGGGCTTGATGGAACGTATACACAGGAAGAGAAGGAAAAAGGAGAGATTCCAGAAGGATTCAGTGTGGGAGATTTAAAACCTCATCTCATTGAATATATCCCTGCAGGTTCCTATATTTTAAGAGAAGAAACTACCCCTTATGGATTTTTACAGTCTGTAGATATTCCATTTACAGTAGAAGATACGAAGGAAATCCAGAAAATAGAAATGCAGGATGAGATACCGGAAGGCAGATTGGAAGTGGTCAAACATGACTCTGAACATAAGGAAACATTATTACAGGGAGCAGAGTTTGAACTGTTTAATAAGACTTTAGGGATATCCTGCGAAAAACAGGAAACGAACGAACAGGGAAAAGCTGTATTTTGTCTGCAGCCCATGGGATATCTGGATAAAAACGGGAATTTCAGCCCCTATGATTATCTGATAAGAGAGACCAAGGCAGCTCCTGGATATATGCTTTCTGAGAAAACACTGGAGTTCCAGTTTGAGTATAAGGATGAGAAAACAGCCGTAATAGAATTTACCTACGATCCGGTCAATGACAGCAACCGGGTGCATACGAAGAAACTTCTGGGAGATACATCAGAGTATCTGGAAGGTGCTGTATTAAGGCTGGAACGGGAAGAAACTACAATAAAGGAAGGCGAAAATGGAGAGTTAAAATCAGAAATAACCTGGACCGAGGCAGAAACCTGGACAACAGGTAAGCAGCCCCATCTTGTTAAAGGCTTAAAGGCAGGAAAATACCGCCTGGTTGAGATCAGCGCTCCTGTCGGGTTTACAAAGACGGATGAAATTGTATGCTTTACGATTACAGACGGAATGACAGAGATACCGGAGGTAATCCTTCGCAACTATGGTACGATCATTTATGTGGAAAAACAGGACGATTCCTTAAAAACACTGCTTCCAGGAGCAAAACTGGAACTGGTGCGAAAGGATACCATGGAAGTGATCCGTCAGTGGGTATCAGAGAATGAAAAAGGACAGACCTTTTATGGGCTGGAGCCAGGCAGCTACATTCTCAGGGAACTGGAAGCACCGGCAGGATATGAGAAAAAGCAGGAAATGGAGATACAGATCTTAAATCAGACACAGGAGCCACAGAAATTTATTTTCTATAACAGCAGGATCCGATCCGTTGGCGGCGGTGGCAATCATACAGTTCCGAAAAAGACTTATATATCTTTTAAAAAGACAGATGAAGAGGGAAATCCTCTTGCAGGTGCTGTATTTGCATTTTATAACCAGCTTGGTCAGGTGATGGAAATGGCTGAAAGCGGTGAAAATGGTTATTTTAAAATTCCGGTTGTTCCAGATGGAACCTATGTTTTCAGAGAGATCACAGCACCAGAAGGTTATGAAGTAAGTTCAGAGATTTACCACTTTACCATTGAAAATGGAGAGCGGGTAAAAGGAATTTTTGAGATAAAAAATGAAAAAATACAGGAAAAGAAAAAAGGGCGGATCCAGGCATTTTATGAGAGAAAAGTAAGAAATACAGTTTTTCATGGAAATTATGAACAGATATCCGGCCACAGTCTGAAAACAGGAGATGCCGGCAGGATCGTGGAAGTATCTGTAATGACTCTTTTATGTATGTTGTTGGCATGCTGGTGCTTTTTTAAGGGGACAAATGGAAGAGAAAAAAGGAAAAAACTGATTTGGTTTATGGGTATCCTGACAGGAACGGTACTTATGGCTGGTTTTTGTGCATCTGCACAGGAAATGCAGAAAGAAGAGCCGCTTTATGTATGGGAAGAGATCATTTACCAGGATATAGAAGACGCTGAAGAGATTCCCCAGACTGCCTGGATCACAGTAAAGGATCCTGAAAATGGAAAAAAGATGAAAAGACTGATGCCTTTACAAACAGTCAGCTATTTGAATGAACATCAGAAAGCTTCTGAAGATGGGAAAAATGTAGTTGACTGCAAGGCTGTATATGGAGGTTTGGCTGCCAGAGAAAATGCAAAAGCTTTATCTGATCTTAACAGTGAAACTTTTAAGGAAGAATACGCCATGGATCTTGATACACCGGAAGTACGAAATGAGAGACAGGTGATCTGTTTGGCTGTACTGACTGTTTCAGGGATCACTGTTCTGATCTGGATCTGGAAAAAGCGCTGCATAGGAAAAATATTCCTGTTGATCAGAAAAAAACAGAGGATCATTGGAGTCTTTTTCGCAGCAGCAGCCTTCCTTGGGGCCGTGTATATGGGAAGAAGCCTGAAAAATTACAGGACTGCAGCGGAATCCTATGAGATTATCCGGAAAGAAGTGGAGATCATTTCACAGGATACAGAACATTCCGGGATGGAGATTGATGAGGAAAAATTAAAAAAAATAAATCCTGATTATAGTTTCTGGATCCGTATTTTGGGAACAACGGTTGATTATCCTGTTGTATGGAGCAAAGAGGAGGAATGTTATCTGGACCATGGTTTTGATGGAAAGGAACAGATAGGGGGAGCTATTTTTGCAGACAGCGGAAGGATACCCTTTGTTTCTGCCAATACGATCGTTTATGGTCACAATATGAAAGATGGTTCTATGTTTGGCGATCTGAAAAAATACAAAGATCCGAAATTTGCCGGAGAACACCCTTATATAGAGATCTACCGGCATGGAAAATGGATAAGCTGTCCTGTCATAGCGTCAAAGATCATAGAGGAAAATGAGGCAACACCTTATCAAAATGGCACAGAAAAGATCCTTACATTATCTACCTGTTACGGAAAGACAAAGCGTATGGTGGTGCAGGCCAGAATAACAGAGTAAAAACGGGGTATAAAAACGATCAGTATTGTCAGTCAAGATTATTTTTGATAAAATATTCTATATTTACAGAGAAAAAATATCAGCTAAATCAAGAATCGTATCCCAAAGGAGGAAAAGTCCATGAATAAGATCACACTTGGCAAAACAGGACTTGTCGTTGAGAAAAATGGCTTTGGATGTCTGCCGATCCAGCGTATCAGCCAACAGGATGCAGTATATCTGCTTCATAAAGCCTGTGATGGCGGAATCAACTTTTTTGATACTGCACGTGCCTATTCTGACAGTGAACAGAAGGTTGGAGCAGCATTTTCATCCATGCGTGACCGCATAGTTCTGGCAACAAAGACAGGAGCGAAAACAGCAGAGGGATTTTGGAATGATCTGGAAACCAGTCTTCGTACGTTAAAAACAGATTACATTGATATATATCAGTTTCATAATCCTCCCTTTTGTCCGAAGCCAGGCGGAGAGGACGGTCTTTATGATGCTGCTTTAAAGGCAAAAGAGCAGGGCAAGATCCGTCATATATCCATTACCAATCACCGGCTGACTGTAGCACATGAAGCGATCGATTCAGGACTTTATGATACTCTGCAGTTTCCTTTCAGCTATCTGGCCGGTGAACAGGAAATGGAACTTGTACGTAAATGCCGTGAGAAAAATATGGGATTTATTGCGATGAAAGGCATGGCAGGCGGCCTTATACGTGATGGTTTTACAGCGGCAGCATGGATGGATACACAGGAAGGTGTTGTTCCAATCTGGGGAGTCCAGCGTGAAAGTGAACTGGATGAATTTTTGCAGTGTATTAAAGAAGGTGCAGAACTGACAAAAGAGCGTCTGGCAGCCATCGAACAGGATCGCAAGGAACTTTGCGGTGAATTCTGCCGTGGCTGCGGCTACTGTATGCCGTGTCCGGCCGGAATCGAGATCAATCAGTGTGCCCGCATGTCCCTTATGCTCAGAAGAGCTCCGGCTGCTGCATGGCTGACGGAAGGCTGGCAGCAGAAAATGCACCAGATTGAGAACTGTCTCCACTGCGGACACTGCATGTCTAAATGTCCTTATGGTCTCAACACACCAGAACTGCTGCAGGCCAATTATGAGGATTACTGGAAGGTGCTTGAGGCAAGCAAAAAAGAAAAATAAGATGGAAATAATATCATATTGCCTGATTTGACATTTTGAAATTAAAGTGATATATATTAAATATCGTGCAGCAAAAGCGTAAGTCCAGATTAGCTGGATTTGCGCTTTTTTGCTGCCTTTTTTATTTTTTGCGAATTGTTTGAAAAATATACTGGATGGAAAAGGAAAGGATATGGACAAAACAAGAAAAGAAAAAGCAATCATTCTGATATTAAGTATTTGCCTTGTGATGCTGATCATATTATCATTGTGCATTGGGCGATATTGCATTAAATGGAATGAAATTCCTGGTATGATCCAGCAATGGCTCTCTGGAAATTTAGATGAAGAGAGCAAAAAGGCAATGACAGTACTGCTTGTGATCCGGATCCCCAGGATTTTTCTGGCATTATTGACAGGAGCAGCGTATCAGGGATTATTTCAGAATCCAATGGTGTCACCAGATATTCTGGGGGTGTCCAGTGGTGCAAGTGTAGGAGCTGCATTAGCGCTTATTATTCCCTGTATATGGCTCAATTTGCCGGATTTGCAATATAAGCTGCAGAGTCCCTATGATACGTCAAAAGGTGTGTGTAGCTCTTATATAAAAGAAAGTCCCCTTGGGTAGTGCTGGTTTGCACTTCGCATAGGGGACTTTCTCTTTGGGTCAAAGGATATTCCAAAAAACTTCCTTCATTTGGTAAAAATGCAGTTATTTCAGACTTCCATCTCCACCCATTAACTGCGTCATCTCTTCAATGCGTTCCAATGGAAATGGCGGTTCGCATAAAGGCTTCATGGCAATGCTCATCAGTTTCATAGGATTGTCATCTGCGGCAACCCGGTTGGAGCTTAAAGCACCGTAGCGTTTGCAGCGGTGGATGATCGCCCATTCTCCGCCTTTGCGTACCCAGACTGCCACTGGCTCCATAATACCGCCGCAGTCGGACTCACGGTCCCCTGGGGTGATATCAACATGCAGGCTGGACAGACAGTTAGGGCAGTGGTTGCGGTGGTCAGATCCGGCATTTTCCGGAGTGCACAGCCGTCCGCAGACTTTGCAGGTAAAAGAATCCCTGCAGGCATGGTTTTTATAGTATCCTTTTTCAAATGATCTGCGCTTATTTTCGCGATTCATATTAAATCCTCCTGAAGATGTGAATAAAATCATCCTTTGGGAGGAATGGTGTCAGTGTGCGATCCAAACCTCCCGGTCAGGCCACACGATCCAGTGATAAAATAGTAAGTTTCAAACAATTCTCCTTAAATTATAAGTTATAGTTATTATAGTGACCGGCTGGTTACTTGTCAAGAAAAAGGGGACTATCGCATGATCGCAAAACCAAAGCCGGCTTTGACCATTTCGACGGTTGTTTTATCATCTACTACGTGGCAAACAGTGCGAACGTCAAGGTTTAATTTGTCGATCATCCGTCGGGCATCTGCATCACAGGATTCCCGCTGCATGATAAACGGTTGATCGGCAAGGCTTTCAAGGGAGATATCAGTGTCTGATGCGGTTTTTGTTCCTTTAGGAAGACCCAGAATTTTCTGGAATATATCCGGGGATATAATTTCCAGGATAATTATAATAAGGTAAATGAGCTGCGAAACCCTGATCCTTTTGGCGCTGATCGATGGGCTGTATCTGCTCAGCATTAACCGCAGGCTGCGGGAAACGTTTCACTGGCAGGACTGATGCAGAATCTGAAAGAAATGGTAAGGTTAAGCATTGAACAAAAACAGATCTGCCTGGAATGTGACTTTGATGATCTTCCTTATAAATGGGTTTATGGAGATGAGATGCGCTTGAATCAGATCTATCTGAATCTGCTGACCAACGCCGTAAAGTATACAGACAAAGGCGGAAAGATCCTGCTGAGGCTTCAGGAGAAAAGGATAACAGGCCTGATATTTGCGGCTGCACTGGCTATGTTTGGATGCTCGAAAAAAGAAAATGCATCATTTGTCCCAAAACTGGATACAGATAAGAACGTATATTTAAATGTTGCAGGCTTTTTTGGGGATTTTGAGGCTTTAGATCAGGTGACAGCTGATTTTAACCAATATTATCCCAATGTAGAGTTCAGCTACGAACAGGTAAGCGGAGATACATTTGAAAGTTATCTGGAAGCAAATCCCAAAGTGGATATTATGATGACTTCTGAAGAGATGTTTGCCAGAATGGGAGATCAGCTGGAAGATTGTTGTGCTGACCTGACAAAAGAAGGCTTCTTAAGAAAGAAGGATTAGAAATACCTGAAAACTATGAAGCATTTATCAAAAACTTGACTGCATTAAAAGAAAGATCATGTCTGGGTGGTATGAATGTACCAGTCAGTACGGAGCAGGGGAATTTGTAAGTGGAAGAGAAGCTTTGGAGTATTTTATAAGTTCCTGTAAATAGTAAAAGCAGAAAAGACTGCCGGCGTTAAGCAAGCGCCTGCAGTCTTTTTTTGCTGTTTTTGGAACAAAGACCTATGATCAGTCCGATCATTGCCGGTATGATCCAGCCAAGATTTAAATGAAAGAATGGAAGGAAGGTCTGGGCAAATTCTACAGCCTTATCCAGATGGAATAGCATTTGCACCTGCTCTGGAAGGGTTTTAAAAAAGTCGAATATAGAAGCAGCCCAGGTAAAGGCAGTGACCCATATATATACATTTTTATCATGGTCAAGATGTTTCCCAAACATGGCCAGAAGGATCAAAGCAATAGCCGGAGGATAGATCAGCATAAGAACCGGCACAGAATAGCGTATGATGGTGGAAAGCCCCATGTTGGATATAATAAAGGAAAATAATGTAAAAATAATGGCCCAGGTTCTGTAAGACAGTTTATTAGGGAACATTTGTACAAAGGTTTCAGAGCAGCTGGTAACCAGTCCGATGGAGGTTTTTAAACAGGCAAAAGTAATGGTAACTGCCAGGATCAAAAGACCGGCTCTGCCCAGATAATGACTGGAGATCTGAGATAATGCAATGCCGCCGTTTTCAGAAATGGCAAACAGCCCCAGGGACTGAGCACCCATAAGGATAGTCAGCATATAGATCAGCACCATTAAAATACCGGTAAGAATCCCTGAACAGAGCACTTCATGTGCTATGACGGTATCTTCTGTAACACCCATCTGACGGATCACATTGATCACTACGATTCCGAAAGCCAGTCCTGCAATGGCATCCATGGTTCCGTAACCTTCTGATAAAGCGTGGAACATGGCGCCTGTTTCATAAGAAGCATCTGGCTGGGCTGCTGATACAGAAATACCAGGATGCAGCAGTGCAGCAAGGATAAGGATCGCCAGAAAAAATAAAAACAAAGGATTGATCACTTTGCCGATCCACAGTGTGATATTGCCTGGTTTTAAGGAGAAAAACAATACCAGTGCAAAGAAAACAGCGGAAAAAACAAGAAGAGCTGTTTTTTCTGAAATCTGGCTTCCAAGGATAGGCTGGATGCCGGTGGTAAAGGATGTGGTAGCACATCTTGGAATAGCGAAGCAGGGACCAATGGTCAGGTAGAGCAGGCAGGTAAAAAAGTAGCTGTAGCGTTTTCCGACTTTTGCAGACAGTGCCTGTAAGCCGTCAGAATGGGTATTTCCAATAGCAGCAACGCCTAAAATAGGAATTCCTACAGCAGTGATGATAAAACCAGCTGCAGCAGGAATCAGGTTCTTTCCTGCCAGCTGCCCAAGGTGTACCGGGAAGATCAGATTTCCGGCACCGAAGAACATGCCAAAAAGGGTAGCAGCTACCAGCAGTCGCTGATGGAGAGAAAGTTGTTTTTTATTCATAGTGTGATTCACCTCATGATTTTATGATATACAGCAATCGTTCGTTTATATATTTTCCTGAACGGTTATTTTAAGTGTACAGCCAGACTTGCAGTTTGTGAAATCCGTGTTTATAATAGAACTATGACAAAATGTAATACCATGTTGATAGCCGGTGGCTGATAGGATCAGGGGATGGAAATCGTTATTGAAGATCTGTGAAGGGAGAATGGTTAAACAGATGGATGCGAAAAAACTGGAAATTTTAATGACAGCGGTAGATCTGGGAAGTTTTTCAAAAGCGTCAGAAGTGGTAGGATATACACAGTCTGGTCTTACTCATCTGGTAAACAGTCTGGAGAGGGAGATCGGATTTGCGCTGATCATAAGAAGCCATAATGGTATTTCCCTTACAGAGCAGGGAAAAGAACTGGTACCTGCCATCAGACAGTTCCTTCAGGCCAATGCAAGTCTGGAAAACCGTATTCAGGCTATGGCAAAGCAGCAGGGGGAGACCATCCGTATTGCAGCTTATGCCAGCATGGCAATGTTCTGGATGCCGGAGATCTTATACCGTTTTCGAAGGATCTGCCCTAAGGTGGATGTAGATCTTCGGATGGTGGATCATGCACTAGAGCCGTTTGAACTGCTTCAGGAAGGAAAAACAGATGTGATATTTGCCAGCAGACAAAGTGGTGTAAGCTGTGAATGGACGCCTCTTTATAATGAATTATTGTATGCCATCCTTCCGAAAAACTATCCATTAAATGGGCGTACCTGGTTTCCTTTAAAAGAGTTTGAAGGAAAAGATTTTCTCATGCCCTATGGCCGTTTTGATATTGATGTTCATGCCGCATTTAAAAAAGAAGGAGTAAAAGCCAGGGAACAGACCGTCTATGTGGATGATGAAACGGTGATCCGTATGGTTGGAAAAGGACTTGGCATATCCATGATGTCGGAATTCATGATCCGGGGCAATACAGATGATGTCTGCTGTGTGCCGGTTGTGCCGGAATGCATCCGGGAACTGGGGATGGGAATGAAAAAGGATGAGGAGCCTTCGGACAGTGTGCAGAAGTTAAAAGACTGCGTATTGGAGTATGTAGGGGAGTTAAAGAAAAGAAAAAAGTCTTGACTTTTCTGATCAAAATGACTAGAATGATTTACAGACTATGAATGTCCTTAAGGGACAGACATACCTGCAATTATAAATCAGATCAAAAGCGAAGATCGTGTTTTTAAGATACTGTTTTCGGTCAGAGAGAAAAGGTCATCGGCTGTGAGCCTTTTTCCGTTCAGACAGATATCCGAATTTCCCACGGGAGCTGCATTGCTGAAGAAAAACAGTAGGCATTGCCGTTTAGTATACGTTACATACTGGAAAGTGTCTGTGAACAGAAAAAATGTTTACAGGAAACTGGGTGGTACCACGGTAAATGATCGTCCCTCTGCGCATATGCGCAGGGGGATTTTTTTGCGTAATAAATTATAAAGAACTTTCTATTACACAAACCATACCGTCCATAAAGAATGTGCAATGGGGATTTTTACGTTTGATCTAACGTGAAGATTCTGGGAGCGCATAAGATAGAAAAGGAGAGAAATCATGCAGGATTTAAAAGAACTGAATGAAGTGATCGCTGGGATCAAAGATGAGATCTGCAAGGGCGCAGAAACTCTCACTACTTCCAGAAGTGTTTATGAATTCAAAAAGACCTTCCTGGACAACAAACAGGGCCGGATCGGTCTTTTAATGAAAGAGATGCGCAATGTACCAAACGACCAGAAGGCAGAGTTTGGTAAGACGATTAATGGCGCTAAGGAATGGGCGAATCAGTTTTTCGATGAGTTGGATCAGAAATTAAAAGAAAAAGAGCAGCAGCAGCGTTATGAATCTGAAAAGATCGATATTTCCATGCCGCCAAAGAAGATCCGTTATGGAAATCTTCATCCTGTGACCACTGTCCGCAATCAGCTGACAGACATTTTCGCATCCATGGGATTTGAAGTATATGAGGGAACTGAGATCGAAACAGATTACTACAACTTCACAGCTTTAAATACACCGAAGGATCATCCGGCACGTGATATGCAGGATACGTTCTACCTGTCTCCTGAGTTCTTGCTGCGTACCCAGACTTCCGCAGGACAGGTTCATGTAATGGAAGCAAAGAAACCACCGATCAAGGTAGTTTCACCAGGTAAGGTATTCCGTTCAGATGACGATGCCACCCATTCACCAATGTTCAGCCAGATGGAAGGCCTTGTTGTAGATGAAGGCATTACTCTGTGTGACTTAAAGGGAATGTTAGACATGTTTGTGCAGAGGATCTTCGGTGAATCTACAAAAACCAGACTTCGTCCTTCTTACTTCCCATTTACAGAGCCATCTGTAGAAGTAGACGTAAGCTGCTTCCAGTGCGGCGGTAAGGGCTGCAGACTGTGCAAGGGAACCGGCTGGATCGAGGTTTTAGGCGCAGGTGTTGTAAATAAAAAGGTGCTTGAAAACTGCGGCATTGATTCTGAGAAATACAGCGGTTTTGCTTTCGGCCTTGGTCTGGAGCGTATCGCAATGTTAAAATACGGCATCAACAACATCAAGATGCTGTTTGAGTCTGATCTGCGCGTGTTAGATCAGATCGATGACTAATAGGTTCGATCAGGACAGGAGGATTAAAAATGCTTGTACCGTTAAGCTGGTTAAATGATTATGTAGATATTAATGTTTCCGCAGATGAATTAGAGAAAAGACTGTTTGACTGCGGATTTGAAGTAGAAGAAAAATGGCAGGTAGGAAAGGACATCAGCGGTATCGTTGTTGGTTATGTTGAGTCCTGTGAGCCGATCCCTGAGACTCACCTTCATGTATGCCAGGTCAATGTAGGCGGACCAGAATTATTACAGATCTGCTGCGGCGCTGACAATGTAAAAGCAGGAGGAAAGTTCCCTGTAGCAATGATCGGTGCCCAGGTTTACGCAACTGCAAAGGATCACGTTACCATTGAAGGCGTAGCTACTATTAAGAAGGGCAAGTTAAGAGGTTATGAGTCTTATGGTATGCTGTGCTCCGGAACCGAGCTTGGCTTAAACGAAGACCTGTATCCAGGCGCTGGTTACAACGGACTTCTGGTACTGCCGGAAGATGCAGAAATCGGTGCAGATGTAAAAGAGATCACTGGATTAAATGACTGGATCTTTGATGTTTCCATTACTGCAAACCGCCCGGACTGCCAGAGTATCTTCGGCCTGGCAAGAGAAGTAGCAGCTTCCTTAGGACAGCCACTTAAGATGCCTGCTTTAGACTTCACTGAGACAGAAGTAGAAAAGACTGGATTTGATGTAACTGTAGAAGCACCAGATCTTTGCCCACGTTATATTGCACATTATGTATATGATGTAAAACTGGCTCCGTCTCCTGCATGGATGAGAAGACGTCTGGCTTTAGTTGGAAATAATTCAATCTCCAATATCGTTGACATTACCAACTACATTATGCGTGAGTTAGGACAGCCGCTGCATGCATTTGACTGTGATTATCTGGAAGGCAACGCTATCTGCGTAAGACGTGCAGCAGAAGGCGAAAAGATCGTTACTCTGGATGAAAAGGAATTTACTTTAAATCCAAATAACCTGGTGATCTGTGATGGCAAGAAGCCAGTTGCACTTGCTGGTATTATGGGTGGTTTAAATTCTGAGATCCGTGATACTACGACTGAGGTAATGTTCGAGTCTGCAAAGTTTGCCCGTGACAATATCCGTAAGAGTTCCCGTGCATTAGGACAGTCTTCTGATGCAAGCCAGAGATATGCAAAGGGTGTTGATGAGTACGCAACAGAAATGGCTATGAAGCGTGTTCTGCATCTGGTAGAAGAACTGGGAGCAGGAAAGGTTTCAAAGACCCACAAGAATGTAAATACAGGAAATTCCCTGGAGCCGAAAACTTTCAAGACCAGCATTAAGAAGGTAAATGGTGTATTAGGTATCACTGTTCCGGATGAAGATATCCTTCGTATCCTGAAAGGTCTGGATTTTGATCCTGAGATCAAGGGCGATGAGTTGACTTTACATTTCCCTGCATACCGCGAAGATATGGAAGATTACCCAGATGTAGCAGAAGAAGTAATCCGTATGTATGGATATGACCATATTAAGTCTACCTTCCTTCCAACTGCTAAGGTAACTATCGGTGGAACCAATACCCGCCAGAAGACCATTTTAAAGGTGAAGAGAGCCCTTTGCAGTGTAGGCGCATTTGAGGGAATGCATTACTCCTTCTTCTCACCGGCTGACTTAGATGAAATGGAGTTCCCGGAAGATGCCGTTGAACGCAAAGCAATCCGTATCATGAACCCGATCAATGAAGATCTTTCTCTGATGAGAACTACTCTGGCGCCTCAGATGATCCATGCAATGGGACGCAACCAGAAGAGAGGAATCTTTGAAGGCCGTATTTTCGAGATCGGAAATGCATTTATTCCAAAGTCTCTTCCGTTAACAGAGTATCCAAATGAGCGTGAAACACTGTGTATCGGTGCTTTTGGTAAGGATGAATCTTTCTTTACTTTAAAGGGCATGGCAGAAACGGTAGCAGATGTGCTTCACATTACTTTTACTTATGAAAGAACTGAAAAGCCATTCCTGCATCCATACAGAACTGCTTCTATTCTTTGTGAAGGTGAAGTGGTTGGCTATCTGGGCCAGGTTAAATATGAGATCATGAAGGAAGAGGCAATGCGTGAAGATGCCTATGTTCTGGAGATCAATATGCAGGCTCTGGAGAAATGGTATGGCAAAGCACCGGTATTTGAACCGATTCCAAAATTCCCGGAGGAAAAGCGTGATCTGGCTCTGGTAATGGATAAGGATATTACCTGCGGACAGGTAGAGGAGTGCATTTACCAGGCAAGTCCTTTTGTTAAGGATGTAACACTCTTTGATGTATATGAAGGCAAGCAGATCGCTGACGACAAGAAATCCATGGCATTTACTGTATTGTTCACACCAAAGGAAGAAGCATTCCAGGCTGATACTGTAGACGGATATGTAAAGAAGATCTTAAAGCAGTTAAATAAGTCTTATGGAATTGAGTTAAGAAGCTAAAGATGATCGGTCGAAAAAAGTAAAAATAAAAAATATACAAGAAAGATAGTCCGGAAATCCTGAAATTATGGAATTCCGGACTTGTTTTTTTGCTGTGACACATCATCCTGTTTCATAATAGCAGCGAAGCGCAGCAGCTGTTTTAAAGAAGAGACCTGAAGTTTTGAATAAATATTCCGGTTATGGAAACGGATGGTCGATTCTTTTACGCCAGATAATTCCATGATCTCTTTCACGGTTTTTCCCTGAAGATAGTAGCCAAATACTTTTCGTTCTGTTTCTGTTAATTCTTTAATACCCATCAGGAAATTTTCGTAGTCATAAGGGTCTACTTCTGTTTTTCTTGAATAAGCCAGGCGCTCAATCTGCTGGCGGTTTTCCTGCTGTTTGCTGTACATCTGTTTTAAAGAAGCCTGGGCAGTTGCATTGGATGCTCTGGTATACCGGGATCAGGTAGCGGTGGGAGAAATAGAGGCAGCAGCTGGCAGCGGCAGAAAGGGAAAGCAAAAGAAGCAACAGGATACGCAGTCCGTCTGCTATGGCTTGTGTGCGGTAGTCTGTAAAAGGCATTAATACACTTACGGAAAAGGGAACATCTCCCGGGCACAGGTGTACAGGATTTGAAATACCAATGTAGGAAGAGGTGTCATTTTGGAAACATTTTAAGCCATTGCCGAAGTTTTGGGTGTGATAAGTGCCGGAAGGCGCCAGATAATAGTCGTTTACAATACCGGCACTGAAGCAGTCTCTGGTATCTGCCAGACCATCATTCCCACTGCATAAACAGAAAAGAACTCTGGAAAGGGAAGAAGGCTGTGCAAATACATGCTTAAAATAGCTTTCACTGATTTCAAAGCCACAGAGACCGAAAAAAGTTCCATCAGAGCCGGTGAGAGGCAGTGCAAGGAGCATATGATTTACATACCCACACAGCACCAGATTTTTACCCGCGCTGCCTGAATGATGAGGAGCTTCTGGATCAGGCAGAACAGTACGGATTGTCTGGTGTTATGCTGAAAAATCATTTGGATCCGACACCGGCAAGAGCCGTTCTGGCAAATGAAACCGGCAAGCGCAAGGTAAAGGCATATGGCGGAATTGTCATGAACCTGTCGGTAGGCGGACTAAATTCGGTTGCAGCACATTGTGCACTTGATCTGGGGGCAAAGGTGGTCTGGATGCCAACCGTTCATGCCAGAAATCAGATTGAGTATGTGCGTCTTGACAAATTTTCAGAAGGAAAGCCGGGAATCCGTCTTCTAGATGAAGATGGCAATTTAAAACCAGAAGTACTGGAAATCCTGGAACTGGTGAAATCATACAATGCAACGGTTGCGACCGGTCACATCAGCCTAGGAGAATCTGTTGCCGTGTGTACGGCGGCACGAAAGATGGGCATCAAAACCGTGCTGACCCATCCAGACTGGGCATGTACGACCATCCCGGTTGAAATCCAGAAAAAGCTGGTTGATATGGGGGTGATCGTAGAAAAACTGTGGTTCGACGTGGGACTGAACCATGTTACGGCAGCTTACATGGCACAGACGATACGGGATCTTGGCGTGGAAAACTGCTATCTGGCGACAGACCGCGGACAGAAAAACTTCGAATACCCGGTTGAAGCATTGATGATGTTTATGGATGCGATGCTGGATGAAGGATTTTCCAAAGAAGAAGTACGGATCATGACACATGATGTTCCGGCCTTTTTTGCTGTATGTGTGCGGGATGGCAGATGAGCGGGTTTTGTTCTAGTCCAGACTTGCATGAGAAAACCAAATATGAAATAATAAAAGAAAACAAGTTACCGGCTTTGTGCGTAAACAGTAACAAAAATAACGAAAGAAGAGGCCAAAATGCCATGATGACCTTACAGCAGATTCAATATTTTATAACCGTGTGCAAATACAAGAGTTTTACTAAGGCAGCGGAAGAAATGCATATTTCCCAGCCCGGCATTTCTTCTGCGATGAAAGAACTGGAGCGGGAATGCAAGGTGACATTGTTTGAACGCCGCAATAACAGTTTGTATATTACGGATGCCGGTGTCCTGTTTTTACGGGAAGCGAAAAAAATGCAGCGTCAGTATGAGTCTATGGAAGTGGCTGTAAAAACACTTTCTGAGGGGCGGGAATTTGTGCGGATCGGTCTTGCGACTATGTTTGGAAATGCCGTATACCCGAAACTGCGGAGAATGTTCTGCCAGCAGTATCCGGAAATAGAAATTTTTTCTGTGGAAGATACAGTGGATGCGCTGTTTCAGCTTCTGGAGCAGGGAAAAGTGGATCTGGTCTGCTGTGGAACCGGGGAAATGGTGGCAGGAGCGGATTGTGAAAGTTTAAATATCCGGGAGTCGCGGCTGATGTTTTGCGTAAACCGGGATCATCCGCTGGCGAAAGAAAAAGAAGTGACCTGCGAGATGATCGGCAGAGAACCGCTGGTTATGCTGACCGATCAGTTTTATCAGACGCAGCGGCTGAAAAAGTTGTTTGAAGAGCAGAACATTCCGCTTCATATTATTCATAATACCAATCAGGCATACACGGTGCTGCGCTTTATCCGGGATGGTGTGGCGGCAGGTTTTTTGACAACGGACATCATAGCGGAGGATGAAAAGCTGGTTGGCTTTTCCGTTCCGGGGGACCAGGTCTACACGATTGCCCTGTACTGGAAAAAGGACGTATTCCAGTTCTCGGCGGCAAAGAAGTTTATTGAGGTGACCAGGGAGTATGTGAAACAGGTCCATAAGTAAAAGTTAGTCAGCCTAATTTAACACCGTTTGCGAAAATCAATCAAACTGTTATCATAATAGTAGATGTTGCGAAAACAATTCATTGAAAGGTTTATGAGGAGGTATTCATTATGGTAACACACAAAGTAGCAGTCATTGCCGGAGATGGCATTGGTCCGGAGGTCCTGGCAGAGGGCAAAAAGGTGTTGGAGAAAGTCGCTGAACTGGATGGAACGTTTCAGTTTGACTTTACGGATTTTCCGTGGGGCTGTGAGTATTATTTAAAGAATGGACGCATGATGGCAGAAGATGGCATTGAGCAGCTGTCAAAATTCGATGCGATCTTCCTTGGCGCAGTTGGCTATCCGGGCGTGCCGGATCATATTTCTCTTTGGGATCTGCTGCTGATCATCCGCAAGAAATTCGATCAGTATGTAAACTTAAGACCGGTAAAACTCTTAAAGGGTGCTCCGTGTCCGTTAAAAGATGTAAAGCGTGAAGATATCGATATGATGTTTGTCCGTGAAAACAGTGAGGGAGAGTATGCAGGAAGCGGAAGCTGGCTGTTCCCGGGCAAACCAAATGAAGTTGTGATCCAGGATGGCGTCTTCTCCCGTGTCGGCTGTGAGCGTATCATCCGCTATGCATATGAGCTTGCAAGAAAAGAGAAGAAGACCCTGACCAGTATCAGCAAAGGAAATGCATTAAATTATTCCATGGTATTCTGGGATCAGATCTTTAAAGAGGTTGGTGAGGAATATCCGGATGTGGAAACCCATTCCCTTCTGGTAGATGCGGCAAGCATGTTCATGGTAAAAGATCCGAAACGTTTCCAGATCGTAGTTACGTCCAACCTGTTTGGTGACATCCTGACCGACCTTGGTGCTGCGATTTCCGGCGGTATGGGACTGGCTGCAGGTGCGAACTTAAACCCGGAGCGCAAGTTCCCGTCCATGTTTGAGCCGATCCATGGTTCTGCACCGGATATTGCAGGTCAGGGTAAGGCAAACCCGCTGGCAACCGTATGGTCTGCAAGCCAGATGCTGGATTTCTTCGGACATCCGGAATGGGCAGCACGCCTGATCGATATCATTGAGGAAATGCTCGTAGAAAAAGCGGTCCTCACCCCGGATTTGGGCGGAACCGCTAAGACAAACCAGGTTGGCGATGAAGTTGTGCGCAAGCTGGCTGAGAAAAAATAAGTTGTTACTATAATTTGATAGAATCCCCCTATATCTGGACTGTGTGAAGAAAGTTAGTGTGTCTGTCCTTCCGCAGTCCGGATATCGTTTTCATAGCTTCCAACAACCTGTTCTGGAACGAATGGAACATGCATGAAACCGCCGCGCACACCTGGATAGTTTTTCGCCAGGGTGTAGAGCACACCGTACATTAAATGGTTGCAGACAAAGGTACCTGCGGTATTGGAGACACTGGCCGGAAGACCTGCTTCGCGGATGTTCTGGACCATGGCTTTGATTGGCAGGTCAGAAAAATATGCCGGAGTACCGTCTTCATAGATCGGCAGATCAATCGGCTGGTTTCCTTCGTTATCCTGGATGCGGGCGTCATCTAAGTTGATGGCTACGCGTTCCGGGGTGATGTCGTAGCGGCCGCCTGTCTGACCGATGCACAGGACGGCATCCGGTTTTTCTTTTTCAATGGCAGCAGCGACGGTTGCGATGGATTTTCGGAATACGGTAGGTACTTCTATTTTTACGATTTCCACGCTGCCGACCTGGGAAGATACCAGTTTTACAGCTTCCAGTGCCGGGTTGACTTTGTCCCCACCGAATGGGTCAAATGCGGTTAAAAGAAGTTTCATGAGAAAACCCTCGCTTTCGTTTGTATTTGTCTGATGGAAAAGAATGTCAGGACAGTCTTTCCCAAAAAGAAATTTGATGTGTGATACCGGAATGCCGGGAAACTAAAATGCCAGGAAATACATCAACAAAATGTGGATCACCAGCATGGTGAGTGCCACCGGGACAATGTTGAAGTTTGCAGCCATCGGCGTCATAAGGGTTCCGCAGTAGCCTGCAGTCAGTCCAAGTGCACCGACAACAACCGGGTTTGCACCCTGGGCGATCAGAAACGGGATACCGATGCCGACGGTGATGACAGAGAAAGCAGCGAAGCCGTTGCCCATGATCATGGTGAAGAGAGCCATGGCGATGCAGTATACGGCGGTTGCGGCAAACAGGTTATTGGCCGGGCTCCCGGCTTTTTCTCACTCTTTTCCCGGTTATTATAATTGTTTGCCGCACGTGCGGGCTTCTGGTCACTGGAGGGCGGCTTGGATGTATTGGAACTGTCGTGGTTCAGCAGGTCTTTCAGGCGGGTATTGTCCTCTTTCGGAAGCTCATTTTCCTTTTGCAGCTTCTTGTTTTCTTTTTTCAAGTCAGAGATTTCTTTGTTCAATCCGGCTATTTTTTGATCTGTTTCCTTCTTCATGGTGTCCAGACGATCCAGGACTTTCACAAATTCATTATATAAACTTTGATCATAATGTCCGCCTGCCATAGCCGTCTCCTCCTCAACAGTAATAAAAACATCATAACATAAAACCGTTATAAATACGAATCTCCTTAAAATAGGAACTGGCAAAATGACTGGGGATAACAGCCATGTTTCAAATGTTTTTTCTCCCTATCCACAAAACTGACTGAAAAAAAGTTGCTCAGTTTACCTTGAGAAAGAAAAAATATTTGGTTATTGATTCTGGAGTCAACTGAGAAAGAAAAAAGAGAAGGAACTGTGGATAAGTCCTTCTCTAAAAAAGTAAAATTTCTCTGTTTTTCATATATAGATCAGCTACATGGCTGAACTGTAACCTGTTTTTGATTTTGTAGTCAATATGCATAAAAAATAGACGGACAATTTGTAAGATATGTGCATATAAAACCGAAAATAATTATGATATGATGCAAATATAAGAAAGTTACGTCAGGGAAAACTTGTGTAAGGACGAACTCTTCTGTTTGGGGAGAGGTGCGTCCTTTTTTTGTTGCTCATTTTCCCTGAAAATGTACTCCCGAAGTCTTTTAAGCGCCTGTTTTTGCGGCTGATCCTGAGAGTACATGAAACTGGAAAGGAGATTGGTATGGAAACAGAAAAGAACAGTGCCGAGATCGGCTATATGAAGCGTCTTAGTCGGCCGGTCGGTCCGGTAGATGTAGTGCTGGATACAGATGCCTATAATGAGATCGATGATCTGTACGCACTGGCATATATGATCCGGTCAAATGACCGGCTGAATGTAAAAGGGATTATGGCAGCGCCTTTTTACAGCCCTGCAAGTATGGGACGAACCAGACAGAACAGCAGCGCAAAAGAAGGAATGGAGCAAAGCTATTTAGCAATTCGGAAACTGCTTTCTGTCATGGGAGAAACAGAGTTAAAAGACCATGTCTTTAAAGGAGCAGAAAAAAATCTGCCGGATGAGCAGACCCCAGTGGACTGTCAGGCAGTCCGTGAGATCATCCGCCTTGCAAGAGAACATACACCGGAAGAGCCTCTTTACGTAGTAGGAATCGCAGTTTTGACAGATATCGCATCTGCCATTCTTTTGGCGCCAGATATTACCGATAAAATGGTAGTAGTATGGCTAGGCGGACATGGAAAGGAATGGCAGAGCTGTAGTGATTTTAATGCTGTTCAAGACATTGCGGCAGCCAGAGTTGTATTTGGTTGTGGTGTGGCAGCAGTCCAGCTTCCTTGCAATGGAGTTGTGTCAGAATTTCGCATTTCCAGAGTAGAACTGGAATATTACATGAGAGGAAAAAGTCGGCTTTCTGATTATCTGCTGGATATCTCTCTTCCATTTATGGAACAGAGAGAAAAGAAAAAAAACTGGTCCAAGCCATTATGGGATGTAACAGCAGTGGCGTGGCTGCTGGACGAAAAATTCATGGAAGACCGCTATGAGCACAGTCCTATATTTGAATATGATAATTGCTATGGGGTGGATTTGCGGCGGCATTTTATTAAATATGTATACCACATTAATCGGGATATTCTGTTTGAGGATATGTTTGAAAAATTGACAAGATAAAATGCGTGTTTTCGGAAAATGGGAGAATTTCCGGGGCACATGCAAGATAAAAGGAGGAATATTATGTATAAGAAAGTATGGTTGGGGTTATTAACAGCAGCAATGGTAACAGGTTTGACAGCCTGCGGCAGCAAAGCAGCAGAAGAGACCACTGCAAAAGCAGCAGAAGGGACAGATGGAGAAGTAACGATCCATCTGATGATGAGCAATTCACAGGAGTTGGGTGTAAGCGCAGCTGTAGAAGCATTTAATAAGGCATATGAAGGCAAGATCAGATGCGAGGCAGACTACGTTGCATTTAATGATGTATTTGAGACGTTAGAAGTTCTTATGAGTAATAAGTCCACTGAGTATGATATTTTTGCAGCGGACGGACCAAATGTTGCAGCGTATGTAAGCCGCGGTTATTTACAGCCATTAAACAAGTGGATCAGTGATGATGAGATCAAGATGTTCACTGATGCAATGATCACAGAAGGAACTTATAAAGATCAGTTCTATGGCGCACCAATGGGCAATTCATCTACTGTTCTTTACTATAATAAGGCACTTCTGGAAGAATCAGGCATTGATATTGACTTTGATTCTGTAACTCCAGACAACCGTCTTACCTGGGAACAGCTGATCGATTACTCCAAACAGGCACTGGATGTACTTGATCCAGATCATTCCAAGGGAATCTACGGAATCGAATTCCAGCAGGTTGGCCGTGTATATCAGATGAACATCCTTCCTAACTCCTTAGGCGGTGCGCAGATCAGCGAAGATGGCCTCAGTGTAGACGGCGTGATCGATACACAGCCATGGATGGATGCATTAAACTTTTATCAAACACAGGTAAATGACGGTATTTTTACCAGAGGCATTTCTGCAGATGATACCAGTAGTTATTTCCAGTCTGGAAAGATTTTATTCTACTTAGGAACTACTGCACTTCCTGCAGCATTTGAAAAGAATGGATTTGAGGACTGGGGATACACCTATATTCCATGCTTTGAAGGTCATGAAAATGAAGTTCGTTCCGCATGCGGAAGCTGGACGATTGGTATGAATACTTATTCTGAAAAACAGGAAGCAGCGGCTGAATTTATTAAATATCTGACTCTGTATGATGGCGCAGATGTTTATATTAATGCATCTGGCATGGTACCTGCACTGGAGCGTCAGTTTACGGATGAATTAAAAGAAGCAAAGCCATATATGGTAATGGCTGAATACGAAGTTAAGAATACTGCACTGGTAAGAGCAATCACACCTGCATTTAATGAGTACTCTACTGCTATGAATGCACTGTGGGATAATGTAAGAAACGGTGCGGATGTAGCTGGTGCTGTAGATGATTGTAAAGCGGAACTTGAAACTGCATTTAAGGAATACGAATAAACATGAATATGAAGAAAAATATAATATTGAGAAAAATGGTGCCATATCTGTTATTAGCACCAGCACTGATCATTATTTTTATTTTTAAAATTTACCCGATTATCTCTGTCATTCTGGAATCTTTTTTCCGGAATGGCAGTCCATCCCTGCGTACCTATGAGATCCTTTTTGGAGACAGGAATTTCTGGGGAGCATTAAGCACGACCGTAAAAATGAATCTGGTTATGATACCGCTTCAAATCGTTATCTCTCTGTGTCTTGCTCTTTTGGTAAACTCTACGATCAAGGGAATCGGAATTTTCAGGAGCATCTATTATCTGCCGGTTACTATGGCTATCTCTGTAGCGTCTATCAGTTGGAATCTGATGGCAAACTACAACAGTGGTGTATTTAACAGTATATCTACCTTTTTAGGACTTGGAAAACAGGGATTTTTCACAGATGTGAAACAGGCATTGTGGTGTATTGTGATGATGGCTACATGGAAAGGCTGCGGATACTGGATGATGTACATTTTAGCTGGATTAAAGGGTGTGGATACAGCTATTTATGAATCAGCAAAACTGGACGGAGCCGGCTTTTTTACAACTTTGTTCCATATTACATTGCCATTGATTAAAAGAACATTGCTTTTTGTATTTGTAGCAAATACGTCTGCTAACATGCTGCTATTTGCTCCGATGAAACTGATAACAGAAGGTGGGCCTCAGAATAGCACAAATGTGCTGATGTACGAAGTTTATAAATCAGCATTTAGGAATGGCAACGCATCAAGAGCAGGTGCCCTGACAACAATTTTGCTGCTGATCGTACTGGCTGTTGTTGTAGTACAATTCCGCTTATTAAATGAAAAGGAGGATTAAGGCTATGAAGGAAACAAAAACACCTTTAGAAAAAGCAGTCTTATATGTGGTTTTGACTATCATTGCTTTCATTGCCATTTTTCCTTTGCTTTATATTGTTTTAGCTTCATTCAGGACGAATAAAGAGATCTTTGAGTATGCACTTCCGTTTACATGGAAGACTCTGATTCCTCAAAACTGGACTATGGATAACTATATGGCTATTTTTTCAGAAATGGGATATGGTACAGCTCTGAAAAATACCCTGATTGTAGTTGCTATTTTAGTTCCGTTAAGTATGCTGATTTCTGCGCTGGGAGGTTTTACATTTGCATTCTTTGATTTTAAGGGTAAAAATATTCTGTTTGCAATCTGCCTGATCTCATTTATGGTACCGGAAGATGCAGTAGCTTTACCTCTTTACAATCTGATCTCTTCTCTGGGAATGGTCAATTCTTATGCCGCTCTTGTTTTTCCGGGTGCAGCCAGCGGACTTGCCATGTTTTTATTTACACAGTTCTTTAAAGAGATACCGAAGAGTCTGGTTGAGGCAGCGCGTATTGATGGAGCATCCTGGATTCAGGTATTTTTCAATGTGATCTTACCACTGTCTGTGCCGGTAGCTATTACCGCCGGACTTATGATCTTTGTAAATGAATGGAATAACTTCTTCTGGCCGCTGTTGGCAACCCGTACAGAGGCAGCAAGAACGATTCAGGTAGCATTATCTTATTTCTCAGATGAGAATCAGGTATATTTTAGTTATATTTTTGCAGGCTCCGCAATTTCAGCAGTTGTACCTGTCATTTTATTCCTTCCATTGCAGAAGTATTTTGTGCAGGGTATTACCAGCAGTGGTGTAAAGGGCTAAGAAAGTTAAAACTTACGAAAAATGCAGTGATCATAAAAAATCCGCAGGCGTCTGATGACGTACAGGCGGATTTTTTGTGCTGTACAGTCTTCGGGAGTCTGTGCTACAATGGTTGGGGAGAAAATGAAATAAATGCGTATAGTGAGGATGAAAAATAATGAAAACAACCTTACAGGATATCATAAAAAAGAATCCCATTATGGCGGCTTTGTGCAGGGAAGAAGACTTAGATGATCTTTGTCTGTCACGGGTAAAGCTGGCATATATTTTTTGTGGAAATTTAAAAACTCTGCCGTTCATTGTGGAACGCGTGAGAAAAGCAGGGATTGTACCCCTTGTATATATGGATTTTATTGATGGGTTGTCATCAAAGGACAGCGCAGTAGACTTTGTGAAATATTATACAAGTGCAGCAGGAATAGTGACTACAAAATCAAATCAGGTGAGAAGGGCAAAGGCTCTTGAATTGCTGGTAATCCAGCGTTTTTTTGTGTTTGATGCCATTTCACAAGCCAATATCCGACATCAGATCAAAAGCTGCACAGCAGATGGTGTAGAGATCCTCCCGGGGGTCATATTAAGTGTAATAAGTGATCTTTCAAAAGAAAGTAGGATTCCGTTTATAACGGGCGGTTTTATTAATACGAAAAAAGAAATTGACGCTGCCATGGAAAACGGAGCGGCAGGTATCACCACTTCTGTACCCAATCTCTGGTTTTTATAATAAAGTCAGCCATTCTGTTTAAACTAAATGAATATATTAATAAAGTTCATATAAGATAAGGAGAACAAACAGAATGAAGACAGCGGACTTTGAAATACGTACAGACCTGGCACTGGAAGAAAGAGAAGGATTAAAAGAACAGGCAAAAGAGGTATCAGGGGTTTCTTTTCGCAAATGGAAGGGAAAGACAGAAGAAGTACAGATCACAGAAGTGAAGGTGTTAAATGAAACGGGGGCAAAGGCCCTTGGAAAGCCGGTTGGAACGTATCTTACATTAGAAGCGGACAGACTGCTGCTGCCGGATGAAGACTTTCACAGTGAAATTTCAGATGAACTGGCAGCTGTGCTGAAAGGTCTGGCAGAACAGGCACTTAAAAAGCCGGAAGGGGAAGAAAAAGGAAAAAATGACAGTCTAAAGCAGCCACAGATCATATTAGTGGCTGGTCTGGGCAATCAGAGTGTAACACCAGATTCCCTGGGTCCGCGTACAGTAGGCAATCTCAGTATTTCACAAAGTGCAACCGGATTAAAAGCGATCGCCCCTGGTGTTATGGCTCAGACGGGTATGGAAACAGCCCAGATCCTTTCTGGTATCGTACACGAAATAAAGCCGGATCTGGTCATTGCCATTGATGCTTTAGCGGCACGAAGTATCCGGCGTCTGGGGACTACCATCCAGCTGACAGACACAGGGATCCATCCAGGTTCAGGTGTGGGAAATCACAGACACAGTCTGACAAAAGAAACTCTTGGGATACCGGTGCTTGCCATCGGCGTTCCTACGGTGGTGGGAGCAGCTGCCATTGTCCATGATACTGTTTCTGCTTTGCTTGGGGTACTGGATTCTCAGGAAACGACTAAAAATGTAGGAAACTGGATCGAAAACATGGATCCGGAAGACCAGTATATTCTGATCAGGGAACTGCTGGAGCCGGAATTTGGCAGCCTTTATGTAACTCCTCCTGATATTGACCAGAGAATAAAACAATTAAGTTTTACGATCTCAGAAGGGATACACAGGGCTGTTTTAGGTGCTGCGTCAACTGACCAGGCGGGGACAGAAAGTTTCTGAACGTATGTTATCAATAAAAAGCAATAAGAAGGAGCCCAAAATGAGTATACAAAAGACAAAAGTGGCCGGACACCTGGCTGCTATTTTTACGATGCTGATATGGGGAACTACTTTTATATCAACAAAGGTACTGTTAGAAAGTTTGTCCCCACTGGAAATACTGGTGCTGCGTTTTGTGGCCGGTTATATTTTTCTGTGGCTGATCCGTCCGGTTCCGCTGCGAATAAAGAGCATGAAAGAAGAATTTATTATGATCGCCGCCGGAATTACCGGTATCGGGATTTATTATCTTTTGGAAAATATTGCCCTTACTATGACCCAGGCTTCCAATGTCAGTGTCATTGTATCGATTGCGCCTATCTTTACAGGGATCATGGCTCATTTCTTCTTAGACGGGGAAAAAATGAAGAAAAGCATTGTAGCAGGTTTCATCTGTGCTATGGTGGGAATCTGCCTGATTACTTTTCAGAAAGGGGAAAAACTGGAGCTGAATCCACTGGGAGATTTCCTGGGGCTGGCGGCAGCGGCAATCTGGGGTGTTTATTCTGTGTGCACGAAAAAAATCAGCGGTTTTGGCTATGATACGATTGTAACTACCAGAAGGACGTTCTTTTATGGAATCCTTTTCATGCTGCTGGCGCTTCCGTTTATGGATTTTCACCTTCAGGTTTCTGCACTCCTTCAGCCGGTTGTTCTGGCCAATGTGGTATATCTGGGAATAGGAGCCTCAGCCATCTGCTTTGTCACCTGGAATTACGGAGTAAAGGCTTTGGGAGCGACCAAAGCCAGTGTTTATATTTACGGGATCCCGGTTGTGACTATTTTAATGTCCATTCCTTTGCTTCATGAGGTGATCACTCTTCAGGCTATGGCAGGAACCATACTTACACTGTCAGGTCTTCTGATCAGTGAATGGACTTTTTCTGCCGGCAAAAAGTAAATAATCAACTGTTTCCTGCGTAAAATGTAAGTAGAGTGTGGTTACTGGTCATGCAACACATGAACAATAACCGTGTGTGCTTGTATGTCTTAAGGCAGGAAAATATGAGAATAAAACCTAAAATTGTAAAAAAATGGAAGATCCTGCAAAAGACAGCCCCATTTCTTATAATAGGAATGGCCGTTATCACAGCCGGATCTTTTTTATGGGCCGGATACTTTCATACACATATGGAGAAGTGGCGAGATTCGATGGCAGCAGCTTTCTGGAATGCAGGGGAGGAAATCCTCTGGCAGCAGATATTTCCACTGGAAAAGGCAGAAAAGAAGGAGACAGATCATAAGAAAATAGATGATAAGCAAAACGCAATATCCGACCCAGCTTATGAAAAATATCGCCAGATCAGTGAATTTTACCGTACTCATGAGTATCTGGCATGGATCGGGGAAGATGAGGCGGATCCTGTTGTGGATTCAGCTGTAGATGAAACGGATGATGGAAACAATCAGACACGGGATTTAGAGGATGCTTCAGGGCCGGATGTTTCTGCTTTCTACTCCCGGTGGCAGCTTATGGATTATGATTTTCTTATGAAACATTTTTATAACGTACATACATCCACAACGGCAGACCGCAGTTTAATGAATGCCGAAAATCTTCTTTCAAAAGATATTACACTGAAAAAAGAAGAATCATCGGATATACAAAATCCACAGATCCTTATTTACCATACTCATTCCCAGGAAAGCTACAAAGACAGCAGACAGGGTGAAACGGTGACGGCTGTTGGGGGATATCTGGCAGAGCTGCTTACGAAAAAAGGGTGGAGCGTTTATCATGATACCAGTGTGTATGACCTGAAAGATGGAAAAATGGATCGGAGCAAAGCTTATAATTATGCCTTAGAAGGGCTTAACCAGATCCTGGCAAAATATCCTTCTATTCAGGTGATCCTGGATATCCATCGGGATGGAGTAGGCGAGAATGTATATTTAAAGACAGAACTGAATGAAAAATCTACGGCAAAGATCATGTTCTTTAACGGTTTAAGCCAGACTCCGGAAGGCCCTATTTCCTATCTCCCCAATCCCTACAGGGAGGAAAATCTGGCGTTCAGTTTGAAAATGCAGCTAAAAGCAGAGGAATATTATCCGGGATTTACAAGAAAAATATACTTAAAGGGTCTGCGTTACAACGAACATCTGCGCCCAAGGTCTGCTCTCATTGAAGTAGGAGCGCAGACAAATACCTTTGAAGAAGCTAAAAACGCCATGGAACCACTGGCAGAACTTTTGGATATGGTGTTGCAAGGAAAATGAAAACATAGTAAAATGGATACGATATTCTAAGAATATATAAGAATGTATATAAGAATATATAACAGAAAATCAGAAAGAAAATATAGAGAAAGAGGATAAAGAATGGCAGCAATTGACCAGAGTAAAATACGTAATTTTTGTATTATTGCCCATATAGATCATGGTAAATCCACACTGGCAGACCGTATCATTGAAAAGACGGGACTTCTCACCAGCCGTGAGATGCAGGAGCAGGTTCTTGACAATATGGACCTGGAGCGTGAGCGCGGTATTACGATTAAATCCCAGGCTGTGCGTACTGTATACAAAGCGAAAGATGGAGACGAATACATTTTTAACCTGATCGATACTCCCGGACATGTGGATTTTAACTACGAGGTATCCCGAAGTCTGGCAGCTTGTGACGGTGCTGTGCTGGTAGTAGATGCTTCTCAGGGAATCGAGGCCCAGACTCTGGCAAATGTATACCTGGCACTGGATCATGATCTGGATGTTTTTCCGGTTATTAATAAGATCGACCTTCCAAGTGCAGATCCGGATCGTGTGGCAGCTGAGATTGAAGATGTGATCGGACTGGAAGCCCATGATGCACCAAAGATTTCCGCAAAAACAGGACTGAATGTAGAAGAGGTTCTGGAAGCGATCGTTCAAAAAATACCGGCACCAAAGGGAGATCCCAATGCGCCTTTAAAAGCATTGATCTTTGATTCTGTTTATGATTCTTATAAAGGAGTTATTATTTTCTGCCGTGTTATGGAAGGAACCGTAAAAAAAGGCACGCCGATCCGCATGATGGCCACAGGAGCAGAGGAAGAAGTAGTAGAAGTAGGTTATTTTGGAGCCGGACAGTTCTTTCCGTGCGATGAGCTGGCAGCGGGTATGGTTGGCTATATTACAGCCAGCATTAAAAATGTCCGTGATACCCGTGTAGGTGATACGGTTACAGACAGCAGCAATCCATGTGCAGAGCCGCTGCCAGGTTACAAAAAGGTTACACCAATGGTTTACTGCGGCCTTTATCCAGCAGATGGCGCTAAATACAATGATCTGCGTGATGCTTTGGAGAAGCTGCAGTTAAATGACGCATCCCTGTTTTATGAACCAGAGACTTCAGTGGCTTTAGGATTTGGATTCCGCTGCGGCTTTTTAGGTCTGCTGCATCTGGAAATCATCCAGGAACGTTTGGAACGTGAATACAACCTGGATCTTGTAACAACGGCACCAGGTGTTGTATACCGTGTACACAAGACGACCGGTGAGATGATCGAACTGACTAATCCGTCCAACCTTCCGGATCCGACGGAAATCGAATATATGGAAGAACCTATCGTCAGCGCAGAGATCATGGTGACTACGGAATATGTAGGTGCGATCATGACTCTCTGTCAGGAGCGAAGAGGTGTTTACCTGGGAATGGAATATATTGAGACTACCAGAGCGCTGTTAAAATATGAGCTTCCGTTAAATGAGATCATTTATGACTTTTTCGATGCATTAAAATCCCGTTCCAGAGGATATGCTTCTTTTGATTATGAATTAAAGGGCTATGAGCGTTCAGAACTGGTAAAACTGGATATCCTTGTAAACAGAGAAGAAGTGGATGCGCTTTCCTTTATCGTACATGCAGCTTCTGCTTATGAAAAAGGCAGAAAAATGTGCGAAAAATTAAAAGATGAGATTCCGAGACATTTATTTGAAGTTCCGATCCAGGCTGCAATCGGCGGTAAGATCATTGCCAGAGAAACTGTAAAGGCAGTGCGCAAGGATGTACTTGCAAAATGTTATGGCGGTGATATTTCACGTAAGAGAAAACTGTTAGAGAAGCAGAAGGAAGGAAAGAAGCGCATGCGTCAGATCGGCAATGTGGAGATTCCACAGAAGGCCTTTATGAGTGTGCTGAAGCTGGATGATGAATAGAACTATAACAAAATAACCGGCTGAAAAAGAAAGACCAACGAAGATGACTAACATAAAGAAAAAGCCCATTGAATTATATATCCATATCCCATTTTGCGTGAAAAAATGTGATTACTGTGATTTTCTTTCTTTCCGTGCTCTTTCATCGGTCCATGAGGCTTATGTAGAGCAGCTTATAAAGGAGATCAGAGCCCAGAGCCGTTACTGCCTGGACTGTCAGGTAGAGACTGTATTTATCGGCGGCGGGACCCCGTCTTTACTGGAGCCGTCCTGCATCCGCCGTATTATGGAAACGGTATTTGAATGTTTTCAGGTGGAAGAAAATGCAGAGATCACCATTGAGGCAAATCCGGGAACTCTTGTAGGGAAAAAACTTCCTGTTTATAAAGAATGCGGCATCAACCGCGTTAGTTTCGGATTGCAGTCCGCAGACAATACAGAACTTAAAAATCTGGGAAGGATCCATTCCTTTGAAGAATTTTTAAAAAGTTTCCAGAGCGCAAGAATGGCGGGCTTTACCAATATTAATATTGATCTGATGAGCGGGATTCCGGGTCAGACTCTGGAGTCCTGGAAAAACACATTAAAAAAAGTGACTATGTTAAAGCCGGAGCATATTTCTGCATACAGCCTCATTATCGAAGAGGGAACTCCTTTCTGGAATCGTTTTGGAGAAGGGAAATGTGCCTGCGGCTATACAGGTCCGGCTTTGCCGGATGAAGATACGGAAAATAAGATCTACCGTTTTACCCGTAGATTTCTTAAAGAACAGGGCTTTGAACGCTATGAGATCTCTAATTATGCCAAACCAGGAAAAGCCTGCCGCCATAATATTGGTTACTGGACGGAAGTTGCTTATTTAGGCCTTGGTCTGGGAGCTTCTTCCTATATGGAAGGCTGCCGTTTTACCAATGAGAGAGATCTGGATAAATATCTGGCCTTGGATCTGGGAAGTGAGATCCCGCAGGAGCGGGAGGCAGCTCTTAAAAAGCTGTGGGGGTCGATTGAAGAACTGACTCAGGCCCAGCGTATGGAGGAGTTTATGTTTTTAGGCCTGCGTATGATAAATGGGGTGTCAGATGTGGATTTTGTACGGCTTTTCGGAGTGAAAATGGAAACAGTCTATGGTGATGTGATCCAGCGAATGATATCCAATGGCCTTTTGAAAAAAGAAGGAAGCAGTCTTGCCCTTACAGAATGGGGCATGGATGTAAGTAATTTTGTATTAAGTGAGTTTTTACTGGGATAAAGAAGAAACAGAAAAACCCTGAAGCAGAGAAAAAAGGATCTGCTCCAGGGCTTTTTGGATTTTTATACAAAAAATTCAAGGATAAACACAACTGCGCAGGCTGCAATAGAAACCTGAAAAAGGCTCTTTCCTTTATATGCCAGAAACAGTGCCACGATCAATGCAGCAGCCCCGGAGATGGGAGAAGCAGTAGCGTAGATGATGGCCGGAAATGTCATAACTGACAATGTAACATATGGTACATAGTATAAAAAAGAGCGGATAAAAGGATTTTTGATTTCCTTTTTAATCAGTGTCAGGGGCAGCAGACGGATCAGGTATGTAACAATAGCCATGACCGCTATGTAAAGATAAACAGGATAATTCATTTATTCTTCCTCCTTTACAGGGAACAGATATGCGGCAGCGCCTGCCATGATAAAGGTAAGGATAATGATCTTAAATCCGGAGGAAATATCCTTTAAAACCGGGATCAAAGTGAAGAGAAAGCTTAATGCCATGGAAACCAGGATAACGATGCGCAAAACCTTCTTTTCTCTTGCCGGAGGGATGATCACGGCTAAGAACATTCCGTAAAGAGCAACATTTAAAGCACTTAACAGCCTTGTAGGAAGAAGACTTCCGGATACAGCTCCTAAAAGGGTACCAATGGTCCAGCCGGGAACTGCCATAGCCATAAGGCCGTAACTGAAATAAGGACTTAAGATCCCGTTTTTGCATACTGATACACCGAATATCTCATCGGTTACACCGTATGCCATGAGAAAACGATGAAAATGAGGCATTTTGCTGTCCAGTTTCTGAGAAAGGGAGCAGGACATAAGGCAGTAGCGCAGGTTGATGATCAGCTGAGCCAGAGCCATTTCTACCAGAGAAGAACCGGCGGTGATGATGCCAAGGCCTGCGAACTGGCCAGCACTGGTCAGATTAGTAAGAGACAGTACCACCGCCTCCAGTATAGTAAGTCCGGCACCTTTTGCCATAATGCCAAAAGTAAAAGAAACAGCCAGATAACCTAGTCCAATGGGAACCCCGTCTTTTAATCCGGCTTTAAATTGTAAGATTCTTTCGTTCATATAACAACCCCCAATGTATAATAAAATACATTAAAACAGGCAGTCTGCCTTAAAAATATAAGAAGACTGACCGTTTATTATAACAGGAAATATAAAAAAGTAAAGTTATTTAGGAAGACTTCCAAAGGATATCATGGTTGATCGTCTGGTAGAAAAGTTCACGTACTTTTGCAGGTTCTTTGGTCTGTGTAAGGATCCACATGATCTTGGTGACAGCTGCCTCCAGAGTCATATCATACGCTTCTAACAGGCCGAATTCCCTCTTGATCTTCTTACCTACTTCGTAAACAGACATGTTGCTTCCTTCATTGGTAACCTGAGTGGTCATGATCACAGTCTTTCCAAGATTGATCCAGTGAGCTACCGCACGGTAATAGTCTCCGCCGCCATCATAAGAAGGAAGGCCGCCGACGCCAAAGGATTCAATGATCACAGCATCATAGTGGGCTGCCATATAGTCTAAAAGAGAAGCATCAGCAGAAGGAATCAGTTTCATCAGTCCTACGCTGGAATCCATCTGATGGTAAAATGTCAATGGTTCTGTTACCTGGGCTTTATCATCTAAATAAAACAGGATATGATCTTCCTGGATAATGGCGATATAAGGGAAATTAATGCTGGAAAAAGCATTGTAGCTTTTGGTGCGTTCCTTTTTGCCTCTGGTTCCTGCGATCACCTTGCCGTCAAATACGATATTCACTCCGTGAGCTTTGTCGTGGGAGGCAAAACGCAGACTGTCTGCCAGATTGGTACGGGCGTCAGTATTTTCCATATCAATAGGTTTCTGTGCACCGGTAATAACGATCGGTTTGGGGGAATTCTGGATCAGATAGGAAAGTGCAGCAGCAGTGTAAGCCATGGTATCAGTTCCATGGGTGATCACAAAACCGTCGTATTCCTCATAACGCTCTTCAATGGCCTTTGCCACTGCCAGCCAGTGAGAAGACTGTATATTCGTACTGTCGATATTTAAAATCTGGATACTGTCAATCTCGCAATAGTGACGGCTGTCCGGCACGTAAGTTAAGATCTCTTCTGATGTAATGACCGGTTTTAAACCGTCTGGTGTACGTTTGCAGGCGATGGTGCCGCCTGTTCCTAACAGCAGGATTTTTTTCATACCAATATCTCCTTGTTATGTTGTAATTAAAAGTATTAACGCTTACGATTATATTAAGAATTCATCACTTTTACAATCCTTGATTGAATAAAATTGGAAATATGATAAACTATATTCATACAAATTATACATGATATCAGGAGCCTGGTATTATGGAAAATTTCAGGAGGTCCAATATGCTGATAGGAGGTTTTTTGATGTTTCTTATTTTAGTGGTATTCATTATTTTCATCCTTGTATCCTGCATCCGCATTGTTCCACAGGCACAGGCGCTGGTAGTGGAGCGTTTAGGCGGTTATCTGGGAACATATGGCGTAGGAATTCATTTTATGGTGCCGTTTATTGACAGAGTGGCCAAGAAAGTCAATTTAAAGGAGCAGGTAGAAGATTTCCCGCCCCAGCCGGTTATCACCAAGGATAATGTTACCATGCAGATCGATACGGTTGTATTCTTTTACATTACGGATCCAAAGTCTTATGCATATGGCGTGGAACGCCCGATTTTGGCGATTGAAAACCTGACTGCCACCACCTTGAGAAATATCATTGGTGAGCTGGAATTAGATGAGACACTGACTTCCAGAGAGACGATCAACGCAAAGATGCAGGAATCTTTGGATATTGCTACGGATCCATGGGGAATCAAGGTGACCAGAGTAGAGCTTAAGAACATTGAACCTCCTGCAGCGATCCAGGAAGCTATGGAAAAGCAGATGAAGGCAGAACGTGAACGCCGAGAAGCGATCCTTCGTGCAGAAGGAGAAAAGAAGTCCATGATCCTGGTTGCAGAGGGAAACAAAGAGTCTGCAGTCTTAAATGCAGAGGCAGAAAAAGAAGCAGCGATCCTTCGTGCAGAAGCAGAAAAGGAAAAGAAGATCAAGGAAGCAGAAGGTCAGGCAGAAGCAATCCGAGCCGTACAGCGTGCAACTGCAGACGGTATCCGCTATATTAAGGAGGCTGGTGCAGACCAGGCAGTACTCCAGCTTAAGAGTCTGGAAGCATTTCAGGCAGCTGCCGATGGAAAGGCAAACAAGATCATCATTCCTTCAGATATCCAGGGGATCGCAGGCCTTGTAAAATCTATTTCTGAAATTGCGTCTAAAGAAGATAATAAATAATAAAAATAAGAGTTGAAACAGGCGTTTATTTGGAAACATAATGAAATTGGTGCCCATCAGTGAAGTGTTGTATCGACTGGTGGGTATCCTTTTCTGTAAAAACTGGAAAAAACTGGGAGAAAAGTAATGAATGTAGGAAAAACAAATACAGGAGAGACAAAAGAAATAAAGGCAGAAGAAACAAAATTAAAGGAAACAAAGATAAAAGAAAATAAGATCACCCAGGGAAGTATCTTTGGTCAGCTGTTACTGTTCTTTTTCCCTATTTTATTTGGCACATTCTTTCAGCAGCTTTACAATACGGCAGATGCAGTGGTAGTGGGCCGTTTTGTTGGAAAGCAGGCTCTGGCAGCAGTTGGCGGTACTACCAGTACTTTGATCAATCTGCTGGTAGGCTTTTTTGTAGGCCTTTCCAGCGGCGCTACCGTAGTTATTTCTCAGTTTTACGGTGCAAGAAAACCAGATAAAGTTCACTGGGCTGTGCATACAGCAGTTGCCTTTTCCCTGATGGGTGGTGTATTATTTATGGGGATTGGCATTCTTTTCGCCCACATGGCACTTTCAGCCATGCATACACCAGAAGATGTGCTTACATATGCAGTTGTATACATCCGCATTTATTTCCTGGGGATGATACCGAACCTGATCTATAATATGGGTGCTGGCATTCTTCGCGCAGTGGGAGATTCCAAACGCCCTTTATATTTTCTGATCGGAAGCTGCATGGTCAATATCCTTTTAGACCTGATCCTGGTAGCAGGACTGCGTCTGGGTGTTGCAGGAGCAGCCATTGCCACCATCAGTTCCCAGTTTTTCAGTGCATGTATGGTAGTTTATGCGCTGACTCATACAGATGATATGTACAAACTGGTATGGAGCAAGGTGCGCATTGATGGCCGTATGCTTCAGAGGATCGTCCGCATCGGTATTCCCGCTGGCATGCAGTCGGTTATGTATAATATCTCCAATATCATTATCCAGTCAGGTGTAAATACCCTTGGAACGGATAATGTAACTGCCTGGGCTACCTATGGTAAAGTAGATGGCCTTTACTGGATGATGATCAATGCCCTGGGCATTTCTGTTACTACCTTTGTAGGACAAAACTATGGTGCTGGCCGCATGGACCGTGTACGAAAAGGCGCAGGCGCCTGTATGCTCATTGGAACGATCATGACAGCCATTGTATCAGCTTTATTATATTTAAAAGGATATCTGCTTATTGATCTGTTTACTTCAGATGCGCAGGTACAGGAGATCGGTTTAAGTCTGATCCATTTCCTGGTGCCGACTCTTATTACTTATATCACAATAGAGATATTGTCAGGTACGCTGCGAGGCATAGGAGATGCCTGGATGCCGTTGATCATGACTTGTGTGGGTGTATGTTGTCTGAGAGTTATATGGATCCTGTTTTTCCTGCCTCAGTACAGATCCATTCTGGCGGCTGCGTTCTGTTATCCGCTGTCATGGACGATCACATCCATTGCATTTGTTATTTATTACTTTTTCTTCAGCGCTCTGCGCCGTATAGATGGAAGAAAATTATTTCGCAGATGATATAAAAGGGGAAAATGAAAGATTCCCGGTATGCAAAAAGGAGAATACATGAAATGATACAGGAAATCCCTTATAAATATGATCCGGCTTATAAAGACAGGAAGCCGGAACTAACAGATTACATGCTGCACTATGAGTATAACAAGGTAATGCTTTTAAAAGAAAAAGAAGGCTATAGGATTCCTGTATTCCAGGATTTTCTTTCAGAAGAAGACTGCCGGGAAAAGGCGTATTATCTGTTTTCTATTGGAGAACGGAGCTATTATCTTGTGGATGACATCAAAGTTCCGGAATTTGGAAGTTACTATCTGGAGGGAATGCAGATTTTTCGGGAATTGGAACCAGGCTTTCAGGCATTTGCAGGCATTACAGGAAGCCAGATTTACCGTTGGAGAGAAAGCAGACGGTTCTGCGGCTGCTGCGGCAGTAAAATGAGACCTGGAACTACGGAACGTTCTATGGTTTGTTCTTCCTGCGGGCACACAGAATATCCGAAGATCTGTCCGGCAGTGATCGTAGCAATTCGTAACGGCGATAAACTTCTTATGTCCCGGTATGCAAGAGGAACCTATCACAGATATGCTTTGATCGCAGGATACGTAGAAGTGGGAGAGACCTTTGAGGAATGTGTTCGCCGGGAAGTGATGGAAGAAGTGGGATTAAAAGTAAAAAACATCCGTTACTATAAAAGCCAGCCATGGTCATTTTCTGATTCAGTAATGATCGGTTTTACAGCAGAGCTGGATGGAGATGATACGATCCGGCTGGAGGAGGATGAACTGGCAGAAGCCGGTTGGTTTACAAAAGATGAAATCGTAGAATATCCGCCTTACATCAGTGTAGGACATGAAATGATGAAGGCTTTTAAAGACGGAACACTTTTCGACTAAAATGTATCATTGCAGTCAAAAGATATTCAGAAAGGATTTTACAATATGAAAAATAAAGATTATCTGCTTTTTGATCTGGACGGGACACTGACAGATCCAAAAGAAGGGATCACAAAAGCAGTTCAGTATGCATTAAAACACTACGGCATCCAGGTAGATGACCTGGACAGTTTATGTCCGTTTATCGGCCCGCCATTGAAAGACAGCTTTCAGAAATATTATGATTTTCCTGAGGCACAGGCAAAGGAGGCTATTCAGGTTTACCGTGAGTATTTTTCAGACAAAGGCTGGAGCCAGAATAAAGTATTTCCGGGGATTCCAAAGATGCTGGGAGAATTAAAGGCAGCAGGAAAGAAATTATATCTTGCTACTTCCAAACCGGAAGTTTTCGCAAAACAGATAATGGAACATTTTGGACTTGCTTCTTATTTTGAATTTATTGGCGGCGCTGATCTGGAAGAGACCCGTGTGCGGAAGGGTGATGTGATCCGATACGTTTTAGATACCTGTGGTCTTTCTGATAAAAAAGAGAAAGTGCTTATGATAGGAGACAGAGAGCATGATGTATTAGGGGCCAGAGAGCAGGGACTTGAATGCGTAGGTGTGCTGTTAGGTTATGGAGATAGAAAAGAAATGGAAGAATGTCAGGCTGCTTATATAGCTGCAAGTATTAACGAACTGAGAAAAATGCTTTTATCATAACCAGAAGGCATAATATCCATTACTATTAGGCAATTGACAAAGTGGGTAATGGTTGTTATTATAAAAACTAATATGTGGGACGCCAAAGCGTTGTTTGCTGTCTCTGCTTATACAGCAGGGAAAAAGAGCAGTGATGATTTCGCGGCGGACTGATATGGAGGCAAATGATATGATGAATGACAGAATCGTGTTATCATTGTTAGTGGATAATACGGCAGGTGTTCTGTCCCGTGTAGCGGGTATGTTCAGCCGCCGTGGATATAATATTGAGAGCCTGACAGTAGGTGTTACTGCAGACCCAAGGTATTCCAGAATGACTGTTGTGTCTCTGGGAGACCAGACTGTTCTTGAACAGATCAAGAATCAGTTAAACAAGCTGGAAGATGTGAGAGATATTAAGGAACTCCGCCCGGACTGCTCTGTATACAGAGAACTTATGATGATCAAGGTAAGAGCCGGAGCAAACGACCGTCAGGCGGTCAGTGCTATTTCAAGCATATTCCGTGCAACCATTGTGGATGTTGGGAAAGATTCCCTGACTGTTATGCTTACAGGTGACCAGTCAAAACTGGATGCCCTCATTAATCTGTTAGAGGATTATGAGATTCTGGAACTGGCACGTACCGGACTGACCGGACTGGAGCGAGGCAGTGAAGACATCCGTGTTTTGCCATAAGGCAAAACTTAAATAAGAGCTTAAGGGGGCAGCCAAAGGCGAACAGAGAGGCGTCGGACTTGCTGTCTTAACATAAATACGCCAGTGAATCTGCTGGTTATAAGTTTTTATACGATAGTAGGAGGAAAAAACGCTATGGCAAAGATTTATTATCAGGAAGACTGTAACCTTTCAATGTTAGAGGGCAAGACAATTGCTGTTATTGGTTACGGCAGCCAGGGACATGCACATGCATTAAACTTAAAGGAGTCCGGATGCGATGTTATCATCGGTCTGTATGAGGGAAGCCGCTCCTGGAAGAGAGCAGAAGAGCAGGGCTTTACTGTATATACAGCAGCTGAGGCTGCAAAGAGAGCAGATATTATCATGATCCTGATCAACGATGAGCTGCAGGCAGATATGTACAAGAAGGACATCGAGCCAAACTTAAAGGATGGTGATATGCTGATGTTCGCACATGGCTTCAATATCCATTTCGGATGCATCAAGCCACCAAAGAATGTAGATGTTACTATGATCGCTCCTAAGGCACCAGGCCACACTGTACGTAGTGAGTATCAGGCTGGCAAGGGAACGCCTTGTCTGATAGCTGTAGAGCAGGATTACACAGGAAAGGCTCTGGAGAAAGCACTGGCTTACGGTCTTGCAATCGGCGGCGCAAGAGCTGGTCTGTTAGAGACTACCTTCCGTACAGAGACAGAAACTGACCTGTTTGGTGAGCAGGCTGTTCTTTGCGGCGGTGTCTGCGCTTTAATGCAGGCTGGTTTTGAGACTCTGGTAGAAGCTGGATATGATCCAAGAAATGCTTACTTCGAGTGCATCCATGAGATGAAGCTGATCGTAGACCTGATCTATCAGTCTGGTTTCGCTGGAATGCGTTATTCTATCTCCAATACTGCAGAGTACGGCGATTATGTAACCGGTCCTAAGATCGTTACCGCTGAGACCAAGAAAGCTATGAAGAAGATCCTTTCCGATATCCAGGATGGTACTTTCGCTAAGGAATTCTTACTTGATATGTCCCCAGCAGGCCGTCAGGTACACTTCAAGGCTATGAGAAAGCTTGCTTCTGAGCATCCATCAGAGAAGGTTGGTGCTGAGATCCGTAAGCTCTACAGCTGGAACAACGAATCCGACAAGTTAATTAACAACTAAGCAAAATTTTACGAAGTAAAATTTTGCGCTACTCAAACGCAGTATAGCGGAGTTTGAGTTTCCCGTATTGCGCTACTCAAACTCCCTAAAAATATTAAAACTCCCGGAATTTCAGAAGGCCGTGACCTTTGAGATTCCGGGAGTTTTTTATGTATCAGGAAATTAGTTACAGTTCAGCCATGCATCTTCTTGCCTGCTTGCAGCAAACAAGAAGCTTTGGACGTCTGCCTTGACCCTAAATCTTCGCAAGGCTGAACTGTAATGGAAATTAATATAAAAATTCCAAAAACGTTTTAAGTGACATTGCCTGGTTTGAGGGATGATAGGCGAAACCGATGGTACGTCTGTGGATCGGGCTCTCTAATGGCAGTTCTACCAGCGTTCCGTTGTCCAGTTCCTTCTGCACCAGCTCTTTAATAACACAGGCGACTCCAAGACCAATCTTTACAAATTCGATCAGAAGATCCATAGTAGTTACTTCCAGCACCTGTCTTGGAACAATGTGATTTTCAGTCATGTAGTTATCTACATGATGGCGGGTCATATTGCTCTGGTCAAGAAGCATGATATTTCCTGTTTCAAAAATATTTGTATCTTTTCCTTCGCGGACATATAGATTATTCAGATAAGCTGGTGTGGCCACAAAGGTATCCTGTATATCCATAACAGGGATAAATGCCAGATCTCTGCGAAGAGACGGTTCGGCAACTAATCCAAGATCCAGTTTCTGCTGTTCTAACCGGGAAAGAGTCTGGGCAGTAGACTGGCTTTCAATGGTTATTTTCATATGAGGATATTGGTCAATGAAAGTTTTCAGATAAGGGAGAAGCACATATTTGCACAGTGTATTGCTTACTCCTATACGCAGATGTCCAATATCAAATTCCTGGATCCGTTTTAATTCCTGTTCTCCTCTGCTTAATGTATCAAAAGCTTCTTTTGTATGTTCAAACAAGATCTCCCCTTCAGAAGTCAGCTGAACTCCACGGGAGCTGCGGGTAAATAAAGAAAGTCCTAAGCTATCTTCCAGTTTGCTGATCGCTTTGCTGATCGCAGGTTGGCTGATGTAAAGTTCCTTGGCAGCTTTGGAAATATTTCCGGCTTTTGCCACCTCATAAAAGATTTTATATTGAGAAAGATTCTGTTCCATGGGGATTCCTCCGATTGTAAAACATTGCACTATAACATTAATTCATACATACTATATGTTTTTATTATATCAATAGAACCGGGAAAATGTAAAGTACAGAATGAGCAAGGTAATCTGGTAGGGGATATGAAGGTTACTGTACACGGGTAGGCACTTTTGGAACCGAAAGTGCCGTACGATAACGTGGTGGCAGCGGGAATTTGCCGTATTTAAATGCGAAGCTACGGCAAATTCCGTTGCTGGTCATGCAACGCATGAACAGTAACACATGAAGTAAAAGATCAGGAAAGTTCCTGAGCCAGTTTTATAAATTCAGCCATTTCTCTTGTGACCCATTTATCTTTGTGATAGAGGATCTGACGCCAGGTACGGATGGAAAAATTTTTAACTGGTAAAATATGCAGATATCCTTCGGAGACAGCTTTTTCCACAGTAAAACGGGGCAAAAATGTAATACCTGTATTTTGCTTTAAAAACTGAAGGATAAAGTCCGTGTTCCCAATTTCAAGATAGGGCTGCAGACTTTTGTCCATAGCAGCCAGGTATTGCTCCAGGATCAGCCGGTAGCTGGCATTTCTCTCTGTTACTACCATAGGATAAGAAAGAATATCGTCCAGACATAAAGGGCCTTCTTTTTTTATTAAGGGATGATCTTTGGTAGCTGCAAATACGATCTCCTCCGGTTCTTCTAAAACTTTTTCCCATTTCACATCATAGACACGCTTATCCATAAAATACACCAGATCCAGCTGGTTGCCGTTAATCTGTTCTAACAGCTGGTCAGGAGAATCCGTACGGATGTTGATGTTCACTTCAGGATGCAGCCTGTGATATTCTGTAAGCAGGGGCGAAAAGATAGAAGAGCAGATCGACTCGATGGTTCCGATACAAAGATGCCCTGTTAGTTTTTGGGGATGAGAAACAGCGTCCTTTGCCTGAGCTATATCCCGCATAATGGAAGCCGCATATTCATAAAAAACACTGCCCTGATGTGTGAGAGAAGTCTGCTTGCCGATGCGGTCAAACAGGTGGACGCCCAGTTCCTGTTCCAGCTGCTTGATCTGGATGGTAACAGCCGCCTGTGAATAGCCGAGGACTTTGGCTGCTTTTGAAAAACTCTGCAGTTTCGCTACCTGCAAAAAGGTAGAAAGTTCACGAAATTCCATGAAAATAATCCTTTCCTATCTATAAAAATAATTAAACTATATGTTTAAAACGTTAAATTTTACATTAAGTAAGATCTATGTTACATTAAGTGAAGAGAGAAATCAAGGATAATTCACTTAAGAAAAATAATCAAGAACATATGGAGTTGGAGGCCGCAAAAAATGGAAAAGACAAATGAAAAATACAATGCATATATCCAGATCTTAAAAGAAGAACTGATCCCTGCAATGGGATGTACAGAGCCGATCGCTTTAGCTTATGCAGCAGCAGTTGCAAGAAAAGTTTTAGGTCAGCTGCCTGAGAGAGTAGATATCGGAGCAAGTGGAAGCATTATTAAAAATGTAAAGTCTGTAATTGTACCAAATACTGATCATTTAAAAGGTATTCCGGCTGCGGCAACTGCAGGTATTATTGCAGGAGATCCAGATAAAGAGCTGGAAGTAATCGCAAGTGTGACTGGGGAACAGGTAGAAGAAATGAAAGCATTTCTGGAAAAAACACCTATTTCTGTAGAACATGTAGATAACGGATTGACATTTGATATTATCGTAACTCTGTACAAAGGGGATGAATATGCAAAAGTCCGCATTGCCAACTATCATACGAACATTGTTCTGATCGAGAAAAATGGTGAGATCCTGGAGCAGACAGAAGTAGCAGGAGAAACAGAAGAAGGTCTTACTGACAGAAGTCTTTTAAATATGAAAGATATCTGGGATTTTATCAATACTGTGGATATAGAAGATATCAAGCCGATCTTAAAACGCCAGATTGATTACAACTATGCGATCGCGCAGGAAGGTATTAATGGAAATTACGGTGCAAACATTGGTAAGGTTCTTCTGGATATGGAAGGAAGCAACGTACGTGTCCGCGCAAAAGCAATGGCAGCAGCTGGTTCTGATGCGCGTATGAACGGATGTGAGCTTCCGGTAGTTATCAACTCCGGCAGCGGCAACCAGGGTATCACAGCTTCTGTTCCGGTTATTGTATATGCGGAAGAATTAAAGGTTGGAGAAGAAAAAATGTATCGTGCGCTGGCACTTTCCAACCTGGCAGCGATCCATCAGAAAACTCCGATCGGCCGTTTATCCGCATACTGTGGTGCAGTGAGTGCAGGTGCAGGCGCAGGTGCAGGTATCGCATATCTTTGCGGCGGCGGCTTCAAAGAGATCACCCACACAGTTGTAAATGCATTGGCTATTGTATCTGGTATCGTCTGTGACGGTGCAAAAGCTTCCTGCGCAGCAAAGATCGCATCAGCAGTCGAAGCAGGTATCCTGGGATACAATATGTACATCAGAGGACAGCAGTTCTACGGCGGTGACGGAATTGTTACTAAGGGCATAGAAGAAACTCTGAAGAACGTAGGCCGTCTTGGAAAAGAAGGAATGAAAGAGACAAATGAAGAGATCATTAAGATCATGATCGGAGAGTAAGTAATCGTTTTCCAAGCTTAGCGGAAAATATAGCAGATTGGATCAGAAAAAAAGCCCTGAGCACATTTTATGGTGTGTTCAGGGTTCTTTGCGCCTATGCAGCTGCAATATTTCCTCCCCGCCTTGGGCGGGGAGAAGGATTTTTGCCATATTAGTCATTGTCCGGCAATAATTTGATAATGACCATAATGTTTTTTATAAACATACCTTCTTTTAATTCAATGTCATCCACATGCGTAGAAGGCGGGATCTCGCAGGTATCTTCTAATTCTGCAGTGATCCAGTTGCGTGCTGCGTCTCTTGCATTTTCTACAGCATCTTCCAGATCAGGTCCGTCTGCCTCGCAGCATTCCAGATCCGGAAATTCTACATGAAAGCCGTTATCCTTTTCATGTGGGGTGAAAACAGCGGGATAAACAAATGTCATAACAGGTTCCTCCTGACATACTTAATGTACTCTCGGAATCTTTCATGTACCTGCTTTTGCGGCCGATTTTCCGCCAGTCGCACCCGAATTTTATCAACGTACGCACCGCGTACGCCTCAAAAATTTGGGCACAACTGACAAAAAATCTTCTCGCAAAATCAAACACAAAAAGATTTCGAGAGTACATTTTATAAATTTGAACGTGCAGATCCGGGTTCTCCCCGTGTGCCTATGTATTATACTCTATTTATATAGGAAAAGCAAATTTGCTTTTAGTTGAAAAATACTTCTGGGACAAGTATAATAACCAAAAAGCAGATGAGAACAGCAGGAAGGCAGGTACGCACATGGGAATGAATGAAACGCCTACAGGAGAACGGATACATATAGGATTTTTTGGCAGAAGGAATGCAGGAAAATCCAGTGTATTAAATGCAGTGATCGGACAGGAACTGGCAGTAGTATCAGATGTAAAAGGAACTACCACAGATCCGGTCTATAAATCTATGGAATTACTTCCACTAGGACCGGTCACAGTGATCGATACTCCGGGAATTGATGATGAAGGCGATCTGGGAGCATTGAGAGTCAAAAAAAGTTATCAGGTGCTGAATAAAACAGATGCGGCAGTGATCGTTATGGACTGTAAGACAGGTTTTGGAGAAGAAGAAAAGCAGCTTTTTGCAAAAATAAAGGAAAAGCAGATTCCCTGTGTTTTCGTATATAATAAGATCGATCAGGTAGTCTGTCCTGCTGATATAGAAAAAGAGACAGAAGAGACGCTTAAAAAGTCTTGTCTGGAAATTAAAAAACAGGCAGTTCCGGTTCTTTTAGTCAGTGCTCTTACAGGAACGGGTATTACAGAATTAAAAGAGACGATAGCAAAGATCGCAAAACCGCAGGAGAATACAAGACCCTTGGTAGCAGATCTGATCAGCCCGTCTGATTTTGTTGTTCTGGTGGTTCCTGTTGATAAAGCAGCTCCCAAAGGCCGCCTGATCCTTCCACAGCAGCAGACGATCCGGGATATTTTAGATGCGGGTGCAGTTTCTATTGTGGTAAAAGATAATGAATTAAAAGACACACTGGAAAAAATTGGGAAAAAGCCAAGACTTGTGATCACGGACAGCCAGGCATTTGGAAAAGTATCCCAGATTACCCCTGAAGATATTCCTCTTACTTCTTTTTCTATCTTATTTGCAAGATATAAAGGAGAATTAGATACAATGATAGCCGGTGTGGCAGCTTTAAATAAGATTCAGACGGGAGATAAGATCCTTATCTGTGAAGGATGCACCCATCACAGGCAGTGCGGGGATATTGGAACGGTAAAGCTTCCAAACTGGATCCGCCAGTTTACAGGTGCAGAACCGGAGTTCACATTTACTTCTGGTACGGAGTTTCCGGATGATTTAACTTCTTATAAAATGGTTATCCACTGCGGAGGCTGCATGTTAAATGCAAAAGAAATGAAGTACCGCATTAAATGTGCCTGTGACCAGAATGTTCCTGTTACAAATTATGGAATGACCATTGCCTATATCCATGGGGTACTGGAACGCAGCCTTAAACCGTTTCCGAAGGCGGCAGCACTGCTTTATGACTGAATGTAGCCTGGGTTCGGTGGAAAAAAGTGCTTGCATTTCCACACACATGATGGTATAGTGTATACGATAACTAATGGATTTTACTTAATGTAAGAGTGGGCGCTGGTCCACTCTTTCGTATTGTTAGGGAAAGAAAGGTGGTGCAGACATGTCAAAAAAAGAAAGCTATGAAAGCAGAGTAGAAGCATACCTCCTTCCTCTTATGGAAGAGAACAACTTTGAACTGGTAGATGTAGAGTACGTAAAAGAAGCAGGCACCTGGTATTTAAGAGCCTACATTGATAAAGAAGGCGGCATTGGAGTAGATGACTGCGAAGTGATCAGCCGTAAGCTCAGCGACTGGCTGGATAAAGAAGACTTTATCGATGACAGCTACATTTTAGAGGTAAGCTCACCGGGACTTGGAAGGCCTTTAAAGAAAGAGAAAGACTACGCAAGAAGCATTGGACGTGAAGTGGAAGTAAGACTTTACAAAGCCATTGACAGACAGAAGGAATTTACAGGTACACTGAACGCATATGATGATAAGACAGTGACGCTGACCATGGAAGATGGAAGTGAAGCTGTATTTGAGAAAGCGGATATTGCACTGATCCGTCTGGCACTTGATTTTTAACCGTATAGTGGGATGTCCTCTCGGAATTTTTCGTGCACCTGCTTTTGCGGCCGATTTTCCGCCAGCCGCACCCGAATTTCATCAACGTACGCACCGCGTACGCCTCAGAAATTTGGGTACAACTGACAAAAAATCTCCTCGCAAAATCAGATACAGAAAAACACCGAGAGAACATACGGAGAACATGATAGGAGGATAAACATGAATAAGGAACTGTTAGAGGCAATGGAGATATTGGAAAAAGAGAAAAATATCTCTAAAGATACCATGATCGAGGCAATTGAAAATTCCCTTATCACTGCCTGTAAAAATAATTTCGGCAAAGCAGATAACGTAAAAGTTGTTATGAACCGTTCTACCGGTGACTTTGCTGTATATGCAGAAAAAACTGTAGTAGAAGAGGTAGAAGACCCGGTTATGGAGATCAGCCTGGCAGATGCAAGAATGATCAGCGCTAAGTATCAGCTTGGCGACACTGTGCAGGTGCCTTTAGATTCCAAGAAATTCGGACGTATTGCAACCCAGAATGCAAAGAACGTGATCCTTCAGAAGATCCGTGAAGAAGAGCGTAAGGCATTATACAATGACTACTATACCATGGAAAAAGATGTTGCTACCGGTATTGTGCAGCGTTACCTTGGCAAAAATATCAGTGTCAACCTTGGTAAGGTAGATGCGATCTTAAACGAAAGCGAGCAGGTGAAGGGAGAGACCTTCCGTCCAAACGAACGTATTAAGGTTGATATTGTAGAAGTAAAGGATACCACAAAGGGACCACGTATTTCTGTATCCAGAACTCATCCAGATCTTGTTAAGCGTCTCTTTGAAGAGGAAGTATCTGAGGTACATGATGGTACTGTAGAGATCAAGGCAATTGCAAGAGAAGCTGGTTCCAGAACCAAGATCGCAGTTAAGTCCAATGATCCAAGTGTAGATCCGGTAGGCGCATGTGTAGGTGTAAATGGTGCCAGAGTCAACGCCATCGTAAACGAACTTCGCGGTGAGAAGATCGATATCATCAACTGGGATGAGAATCCGGCATATCTGATCGAAAATGCATTAAGTCCTGCAAAAGTTATCTGTGTTGTTGCTGATGAAGAAGCAAAAGAAGCACAGGTTATTGTTCCGGATTACCAGTTATCCCTGGCAATCGGTAAGGAAGGACAGAATGCACGTCTTGCAGCAAGACTGACCGGATATAAGATCGATATTAAGAGCGAGACCCAGGCAAAGGAAATGGGACTGTTTGAGCAGATGGGCTTACAGTATGGCGATGCTCCGGAAGCAACAGAAGAAGCAGAAGAAACAGCTCAGGATGACTACCAGGAAGAAAACAGCGAACAGTAGAGATAAGCTCTGAAAAGATTAGGAGTGATAATAAGTGAGTGTAAAGAAAATCCCGCTGAGGCAGTGTATTGGCTGCGGTGAGATGAAAAGTAAAAAAGAAATGATAAGAGTGATCAAAACAGCCGAGGATCAGATCTTGTTAGATGCTACCGGTCGTAAAAACGGCCGCGGCGCCTATCTGTGTCCGTCTATGGAGTGCTTTAAGAAGGCTGTGAAAGGCAAAGGTCTGGAACGATCCTTTAAAATGGCTATCCCCAGAGAGGTTTATGAAACTCTGGAAAAGGAGATGGAAGAAATTGATAGATAAAAATAAAGTATTTAGTCTGATCGGACTGGCCACCAGGGCAAGAAGAGTAGTCAGCGGAGAATTTTCTACAGAAAAGTCTGTAAAAAGCGGACGTTCTCACATGGTGATCGTGTCAGAAGAAGCTTCTGATAATACCAAGAAAATGTTTACCAATATGTGTACTCACTATAAAGTTCCTATCTATCTGTTCGGCACAAAAGAGGAACTTGGGCATGCTATGGGACAGGAATTCCGTGCTTCTCTTTCAGTAGAGGACGCAGGATTTGCCAAATCCCTGGCATCACGGATGAATGTAAATGGAGGTAGTTTGAATGAGAGTAAGTGAACTGGCAAATGAACTGGGCAAGACCAGTAAAGAAGTATTAGATATTATTAAACAGAAAGACAGCTCTGCGTCTCTTTTCGCAGCTTCCAGCGTATCAAAAGACCAGGAAAATATGGTAAGAAACGCTGTCAGCCAGAAAAAAGAGGGAGCACCAAAGACAGAAGCAGGAAAAGCAGAGCCTGCAAAAAAGAAACTGACGGCAGTATTCCGTCCTCAGAATGCACAGCAGCAGATCAAGCGCCCGGTACCAAAGCAGCAGTCTAAGCCACAGCAGGCAGCTGTAAAGGCAGAGTAGACCAAGCTGGTACAGGCAGCAGAGGTAAAGCCTCAGGTACAGGAAGCATCTGCTCCAGCACCAGAGAACAGACCTGCACAGTCTGAAAGAGGAGAATTCCAGGGAAGAAGCCAGAATGGCTACCAGGGAAGAGATAACCGTACAGACAGACCACAGGGCGGCTATCAGAACCGTGATGGAAGAAACGGCGGCTACCAGGGAAGAGATAACCGTACAGACAGACCACAGGGCGGCTATCAGAACCGTGATGGAAGA